>Ga0209273_10000034_pt1 | contig 382493 bp, 358 predicted proteins | sample tdAd471_FD_187126 | JGI IMG/M metagenome (GOLD analysis project Ga0209273, IMG submission 187126) | Marine sediment microbial communities from the Atlantic coast under amendment with organic carbon and nitrate - tdAd47.1 (SPAdes)... | ecosystem: Environmental > Aquatic > Marine > Coastal >... | reverse complement strand
GGAACCTGCACGCCCTTGTAGCCGCAATCGGCAGCCCATTTCGTGATCGACGCCCAGGAGTTGAACGGTGCCTCGTCTCCGGCGAACTGGGCAAGGAACAGGGCCGGGCCCTTGATGGTCTTCATGGAACTTTTCCTCTGTTTGGTGTGCGGGGGAGGATCGCTCTTCCCCCGCACAGTGGTAGCAGTTTTCAGGTCCGGATCAGAAGGGGGAATCCGGGAAATAGAAGGATTCCGCGTTTTCCTGCGTGATCAGCGTCGCGCCGAGAATGTAGCGGCCGGCGACCGGGCCGTTCGACTTGAAAGCAGCAACCGTCACGTCCATCGCCGTCGCAATCATTGCCGGCGGGTAGAGCACATCGACCGGCACGAGTTCGTTGCCGTCCATGATGCCCTTGATGGTCTCCTTCATGCCGGCGCCGCCAACGACGAACATGCCGTCGCCGTCACGTCCGGCCTGCTTGAGGGCGGCGACCACGCCGATGGCGATGTCGTCGTCCTGCGCCCAGACCGCGTCGATATCGGGGAAGCGGCTGAGGAAGTCCTGCATGACCTCGAAACCGTCGTCGCGGTTCCAGTTGGCGTGCTTGTGGTCGAGCACGTTGATGCCGGAGCCTTCGATGCCGGCCATGAACGCGTCGAAGCGCTCATTGTCGATCACGGTCGGGATGCCGCGCAGGATGACGATGTTGTCGCCGTCCTTGAGCCGGCCCTTCATGTATTCCGCCGAGACGCGTCCCATCTCTGGGTTGTTGCCGGCGACGTAGATGTCCTCAATGCCCGGCTGGCTCAATCCGCGATCGACCACCGTGATCAGCGCGCCGGTCTTCTTGACGTTGAGAACCGGGTCGGTGAGCGGCTCGGATTCGAACGGCAGGACGACGAGCGCGTCGATCTGGTGAACCGAAACGAGGTCTTCGAGCGCACTGGCCTGGGCGCCCGGATCGGGCGAGTTGACCAGGATAAGGTCGATATCGGGATAGAGCGCCTCGAGCCGTTCCTCGGCTTTCTCGGCGTGCCAGTTCATGCCGGCCGCCCATGCATGGGTCGGTGTCGGGTAGGACACGCCGATCTTGATCTTCTCTTGCGCGTTCGCCGCGCCGGCCAGACCGAGGGCGCCGCCCAAGGCCAGGGCCATAAAGGCCGATTTCAATTTCATGTTAACTCCTCCATTGACTTTTCTTTGGTGAGCTTCCCCGTTCCGGGAATGCCCGGCTCTTCACGACGTCGGTTCGCTTGCTGGTTCGACGCGCGAATTCTCGATCAGGTTTTCGGCGGACTTCGTCTGGTCCAGTCGCCGCGCTGCAGCCACACGGCGACGATGATGATCAGGCCCTGCATGGTGCCGTTCAGGTAGTTCGAGATCATGTCGGTGAAATTCAGGATATTGCCGATCGTGGTCAGGATCAGTGCCCCGAGTATGGTCCCTCCGATGCGCCCGTAACCGCCCTTCAGTACGGTTCCGCCGATGATCACCGCGGCAATGGCTTCCAGTTCCCACAAGACGCCCGTCGACGAGGAAGCGGACCCGAGCCGCGGCACATAGATGATCGTTGCCAGGGCGACGCAGAGGCCCTGCAGCACATAGGTCCAGGTCTTGATGCGATCGACCTTGATCGCGGAGTATTTCGCCACGGCCTCGTTCGAGCCGATCGCGGTGCAGTAACGGCCGAATGCTGTGCGGTTGAGCAGCACCCAACCGGCGATCGAGACCGCGATGAACACCCAGACCGGGAAGGGCAGGCCGAAGAAGCTGTCGTAGTAGACCGGCCTGTAGGTCGTGCGGATTTCGAAATTGAGCGACAGCGTTCCGCCATCGGCGAAATAGGTGACCAGCGACCGGAAGATGCCCATCGTTCCGAGCGTGACGATGAAGGCTTCGATCTTGCCCTTGGTGGTCAGCGTTCCATTGATCCAGCCGGCGCCGAGCCCGAGCAGGACCGAGCAGCCGCAGCCGATCAGCACGGTTGTCACACCGGCTCCGAACGTGTCGATCGAATTGTTCATCACGATGATCATGACGCCGGCGATCACTGCGGCCATGGAGCCCACGGACAGGTCGATGCCGCCTGCGGTGATGACGAAGGTCGCGCCGACGGCGATGATGCCGATAAAGGCCGAGCGGGTCAGCAGGTTGGTGATGTTACCCTCGCTCAGGAAGGCCGGGTTCAGCATGAAGCCAATGACGCAAAGCAGGATCAGCGCCATCGCGGGGCCGAGCGTCTTGAAGTCGATGGCGGTCATGCGGGGCCTGGCGGACCGGGGCGCTGCGGTGTCAGACACGGGTTCTTTCCTCTTTCAATCCGGCGGCGTAACGCACGATTTCGTTTTCGTTGATGGCGTCACCGGTCAACTCGCCGGTGATCCGTCCCGAGCGCATCACCAGGACGCGGTGGCAGACTCCGATGATTTCCGGCATTTCCGACGAGATCACCACGACCGACATTCCTTCGGCGGCGAGCGCCGCGATGAAGTGGTAGATCTGCTGCTTGGTGCCGACATCGATGCCGCGTGTCGGTTCGTCGATGATGACGACGCGCGGATCGGCCTCCATGATCTTGGCGAGCAGCAATTTCTGCTGGTTTCCGCCGGAGAGCTCACGCGCCTTGATGTCCGGATTGCGCGTGCGAATGTCGAAGCGACGGATGCCGCGCTCTAGGGCGGCTTGTTCGGCGGCCCGGTCGAGCATGAAATGCCGCGTGAATTTCGGCAAGGCGAGCAGCGTCATGTTGGGCCGCATGCCCTGTTCCATCAGGAGGCCCTTTTCCTTGCGATCCTTGGTCAGGTAGACGATCCCCGCATCGCGGGCTTCTGCGACGGACGAGAAATTCGTCTCCCGGCCATCGACCAGCACCGTGCCGCTGTCCCGGTCCCGCAGGCAGCAGATTGCCTCGAACAGTTCGGAGCGGCCGGATCCGATCAGGCCTGAAAAACCGAGCACCTCGCCCTTGCGGAGCTCGAAAGAGATATCGCGCAGATTGCGCGTGGAGAGATTGCGGACCGCCAGCACCACATCGGCATCGACGTCGGCTTCGTTGAGCGGCGGATAGAAATCCGACAATTCGCGGCCGACCATCAGCTGCGCCATGCTGTCCAGCGTGAATTCGCCGGCCGGTTTGGTGGTGATCCACTGGCCGTCACGCAGGATTGTGACCCGGTCAGCGATTTCGCTGACCTCGTGGAGCTTGTGCGAGACGAAGACGATGGCAGTTCCACCCGCCTTGAGCTTGCGGACCTGTTTGAAGAAAAGTTCGGTCTCCGCCTCGGTGAGCACCGCGGTCGGCTCGTCCATGATCAGGACGCGTGCGTTGCGGCTCATTGCCTTGACGATTTCGACCATCTGCTTCTGCGCGATCGAAAGCTCCGAGATGCGCGATCCGGGAGAGATGTCGAGGCCGACTTCGGCGAGCATGTCGCTGACCCGGCGCGCCATCTCGGCGCGGTTCAGAAAACCGTTCTTCGTCAGTTCGCGTCCGAGATAGATATTCTCGGCGACCGTCATTTGTTCGGCGAGATTGAGTTCCTGGTGGATCAGAACGATGCCCAGCGCTTCCGCCTGTCCGTTCGGCGGCAGGGTCAGGGCTTCGCCATCGAGGCGGATCGTGCCCGACGTCGTGTCGTGAAAACCCGACAGAATTTTCATGAGGGTGGATTTGCCGGCGCCGTTTTCACCGATCAGCGCGTGCACCTCGCCGGCCCTGATGTCGAAAGATACGCTGAAAAGGACGGGCACGCTCCCGAACGATTTGCTGACGCGCTCGGCGGCTAGCACAGATGTGTTCCCGCTGGCTGTCGTCAGCACGGCGCGCTCCTCCCAAAGCAGGCCGACTTCCCAATCGGCGCATCTTCTGTAAACCTTTTCACGAATTATGTAAACCTTTTCATTGATGCCTGTGAACCTTATCATGGCCATGAAGGTTGGCTATTGTGCGCATTCCCGGCACCGATTCCCGGCGCCTCTTGTGCGCGGTTCGCGAGCACATGACATCACAAGACTTGAAGACCCAGCCACTCAGGCCCGCAACGATCGAGGACGTCGCCAAGATTGCCGGCGTATCGATCGCCACGGTCAGTCGAACCATCCGCTCGCCGGAAAAAGTGGCCGAAAGCACGCGCAAGAAGGTCACGGCCGCAATCGCGCGCACCGGCTACACCGCGAACGCCATGGCGCAGAACCTTCGCATGCAGCGCTCGCGCATGGTCATGGTGCTGGCGCAATCGATTTCCGATCCGAATTTTCCGGGCATCCTGACCGGGCTCGAGAAGGTCGCCAATGGCCGCGGCTACGGCGTGCTGATCGGCAACACCGAGGGCGATGTCGGCCTTGAGGAGAAGTATCTCAGCTTCCTGTCGACGGGCATGGCCGACGGTCTCGTACTCCTTACCGGCCACGTACCCGTTGCCGGATGGCCGAAGAACCCCGAGGCGGCGTTGCCGCCGATGGTTGCGGTGCTGCGCCCGGTCAGCCCGGAAGCCATCGCCTATGTCGGCGTCGACGATGTTGCCGCCGCGAAGGTCGCAACGGAATATCTCATCTCGCTCGGGCACAGCCGGATCGCCTTCATCTCCGGACCCTCCGGCGAAATCGCGTCCGATCACCGCTACAGGGGATATTGCATGGCGCTGTCGGAGTCCTCGGACCAGAGCTCGTTCTGGAAGATCCAGGGCGATGGCACCAGCGAAGGCGGGCGTTCGGCGATCGAGCGTCTGTTCATCCGCGACAGCCTGCCGACCGCCTTCGTTTGTTACAACGACAGCACGGCCATCGGCGTCATCGGATCGCTGCAGTCGCGCGGATACGACGTGCCGCGCGATTTCTCGGTGATCGGATTCGATGACATACCTTTCGCGCACAACATCTCCCCGTCTCTGACGACGATCCGTCAGCCGCGAGGGCAGATCGGCGAACTGGCGATGGCGCACCTGCTCGATTATCTGCCGAGGCGCACCGTGCCCGCCGAAACGACACTTATGCACGGCGACCTCATCGTCCGGGACTCCTGTTCGACGCCAAGGACTGGCTGAACATTCCCTTTCATCGCCTGACGTTCCCCGCTAAGACGCGGGAAAACCGATGCGCGCGAAGCCGGAGATGAATGCGGCGCGCAGCGACAAGGGGGGCGATTCTTGGAAAGAAAGAACAGTCTCGAGCGCATCCTTGCATTGCTCGATGTGTTCGGCGAGGACCGTCTCGAATGGACGCCCGACGAAATGATGGAGGAACTCGGTTACAGCCGGCCGACGCTCTATCGCTATCTCAAGATCCTGAGGGAAGCGGGCTTCGTGACATCGATGCCCACCGGCGGTTTCGCGCTCGGCCCGCGCGTCGTCGAACTCGATTTCCTGGTGCGCAAGTCCGATACGCTGGAACGGTATGCCCGTCCCCACATGGAGTCCTTCGCCGCGGCCTGGCCCTGCGCGGCGCTTCTGGTGCGCTGGTACGGCAACAAGCTTCTCGTCGTTGCCTCGGAATCCGCCACGCCGGACCTTGAAAACGACTATCCGCGCGGCCGTCCGCTGCCGCTGGCGCGCGGCGCGATCTCGCGCGCCGTCATGTCGGCCCTGAACAGGCGCAAGCTCGCGCCCATTGTCGAAGCCAACCGGTCCGAAATGGAGGCTGTCGGCCTCGGCGCGACATTGGACGAGGTGCAGGCGGAACTGCGCCGGATCCGCCGCCGGGGTTATGCCGTCGCGTCCGGCGAAGTGACGCCGGGCGTTACCGGCATTGCCGCGCCGATCTTCGACGGCGGCACCAGCCCGATCGGCACCTTTTGCGTCACGATCGCCGACGAGTCGGCCGCGCGGGATGTGGTCGATCGCATCGGGAAGCGTGTGCGAGAGGTATCGGCCGAAATCAGCGCACAACTGGCCGCCGACCGCCGTGCCGCCGAAGGCGACGACGCCTGAGACGGCGGTTTAAGCGCCGGCCATCACGGACCGGAAGCCGCCTTCGCTGAAATCGATCAGGACATCCGCCCAGTCGTCGATGCCGCCATTCCCGCCATGCGGCAGGCCGGCCATGGCCTCGATGCGCCAGCGCGAGGTGGCGAGCGAAAGCATCGCCGAGATCGAGAATACGAAAGCGCCTGCGATCCGGCACGGCGCTGCGGCCGGGAAAAGCCTCGCGAGTTCGGCCATAAACATGGCCGCCGTCGGGTCGAAATAGCGTTCGCTGATCGGCCGCCAGCGTTCATCCGCCGAAACATGGGCGATCAGCCTTGCGTAAGCGGTCCATTGCGGTCCGCCGGCCCTGGCGAGATCGATATAGGGTCGGATGAAGCAGTCGAGCACTTCGCGCAGGCCAGGGGCGGATTGCCTTTCCTTTGCCGCGGCAAGGGCGGCAAGTCGGCGTTGCGACAACGCGTCGGCGCGCCGCGCTACGATGGTCGCGAAGAGATCTTCTTTTGCGCCGCCATGGAAATTGACCAGCGCCACCGGCACGCCGGCAGCCGCCGCGATATCGCGCATCGACGCGCCGTCGAATCCGCCTCGGGCAAACAGCACTTCCGCTGCATCGAGAATGCGGGCACGCGTTTCGAGGGAACGCTTGGAGGGAGCGCGCTTGCGTGGCGGGGCCTTGGCGTCGGTCATGAAATCCAGCTTGCATTAAATTGAACGATCGTTCAATACTAGATTTGGATCGGGACGCGAAAGCCCGGGGAGGAAACATGACGCATGCTGAAAGCCGGACGCCGGAGGAGGGCGTTCGCAACCGTGACAGCTACGCGCTGATCGGCGCCGGCCCGATGGGCCTCGCCATGGCGAAGACGCTTGTCGAGCAGGGCATCCCGTTCAGGGGATTCGAATTGCATTCGGATGTTGGCGGTCTCTGGGATATCGATGGCCCGCGTTCGACCATGTATGAGACGGCGCATCTGATCTCGTCGAAGACGATGACGGAATTCGCCGATTTCCCGATGGACGACGCGGTCGCCGAGTACCCGTCGCACCGCGAGCTGAAATCCTATTTCCGCAACTTCGCCGACCGTTTCGATCTGCGGCGGCATTTCCTGTTCGAGACCGAGGTCCTTCGCGTCGAGCCCCTGGGCGGTGATGGCGAGGGGTGGCGCGTGACATGGCGTGACAACACCGGCGAAACGCATGACGATGTGTTCGCGGGCGTCCTGATTGCCAACGGCACGCTTTCCGAACCGAACATGCCGGACTTTCCGGGCGAGTTTACCGGCGAACTGATCCATTCGAGCCGGTATCGCTCGCCGCGCCAGTTCGACGGCAAGCGGGTTCTCGTCATCGGGGCGGGCAATTCCGGTTGCGACATCGCCGTCGATGCGATCCATCACGGCGTCTCATGCGAGCTGTCGATGCGGCGGGGCTATTATTTCGTGCCGAAATACGTCTTCGGCAAGCCGGCCGACACGATGGGTGGGGCGATAAAGCTTCCCATGTGGCTCAAGCGCAAGGTCGACGCGATGATCCTGAAATGGTTCGTCGGCGACCCGCAGAAATACGGCTTCCCGAAACCGGACTACCAGCTTTACGAATCCCACCCTGTGGTCAATTCGCTGATCCTCTTCCATGCCGGTCACGGCGACATCAGGATCCGTGCCGATGTCGAGCGTTTCGATGGCCGGACCGTGCACTTCCGGGACGGGACGAGCGGCGAGTATGACATGGTCCTCGCCGCCACCGGCTACAAGCTCCATTACCCCTTCATCGACGACGCCCTGCTCAATTGGAGGGGCGATGCGCCGCATCTCTTCCTCAACTGCATGCATCCGGACCGTGACGACCTGTTCCTGATGGGCATGGTCGAGGCATCCGGCCTGGGCTGGCAGGGCCGTCACGAGCAGGCGGAAATGGTCGCGCGCTACATTCGCGGCCTGCGCGACGGCACGGCGGCGGCGAAGGCGATGCAGGCGGAAAAGGCAGGCGGCTTCGATCGGGCGACCGGCGGGATGAACTATATCGATCTGCCGCGCATGGCCTATTACGTCGACAAGGCGACGTTCAGGAACGCGGTCACGTCGCGCATCGCCAGGCTGAAGGGAGCCGCGTGATGTCGGGCGATATCGATACCGTTCTCCTGAATTTCAGCCCCGGCTCGCTGACCCTGCTGAATGCGATCCTGGCGATCGTGATGTTTTCCATCGCACTCGATCTCAGGCCGGCGGATTTCCACGCGCTCCTGAGGGCGCCGAAGCCGCTTGTGGCGGGCCTGCTGTCGCAATTCGTCGTCCTGCCGGTCGTAACCTTCCTGTTCATTCTCGCGGTCGGACCGCGCCCGTCCATCGCACTCGGCTTGATCCTTGTCGCGGCCTGCCCTGGCGGCAATATCTCCAACTTCATCACCCACCGCGCCGGCGGCAACACCGCCCTGTCGGTTTCCATGACGGCGATCGCCACTGTCGCTGCCATCGTGATGACTCCGTTCAATATCGGCCTGTGGGGCAGCCTCTACGCGCCGACGCGCAAGATCCTGCAGGAAACCGCCATCGACCCGGTGACCGTGGCCGTCACGGTTTTCCTGATGCTGGTCCTGCCGCTTTGCCTCGGCATCCTGCTCAACGCCGGCAAGCCGGACATCGCGGCGCGCATCCGCAGGCCGATGCAGATGCTTTCCATGGTGATCTTCATCGCCTTCATCGTCATCGCCCTTGCCGCGAACTGGGGTTTCTTCCTCGCCTATATCGGGGCGGTCGCGGCGCTGGTCATCGCGCACAATGCGCTGGCGCTTGGCGGTGGCTTTGCGACCGCTACGCTGGCGCGCGTGAGCCCTTATGATCGCCGCGCCATCACCATAGAGACCGGTATCCAGAATTCCGGGCTCGGCCTGATCCTGATCTTCGCCTTTTTCCACGGATTGGGCGGCATGGCGGTCGTCGCGGCCTTCTGGGGCATCTGGCACGCGGTATCTGGCCTTGGCCTCGCATGGTTGATGGCCCGTACCGAGGCGGCGCGATGACACGCATTCTGATCACGGGGGCCGCCGGAGGGATCGGCCAGGCCCTACTCGCCGAAATGCAGGATGGCGACGACGTTCTGGCGACGGATATTCGCCCGCCGAAGACACTGCCCGAAAGCGTCGAATACCGGCCGCTGGACGTGCGCGGCGATGATGCGCTCGCAGTGATCGGCGACTGGAAGCCCGAGGTCGTCGTCCATCTCGCCTCGATCGTCACGCCGCCAACGGGCTCGACGCGGGAACTCGAATATTCCGTTGATGTCGAGGGCAGCCGCAAGGTGATCGATGCCTGCATCGCACATGGCGTGCGCCGCATCGTGGTGACGTCGTCAGGAGCTGCTTACGGATACCATGCCGACAATCCGGTGCCGTTGCGCGAGGAAGACACCCTGCGCGGCAACGAGGAATTCGCCTACGCGCATCACAAGCGGCTGGTCGAGGAAATGCTGGCCGAGGCGCGGCGTGACCATCCCGCGCTGGAGCAGGTCGTGTTGCGCGTCGGCACGGTACTGGGCGAGGGCATCGAGAACCAGATCACGGCGCTCTTCCGGCGCGATCCCTTGCTCGGCATTCGCGGCTCCGACAGTCCCTTCGTCTTCATCTGGACACGGGATCTCGCCCGCATCCTGAAACGCGCCGCGACAGATGGGCCGCCCGGTATCTTCAATGTCGCGGGCGATGGAGCGCTCGGGACCCGAGATTTGGCGCGCGCCCTCGGCAAAAGGGTGCGCTGGCTGCCGCCGGGCCTGCTGAAGCTCGCTCTTGGCATCGCCCGGCCCCTCGGACTGTCGCGCTACGGGCCGGAACAGGTGCGCTTTCTGCAATTCCGTCCGGTACTCGACAACACGAAGCTGAAAACAGAATTCGGCTACGTGCCCGAACGGACCAGCGCAGAGGTCTTCGATCTCTGGCGCAAGGCGGTGGGGCTTTGAAAACGGCTGTCATCACCGGTGGTGCGGGCGGACTCGGGCGCGCCTTGGCGCAACGCCTGCTCGGCGAAGGATGGCATGTCGCGATCCTCGACCTTCCGGGTGCGGAACTCGATAAAGCGAAGGACCTCGGCGAAGCTGTTGGCGTCTGGCCTTGCGACCTGACAGAGCATGATCAGGTCATCGAAACCTGCGCGGCGATCGTCGCCTCGCGTCCCACGATCGATCTTGTGATCTACAATGCCGGCATTACGCAGATCGGCCTCTTCGCCGACATGCCGGCCGATGTTCACGGCAAGGTCTTTGACGTGAACTATTTCGGCGCGGTCGCAGTTGCGGCCGGGCTGTTGCGCGCGGTTCGCGAAGCCGGAGGCGCGCATCTGGCGATCTCCTCGGTGGCCGGCTTTGCGCCGCTTCATCGCCGCTCCGCCTATTCGGCGTCGAAACACGCGCTGGAGGGTTTCTTCCGCACGCTCGCCTCGGAGGAAAAGCCGCATGGCGTTTCCGTCCATATCGCCGCGCCGTCCTTCGTCGCCACCAATCTCGGCAACCCGGAAAACCGCCCGGGCGGTATCGCGCGCCCAGGCTCCGCAGCCGACGGGATCGACTACATGAATGCCGATCAGGCCGCCCGTGTCATACTCGATGGCGTTCGCCGCGGCCGCGCCATGATCCCGGTCGGGCGCGTCGCCCGCATCGCCTGGTGGATCAGCCGCCTCGCCCCCGGCCTTTATGTCAGGCTGATGGAGCGGAATATTACAAACTGACCTTGCGACATTTTATGGTCTGTCGCTTGGCAGCCATCGCGATAAGAATCGCGCGTATTGACAGCCGGAAGAGAAATGGCGCCGCACGACATGAAATCGAATGGTGGCCGTGAAAAAAGGCCCGGAATATCTCCACTGGCGCTGATTGCCGGTTATTCCGTCGTTGCGGCCTTGCCACTGCTGCTGGCCGCCTTGACCGAGAAGCCGGTCGGTGTATGGGCCGAAACGGCGTCCGCCCTCGGCATCGTGGCTGCCGTGATGCTGTTCCTGCAACTGGTCTCCAGCGGCCGTTTCGAATTCCTGTCGGGCCGCATCGGCATAGATATCACCATGGCGTTTCACAAGTGGACGGCGCGCCTGCTCGTTGTCCTTGTGATCGCACATCCGATTTTCTTCCTCCTGCCGCCCGATCCGACGCGGCCGCATTCAATCCTGAACCACCTTGTCGCGCTGTTCACGGCGCCTTCGAACACGACCGGCGTCATCGCATTCGTGCTGGTGGTTCTGATGGTGCCGCTTGGAATGCTCCGCGACCGCTTGCCGGTTTCCTACGAGTATTGGCGCGCAAGTCACGGCTTGATGGCCGTCGCAGCCGCAATCGTTGCGCTCATGCACCTCCTGCACGTCGGGACCTACGCAGCGAGCCTGTCTTCGCGCATCTACTGGATTGCCCTTGCGCTGGGATCTCTTGGGCTGGCTGTCGGGGTCTACACGGTGCGGGTGCGCCGGATGCGCGGGGAGGGTTGGGTGGTTTCGAACAAACGCAAACTCGCCGACAGGCTGTGGGAAATCACGTTACGAAGCGTGACGGCAAGCAGACTCGAGCATGACGCCGGCCAATTTGCCTGGATTGCTTTCGCCCCGCGCCGCTTTCCGCTGTTCGACCACCCTTTTTCGATTGCATCCGCGCCGAACGACAAGGGGGAAGTCCGTTTCATTATCCAGGAAGCGGGCGATTTTACGCGCGGCATAGGCGCCATCGAACTCGGGACCCGTGCCGCCATCGACGGTCCGCATGGCAGCTTCACTTTGGCCAACAGGCATTGCGATGCGATTGTCCTGATTGCTGGCGGTGTCGGCCTTGCTCCGATCCTTTCCATGCTTGAAAACCTCGCGGAACGCTCCGACCCTCGACCGGTGCGGCTCGCTTATGCTGCACGGGATGCCGATGCGCTTGTCGACCCGCAAAGCTTTGTGCCGTATCTGGAAAAACTTGATGCGCGGGCCATGATCCTGCTCGACCGGGGCCCGATCGGCGCCGCGTACAGGCAGGGGCCGATTGGCCGGGAGCATCTTGTCGAGATTCTCGACGGAATCGATCCGAAAAACACGGCTGTGATGATCTGCGGTCCGGGGGGCATGATGAGCGCCGTGTGCAGTGGCTTGACGGGGCTCGGCGTTCCACCACGCAACATTCGCTACGAAAGGTTCGACTACCGCGCGGGACCTGCAACCGCCAAGGATCGCTTGATCATCCGGAATTTCAGGCTGCTGGCCTTGGGAATAGCGATCGCGATGATTGCCTTTGTCATGCGCTAGAGGCCGACGAGATAGGCGATCAGATCGTCCTTGCCGCCTATGTCCTGCAGGTGGTGATCATCGAGGAAGACGTCCAGCCATGCGCCCTTTTCCTCGTCAGTGTCACCATCGATCTTGCGGAGGATCCTGTCAGGCGTCCGGTGGCAGCGGGAGCAATCCGCTGCGAAGGTGCTCTCACCCGCAATCGGATCGCCAGGCTGTGCATGTGCCGAAACAACGCCGGTCAGCAGCAGGAGCGCGGCAAGAAAGCACTTCTTCATCCTCATTTTCCCTCCGGACAGCGTTTTTGGCACTGATTTCTGCAATGCGGGCTGACCGCAAGGCAAGACGGTTATCCGCCCGTGCGCTGATTTGCCATCCAGTCCGCCAGCGCCTCTCGCTCCGCCTCGCTCATGCGGATGCCGAGGCGCGTGCGCCGGAAAAGGACGTCGTCGGCCGTGCGGGCCCATTCCTTCTGCATAAGGTGCCGCACTTCGGCTTCATGGAGGCCATGGCCGAAGTCGAGCCCGAGGCCGTCCGGCGTTTTGGCATCGCCGATAATGTCCGCCGCATCGGTGCCGTAGAGCCGGGCAAGTCGGCGGATGAGCTCGGCATCCAGCCCGTCGCGTCCTTTGCCGAGCCGGGCGACGAGATCGCCGAACCCTTTGACGGGAAAGTCGCCGCCGGGCAGCGTCGCGCCTTTCGTCCACGCCGCGCGGCGTGCACCCATCGTCTCCTCGATCTCGTCCATCATCGATTCCGCGAGCCTGCGATAGGTGGTGATCTTGCCGCCAAAGATGTTGATCAACGTGCCGCCGCCGAGTGTCTTCTCGCGCCGGATCACGTAGTCACGCGTCGCTTCCTGCGCCTTGGACGCGCCGTCGTCGTAAAGCGGGCGCACACCGGAATAGGTCCACACCACATCGTCGGTCGTCACCGGTCTGGAGAAATATTCGCTTGCCGCCGCGCAAAGATAGGACGTCTCCTCCGGCGTGATCCGCGCCGGGCCGTCCATGGCATCCTGTTCGGAGTCGGTGGTCCCGATCAGCGTGTAGTCCTCCTCGTAGGGGATCGCGAAGACGATCCGCCCGTCCGCGTTCTGGAAGATATAGGGGCGATCGTCGTCAAAGATCCGGTTCACGACGATATGGCTGCCGCGCACGAGGCGCACATTATGCGCGTCGTTGAGGCCGAAGACCTGCTTGAGCACTTCGTCCACCCATGGACCGGCCGCGTTGACGACGAGCGATGCCGTAATCTCGCGCGTCGCGTTCGTTTCCGTGTCGCGGAGCGTGACATGCCATGTGCCATCATCGAACCGCGCATTCTCGGCTGCGGTGCGCGCATGAATGGTCGCGCCCTTGTGCTGCGCGTCGCGCAGATTGAGGATCACGAGACGCGAATCCTCCACCCAGCAGTCGGAATATTCGAACGCTTTGCGGAAATTGCCCTTCAGCGGTTTGCCGGCCACATCCGTTTCGAGGTTCAGCGTCCGCGTCGCCGGCAAGAGCTTTCGCCCGCCGAGATTGTCGTAGAGGAACAGGCCGAGGCGCAGCAACCATGCCGGCCGCAGGCCGGAGTGATAGGGCAGGATGAAGCGCAGCGGCCTGATGATATGCGGTGCCATCGACCACAGGATTTCGCGCTCGGTCAGCGCCTCGCGCACGAGCCGGAACTCATAATGCTCCAGATAACGCAATCCGCCATGGATCAGCTTGGTCGATGCCGATGACGTGCCGCCGCCGAAGTCGCCCTTGTCGCAAAGGCAGACGCTGAAGCCCCGTCCGGCGGCGTCGCGCGCGATGCCCGCGCCGTTGATGCCTCCGCCGATGACGAGGATGTCGTAATGCGGTGTGGCGTCAGTCATGGGTGTCTCCCGCTATGATGAGTTCCACCTCCGCGGCCGCGCAGATTTCCGCGATCGAAGGCGGCGGCGGCGCGTCGGTGATGAATATGTCTATGTCCGTCAGCTGGCCGATCCGCACCGGCGCGCGCCGCTCGAACTTGGTCGTGTCGGCGACGAGGATCGTCTTGCGCGCCTGATGCATGATCGCCTGGGCGATCCGGACTTCCCGGTAGTCGAAATCGAGCAGCGTACCCTCTTCGTCAATGGCGGAGGCGCCGATGACCGCGAAATCGACCTTGAATTGCCGGATCAGATCGACCGCGGCCTCGCCGATGATGCCGCCGTCGGTCTTCCGCACCATGCCGCCGGACACGACCACATCGACGCCCTCGGCATCGTGCAGGATCATGGCGACATTCAGGTTGTTGGTCACCACCATCAGGTCTCGGTGCCGGCGCAGGGCATGGGCGACCTGTTCGGTCGTGGTGCCGATATTCAGGATCAGCGAGGACCCGTCCGGCACGAGGCTGGCGACGCTGTCGGCGATGTGCGTCTTGCCCGGCGCCGCGATCTCGCGCCGGGCGAGATAGGCGAGATTGACCGTGCTTGACGGAAATACCGCACCGCCATGCACACGCTGCAGCCTTTCGGCCTCGCAGAGCTCGTTCAGATCCTTGCGGATTGTCTGCGCCGTAACGTTGAAACGTTCCGCGAGCGTTTCAACGTCGACCCGCCCGTCACGCCGGGCGATCTCCAGAATGTCGAAATGTCTTGGCGGTAGCGGCGTCATCGGTGGATCCGAAAATGTTCAGCGCGCTTATCCGCGAAAATCATCGAATTGTCACCATTTGTTTTCGAATATTTTCGTTTCGTGCAATCTCCGTCGATCGCAACGGGCAAGGGTGCGACTCGGCAAAAGGCCGAAAAGGCCCTGTCATTCCTTTTGAAAACCGCTGCAGGACAGGCCGGTGGACTTTACGTAATGGCAAAATCTTGCGAGCATTATCTGGCTTTGTCGCGCGCGGTTTCGCAGTCACGACAAGGAACTGGATTTGCGCGGCCGCGAAGAATGACGATTTCACCGCCGAAACAAGTAGCGCCCTACAGGGGACGTGACCGCGACTGCGAAGCGGCGATCATGGCAGCATTCGAGGATTTGATTTCGAACCTGCTGAAGTCCGGCCATGATGAGGCGGAGGTCGTCGCGATGCTCGAAAACGCATTGGACGCATCACGCGCGGACAGCGCGCTTGCCGATGACATGGAAACAGTTCGCGACTGGGCTATCCATGCCGGATGGGAGCCGGGCGAGGTCGACCGGGCATTCCTGACATTGTCGGAAGTATTTTACGCGAGGTTGCGTGCGCGTGACGACGGTTCGGGTCGCTAGAGGTCGGGATCCGACCTCTCAGGCACGCATTTCGGCCGATTGATCCGCCGAGGGCAGCTTTCCCGGGCGGCCTGTCTTGTTCGCCTGCGCCTTCATCGCCGCGGCGTTGAACTGGCGCGAGAGGTCGTCGAGAATGCTCGTCGTCACCGTCACCGTCACCGTCTTCCTGTTGTCCGGTGAGGTGAAGCTGATGGCGAAACCGTCATCGGTACGCGTGAAGATGAGGCTCGTATCCGCGCTGTAGGCGGCCCGAAAGCCGTCGTTCTTGCCGTTGACGAGTTGGCCGAGCGCATGGCTGATCTTCATGGCCTGTTGCCAGGACATTGGCGGAGTCCGGTCGAAATCGATCTTGAAGGCGACGAGATTTCCGAACGCCGCGACCTCGAGCCCTGGGGTCGTGTCCGGCAGGTTGCCCTGGGCGATGCTATCGCGAATCAGCCGCTCGACGGCTTCGCTGGAGTTGCAGCGCCATTTCTCCGCCAGCATCATGAGTTGCTCGGCGCGGGCGGGATGAAGAAGTACTCGCATGTCGTCTTGCATGGGCCAAATCCGTACGCTGGCAAACTCTTACTCGCGAAATGTTACAGTATGGAAACGAAAAATTGAAGATGTCCCGGATTTTTTCTGCGCGTGCGATAATCCGGGCTCACCGCTGAGCCGTCGATCGGCCATGCGCACGCCTCGGTACATGCCGCCGGAGCTTGTGAGCCGAATTGTATTTCGGGAATGCATGCGCTCGAACACGCGGCGACGCCACGATGTCCGATTATTGCAATGTCGGGAAAACAGTCGTCCGCGGAGGGATTTGGTGGAGCCAAGCGCCACCGAACCATTGTTTCAGGTAATCCCCAGCCGTCTCGCCAAATGCCCTGCATACCATAGCTTTTCTGCCTTCTCCGTCTTATGTTGTTTCAGGGCGTGTCGGGCTATCCCGGTCCAAAAGTAGGCACGGAAGTAGGCACCGAGGGGAATTCAAATGGCCCGCTCCATCCACAAACTCAAAGACAGAGAAGCCAAGGGAGCGACCGGGCCGGGTCGGATTAGCGATGGTGGCGGGCTGTATCTGCGGATCAAGCCGAGCGGGGCTAAGTCTTGGTCATTCATATGGACGCCCAAGGGCGGGAGCCGGAAAGAGATCGGGTTAGGCCCTTATCCTGAAATCAGCTTGGCCGATGCGAGGGACGTTGCGTCCACCTATCGGGCGATTGCCGCCAAGGGCGGCGACTTGGTGGCGGAACACTCCAAAGAACGGGAAATGTCCTTCGCCGAATGTGTAGACGCGTATATTGACGCGATGTCGCCCGGCTGGACAAATGCAAAGCATCGTTACCAGTGGGAGCAAACGCTCGGCGACGCCTATTGCAAGGCGATCCGAAGCAAGCCCGTTTCAGAAATCACTTTCGCTGACGTGTTGCATGTCTTGAAACCAATCTGGACCGAAAAGCCCGAGACGGCGACACGGTTGCGCGGACGAATCGAGCGGGTGTTGAACTATGCCAAAGTGAAGGGCTGGCGCACTGGCGAAAACCCTGCGGTCTGGCGCGGCAATCTTGATAACGTTCTTCCCAAGCGCCGGAAGCGGGAGACCGTGACGCACTTGGCCGCTCTCCCTTATGCAGACGTTCCGGAATTCTTTAGCCGGTTGCGCGAGCGCGAGGCCACTTCGGCAAGTGCGCTGGAATTCCTGATTTTGACAGCGGCCAGAACCGGCGAAGTCATCAACGCAAAGTGGCACGAAATTGATTTTCAAGCCCGAACTTGGAACGTGCCGAAAGAACGAATGAAGTTGCGCCGCGCTCATACCGTGCCGCTCACCAATGAGGCGATGGCAATTCTTTACCCGCTTCATGAGGCTCGGATAAGCGATTGGGTTTTCCCCGGCATGAAACGTGGCAAGCCCCTTTCGAACATGGCGATGGAGTTGCTCTTACGGCGCATGGGCGCGACTGGAATTACCGTTCATGGCTTCCGGTCGAGCTTCCGTGATTGGGCGGGCGATGAGACTTCATTCCCGCGCGAAGTTGCGGAGGCGGCACTCGCGCACTTGGTAGGCAATGCCGTTGAACAGGCCTACCGGCGCGGCGATGCGCTCAACAAGCGCCGCGACCTGATGGAAGCATGGGCGAGATACTGCACCGGGCAGACCGGCGCGAAGGTGATTGCCCTTCACGGATAGAACAAACTCGCAGGGATAGGACGATTTTCCGACAAGCCGGGAGCACCACCGGTTTCCCTACGATCCACAGAGGTGCGTACGCGAGGTGAAGCGATGCCTGGAAAAATCCCCGAGGGCTGTATCGATCTCAAGGAAGCGTTCGACGCGTACTACGAGCGGAGATTCGGCGTTCCGGAACACCGGGACAATTCAGAAAACAAAGCATGGCGACAGATGCGGGCGTCCGCTGAATTGCGCCGCGCTTTCAGGCGGAACGAAGTTCAAGTCAGAGTTCGGTTTGACGGTGACAATGAGAGTATGTCGTTGCCGGCAGGAGGATGGGGGGCAGACAAATTCGAATTCGGCCTGATCATGGAAGGGCATCCCATAGACCTCACGGGACACTCTAAGAAATGGGAGAGGTACCAAGACGAAGTCCCTTTCGTCGACAGCAGTGAACTTGACCAGTGGGCTCAGCGAGTAACAGGGGGCCGCAGATCTCAGGGAAACGGCGGCACTGCAAGACTGGATATCAATGAAGAGAGTGGTGCACCAGAATCGGAAGCCGAATGTGCGGAGACCCGAAATCGTGCTCGTGCGAAACCCGGACGGCCTCATGGATACGACTGGGAATCGTTCTATTCCGAGGCGGTAGAACAGATTGCTAATGAAGGAAACGTGTCATCCTACAAGCCATATGGCTTCAACAAATCCACCCTTTCGAAGCGCATGGCCGAGTGGTGCGCACGTGAATGGCGTACAGAGCCGGCGCCGTCAACAATCGCCACCCACATCAATGAAGCATTACGCCGATACGAGGAATCTTTTGATTCCGATAATTCCGATAATTCCGATAATTAAGCCATTGTAATTACTGGCATTACCGGAAGACCATCCACACAAAAAAGGGCACGTTCCCGCTTGTTCCATGCCGCTTCACGGCGGCGCAGCACGAGGACAAGCGACAATGAAGACACTTCTAAGCAGCACGGCAGGGACCGAGAGCCAGCAGTACTGGCAGAACGAACGTTCCTGCGTAACCAAGCCGGACCACGAGAGAGAAACAAAGGTCGTTAACCAGACCAGTGGCCACACTCCCCGCATAACCGGCCCGCCGGTTGACTCCCCCGCTACGAACGGCGCGTTCGCCGTCACCAGCTTCTGCGAATGGGCGGGCATCAGTCGTTCGACCCTTTATCGCGAGATTGCGGCCGGACGAATCCAAACCCGTAAGGCCGGAAGCCGGACTCTCATTCTCAGGGCTGAGGCTGAGGCTTGGCTGAACTCCCTGCCGGAAGCCGCGTGACGGGAGGCTGCCATGTATCACGAAAAGCAAAACCCCGGCACAACGGCCGGGGCTTCAAATTCCATAGCTCTGGGCGGGGCTTCGGAACAGCAAAAATATATCGCTTCCGAAACGAAAAGGCAATGCGAACTGCCGGGGAAGAACAAGGCAGATCGCATTCGGCGAGAGCGCGCAAAGGGGCGTCCGAAGCTCACTCGCGACCGAGAGATTGAGTTGCTCGAAATAGACCCACAGAAGGGCGAAATTCGACATGCAAAATCGCGTGGCGGGAAGCGTGCCGGCGATATCGCAGGCACGATCAGCAACGGATATAACGTCGTCTTTGTCGATTATTGGCCTTACAAAGCGAGCCACTTGATCTGGCTTTTCGTCACCGGAGAGCTGCCGCCCAAGGGCAAAGTCATCGACCACATCAACGGCATCCGTGATGATGACCGCTGGGGAAATCTCAGGCTTTGCACTCCGGCGGAGAACGCCCGCAATCGCGGTAAGTGCAGCCGCAACACTTCCGGCAAGGTTGGCGTGCACCCGCTCACGGGCTTGCTCTGGGGCGCGGAGATCGGCGTTGGCGGCAAGAACATCAAGCTCGGACGGTTCGAGTGCAAAGAAGCCGCTATCGAAGCGCGGTGTGCTGCTGAGCGACACTATTTTGGCGAGTTCGCTCGGAGGGCCGGCTGATGGAAGAGCCCGAAATCACCGAAGAGGAACGCCGTTCATTCACCTCGTGGAAGCTCCGAATCCTCGACGCCATGTCCTGTGATATTGAAGTCTCGGATATCGACTTCCGTGTCGCCTTCCGCGTCATGCAGCACGTCAACGCCCGGACTGGCCAAGCGCATCCTTCCATCGACCGGATAGCCGCTCAGATTGGGGTCTCCCGGCATACGGTCATGCGCAGCCTCAAGTGGCTCACCGGCGAGGTAAAGCGCAAAGATCGTAGTGGTCCAGTCTGGATTGATCGCGGTCGCAGGAACCGGCGCGAACCGTATTTCTACACTTTCCGGGAGGACCGGATCGGCGCAGTCATGGATGCAAAGATCCTCCGAGAGGAAGACGCCAAAGACGCGTTAATCGAGCGTCGGGATCGTGCCGCCGAGGTTGCAAACCTGCAACATCGAAAAAGCCTCGATGTTGCAAATGGTGACACTCTCGATGTTGCAAATCTGCTCAGTTTCGATGTTGCACCCGTGCGACCTAAACACCTGACTCAGAACTACCTGAATAGAACACCTGAAGATTCAAAGGGCTCTGAAGGATCAGAATCCAGTGCTTACGCGCGAGCAAGTGGAGGTTACTGAGATGAAGCAATTGAACCTGATCGAATGGACGTCTTCAGCGACGGTGATCGCTTTCCCGGCCACAGCCCGGGTTGGGGAAGCACGGCACGTCGCTGATGTATTCTGTCGGCAGCCTTCCGAGAAGGCCCAAGCGGCATATTGGCGAAGGCAGATCGCAACATTTCGCAGGCGATTGGCTACGGCCGGTGTCGATGCGGGCACGATTGACCGCGAGATTGTCGCCTTCCGTGAATTGGTCGAGATTGAAATTTCTCGCCTTGTTCCTGCGGATCGTGATTGCCAGCCGGACGGTGCCGCATGATTGGGCCCTCCGCTAAGTCAATCGCGCGCGACTACCTCACCGCTGTCGTCGAATGCGAGAACCCGCAAGAGGCTGTCGACCTTCTCGCAATCGCCTGTAGGCGTTCATCCGCTGTCGAGTGCGCCAGCGTCGAGGATGCGCTTGCGTTCTTCTCGATCGTCGAGAGCGCTCTCTGGGGCATCCGTGGCGGTCTGGCCGGTCTCGTTGTTTCGCCGGACGCCGACGAATTCGCTGTCATTCAGGAAATCGCGGATACGACTGCGGAACTGCAGAGCCGGGCGCTCAGATACCTCGCGAGCACGAAATCGCCGATCCGGCATCAGCCGATCGAGTACTTCTTCCCGGCAGGGACTAACGGCATTCAAAACAGGAAAGGGGCCTAACCGATGGCAGGCGGATTACTAGCATTCATGGCGGCCGGCGCGGCGGAAGGCGTCGGAACATCGTTCAAGGAGCGGGCAGTTGCGGCCCGTGAACAGGCGCTGGAGGAAATCCGCAACGGCTGGCTACGGGAGCGCGAGGCCGACTCCCGTGCATTCCAGCGCGAGGAGCGGATTGCTTCCCAGGATTTCCAGAAGGAACTGGCCGAGGCGAAGGCCGAAGGCGGTCTGGACAGCCTGGGCTTCCCGATGTCCAGCGCCATCTCGCAGAAAATCCGTGCGTTCGAGCTTCAGGGCTTCGATTCGGAAACGGCTCTCGCACTGGCTTCGGGGCGTAAATCAATTTCCGTCAATCCGCAGACCGGGGAGCGCGTGATTGTCGATCTCGCGACCGACGAAATCGTTCCGCTCAAGCAGCCCGACTATGGCAACACCGACGAGGATAATACCGCAAGTGGCGAGACCGCGCAGAACACGACCGGCGGTTCCGGCCTATACGATATGGCCGATGAGGCAACCGGCGTCGGTTCGACCGTAGCTACCGGGCTTTCGAACACCGTCGGTCAGGTTCCCGGCAATATAGGGGATATGGCGACATTCCCGGATCAGGTTCAGGCGGGGCAGGAATTCGAACTGTTCAAGCGCGATTTGGTCCGGTCTCTCAGTCTCAACCCGCGGTTTCCGGTCGCGGAACAGCAGCGTATCGAAAACCTTGTCCCGCGCGGCGCGCTCACGGCACCCGATACGCTCAAGCAATCGCTTCGCAGCCTGGACCGCGAATTGGCGCGAATTGAACGAGAGGCACAAGCCGGCGCGAATGACCCTCGCGCGCCGATCGAACAGCGCCAAGCCGACACCGCCACACTTCGCAGCGTCAGAGCCGCCAGAGCGCGCTTAGGCGTTCCGAATGATGCGGAAAAACAGAAAACAAACGAGCCGCCACCGGAGGCCGATTCTGACGGCTGGACAGTGCTTCCAGATGGCACCCGTATCCGGGAGAAGCCCAATGCCGATTTTTGAACTTCAGACCCCGGACGGGCGCACCCTTGAAATCGATGCGCCGGACATAGACACGGCCGTACGGTCGCTTGGCGCGTTCCGTGGCGGCAAGACCGAGGCTGGACAAGATCATGGCGCAATCACCGACGCGATCCAGCAGTTCGGCGAGAACTTCAATCGCGGTCTCTATGCCACCGTCAATGCGCCCACAACGCTGGCGAACGCGGCGACCAAAGCGCTCGGTATAGACTACCAGTTCAAGCGCCCCCTGGAGGCCGCAGCACCCGGCATTGATCGGGAGATCATGGAAGTGCCGGAGGCTCAGACAGCGGTTGGACATGTCGCCGGGACGGTTGGTGAGTATGTCGGCGCGAATACCATCCCGGCAGGCGTGACAATCGCGATGGCCCCCCGCCTCGCAGCGGCCACGGCTGGCAGTACCGGCCTGCTCGGTCAAACCGCCAACCGAATGGCCACGAGCGTAACCGCGGCACCGGGAACGGCTGCAACCGGCGAATTGGTCTCGACTGTCGGAGCCGGCATTGGTGCACAGCTTGCAAAGGACATCGCACCAGGGAGCGACATGGCGGAATTCCTTGGCGCGACAGCCGGAGGCATTGCAGCCCCTGGAACGCTCTGGGCGTTGACCGGCGGTCCCACGCGAAAAGTGGCGTCAGCCGCACGCAAACGCTTCTCGCCGAATGCAATAGCGAAGCAACAGAAAAAACAGATCGTGAGCGAGGTTGAACGGAATATGACGCCGGAAAGCCGGAGGGCGGTCGATGAAACCCTGGAGATCCTCGATGTGGCGCCCGATTATCGACCATCGGTAGCCGAGGCGACCGAGAACCCTTCCTTTATCGCCACGCAACGTGAGTTCGAGGCGGGGTTGTCCGGCCCTGATCTCGACAATGCGGCAAGACGATATAGCCGCAATGACGCAGCGATCTCGCGAGCCGTGCGAGATATGGCACCCAATAGCGGAACGGACCTGGACGAGGCATTCGCAGCCGGGAAGAGACGAGTTTCCGGGTTGACCGCGAAAGCCGACGATCAGCTTCTGAGACTTGATCAACGGCAAGCTGCCGTGAGTGACATCCTGCGATCAGGCAAGCGCCAACGGGAGCTTGGACGCGCGATCCGTGATGATTTGATCCTGCGTCGTGGCGACATGCGCGAAGAGATGGCGCTCACGGCCCGCCAGATGGGTCTCAACGAGACCGACGCAAGATTCCCGTTCGCCAGCGTCAAGGAGCGTTTGGTAAAGAGCATGGAGCCTCGCTCGAAGCTTTCCGATGCGTCCGCAGTGCCGAGTGCCATTGTTGATGACATCCGTAGCATGGATGATACCGCTTCAATCGTGGACCTCATGGAACTGAGGACACGCGTCACTACCGACATCCGCGAAGCAGCCCGAACGCCAAGCGGAGAAAAGCGACTTCCGTATCTCCAGAAGCTCAAAACGGAAATCGATGGCGCAACGGATCAGCTCATCGAGGCGGTTGGCGATTCGGACCTGGCGCGGAACCTGCAACAGTTTCGGCGCCTCTATCGCGAGGATTTTGTGCTGCCCTATGAGCAGGGTGCAGCGGCGCGGGTGTTGAAGACCGATGTAGCGGGAGCCTATGCTGTTCCCGACGAGAAAGTAGCGCGCGAGTTCTTCAGTGGTTGGAATGAGACAGCGGCGAACCAGTTCAAGAAAATATTCCCGCAAAGCGCTACTGCCCGCGTCGCGATGGAGCGTGCTGCGCTCGATGATCTCTACCATTTTGCGGTGCGTGACGGGGTAGTCCAGCCGGGGCTGATCAATTCCTGGGTGCGAAAGAATGCCGGCGTCCTAAACGACTTCCCGGAAATCAGACAACGCTTGACGGCGACGGAGCGATCTCTTTCAGCCATTGCTGAGCGCCGAGCGGCGCTCATCTCACGCAAACGGGCGATCGAGAATTCGGTATTTGCCCGTGAGATCGCGCGGATCGAAAACCTGAACGCCACGCCGGAACAGGCAGTGGCGCAAGCGATCAAGAACCCGAAACGGATGCAACGGATCGTCAACGGGCTCAAGACCGAGGACGCGCAGACGACTCTGGCCCGCAACGTTTGGGATACGGCACTGGAATCCACAAATCCGAGAAAATACCTCGAAGAAAACGTCGCTGCGATCAAGCTTGCCCTCGGCGATGAGCGGTTTGAGGCGGCAAGAAAGCTGGCTCGGGCGATCGAGAAGAACAGGATCGTTCCCAGGCCATCCGGCCAGTCCATGGACACAAATCCTGTCGCCGATGTCGAATCCTATCTCGGTACGGGACTCAACCAGATTTCCTCGCGGGTCTTTGCCGTGAAGAGCGGACGCACCTCCGGCCGCTATGCCCTGGCGGATATCGCGGGGCGGGCTTTCCGGACGATGACGGCGAGGCAGGCGCGGGACACGCTTCGCGACGCACTCTATGATCCGGAGATTGCCCGAGATCTTGCAAACACGATCGAGATGGGGACGACCAGCGAGCGTGCGTTGAAGCGCATCTATGCCTTCCTGGTATCGAACGGCATTGTCGCAACCAGCCCCGGTGAAAGCGGAGAATTTGAACCGGGGCAGCGCGAACCGCTGGAAATCACCATTCAACCGAAGGGGAGTGGAGCGGCGGCACAGTGATGCATCCACAATCGCCCCAGAAAGCCCCCAGAATGGCACGAGGCTTTTCCGAGTCCCGAAGTGCGGCCAGAGAAAATGCGCGCCCTGAGACTCATATGGGCGATACAGGGCAATTGAAAGAAATCAGGAAAAACCATGGCCAAGCAAGGCGGAGCTAGACCCGGCTCCGGGCGAAAACCCGGCAGTCCAAACAGGAAATCGGCAGAGGTGCTTTCGGCGGCCTTGGAGGAAGGTATTACGCCCGTCGAGTACATGCTTGGCATCATGCGTGATGAGACAAAGGACGCGAAGGATCGTGCATGGGCGGCGGAGAAGGCTGCGCCCTTCGTTCATCCGCGTCCGGCGCCTGTTCCCCGCACGGTCGAGATCGATTTACCCGACATCTCCAGCACAGAAGGTGTGAAGCAGGCGATTGCTCAAATTGCAAAAGAGGTCGCGGCCGGAAAACTGGCGCCGGCGGAGGCGCAATCCTTGGTCTCGATCGTCAACGCGCAGAAGGACGCGATAACGACAGGCGAAATTCTCGAACGGCTGGAACGTCTAGAGCAACAGAAAGGAATCCCGAAATGGCGACGATCAGCAGCATAGAAACTCGGTTACAGCGCCTTGAGCGCAAGACAGACACCGGCAATCCGTATGCGCACATGACCGATGAGGAACTGGAAGCGCGGCTCGCGGACTTAACCCGCGGCATGTTCGAAGGTATCGGCCAAGGTGATCAGGATGCAGGTTACGCGATGTTCCGGGATTGGTGCGAGCAGCCCACGCCTCAGACGCTTGAGGAATTCCTCGGCGCTATGTCCAGGCTCTCAACAGGGATACCGAGCAAGTTCGACGCCCCGCTGATGGAATTCATGGCAGAGCATTGCGACGAGGAAGACGGGCGGCATGGCTCCGTCTCGTGAAACTTGGCGCGCCTTCAGGAAATTCGCCAGAGTGAGTTCGTATTCCCGTAGTCCATCCGATGGACAGGGTAACGTTGTAGCCGATAGGCTTTCATTCACGGAGATGGCTGTATGAATTTTCGGCGCGGACTATTTCGACTATGGCTTATTGCAAGCTTATTATGGTGCGGGCTGTGGACGGCAATTTCGTGGGATAACTTGAAGGTGCTTTCGCCCTTTCATGGGAAGTACGAAATCTCGATTGCTGACCGCCACCTCGTAGAACTGGATGGCGCTTTCGTCAATTTGCCGAGCGCACGTCAGAACGAAATCATTGATGAGGTGGTTGCCATAATTGGGCTGACCGAACGTGCCGAAACCGTTGCTCCAATCACGAGTCTTACAGCGGATCAACAGCGAGAGGTCGAAGAGCTAGAAAACGCCGTTCGCGAAGAAGTTTGGGATCAAAAAGGATTACCGGCGACAAGAACTTATGTCGCCGGACTCGCATTGCCGCCAATCGGATCGCTCGTCCTAGGGATCTTATTGTTTTGGGCATTTGCCGGTTTCGCGAAGCGTTAGGCGGGTGCGGGTGGCTGGTCTCAGGCTCTGTTCTTGAAGCGCCAGCTTTCATTGCCGGTCTCGCGCCGAACGCCGTCTTGGTGAGTTGATGGCCGCGCAGCGGGACGCCGGATTGATGAACAAGGGGCTTTCCGGCTCGGTTGTCACCGGGTTGGAGAAAAACCCGGTGAAGGATGACGCGCCCACCCTTGCCGAAGTCGGGATCGACAAGAACCTCGCCGACAGGGCGCGGAAGTACGCAGCCATTCCAGTGCAGGAAATCAATTCGACCCTGAACGCCGCGAAAAGGCAATTTCGGAGGTCGTGGCGATGACTGCCCTAGAGATGGACGCCATGTTTTCGTCACCGATCCGGTTGAGAATTCTAACCAGACGCAACGGCGTGCAATGCCGAATGTCGGGAGGGTTTTTACATGAGCAGAAACACTATCATCATCGGTGCACTCGTCGTCTTCGCCTCATGGCGAGCTGGTTTGTTTGGCGGCTCTTCGACGCAAATGCCAGCAGAGCAGCCAAACGCCACGACAGAGGAACCTGCCGATGGCGGCTCGACCACTTCTGGTAACTAGGGTTTCGGCTACCTTCTCGCCGCGCTCGGCGGAAGTTTCTTGAGCGTGTGGAGATAAGACCCGGTATCGAGTTTCGTCTCGGCGATCTTCGCCATGACCTCGGGGATGACCTTTTCGCCGTGACGCCGAGCGCGGGCCTTACCTGCCGTTGCACCGGGGAGAAGGCGGGCAAGCTAGACAGTGGAATCGGGCGGCTGCCATGGGCTGTACGGCAGCCGCCCGAGAACGGCAATCGTAGATCTGGGAAGACTTAATGCCGTTACGGCAATGAGGCTAACATAAACCGCGGCAACGGTCATCCGACCCGTGGCCATCTCGCATCTCTGGATGCCTCGGCAGGCTGGACCGCCGCCCCAGTCTCGCAAACTCGCTAACACAGCTTTTCCTCGCGCGTGCGCGTAAGGCCATATTCACCAAGCGCCGCAAGCAGGCATACGAAGCACTGCACCCGAAGACGCGGCAGGGGCAGGCACAAGCCAATGGGATGAACCGTGCTCAAGGTAACGTGAGCGCAAACTTTGCGCCGACGTTCACCACTGACACCGCCGAAAGGACAGGCCAGTCGGAGCGTGTTGTTCAACTCCATGCCGAGCTTATATCCATGAAATTGATTTCTGCACTCCGATCTGATCCTTTTGCCGTTCGCAGGTAAAGGGAATGTCAGCATGTGGAAGTGGGTCTTGGGGCTACCGGTTCTCTTGGTCGCCGGATATGCAGGTTACGTGTACTTGATGGGAGGCTTCCACACTATGCCTGACCTTCCAGAGGGATCCTTTCCACTGTCATACAAGAGCGGCTTTCGGGCAATTCTGACTGGCATTGACGACGAAAGAGCCAGTAGGAAATATCTCGCTTACAGCGCAAATGGTGTTCCTTCTTGGTACGAAAACACTTGGTCGAATTGCCGCACTCCGACTAAGGACGAACGGCGGCAACTCAAAAACACAATCGATATCGGTCCGGGCGGCCGGTGGGATGCAGTTTGCGAGATCAACGCTGACGGCGATATTTTCGTAAGAGGCTGGATTGCATCTGTGCCCAAGCTGTAGGTTTGTGCCGAAGCTATCCATATCCGCGGCATTCGCCATAGGCTCCATAAGACTCCGCACAGAGCCGTCTAGGCTTTCCGGGTTGCATGACCGCTCAACGCTAGATGCGCGTCCTGAGTCAATCTGGGGCGATTGTGGGCCTATCGCTGAATGACGGCAAAGCCGCGCTTGCGGGCTTCTGCGAAAACCACATTGAATCCCGCTCGTCGGCGTTCGTCATCGAGGTCCATATCAACCTCTTTCCAGCCCGTTGGATGGGTGGACTGGAAACGCTCAACGTCTTTCACGAGGGCATAGCGCGTGACGTTGCCGTGAAGGCTGGAAGGTGTCCGGACGAATTTTCTCAGCGTTCTCATTTGTCGGCCTTCAGATACCCGTGCCCGATTAGCCAATGCCGAAGGATTCGGCGGATCGTTTCCGTTTGATTGGCGCTGTCCGGCTGATCGATCTGAGCGCGGTCGATTGCGTCCTGTAGCTCCTGATCAATGGCTACAAGCTTCTTGATTGGGAATGTTGCGGGCCTACCAGCAGGGCTCATCTTTGAATTTCATATATAGGTAATTGACCAAGACTTGAATTTCCTATATAGCAAATTAGCGAGCCGAAGGGAAGCGGCAACTCCCCAACGGCCCTAACCGAAACCCGATCTAGATGGAGATCAGGCAATGGCTAATCACGCCAATACCATTCCGCTCGACCGCAAAGCAATTATGACCCGCGCATGGGAACTGATGCGCACCAAGTACCGCTTGGGCAGTCCCTTCACCTTCAATGAAATCGGCCGGACCTGCTTCGCATGGTGCCTCAAGGAGGCATGGCGCGAGGCGAAGGCAGCGGCCCGGATCGCGGCCATTCCAGCCGATGAAAAGGCCCGCCGCGTGGCACGGCTCCGCGAGGAAATGGTCAACACGCAATATCTGCCGTTCGGCATGAGCGCGAGCCGCCAACGGGGCCACATCGAAGCGCAAATTCGAGAACTGGAGGCGGCGTAACATGAACCGGAGAACGCTTCTCAAGGCCATGTCCGCCGTTCCCGCGCTCGCCGCGTGCGGGCCGACAGCGGCCCATTCCGAGGCATACACTGTTGACATGTTCGCCGCTGACCTTCGCGACGCGGGTGCCAATCCGAAATGGTTTTCATCCGGCGTAATGATGAATGTCGATGGTGTTGACGTTGAAGCCAAATATAACGCGTCGCGGAAAGCAGAGACCGCCGGCATCACCACGCGGGACTTGTGGGAGTATCTCAAGCCCTCCTCCAAGTTTACCGGTGATGGTTGGTACGCACATCAAATCCCACTCGGCACCTGTACCGTGCATGAAATCATTCGACGCGAATGCGCCGGAGAAGAATGGTTTGAAGTCGCTCCATGGCCCGGTCGCAAGTGGATCCAACCCGTCGATATCCAGATCCAGTATTTCACACGGGAAGAGATTGAAGACTTCATCCACCATCGCATGGAAGAGAGCAAGCGCCCCTGAGCAGCATGAAAACGGGCGGGGAGTTGGCCTTGGAAATCCGCTCACCCGCCCGGCCATCAACCAGAGAGGAACTCCGAACATGGCAGAATCAAAGTTATCACTGAACAGCACGCGCCGCGATGCCATTACGTTATCTGCAAGCGGAATAATTGCGGCTCTCGGCGGCGCCACCACGTCGGCCAAAGCCAAGGCAGAAATCCCCGCGATCAATCCCGAACTGACCCGCCTTATCGCGATCGAAATGGAAGCCAAGGCGGCTTACGAGGCAGTCAGCGCGCCCTTCCACGCGGAGGATCGCGCCCGTTCCGAAAAGCGTCCGACAGTTTCCGATGAAGAATGGGAGCGGATCGAAGCCGCCGAGGCCGACAGCATCGACGCATGGGCGGAAGCGCAAGAGACCGTTCTTGCCTTCCCTGCTATCGAACGGTGCGACCTGATCGCAAAGGCCAAGTGGCTGGCAGATCGCTACCCGCAGCAGCAGGATTTCTTGCCGACCGACGCGGCGGCGCTTTGGGCTTCGTTCTTCACCATCGCGAACACGACCGATTGACGCGCCGAGCCGCTGGCCCATGCGGCTGGCGGCTTCCCCTTTCCAGATCTTCGAGAGATTGAACCAATGACCATTTCACGACGCAAAGCCATCGCAGGCACAGCCGCAACACTGATCGCGACCGCCGGCCCCGCCCGCGCGGAAGGCAACACAGCCGAAATCAAACGGCTGATCGCCGCACACGATGAAGCGCAAACCCGCTATGGCGACCTTGCCGAAATCGAGGAGCGCGCGCGCTATGCGCTGGACGCGGTTATCAGCAGCCATGCGCGCCTCGCATTCGAGACGGCCAAGCAGGAAGCCGACGCGGCGCAGGAGGCCACACAACGGGCATTCCTTGCCATGCTGTCCTGCTATCCGACCAGCGCCGAGGCGGCACGGATCAAGGCCGAACATCTGAACGGCCTTAGCGCCATCCGGGACAACGTGCAGGAGCCGCACGAAATCACCGCGTTAATTGTGGGCATGGCTCCGCCCGGAGCATTCCCCGCCGATGCAATCGAGCGCCAGCGGCAAGCCGACGCGAACCTAGACACCATGCTTGGGAGGGCGAACGTATGACCGGCGCATTCAAAAAGCTGATATCCGCATGGCAAAACAGCAGCGCAATTTATCGCGCGAAAATAGCTGAGACAGAGCGGGTCTTTGACGCCGAAGGCAGCTCGCCAACAGTCATGGCTCTTGAAGCGGAAACTACACCCTGCTTCGGAAAACTCATGACATTGAATGCCAGATACTGGCCTACCCCGTCACCGGTCCGGATGACGTTCGCGCCAAGGCTCGATGGATAGCGGAGGCGTTTGACCACTGGCACGATTTCACGGACCCGCAGATGGACGCGCTCATGGCGGGATGGAAGGCAACCGCCGAAACGTAACACGATTGCATCCGGAAACACGAAACGGCGGCTTGGCTCGCAAAGTTTGCGACCCAGAAAACCGCCCGGCTCGCTTCACCACTGACACCGCCGAGCGCGGGGAGAGGACTTGAACTCGTTCCCGCTTCTCACCAGATAAATCGCAAGGGAATTTCCCCCTTCCCCCACAAAGCCGCCGGTTGTCCCCCCCCCTATTATGCCGGCGGCTTTTCTTTGCGCTCGTGCAGTCAGATAATGCGCGAATGATCAAAGCCCCTCGGCACGTTGGCGACGCGGAGGGCCTGCTTTGCCTGATCTGGCGACATGCCTGCGGCGATCGCTGCGGATTTCCTTGTCTGAACTTTAGGAGAGTCGCCTCCCCCAATGTTCTGGTTAGCACCGTGCGCCGGTTCGATCTGCTTCAACAGTTCCCCGGCACTGCGGATGGCGCGCTCGCTCTTGCCCGTGGCCTTGGCCGTGCCGGTGGTGAACGCAACCGCCAAGTTGTCGTTTGCGTCTCTACCCATCACCGTATTGGCGGCGTTCGCGCCTATTGCTTTTGCAGGCCCGTGCAGTTCCTCGTAGATCGCCTTGCGTCGTGCCGTGCTGGTTTCCGGTCAACCAGACAGGTACGGCGATTCGCAGCCGGTTTCGCGTATGCGTGCCTCAATAGCCTGCTTCTCACCCTTCCTTTGAGCGATCAGCCCTTCCTTGTCGGCGCTCGGCATCACGCTGGACGGCCCATTCTGCGCGAGTGACTGATCGGGAACGGCTATCTAAAGACGGATCAAAGAACCGGAGACAGCATCTAACAATCATGTTTGTCGGCGCAATCGCGTTGGCCTTTATCGTTGCCGGCCTCTTGATGTTTCGGTTTTCACAGTGAGTCGCACCGACTAGGCACTGATTGCGTCCGCCGAGAGCCAGCCGTTTGCCAATGCAATTGCAACCGCGTGGGCTTTGTTCTTCGCGCCCAGCTTACGCATGATATTGGTTGAATGGAACGTCACCGTGTGTTTGGTGATCCCGACCTCCTCGCCAACGGCATCCGCCGTCAATCCTATTGCAAGCAATCCAAGGATTCTTAAATCTCGGCTATTCAGCGGGGTGTCTGGCTGTTCATCGCTTCGCATTTCTATAGCCTTGGCGAACGCATTCGCTGCGACCAGGAACAATTCCGCGATTTCATTTGGTTGAACCGGCGCGCGCGTACCTGCGAATGAAACTGCCCCCCGCAATCCGTCGCCTACCAGAACAGGACAATACACCTTTCGGTCGATTCCATACGCCACCATTGACCGCAGATTTGACTGCTTCTCTTTGTCGTCTGTAGCAATGAAATCCGAGATAAGCAGCGAGATGGGGACGCCGCTGCGGTACATGACACCGGCAGCTTCTGAAATGCCCCATTGATTTTTTTCGACCATGAGCACGAGAAGCTCGGGATTCCAGTTTGTCAGGATTACGCGCCGGCTAAAGTGCTGTCGCCTGTCTCCGGGGCTCAGCGCAACGAGGAAATTCGGCAGTTCATAGGCTATCCCCGTCGCCTTCAACTGCTTGAAAATCTCGAAATTTGTCGTCGCCCTCTCAATTGCCGCTAAAGTTTCCCCCAGCCTGAACTGCACAGTTCCGGATATGTCAGTCGCCACGAGAGTATCCCTGAACACATTGGGTTTCGAAGAACGACGCGAGTCGCATTTCCTTAGGGTAATGATGCAGGCAGGATGCACAATAATTTTACAGAGCAAGATTTTGCCTGCGTTTGGCGACTAAGATTTATTCCAGTTTGAAAGCTGGCATGTCGCAAGCCGTAACTATCCGCGCCACCATCATCTGAGCAACACGCTCCGACTGGCCGGCCCTTTGGCTTCTCTGGGATCTGATTGCCATTCCCGGCATAGCCGAACGCCACAAGAGCCGTCTTCGAAATAGACTTTCCGAAGAGTGCGGCGCGTAAGGCGCCGGGCAGACGACACTGAGACTCCACCCGAGAGAGCCAAACGGATTCGGCATCGGCTTGAACGAACGTCCGCGTGGTTCTAAATAGAGGCCAAGGAGTTCCCCCACTCCTTTTCGCATAAGCCGCCCGGTTGCCCTCACGCGCCGGGCGGTTTTATCTGTCGCCATGACAACACCGCGTAGTCAACAGAATAAGACCTACCGCATCGGTGAACTTGCCGCCGAATTCGGAGTGACGTTGCGCGCGCTGCGTTTCTACGAAGACAAAGGTCTCTTGTCCCCGACGAGAATAGGCCGGACTCGCGTGTACTCATGCAAGGATCGAGTGCGGCTGAAGCTGATAACGCTAGGCAAACGCGTCGGCCTCTCGCTATTCGACATCAAGCGATTGATCGAAATGTACGATCCGGAGGACAATCGCCGCCAGCTATCTGCCGCGCTGAAGATTGGTGAGATCCGTTTGGCTGTGCTTCAAAACGAACGCGACCAAATCGACAAGAGTATTGCCGAACTCGCTGAATTGCTCACTCAACTGCGGAATGAACTCACGGGGTAATGATCCGCGCCCCGCGACATGACGGCGACTTTCCCGACCGTGCCCTCGAATGCGAGGAAGCGATGGAGGACGCGTTCCTCGATGTGTTTGATCGCCTCCAGGTGGCCGGTATGACACCGGAACAGGCAGCGGGCGAATTGATCGAAGCCGCCGCCAATCCTGATCATCCTTTCGCGAATGATCTTCGCCAGATAGCCGCATGGGCGAAACAGGCGGGATGGCGTAAGGCCGAAGTCGGAAATGGAATCGTGAGCCTTGCCGAGAACAACAGGCGATCGGTCGAAGCGAACCGGGAGACGGAACGGCAAATCCGGCTCGCATGGGAGCGGCCGAACTAGCGCCCCGGATACGCTCCAGGCTTCACCTTGCACCAATCGGGATCATCACCCGTCACGTCGCGGATTGCCGCCCGTAGCGCCTTGGAAAGCCGCAGAACAGCCTTGTAGTCATCGCTGAGGGGCGAGAGGGCGATCAGATGCGGTGCAAGCCTGTGATGCGCGTCCGTGGCGTCCTGGACGAATTGCAGGCGGTCGGCTTCGATGAGGGATTTGCGGCGATTAGACATCGGATCTCCTGATCCGTGGTATGTCTCGCCGCGACCGTTAATCAGCACGCGACCGTGATTGCCGTCAACCGACAATGCTGGACGAAGCGCGCGCAACGCAAGAGCGGAAACGGAGGCCTATCACGGAAGCGTGATTGAGGCCTACCGGAGCGAAGACCAAACCAAAAGTAGGCACGGAAGTAGGCACCCGTAGTGTCGGCACTCCAAACTCGTTCGATTTCAGTAACTTAGTGGATTGGATTGGTGGAGCCAAGCGGGATCGAACCGCTGACCTCCTGCATGCCATGCAGGCGCTCTCCCAGCTGAGCTATGGCCCCGTCAATATCGCAGCAGGCTTGGGGAGCCTGCGGATCGCGGTCAGATACAATCGCGCCGCGGCAAGATCAAGTCCCCGCGACGCGCTTTTCGTCAACTTTCGTCGTCGTCTCCGCCGGCGACATCGATAATGTCGCTGACGTCGTCATCATCGTCGTCCTCGTCTTCGGCGAGGAAGGTGTCGTCATCGTCGTCGTCGTCGATATCGAGGTCGTCGTCATCGGTGTTGTCGCCGAGGTCGGGCAGGTTATCGTCCTTGCCGGATTCGTCTTCCTCGGCATCCTCCAGAGAAATGACTTCCGCGGTCCCGGTGTCTTCTTCCTCGTCGGCCGGTTCTGCCTTGGTCTCTTCGGCTTCCTCGGCCTTTTCCTCGATGATCTCGGACTTCGTATCTTCGAAATAGGACAGCGGATAGGTCTTGCCGGTATAGGGCGAGACGATCGGGTCCTTGTTCAGGTCATAGAATTTGCGGCCCGTTTCGGGGCAGATGCGCTTGGTTCCAAGTTCCGGTTTTGCCACGGTCGCGTCCTTGTGAATTCTCGTGTTCCGCACGGATCGGCGGCGATAACAGGGGCTTTTTGTCCTGAAAAATGTCGCCGGTCCATAGCGGCAAAGAATTTGCCTGTCAAAGGCCAATTGACGATACGGCGCTTGCTTCGCCGAAGCGTCCGCGCGAGGTGATTTTGGTCGGATCCTGTGCTAGGCGCGGAAACCGACCGCACGAAGCCACCGGAATCTCAAACGTGTCACAATCCGGCCCTGCCAAACCCGCCTCCGCGCGTGCCTCCTCCGCCCTGTCCGGCGCGGTGAGAATGCCCGGCGACAAATCCGTTTCCCATCGCGCGCTGATGCTTGGGGGGCTTGCCTCCGGCGAGACCCGAATATCGGGCCTGCTCGAAGGCGACGACATCATGGCCACCGCTGCCGCCATGCGCGCCATGGGCGCCGGCATTCGCAAGTCCGGCGAGGAATGGGTCGTCCACGGGGTCGGCAACGGATGCCTTCTGGAGCCCGAGGATACCCTCGATTTCGGCAATGCGGGCACGGGCGTTCGCCTCGTCATGGGCCTGGCCGGCGTCTACGACATGTGCGCACGGTTTACCGGCGACGCCTCGCTTCTGCGCCGCCCGATGGGCCGCGTGCTTGAACCGCTGCGTCTGATGGGGGTTCAGGTCGAGGCGGCGGAAGGCGATCGTCTGCCGCTTTCCCTTCACGGTCCGCGCGCCGCCAATCCCGTGACATACACGCTTCCGGTCGCATCGGCCCAGGTCAAGTCGGCCGTGCTGCTCGCCGGTCTGAACACGCCCGGTGTGACAACCGTGGTCGAACCTGTTGCGACGCGCGATCACACGGAAAACATGTTGCGGGCTTTCGGTGCGCAGATCGAAATCGAGACGAACTCCTCCGGCGCGCGCCGTATCGCGATCGAGGGGCAGGGTGATCTCACGGGCCAAACCGTCACGGTGCCCGGCGATCCGTCTTCCGCCGCCTTCCCGATCGTGGCGGCGCTGATCACGCACGGCTCCGACGTGACCATCGAAAACGTGATGATGAATCCTGCCCGCACCGGCCTGATTGCGACCCTTCTGGAGATGGGGGCGGTGATCGATGTGACGAACGAGCGCAACGAGGGCGGCGAGGATGTCGCCGATCTGCGCGTCCGGTCGTCGGATCTGAAGGGCGTTGTGGTGCCGTCCGACCGCGCGCCCTCGATGATCGACGAGTATCCGGTGCTCGCCGTCGCCGCGAGTTTCGCCGAGGGCGAGACGGTGATGGAAGGGATCGAGGAGTTGCGCGTCAAGGAAAGCGACAGGCTGGCCGCCATGGCCGACGGCCTCGAGGTCAATGGTGTCGACTGCTCCGCCGGACACGACTGGCTGAAGGTCCGCGGCCATCCCGGCGGCAAGGGCCTCGGTGCAATGACGGAGGAAGCCGTCGTCGAAACGCATCTCGACCATCGCATCGCCATGAGCTTCCTGGTCTTCGGCCTTGCGGCCGAACACGGTTCGCGCATAGACGACGCCTCCATGATCGCGACCAGCTTTCCCGGATTCGTCGATCTGATGACTGGACTGGGCGCAGGGATGGAGGTCTCGCCATGACATTTGCAATCGCCATCGACGGGCCGGCCGCCTCCGGCAAGGGCACGCTGTCGCGCCGCCTCGCCGCCTATTACGGCTTTCGCCATCTCGATACCGGCCTGACCTATCGCGCCGTCGCCAAAGCGATGCTCGACACCGGCTTGCCGCTCGATGACGAGGCGGCGGCGATGCAGGCGGCCCGCACATTCGATATCGCCAACATGCACCGCGACGTGCTCGCCGCCCACGAGATCGGCGAGGCGGCCTCGAAAGTGGCTGTCATGCCCGGCGTGCGGCGCATCCTCGTCGATCGCCAGCGCGATTTTGCCGCCACTGGCGACGGCGCGGTGCTCGACGGCCGCGATATCGGCACGATTGTCTGTCCGGATGCGCCGGTGAAGCTCTTCGTGACCGCCTCGCCGGAGGTGCGCGCGCGCCGCCGCTATCACGAAATTCTCGGCAATGGCGGCCAGGCGCAGGAAGACGTCATTCTCGCCGATATCCGCAAGCGCGACGAACGCGACATGAACCGAGCCGACTCGCCCTTGAAACCGGCGGAGGACGCGCACTTGCTTGATACGTCGGAAATGACTATAGAAGCCGCGTTCCGGGCCGCGAGACGCTTTGTCGACGCGGCTTTGAACGAAAACAGCTAGCAAATTCCGAACAGCGATCACCGCGCCGGATTTGGCCCACGAGATGTTTCAGGGCCGGATCGCAGTTTGGAGAACCGAAACACCAACCCGCCGGCGCTTTGCCCGAAGCATAATACCGGGCTCCCAGGAGTATTAATGTCGGATATGAATCCCAGTCAGGAGGACTTCGCGTCCCTCCTCGAACAGTCCTTTGAAGATCGCGACACCTCGGAAGGTTCCGTCGTCAAGGGCGTCATCACGGCAATCGAAAAAGACATGGCGATTGTCGATGTCGGCCTGAAGGTCGAAGGCCGTATCGCGCTGAAGGAATTCGGCGCCAGGGCCAAGGACGGTACGCTGAATGTCGGCGACACCGTGGAAGTTTATGTCGAGCGCGTCGAGAACGCCCTCGGCGAAGCGGTTCTCTCGCGCGAGAAAGCACGCCGCGAAGAGAGCTGGGTCAAGCTCGAAGCCAAGTTCGAGGCCGGCGAGCGCGTCGAAGGTGTCATCTTCAACCAGGTCAAGGGCGGCTTCACTGTCGATCTCGATGGCGCCGTGGCCTTCCTGCCGCGCTCCCAGGTCGATATCCGCCCTGTCCGTGACGTCACTCCGCTGATGCACAACCCGCAGCCCTTCGAAATCCTCAAGATGGACAAGCGCCGCGGCAACATCGTCGTCTCGCGCCGTACCGTTCTCGAAGAGAGCCGCGCCGAGCAGCGTTCGGAAATCGTCCAGAACCTCGAAGAGGGTCAGACGGTCGAGGGCGTCGTCAAGAACATCACCGATTACGGTGCGTTCGTCGACCTCGGCGGCATCGACGGCCTGCTGCATGTCACCGACATGGCATGGCGTCGCGTCAACCACCCGTCGGAAATCCTGTCGATCGGCCAGACCGTCAAGGTCCAGATCATCCGCATCAACCAGGAAACCCACCGTATCTCGCTCGGCATGAAGCAGCTTCAGGCCGATCCATGGGACGGCATCGGCGCCAACTACCCGGTCGGCAAGAAGATCAACGGCACGGTCACGAACATCACCGACTACGGTGCGTTCGTCGAGATCGAGCCGGGCATCGAGGGCCTGATCCACGTTTCCGAAATGTCCTGGACAAAGAAGAACGTGCATCCCGGCAAGATCCTCTCGACCTCCCAGGAAGTCGAGGTTGTCGTGCTCGAGGTCGACCCGCAGAAGCGCCGCATCTCGCTCGGCCTCAAGCAGACGCTCGAAAATCCGTGGGAAGCGTTCGCGCACAGCCACCCGTCGGGCGCTGTCGTCGAGGGCGAGGTCAAGAACAAGACCGAGTTCGGTCTGTTCATCGGCCTGGACGGCGATGTCGATGGCATGGTTCACCTGTCCGATCTCGACTGGAACATGCCGGGCGAACAGGCCATCGAAACCTACAACAAGGGTGACGTGGTCCAGGCGCAGGTTCTCGACGTCGACGTCGAGAAGGAGCGCATCTCGCTTGGCATCAAGCAGCTCGGCCGCGATGCGATCGGCGAAGCCGCCGCGTCGGGTGAACTGCGCAAGGGTGCGGTCGTGACCGCCGAGGTCACTGCGGTGACCGATGGTGGCCTCGAGGTGAAACTGGTCGATCACGACGTCGACAGCTTCATCCGCCGCTCGGACCTGTCGCGTGACCGTGACGAACAGCGTCCGGAACGCTTCGCCGTCGGCCAGAAGGTCGATGCCCGCGTCACGCAGTTCGACAAGAAGACGCGTCGCATCTCCGTCTCCATCAAGGCGCTGGAAATCGCCGAGGAGAAGGAAGCCGTGGCACAGTTCGGTTCGACCGACGCTGGCGCTTCGCTCGGCGACATTCTCGGCGCCGCGCTGAAGAACCGCGAAGGCAACTAAGCCTCGCGCGATAGCTGACAAGAACCCGCCGGACGGCAGCGTCCGGCGGGTTTTTTCGTGCCATGCGGTTGACGGGCGCGGCGCATGGACCGATTTTCCGACGCAGAAGCAATCGCGATCCAGTTCGAACATGCGCCCGCCGAGATCTCTCGCCCGCCGAAACGTCAATGCCGACAAGGGATTCGACGCCTTCGGCTACGAAATCATGCAGGAAACGGCCTCCGCTCTTGGCCGCATTGGCAGGCGGCTGGAGGAGGCGCTGGAGGCGCTGCGCCGGCATGACGCGACGCCCGGCTCGAACCGAGACCGCGACGAACTCGTCCAGGAGGCCGCCGACAGGGCATGGGTCCTGTTCATCCAGCGCGACTATCTTGGCCTGAAGACCGACCACCATCTCAGGTCGACCTACGATATCCCGCAGGAGGTGATGGCGCGGGTCGGTGTCTTCGCCAAGCCCGGGTCGGAAAAATGATCGAAATCGGGAGTATCTGAATGCGGTTCGTGTTTTATGGCGTCGGCGCGATCGGCGGCGGTCTCGCGGCAAGCCTTGCGCAATCCGGCCAAGATGTCGTCGGCATCGCGCGCGGCGCCCAACTGGAAGCAATCCGCAGCACCGGCCTGCGGCTGCGCACGCCGGACAGCGACGAGGTGGTTCGCTTCGCCTGCGTCGCGTCGCCCGAGGAGATCGAATTCCGTTCCGATGACGTGATCTTCCTGACCATGAAGACGCAAGACACGAAAGCCGCGCTTGAGGCGCTGCAGATTTGCGGTGTTCGGAGCCAGCCCGTCATCTGCATGCAGAACGGCATCGAAAACGAGCGTCTTGCCCTTCGCCTGTTCGAGAATGTCTACGCAGCCGTGGTGATGATGCCGGCGGATTATGTCCGGCCGGGCGAGGTCGTGATCAACGGCGCGCCGAAGCGGGGTGTCTTCAATATCGGGCGCTACCCCTCCGGCGTGGACCAGGTTGTAACGGATGTCTGCCGGGCGCTCGACGGCGCGGGTTTCGCCGGCGTCCCCGATGACGACGTGATGGCGGGAAAATACGGCAAGCTGCTGATGAATCTCACAAACGTACTCGACGCCGCATGCGGGCGTGAAGGTCGGCAATCCGCTCTGGGAAAGGCTGCCCGCACCGAGGCCGAGACGGTGCTGGCCGCGGCCGGAATCGCAGTCTCGGATGACTATCGCCAGGACGAGCTGATGCGCATCGTCGAGGTTGAGGGCGTCAAGCGAACCGGTTCGTCTTCGGCGCAAAGCCTCATGCGCGGGACCGGGTCCATCGAGACCGATTACCTCAATGGCGAAATCGTCCTGCTCGGTCGTTTGAACGGCGTGCCCGTGCCGGTCAACCGGTTCCTGTGCGATCTCGGGCGCCGACTCGTCGTTGAGGGTATCGAACCGGGAAGCCTTTCGCCTGACGAGCTCGAAGCAGATTTCGCCCGGTCCGGCGCGTCTTAAGATCAGGCGGCTCGCAATTCGGCTGATATCCAGTCCGAAAGCGCGTCGTGGCTCTCGATCACGAGATCCGCGCCAGCCTCCTCAAGCATGTCGCCATGGCCCTTTCGGCAATGGCTTCCGCCGGTGAACCCGATCACGAAATGCCCGGCCGCCTTGCCGCCGCGCACGCCGTTGGCGCTGTCCTCGATGACGATGCAGTCGCCGTTTTCATGCCCCATCGCCTGCGCCGCATGCAGGAAGAGGTCCGGCGCGGGCTTGCCGTGTTCGACCATGTCGCCGGAAAACACGCCGTTACTGAAAAACCGCGAGAAATCCACGAGGTCGAGCTTTCGGTGCAGGAAAGCCAGTTGCGTCGACGAGGCGACGCAGCGTTTCTGCGTCAGTCCTTCCAGCATCGCCTGCGCGCCCTCGACCGGCTTCATGCCTTCGGCGACGCGGCGGCGTGATTCCGCCTTGAGCTTCTCGAAGCCGGCATCGAGCAGCGGTTCGCCTGTCTCCCGAAGGATGAGCCCGGCATATTTGATCCGCCATTCCGCCGGTCCGAGCGCCATGAACTCGCGCACATAGGTGGCCCAGTCGACCGAGATGCCGAGATCGCGCAGGAAGGTCAGTTCGACATCGAGATAGATCACCTCGCTGTCGATCAGAACGCCGTCGCAGTCGAAAATCAGAAGGGGTTCGGCCATTGTCGCGTCAGCTGTGCGAGAAGATGTCCTGTTCGTCCCAGCCGGCCAGATCGAGCTCGGACCGGGTCGGCAGGAAGCGGAAACAGGCCTGCGCCATCTTCGTCCGGTTCTCGCGCTCGAGGCGTTCCTCGAGCACGGCCATGAGCGCATGCAGGTGAAGCACGTCCGAGGCTGCGTATTCCAGTTGTGCGTCGCTCAGTTGCTCCGCTGCCCAGTCCGACGATTGCTGCTGCTTGGACAGGTCGACCCCGAGCAGTTCGCGGCAGATATCCTTCAACCCGTGCCGGTCGGTATAGGTGCGCGTCAGGCGCGAGGCGATCTTGGTGCAGAAGACGGGCGACGTCGATACGCCGAAGGCATGTTTCAGGACGGCGATGTCGAACCGGCCGAAATGGAAAATCTTGGTCTTCTTCGTATCGCGCAGGAGCTTGACGAGATTGGGCGCCTTCTTCTGGCCCTTGGCGATCTGCACCACATCGGCCGTTCCGTCGCCGGGCGAAAGCTGGACGACGCACAGCCGGTCGCGATGCGGGTTGAGACCGAGCGTTTCGGTATCGATGGCGATACTGTCGCTGTAGCGCGCGGCCGCCTCGTCCGACAGGTCTCCCTGGTGCAGTCGTATCGTTTTGTCGGCCATGCGGCGCCTCTGCGAATATGTCTCTTTGCCGCCTTCTAGTGCGTTTTCCGTGCAAATGGAAACCGTTGCGGCGGCGGAAAAGTTGCGGTCGCGCAACACCGCGCTTTCACAAACAGTTTTTTGCGCGATGGAGCCCCCGTCGCCGATCATTCGGGTTGCAGTCGAAACCACGATTGACGATACAATCGTTTAAACCGCTTTGGCCTCCCAAGACCATTTCCATCCGATTTCGCCGATCATTGCCTTTATCGGCAGGGGACAGACCATGACAGAAGCCGACTTGCGCGACAGCCTGTTGCACCATCTCAAATATTCCCTCGGCAAGGATCCCGCCCACGCCCATATCTATGACTGGCGGGTGGCACTGTCGCTGGCTGTGCGCGACCGGATCGTCGATCCCTGGTTCAACGCCACGCGCGCCACCTATGCCGGTCAGCACAAGCGGGTCTACTACCTGTCGATGGAGTTCCTGATCGGCCGCCTGCTGGAGGACGCGATCGTCAATCTCGGCCTGCTCGACCGGTCGAAGGAAGTCTTCGAGGAACTCGGCATCTCCTTCGAGGCGGTGCTGGAAAACGAGCCGGACGCCGCTCTCGGCAATGGCGGCCTCGGTCGCCTCGCCGCCTGTTTCCTGGATTCCCTGTCGACCGTCGCCTGCCCCGCCCATGGCTACGGCATCCGCTACGAACACGGCCTCTTCCGCCAGCGCTTCGTCGATGGACGCCAGGTCGAAGAGCCGGAAACCTGGTTGTCGGGCAAACACGCCTGGGAGTTTGAGCGTCCCGAGGCGACCTTCGAGATCGGCTTCGGCGGTTCGGTTGTCGAGTCCGGCGATCAGGCCGTCTGGCAGCCCGAAGAACGCGTCATCGCCGCCGCTCATGACACGCCGATCATCGGCTGGCGTGGCAAATGGGCGAACACGCTGCGCCTCTGGAACGCCAAGCCGACGCGCATCTTCGACCTGGAGCGCTTCAATCGCGGCGAATATGCAGCCGCGGCGGAGCCCGAGGCGCTGGCGCGCACCATCTCGCGCGTTCTTTATCCAGACGACACCACCGAGCAGGGCAAGGCGCTTCGGCTCAAGCAGGAATACTTCTTCACCGCCGCTTCGCTGCGCGACATCCTTCGCCGCTTCCTGACCGAGTATGACGACCTGCGCAAACTGCCGCACAAGGTCGCCATCCAGCTCAACGACACCCATCCGGCGATCGCCGGCCCGGAACTCGTCCGGCTGCTGCATGACGACAAGGGGCTCGATTTTGAGGAATCGGTCGATATCGCGCGCGGCTGCCTGTCCTACACGAACCACACGCTGCTGCCCGAGGCGCTGGAACGCTGGTCGGAAGGGCTGATGGGATCGCTCCTGCCGCGCCATCTTCGCCTGATCGAGCGGATCGACGATCTGCATGCGCGCCGCAATCCGACCCGCAAGGTCACGGCCATCGAGCATGGTCACGTCAAGATGGGCGAACTGTCCTTCATCATGGCGCACCGCATCAACGGCGTTTCGGCGCTGCATACCGACCTGATGAAGCAGACAGTCTTCTCCGAACTGAACCGTCTGCATCCGGACCGCATCGTCAACGAGACCAATGGCGTGACGCCGCGGCGCTGGCTGCTGTCCTGCAACCCGGCACTTTCCGGCCTGATCGACAAGTCGATCGGCAATGACTGGGTCGGCCATCTCGACCGGCTGTCGGAGCTGGAGCCGTATGTTGAGGACGCCGGTTTCCGCCACGAATACGCCGAGGCCAAGAAGAAGAACAAGATGGCGCTGGCGCATTTCGTGCGCGAAACCGAAGGCATCATGCTCGATCCGGATGCCATGTTCGACATCCAGATCAAGCGCATCCACGAATACAAGCGCCAGCACCTCAACATCCTCGAGACCATCGCGCTGTGGCGCGCGATGCGGGAAAATCCGAATGCCGGCTGGACGCCGCGCGTCAAGATTTTCGCCGGCAAGGCCGCGCCGGGCTATATCTTCGCCAAGAAGATCATTCACCTGATCAACGACGTCGCCCGCACCGTCAACGCCGATCCGGCGACATCCGATCTCCTCAAGGTCGCCTATCTTCCGAACTACAACGTCACGCTTGCCGAGCGGCTGATCCCGGCCGCGGACCTGTCGGAGCAGATTTCGACCGCCGGCAAGGAAGCGTCGGGCACCGGCAACATGAAATTCGCGCTCAACGGCGCTCTGACCATCGGCACGCTGGACGGCGCCAATGTCGAGATCCGCGACCATGTCGGCGCAGACAATTTCTTCCTGTTCGGCATGACCGCACCGGAAGTCATCGAGCGTCGCGCGGTCGATGAACACGCCCGCAAGGCCATCGAGGCGAGTCCGGAACTCGCCGGCGCCATCGCCGATATCGAGAGTGGCGTCTTCTCGCCCGGCGAACCCGACCGCTACGCGGACGTGGTGGAGAACCTGCGCTGGTCGGATTACTTCCTCGTCTGCTCCGATTTCGCGGCCTATTACGACAAGCAGCGCGAGGTCGATGGCGTGTATCTGGACCAGGAACGCTGGATGCGGATGGCGGCGCTCAACACGGCGCGTACCGGTTGGTTTTCCTCCGACCGAACCATCCGCGGCTACATGCAAGACGTCTGGTCGGCGCACTCCGTCCCGATCGGATCATAGCGGCTAAGCGTTCTTGGCTATTGCTATTCGGTGTGAGCCAGATAGCCTTAGGCCATGAAATCCAGTCCCGAACCGATCGCAAGCCTGATCACAGAGGAGACGGCGCGTCGCATTGCCGACGGCACGCATGATGATCCGTTCTCCGTGCTTGGGCCACATGAAACAGACGGCAAGACCTGGCTGATCGCGCACGATCCCGGCGCGCAGTCCCTGGCTGCCGAAACACCATCCGCCACTGTCGAGCTTTCGCCCCTTCCCGGGGCGCCGACGGTCTTCTACGGCGAGATCCCGTCCGGCGAGCCCTATCGCCTGCGCGGCTCGGCCGATGGAAAAAGCTGGGAGTTCGACGATCCCTACCGCTTCGGGCCGGTGATCGGCGAGATGGACGAATACCTGATCGGCGAGGGAACCCATCGCCGCCTCTGGAAGGTGCTCGGCGCGCATGTGATCACGCACGAGGGCACGAACGGCACGCATTTCGCCGTCTGGGCGCCAAGCGCTCAACGCGTTTCCGTGGTGGGTGAGTTCAACTGGTGGGATGGCCGCCGCCATATCATGCGGCGACGCGGCTCCACCGGTGTCTGGGAGATTTTCATTCCGGGCGTCGGCGAAGGGACCCATTACAAATATCGCATCGTCGGACCCGACGGCACGGTACAGCCGCTCAAGGCCGACCCGGTCGGCTTCGGGTCCCAGCACCCGCCGGAAAATGCCTCCATCGTCCGCGACATCGGGGGCTATGGCTGGAAAGACGATAACTGGATGGAGGACCGCGCCGGCCGCGACGCCCGGACCGCGCCGATATCCGTCTACGAAGTGCATCTTGGGTCGTGGAAACGCCGCCACGACGAAGACAACCGGATGATTTCCTACAAGGAAGCGGCGGTCGAACTGGTCGACTATGTGCATGATATGGGGTTCACCCATATCGAGTTCCTGCCGCTCAGCGAGTATCCCTTCGACGGTTCATGGGGCTATCAGCCCGTCGGGCTCTATGCACCGACCATCCGCCATGGTCCGCCGCATGAATTTCGCGACCTCGTCGAGGCGGCGCATGAAAAGGATATCGGAATTATCCTCGACTGGGTGCCGGGGCATTTTCCGACCGATCCGCACGGTCTCGGCCGTTTCGACGGCACTGCGCTTTACGAACATGCCGACCCGCGCGAGGGGTTTCATCAAGACTGGAACACATTGATCTTCAACTACGGCCGCGTCGAAGTGGCCAACTATCTGGTGTCGAACGCGCTCTATTGGCTGGAGGAATATCACGTCGATGGGCTGCGCGTGGATGCCGTCGCCTCGATGCTCTACCGCGACTATTCGCGCAAGGAAGGCGAGTGGGTTCCCAACAAGCACGGCGGACGCGAGAATCTCGAGGCCATCGCCATGCTTCAGCGCATGAACACCACCGTCTATGGCGAAGTCGGAGGCATCATGACCGTGGCCGAGGAAAGCACCAGCTTTCCCGGCGTGTCGCGCCCGGTCGATAGTGGCGGCCTCGGTTTCGGCTACAAGTGGAACATGGGCTGGATGAACGACACGCTCGATTATATCGGGCGCGAGCCGATCCACCGGAAGTTTCATCACCACCAGATGACCTTCGGTCTGCATTATGCCTTTTCGGAGAACTTCATCCTGCCGATCAGCCATGACGAGGTCGTGCACGGCAAGGGGTCGATGCTCGCGCGCATGCCGGGCGATGAGTGGGAACGCTTCGCCAATCTGCGGGCCTATTACGGGTTCATGTGGGCCCATCCGGGAAAGAAGCTCCTCTTCATGGGCTGCGAGATCGCACAGCCGACGGAGTGGAACCATGAGGGCGAGGTCGCCTGGGATCTGACGCAGTATCCCAATCACCAGGGCGTGCAGCGCCTGGTGCGCGATCTCAATACGCTCTACCGGGCAACGCCCGCACTGCACGTCAAGGATTGCGAAAGCGACGGCTTCCAGTGGATCGAAGCCAATGCGAGCGAGGATTCCATATATGCGTGGATCCGCCTCGGCGGGCCCGATGATCCGCCGGTTGTCGCGATCTGCAATTTCACGCCGGTCGAGCGCCGGGACTGGCTGTGCGGCTTGCCTGCCGCCGGGCGGTGGCGCGAGGCGCTCAACACCGATGCGGATATCTATGGCGGCGGCAATCGCGGCAATATGGGCGGCGTGACCGCGACAGGCGAGGGACACCACGGCCAGCCGGCCTCGGCGCGTGTCACACTGCCTCCGCTATCGACCGTTATTCTGGCATTCGAGGCGTGACCAAGGGAGGAGACGCAACCATGGCAATTTCCCGGTTAACGAACAGGAGCATGGCATTTGTGCTCGCGGGTGGAAGAGGTAGCCGGCTAAAGGAATTGACCGACCGCCGCGCCAAGCCCGCCGTTTATTTTGGCGGCAAGACCCGAATTATCGACTTCGCCCTTTCGAATGCCCTGAATTCCGGGATTCGCAAGATGGCGATCGCCACCCAGTACAAGGCGCATTCGCTCATACGGCATTGCCAGAGGGGCTGGAACTTCTTCCGGCCGGAACGCAATGAATATCTTGATATTTTGCCGGCTTCACAACGCGTCGACGAGAACATGTGGTACATGGGAACCGCCGACGCGGTGACGCAGAACATCGACATCGTGGACAGCTACGATGTGGACTATGTGCTGATCCTGGCGGGCGATCACGTCTACAAGATGGATTACGAGGTGATGATCCGCCAGCATGTCGAAACGGGCGCCGATGTCACGGTCGGCTGCCTGACGGTGCCGCGCGAGGAGGCGACGGCCTTCGGCGTGATGGCTATCGACACCAATGATCGCATCACGGATTTCCTTGAAAAGCCGGCCGACCCGCCGGGCACGCCGGAGGATCCCGATGTCGCGCTCGCCTCCATGGGCATCTATGTCTTTTCCTGGCCCTTTCTGCGCGAACTGCTGCTCGCTGATGCCGCCGATCCGAATTCGCGGCATGATTTCGGTGGCGACCTGATCCCCGACATCGTCAAGAACGGCAAGGCCATGGCGCACCGCTTCTCCGAAAGCTGCGTCAAGCACACGCCCGAGGCGCCGGCCTATTGGCGCGATGTCGGCACGGTCGATGCGTTCTGGAAAGCAAATATCGACCTGACCGATTTCACGCCCGATCTCGACCTGTGGGACCGCAACTGGCCGATCTGGACCTATTCGGAGAGCGTACCGCCCGCGAAATTCGTCCATGACGAGGAGGCACGGCGCGGTACGGCCGTCTCAAGCCTTGTTTCCGGCGGCTGCATCATCTCCGGCACGGAAGTGCGCAACTCGCTGCTGTTCACCGGGGTTCATTCGAATTCCTTTTCGGTCCTCGAACATGCGGTTGTGCTGCCCTACGCGGTCATCGAGCGAAATGCGCGGTTGCGCAATGTGGTCATCGACCGTGGCGTCGTGGTCCCGACCGGCCTCGTCGTCGGCGAGGATCCGGAGGAAGACGCCAAGTGGTTCCGCGTCAGCGAAAACGGCATTACCCTGATCACCCAGCAAATGCTCGATCGGAGAGCCGCCGGATGAGGCAAGCGCTGTCCGTGGCGTCGGAATGCGCGCCGCTGATCAAGACTGGCGGACTGGCCGACGTCGCGGGCGCGCTACCCGCTGCCATGCTGGAGACCGGGTGGAAGCTTCGGACGCTTTTACCGGGATATCCTTCCGTCATGGCCGCTCTGAAACGAAAACGTGTGGTTCGCGAGGATGCCGACCTCATGGGCGGTCCGGCGCGTCTGCTCGAAGCGACGGTCGCCGGGCTGGACCTGCTGGTCCTCGATGCGCCCCATCTCTATGACCGAAAGGGCGCGATCTATCTCGGACCCGACGGGAAAGACTGGCCGGATAATCCCGAACGCTTCGCCGCGCTGAGCTGGATCGCCGCCGCTATCGCGGCCGAGGGCGTCGGAGACTGGCGGCCGGAAGTCATGCACCTGCATGACTGGCAGGCATCGCTCGCGCCGGTTTATTTGCGTGAAATGGACGCGCCGGCCCACGTTCCCAGTTTGCTGACCATTCACAACATCGCGTTTCATGGCATGGCCCCCTCGTCACGGCTGGAAGGGCTGCGCCTGCCGCCGTCGGGGTTTCAGCCGGACGGGTTTGAATATTACGGCGCGATCAATGCGCTCAAGGCGGGACTGGTCTATGCCGACAAGCTCTCGACGGTGAGCCCGACCTATGCGCGCGAATTGATGCTGCCGGAATTCGGCATGGGGCTCGACGGCGTCCTGCGCAGCCGCCGCGCTGATCTGGTCGGCATTCTCAACGGCATCGACGAGACCTTCTGGGACCCGCAGACCGATCCCGAAATCTCCCCCTTCAAATCGCCGAAGAAAAAGGCGGTCAACCGCGCCATGTTGATCGAGGAATTCGGCCTCGCCCACACCGACGGCCCGCTTGCGGTCGTGATCTCGCGGTTGACCGAACAGAAGGGCCTCGACCTGCTGCTCGACGCGCTGCCGGCGTTTGTCGCGCGCGGCGGCCAGGTCGCACTGCTCGGATCGGGCGACGCTGCGCTCGAGGCCGCGTGGCGAAACGCGGCCGACGGCATGCCGCAGGTTTCGGTCCGCATCGGATATGACGAGGCGCTGTCGCACCGCATGATGGCGGGCGGCGATGCGGTCATAGTGCCGTCCCGCTTTGAGCCCTGCGGCCTGACCCAGCTCAATGGGCTTCGCTACGGCGCGATCCCGGTCGTCGCGATGACAGGCGGGCTGGCCGACACGGTTATCCGCGCCAATGACGCGGCGCTGGTTGCCGATGTCGCGACCGGATTCCAGTTCTTCCCCGTAACGGCGGATTCGCTTGCCGACGCGCTCGGGCGGCTATGTGACCTCTTTGCGGACAAGCCCGCCTGGGAGCGCATGCAGCGTCGCGCGATGCGCCACCCTGTCGGCTGGTCAGCCTCCGCGCCGCGCTATGCGGCGCTCTATGAAAGCCTCGGACAGCATCCATGACGCAAGACTTCTCGATCTGCGCCGGCCGGCCGGCGCCCGTTGGCGCGACCTTTGACGGCGACGGCGTCAATTTCGCCGTGTTTTCCGAACACGCCAGCCGCATGACGCTGTGCCTCTTCTCGGAAGACGGCAAGAAGGAAATTGCGCGCCTCGATCTGCCCGAACGCGACGGCGATGTCTGGCATGGCTACATTCCGGGCCTGCGCCCGGGACAGCTCTACGGCTACCGCGCATACGGTCCGTATCGCCCCGACGAGGGGCATCGTTTCAATCCCAACAAGCTGCTGATCGATCCCTACGCCAAGCGCCTGACCGGCCATCCGGAATGGTCGGACGCGCTGATGGGATACGAGAGCAGCCGCAAGCGTGACGATCTGAGCTACGACAAAACCGACAGCGCGCCATTCATGCCCCGATGCGTCGTCGCCGATCCTGCCTTTTCCTGGGGTGACGACGCGCCGCCGGACACGCCGGTCGCCGAGACGATCGTCTATGAGGCGCATGTGAAGGGCATGACGCAACTGCATCCCGCTGCGCAGCCGCGGGGCAAATTCCTGGGCCTCGCCTCGGAGCCGATGCTCGATTACCTCGTCGATCTCGGTATCACGACGATCGAGCTCCTGCCCTCGCAAGCCTTCCTCAACGACCGCTTCCTCGTCGAGCGCAACCTCACCAATTACTGGGGCTACCAGACCATCGGCTTCTTCGCGCCCGAGCCGCGCTATCTGCACGAGGGCGACATCGCCGAGTTCCAGACCATGGTCGCCCGCTTCCACGCGGCGGGCATCGAGGTGCTGATGGATGTGGTCTACAACCACACCGGCGAGGGCAACGAGCTCGGACCGACGCTCAGCTTCCGTGGTCTCGACAACCGGTCTTATTACCGGCTGGAACAGAACCCGCGTTACTATGTGAACGACACCGGCACGGGAAACACGCTCAATCTCGACCATCCCATGGTGCTGCGCATGGTCATGGATTCGCTGCGCTACTGGGTCGAGGTGATGCATGTCGACGGCTTCCGCTTCGATCTCTGCTCGACGCTCGGGCGTACGCCCTCCGGGTTCGATCGCGGCGCGGCCTTCTTCGACGCGGTGCGGCAGGACCCGGTCCTGACAAAGGTCAAGCTGATCGCCGAACCGTGGGACATCGGGCCCGGGGGTTATCAGCTCGGGGCTTTTCCGCCACCCTTCATGGAATGGAACGACCGTTTCCGGGACGGCGTTCGCCGGTTCTGGCGCGGCGATCCCGGCCGTGCGCCCGACCTTGCCGATCGCCTGACCGGGTCGGCGCTGCAATTCGATCACTCCGGACGTCCGGCGACATCTTCGGTCAATTTCGTGTCGGCCCATGACGGCTTCACGCTCGCCGATGTGGTCGCCTACAATTCCAAGCACAACGAGGCGAATGGCGAGGACAATCGCGACGGCCATTCCGAGAATTACTCCTTCAATCTCGGCGCCGAGGGGGAGACCGACGATATCGGCATCCTCGCGGCGCGGGAGCGCCGCCGCCGCAACATGATGGCGACGCTGCTCCTCGCCCAGGGCACGCCGATGATCCTTGCCGGCGACGAGATCGGCCACAGCCAGGGCGGCAACAACAACGCCTATTGCCAGGACAGCGAGATCAGCTGGATTGACTGGGAGAACGGCGACGACGCCTTTCTCGATTTTACGAAGCGCATGATCGCCTTCCGCAAGGCGCATCCGATTCTGCGCCAGAAGCGTTTCCTGCACGCTCGCGAACGCGCCATGGACGGCAAGGAAGACCTTTTCTGGAGCCGCGCCGACGGTACGCCGATGACGAGCGAGGACTGGGATGACCCGGATCTGCGCCTCGTCTGCGCCGAGTTGCGCACGGCGTCCGGCACGCCGCCCTATGCGGCGCTCGAGGCGGCGGTTTTTGCGGTGTTCAACGCAGGGCCGGATGTCGAGGTCGCGGTTCCCGATGATCCCGCCGGACAAACATGGAGCCTGCAGATCGACACAGCCCATCCCGAAACTGAACCGAAAACGGTGCATGGCGGCAAGGTCTCCGTGTCGGCGGCGTCGGTCGTGGTTCTCGTTTTGGAGAAGACCGGATGAGTGAGGCGCTGGAGGCGTTGGCGGAGACCGCGGGCCTTGTCTGGCGTTTTCACGACGGCGCGGGGCAGTGGCGGGAAGCGCCCGACGACAGCATTCGCGCCGTGCTTGCGGCGCTCGGTCTCGCCGCCGAAACCGAAGGCGATGCCGCCGATACCCTCCGGTCGCTCTCCGAGGCGCGGCAACGCCGCATCCTGCCCGAATGGATGGTTGTCCGCGCTGACGACGCGCCCGCCCTCGAAATGGCCACGCATGGCGCGGTCGAATGGCGGCTTGAATGCGCTGACGGTTCGCTGCGCGAGGGCAGGGCGGAAGGCCGGCTTGAACCGGGGCATCTTCCCTTGGGACGGCACCGGCTTTTTCTTGGCGACAATGTCACCACCTTGCTGGCCGCGCCGGACCGCCTGCCGGAGGCGCCGCGCGGTTGGGGCGTCACGCTGCCCCTTTACGGATTGCGGCCTGAGGCCGGAGGCGGGCTCGGCACCTATCGCGACCTTGGGCGCGCGGCCGGCGCATTGGGCGGAATGGGCGCGGGCTTTCTCGGCATCAATCCGGTCCATGCCGGATTTCCGAACGATCCGCTGAACTACAGCCCCTACGCGCCGTCGAGCCGCCGTCATCTGAACGTCATGCATATCGAGACGGGTCAGGAAGGCGCTTCCGACGAAAGCGAACTGATCGAATATCCCGAGGCTTTCGCGCGGCGCGGCAAAGCGCTGAATGACGCGTATGCGCTCTATCGCGCCGGCCTGGGTGATCCGGCCTTTGACGCCTGGCGCTCGGGGCGCGGCGAGGAACTCGAACGCTTCGCGATCCATCAGGCGCTGTCTGACGTGCATGGCGCGTACTGGACGGACTGGCCGCAGGAGTACCGCGATCGCGACGCGGCCGCCGTCCGCGAATTCGCCGCCGCCAATGACGACCGCGTGAGCTTTCATGCCTGGCTGCAATGGCGTGCCGAAACCCAGCTTGCCGACGCCCAGCGGGAAGCGCATGGCGCCGGCATGCATTATGGGCTCTATCTCGACCTGGCGGTCGGCGCCCATCCCTCGGGTGCCGAAACCTGGGCCGATCCGGAGCATTTCGCGCGCGGCGTGTCGCTCGGTGCGCCGCCCGACGCGTTCTCCGCTGATGGTCAGGTCTGGGGCGTCGCGCCGCTATCGCCGCTGGCGCTTGCCCAGAGCGGCTTCGCGGTTCTGGCCGACACGCTGCGCGAGCAATTCCGCTTTTCCGGCCTGTTGCGCATCGATCACATACTGGGGTTCGACCGCGCCTTCTGGTGTCCGGAAGGCCTGCCCGGTCTCTATGTGATGATGCCGAAACGGGCGATGCTCGCCGTCGCGCGTATCGAGGCTGCGCGCGCGGGCGCATCGATCGTCGGCGAGGATCTCGGCAATATTCCCGACGGGCTGCGCGCAGATCTGGACGCCTCCGGCATTCTCGGATGCCGCGTCGCCGTCTTCGAGCGCGAATGGCAGGGCGACCGCGGTTTCCGGAACTCCTCGACCTACGATCCCCAGACGCTGGCATCCTTCGCCTCGCACGACCTTCCAACCTGGCGTGGCTGGCGCAAGGGGCTCGATATCGATTGGCGCGCGAGGATCGGTCACATGGATGGCGAGGCAGCGCAGCGGGAACGGCACGCCCGTCACGACGATGTCGAGGCATTCGGCAGGACGATCGAAAATCACGAGGGCTGCGTGGACGCGCTTCACGCTTTCCTGGGACGTTCGGCTTCCCGGCTTGTCGCGCTGCAGGCCGAGGATATTCTGGGGCTGGAGGAACAGGCCAATCTTCCGGGCACCGTTTTCGAGCATCCGAACTGGCGACGGCGCCTGCCGGTTCCCGCATCGGCATTCTCGTCGGACGATCGCTTTGCGCGCGCGGCCGACATCATGCGACAATCCGGCCGATAGGAGGCAAGCCATGCAACGCATCACTGTTCAGACGACGCCCATCGAGGGCCAGAAACCCGGCACCTCCGGTTTGCGCAAGAAGACGCATGTCTTCATGGGCCCGCATTTTCTCGAGAATTTCATCCAGTCGATCTGGATCGGCATCGGTGGCGTCGAGGGCAAGACGCTCGTCCTCGGCGGCGACGGCCGGTACTTCAACGACCGCGCCGCCCAGGTGATCCTGCGCATGGCGGCCGCTTCCGGCGCCAGGAAAATGATCGTCGGGCGCAACGCGCTCCTGTCGACACCCGCCGCCTCCAACCTGATCCGGCTGCGCGGCACCGATGGCGGCATCATCATGTCGGCCAGCCACAATCCCGGCGGTCCGGATGAGGATTTCGGCGTCAAGTTCAACATGCCGAATGGCGGTCCGGCGCCAGAGGAGGTCACAGACCGCATCTTCGCCGCGACCGGCACGCTCACCGCCTACGATATCGTCGAGACGCAGGATATCGACCTGTCGCGCATCGGCACGACGGAGCTCGCCGGCATGGAAATCGAGATCGTCGATCCGGTGACCGACTATGCGGCTCTGATGGAGACGCTGTTCGACTTCGATGCGATCCGCGCCTTGCTGGCGTCGGGATTCCGCCTGCGTTTCGATTCCATGCACGCCGTGACCGGTCCCTACGCGTCAGCGATTCTTCAGGAAAAGCTCGGCGCGCCGGCCGGCAGTGTCGTCAATGCCGAACCACTGCCGGATTTCGGCGGCGGACATCCGGATCCGAACCCGATCTGGGCGAAGGAACTGATGGACGTGATGTTCGCCGATGATGCGCCGGATTTCGGTGCGGCCTCGGATGGCGACGGCGACCGAAACATGATCGTCGGGCGCGGCATCTACGTGACCCCGTCCGACAGCGTCGCGGTTCTGGCCGCCAATGCCCATCTTGCGCCCGGTTATTCCGAAGGTTTGAAAGGCGTGGCCCGGTCGATGCCGACAAGCCGCGCGCTTGATCGGGTCGCCGAGGCGAAGGGCCTCGACTGCTACGAGACGCCGACCGGCTGGAAGTTCTTCGGCAATCTGCTCGACGCCGGCCGCGTGTCGATCTGCGGCGAGGAAAGCGCCGGAACGGGCTCCGACCATGTGCGCGAGAAGGACGGGCTTTGGGCGGTGTTGCTCTGGCTCAACATCCTCGCCGTCAAGCGCCAGTCCGTCGCCGAGATCATGGACGAACACTGGCGCGAATTCGGACGCAACTACTACTCGCGTCACGATTACGAGGGCGTCGACGCCGACAAGGCGAATGCGCTGGTCGATGAACTGCGCGGCAAGCTCGCCGATCTGCCCGGCAACGATTTTTCGGGGCTCACGGTCGAGACGGCGGACGAATTCGCCTATGATGATCCCGTCGACGGCTCGCGCGCTGATAAACAGGGCATACGCATCGGTTTTGAGGGCGGCGCGCGCATCGTTTTCCGCCTGTCGGGAACGGGAACCGTCGGTGCGACGTTGCGTGTGTATCTTGAGGACGTCGAATCCGACCCTTCGCGCATGCATCGTGACGCGCAGGAGGCCATGGCAGACGTCATCGCCGCCGCCGATACGATCGCCGGCATCACACGTCACACCGGCCGCACCGCGCCGGATGTGAAGACCTGAGGAAAAAGGGGTCTCCACGGCCCGAAAAGCACGGGAGACAACCATGTCCCTGAAGGACCGCGCCAGCCTCGATACGGAGGCTACAGAAAGACTTGTCGCATGGTGCCGGGAGCAACTGACGACGCAGCCGACCGCCTTTGATGCCGAAGCGCTCATCGCGCGCCGGCTCGGAGCGCAGAAGGTCGGCGACCGCGTCGAGTTCGGATTCTGGACACCGGAACTGCTCGATCATCGGGTTCCCGATGGAGATGTGTTTCTCGAGATCCTGTCTCCGGTCGGAGATATCGATCTCACCCGCGCCCACCAGACCGTCACCTTCGAGCGCATCTATCTCCCGGTAATGCGCTACGAGGCCCATACCTTCGCCAGCGTCGCCGGTCTCAAGGCGGGGACGCGCGACGTTATCGGGGATTTCTATGCGCTCGCATGGCGTGATGCAGCGGGCGACTGGCATCGTATCCTCGACCCGTTGGCCGCGTCGCTGCCGTTCGGCACGATGGCGCCCGCCGAGCTTTACGACCTGGGGACCATGCAGGCGGCGCGCGCGGACCGGGCCTATTACGAGGCGCTGGCCGGCGACGAACCGCATCGTTTCGGCCCACCCACCAACATCCTGCAGATCCATGTTCCCACCGCTACGGCGGGTGGAACGCTGGCCAGTCTCGCGCGGCATTTCGAACGCCTGTCCGACCGTTTGCGTGCGGAGCTGCCGCTGGAACAGGGCGATGCGCTTTATCTTGGCTACGACGCGGTCCAGCTTCTGCCAGTCGAGCCGACGACGGTCTACGAGACCGGGCCCGATTTCTGGCAGGAGGCCGACGGAACTGACCAGTCCGTAACCGTTGGCCTGACACGGCCGGACACGACCAATTGGGGATATGACGTGGTCATTTCGGGGATGGGCGCGGTCAATCCGGTGCTGCTGGAGAGCGGCCGGCCGGACGAACTGGCCGATCTTGCCGCCGTGCTGCACAATTTCCCGGGAAAGCCGAAGATGATGGTGCTCGACGTGGTCTTCGGCCATGCCGACAATCAGGGCCTTGACGCGCTCAATCCGCATTTCTTCGCCGGCCCGAACATGTACGGCCAGAATCTCGAATACAAGAATCCGGCAGTCCGCGCGATCCTGCTGGAGATGCAGCGCCGCAAGGTCGATTTCGGCGCAGACGGCGTGCGTATCGACGGGGCGCAGGACTTCAAATGGTGGGATCCGCACACCCAGTCCCTCAAGCATGACGACGACTATCTTCGCCAGATGACGGAGGTGGAGCAGGAAGTCGCGGGCACGCGGTTCCGGCCCTGGTTCATCTTCGAGGACGGACGGCCCTGGCCGCAGGAGGACTGGGAACTGTCCTCCACCTATCGCGCAGTGATCGAGAATCTCGGTGACGACGACATCTTCCAGTGGGGCCCGCTCACCTTCGCCCACAACACGCCGTTCATCTACGGCTTCTGGCTGTCGAAATACTGGCGAATCCGCGAGATCGCGCAATACGGTGCGAACTGGATTTCGGGAACCGCCAACCATGACACGCTGCGCCGCGGAACCCAGGTCAATCCGAAGCTCAACATCAACACCCGCCTCGGACGGACACGCATGGAAATCCTCGATACGGCCTATGACAATCCGGCCGTCTCGATGCTCACCTATGCGGCCTTGCCCGGCGTGCCGATGGATTTCCTGAACGCGGCGGCGCGGGCGAGTTGGGGTTTCATCCGCAACCAGGACGACCGCTATGGCGTCAAGGTGGTTGCCGAGGAGGCGATCTCGCTGAAATGGCAGGTGGACGAATATTCCTACTCTGTGCCGTCCAACTTTCGCCGCCTGAAGGAAATCGGCTTCACGACGCGCGAGGAACTCGTGCGCTTCTTCGAGATATTGCCGGCGCTGGTGGAGGTCACCGAATACGATCTCGACAAGATTTCGAGCCTCCTGAATGCGGTCGAACCGAAACTTGCGGGACCGGAAACCTTTACGCCTGACGAGTTGAAGGCGATCGCGCGGGCGTGGATGGACGACATGCACGAATACTGCAATGTCGCCCACTCTCTGCCGCTGCTCGATCCGAGCCAGACAGGCTTCATGCTGGCGCTGCGCAAATTTCGGCGATCCAATTCATGGCTGCGTGACAATCTGGGCGCGAACGACACGTTCGACTATCTGCGACCGGTGGACGGGCGCACTGTTTTCTCCTGCCTTCGGCATGGTCCCCAGGGCAAACAGGTCTTCACCGTAACGCATATGGAAGGCGGCGAAACCGGCGAGTTCGATCCGCTCACGCTGCCGGTTCCGGGCATTCAGGGGATGGGATGGCGTCTCGTTCTCAAGACGCCCTCCATCGACGACGCCTATGTCGGTGGACCCATCGTCCTCCACGACAGCGCCGGGCTTGTTTACGAACGCGTGGCCTGACCGTCAGCTTCGGTCCGTTCGCGCGGCGCCGAAACGGTCATGCGACAGCGCTGTGACGATGCCCCGCAATTCGGCGAGCCCCTTCATGCGGCCGATCGCCGGATAGCCGGGCTGCGCGCGGCGGCCGAGATCGTCCATGATGTCCTGGCCATGGTCGGGGCGAAACGGGATCGACTGGTCCGCGCGCCCCGCCGCGCGCCGTTTTGATTCCTCGGCGAGCACCGCCGCGATCAGCGCAACCATGTCCGTGTCTCCGCCGAGATGCTCGGCTTCGTGGAACGAGCCGCGCATCGCGTCGGTCTCGCGTTTCACGTTGCGCAGGTGCAGGAAGTGCACCCGGTCGCCGAGCCGTTCCATCATCCCCGGCAGGTCGTTGTCCGGGCGCGCGCCAAGCGAACCGGAACACAGCGTGATACCGTTGGACAGGCTTGGTACGGCGTCGAGGACCGTTCGGTAATCGGCCTCGGTCGACATCACGCGCGGCAGGCCGAGAAGGCCGAAGGGCGGATCGTCCGGGTGGCAGCACATCCGGATTTCGAGCTTCTCCGCGACCGGCACGACCTCCGACAGGAAGTCGATCAAGTGCGCGCGCAGCCGCTCCGGCGTAACGTCGCTATATTCGCCGAGATGCGTCTTAACCTGGTCCAGCGTCATGTGTTCCGCCGCGCCGGGCAGGCCGAAAACCACATTCGTTGCCAGCTGCGTCTTGCGCTCATCGCTCATCGCGGCGAAGCGCTTGTCGGCTTCATCGGCGACCCCGGAAGGAAAATCGTCGCGCGCACCGTCGCGCTTGAGGATGTGGATGTCGAAGGCCGCGAAATCCGCGTAGTCGAACCGCATGCATGTTCCGCCTGTCGGTAATCGCCATGCGAGGTCGGTGCGGGTCCAGTCGAGAACCGGCATGAAATTGTAGCAGACGGTCGAGATGCCGGCCGCCGCGAGGTTGCCGAGGCTTTCCTTGTAGGTGTCGATATGGGCGCGCCAGTCGCCGCTCTGCTTCTTGATGTCTTCGGAAACCGGAAGGCTTTCCACCACCTCCCACGCGAGCCCGGAGGGGCTGCCATCGGTCTTTCGGCCGATTTCGGCCTGGCGTTTGGAAATCTCTTCGGCGGACCAGACCGTTCCGGTCGGTACGTGGTGGAGGGCGGATACGACTCCCTCGACGCTCGCCTGAAGCATGTCGTCCACCGACACTCTGTCCTGCGGCCCGAACCAGCGCCAAGTGCGTCGCATTCCCGTTCCTCTCCCCTCGCGGCTTGTCCCCCGCGGTCTTTCTTGGCCGGTGACCCGGCAGTTACTCCACGAACAGGTCGGGATGTTCCGCCGAAAGCTTCGGCAGCGACTTCAAGATCTCGCGCAGATGAACGCGCATCGAGGCTTCCGCCTTGTCCGGATCGCCGGCAATGATGCCCTCGGCGATGGCGCCGTGCTGGGCGATCAGCGTGGCGACCGGAGTCGCCATCGGAATAGACAGGAACCGGACCCGGTCCATCTGGGCTTTCAGTCCCTCAAGCACTTTCCAGGCGCTTTCGCAATCCGCGGCGCGCGCGATGGTCTGGTGAAACTGCTCGTCGAGGCGCAGGAATTCGGTGTAGACGCCGCTCTGCTCGGCGATTTTCTGGTGTTCGAGACAGGCTCTGAGGTCGGACGCGGCCTTGGCGTCGATCCGTTCCGATGCCTTGCGCGCGATCGCCACCTCGATCGCCTCGCGCAGGAAGCGTGCGGTCTCGACCTCGCGTTTCGAAATCAGCAGCACATAGGTGCCGCGCTGTGGGCGAACCTCCACCAGCCCGGCATCGGCGAGCTTGATGATCGCCTCGCGCACGGGTTGGCGCGAAACGCCGAGTTGGCGGGCGATTTCCGTTTCCGAAACGGCGTTGCCCGGCTTCAGCTTCAATTGCACGATCGCCTGGCGCAGCACGTCGAAGACGTGGCTTCCCATGGTCGCCTGGCGTGGAGGCGCCCCCAATTCGAGGCTGTATTCTAGGTCTGGTTTAACTGTCATCTTGACTCAAGATATACTACCATACTAGTCTCCCGTCAAACGAAGATGCGCCGCATCCGGCGTTGTCAGGGAGGAGAAGACCGATGAAACACTTCAAGATCAAGTCCGTCATTGCCGCTGCGGCGATGACCTTTGCGGCCGGCGGCGCGCTGGCCGCCGACTACACGCTCAGCGTCAACACGGCGCTCGCGCAGTCGGACCCGCTTTACAAGGGCCTCGAGGCTTTCCAGTCCAACGTCGCCGAGGCTTCGGGCGGCCGCCTGGAAGTCAAGCTGTTCCCCAACTCGCAGCTCGGCCCGGACGAGGACGTCCTTGAACAGGCCCGCGCTGGCGCGCCGGTCGCGGTCATTGTCGATGGCGGACGCCTCGCCGTTTTCCAGGAGGAGTTCGGTGTCCTCGGCGCGCCTTTTCTCGCATCCGGCTATGACGGTATCCGCAAGGTCGTCACGTCCGACATGTTCGAAGACTGGGTTTCCAAGCTGCACGACGCATCCGGACACCAGGTGCTGAGCTTCAACTGGTGGCAGGGTGAGCGCCACCTCCTGACTAACAAGGAAATCAACGGTCCCGAAGATCTCGCCGGCGTCCGCATGCGCACACCGGGCGCGCCCGTCTGGGTCGAGACGATCAAGGCAATGGGCGCGACGCCGACGCCGATGCCCTGGGGCGAGGTCTATTCGGCCCTGCAGCAGAACGTCATCGATGCTGCCGAGGCCCAGTTCCCCGCGATCACCGGCGCCAAGCTGGACGAGGTGATCACCCACATCACCAAGACGGGGCATATCAACCTGATCACCGGCATGGTGACCTCGGCGCAATGGTTCGATTCGCTGCCGGACGACCTGCAGACGATCCTGCGAGACGAGGCGCTGAAAGCCGGCGATATCGCCTCCTACGGAACGCGCGATTCGCTTGAGCAGATCGAGGCCGACCTGACCGCCAAGGGCATCAAGATATCCGCTCCCGATGTCACGCCCTACCGGGAAGCGACGGCCGGGGTCTACGACATGCTGGGCTACGGCGATTTGCGTGATACGCTGCGCGCGATGGCTGCCGAGTAGAACCCACATCCGCAGGGAAGCGACTGGACAGGGGCGGCATGCCGTCCCTGTCTTTTTACGGGAGGAGACAGACAATGGGGCGCCTCTTCGCGCGCATCGAATTCGCGGCCGGAGCGGGCCTTCTGGCGGTGATCGTGGTGCTCGTCTTCATCGCATCGGTGATGCGGTTTTTCGGCCACCCGCTGATCTGGTCCGTCGACCTCGCCCAACTCCTGTTCATCTGGCTCTGTTTCGTCGGCGCGACCCGGGCCATGCGCGAACGCGCCCATCTCGGCATCGATCTGCTCATCCGCTATGCCGGCCATCGCAACCGGTTGATTGTCGAGACCGTTCTGGCGGCGATCTTCATCGCCTTCATGGCCGTGCTGGCCTGGGAGGGCTACCAGTTGACCATGCTCAATCGCGAACGCCAGTTCGGAGATAGCGGCCTGTCCTACGCCTATGTCACGATCGCCGTCCCGGTCGGCTGCATTTTCCTGACGCTGGCGATCCTCGCCAACGCGCGCGAGGCGTGGCGCAACCGCGCCGGCGGCCAGATGCTGATCCTATCCCGCCCGCAGGGGCAGGACGCCGCACCGGGAGAACTTTGACCATGCTGGCGATCGGTCTCGTCTTCATCGTATTGTTGGTCGTCGGCGCGCCGGTGGCGTTTGCCATCGGTCTGTCCGGTTTCGTGTTCTTCGCCACCTCCGACATCATGCCGATGTCGATCGGCGTTCAGAAGATCGCGACGGTCTCTCAGAGTTTCCCGCTTCTGGCCGTGCCCTTCTTCGTGCTGGCCGGCCACCTGATGAACGAAAGCGGGATCACCGACCGGCTGTTCAAATTCTCCCATATCGCCGTCGCATGGATGGCCGGCGGTCTGGCGCAGGTCTCGATCATCCTGTCGACGCTGATGGGTGGCGTCTCGGGGTCCGCCGTCGCCGACGCCGCGATGGAAGCCCGCGTCCTCGGCCCGCAAATGATTTCCCAGGGCTATTCCAAGGGCTATTCGGCGGCCGTCATCGCGCTCTCCTCGCTGATCACGGCGACCATCCCGCCCTCCATCGGCCTGATCCTCTACGGCTATGTCGGGCAGGTCTCGATCGGACGGCTGTTTCTCGCCGGTATTGTGCCGGGCATCCTGATGATGCTCTTCCTGATGACGACGGCATGGCTCGTCGCCCGCAAGCGGTCCTATCGCGTCGAGGGCAGCGCCAAGCCGACAGCCGCCGCGCTGGGGACCGCGACCTGGCAGGCAAAATGGGCCTTGCTGTTTCCCGTCCTGTTGATCGTCTCCATTCGCGGCGGCCTGTTCACACCCTCCGAGGTCGGCGCTTTTGCCGTGGTCTATGCCGTTCTGGTCGGCACGCTCGCGCACCGTGAACTCACGCTCGAAAAGATGGGCCGCGCCTTCGGGCACGCCATATCCGATATCGGCCTGATCATGCTGATCATCCTGATGTCCGGGATGATCGGTTTCGCGATCATTTTCCTGCAGGTCCCGCAGTCCATCGCGGGCGCCATGCTGCAGGGCCTGACCAATCCCGTCGCAATCGTCGCGGTTATCCTGGTCAGCCTCTTCGTCGCGGGCCTTTTCGTCGAAAGCACGATCCTCGTTCTGCTCCTGACGCCCATCTTTGTCCCGATCGTCCAGAAGGTCGGGGTCGATCCCGTGCATTTCGGAATCCTGATGATGACCATCGTCACGCTCGGTTCGATGACGCCGCCGGTCGGCGTGGCGATGTACACGGTGTGCAGCCTGCTCGATTGCCGCATCGAGGATTACGTCCGCGAGTCGGTCCCGTTCCTGGCCGCGATCCTCGTGCTCGTGCTGACGCTTCTGTTCTTCCCGTCCATCGTGCTCTGGCTTCCCAACCTCGCTTTCGGTTAGGTCATGATCATTCACTATTGGAGACGACATGCCCCTGCTTGATCCCGACAGGCTGTTCCCGAACGATCCGGCAACTCGCGCGACCGCGCGGCGCCTTTACGAAGGCATTGCCGACCTGCCGATCGTCAGTCCGCACGGCCATACCGATCCGCGCTGGTTTGCGGAGAACGAACCCTTTCCCGATCCCGCCCAGCTTTTCGTGACGCCGGACCACTACGTGTTTCGCATGCTGTGCTCGCAGGGCATCGACCTCGCCGATCTCGGTGTGGCCCGGGCCGATGGCGGACCGGTGGAGACCGACGGCCGCACGATCTGGCGCCTCTTTGCTGGCCACTATCACCTGTTCAGGGGCACGCCGACGCGGCTGTGGCTCGATCACTCCTTCGAAACCCTGTTCGGCATGACCGAGCGCCTTTCGGCGGAGACGGCCGATGCCTATTACGACGCGATTTCGGAGCGCCTGACATCGGACGAATTCCGTCCGCGCGCGCTGTTCGAACGGTTCCGCATAGAGGCGCTGTCGACCACCGAAGGTGCGCTCGACGACCTCCAATGGCATCGCCGGATCGCGGAATCCGGCTGGTCCGGCCGCGTCATCACCACCTATCGGCCGGACACGGTGATCAACCCCGAAGCCGACGGTTTCGCCGCCAATATCGAAAAGTTAGGCGAACTGACCGGATGCGATACGACGACATGGGCCGGCTATCTGGAAGCCCACAGGGTCCGCCGCGCCTTCTTCAAGGAGCATGGCGCGACGGCAAGCGACCATGGCCACCCCACCGCACGCACCGAGGATTTGCCGCAGGCCGAGGCGGCGGCCCTCTTCGCCCGCGCGCTCAGGGGCGATCTCTCGGCGGACGAGGCGGATGCGTTCCGCGGTCACATGCTGACCGAAATGGCGCGTATGAGCCTGGACGACGGGCTCGTCATGCAGATCCATGCCGGCTCCTGGCGCAATCACTCACCGGGCGTGCTGGCGAAGTTCGGCCGGGACAAGGGGTTCGACATTCCGGTGCGCACCGATTTCGTCGGCGCGCTCAAGCCGCTACTCGACGCCGTCGGCCTGCGCCCTGACCTGACGATAATCCTCTTCACGCTCGACGAGACGGTCTTCGCGCGCGAACTGGCGCCGCTTGCCGGCGTGTACCCGGCGCTGAAACTCGGCCCACCCTGGTGGTTCTACGACAGCGCCGAAGGCATGATGCGGTTCCGCCAGATCGTCACCGAGACCGCCGGCATCTACAACACGGTCGGCTTCAACGACGACACGCGCGCCTTCTGCTCCATCCCCGCCCGCCACGATGTCGCGCGGCGTATCGACTGCGCCTGGCTCGCCAATCTCGTCGGAGACGGCCGGCTCGACATGGACGAGGCGGAAATCATGGCACGCGAGATGACCTCGACCCTCGCGAAGGAGGCGTATCGCCTGTGAGCGGGAAACCGGATGATCTGCCGCGCCTGAACCGACCGGGCGATTCGCTGCGGCCGGGAATCGGTATCGTCCATCTTGGCCTCGGCGCATTCTTCCGCGCCCATGGCGCGATCTACCTCGAAGAGGCGATGGCGAAGTCCGGTGGCGATTGGGGCGTTGTCGGCGTCAGCCTGCGCCATGCGGATCTGCGCGACCGGCTCATGCCGCAGGACTGCGCCTATACAGCGTGCGAACTGGGCCCCGAGGGCGAGACGCTTCATATCGGTACCGCCGTGCAATCGGTCCTCGTCGCGCCGGAAGATCCCGAAGCGGTTCTCGACGCCATGGCGCGGGCGCAAACACACATCGTGTCGCTCACGGTGACCGAGAAGGGTTATTGTCACGCACCATCGACGGGCCGGCTCGATTTCGCCCATCCCGATATTGTCGCGGACCTCGCGGATCCGGCGAAACCGGTATCCGCCATCGGCTTTTTGTGCCGCGCGCTTGACCGCCGACGAATGGCGGGGCTGCGCCCCTTCACAGTGCTGACCTGCGACAACCTTCCGGAAAACGGGACGATGCTGCGCGGTCTCGTCCTGGAACTCGCCGGGCGCATCGATGCAGATCTTGCCGGCTGGATCGATGCCGAGTGCAGCTTTCCGTGCACGATGGTGGACCGCATCGTGCCCGCCACCACCGATGCCGACATCGCTCGCCTGGCCGAACAGACCGGGGTCTACGACGCCGCACCGGTCTTCCATGAACCGTTTCGCCAATGGGTGATCGAGGATCGCTTCGTCGATGGAGTGAGACCCGATCTCGGCGCGGTCGGCGTCGAACTGACGGACGATGTCCGGCCTTACGAGCACATGAAACTGCGGTGCCTCAACGGCACCCATTCGGCGCTTGCCTATCTTGGCTACCTCGCAGGCGCGGAAACCGTCTCCGACGCGGTGGCGCGACCGGCGTTGGCCGGCTTCATCCGCCACCTCTGGGCAAACGAGATCATTCCCGTCCTGACGCCGCCACTGGGCGTCGACCTGCATGCCTATACAGACAAGCTGATGGAGCGCTATGCCAATCCCGGCATTCGCCATCGGACCTGGCAGATCGCCATGGACGGCTCGCTGAAACTGCCGCAGCGCCTGCTGGGCTCGATCGCGGAAAACCTTGCCGCGGGGCGTATGCCGAAGGGTCTGCTCCTCGTCGTCGCCGCCTGGGTGCGCTACACGTCGGGGACCGGCGAGGACGGCCAGCCGATCGATGTGCGCGACCCGATGGCCGACCGCCTGCGTGCTATCTGGGACCGTGGCGGAAGCCTGGAAGGCACCGTCTCGGGCTATCTCGACATCGAAGAGGTCTTCCTGCCGTCGCTTGCGCGGGATCCTGCCATGCGGAGCGGCCTGGCCGAGGCGCTCGCCGACCTGATGGAGAATGGCGCCGAAACGGCCGCCGGCCGGTTCTCTGGAACGCCGTGACCGCTTCCGACAATCGCATCGTTCATAGGGCCACGCGTCCATCGACTGTGGATGGAGTGCTTGCCGATTTGGCAGAGGCCGGTCTGACGTAACGTCAGGTGCGGCTGATCACAGGGAAACGTACCAAACACCTTGATTCTGTCGTCAACTTTGCGAAAAGCACCTTTTCAAGCCGGTTCTGACAATGAAAATCGCCATCATTTCTCTTTATTCGGCGCTTTACCGCGGGGGAAATTATGGCACCCTTTTCCAGAATTACGCACTTCAGGCTTATCTGAAAAACATTGGTCACGAACCCTTTTGGGTGAGAACCAAAAGCCTGAGCGACATTCGATACATTAAGAGCATCTATAATCTCTACCTCTACGCGCTCGACTCGACCATCGCGCTTGCAAAGGGCGCCCACAAGACGCGCAAGCCCTCAGGAGACAGTGCTCGCCCCTACGAAACCTTCTTCGAGAGGCACGTCGATCACACGGCGCGAGTTTATACGCGCAACGATCTCCTGAACGATCCTCCGGCGGCAGACATCTATATTGCGGGAAGCGACCAGATCTGGACGAAAATGGTGCCGCACTTCTTTCTGGACTTCGTTCCAACGTCGTCGAGACGCATTGCCTATGCAGCCAGCGCGAGGTGGGACGGACTGACAGATGAATGGCTGTTGGCGGCACGCGAAAAACTCGCTCGCTTCGATCAGGTTTCGGTGCGAGAGGCCGCGGGTGTCGATGTTTGCCGGAGGGCGGGACGGGAGGACACCACCCTCGTACTCGATCCGGTCTTCCTCATGGAAAAGACCCATTACATCGATCTTGTGCGGGATGAAGGCGACGACACGCCGTATGATAGCCCTTTCCTGATGGCTTATTTCGTTAGCCTGGAGAACCCAAAGGAACTGCCGGTCGCATTTCTGGAGCGATTTTCGGCGCGGCAAGGATGGGATCTTAAAGCGGATTTCATCTCGAATGCTGCGCAGCACATGCCGCGAAACCGGCTGATGAATCCCACGCCCACACAATGGCTGAACGCAATCGACAAATCGAAATTCGTTCTCACGAACTCCTTTCATGGCATGGCATTCGCCATTCTGATGGAAAGGCCATTCGCGGTACTGCTCAAGGACGGGAAAAGAGTCGGTAAAAACGAACGCATCACCAACATGCTCCGCTTCCTTGGGCTCGAGGACAGGGCGATCGGGATGGACCTTTTCTATTCCGGCGATTTCGATGCCTTGGCGGACCGCCTAATGGCCGGAATCGACTGGGACGAAGTTAGACCGAAGCTGCAGAAATGGCGCGATATCTCGCGGGAGTTCCTTATCAACGCGACAGAAGCACGCTGATCACCGAAAGGGAGCCGGGCCGAAGCTCGCCTTGGCTTAGTAGTGAGGTCCGGCAGCATGTCGCGACGAAAACTCTGCCGGACATCTGTACCGTTGCGGCTTTGGAATTCGGGCGATATCGATCCCGGATGGCGACGAATGCGCTCTCGTCGCCGTACTGCTACGCCACCCGGCTTCTCCATCGCGGTTTCGGATTTCAGCGCAGATTCGGGCAAGTGACAGAACGGCGGTTTGGCTGTTCGCCATACGCCGCATGCGAAAGCCAGTCGGTGACCAGTCGCCCGGTGGCGGCGGCTTGCGGGTCTCGCCTGGATCAAACAGAAGGTAATTGGAGCCTTACCCTATTATCCCGAACTCAATCTCATTTTTGTTCATATTCCCAAAACCGCGGGTGGAGCGATCGAGGAACTGCTGCGGCCTTTCAAGGCGCCGGGGAGGAAGACAACGCTGCGGCGGCTGCTGCGCCATTTTCCGGTGCGACAGGATCCGATGCGTGCCTATATTCCCGGTCACTCCACGGCGGCCTGGCACAGGCGGACGCTCGGAGCCGATGTTTACGGCAATGCGACGAGCTTCGCCGTTGTCCGGAATCCATACGAGCGGCTTGTCTCGGAGTATGAAAATGTTCGTCAGAACCCGAAGCATCATCGCCACGAAAAAGCACGACGTTTGGATTTCAATAGCTATTTGCGCAGCAACACCAGGCGACTGTCCCAGATGAGCTTCATCGAGGCACCGGACGGAAGCGGCGTCATGGTCGATCGGATCATCCGCTTCGAAGCGTTGCATGACGATCTGAACGGTCTCCTGTCGGAGGTTCGTGCAAATGTCGCGCTGCCCACGGGCGGACGGCTTAACAGTTCCGAGAAGAAGCCCCTGGATCATTATCTGACGGAGGAAAACGTCCAGGTAATAAACCTGGCCTGCGCCTCGGACTTCCACAGCCTCGGATATTCGATGCTCTAGCAGATCTGACAGGCTCCGGAGAGCTTGATCGGGGTGCGGAGTGTCAGATCCATGTTCGCACAATCGCCGGCGGGATCACGCAGCTATTGCGGGCCTTCAGGTCGCTCCCGGTGCCAGTTCATCCGCAATCTCCTGCGCTCGTTCCTCGAGAAGCCATGCGCGGAAGGCTTTTATCTTCTTGAATTTCTGAAGGCGCTCGGCGCTGTAGACCATGTTGAATCCGCTTGTCGACTTGCGGACATGGTCGAAAGGTTTGATCAGGCGGCCGGTCGCAAGATCATTGGCGACAAAGGTTCGAATGGCGATGGCGACACCCGCGCCGGAAATCGCCGCATTGTAGGCCAGGGTAAGGCTTTCGAAGGTCGGGCCCCGGTCCGACGCCACGTTTTCCACTCCCGCGGATTCCAGCCACCTGCTCCAGTCATGAGGCCGGAGCGCGGCATGGATCAGGACATGGTTCTTCAAGTCTTCGGGCGTGTCCAATGCCGCGTGTTCGGTGATCTTGGGCGCGCAAACCGGAAACGATTCCACATCGAGCAGCCGCTCGCTCACATAGCCCTGTTCTTCTTCCGGTTCGCTGTTTCGGTCGATGCGGATTACGACGTCGAATGCGTCCATGGTGACGGACTCCGGCATCAGCGTCGTTTTCAGGTCGATCTGGATGTCGGGATGGGTGGAATGAAAATTCGCCCAGCGCGGAAGCAGCCAGTGTACCGCGACGGTCGGATGGCAGCATACGCTGAGAACATTGGCCTGGTTGCCGAGGACGAGGCGGTCCGTCGCCAGGCTGATCGTATCCAGCGCCTGTGTGATGCTGGCGGCATAAGTCTCGCCGTCTTCCGTCAGCTTCACCGTGCGGTGGGAACGCGTGAACAATTCGACATCGAGGTGTTCCTCGAGGCTTTTCACCAGGCGGCTCACCGCACCCGGCGTCACGTGGAGCTCGCTTGCGGCTTTCAGGAAGCTGCCGTGTCGGGCGGCGGCCTCGAAAGTCCGGATGGCGTTGAGTGGCGGTAGGCGGCGGCCGCGCATAATGATCCGTCTCCATTGCCTTTGAAAGCACGCGTGAACCGGTTCCGTACCTGCCCGGTTCGCCGTTTATACCGACAAAAACTCAATCAAGCATCGATAAAAGTCGTTTGACGTCAAGCGCGACGAAACCGGAAAATCGCTGATTGTTGCTTTGGCCGGCAGTCACCTGCCGCGTGGTCGGCACTGCAAATCACAAGGTCGCCCAAGGAGGCCGGCGGGTTTGGTCCGGCGGTTGCGGTTGCCTGAATGGAGGAAGTACGAGCATGCGCGAGAAAACGACAATTGAGCCCAAAAGCCCGGAAGACGCTGGCGACAATTTGGAGAAGAGCACATACGGGCCTTTTCAGTGGGACGATCCGTTTCTCCTGTCACGCCAGCTTTCCGAGGAAGAGCGGCTGATCCAGGACGCCGCGCGCCGGTTCGCCCGTGAACGGCTGCTGCCGATGGTGGTCGAGGCCAACCGGCTCGAGACGTTCGACCGCAGTGTCTTTCGCGAGCTTGGCGAGTTGGGCTTCCTCGGTCCGACCTTGCAGGGTTACGGATGCGCCGGCGTGAACCATGTCTGCTACGGCTTGATCGGCCGCGAGACCGAATGGGCCGACAGCGCATTTCGCTCGGCGGTGTCGGTTCAGTCCAGTCTCGTGATGTTTCCGATCTACGAATATGGCTCGCAAGCGCAGCGCGAGGCGTTTCTTCCGAGGCTCGCAAGTGGCGAGTGGGTCGGCTGCTTCGGATTGACGGAACCCGACCATGGTTCCGATCCCGGTTCCATGCGCACCCGCGCGGTTCGCGACGGCGATGACTACGTCTTGAGCGGAGCAAAGAACTGGATCACCAACGCGCCGATCGCCGATGTGTTCATCATCTGGGCCAAGGACGAGGGCGACGTCATTCGCGGCTTCATTCTCGACCGCGGCATGAAGGGCCTCACGACGTCGAAGATCTCCGGCAAGTTCTCCCTGCGCGCTTCCCTGACGGGGATGATCGCGCTCGATGAGGTAAGGGTGCCTGCTGACCGCATGCTCGCCGGCGTGCGCGGCCTTCGCGGCCCCTTCGGCTGCCTGAACAAGGCTCGCTATGGCATCTCATGGGGTGCCATGGGCGCTGCGGAGGCTTGCTTGCATTACGCGCGTGATTACGTGGTTGGCCGGAAGCAATTCGGCCGACCCCTTGCCGCCAATCAGCTTGTGCAGAAGAAGCTCGCCGACATGCAGACCGAAATCTCGCTGGGGCTGCAGGCGACGTTGCGGGTCGGGCGCATGATGGATTCCGGCGAAGCCGCGCCGGAGGCCATTTCGATCGTCAAGCGCAACAATTGCGGCAAGGCGCTGGATATCGCCCGGGTGGCGCGGGACATGCTCGGCGCGAATGGAATTTCGGACGAGTATCATGTCATACGGCACATGATGAATCTGGAATCCGTAAACACCTATGAAGGGACCCACGACATGCATGCACTCATCCTCGGCAGGGCGATAACCGGCATGCAGGCGTTCGCCAACTGAGCACCAGCGGGAAGAGAAACATGATCAAGGCGCAAAACAATCACGGTTTGCTGTTCACCTGTGCCGATCCGGATGCTGCCGGCGGCTTTGACAGGACGGTGCTGGCGTATCTCGCGTTTGACAACAAGACCGGTGGCCATCTGAAGGGCCTCCTGAAGTCCGATCCCGAAATGCCCATGGCGCACTGCCTGCGCGGCTATTTCATGATGTTGATGGGCGCGCGCGCGCTTGTTCCACGGGCGCTGCAGGAAGCGCGGACAGGCCTGGAGCGGAAGGCCGATCTCGAAGAACGCGAGGTCATGCATCTGAATGCACTGCTCGCCTGGGCGAACGGCTCACTGGACCGCGCGACATCGATCTGGGACGAGATCGCGCGGGTGTATCCGCGCGACATGCTCGCGCTCAAGATGGCGCATTTCGGGTATTTCTACACCGGTCGCTCGACGATGATCCGCGACGGCGTGGCCAGGGCGCTGGACTTCTGGAGTCCGGCCGACCCGGAATATTCGTTCCTCGGCAGCATGTACGCCTTCGGTCTGGAGGAAAGCGGCGAGTACGACAAGGCTGAGCGTGTCGTGCGCGATGCCCTCGATCGGAATCCGAACGACCCGTGGGGCATTCACGCCATGGCGCATGTCTTCGAGGCCACCGACCGGTTCGGCGAGGGCGTACGCGCCATCACCGAGATGGAGGGTAACTGGAAGCCCGCGAACAATTTTCGCTACCATGTCGCTTGGCACCGGGCCCTGTTCCACTATGAAAACAATGACGCGGAAGCGGCATTGGCCGCTTTCGATGCCGATGTTTTCAACGAGGCGGCGACCGAAGATCTGGATGTCTGCAATGATGCGTCGCTGCTCTTGAGGATAGAACTCGGAGGCGTCGATGTCGGTGATCGCTGGCAGAAGATTGCCGCCAAAGCTGCAAAGCGCGAGGAGGAACTGATGCTGCCCTTCGTCGATGTCCATTTCGTGCTTGCCCTGGCCAGCAGCGAGGATTCGGACCATCGCGCCCGCGCGCGATCGCTGGCGGATGCCATGAACAAATACGGGGCGTCGAGCCCGGACGACAACGCGGCCACATACCGCGATGTTGGCGGGGCGCTGGCGCAGGCCATCGTCAGCTACCGGGAAAATAAATATGCCGATACGTGGAGCGTTATGAGCGAGATCCTGGACAGGATCCAGGCGATTGGCGGCAGCCACGCGCAACGGGATCTGTTCCGGGAGATTGCCGGCGATGCCTTGTGGAATGCGGAGCCCGGTGGCTCGGATGCGATCGCCTTCTATGGAACCCGCTCGCGGATGCGCAAAGGCGACCAGCGCAACTGGGACCGGTATTTGTCGGCACTGGAGCGCGGTGGCCACGACGGCGCGCTCCGCTCCGCGCGCACCCGGTTTCAGGCCGCCGCCGGCGGATCCCACTGACGGCGAACGCACGCTGTTTCTGATAGTATTGGCTTACGGTCCTGTCCTGCCCGGCGACAGTCGTGGTGTCGGTATCGTCGAGCCTTCATCGCTGTGAAATGAGCTTCGCATGAGTGGTTGCAAGGGGGGCTCTGAATTGAGGTGGGCGCCTTGTTCGCGTGAGCAAAACTCAATCGAGAGCGCCGAAAAATCAGTTGCAAGCAGGGCTTGGGGCGCGATACTTTCGGACAGTCAATACAAGAGCCGATAAACGCATGATGCTTTTGATCGAGAGTCATGAAGTTATGTATTGTAAAATAAAATATTTTCGAGACCAAATTCCGAAGCGGAAGCACTAAGAATACATGGATATTTAAATATATCGGTCGACCTCAGGTCGGCATTCAACACTTTCAAACAAGAACCAAAAACACAACGCAACGGGTCACTTGGCGTGTGGTGCGTGAGGAAAAACATGTCGACGGAATTCGTGATGGCGCTGCTGTCATCCGATCCAAAGACGACGCATTGCCTGAGGCTTGAGGAGGAGTTCGATCATGAACATGCTTGAACGCATGCATAATCCGGGCGCGAGCGGAACGGGGGGCTACAAGCTTCTCGAGCCGCGCCAGAAATACAATCTTGCATTCTGTACCGAAGACGAGATCGCGATTGCCGAGCATTTCCGCGAATTCGTCGACGCAGAGCTGATGCCCCACCGTCACGATATCGAGGGTGGCTGGCATCGCGACCCGAAGCTTGCGAAGGCGACGATCCACCGGCTCTACGCCAAGCTGCACGATTTCGGCGTGACCAAGGCGATCCTGCCGGAAAAGCATGGCGGGCCGGGTCTCTCCCCGGTTGTGCGCCAGATGATCAACGAGGAGCTCTCTCGCGCCGACATCGGGCTCGCGACCAAGGTGGGCAAGCTGCACTGGGCGATTTCGGTCATGGTTGCGGCGGGCCGCGATGACCTGCTTGAGGAATTTGCACCGAAGATCACCGGTCCCGATGCATGGACCGCTTGTTTCGCCATCACGGAGCCGGCAGGCGGCGCGAATGTCGAAGACCCGGCGCTGGCCTACAAGACGATGAACACCAACGCTCGCGAGGACGGCGACCATTACGTGATTAACGGCCACAAATTGTGGCCGGGTCCGGCGGGTCCGGCCGAGAATTTCCAGTCCGAGCACCTCAAGGGCCACATGGGATACTGGGTCTGCGCCATCACCAAATCCGGCGGCGGCGAGGACAATGTGGGCATTTTCCACGTACCCGCCGATGCCGAGGGGCTGGAGTTCTCGCAGCCCTACGAGAAGATGGGCTTCTGCTTTTCTGAGGCGAATACAGACATCTGGTTCCGCGATGTCCGTATCCCCAAACGCTACCGGATCGACACCGAGCCGGGGCAGGGCTCCAAGCTCATCAAGGGTTATGTGATCGGGCTTGGCCGCCTCGCCGGCGCGGCGCGGTTGACGGGCCTGTCCGAAGCCGTGCTCGAGACCTGCATGGACTGGACGCAGAACCGCATCATCGCCGGCAAGCCGATGCGCGAGCGCTCGCTTTTTGCCGCCACGCTGGCGGAGATGTGGCGCTCGATTGAGATGAGCCGCCAGTACTACCTCTCTGTCACCGCGCAGGTCACCCGTCCCGACATGTACGGCATGCCCTGGGAAGCGCAGATGAAGGCCAAGTTCTCGGCCGCGCGCTCCTTTGCCGGGGACACGGCGATGATGGTGACCAACCGGGCCATGCAGCTGATGGGGTCTGCGGGCTATGCGTATGAGAGCCACATCGAGAAATACATGCGCGACTACAAGATCGTGCAGATGTGGCTTGGCGGCGCTGAGCGCGACCGCATGGACATGGCGCAGGGTCTCTTTGGACCCTTCACCTGGGCGGGTGACAACTAAACCGGTTCCGGGGCGCGGCCTCGGTAATATTTCCACTCATTTCCAATGGCTTGACCAGGAGGAGGCATTTAATGGCTAGCAAGGAAAGCGTCGTACTCGGCGAACAATACAAGAGATGGGTTTCGGCGATGGCCGACAACCCGGATATGACGCTCGAGGAAACGCGGGCGATGTTCGAACACTGGGGCGATGTGACGGGAGAGCCCGGTGGCATCGACTATATCGAAGTTGTCGCAAATGGCGTGCCCTGCATGTGGGCAAAGCCGAAGGGCGGTGACGAGAGCCGCGCGCTGCTTTGCACGCATGGCGGCGGTTATATGGTCGGCTCCATGTATTCGCATCGGAAAATGTTCGGCCACATCGCGAAGGCGGTCGGGTGCCCGGCTCTGATCGTGGATTACACCCGCTCGCCCGAAAGCCTGCACCCGCGTCAGGTGAACGACTGCACGGACGCCTATGCCTGGCTGCTGGATCAGGGGTTGAAGCCCGAGCACATCGCCTTCACGGGCGACAGTGCGGGTGGCGCGCTGGCCATCACCACATTGCTTTGCGCCCGCGATCGGGGGCTGCCGCTGCCCGTCGCCTCGATGCCCATTTCGCCCTGGACCGACATGGAAATCACGGGCGGAACCGTGACGACCAATGAGGAAAAGGATCACTTCGTAAAGCGTGCCGTGATCGAGCACATGTCGGCCACCTTCCTCGGCGAGAACGGCGACCGCAAGGATCCGCTAGCGACGCCGCTTTATGCGGATCTCTCGGGTCTGCCGCCCTTCTATGTCCAGGTGGGCGGAGACGAAACGCTGCTCGATGACAGCCGCAATTTCGTGGCCAAGGTCGAAGCTGCCGGCGGCGAGATCAAGTTTGACGTCTACCCGGAAATGCAGCACGTCTTCCATTTCCTCGCCGGAACAGCGCCCGAAGCAGACAAGGCGATCGCCGATCAGGCGGCTTGGATCAAGCCGAAACTCGGCCTTTAAGCTGAACCGGAAATGCGCGGGAATATCGTCGCCTCGGAGGTGACGTTCCCCAAGTGACTTGGACGGCCCGGCGCTCACCGCTTCTGGCCGTCCTTTGGCTTTCATGGGCCACAGCGACGTGATCGGAGTGCGGAGTGTCGGATACCGCCATACTGCTTGCGTCCCGTTGCCCGGCAGGCAATTGCACAGCAAGTGCCGAGAGGGGGCGGTAATAGGTCTGTTCCATAATGCGCACTTCCCGGATCGCATCAATCCGGTCCATTCCTTGCCCAACGAGTACGTCAACCTGCCGTAGCTTCGTGATAATCTCTTCCGGCTAGTGTCGCTTGTTCGCCATCGTTGGTCCTCCGTTTTCCTAAACATAAGGGTGGATCAATTCAGTTGGGTAGGCTCAGAAGGACATGGGCCTCGAAGGCGTCATTCGTGGCAAAAGGACCAGGACCACGCTTCCCGACAAGGCCCAGCCATGTCCGTTGGACAAAGTGAATTGCCAGTTCCGCGTGCCGGCGCCGGACATGCTTTGCCCTAACGGCGGTGCAAGCGTCGCCTATCGGGTAACAGGTGAGTGATTTCACCTATGTCGCGACTTGGCAGGGCTTCGTCTACGTCGCCTTTGTCATCGACGCCTTCGCGCCGCATTGTCGGATGGCGAGTGAGCCGCACGGCCTACGCCGGGTTCGTCCTGGATGCCCTGGAGCAGGCCGTTCATCAACGACGGCCGGGAGCGGGATTGGTGCATCACTGGGATCGCGGATCGCAATACCTATCGATCAAATACACCGAGCGACCGGTCGAGGCCGGCATCGAACCGTCGGTCGGCAGCGTCGGCGACGGTTATGACAACGCGCTCGCCGAGACGATCAACGGTCTATTCAAGGCAGAGGTCATTCATCGCCGTGGGTCATGGCGCAGCTTCGACGTCGTGGAATATGCCGCACTCGCATGGGTCGACTGGTTCAACAACCGCCGTCTGCTGGAACCCATCGGAAACGTGCCGCCAGCAGAGACCGAAGCAAACTTGTATGCGGCTATGGAAACGCCAGGAATAGCCGCGTAGCTTATATCGACCAGCTTCCGGCAAACCCGGGGCGGTTCATAAAGGATTTGACCAAAATGAAACTGGCCGCCCGGCGACGGGGAAGGCGAAATTTCGTCTCGCTTTCGCATTCAAATTGATTGAATCTGTCTACACGGCTTAGTCTAATTTCCGCAGATCGCATCGATCTGGTTCTTCACCGTGTTGATCTCAGAGATCTTCTCTGCCTTCGATTTTGCATGCATTTTCTCGATCGCCTTTGCGAAGATCTCTACCTCCTGTTGGGCGACCTCCTTGATCGGCTGAGTCTGCCAATAGTCGATCGCTACATTCACGCTCGTCTCGCCAAGACCAGTAAGAAAGGCGCCAACGGGGCCGAAGTATTTCCCGAGGATGCTGAGCGTAATACTGGTGGCTTGGTCAGCGAGTATGTCGTCGGGGGGATTCCCCGTCGCGATGGAAGCAGCGACATCGGCCTTGAGGTTGTTGCTCGCGTTGATCGTTTCCTCGAAAACTTTCAGTTGCGCTTTCGAATAGCCATCGGTGATGGATTTGGGTAGCTTGGAGACGTCCATCCCGCCCACAGTTTCGAAGAAGAGCCATTTGCCAACCGTAAAAGCAATGCGCTTTTTCTGGTCCGCATCGGCAGCTGCGTAGGCCGATTCGGCGTCCTTACGATGTTGCTCGAACATTCTGATCGTCGCTTGAATTCGGTTTTCCACCTCATTGTCGTAGTCCGCGAAAGCGGCGTCAAACATGTCGAAGAGCGGGCCATCGCGGTACTCAAAGGCTTCCGTGCAGTTGGAGAAGATCCCGTGTCCTGTGATTACAACTTGGGCGTGGGCGGGAACTGCGGTCGTGACTAGCAGCAGGGCGGATACGTAGAAAAGTAATGTGGTCATCATACTTGCTCTGTAATGTTTAGGTATATGTTTCGAGCATCCCTTCCTATTTGCTGGTGCCTGCATCTTTCTTCCGCTGATACGTAAAAACTCCTGTATTATCAAGAAATGTCTCTTCGGTTTCATCTTCCGTACTCCCTTAATTACTGTTTCTCATTTCACTCCGCGATTTTCCCCGAATGAGTACGGGGCCGGTATACGGTGTTGTGTTTACACGACAGCGTTCAGCGTTTCTGTCACTACTTCTAGTGACTTCGTGCCGGCCCGCATACCAATCCCCGATGTATCCATTGCTTGCTGGGCAAGCGTTTGTATGCGTTTGAATCTCGAGACCGTAGCGCTAAGGTCAGCTATCAAATCTACTGAGCGGTTATACAGACCGGTCAAGCGGGATGTGGTTTCTTCGATCGTACGCCGCAGCGCATCAAGCATCGCTTGCTGCACTTGTTCCGCGTGGTCAGCAAGCGCCTTATCGTTTGTCTCAATGGCTTCCTTTTTGCTCGCAAGCACTTCCTTCAAACGTTCGCCCGTTTCATCCATGATCTGGCTGACAACTTCGGCAAGAGCGCGATAGCTCTTCTCAAGAGTGCTTGCGGCTTCGCTCAGGTTTTCTTCGATCTCTCCGATTGTTTCGCGCAACTGTTCCGTCATGCGCGTCTCGAATCTGTCTCGACGCGTAGCGAGTTCGGCACCGAATTCTTCGACATTAGCCTTGATCTGATCCGAATCGACTTCGAAGTCAGGCACAAGCCGTTCGGTCGATCCGGCAATTGAGTCGAGTTTTGAGCGGAAGTCATCGGCCCAATCGGCAATACGACCGGCTATTGCCGAAGTGATATCGTCCGCTGCATTGATATCGGCTGAAAGGTTCCGTAGCCTTTCGATCGCCGCAGTCAGCTGACCGCCTACCTCATTCGAGAACTCAATGAGGTTCTGCGCCGAAGCCTTGAGCTCGTCGCGAGACTCGACGAATTCCTTGTTTACGTCATCTACGGCCGCGCGCTGGGCACGAATTGCTTTCAGCGTTTCTTCCAACTGGGATTTTGCATCGTTGAACGACATATTAGATACTTATCCCCACCGTACCCGCTAGGCTTCGCAAATGTTCCAGCGCAGAGAAAACCGGTTCGGTGACCGCTTCGAGTGCCTCCATCGCCGTTTCCATCTGCTCGCGCTGGGCCTTGTTTTCCTCACCACCTTCAATGAGTTCAGCGAGATGTAAGCGCACGACCTCTATGACTTCTTCGGCCAGCGCTTTGATTCTATTATGTAAAACTTGCACGAATTCTTCGTCGATGACTTCGGTTGCATTGATGAGAACAGCTTCTGTCATCCTTTCACGGAGTTCGAGCAACTGCTCATCAAGCGCATCGGCCAGAGTTTCAAGAGGTTCTGCGGCCTCGCTTTGGAGAAAGGCCACCATATCGGACAACCGTTCCGCGACTTCTTCCTTCACCGCGCTCAGGAGTTCGTCGGCTTCTTCAATGACTCCGGTGGCGGTTGTCGAAACATCATCAATGACCGTCTCGGCTTCAGAGGTTGCGGCTTCTATTACTTCACTGGCCTCGGAAAATGCCTCTGTGCGTTCAGTTGACAACTGATCGATGGTGGCCCGCATGTCATCCGCATGCTCGTTTAGGTCGTCTAATCGGGTAACTAGCGCCTGCAAGCCATCATTAGCATCGACCAGTACTTCACGAACTGAATCTGCGAGCGGAGCATATTCCGCCTTCCATGCGGTCTGCACTTTGTCGATGCTGGCGTTGATCTGCTCTAGTGCCACCTCGAACGCTGCCTGTCCCTCCTCGTATATGGTCTCCAAGTCCGCGTGTAATTGTTCGATCGCAGCATCATCCGGAAGCCCGTCGAGATGACCGTTCAATTCCAAGATCGTATTGCGTAAACCCTCCAACTCGACAGCAACCTGCTCGGCGAGGTTCCCGAGTTCGGCCTCTTCTTCGACGGTTAAAATGGCAGCGTTCAACATCATCGTAGCCAAATTCCTCAGATTCCCATGCGCATGACGTTGAGGGCATTCTGAACCACCGGAGCTACGGCATTCGCAGCCATGAGTTGCGGCAGATAAGGCTGCAGCGCCGTCGTGATTTGTACGTTAAGCTGAGTCGTCGTCACGCTGGCCATGGCCTCGGTCTTAAGCCGATCCTCCAGCATTTTTAGAACCTCACCCTCCAGCGACTTGATCTCCTGTTTTGCCGTGCTGTCAGCATGATCGACGAGGTCGCGCACTGAAGTTTCCATATGCTCGCGCAGAGAATTGACGATGGAGTCCACGGCATCCCTGTTGACTGAAAGCGCAGTCTCAAGCCGCTCGCGAATGCCCGAAAGGATGGAGGCGACTACTCCCTCCAACTCGTCGCTGACCATCTCCTGAACGTCATTGACTATTGATTCAATCGCGCTAAGGCATCGCTCGTCGAGGCCCCTCATTTCGTCGAACAATACGGTTGCGAATTGATCGAACGCGGCCTCTGTTCTTTCGCCGGCGGCGGTGAGCGAATCGTCGAGAGACTCGAGGCCGGACTCAAGAACTTCAATAAACGCTTCGGAAGCCTCCTCCACGGATTCCAATTGTTCTTGCGCTGTATCAATAGCACCTTCCAGAGCCGTGATCGTTTCATTTAGCGCTACAACCTGGTCGCTCACGCCGTCACTGAAAGCAAAGGGCCGCTCTGCGGCATCCTCCGCAAACGCTTCGATCGCGACGAATGCGCCATGCGCAAAACGCTGATTTGCGTCGTTTAGGAGTTGGGCTGCATCCGCATAGCGATCGACGCGCTTAATAAGCGATTGTTTCACGGACTCCACCGAATCTCGAAGGTCGGTTTCGGCATACTGTATGCGCGCGATCTGATCTTTCAACGCCATGACGATTCCCTTAGGTCAGCGCCGAGATTTCATCTAGAACCGGCATTAAAGGTTCGACAATGTCGACCACGTCTTCGAAAACGCTATTTATATCCTCAAGTGCTGCCGTGGCTTCGCCGAACATTGCTTCCATCGTGTCATTCACGTTGTCGAGGCTCTTCAAGACTTCACCGCCCGCCTCGTCGATACTCAATTCGATCTCGTCTCCGATCCGATCGCTGATGGAGCTGACAACTTCTGCCGTTCCATCGGTCGACGTGCTTTCGTAAGCATCGAATAACTCTTCAAGCTTCTCGGAAACGTCATCCATTTTTTGCACAAGCGCCGTTCCAGCTTCGTCCAACGCGGCTGCGATCTCGTTGGCGCGCTCGCGGACCTCTACGGAAGCTGCCAGAAGCGCTTCGCTGCGTTCGGTCAGCAATTCCTCGATCGCCTGGAAACCTGCCTCTGACCGGTTGTCGACAGTCTCGATGGCTTCGTCAAAGCGGTCGGGCGCTTCACGTGCCTTCTCGATTATTTTGCGATACTCCTCATCCAAAACCTCATTCGCATATGCCGTCAGTGTGTTGAGTAAGTCCGACATCTCGCCAAATTCACTATCCGAACCCCCCCCCTCATCAGCACTTTCGTGGTTCAGGATACTGTCGATACCGCCGACTAGGGACTGAACCGAATCCAATTTGGAACGCAGCGTATTGTGGCAAGCGTTTGCGGCTGCGGTCAGGTCACGAATCCTCTTGATCCCGTCGCGAGCGCTCTCCAACAGCGTATCACCCGTGTCGCTGATCAGATCCGCAGTAGGAATTGTGATGTTCTCGGGCATTCGTAACACTATCCTTGCCTGGCACCGAGCTCGGACGCGAATTCAGCGTTGAGCGCCTTGGCCACTGGCGGTGTCGTCAGATAAAACGGACCACGGTTTGTCGGCACTACCGTTGAGGCGGCTCTTAGTCCTGGCGAAACGTTCATGGCGCGCATCGACGAACACCTCGAAGGCACCAAAAGCCGCGGGCCGTATGATCGTGCTGTCCGGGCCACCTATCCGTTCGAGACTTTTCGCGGGAAAAGGCCGGCCATCAATCAAACCGGCAACGAGAGCCTTTTCGGTCCGGTCGATCCTAACTTCTACTTCTACCGTACGGTCGACATGATGCTCTTCAAGATCGAAGTCGAGCTCGCATACCAGCGGCTCGGAACCGCTACGGCGGCCCAATGTTATCCTACAGCCCAGGTTAAGTGACCTGTTGCCGGCAATCATGCGACGCGTCAGTGCAAGGTTCTCCGTCGCTTCAGTGTCGGGAGCGTTCACAGGTGCGGCGACTTTCGAATTGATGTTGCCATCGATCACGCAGAGTAACGCACCGGACTGAACGATCTCTTTGGCTGGATTATTGATACTCTCGATCCTACCGCCTGCAGGAGCCGACACATTTAACTTCGTGTCGTCCGTTTCAATTTCCACAAGCGGCTCTTCCGCGGCGACCGTGTCGCCGACATCCTTGAACCACTTTGTCACCGTAGCCCAAGGCGCCTCTTCTGTCAGCTCGGGGACTTTGACTTCGTATGTTAGGTTTGCACCCGGTTCGTCTCCTTCATAGAATTCGATCAATACGCTACTCCAGAGCGCTGCCGACTTTGGCAGTGAAAATGGCGCCTTCGGATTGCCCAATGGGTCGGCCTTCAACGCCAGGACGGCAGCCTCTCCGATGGTCGCAGTCTCGTGGTTCCGAATTGCAAAATCTGGCTGCACCTCGGGGAGCCATAGCATCATCCGAACGGCCTTGTTGATCACCGGCCCCAGGATGGGATGAGCAGCCAACGAGCCGGTGAGTCGATATCCGACCACATCCATGACATTAACGCCCGTGCTTTCATCATCCCATCGATCGAACACCTTCATGAAGCCTTTGAAATGATCTGGCTCGATCCCTGGACTCTGTTCCAGCCCCTTCCCAATGGCAGCTTCGTCAACCTCGTCATCGCCGTAGATTTTTCGTAGAAGTTGAAGCGCCAGATGAAAAGCCAGATCATCTTCGACGAGGTGGTAGTTCGCGATGTCCGACGTGAAAGCACCGTCGCGGAATAATCCGACGGTTTCGCATTTCACGCCGGGTTCCTGCCACCTGGGATGTGGACCATCTTTATCACCGTAGCCTTCTTCATTCCCCTCAATGAAGCCGTTTCCCGGGCCGGCCGCGAATCCAACGCCGCCTAGGAAACGCTCCAGATAGGTGGCTTTGTATTCGTCGCTTAGTTCTCCGAATCCGGTCTCATCGGTGGCACTCAGATTAACTTTCAGCCATTCCGCGAATGCGAATGGTACCCAAAGCGAGGGCCGGGATAGGACCGCGTCTTTGCCTTGTCGTGCTCTCGAAATCGGTGTCAAAAGCAATCCGTCGTTCTGCACCTCGACAATGACGAAACTCTTTCTCTCCTCCCCCAACCTTTCTCGGACGTCGATGTCGGTTCGCAGTATATCGCCCCCTAGGAGGTGGGCCGTCCAGGCGCAAGACACGCTACGGAAACCTGCGCACAGCCCCGCATCTTCAAAGTCGGTTAGAACCGGGCTGGAATCCATCATAAAGGAGACGCACTGCGAGAGCGCGTCGTGACACCCGCGTATCCTCGGTTTTCGTTTTTCCTCTTCTGCGATCGTTAGGCACGCCGCAATGCCGGGAACTGCCACTGCTAGATCAAGGTCGGGACCTACACCGAACCGCCCTGCCTCTTTGCCGATTGCATCGAATAGGACCGAAAGATAAGGCAATCCCGTATGCGGATCACGGATATCATCCGCGTCGGCATGGCTATCGGGTGATCTCAGCCCCTCAGCGAGACCGAGCGGTTTCGGAACTTCGCGGATATTGGGATTATCGGACAGCGCATCGAATTCGCGTGCTAGATTTCCAAACCCGAAACCTGGGCTTTTCTTCTCCAGTATATATGTCCCGTCGGCATGGAGCATTTTCAATCCGAGTCCGAACACTGTCCGCCTGGTGGGCACTTCCTGCGTGCTGCTGCCCCCACGGTCACAAGCGGCCATGCAAAAAAGATCATCCACACTGATCCCGAGTTTCATCACCGAATGCTCCGACGCTGTGCTTACGCGGATTTCAGGTCCGCGAGGGCCTTGAGATTATTGAGATATTTGCCAAGTTTCTCTTCCGATTTTTCGATCGATGCCGCGATTCGAGCAAGTTCCGTTCGCTGCGTTTGAAGCTCTTGGTCGACTTCGCGGATACTATGGCGTCGCTTTGTCCATTCCGCCCTCGTTTCCTGCGCTTTAATATCCACATCCGCGCGGATCCTCCGAAGCACGTCCGTCAAGCTGCTCTTAAGTTTTGACTGGAACGCCGAGTGATATTCCTTACGAATCGCCTCAAGTGCGCTCTCGTGAGCTAACGAAATCTTCTTTTTCGCATCGACTAAAAACTTCGTAGAATCTTGACTGCGCTGATTGTTCGCGTCCATGTAAACGAACACAAGAAACGCCACGATCAACGCGGCTATGATCCAGATTAGTGCCTGAGTTGTTAGGTCCAAGCCATCCATACCAGCGCCAACCGCTGATCGAAACGAACCGAGTCCAAGCATCATAGTCAGGGCGAAGATCCCTGCAAAAGGCGCAAGAAGCCGGCTCGGCACACGCGCCGTCGCGGCCAATGCCTGCAGCATGGTTGGTCGTTTAATCGTTGTTCCGAAGTATCGCTCTTTGCTGACCGCCTCTTTCGACTCGTTCAGATGCCGGCGCGTAATCTCCTCGAACTGGCCGACTGAAACCGGATTGACGATCCGCTCCACCGCGTTTCTATCTAATTCTTGACCTAACGATGCGTTCAGCCGCCGTTCGATGAGGCGAGGATACAGAAACTTATCCCATAGGGATTGAAAGCGCGCCTCAAGGTCATTGCCGAAACTTTTGAGGCTGTCGATGTCCTGCTCCAAGAAGATATATTTCAGCTGGCTGTCGACAATGCTGAGCGATTTTTTCTTCGTGTCGCCGTCGATCTCTCCTTCTTCGATGTGAGCCGGTCCAAGGTTGGAAATCTTTCTGCCGGCCCTAATTTTAAGGGCCTTGAAGCGTTGATCGAATCGAATATTTAGCGCCGATTGATAGAGAGACATTTCAGCTTCCAAATCGGCCTGTATATCCTTGATCGTCGCCGTCAGATTGTCTGGCTCTTTCTCTGCTAGATCCATGTCGCGTCTGGCCAAGAAGCTCTGCCATGTCTCGGTCGCCTTCAACTCACTCATCAATCGTGTACGCCAATGCCGCAACAGCAGCAGGGATGTGCGAACGCATCCGGCGGCTGCAAACCAGGCCTTATTAGCCAGCTTCTTGTTCTGCAGAGGCTTCTCGAGGACGTGGATCTTCGCGTCGTCCAGCCAACGGCCAATTTTTTGCGCGGTGCGTTCAACGTTCCTGTCGGCTTCAATCTCGACAAACGCAACACCGCGAAGAAGGGTCAGCAACTCCCTCTGGGCAACGGGATAGACGCCGTAGTCGAGGTCGCTGTCGCCGCTCAGGTGTATCTTGACGGCCGCAGGTCGCAGCCGTCCCGGAATTTCAAAATCCCCCAAAGGAGTCGAGGTAACGCTTCCTGTATTGGTCAGATTGAACGAAAGCCGCTCACCGTCGGAGTGAATGTCGATGATTTCAGCTTGCACTGAGACCTTGCCGCGATTGCCTCCAACTGGCAAATCCTCCAGAAGCTTGAAATCGGCCTCGAAGGTATTCTCATCCTCATCGGGGTAAAACCGCCTCCGATAGTCATCAATCTGGTCGAGAATTCTCTCCGGTTCGGCAACCGCTCTCAGTTCGTATCCCTTAGCAGCCACTGCTAAGGCCTCATCGGCGGCCTTCTCCGGATCCGGCTTTTTAACGGCTTCGCCTGCTCCAGACGCCTCGTCCCCCGTCGGCAATCCGCCCGCACGCTGCAGGGCCTTGTCGTAATCCGCCTCCAAGTCGTTCCTTATTCTGTCGTACTGGGAATCCCCAACCTCATTCTTTATAAGGGCCGCCTCTTTACCCTCGCTGAGTTTCGACAACTTCGCCTTCAGGTCTTCGATGTGTTCATTGATGTCATGGTCTTTGACGCGCTTAGCGTCTTCCACGAGACCTAATGACAAGAGGGTCGAAACTATTGATTGTTTCTTGAACATCTGGCAACAATTGACAATGAAGTAAGAGATCGTCCCCGATCCCAAGTCTCCTTGCCTCTCCCACGGGCTGCATACGCTATAGAATACTCCCTTTGCTCAACATAATAGTCAAGCGGAATCCGAAACGTTATCCTTAAATCGCAATCCATCCAGGGTGCCGGAATAATACTAAACGGAGGCATTATGAATCGCCCCGAGTTTTCTATACACCCTCGGTTCTCATTGTCTGCTGCCGTTCGTTCTCGACGGGCGACAGCATCCCGTTCCTGACGTGCTTGCGCTTCGGGTTGTAGAACATCTCGATGTAGCCGAGCACATCCTGCCTGGCCTCGACGCGGGTCTTGTATGTCCGGCGCAGTATCCGCTCCCGCTTGAGCAGGTTGAAGAAGCTCTCGGCAACCGCGTTATCATGGCGGTTTCCGCGCCGGCTCATAGAGTGCTCCAGGTTGTGAGCCCTGAGGAATGACGCCCAGTCCATGCTGGTGAACTGGGAACCCTGATCCGAGTGGATCAGCACCCGGCTATTCTGCTTCCGTCTCCATACCGCCATCAGCAATGCCTGCAGGACCACGTCCGTCGTCTGACGGCTCTGCATTGCCCATCCGACGACGCGCCTGGAATAGAGATCGATGATGACGGCCAGATAGGCGAAGCCTCCTAGTGTTTTGATGTAGGTGATTGGAGTTCCCCTGGTTTGATGGACACTTTTTCGATTGTGAAAGAGAGTGTTTTTCATGCCGAGAACCAGGAACCCGCACCCTGCGGAATTCAGGGAACAGATCATCGCGCTGGCCAAGGCCGGTCACAGTGTTGAAAGCCTTGCCCGAGAGTTCGAGCCGTATGTCGCCATGATCCATGGCTGGGTCAAGCAGGCCGAGATCGATGGCGGATTGTGTGATGACGGCTTGACCAGCGCCGAGCGTGACGAACTGCGGCGACTGCGCAAGGAGAACCGCCGGCTTCGAACGGAGCGCGACATCCTCTCAAAGGCCGCGGCCTGGTTTGCAGCGAACGACGTGACGTCGTTCCGGTCTTCGAATTCATGACCGCGAACCAGGCAGTGTATCCGATCGAGACGATGGCAATGACCTTGGGCGTGTCACGCAGCGGGTTCTATGCGTGGAACAGCCGATCACCATCGGCCCGTTTAGTGGCCGATGGTGATTTGACCGGACGCATCAAGACCATCCATCAAGCCTCCAGGCAAAGCTATGGCGCTCCACGCGTGCACGCTGAACTGGCTGATGCCGGCGTCCTTGTCAGTCGCAAGCGGGTCGAGCGATTGATGAAAGCCGCAGGCTTGAAAGGCGTCAGCCGTCGCAGGTCCGCTCGAACCACGATCCGTGACGAACGATTGCGGCCGGCCAACGATCTGGTCGACCGGAACTTCTATGCGCATGAGCCGAATGTGTTCTGGGGCGCCGACATCACCTATGTGCCGACCTGGGCAGGCTTCCTCTATCTGGCAGTTGTTCTTGATGCCTTCTGTCGCAGGATCGTCGGCTGGGCCATGGGACATAATCTCAAGGCCCAGTTGGTCATCGATGCGATGAACATGGCGATCGGGCCATCTTACCAATTCGACGATCAGGTCCGCTTGCAGTACTATCGGCTTCAGAAAATCAGCGAGGGATCGATCAGTCTCAGCGACGGTCAATCCAGGCGACAAGTTTGAGTTGATATTCAAAAATTTGCTCGAAGCACTTTTCATCGAGCGCATGGACCAGAATGAAGAGCTGTTCTCGAGATTCATGAACGACAAGGCGTTCCAGAGAGTCGTAACGGAATGGCTTGCCTCGGAAGCTTATCGGAAACTTCGCGGTTCCGGACACGTGGATAACTCCGAAGCGATGATGGATACAGCTACTCAAAAATAGAAAATTATTAAGAAAATTCAAGAAATTAGAGATTATTTGGTCCAATACATCTTCTATTCTCTCTGCCCACCAATTGGCCATCCCGACACGCTCCCCCCAATATACGGCGCGGTGGTATGCGCGCCGGACCTCATTGCCACTGACATGGGCAAGCTCGGCCTCAATTGCATCGGCGTTCCATAGCCCGCTTTCGTTTAGAAGCGTGGACGCGGTCGCGCGAAAGCCGTGGGAGGTCGCTTGGTGTTTCTCGAAGCCCATTCGCCGCAGGGCTTGGTTCAGCGTGTTCTCACTTATCGGCCGTTTAAGCGATGTGCTCGACGGGAACACGAGCCGAAGGTTGCAGGTATGCCGTTGTTGTTCGTAAAGTATGTCTATTGCCATGGGCGGTAGTGGCTTCCGGTGAATCCGGCGCATCTTCGCTCGCTCTTCGGGGATCGTCCAGGTCGCCTTGTCCAGATCGAACTCTGTCCATTCCGCTTGCCGCAATCCCCCCGGCCGCGGATACAGCAATGCCATCAGTTTCATCGCCGTCCCTGTTTCGATGGAACCGGTGTAAGCCCAGATGCTCTTGATCATTTTGGCAAACGGGTCCCACTCGGTCAGCGCAGCTCGATGAATGACCTTCGGCGCGATGATGGCACCTCTCAGTCCAAAAGTGGGGTCGTTGCTGACCCGGGCCGTCGCAATTCCATAGCGGAAAACCTGACTGATCACCGCACGAAGCCGGCGGGCGGTCTCATAGTTTCCAAGCGCTTCAACCCGACGTAGTGGCACAAGAATATCTGCAGCGTTGATCTCGCCAATCGGCTTGGTTTGCAGATCCTTGAGCGCCAGTCCGATCAGCCAGCGCTTCTTGCTGAGCGTCGCTTCAGATTTCCCCTCGCGGGTATTCTTTTGGAGGAACTCATCGGCCAAAGCCGCAAACGTGTTGGTGGCGGCCTCCGCTTTGGCGATCCTGTCCTGCTTCTTCTTCTGGGATGGGTCTATGTCGTCGGCGAGTAGCTTTCTCGCTTCCTCCCGCTGCGCACGAGCTTGAGCGAGCGAGACATCCGGCCACGCACCGAACGAGAGCTGCTTTTGCTTGCCTCCGTAGCGATAGACCATTCGCCAAAGCTTGCTGCCGTTCGGATTGACGATGAGCAACAAGCCGCCGCCGTCTCCGTGTTTGGTTGGCCTGTCGCCCGATTTGAAGGCGCGAATACGAGCGTCATTAAGTGGCATGTGATGGCATCCGACTCGAGAGGGTGATGGCATGGCTCCAGAATGCCATCAAACTTCCCGGATGCCATCACACGTCGTTGGACATCGAAGGACGTTAAACCTGCAATTTCCAACAAAAAACCCCGCTTTCGCGGGGCTTTTTGGATTTTCCGGGACGATCCGGAACAAAAAATTGGTGCCCAGAAGAGGACTCGAACCTCCACGCCTTGCGGCACACGGACCTGAACCGTGCGCGTCTACCAATTCCGCCATCTGGGCACGGGTTTGGCTAGGCCGCACCGTTTAAGGTGCGCCGCGGGGCAAGTCAACGGCCTTGCGCGGCAGGAAAGCGGAATTCAGGCTGATTTTTCAGGCCGGATGACGCGATGGGCCTCAGGCCCGGTCAAAGCCGCGCGATGCGCTCGGTCAGAAGCGCGAAAAAGCCGTCCGCGTCGATATCCCGGATCACATGCGCGTTCTTCGTCCGGCCCGTCACGCCCCACCAGTCGACCACCGTCATGCCCATGGTCAGTTCGGAGCCGGTCTCGATCTCGACATTGCAGTCGCGGCCGGAAAAAAGCTCCGGCGCGAGAAGCCAGGCGATGACGCAGGGGTCGTGCAGCGGTCCGCCGTCGGTGCCGTATTTGTCCTCGTCGAACCGCTCGAAGAAATCGATCAGGTCGGCCGCCGCCCGCGTCACCGGCGTGTCGTGCGCGCGCATCGCGGCGACGCGCGCCTGCGTCGTCAGCGCCTTGTGGGTGCAGTCGAGCGGGATCATCACGATCGGCACGCCGGACGCAAACACCGTCGCGGCGGCATGCGGATCGACATAGATGTTGAACTCGGCGGTCGGCGTCACGTTGCCGCCCTCGAAGAAGCCGCCGCCCATCATCACGATCTCGCGGATCTTCGGCGCGATGTCCGGCGCGCGGATCAGCGCCAGCGCGATATTGGTGAGCGGCCCGAGCGTGCACAGCGTCACTTCGCCCGAGGCCCGTTCGCGCAGCGTCTCGACGATAAAATCGACGCCGTGCTGCGCCTGTAGCGCCATCACCGGCTCGGGCAGGTCCGGCCCGTCGAGGCCGGTTTTGCCGTGGACATATTCCGCCGTGACGAGATCGCGCAGCAGCGGCCGGGAGGAGCCGGCGAAAACCCTGGTTTCCGGCTTGCCGGCAAGTTCGCAGATCTTGCGCGTGTTCGTCTCGGTCAGCGCCAGCGGCACGTTGCCGGCGACGGCGGTGATGCCCAGCACATCGAATTCGTCGCTGGCCAGCGCCAGCAGGATCGCCAGCGCGTCGTCCTGGCCCGGATCGGTGTCGATGATGATGGCGCGGCGGTCGGGCATGGTGGTCCTGTCGTGGCTTGCTTGCATTCCGGATTTCGCCGGACCATATCAGGAGCGGCGGCGAATGCCATCTCGGGTTCGCCGTGAGTGTCGCTTTGTATGAAAGGACATGCCATGTCGCGCGTTCCGCCGTTTTCGAGCCCGCTGCTCGTCGGCTTCGAAACCATCGAGAAGTCGCTCGAACGTATCGCCAAGAATTCCGACGGCTATCCGCCCTACAATATCGAGCGCTGCCTGCGCGACGACACGGAAGTGCTGCGCATCACGCTGGCGGTGGCCGGCTTCTCGATCGACGATCTCGAGATCTCGACCGAGGAATCCCAACTTGTCGTGCGCGGCAAGCAGATCGACGACGCGCCGCGCGATTTCCTGCATCGCGGCATCGCTTCCCGCCAGTTCCAGAAGGCATTCCTGCTCGCCGACGGCATGCGCGTGCTCGGCGCTGAACTCAAGAACGGCCTGCTCGCCATCGATCTCGATCGCCCGCAACCCGAACGGCAGGTCAAGAGGATCGCCATCTCCCAGCGCGACTGAACGAGGCCGCGTCTCACCTGAATGTGACAAAGCGTGTAGGGTGCCGCCGATTGACCTCGGCGCGCCTCTTCTTATGGTTTGCCGCACAGAACAATGCCACCGAGGGGCTGACCACATGAAGACCGTGCTCGCGGCGCTTGCCGCGCTGATCGCATCCACAGGACTGACCGCCGCCGCCGATATCGATGCCGCCGACTGGAGCGCCGTCCTCGACGACGCGCGCGGAGAGACGGTCTACTGGAACGCGTGGGGCGGCTCGGAATCGATCAACGCCTATATCGACTGGGTCGGCGGGGAGTTGCAGGAGCGCTTCGGTGTCAGGCTCGTTCATGTGAAGCTCGACGACACCGCCAATGCCGTGGCGACGGTCGTCACCGAGAAGGCCGCCGGCAAGGACGAGGACGGCACGATCGATCTCATCTGGATCAATGGCGAGAACTTCGCCTCCATGAAGCGCCAGGGCCTGCTCTACGGGCCGGGCTGGGCGGAACAGCTGCCGAACTGGTCCTATGTCGATATCGAGACCAAGCCGACCATCACGACGGATTTCACCATCCCGACTGACGGCATGGAATCGCCCTGGGGCATGGCCAAGCTGGTCTTCTTCTACGACAGCGCCCGCACCGACACGGCGAACCTGCCCGATTCCGCCGACGAATTGCTGGCCTGGACAAAGGAAAATCCCGGCCGCTTCTCCTATCCGCAACCGCCGGACTTCATCGGATCGAGTTTCCTGAAGCAGGTCCTTTCGGAAAAGATCGCTGATCCGTCGAAACTGCTCGAACCGGTGGACCCGGCCGAATTCGCCGACCTGACCAAGCCGCTTTTCGATTATCTCGATGCGCTCCATCCCAATCTCTGGCGCTCGGCCAAGGCGTTTCCGAAGGATTATCCGTCGATGAGCCAGTTGCTCGCCGACGGCGAACTCGACATCACCTTCGCCTTCAATCCGGCCGAAGCCTCCAGCGCGATTGCAAACGATCTTCTGCCTGACACGGTGCGGTCCTTCACCTTCTCCGGCGGCACGCTGTCGAACACCCATTTCGTGGCGATCCCCTATAACGCCGCCGCCAAGGCCGGCGCGCTGGTCACCGCCGATTTCCTGCTTTCGCCGCAAGCACAGGCCCGCAAGCAGGATCCCGATGTCTGGGGCGACCCGACAGTGCTCGCCATCGGCAAGCTCGACGACGAAGACCGCGCCCGCTTCGAGACGCTCGATCTCGGCATCGCGACGCTCCGCCCCGAGGAACTCGGCCCGGCATTGCCCGAGCCGCATCCCTCCTGGATGGCGATGATCGAGGAAGAATGGGCGGCGCGCTACGGCGTCGCCAACTGACCGCCTGACGAAAGGGCCGGCGCGCCATGCTTCGCTTCGCGCCCGCGCTGGCCGTCGCCATCCTGTCACTGCCGGTTCTTGCAGGCCTGGCCGGCACGGTCATTCCTGCCTTCGGCTATCTGCCGGCGCTTGGCGGAACCGTGCTGACGCTCGATCCGTTCCGCGTCGTGCTCGGCCAGCCGGGATTGCTGCGCTCCTGTCTGATCGCGCTTTCATGCGGCGTCGTGACGGCGGCGGTTTCGACAGCGCTAGTCGCCGTCTTCGTCGGCGGCTGGTCGCAGACACGCACCTTCCGCTTCATGCAGTCGCTGGTCTCGCCGCTTCTCGCGGTGCCGCACGCCGCCGCCGCGTTCGGCCTTGCCTTCATGATCGCGCCCTCCGGCTTTCTCGCCCGTCTCGTCTCGCCCTGGGCGACCGGATGGACGCGCCCTCCGGACTGGCTGATCGTCAACGACACATTCGGACTTTCTCTGATGGTCGGGCTGATCGTGAAGGAAGTCCCCTTCCTGCTGCTGATGGTGCTGGCGGCCCTGCCGCAGGTTCCGGTAACCGCCTCGCGCCAATTGTCGGCGACGCTGGGCTACGGCCGGGTCTCGGGTTTCCTCCTCGTCACATGGCCGGCGATCTACCGGCAGATCCGCCTGGCGGTCTTCGCCGTCATCGCCTTCGCCAGTTCCGCGGTCGACGTGGCGGTCATTCTCGGTCCCACCACGCCCGCGCCTCTGCCGGTCCGTCTCGTCGAATGGATGAATGACCCCGATCTTTCGGCGCGCTTCATGGCGTCGGCCGGTGCGGTGCTGCAGCTCGGCGTGACGCTCGGCGCGTTGCTCATCTGGCTGGCCGTCGAAAAGCTCGGTGGCCTCATGCTGATGCGGCTCGCCGCGCGGGGGAGGCGTCTGCGCCGTGACGCAAGCGTGCGGCGCGTGGCGCTCGCGCTGATGGGCCTGACGGCCGCAATCGTGTTCGGCGGGCTCGGCGTCCTCGCGCTCTGGTCCGTCTCCGGCCTTTGGCAATTCCCGAACGTCTTGCCCGACATGCTGTCTCTGCGCGGATGGGAGAAAACGCTGCCCCGTGTCGGCGGGCCGCTCATGACGACGATCACTGTCGGGTTGGCCGCAACTGTCCTCTCCACGCTGATCGTCGTCGCCAGCCTCGCGCGCGAAGCCGAAACCGGGCGAACCGGCGGCAACCGGACGCTGTTCTTTCTCTATTTGCCGCTCCTGGTCCCGCAGGCGGGTTTCGTGTTCGGGCTCAAGCTGTTCCTGGCGCATGGCGGCGTCGGCGCGACATGGACGGCGCTTGTCCTCGTCCATCTTGTCTTTGTGCTGCCTTATGTCTTCCTGTCGCTCTCCGCGCCCTGGCGCGCCTTCGACACCCGTTACGAGGCGATTGCCGCCGGGCTTGGCAAGTCGCGCCGCGCGACATTCTTCGCCATTCGCCTGCCGATGCTGGCGCGCGCGGTTCTTGTCGCCATGGCGATCGGCTTCGCGGTCTCGGTCGGCCAGTATCTGCCGACGGTGCTGATCGGCGCCGGGCGGCTTGTGACGATCACGACCGAGGCCGTCGCGCTCGGCGCGGGCGGAAACCGCCGCGTCATCGGCATATACGCCTTTCTGCAGATGCTTCTGCCCTTCCTCGGCTTTGCCCTCGCGGCGCTTGTGCCGGCGTTGCTTTTCCGCAATCGCCGCGCCATGAAGGTCGCCTGAATCGACCCGGAGTTTTTCTTGCAGGATCCGTCAACAGCCGGCCTTCGCCTGGAAGGCGTTCGCATCGTCCTTGGCGAGCGCGAATTGCTGTCCATCGACCGGCGCATCTCGCCGGGCGAGACGCTGACGGTGATGGGCCCGTCCGGCTCCGGAAAGTCCACCCTTCTGGCCTATGTCGGCGGCTTCCTCGATCCGGTTTTCAAGGGGAGCGGACGCGTCCTCTGCGGCGGGCGTGACATCGCGCGACTGCCCGCGCAGGAGCGCCATGCCGGCATCCTGTTCCAGGACCCGCTCCTGTTTCCGCACATGTCCGTAGGCGGCAATCTGGTGTTCGCGATCCCCGAGGCGGTGACAGGCCGGACCGCGCGCCGCGAACTTGCCGAAGTTGCGCTGGCCGATATCGGCCTCGATGGCTTTTTCGAGCGCGATCCCGACACGCTTTCCGGCGGACAGAAGGCGCGCGTGGCGCTCGCCCGCGTGCTGCTCGCCGAACCGAATTTCCTGCTGCTGGACGAGCCTTTCTCCAAGCTCGACATGCAATTGCGCGATCAGATCAGGGCCCTTGTTTTCGAGCGTGCGAAGAGTTCCCGCCTGCCGGTGATCCTCGTCACCCATGACGCCGCGGATGCGGCGGCGGCGGGCGGCGACGTCATCGAGATCGGATAGGCCGCATGCCGCGCCCCGACCTTCCGGACCTGCCGGTTGCCGAGGTTCTCGCCTCGCTGAAATCGGCACTGGCGAAAACGCCCAACGCGGTTCTTGTCGCGCCGCCCGGCGCGGGCAAGACGACGCTCGTGCCGCTCGCCCTGCTAGACGAGGACTGGCTTGCCGGGCGCAAGATCGTCGTCCTCGAACCGCGCCGTCTTGCCGCCCGCGCCGCCGCGCGGCGCATGGCCCAGCTTATCGGCGAGAAGGTCGGCGAGACCGTCGGCTACCGCATGCGGCTCGATACGCGGGTCGGCCCGAAAACCCGCATCGAAGTCGTGACCGAGGGCGTCTTCCAGCGCATGATCACGGGCGACCCCGAACTCGCCGGGATCGGCGCGATCCTGTTCGACGAGTTCCACGAGCGCAGCCTCGATGCCGATTTCGGCCTCGCGCTCGCCCTCGATGTGCAAGAGGGGCTGCGCGAGGATCTGCGCGTCCTCGTCATGTCGGCGACGCTGGATGGCGCGCGGGTTGCCGGCCTGCTGGGCAATGCGCCCGTTGTCGAAAGCGAGGGTCGCGCCTATCCCGTCGAGATCCGACACGAAGACCGGCCGGGCACCGAGCGCGTGGAGCAGGCGGTCGCCCGCATCGTGCGCGCAACGATTGCCGGGGAAACCGGCAGCCTGCTGGTCTTCCTGCCGGGGCAGGGCGAAATCCGCCGCGTCGCCGAGGCGCTGGACGGCCGGCTTCCCGCAGACGTCTTCGTCGCGCCGCTCTACGGTATGATGGATATCGCCGATCAGGACCGCGCGATCCGCCCGCCGGAGACCGGAACGCGCAAGGTCGTGCTCGCGACCGCCATCGCCGAAACATCCATCACAATCGACGGCGTGCGCGTCGTCATCGACTCCGGTCTTGCCCGCCGCCCGGTCTTCGATCCGGGCTCGGGCCTGACGCGGCTGGAGACCGGGCGTGTCAGCCAGGCGGGGGCCGCGCAGAGGGCCGGTCGCGCCGGCCGCACTGAACGCGGTATCGCCATCCGCCTTTGGCGCGAGGAGCAAACGCGCGCGCTCGCCGCGTTCGATCCGCCCGAAATTCTCAATGCCGACTTGACGTCCCTGCTGCTCGACTGCCTTTCCTGGGGCGTCGCCGATCCGGCCGATCTTCGCTTCCTCGATCCCCCGCCGTCTCCCGCCCTGTCCGAGGCACGGACGCTTCTGACGATGCTCGACGCGCTGGACGAACGCGGCGGAATGACCGCGAAAGGTCAATCCATGCGCGAACTGGCGCTTCCCGCCCGTCTTGCCGCCATGGTCGCGTCGGCATCCGGTTCGCGTGACGCATGGCGGCGCATGCTGCTCGCTCTTCTTGTTACAGAGCGCGGCGCGGGTGGACCCGGCGTCGATATCGGCCACCGCCTCGATGTCGCGATCCGTGCCAAGGCCCCGCAGATGTCGCGCCTGCGCGACATGGCGCGCCGCGCGGTCGTACCGCTCGGCCTGCCGGAAAACGATGTCGCCGCGACAGCCGGCGAGATGCTGCTGGACGCTTATCCGGATAGGCTCGCCAAATCGCGCGGCGGCGGCCGCCACGGAGCCTTTGTCATGGCGAACGGACGCGGCGTCGCCATGGACGAGACCGAGCCGCTGGCGGGCGCGGATTATGTCGTCGTCGCCGATGTGACGGGTGTCGCGCGCGAAGGCCGCATCACGGCGGCCGCCGCGGTCGACGAGGATGAGGTCCGCGCCGTGATGGGAGACCGGATCGAAACCGCCGCGCAGGTCGAATTCGACCGTCAGAAGGGTGGGCTGACCGCACGCCGGGTGGAGCGTCTTGGCGCGGTCGTCCTGTCTCGCTCAACCCGCAAGGTGGAGCCCGGCGAAGCCGCGACCGCCGCGCTTCTGGATGGCGTCCGTGCGCACGGACTGGCGCTTCTGCCGTGGTCGAAGGATGTCGCCCAATTGCGCGCCCGGCTTGCCTGGCTTCATGCGCGCCTCGGCGCGCCATGGCCGGCGATGGACGATGCGGCGCTGCTGGACGATCTGGAAAACTGGCTCGCGCCTTTTCTGCAGGGTGCGGTGTCTCTGTCCGGTCTCGACGCCGGCATGCTGCGCGATGCCCTGATGCTGCGTGTACCGCCGGATATGCAGCGTCGGGTCAACGACCTCGCGCCGCCGCGCTTCGAGGCGCCGACCGGCAGCCATATCATGCTCGACTATCCCGCCGACGGATCGGCGCCCGTCGTCGCAATCCGCGTGCAGGAGCTTTTCGGCTTGAAAACCCACCCGTCGATTGCCGGCGGCGAGGTGCCGCTGACCTTCGAACTCCTGTCGCCGGCCCACAGGCCGATCCAGCGCACCCAGGACCTGCCGGGCTTCTGGACCGGGACATGGGCCGCCGTGCGCGCCGACCTGCGCGGGCGCTATCCGAAACATGTCTGGCCCGAGGATCCCGCCACCGCCGAACCGACCCGTCGTGCCAAGCCGCGCGGATGAGCCTTTCACCTCGTACCATCATTTAAAAACGCAAATGCGCATCGTATATTCACCAAATGGAATATGATCTCGGCACCGGGATGGGCTACGGCAACCGCCGGTTGCGCCTGTCGACGATAACCAACACGCGCTGGCTGGCGACATTCGGCCAGCTCGCAGCCGTGACCTTCGTCGCCATCGTCCTGCAGTTCCAGTTGCCGATGATCGCCTGCGTATTCCTGATCGCGCTTGCCGCGATTTTGAATCTCGCCCTGACACGGTTGTTTCCGGCCAACAAGCGCCTGCGCCCGGTTGGCGTCTTCGCGGTGCTCGTCTTCGATGTCGCGCAACTGACCGGCCTGCTGGCGCTGACCGGCGGTCTGACCAACCCGTTCTGCATCCTGCTTGTCGTTCCGGTCATCATTTCGGCGACGACCCTGCCGCCCCGGTTCACCGCGATCCTGGCCGTGGTCACCATTGCTTTTGCGACGGCATTGGCCTTCGTTCATCTGCCGTTGCCTTGGTATCCCGGCACGGAACTCCAGATTCCGCTGGTCTTCGTCGCCGGCATGTGGGTCGCCGTGGTTTCGGCGCTGGTGTTCACGGCCTTCTATGTCTATCGGGTCGCCGAGGAGGCGCGCCGCCTTGCCGATGCGCTGGCGGCGACCGAACTGGTCCTGCAGCGCGAGCAGCACATCTCGGCGCTCGACGGCATGGCCGCCGCCGCCGCGCATGAACTGGGCACCCCGCTTGCGACCATTTCGCTGGTCGCCAAGGAGATGGGGCGCGAACCCTTCGATCTGGAAAACCTGCGCGAGGACATTGCCCTGCTGCGCACCCAGGCGGATCGCTGCCGCGAGATCCTTCGGCGGCTGAGCACGCTGGGCGCCGGCGACGAGGAGCATCTGTCGCGCATGGCGCTGCGCACCATGATCGAGGAAGTCGTCGCGCCGCATCGTGAATTCGGCATCGAGATCACCACGCCCATCGAGAGCAAGGCCGGCACGGAACCCGTCTGCCGCCGCAACCCTGGCATCATCTACGGTCTCGGCAATCTGGTGGAAAACGCCGTCGACTTCGCAAAGGAAGTCGTCGAAATCCGCTTGTCCTGGGACGAGCAGACGGTCCGCGTCCGCATCCTCGATGACGGGCCGGGCTTTCCACCAGAGGTTCTGGACAATATCGGCGAGCCGGATCTGCGGTTGTCGCGGGTGCCGAATCGGCCGCGCAACGGTGGCGGCGGTCTCGGTCTCGGCATCTTCATCGCCAAGACGCTTTTGGAGCGCTCCGGCGCGAAAATTCGCTTCTCCAATGCGTTTTCCGGAGGAAAAGGCGCGGAAGTCGTCGTGGAGTGGCCGCGTTCGTCAATGCAGGACTCGGCTTGAGGCGGCAAAAACCCTATATGAACAGGAAAACGGACAGGTGATGGGTATGGAAGAAACAAGCGAACTCGGCCCGGATACAAGCCTGCTGATCGTCGATGACGACCGGTTGTTCCTGCAGCGGCTCGCTCGTGCGATGGAGAGCCGCGGTTTCTCTGTTGCGACCTCCGAAACAGTCTCGGGCGGCCTCGCCGAAGTGAGGAAATCGCCGCCGGCCTATGCGGTCGTGGATATGCGTCTCGAGGACGGAAACGGCCTCGACGTGATCGAGGCGATCCGCACGAAACGTCCGGACGCGCGTGCCATCGTCCTGACCGGCTACGGCAACATCGCGACGGCGGTCAACGCGGTCAAACTGGGCGCCGTCGATTATCTTGCCAAACCGGCCGATGCCGACGACGTCTATGCGGCGCTGACGGCCAGCCCGGGCGAAAAGGTGGCCCCGCCGGAAAACCCGATGTCGGCGGACCGGGTGCGATGGGAACATATCCAGCGCGTCTTCGAGATGTGCGACCGCAACGTGTCGGAAACGGCGCGCCGCCTGAACATGCACCGCCGCACGCTTCAGCGCATCCTGGCCAAACGCGCGCCGCGCTGACGGCGCGTTTTTATTCCGGCAGGTCTATTCAGGTAAGTCGATTCCCGCGAGTTCGGCGGCGTAGAGGCGCTGCGATGCGGCTTGGGCGATGCGCAGCGTCACCGCCTTGCGGCGCGCGGCGGCGAGCCGGTGTTCCGGCGCATCCCTGAGAAGCGCCGCGCCATGCGTATCCGCGCGAACAAAGCCGCAGTCGGGCGGGAATATCGCCTCGGGCACGTCTTCCAGCGTCGCGAAGAACAGCCGGTCGCAATAGTCCCGGTAGTCCGGCCATTTGCTGTCGGCCTTCATGTCCTCGATGGAGGACTTGATCTCCACGATCCAGATCGAGCCGTCCCTGAACAGGGCGATGATGTCTGCGCGCCGGCCACTGGCGAGCGTCAGTTCCGGCAGATGCGCGGCCCCCATTTCCGCGAGCAGCAACTGCACGCCGCGCCGGATTCGCATGGCGCGGGCCGACTGGCGGCCATCCTCGAGTGGGTTCTTCGAATGCAGGTCGATAAGGGGCATTGCGCCAACCTGCCATGATTCGCCAAGCGGCGCATCCGCGTGTATTTTGGCTTTACAGGTGTGTGATGAATGTCACATCTTTATGTTCATGGTTAATCAATAATTGAGTCCTAGATGACAGGCTCGTGAGTCTGTACTAACAAGGTTGCCGGAGCGGAAGCTGGAACGCCGGTAGCGGCTCTTTGAGGGAGAAAGACATGCGGGGGTCACGCATTCTCATTGCCATCGCGGTGGCTGCAAGTGCGGCACTGGCTGGTTGCAGTACCATCAGCGACGCTGGTTCGAACCTGATGATCAACGCTTACACGTCGAAGGCTGACGGCGCCTACAAGCTGCCGGCGATCCCGACGAGCAAGATTTCGCGCAAGTATCGCCGCCAGATCGTGCGTTATCCGAGCAATGAAAAGCCGGGCACCATCATCGTCGACACCAATGCGAAGCATCTCTATTTCATCCTCGAGGACGACCGTGCGGTGCGCTACGGCATCGGTGTTGGTCGCGAGGGCTTTACGTGGTCCGGCACGGCGCGCGTTGCCTTCAAGCGCGCATGGCCGACCTGGACTCCGCCGGCCGCGATGATCAAGCGTCAGCCTGAACTCGCCAAGTACCGGGGCGGCATGGAGCCGGGGCTGATGAACCCGCTCGGTGCGCGTGCGCTCTATCTCTACAACAAGGGCGGCGATACCGGGTATCGCCTGCACGGCTCGCCGGAATGGTGGTCCATCGGCAAGAATGTGTCGTCCGGCTGCATCCGCCTGATCAACCAGGACGTTATCGACCTCTACAACCGCGCCGAACCGGGTGCGAAGGTGATCGTTCTCTGATCGGCAAGGCCGATACGAAATTAAAAAAAGCCGGGTTCGAAACCCGGCTTTTTCTTTGTCTGATGTTGTCGTCCGTCAGACGGCTTCGACACCCTGCACTTCGGGAATGAAGTGATGCAGCAGGTTCTGGATGCCGTGTTTGAGCGTCGCCGTCGAGGACGGACAGCCGGCGCAGGCGCCTTTCATGTGAAGGAAAACCGTGCCCTTGCGATATCCCTTGAAGGTGATGTCGCCGCCGTCCTGGGCGACGGCCGGGCGAACGCGGGTATCCAGCAGTTCCTTGATCGTGGCCACGATCGGCTCGTCGTCCGTTTCGTAGAATTCTTCTCCCGGCGCGGTTTCGATGCCGGTATTGTCCGTCATCATGACCGGCGCATCGGACATGAAATGCTCCATGATCCCGGCGAGGATCGCGGGCTTCAGATGATGCCACTCGAACCCGTCATCTTTCGTGACGGTAACGAAGTCGTAGCCGAAGAAGACGCCCGTGACGCCGTCGATCGAAAACAGCACGCCGGCCAGCGGCGATTGCGCCGATGCCTCGTCCGCGTCGCGGAAATCCGCGGTCCCGCTTTCGAGCACGACCTTGCCCGGCAGGAATTTCAGCGTGGCGGGATTGGGGGTCGCTTCGGTCTGGATGAACATCGTGTCGCTCCGGCGATCAGTTTGGAATGTTTCTAAAATAGGCCGAATGGTCGGCTATATCAAGCAAGTGACATGCGCCTTTTTCACGACGCGCGCCAGACGCGGTCAGGAAAGGCTCTCGATATCCTCGTCGCTGAGACTGTGCGGAACGACGGTCACGGGAATGGGGAATGCCGCGTTGCGCCCGGCGATCGACGAGACCAGCGGGCCGGGGCCTTCCTTGGCTTCGCCGGCGGCAAGTACGAGAATGCCGATATCCTGGTCTTCCTCGATCAATGCGTGGATCTGCTCCACCGGAACGCCCTCGCGAATGACGTTCTCCGCCTCGATACCCGCCTTCTCGCGCGCGAAGGCCGCGTGCTTGGCAAGCGTCGCCTCCGCTGTTTCCAGCGCCTCGGCGCGCATGACCTGTTCGACGCCCAGCCAGTGCTGGAAGTCGCCCGGCTCGATGACATAGAGCAGGATCACGCCACCATTGGTCTTGAGCGCGCGCCGCGCGGCATAGAGGACCGCCCGCTCGCATTCGGGCGTGTCGTCGATCACCGCCATGAACTTGCGGTGATGGCCGGTTTCGTTGATCAGTCGTCTTGTTACCATGGCCGATAAATGGCACGCCGCCGCGACCGCTTCAAGCGCCGAGATATTGGCGCGTCATGCGGTGCGCGAAAGCCCGCCGCGCAACCTCAGGCGGAAAGCCCGACGATCCGCCTGATATCAACCATGGTCTTTTCCGCGAGCACGGAGGCGCGTTCCCCGCCATCGGCCAGAACCGCGTCGATATGTCCGGGATCGGCCAGCAGGCGGCGCATTTCATCGGCGATCGGGCTCAGCTTTTCGACCGCCAGATCGGCAAGCGCCGGCTTGAAGGTCGAGAATTGCTGGCCGCCGAAATCCTTCAGAACTGCGTCCATGCTCGTCCCGGTCAATGCCGCGTAGATATTGACCAGATTCTCCGCCTCGGGCCGGCCTTCGAAACCGCCGCTGTCGCTCGGCAGCGCCTCGGGGTCCGTCTTGGCCTTGCGGATTTTCTTCGCGATATCGTCGGACGTGTCGGTCAAATTGATGCGCGACAGGTCGGAGGGGTCGGATTTCGACATTTTCTTGGTGCCGTCGCGCAGGCTCATGATGCGCGTCGCCGGTCCCTCGATCAGCGGTTCGGTGATCGGCAGGTAGCCGTTGACGGTTTCGTCGCCGACCTCCACCGGTATGCCGATTCCCAGTTCGCCGATCCGTTCGGAATAGTCGTTGTTGAACTTCTGGGCGATGTCGCGCGCCAGTTCTAGGTGCTGTTTCTGGTCGTCGCCGACCGGAACATGGGTCGCGCGATAGACCAGAATGTCCGCGGCCATCAGGTTCGGATAGGCGAACAGGCCGACCGAAGCGTTCTCGCGGTCCTTGCCGGCCTTTTCCTTGAACTGGGTCATCCGGCTCAGCCAGCCCATGCGCGCCACGCAATTGAAGATCCAGGCCAGTTCGGCGTGCTGGTGGACGCGGCTCTGGTTGAACACGATGTGCTTTACGGGGTCGATGCCCGAGGCGAGATACGCCGCCGCGATCGAACGCGTGCCGTTGATCAGTTCGGCCGGGGACGGATTGACGGTCAGCGCGTGAAGATCGACGACGCAATAGATGCAGTCATAATTGTCCTGCAGCGCGACGAATTTTCGGATCGCGCCGAGATAGTTGCCGAGTGTCAGGTTGCCGGTCGGCTGCACGCCCGAAAAGACGAGGGGTTCGAAACTGCTCATGATCGTGATCCCGAAGCTGGTGGAGGGCCCCGTTGCAGATCAGAACCGTCTGCATGGGTATCTTGCGGCGCGCTTATGGCAGGCGCCGGCCAATCCTTCAAGTGGCTGTCAGCCGCCCGCTTCCGGCGTGCGGTCCCGCCGGATCGTGCGGGCCAGCATCGAGCGATCGACCGCCCCGGTCGCGATCGCCAGTCCGAAATAGACGATCATCGAGACGGCGATCAGCACCACCGCGATCCCCGCGCGAACGAGGATGCCGGAGACGAAGAAGCGCTCCTGCATGACGGCCCACGAGCCGAGCAGGACCATGCTCATCGCGGCCGTACAGACCAGCACGAGCCCGATGCGGCGAAGCGTCTCCGGCGCGGGCCGGAAATGATCCCGCCGCCACAGCGTCCATCCGAGAAGGCCGGCATTGGCCCAGCCGGCGAGGCTTGTCGCCGCGGCGATGCCGACATGGCCGAGCGAGGGAAATAGCGCGATGCTGCCGCCGGCATTGATCACCAGCGAGACGAGCGAGAACCACATCGGCGTCTTCATGTCCTCGCGCGCGAAATAGGCCGGTTGCAGCACCTTGATCAGCACGAAGGAGGGCAGGCCGATGGCGAAGGCGGCCAGCGCGCTTGCCGCGGCCTGTGTCGTTTCGGAGGCAAACGCGCCGCGTTCGTAGATGACGGCGATGAACGGCACCGGCGTCAGCGCGAGCGCCACCGCCGCCGGCACGGTCAGCGCCAGCCCGAATTCCAGGCTGCGGTTTTGCAGCGTCAGCGCGGTCCGCGTCTCGCCTGCGCCGAGCGCGCGCGCCAGTTCCGGCAGCAGCACCACGCCGATGGCGATGCCGATCATCCCGAGCGGCAGCTGGTAGATGCGGTCGGCATAATTGAGCAGCGCGATCGCGCCGTCCTGCTGGGACGCGATGATCTGGCCGATAACGAGGTTGATCTGCACGATACCGCCGGTCAGCGCCGCCGGTGCTGCGAGGGCGAGAAGACGCCGCACCTGCGGTGTCAGCCGGGGCCGTTGCGGCGTGAAGCGGAAGCCGAGCCGAACGAGCCCGTAGATCAGCAGTCCGAGTTGCAGAAGTCCGGCGATTGCAACGCCGATGGCAAGCCCCACGCCGATTTCACGGCCGTCCCAGCCCCGATAGAGAGCCACCAGCAGCACGCCGATCAGAACGACGTTGAGCAGCACCGGTGCCAGCGCCGCGAGGAAATACCGCCGAAACGAATTGAGGATGCCCGACAGCATCGCGACCAGCGACATCGCGGCCAGATAAGGGAACATGATGCGCGCCAAAAGCACGGTCAGGTCGAACTTGTCAGGCGAGTCGCGGAAGCCTGCCGCGATCACCGTCGCCGTCAGGAACGGCATGAAAACCAGTGCCACCGCCGTGAATGCCAGCAACACGAGCGCGAGCACGGAGAAGACCTCGCCGGCGAACCGCGCCGCGGTGTCCTTGCCGCCGGTTTCCAGCTCCTTCGCGAAGATCGGAACGAAGGCGGAATTGAAGGCCCCTTCGGCGAACAGGCGGCGGAACAGGTTCGGAAAGCGCAGCGCCGCGTAGAAGGCGTCGGCAACCGGGCCTGCGCCAAGCGCCGCGGCGATCAGCGCCTCGCGCGCGAAGCCGAGAACCCGGCTCGCCGCAGTCGCGCTGCCGACGCCGAGAAACTTGCCGAAAAGGCTCATTGCCTAGCTCGCCTTTCTGGAGCCGGACTTCGCCAGTCCGGGGCTGACCTGCACGACGGGGTTGTCGTCGCCACGCCCCATCAGCACGTCCGTCAGCACCTTGCGGATGCGTTTCTGGCGCACCGGATCGGTGATCTTGTGGCCGGTCAGATCGGTAACGTAGAACGTATCGACGACCTTCTCGCCAAACGTGGTGATATGCGCCGAGCGGATATCGAGCGTCAGGTCGGACAGGGCGCCGGTGATCTCCGACAGGATGCCCGGACGGTCCAGCCCCTCCACTTCGATCACCGAGAAACGGTTCGACAGCGTGTTCTTGATCGCCACCGCCGGTTCGATCTGGAAGGCCTTCAGCCCGCGCCGCGGCTTCATCTTGTGGGCCAGCATGTTGGGCACGTATTCGCGGCCCGCCAGCACGTCCTCGATCACCTTGCCGATCCGCGAGGCCCGGCGATACTCGTCGCCGTCGTCGGTGAATTCGCGGTTGATCAGGATCGTGTCGAGCGCCCAGCCGTCGCGCGTGGTGAAGACATGCGCGCCGTCGATTTTCGCGCCCGCGCTCGAACAGGCGGCCGCGATGATCGACAGGAGGCGCGGATGGTCGGGAGCCAGCACGGTGACTTCCGTGATCGCCTGGAACTGGCTCGTGAAGACCGAGGTCGCGAGTTTCTTGTCCTCCGCCATCGCCTTGCGGATGAACGCCGCATGCTGCACCTGGTCCTCGATATCGACGGTCAGCAGGTAGTTGTCGTAGTGCTGGTCGACATAGGCTTGGCGTTCCTTTTCCGGCCAGTCGGAAAGGCTTTCCAGCAGGTGCTCGCGCGCGATTGCCGCGCGTTGCCTGCGATTGATCTCCGAAACGCCGCCCCTTAGCGCCAGTTCGGTCTCCGAATAGAGCGTGCGCAGCAATTGCCCTTTCCAGCCGTTCCATACACCGGGGCCCACCGCGCGAATGTCGCACACCGTCAGGATGACCAGGAGCTTGAGCCGCAGCACCGTCTGCACCGTCGCGACAAAATCCTCGATCGTTTTGCGGTCGGAGAGATCGCGTGATTGTGCGACCGTGCTCATCGTCAGATGGTCGCGGATCAGCCAGGCGATGAGTTCGGTTTCGGCCGCCGTGAAGCCGAGCCTCGGGCACAGCTTCTCCGCCACTTCCGCGCCGGCGATCGAATGGTCCTTGGGCCGCCCCTTCGCGATGTCGTGCAGGAAGAGCGCCGTGTAAAGGATGCGCCGGTAATCCTCGAGGTCCGGCAGCAGCGAGGAGGCGAGGGGGTGGTCTTCCTCGAGCGACCCGCTTTCGATCTTCGACAAGACATCGACCGAGCGGATCAGGTGCTCGTCCACCGTGAAGTGGTGGTACATGTTGAACTGCATCATCGCCACGACCTTGCCGAAATCGGGGATGAAGCGGCCGAGAACGCCGGCCTCGTTCATGCGCCTGAGGTTCAGCGCCGGATCGCGGCGCGAGGTCAGGATGTCCATGAAAAGCCGGTTGGCTTCGGGATCGGTCCGCAGCGCCTTTCGGATCAGCTTGAGCGACCGGCGGGTCAGTTGCAGGGCGTCGGGATGGAAATCCAGCTCGTCACGGTCTGCGAACCAGAACATGCGGATGATGTTGACCGGGTCCTTCTCGAACACGTCGTCGCCGGCGACATTGATGCGCTTGTTCTCGACGACGAAATCCTCGGTGCCGCGGATCTTTCGGCTGCGTCTGGAAAACGGAAGCGTTTGCAGCAGCCGGTTGAAGCCGGGTGCATTCTTGACCTCTTCCTCCTCGAGCGCCGCGCAGAAAATGCGCGTCAGGTCGCCGACATCCTTGGCGATCAGGAAGTAGTGCTTCATGAAGCGCTCGACGTCCTTCAGGCCCGGATGGCTCTTGTAGCCGAGCCGGTCCGCCAGGCTGCGCTGCACCTCGAAGCCGAGGCGTTCCTCCGCCTTGCCGGTCAGGAAATGCAGGTGGCAGCGCACCGCCCACAGGAAGTCCTCGCATTTGACGAAGAGATTGTATTCGGCCCGGCTCAGCACGCCCTTGCGGACGAGATCGGAGCGGTTGGACAGGCGGTAAAAATATTTCGCGATCCAGAACAGCGTCTGCAGGTCGCGCAATCCGCCCTTGCCGTCCTTGATGTTCGGCTCGACGAGGTAGCGTGTCTCGCCCATGCGCTTGTGACGCGAGTCGCGTTCGGCGAGCTTCGCCTGGATGAAGCCTGACGCCGTGTTCTGCACCACATCGGTGTCGAAACGCGTGTTAAGCTCGTCGTAGAGGGCCTTCTCGCCATAGAGATAGCGCATGTCGAGAATGGCGGTGCAGATGGTCGTGTCCGCCTTGGACAGGCGCACGCACTCGTCGATCGATCGCGTCGCGTGCCCGACTGTCAGGCCGAGATCCCACAGCATGTAGAGAATGTATTCCGCAAGCTGCTCGCCCAGCGGGGTCTGCTTGTAGGGCAGCACGAAAAGCAGGTCGATATCGGAGCCGGGTGCCAGCGTGGCGCGGCCGTAACCGCCGACCGCGACCAGTGCCAGCCTCTCGCCGGCCGACAGGTTGTTGACCTTGAATACCTTGTCGATGGCGAAATCGTAGATCGCGCGGATCATCACATCCATGTCGTCGGACAGGCGCTGCGCGCAGGCGATGCCGCTGCCGTCCTCGAACAGTTGTTTTTCCGCTTCCTGCCGGCTCGCGGCCAGCACGGTTTTCAGATGCGCGAGCACGTCGCCGCGAACCGTATGCGGTGCGCCGTCGCCGCCCATGCGGTCGGCGATCGCGATCAGGTCGGATCGAAGCGTTTCGAGATCGAGGGCGGGCTGGGGGGAGGTATCGACTGCCGTCATTTCATGGTCCGGGGGCTCTTGTCAGCCTCATACCGAAACGCCGCGCGCTTGTCACATACCTTCAATCGCGCTTTCCCGACAGCGCCTTGAGGCGGTAGAGCGTTTCGAGCGCCTCGCGCGGCGTCATCTCGTCGGGCACGAGGTCGCAAAGCGCCTCTTCGACGGCGCTCGATTGCGCTTGAGGCGCGGTGCGCCTGATCTCGGCTGAAAACAGCGGCAGGTCGTCGACGAGCTTCGACGCCTTGGTGTCGCGGCCCTGCGCCTCCAGCTGGTCGAGCACGTCGCGGGCGCGTGACACGACGCTTTCCGGAAGCCCGGCGAGCTTGGCGACCTGCACGCCGTAGGACCGGTCGGCGGCGCCCTTCGCCACTTCATGCAGGAACACGACGTCGCCTTCCCACTCCTTCACCCGCATGGTGACGTTGTGGAGGCTTGCCAGTGTCTCGGCCAGCGCCGTCAATTCGTGGAAATGCGTCGCGAATAGCGTGCGGCAGCGGTTTTTCGCATGCAGGTGCTCGACCGTCGCCCAGGCAATCGAAAGCCCGTCGAATGTCGAGGTGCCGCGTCCGATCTCGTCGAGGATCACCAGCGACCGGTCGCCGGCCTGGTTCAGGATCGCGGCGGTTTCGACCATCTCGACCATGAAGGTAGAGCGCCCGCGCGCCAGGTCGTCGGATGCGCCGACGCGGCTGAACAGCCGGTCGACCACGCCGAGATGCGCGCTTCCCGCCGGCACAAAGGAGCCGGTCTGGGCGAGGATCGCGATCAGCGCGTTCTGGCGCAGGAAGGTCGACTTGCCGCCCATATTCGGCCCGGTCAGAAGCCAGATCGCGCCCTGCTCGCCGCCGCCATTCGGCGAAAGATCGCAATCATTGGCCACGAACGGATTGGCCGCCTGCTTGCGCAAGGCCTGCTCGACGACCGGATGCCGGCCCGCGACAACCGCGAAGTTGCGGCTGTCGTCGATCTTCGGACGGCAATAGCCCTCCGTTTCGGCAAGCCGCGCCAACGCCACCGAGACGTCGATCACCGACAGCGCCAGCGCCGCGCCACGGATCGCGTCCGCCGCCGCGATGACTTCGCCTTGCAGCCTCTCGAACACCGCGAGTTCGATCGACAGCGCACGGTCGGCGGCATTGGCAATGCGGCTTTCGAGGTCGGCGAGTTCGGTCGTGGTGAAACGCATCGCACTGGCGAGCGTCTGCCGGTGGATGAACCGGCCTTTCGCCTCGTCCGTGCCGGTCAGCGCATCGGCGTTCAACGCCGTCACCTCGATGAAATATCCGAGCACGTTGTTGTATTTGATCTTCAGCGACCGGACGCCGGTTTCCTCGGCATAGCGGGCCTGCAGTCCGGCGATCACCTTGCGCGATTCGTCGCGCAACGCCCGCATTTCGTCGAGTTCCGCATTGTGCCCCGCACGCACGAAACCGCCGTCGCGTTTCAACAGCGGTACGTCGTCGTCGAGCGCGGAGGAAAGGCTTTCGGCGACCGCGTGCGGCGCATGCGCGAGCAACTCGCTGGCTTCGCCGAGTTCTTCCGGCAGGTCGATCGACGCCAGCAGCCTTTGGGCGTCGGTTGCAGCCTCCAGACCCTGCGCGAGCGCCAGCAAGTCGCGCGGCCCTCCGCGGTTGAGCGAAAGCCGCGAAAGGGCGCGCGGCATGTCCGGGCATCCCTTCAGGACATCGCGCAAGCTATCGGTCAGCCGGTCGTCGGCGGAAAGGAAGAAGGAGACCGAATCCAGCCGCGCGTCGATCGCCCGGCAGTCGGTCAGCGGCGAGCGCAGCCTTTCGGCGAGCAGTCGCGCGCCACCGCCGGTGACGGTGCGGTCGATGGCCTTGAGCAGGCTGCCCTGCCGCGATCCCGACAATGTGCGTTCGATTTCCAGATTGGCCCGCGTGGCCGGATCGATGAACAGGGTCGAGCCGGCATCCTCGCGCTCGGGCCGCTGCAATGCCGGGCGCTCGGAAATCTGCGTGCGCTCGACATAGGCGATGGCGCCCGCCGCGGCGGCCAGTTCGGCCCGCGAGAACGCGCCGAACCCGTCAAGCGTCTGCACGCCATAGAAGCGGGCGAGACGGTCATGCGCCGTCGCGCTGTCGAAGAAGGCCGAGGGCAGGGGCGTCACGGCAAGACCGAGGAGGTCGAAGACCGGCCGCAAATCCGGATCGGAGAACACGCTGTCGGCGACCGTGATCTCGCGCGGGCCGATGCGCGAAATGTCGGAAAGCAGGCGCTCCGGCGCCGTGGCCGCGATGCGGAAATGCCCGGTCGAGATGTCGATCCAGGCAAGCGCCATTTCCGGGCCGGAGCCGGATTTCGTGCGCCCAACCGCCATGAAGTAGCTGCTCTCGGACGGGTCGAGCAGCTTTTCCTCGGTGATCGTTCCGGGCGTCACCAGTCGCGTCACGTCGCGTCTGACGACCGCCTTCGAGCCGCGCTTCTTGGCCTCGGCTGGGTCTTCCAGCTGTTCGCAGACGGCGACGCGGAAGCCCTTTCCGATCAGCTTTTGCAGGTAGTCGTCGGCGGCATGCACCGGCACGCCGCACATCGGAATATCGTCGTCGAGATGCTTGCCGCGCTTGGTCAGCGTGATGCCGAGCGCCTGCGAAGCGATCTCGGCGTCCTCGAAGAACAGCTCGTAAAAATCGCCCATCCGGTAGAACAGGAGCGAATCCGGATTCGCGTCCTTGATCTCCAGATATTGCGCCATCATCGGCGTTGGCGCGGCGGTCTGTGCGGTCTTTGTCAGCATTTCAGGAACAGTGACCCGGGGTTTTCCGAGTCATAGTCGCGTTTACAGGCAGGGCAAATAGCCTTAGGACAAGCTCCCCATCTTGTTTGGGACAACGATAAAAACGGTTGGAAACGTCCATGGCGAAATCTCCGAAATCCGCGGCAGGCGGAGGTGGCGACGCGCGCCCCCGGGTCATCGAGCAGGAAGCGCTGGATTTTCACGCGCGGGGCCGGCCCGGCAAGCTTGAGATCACCCCCACGAAGCCGATGGCGACCCAGCGCGATCTGTCGCTGGCCTATTCGCCGGGCGTCGCCGTTCCCGTGAAAGCGATCGCCGAGGATCCGGTCAAGGCGTTCGACTATACGGCACGCGGCAACATGGTCGCCGTGATTTCCAACGGCACGGCGATCCTTGGTCTCGGCGATCTCGGCGCGCTGGCTTCCAAGCCGGTGATGGAAGGCAAGGCGGTGCTGTTCAAGCGCTTCGCCGACGTGGACTCCATCGACCTCGAGGTCGACACGAAGGACATCGACGAATTCGTCAACTGCGTGCGTCTTCTCGGACCGTCCTTCGGCGGCATCAACCTCGAGGACATCAAGGCGCCCGACTGTTTCATCATTGAGCAGCGCCTGCGCGAGGAGATGGATATCCCCGTCTTCCATGACGACCAGCACGGCACGGCCATCATCGCCGCTGCCGGCCTGATCAATGCGCTGCATCTCACGGGCCGCGACCTCAAGACGGCGAAGATCGTCTGCAACGGCGCTGGCGCGGCGGCCATTGCCTGCATCGAGCTCATCAAGTCGATGGGCGTCCCGCATGAGAACGTCATCCTGTGCGACACCAAGGGCGTCATCTACCAGGGCCGCTCGACAGGGCTGAACCAGTGGAAATCGGCGCACGCGGTCAGGACGGACCGGCGGTCGCTCGCCGACGCGCTGGAGGGTGCGGATGTGGTTCTCGGCCTGTCGGTCAAGGGCGCGCTGACCGAGGACATGGTGCGCTCCATGGCCGATAATCCGATCATCTTCGCCATGGCCAATCCCGATCCCGAGATCACGCCGGAAGAGGTCGCCGCCATCCGGTCCGACGCCATCGTGGCGACCGGCCGGTCGGACTATCCCAACCAGGTCAACAACGTTCTCGGCTTTCCCTATATCTTCCGCGGCGCGCTCGATGTGCGCGCGACCGAGATCAACGAGGCGATGAAGGCCGCCGCCGCGCAGGCGCTCGCCGACCTGGCCCGCGAAGACGTTCCGGATGATGTCGCCGCGGCCTATGCCGGCAACCGGCCGAAATTCGGCCCCGGCTACATCATTCCCGTTCCCTTCGATCCCCGCCTGATCTCGGCGATCCCCGTCGCCGTTGCCAAGGCGGCGATGGAAACCGGCGTTGCCCGACGCGAGATCACCGATTTCGACGCCTATGCCAACCAGCTGTCGGCGCGGCGCGATCCGATCGCATCCACGCTGCAGCGCATCTACGAGCGCGTCCGCCGTCATCCCAAGAGCATCGTGTTCACGGAAGGCGAGGAGGAGCAGATGATGCGCGCCGCCGTGTCCTACGTGAACCAGCAGCTCGGCACCGCCATCCTGCTTGGCCGCGAGGACCTCGTGCGCAACACGGCGAAGGAGGCCGGTGTCGAACTCGACCGTCCGAACATCGAGATCATCAATGCGCGGTTGTCGAAGCGCAACGGCGTCTATGCCGACTACCTGTACGAAAAGCTCCAGCGGCAGGGCTATCTCTTCCGCGACTGCCAGCGCCTGATCAACAATGATCGCAACCATTTCGCCGCCGCCATGGTGGCGCTCGGCGATGCCGACGGAATGGTGACGGGCGTTACGCGCAACTACTCGACGGCGCTGGCCGACGTTCGCCGGGTTATCGACGCTCGTCCGGGGCACCGGGTTATCGGCATGTCGCTGGCGCTGTGTCGCGGACGCACCGTGCTCGTCGCCGACACCGCCGTCCATGACATGCCGTCGGCGGAGCAGCTTGCCGATATCGCAGAGGAAGCCGCCGGCCAGGCGCGGCGCATGGGCTACGAGCCGCGCGTCGCACTGCTCGCCTTCTCCACCTTTGGCGATCCGCCCAGCGAACGTTCCGAACAGGTCAAGCAGGCCGTTCGCATCCTCGACAAGCGCCGCGTCGATTTCGAGTATGACGGCGAGATGGCGGCCGATGTGGCGCTCAATGCCGATGTCATGGCGCAATATCCGTTCTGCCGGCTTTCGGCGCCGGCCAACGTGCTCGTCATGCCGGCGTTCCACTCGGCGTCGATTTCGACGAAAATGCTTCAGGAACTGGGCGGCTCGACCGTGATAGGTCCGCTGCTGGTCGGGCTCAACAAGCCGGTGCAGATCGTCTCGCTGGGCGCGAAAGACGCCGACATCGTCAACATGGCGGCCATCGCGGCCTACAACGCGAACGCCTGAGGCCGGTCAGGCTGTCTTGGCGCCCGGCGCGAAGCGGCCTGCATCCGCGCCGTAGTAGCGCACATAGCGGTCGCTGATCGTTGCGACCGGCAGGATCACCATCACGTCGGTCGTTCCGAAAGCATGGTCCGGCACGGCCATGTCGGCGAATTTGGCGCCGAGCCGGAGATAGCCCTTGATGAGCGGCGGCATGGCGGCAAGCGCTGCTTTCATGTCGATCGCGTCCTCGTCAACGATGTCCATCGCAACGGCGTCTCGTGTCGCCGGATCGACAGCCCATTCGCCGGATGCACGGGCGTGCTGGTGCAGGAAGGACAGCGGCAGCGCATGCGATTGCGCATCCGCGCCCGGAAACGAGGCGCATCCGACCATCACGTCGATCTCGTGGCGCAGGCAATAGGCCCAGATGCCCTGCCACAACAATTCGATCGTGCGCTTCGAACGATAGGCGGGCATCACGCAGGAGCGGCCAAGTTCGAGGAAACGCTTGCCCCGGTGACGGGCGATCAGGGCGTCGATCGCGTATTCCCCGGCCGAATAGAAGCCGCCGGCGCGCTCTGCAACCTCGTCGCGCAGCAGCCGGTAGGTGCCGACGATACGGTCCGTCGTGTCGCCGGGCAGGCTCGTGTCCACGACGATCAGGTGGTCGCAAATGGCGTCGAAACAGTCCTCGTCGCGGTCGGCGGTGGCGCAATCGGGTGAGACGGCCGGCCCCATTTCTTCGCGAAAGACGCGGAACCGCAGCCTTTGCGCGGCGACCAGTTCCTTCGCATCGCGCACCAGTCGCGCCTGGAGGGAACCGATTTCCCCGAGCAGGGATGCATCGACAGATGCACCGTCGGCGAGCGGAGTCGCTGCAAGCTTCGTGGCAGATGGCTGATTGGCGATAGTCATCCCGAACCCTTTTCTGGACGAAGGGTAATTGCGCCGGCAGCGCCGAATCGTCGGGCCGGCGATTGCGTTTTCGCTAGACAGCTAATGCGACAACTGAATGACGGTGACAAGATGCGGGCAGGAGCGGGCGTCAGGCCGCTTTGCTGTTGAGACGGGCGAGCCGCGCGCCGAATTCGTCCGGATCAACGGGTTTCGTCAGGATACCGTCGGCGCCGGCATTGATGACAGCCACATGCGTCTCGGGCAGGACGTCCGCCGTCAGAGCGATAATTCCAACCGGTGTCATGCCGCCTTCGTCTTCCTCGCGCCGCAGCGCCGCGATCGCCTCGATACCGTCCATCACGGGCATGTGCAGGTCCATCAATACGATGTCGAAGGGCGAAGCCTGGCGATTGGAACGCACGGCCTCGACAGCGGCCTTGCCGTTCTCGACGTGGTGCACGCGGTGCCCGAGTTTCTCCAGCATTCGAAGCGTCAGCAGCGCATTGACGGGATTGTCCTCCGCGACCAGCACATTGAGGCCGGAAGAGGGGCGCGCCGGTTTGGCGGGGCTGGCGGGGCTTTTTCGGGCCGGCGCCCGATCCGCCGGCGCGTCGGCCTGGCTGGAAACGACGCGCAGCAGCGTGCTCGGACGCACCGGGCGGGTCAGGAAGGCATGTCCCGCTTCCTTGAATTCCGCGCCGGTCGACCCGCGATCGTCCGCCTCGATAAGCGCGATCAGCCTTGCGGGAAAACCGTCGAAATCGAGAAATGTGCCGGCGCCGTCCTCGATCCGGTTGTCGGCGATCAGGATCGTGTCGCCGCTGCTCACGCGGCAGGCGGCGATCGCCTCCTCGCGGGTCGTATGGAGCGTCACCCGCGCGCCGGCATCACGCAAGGTTTGCCGCAGCAGGCCGGCTTCCACCGTGTTCGGGCTGAGGATCGCCACCTCGCGTCCGGACAAATCCGTCCGGGCGGGTGAAGCGGCTTCCGGATCGTCCACCGGAAAACGGATGACGAAGCGCGAACCCTCGCCAATCCGGCTGTCCAGCGTAATCGAGCCGCCGGCCGCTTCGACGATCTTGCGCGAGATGGCGAGACCGAGGCCGATTCCCTCATGGGGCCGGTCGAACCCGATCGCGGCCTGCTCGAATTCCTTGAATATCCGCGCCTGGTCCGCGCCCGCGATGCCGGGGCCGGTATCCGCGACAGCGATTTCCAGCATGCCTTCGTGATGGCCGGCCGTTACCGACACGCCGCCGATCTCGGTGAACTTGACCGCATTGCCGATGATGTTGGTGAGAACCTGGCGCAGCCGCCCGGGATCGAAAGTGGCGCTGACGGGCAGGTCCGGCGCGAGGTAGTAGCCGAAATCGATGCCCTTGGCGTAGGCGCGTCCGCACAGCAACTCGGCGACGCCGCTGACGAGCGGGGCGATCGCCGTCTGCTGGGGATGCAGCTCGAGATCGCCGGATTCGACGCGGGCGAACTCCATCAGGTCGTTGACCAGCGTCAGCAGCGCTTCACTCGAATCGGTGACGGCCTCGACATAATTCTGCTGTTCGGGCGTCAGTTCGGTATCGGCGAGCAGCTTGCCCATGCCGATGATCCCGTTGAGCGGCGTTCGGATTTCGTGGCTGGTCATCGCCAGGAATCGCGACTTGGCGCGGCTCGCGCGCTCCGCCTCCTCGCGTGCGGCGCGCATGGCGCGCAAATCCTCCTGCAGGCGTGCCTGCGCGTCGGCCGTCCGCGCGGTCGGCACAAGCCAGCGGGCGAGCCGTTGTCCGGCCCGTTTGAGTTTATCCAGAGAAGAGCCCTTTTCCATGGGCTCCGGGATATCACTGGGCGGTTAGAACGTGGTTTCCCACATTGCTAAAACTTTCGCGAGCCGTGCCGAAATGGCCAGATCCGCCCGTCAGCGCGCCATGTCGATCACCACACGGCCGCGAACCTTGCCGTCGAGGATCGCATGGGCGGTGTCGATGACGTCGTCGAAGCCGATCGTCGTCGACAGGCTGGCAAGCTTCGAGGCGTCGAGATCGGTCGCGATGCGGGCCCACGCCTCCTCGCGCAGCGCCTTCGGCGCCATCACCGAATCGATGCCGAGCAGCGACACGCCGCGCAGGATGAAAGGCATCACGGTCGTCGGCAGGTCGAAGCCCTGCGCCAGCCCGCAGGCCGCGACGGCGCCGCCATATTGCGTCTGCGCGAGCAGGTTGGCGAGCGTGTGCGAGCCGACGGAATCGATCGCCGCCGCCCATCTTTCCTTGCCGAGCGGCCGTCCCGGTTCGGAGAGCTCCGCCCGGTCGATCACTTCGGCCGCGCCGAGATCTTTCAGGAATCCTTCCTCGGACATCCGCCCTGTCGAGGCGATGACGTGATAGCCGAGCTTGGCGAGAATCGAGATCGCGACCGATCCGACGCCGCCATTGGCGCCGGTCACCGCGACGGGGCCGCGATCCGGTGTTATGCCGTGGCGTTCCAGCGCCATGACCGACAGCATTGCCGTGTAGCCCGCCGTGCCGACGGCCATCGCGTCCAGCGCCGATATGCCGTCCGGCCGCGCGATCAGCCAGTCGCCCTTCACGCGCGATTTGCCCGCATAGGCGCCGTAATGCGTCTCGCCGGTGCCCCAGCCGTTCAGGATCACCTTGTCGCCCGGCTTCCAGTCGGGATTGTCTGAATGTTCGACCGTGCCTGCAAAATCGACGCCGGGGATCATCGGCCAGTGGCGAACGACCGGCGACTTGCCGGTGATTGCCAGCCCGTCCTTGTAGTTGACCGTTGTCGCCTCGACCTTGACGACGACATCGCCGTCCATCAGGTCGTCGATCGTCAGGGTCTCGACGCCGACGGACTGTTTCTTGTCCTCGTCGCGCGAAATCATGATCGCCTTGAAACTGTCGGTCATGTCGTCCTCCGTGTCAGGGTTGGTCTTGCTGTTCAGTCGGCCTTGCCGTCCGCTTTCTCGTTCCGCCAGGCCAGGATCTCGTCAAGAATGATCAGGCCCGCGCCCACCGTAATCGCCGCATCGGCCAGATTGAAGACCGCAAACGACCAGAACGAGGTGTGAAACAGGAAATAGTCGATCACGTAGCCGAACATCGCACGGTCGATCAGGTTCCCGATCGCCCCGCCGATGACGAGCGCGAAGCCGATATGCGACAGGATGCGGTCGGCCGGGCTGGAGCGCCACAGCCACAGCACGAAGGCGATCACGAAAAGGCTGATCGCGATCAGGGGCAGCGCCCCCAGACCCCACAGCAGCGAAAAGGCGATGCCCTCATTGTGTGTCCGGTAGAGCGCGAAGAACGGCAGCAGGTCGATCTTTTCCTGATAGGCCATGTTCTGCTCGACGAGCAGCTTGGATATGCGGTCGGCGGCGGCGACCAGCCCGATCGCGGTCGCGGCCGGCAGAAGGCTCTTCATGCGTCGTCTCCGTCGAAGGTCAGCGCGTGCCGGCGGATCTCGAACAGCGCGACACCGGTCGCGATCGCCAGATTGAGCGAATCGGCCCGTCCGGCCTGCGGGATCTTGATCAGTTGCGTGCAGGCGTCCGCCAGTTCGTCGGTCATGCCCGCTTGCTCATTGCCCATGACGAGGAGGACCGGATCGCTTGCATAGTCGGGCTTGCGATAATCGACTGCGCCCTTCAGATGCGTGCCGACGACCATGCCCGGCCATGACTTGGCGAAGGTGATGAAATCGGCCTCGCTCATCCGGCAAAGCGGCATCGCGAACACGGACCCCATCGTCGCCCGCACGGTCTCGGTGGCGAAGGGGTCGGTCGTCTGGCCGACAAGGATGACGCCCTTCGCGCCGGCCGCGTCGGCGGTGCGGATGATCGTGCCGAGATTTCCCGGATCGCGAACCCGGTCGAGCGCGATCCAGGTATCGTTACCGCCCGGCTTGATCGCTGCCGGCGCGGTCCAGCGTTGCTCGAAGACGCCCATGACCATTTGGGGATTGTCACGCCGCGCGATCGCGCCGAGCACCTTTTCGGAAACGATCAGCACGTCCGCGCCCTGCGCGAGGCAGCGCGCGGCGAGCGCCTCGACGGTGTCCGACCCTCTGCCGGCCTTCGCATAGATCAGCGTGCGGATTGCCCAACCCGATTCGATGGCGTCGATGACGAGCTTCATGCCCTCGGCGAGGAAAAGGCCGGTTTCGTCGCGGTGCCGCTTCTTCTCCAGCAGCCGGATATCCTTGATGATCGGGTTGGCGAGGCTGGTGATCTCCTTCACCCGGCCCGGTGCGCGCACGGACGAACTCATGGGGCATCTCCGGCGATCCAGCGGCTGTAGAGCGATGTCGACAGTGCCCTGTCGCCGGCGTCCTCGCGCAGGATGAGTTCGCCCGACTGGATCAGCCCCGCCCGGCCATAACCGGTGAAGACGTCGCGCATCATCTCGTGCATGGCGAAGAAGGATGCGCGGATGGCGTAGGCCGTCAGCGTCATCATCACCGCATCTTTCGAAAGAATGTCGCGACAGGTGTCGAGCATCTCCGGCAAATTGTCGAACAACTGCCAGACCTCGCCAGCCGGTCCGCGCCCATAGGCGGGCGGATCGAGCAGGATGATGTCGTAGGAATTGCCGCGCCGTGCCTCGCGCTGCACGAATTTCAGCGCGTCCTCGCAGATCCAGCGGATCGGCCGGTCGGAAAGCTTGGCGAGGTCCTGATTTTCGCGCGCCCAGGTGATCGCCTTCTTCGACGCATCGACATGGGTCACATGCGCGCCGGCCTTCGCCGCGACCAGCGAGGCCACCCCGGTATAGCCGAAGAGGTTGAGCACCTTCAGCTGCCGGTCCGCTGCGGCGATCCGATCCGCCATGTCGCGCCAGTGCGCCGCCTGCTCGGGAAACACCCCGACATGACGAAACGAGGTGAAGCGGCCGAAATAGGAAATGCCGTCGAACGCCATTTCCCATGTTTCACCGAGTTGCTGACCCGGAAAGCGCCAGCGGCCAAGCCCTTCCTCGTCCGTATCGCCGGTGAAGACGGCGTCCGCCTTGTCCCATTCCGCGCGCGGCAGTTTCTTCGCCCAGATCGCCTGCGCCTCCGGGCGCACGATCCGGTAGGGACCGTAGCGCTCCAGCTTTTCGCCGTCGCCGCAGTCGATCAGGGCATAATCCGCATCCGGCATCGTCTCCAGGATCACCGGTGCTTCGCCGCGTGGAACCGCGCCGCTGCGCTGCGTCCTCGCCGGGCGCGGCGGCGCTGCTTCGGTCTTCGCGGTCGGCTGGGCGTGTTTCGGGCGAGGCCGGAACCCGCCTTGACGGCCGTCGCCGTCCCGGCGCTGCGCGGGCGCGGCTGAACCGGGCCGTGGCCTGGACTTGTTCTTTTTCTTCGGATCGTTCTTCGCCAAGGATCGGGCTCTCGCGTCAATGGCGCAGTCTATGGCGCAATCGTGGCGCAATTCCAAGATGCGGGAATGCCATGCACGCGCCTTGTCGGGCCTGTTACGCCGCCAGTTCCGCCGCGAGGATCGCGGCGGCGAGGTCTTCCAGTGCCGCGCCGGTCGATTTGAACAGCGTGATCTCATCGTCGGAGGCCCGGCCGGGATGCGCCCCGGTGGTCAGCGCGTGGAGATCGGCGCTGATATCGTCGACCGTCATGACCCCGGCGGCGATCGGCTGGACGATGTCCCCGCCCTCCTTGCTCGAGCCCTCGATCGTGTCGACGAAAACGGAAGCACGGCGAATGCAGTCATCGTCGCTCTCGCGCATCTTGGGCGTGAACGCCCCGACGAGATCGACATGGGTTCCGGGCTTTAGCAATTCGCCCTTGATCAGCGGAACCGGGGAAAGCGTCGCGGCGGTGATCGTGTCCGCCTTGCCAACGGCGTCATCGAGATCGGTCGTCGCGCTGGCGTCGAACCCGTCCTCGATCAGCGATGCGGCAAGTTTCTCGGCATTGCCGGCGGAGCGGTTCCACACGACGATGCGCTTGTAGTTACGCACGCTGGCATGGGCGCGCGCCAGAAACGGCGCCAGTTCGCCCGCGCCGACGACCAGCAGCGTCTCCGGCGAGGACGGGGCGAGATACCGCGCCGCGAGACCCGAGGCGCAGGAGGTGCGCCACAAGGTCAGCCGCGTGCCGTCAATCAAGGCCTGCGGTGCGCCGGTCTTGCCGTCCATGAGAATGTAGGACGCCATCACGGCGGGAAGGGACAGTTTGCCGTTGTCGGGCGTGACCGTCGCGATCTTGACGCCGATATGGCCTTCCGTGACGGCCTTGCTCCAAGCCGGCATCAGCAGGAGGGTCTGGTCCAAGCCGCCCTCGTGTTCGATCGTGTGGTGATGGCGAAGCGGTGCGTTCACACCGGCCGCGAACGCCTCGCCCAGCGCGTCGATGACGGCGGGAAACGTATAGAGCCGGTCGAGATCGTCGGCGGAAATGAAATGCATGAAATGCTCGTTAGCGGGACATCACGAGAGACCGGCCCGTCGCGGTCTCGGTGTCGGATTGGCGTTTCTGGCCTTCGACCTCGTAACGCAGGCTGTCGGCTTCCTTCTTGTAGCGCCGCTCCATCTTGCGGTGCTTGCCCTGGGCGAACCAGGCGCCGACGCCGCCCGCGATCACGCCGATGGCGACCGCCCCGAACAGCCAGATGAACATCGGAGCGTTCACGGTCAGGGCCGGATTGTCGGGATTGAAGACATCGAAACGCAGCGGCGCGGAACCGCGATTGGCGACGGCGAGCGCTATCAGCACGACCGCCAGCGGAATGGTGATGAAGATCGAAATCAGCCGCCGGATCATGGGTCCATCAACTCCAGCACGCGGGGCTTTCTGTCAAGCCCGGCGACGCTTCGGTTACTTGTTGAGACGCTCGCGCAGTTCCTTGCCCGTCTTGAAAAAGGGCACCCATTTTTCCTCGACGGAGACCTTTTCCCCGGTTCTCGGGTTGCGGCCTTCGCGCGCCGGCCGGTTCTTGACCGAGAATGCGCCAAATCCGCGCAGTTCCACGCGATTGCCCTGCGACAGGCTGTCGGTGATCTCGTCGAACACCGCATTGACAATATTTTCCACGTCGCGCTGGAACAGGTGTGGGTTCCTGTTGGCGATGATCTGTACGAGTTCGGATTTTATCAAGGCGGCCCCTCCGTCCGGTGGACATGCCGGCATTCACGAGCCAACGTGCCAAACGGAGACCAGACCGTCAAGCAGTACCCGGTCGGCGATCGCATCGACGGCAGATTTTTTTGTGAAGTCGAATCCGATCCATTCCATCGCGGCGCGCGCCCAGAAGAGATCCGTCGCCGGCTGACCTTTCTGCCATTCGATGATGTCGAGATCCTCGGCGACTCCCTTGGATTCCAGCCATTCCTGCGCTGTTTCCTCGCCGCCGAGCCCGTCCACGAGCTTGCGTTCCAGCGCCTGGCGTCCCGTGAAGACGGACCCGTCGGCAAGCACCGTAATTTCGGATTCGGTTAGTCCCCGGCGGTCTTTTACAAGGTCTTTGAACCAGTCATAGCTGTCGAGCACCATCCGTCGCATCATTTCCTCCGCGCCCGGTGGCGGGGTGTCGAACATGCCCGGTTCGGCTTTCAGCGGGCTCGACTTGATGGTGCGCACGTCGATACCGAGATTGTCCAGCATCTCGGCGAAGTTCGGATATTGCACGAGAACGCCGATCGACCCGATGATGGAGGTCTTGCGCGCGACGATATGGTCGCCGGCCGACGCGATCATGTATCCGGCGGAAGCCGCGAGCGTTCCGACCTGGCTGACGACCGGTTTCTCCGCTGCGAGCTTGCGCACCGCCTCGAAGATCGCTTCGCCGCCCGCCGTCGTGCCGCCGGGCGAATCGACGGCCAGGATCACGCCCTTCACCGCCTCGCTTTCGCCGGCTTTCTCGATCAGGTCGAGCAGGTCCTCGTCCTCCAGGATCGTGCCGGCGATGCTGATTTTCGCGACATGCGGGCGCGATTTCGCCCCGAAACGCTCGTCGGGCATCGACGACCACGCGATGGCGAACAGGGCGGCGATCGCGACGATGACCGCGGCGACACGCCAGAATGTCAGTTTTCGCCGCAAACGCCTGCGGTCGATGATGTCATCGGCGGAAAGGTCGGACATGATACTCCCGGAAATCTGCTCGTGGCGGCGATAAAAGGCCGCGGGCTTGCGTTTTGCCATCGGATCGCCACTTCTTGGGCCGATCCGGGAATCAACATAAGCGCGCATGCGCGGCTTGGCGAGATCATTTGATGTATCATGACGGGAAATCGGGAAGCCGCGACGCGGCCGTCGCGCCGAACGCGGCCCGTCAGCGCGCCTATCGCGTCGCCCGGTCCCATTCCGGTCGCGTGCGCAAGGCGAAGCGCGCCCTGCCGATTATCGGGGGTGTCATACTCGTCGTGGTGATCGGTGCGATCTGGATTTCCAGGATTGCGCCGGGCACCGGCATCGATGTCGCCTCGACAGCGATTCGCGGCGGCAAGCTCGTCATGAGCAATCCCAAGCTCGACGGACGGACATCCGAGAACCGGCCCTATTCGGTGAGCGCCGCACGCGCCATCCAGGACCTCACCGGCAGCGACGTGATCGATCTCGAGCGCCTGCAGGCCAGCGTGCCGATCGACGATACGGTGAGCGCGCGAATCTCCGCCAATGCCGGAACCTACGATTCCGATGCGAACCGGATAACCATGCGCGATTCGATCACCGTCGTGACGACCGACGGCACGACGGTCGAAATGGACACGGCCGATATCGATATCGCCTCGGGCAGTCTTACCACGCCCGATCCCGTGCGCATCACCACGCAGGGCGCCTCCATCGAGGCGGATCGCCTTACCGTGGAGAACAATGGCAAGCGTTTGGTCTTTGAAAGCCGCGTCAAACTTGTGATACAGCCGGACGAGTTCCAGCCTGCGGGCAGGCTTGGGCAGTCGTCCGGCAACGCCGGCGCACAGACAGGGGAATGACCATGACAACCAAGCCCTCCTTGCGCCGGGCAGCCGTCTTGGCCGCGTCGCTGCTCGCAGCATCGCTCGGCCTGCCGAATGCCGCATGGAGCCAGTCCAGCAGCGCTACGGGCCTGCGCATCGACAGCAGCCGTCCCGTTCAGATCGAGGGCGACAAGCTGGAGGTGCTGGAAGACCAGGGCCGCGCCGTATTCAGCGGCAATGTCCGCGTCGCCCAGGACGACACCGTCCTGCGCACCGGCAGGCTCGTCATCCATTACGCGGCAGGCGCGTCGGGCGGCTCGCTGACCGCCGGCGGCTCGCAGATCGAGAAGCTCGAGGCGTCGGGCGGCGTCAACATCCAGTCCGGCACGCAGGTTGCCACCGGCGATTCCGGCGTGTTCGACATGGCGAGCCAGGTCCTCGTCCTGTCCGGAAAACAGGTGACCCTGTCGGACAGCGGCAATGTCGCGACCGGCTGCAAGCTCACAGTCGCGATGCAGTCGGGCCGAGCGACCCTGCAGGGCTGTGGCGACGCCGGCAGCCGGCCAACCATCCTGCTCCAGCCGCGCTCGCTCCAGGGCAACTAGGAGCGCCGCCGGTGTCAGTGCTCGATCTTTTCCGCAGGCGCGATGCCAAGGGGCGTTCCCGCGGTGACGGCCTACAAGCGGTCGCTGGCATGTCGGACAAGCCGCTCGACGTCGAAGACGTGCCGGCCGGATCCGACCGCATGCTGGGCACGCTCGTCGCGCGCGGCCTGTCGAAGAGCTATCGCGGCCGCAGGGTCGTCGATGGTGCGACGATGGGCGTGCGCGCCGGCGAATCGGTTGGCCTGCTCGGCCCCAACGGCGCCGGCAAGACGACCTGCTTCTACATGGTGACAGGCCTCGTCCCGGTCGATTCCGGCCAGATACTGATCGACGGCAACGACGTCACCGGCATGCCCATGTATCAGCGTGCGCGCCTCGGCATCGGCTACCTGCCGCAGGAAGCATCGATCTTTCGCGGCCTGACGGTCGAGAAGAATATCATGGGCGTCCTCGAGGTCGTCGAGAAGAGCGCCGCAGAGCGCCGGCGCAAGCTGGATGAACTGCTTGACGAATTCTCCATCGCGCATCTGCGCAAGGCGCCCTCCATCGCCCTGTCGGGCGGTGAGCGGCGGCGCTGCGAAATCGCGCGCGCCCTGGCGTCAGACCCGGCCTTCATGCTGCTCGATGAACCCTTCGCAGGTGTCGATCCGATTGCCGTCTCGGACATTCAGGAGCTTGTGCGCCACTTGACCCAGCGCGGGATCGGGGTACTCATTACCGACCACAACGTCCGTGAAACCCTCGGTCTCATCGATCGCGCCTATATCATCCATGCCGGCAAGGTGCTCACCCAGGGCACGCCGGACGAGATCATCGCCAACCCGGACGTGCGGCGTCTGTATCTCGGCGAAAGCTTCTCCCTTTAACGCATTTTACATTCAGCATTTGACAGCGGGCTCGCGATAAGCAATTTTCGGGCCAGTTGAGTGACGCGTTGGAAGGTCAGGTAATCGGGGATGGCGTTATCGGCCAAACTCAATCTGCGGCAAAGCCAGTCGATGGTGATGACGCCGCAGCTTCTTCAGTCGATCAGGCTGTTGCAATTCACGCAACTTGAACTCGACCGCTTCGTGCAGGAGCAGATTGAGATCAATCCGTTGCTGGAACGCAATCGCAACGACGACTCCGGCCCGGATCTGGAGCCCGCGCCGGCGCGCGAAAACGGTGTCGAGACGGAGAACGCGCTGTCGCAGGACTGGTCGATGGATCAGTTGGAGGTCAGCGCGACCGCGATCGCCGACAAGCTCGACACCTCGCTCGACAACGTTTTTCCAGATGATCCCGGCCACGCCGAAAACAAGCAGTCGCCGTCCGGCGCGATGCCCGGCCGCTCGGGTTCGGATGTTATCGGACGACCGGACACCGATTTCGACCTTGAGGCGATCGTCGCCGGGGATTTGACGTTGCGCGATCACCTGATCGAGCAAATCAGCATGACCTTGCGCACCGCCCCCGACCGCCTCATCGCCCACGAACTGGTCGATGCGCTCGATCCGAACGGCTATCTTGACACCGATCTCGACGAACTTTCGGCGCGCATCGGCTGTGAGCGCGAGGACGCCGATGCCGTTCTCGGCGCGTTGCAGGAGATGGATCCTCCCGGCGTTTTCGCCCGCGATCTCGCCGAGTGCCTGGCGCTGCAACTGCGCCGGATGGACCGTCTCGATCCGGCCATGGCGGCCCTGCTCGAAAATCTGCCGCTGCTCGCCCGGCGCGATTTCAAGGCGCTGTCGCGCATTTGCGGCGTCGACGAGGGCGACCTGATCGACATGCTGGCCGAAATCCGCACGCTCGATCCGCGTCCCGGTCTCGCCTTCGATTCCTCGGGCATGGAGGCGATCATCTACGACGTCGAAGTCCGCGAAGGCGCCGACCAGAGCTGGCACATCGAACTCAATCCCGACGCGTTGCCGCGCGTGCTCGTCGATCGGGACTATTATTCGAAAGTTTCCCGCTCCAGCCTTTCCCCAGACGAAAAGCTCTTCATGAGCGAATGCCTCCAGAATGCGACATGGCTCGAACGCAGCCTGGACCAGCGCGCCACCACCATCCTCAAGGTCGCGACCGAGATCGTGCGCCAGCAGGACGGGTTCTTCGTCCATGGAGTCAGCGCGCTGAAGCCGATGACGATGAAAATGGTCGCCGATGCGATCGGCATGCACGAATCCACCGTCAGCCGCGTCAGCGCCAACAAGTTCATGCTGACGCCGCGCGGCATGCTGGAATTTCGCTACTTCTTCACGGTTGCGATCGCCGCCAGCAATGGCGGCGAGGACGGCCATTCGTCCGAATCCGTGCGCCAGCGCATTCGCGCGCTGATCGACCGCGAGACCGCGGATGCGGTCCTGTCCGACGATACGCTTGTGACCATGCTCAAGAAGGAGGGGGTCGACATAGCGCGACGAACTGTCGCGAAATACCGCGAAGGCATGAATATCGCCTCATCCGTGCAGCGGCGTCGCGAAAAGCGGGCGCTTGCCGTCGCGAATGGCTGATGGCGGAGGAGCCGCGCGACCGGCGCGGCATCATTTTTCCCTTTACCAGCCTTCACAGCCTTGCATCTTTCGCCCAATCTGTGGTTTGGGCGACCCCCGCCCCAGAATATAAACACAAGGAGTGGCAAATGGGTCTGCGCGTTTCGGGAAAGCACATGGATATCGGCGACGCGTTTCGCGAGCGTATCGAAGATCGCATCGACGAGGCGCTCTCCAAATATTTCGACCGCGGCGCAAACGGTCACGTGACTGTGGAAAAGTCCGGCACGCGGTTCACCACCGACTGCATGCTGCATCTGGATTCCGGCGTCGTCCTCCAGGCCACCGGTGAGGCGCAGGAACCGCAGGCCAGCTTCGACGCGGCCGCCGAGCGCATCGAAAAGCGCCTGCGCCGCTACAAGCGCCGCCTGAAGAACCACCACACCGAGGAAGCGGCCCAGCGCAACGAGGAATACGCCTATCGCGTCCTCGAAGCATTGCCCGAGACCGAAGAGGAGACCGTTCCGGACGACTACGCGCCGGTCGTTGTCGCCGAGACCTCGATGCAACTGTCAACTTTGACTGTGTCTTCTGCGGTATTGCAACTGGACCTGCAGGACAACCCGGTATATGTGTTCCGCAATGCAGGCAGCGGCGATGTCAATCTCGTTTACCGCCGTGCCGACGGAAACATTGGCTGGATAGACCCGGGCTCGATCAAGCAATCATAGTCGCATTTGTTCGAAACGCGCCGCCTTGGCGCGTGACAGGCCTCGGATTGTCCGCAAGGATTGATGAATGAACCTTGGTGATATTGTCTCGCAGGAAGCGATAGTCCCGGATTTGCGGGTGAGCTCCAAGAAACAGCTTCTCCAGGCGATTGCGGAAAAGGCGTCGGAAGTGACCGGCCTTTCCGCGCGCGCCGTCTTTGACACAATTCTGCAACGCGAGCGCCTGGGATCGACCGGTGTCGGCAAGGGGATCGCCATTCCGCATGGCAAGTTCCCCGATTTCGACAGGATCGCAGGCGTGTTCGCGCGGCTGCATTCGCCGATCGAATTCGAAGCGCTCGACGATCAGCCTGTGGATATCGTCTTCCTCCTGTTGGCGCCGGAAAGTGCCGGCGCCGACCATCTCAAGGCATTGTCGCGGATCGCCCGCGTGCTGCGCGATCCCGTACGGATCGGCAAATTGCGCGCGACGTCCGATGCCGAGGCGCTCTACGCCTTCCTCACCGAGGAACGGGCCTCCAACGCGGCCTGATCCGGCACGCGGTTTCGCTCGCTGATCCATCTGTGATAACTGCATTTTCGGACTTCCGTTCGCTGCCGTGGACGGGCCGTGATCAGTTATTGAAGGGAGGAAGCGATGCCGGTCTACGAGGAACTTGAGGGGGCATCGGTCCTGATAACCGGTGGCGGGTCGGGCATCGGCGCGGCGCTGACGGAGGGGTTCGCCCGTCAGGGCGCGAAGGTCGCCTTCATCGACATCGCGGACAAGGAGTCCAAGGCATTGGTCGGGCGGCTCGACGGGGATGTGGCGCACACGCCGCTCTTCCTGAAAGCCGATCTGCGCGACATCGCCGCCTTGCGCGCTGCGGTTGACAAGGCGGCCTCGGCGCATGGCCCCATAACGGTCCTCGTCAACAACGCCGCGCTCGACGACCGCCACGAGATCGAGGATGTCGACGAGGCCTATTGGGAGAACAATCTCGCGGTCAATCTGCGGCCGCACTTCTTCACGATCCAGGCCGTGGTGCCGGGCATGCGCGCGGCGGGCGGCGGTGCCATCGTGAACTTCACCTCGACCTCCTACATGCTCAATATCGGCAACATGCCCGCCTACACGACCGCCAAGGCGGGCATCGTCGGGCTGACCAAGGGCATGGCTGGCAAGCTGGGCCCGGACAATATCCGGGTCAACGCGATCGCGCCCGGCTGGGTGATGACGGAGCGCCAGAAAGAGCTCTGGGTCACCGAGGAAGGCCTTGCGGAGATGATCGGACGGCAATGCATCCCGGAGCCGATCCAGCCCGAGCACATGGTTGGCCCGTGCCTGTTCCTCGCATCCAGTGCCGCGCGCATGGTGACCGCACAGGTCCTGGTCGCCGATGGAGGCATCCAGTGACCGTGGCCGAAGCCGGAGGTCCCGCACGATGAACGACGTCACCATCCTGTCCGAAACGCCCTGCCGTCTCGGCGAGGGGCCGGCCTATGATCCCGCCCGCGAGACTCTGTTCTGGTTCGACATCACCGAATGCAGGCGCTACGCGCTGCATCTGCCGAGCGGGGAGCAAAGCGTTCTCGATCTGCCGGAAATGGCGAGCGCAATGGCCGTGATCGACGCCGGACGCGACCTCATCCTGACGGAAACCGGCCTGTATGTCCTCGACAACGCCACCGGCGTGCTAAAGCCGCATGTCGCCGTCGAGGCCGACAACCCCGTCACCCGGTCCAACGACGCGCGGCTGCATCCATCGGGCGCATTCTGGTTCGGCACGATGGGCAAGAAGGCCGAGGACGGCGCAGGCGCGATCTATCGCTATTTCCGCGGCACCGTCGAAAAGCTCTACGACCGGGTCACCATCCCCAACGCGATCTGCTTTTCACCCGATGGCGCGACTGCCTTTTTCACTGATACGCAGATCAACAGGCTCATGAGGGTCGCGGTCGATCCCGCGACCGGAGCGCTGGCGGGAGAACCGGAAACCATTCACGATCATTCCGCCGGAAAGGGCGGGCTCGACGGCGCCGTCACCGACGCCGACGGCCGGATATGGAACGCGCGCTACGGCGCCGGGGCGCTCGACTGCTACGCCCTGGATGGAAGCCGCCTCCTGACGATCGACATGCCGGCGGTTCAGGTCACCTGCCCGGCTTTTGTCGGCGATGGTCTGATCGCGGTCACCTCGGCCTGGCAGACTCTCGACGCCGCCGCCCGCGCCGCCGATCCGCATGCCGGCAAGACCTTCCTCGTCAGGACGGATGTTCGCCCCAAATTCGAACCGGCCGTCGCATTCGCCGAACTGTGATCACCGCGCGGCGACGTGCGGCTTGCGGTCCGTCCCCGGCTTGAATAACCAGTCCGGATGCTGACGCTCGCCATCGATACCGCTGCCAATTTCTGCTCCGCCTGTGTCTTCGACACGGCGGCGGACCGTGTTCTGGCGAAAGAGGAACGCGATATCGGCCGCGGCCATGCGGAGCAACTGATGGAAGTCGTCGAAGGCGTGATTCGGTCCGCCGGCATCGATTACGCCGATCTCGGCCGCATCGGCGTCGCGGTCGGACCGGGTTCCTTCACCGGCATTCGCGTCGGTGTCGCTACCGCACGCGGTTTCGGCCTTGCGCTCGGATGCCCCGTTTCGGGTGTCACCACGCTGGAAGCACTTGCCGCCGACGCTCAGGCGCAGGCAAGCGGCCTGGTCACCGTTGCGGTGCGCGGCGGGCGCGGCCAGATCTTCATGCAATCCTTCGATGCGGCAGGCTTGCCGCTTGGCGAGGCCGCAGCGGTGGCGGAGGACGATGCCCCGGCCGCGCTCCCTGCATCCGTGTCGTTCCTCGCCGGAAACGCCGCCGCCGCGCTCGCGGGGGACCGGGCGCTGCTCCTTGCGAACCGCGCCACCGGCTCGGTCGAAACCGTCGCCCGGCTGGCGGTCGCGTCGAATCGCAGGCCCGTTCCGCTCTATCTGCGCGGTGCCGACGCCAAGACGCAGGCCGGCTTTGCCCTGCCGCGCGCCCAGGCGACAGACGGGAGCGCGGCGTCATGAGATGGCCGTTCCTCGGCCGCCTCTGGCCGATCGACGTCGTCGTCGATCCCCTCGACATCTCGCATACCCGCCACATGGCCGACCTGCACGCGGTCTCCTTTTCGCGGCCTTGGACCGACGGCGAATTCCACGACATGCTCGGCCAGCAGACCGTGTTCGGATTCGTCGCGCGCGAACTGACCTGGGGCAAATCGAAGGTACTCGGTTTCGTGCTGGCGCGCGGCGCGGCCGGCGAAGCCGAGATTCTCACCATAACGGTCGCGCCGGACTGGCAGGGCCACGGCCTCGGTCGCAAGCTGATGGATGCGGTGCTGCGCAAGGCGCATGGCGAGCGCATCGAGTCCGTTTTCCTCGAGGTCGACGAGACCAATGGGCCGGCGATCGCACTCTACCGCAAGCTCGGATTTTTCCAGGTCGGCGGCCGCCCGGACTACTACCGCGACAAGGCCGGACGCCGGACCGCCGCGCTTGTCATGCGCCGCGATCTTCGTTAGCTACCGCGCATCGCGAAACCGGGTGGGTCCCATGGCCGAGGAAGACGGGAAGACGCTGGAGGAACTGTGTGTCGAGCGCGGCATGCGCATGACCGGCCAGCGCCGCGTCATCGCCGGCGTCCTGCAGGACGCCTATGACCACCCCGACGTCGAGGAACTCTATCGCCGTGCGGTCGCCATCGACGGCAATATCTCGATCTCCACCGTCTATCGGACCGTCAAGCTCTTCGAGGATCTCGGCATCATCGAAAAGCACGAGTTCCGCGACGGCCGGGCGCGCTACGAGCCGATCCCCGACGAACACCACGATCACCTGATCGACGTGAAGTCGGGCGATGTGATCGAGTTCCGCAATGCCCGCATCGAGGCGTTGCAGGAGGAGATCGCCCGCGAACTGGGATACCGCATCGTCGACCACCGGCTGGAACTCTATGCCGTGCCGCTCGACGAAAAGGAGAAGGACGGGGGGTGATCCGGCGCATTCGTCTGGCCCTCGTCATCGGCATCCTCGTGCCGATGACGGCTGTCCTCCTTCCGATCCAGATTGCCGCCATCCGTGCTGGCCATCCGCTTCGCCGCCGGCTGCCGAATGTCTGGCACCGTGTCGCCACGCGGATGCTCGGATTGCGGGTCAATGTGATCGGCAGGCCCGCCATCCACGAGAGCGCCGGCGTCCTGATCGCGTCCAATCACGTTTCCTGGCTCGATATCGTCGCGCTGGGCGCGGCCGCGCCGGTCTCTTACGTCGCCAAGCACGAGGTCGGCGGCTGGCCGGGCGTGTCGATCCTGGCGAAGCTGCAGGAGACGCTGTTCATCGAACGCGAGCGGCGCGGCAAGGTGGGTGAGCAGGCCGGCCAGATTCGCGAGCGGTTGGCCCGCGGCGACGCCATCGTGCTGTTTGCGGAAGGAACGACCTCGGACGGCAATTTCCTGCTGCCATTCAAATCCGCGCTTTTCGGTGCGGTGGGTGTCGGCCCGGGCAGCGAAGTCGCCCATGAATCCGTCCGCGTGCAGCCGGTCGCCATCGTCTACACCCATCTGCACGGCGTGCCCATGGGCCGTTTCGATCGCCCCGTCGCAGCATGGCCAGGCGATGTCGAATTGGGCCCCCATGTGGCCGGCGTGCTCGAGGCCGGTGCCATCGATGTGGTCGTCTGTTTCGGCGAGCCAATCGCGGTTGGCGACATGGCCAATCGAAAGGCGCTCGCCGCAGCCTGCGAAAACGCCGTTCGCGAGATGGCGTCGGGCGTTCTTCGCGGTCGCGAACCGCTTCTCACGGGCGACGAAAAGCGCTAAGGAGCGCCCATGAACGAATTCGTCAAGATAGAGGATCGCGAGGCCGTGCCGGCTTCGGCGAATGCGCGCAAGGTTTTCGTCAAGACCTATGGCTGCCAGATGAATGTCTATGACAGCCAGCGCATGGCCGATGCGCTGGGCGCGGACGGTTATGTCGAAACCACCTCTCCGGACGATGCGGACATGGTGCTGCTCAACACCTGCCACATTCGCGAGAAAGCCGCCGAGAAGGTCTATTCGGAACTCGGACGCCTCCGGAAACTGCGCGACATGCGCCGCGCCGATGGCCGCGAGATGCTGATCGGCGTCGCCGGCTGTGTCGCCCAGGCGGAAGGCGAGGAGATCATCCGTCGCGCGCCCGTGGTCGATTTCGTCATCGGCCCGCAAACCTACCACCGCCTGCCGCAGGTGGTTTCGCGCGCCCGTGGCGGCGACAAGGTCGTCGAGACGGATTACGCCATCGAGGACAAGTTCGAGAAACTGCCCGAGCGCGACGAAAAGCAAGTGCGTGCGCGCGGCGTCACCGCCTTCCTCACCGTGCAGGAGGGCTGCGACAAGTTCTGCACCTTCTGTGTCGTGCCCTATACGCGCGGCGCCGAGGTCTCGCGACCGGTCTCGCAGATCGTCGCAGAGGCACGGCGACTGGCCGAAGCGGGCGTGCGCGAAGTCACGCTTCTCGGCCAGAACGTCAACGCCTGGCACGGCGAGGGACCGGATGGCGGCGAGTGGGGCCTCGGACGGCTCCTGCGCGAACTGGCCGAAATCGACGGCCTCGACCGCCTTCGCTACACGACGAGCCATCCGCGCGACATGGATGACGACCTGATCGAGGCCCATCGCGACCTTGGGGCGCTGATGCCCTATCTGCACCTGCCGGTGCAGTCCGGCTCCGACCGCATCCTCAAGGCGATGAACCGCAAGCACACGGCCGACGACTATCGTAGGCTCGTCGACCGCATTCGCGCGGCGCGGCCCGACATCGCCCTGTCTGGCGATTTCATCGTCGGCTTTCCCGGCGAGACGGATGCCGATTTCGAGGACACGATGCGCCTCATCCGCGACATCGGCTATGCCCAGACCTTCTCGTTCAAATATTCGCCGCGTCCCGGCACGCCGGGCGCCGATATGGGCGATCAGGTCGCCGAGGACGTCAAGTCGGCGCGGCTTCTGTCGCTTCAGGCGCTGCTCGACCAGCAGCAGGCCGCCTTCATGAACGGGCTGTGCGGCCGGACCCTTCCCGTGCTCTTGGAAAAGCCCGGTCGCGAGCCCGGACAGCTCGTCGGACGGTCTCCCTGGCTTCAGCCTGTTGTTTGTGATGAAAATGTCGGAAAAATCGGCGACATTGTTGATGTGCGAATCAGCAAGGTCTCCGCGAACAGCCTGATCGCGGACAACAGGGAAGTGGAACAGACGGCTTGAACGCAGAAGCCAAGGTGAATCCCGCAACCGGCGCCTCCGATCTGGCGCATATCGTTCTGAGCTTCGACAACAATGACCATGCCCGCGCGCTCTACGGGCAGTTCGACGAGAACCTCGCGCTGATCGAGCAGCGCCTCGGTGTCGATGTTCGCTCCAAGGGCAACCAGGTCACGATCCGCGGCGAACCGACCGCGACCGAGCAGGCGCGCCGCGCGCTCGACTATCTCTACGACCGGCTGGCAGCGGGCGGCGACGAGCCCGACACCTCCGATGTCGATGGCGCGTTGCGCATGGCCGTGGCCGCCGACGATCAGCTCTCGCTGCCGACGATCAGCCAGCCGGCGAAGCTTGCCGCGGCGCAGATTTCGACACGAAAGAAGACGGTCTTCGCCCGCACGCCGAACCAGGACGCTTATATCCGCGCGCTCGATCGTGCCGAACTCGTCTTCGGCGTCGGCCCGGCGGGCACTGGCAAGACCTTCCTCGCCGTGGCGCATGCCGCGATGCTGCTGGAACGCGGCGTCGTCGAGCGGATCATCCTGTCGCGTCCCGCCGTCGAGGCGGGTGAGCGGCTCGGCTTCCTGCCCGGCGACATGAAGGAGAAGGTCGATCCCTATCTGCGCCCGCTCTACGACGCGCTGTATGACATGATCCCCGCCGACAAGGTGGAGCGCGCGCTCGCCGCCGGCGTCATCGAGATCGCGCCGCTCGCCTTCATGCGCGGTCGCACGCTGACCAACGCGGCCGTCATCCTCGACGAGGCCCAGAACACGACATCCATGCAGATGAAGATGTTCCTGACCCGTCTCGGCGAGAACTCGGTGATGATGGTGACGGGCGATCCCTCGCAGGTCGACCTTCCGCTCGGCGCGAAGTCGGGCCTTGTCGAGGCGCTGCAGATCCTGCACGACGTGCCGGGGATCGTCACCGTGCGCTTCAACGAGAAGGACGTGGTGCGCCATCCGCTGGTCGGCCGCATCGTCGCCGCCTACGATCGCAATCCGGACTGACGCATTTGACCATAAGCATCGATGTCGGGGTGGAAGCCGGCGACTGGGCCGGCGAGGACGAACTGGCCGCGCTGTCGCGCCGGGCGGTTGACGCCGCTGTTTCCCGTCTCGGCCTCGCCGACGCCGAGAGCGAATTGTCGATCATCTTCACCGACAACGAGGCCATGCGCGCGCTCAATGCGCAGTGGCGCGGCAAGGACAAGCCGACCAACGTGCTTTCCTTCCCGGCATTCCCGCTGTCGCCGGGCGATCCGCCCGGTCCGATGCTCGGCGATATCGTCATCGCCTTCGAAACGGTGAAGTCGGAAGCGGAGCTTGAAGGCAAGCCTTTCGATGACCATCTGCGTCATCTTGTTGTTCATGGTTTTTTGCATGTTTTGGGCTATGACCACGAAAACGACACGGATGCCGAAGAGATGGAAGCCGCGGAGCGCGCGATTCTTGCTGACATGGGCATTGCCGATCCCTATTCTTGAGACAAATGAACTATTCGATGCCGATGACCAGTAACGAGAGCGACGCCGCCAGACCGGAAGATCCGGGCGACGGCGACCCCCGAAGTCCCGACACGGGGTCCGGCAAGTCACGCGGCCAGCCGGGTTTCCTCCAACGCCTGTTGTTTCTTTTCAGGCCGCATTCGGCCGCGACGATTCGCGAAAACCTGCAGGACGCGCTGGAAGGCAACGGTGTCTGGGATCAGACGATCACGCCGGGCGAGCGCGCGATGCTGCACAACATCCTCCGCCTGCGCGAGGTGCGCGTCGAGGACGTGATGATCCCGCGCGCCGAGATCGACGCGGTCGACCAGAAGACCACGCTCGGCGAATTGCTGAAGCTGTTCGAGGAATCCGGCCACAGCCGCATGCCGGTCTATGACGAGACGCTCGACGATCCGCGCGGCATGGTCCACATCCGCGACGTCGTCGCGTCGATCACCCGCGTCGCCGGCGAAAAGCCGCGCGGCCGGCGCAAGAACGGAACCGCGACGGTCGGCCACAATTCGATATCGCAACTCGATCTCGGCAGGGTCGAACTCGACAAGACGATCGAGGAACTGAAGCTGCCGCGCGAGGTGCTCTTCGTGCCGCCCTCCATGCTGGCCGCCGACCTGATGGCGCGCATGCAGACGCAGCGTATCCAGATGGCGCTTGTCATCGACGAATATGGCGGCACTGACGGTCTCGTCTCGCTGGAGGACATCGTCGAGATGGTCGTCGGCGATATCGAGGACGAGCACGACGACGAGGAAGTCCTGTTCACCGAGGACGCCAACGGCACCATCGTCGCCGACGCCCGCGTCTATCTGGAGGATCTCTCCGACGCGTTGGGCAAGGACTTTCTCGAAGCCGCGCGAACCGAGGACGACGATGTCGATACGATCGGCGGCCTGATCTTCTCCCTTCTCGGGCGCATTCCGGTGCGCGGCGAGGTCATCGCGTCCTTCGCCGGTTACGAGTTCCAGGTCCTCGAGGCCGATCCGCGCCGCATCAAGCGCGTGCGCATCCTGCGCGCCAAGCGCCGTGCGACGCGCCGCGATCCGCAGGGACGGGAGCTTCCGGTGCCCCAGCAGGACGCCGTGCCCGAGGCCGAACCCGTCGCCACTGCCGAAACGGCGCTAAAGTCGGCGGAAAATGCGGGGTGACATCGCTTCGGCGATGCTTGGCTGATAAGTCTCCAAACTGAGATGATTCGCCTTCGGACCCGCTGATGGAGCGTCTGGCCAACCGCATAGTGCTGATGACCGGCTGGAAACGCGCGCTGCTTGCGTTCGGCGCCGGCGCAGCGGCTGTTCTCGGCCAGGCGCCTTTGCACGCCTTCGTCGTCTGTTTCCTGTCATTCCCTATCCTCGTCTGGATGATCGACGGCGCCATCGCGCGGCCCTCGCGGTCCTGGATCGCCATGGCGTGGCCCGCATTCGCGACCGGTTGGCTGTTCGGCTTCGGCTATTTCGTTGCCGGGCTCTGGTGGGTCGGCAATGCGCTCTTTGTCGATGCCGAGGAGTTCATCTGGCTCTGGCCTTTCGCGGTAACCCTGATCCCGGCGCTTCTCGCCGTGTTCTACGGTCTGGCCGCTGTCCTCGCCCGCATTCTGTGGTCAGACGGTCTCGGCCGGATTGCGGCTCTCGCCTTCGGTTTCGGTGTTGCCGAGTGGCTGCGCAGCTTCGTCCTGACCGGCTTTCCCTGGAATGCCGTCGGCTATGCCGCCATGCCCGTGCCGATCCTGATGCAGCCGGCTGCCGTCTTCGGCGTCTTCGGCATGAACGCGCTTGCCGTTTTCGCCTTTTCCCTGCCGGCGGCGATGGCGCAGGGCGCGCGCCGCGCGGGCCTTGCCGCCGCAATGCTGGTTGTCCTGGTCGCCGCCGACGCCGGCTACGGATACTGGCGGCTGGCCGATGCAAAGGAACCGGAAGCCGGCGCGCCGCTGGTGCGCATCGTCCAGCCGGCAATCGACCAGTCGGAGAAGTGGGACAGGGCCAAGCGCAACGAGATCTTCGACATGCTGATCGCGCTGACCGAAAAGCCGGGACCCACGGGCGACACGCCCGATATCGTGATCTGGCCGGAAACCTCGGTTCCCTTCCTCCTGACGGAAGCGCCACAGGCCGTTGCGGCGATCGCGGCTGCGCTCGCGCCGGGTCAGGTCCTGCTCGCCGGAGCCGCCCGCCTCGGCGAGGTCGACCGGGCCGACGGCATGCCAACCTACTACAATTCCATTCTCGCGCTCGACAGCGACGGCGTGATCTTCGACGCCGCCGACAAGAAGCACCTCGTGCCCTTCGGCGAATACCTGCCGCTGAGGCCGCTGCTCGAACGCATTGGCCTGAAGGCGGTCGCCGCCTCAGCCGATCGCGGCTATTCGCCGGCGGAGCGGCGGCGCGCCCTGTCGCTTCCCGGCGGCGTCGTTGTCCTGCCCTCGGTCTGCTACGAAGCCATCTTCCCCTATGAAGCGGAAGCCGAGGGAGCACCGGCGACGGTGATGGTCAACGTGACCAATGACGCGTGGTACGGCGACACGCCGGGACCCTATCAGCACGCCCATCAGGCGCGCATTCGCGCCGTCGAGAACGGTCTGCCCATGCTTCGCGCGGCCAATAACGGCGTCTCGGCGATCTACGATGCCCTTGGGCGGCAGTCCGCCGCGCTGGGCTATGGCCCGCAAGGCGCCGTCGAGGCGCGGCTGCCGCAAGCACAGGCCTCGACCTGGTATGCGCGGCAGGGCCTTTTCACGTTCTGGGGCCTGATCGCGGCGCTGGCATTGGCCGCCATAATCGGCCGGTATGTGGAACTCCGGCACACCTTCAGGCATTAATCATGTTGATTAACGCGCTTTGAATCGCGTGAAATTGGCTGTTATGCTACGCTACGTGATGTCGGCTCCGCTGCCGTCACTCTGGTCCTTGGAAATAAAAATGATAAACAGCCGCTGGTCGGCAAGGGCAATTAATGACCGCGAACAAAAAGCAACCCAATCCGATCGACATTCACGTTGGCGGACGTATCCGCTTGCGGCGTACGATGATGGGAATGAGCCAAGAGAAGCTCGGCGAGCAATTGGGAATCACCTTTCAGCAGGTGCAGAAATACGAAAAGGGAACCAACCGCGTCGGCGCCAGTCGGCTGCAGAACATCGCCGCCATTCTTGGCGTCCCGGTTTCCTTCTTCTTCGAGGATGCGCCTGGCGACAGCGTGACGTCCGAAGTCGGCGGCATGAATGAGAGCTCGTCGTCCTATGTCGTGAATTTCCTGTCGAGTGCCGAAGGATTGCAGCTCAACCGGGCGTTCGTCCGCATTTCGGACCCCAAGGTGCGCCGCCGTATCATCGATCTCGTCAAGGCGCTCGCGGCCGAATCCGACGACGCTTGAATGGTGCGGTCAACGGATATGCACTTATCCTTATATCTTTAAGCGAATCCCGCTTTTTGCTTGACCGAAATTCGTCACTTGCCTAACGAGGGCGGACTTTGCGCCGCCGTTCGGTCTTGGCGCGTTTGACAAAGCGGGGACATTATCCATGGCGCGTCAGGACTATCTTTTCACCAGCGAATCCGTCTCCGAGGGGCATCCCGACAAGGTTTGCGACCGGATCTCCGACGAGATCGTCGATCTGGTCTATCGCGAGGCGCGCAAGCATGGCGAAGAGGAAAAGTGGCGCGTACGCGTGGCCTGCGAAACCCTGGCGACCACCAACCGCGTGGTGATCGCCGGCGAAGTCCGTGTGCCTGAGACCATGCTCAAGAAGGACAAGGCCGGCAACTTCGTCACCGACGCAACCGGCCATCCCTTGGTCAATCCGTCGAAATTCCGGTCCGCCGCCCGTCGCGCGATCCGTTCCATCGGATACGAACAGGACGGTTTCCACTGGAAGACCTGCCGCATCGACGTGCTGCTGCACGGCCAGTCGGCGGATATCGCCCAAGGCGTGGACAACGCCTCCGACAAGCAGGGCGAGGAAGGCGCGGGCGATCAGGGCATCATGTTCGGCTATGCCTGCAACGAGACGCCGGATCTGATGCCGGCGCCGATCTTCTACGCCCACAAGATCCTCGAATTGCTTGCCGAAGCCCGGCACGCGGGCGAGGGCGATGCCGCGATGCTCGGCCCCGATGCCAAGTCGCAGGTCACCGTGCGCTACAGGGACGGCAAGGCCGCCGAGGTGGTCTCCATCGTCTTGTCGACGCAGCACATGGACGACAGCTGGGACAACAAGAAGGTCCGCTCTGTCGTCGAACCCTATATCCGCCAGGCGCTGGGCGAACTGCCGATCGCCGATGACTGCGTCTGGTACATCAACCCGACCGGCAAGTTCGTCATCGGCGGCCCGGACGGCGATGCCGGCCTGACCGGCCGCAAGATCATTGTCGACACCTATGGCGGCGCCGCGCCGCATGGCGGTGGCGCCTTCTCCGGCAAGGACACCACCAAGGTGGACCGCTCCGCCGCCTATGCCGCGCGCTATCTCGCCAAGAACGTCGTCGCCGCCAAGCTCGCCGACAAGTGCAACATCCAGCTGTCCTACGCCATCGGCGTCGCGCAGCCGCTATCGGTCTATGTCGATACCTACGGCACCGGCAAGGTCGACGATGCCGCGATCGAGACGGCCCTGCGCGAGGTCATGGACCTCTCGCCGACCGGCATCCGCAAGCATCTCGACCTCAACAAGCCGATCTACGCCAGGACGGCGGCCTACGGTCATTTCGGCCGCAAGCCCGGCCGTGACGGATCCTTCTCCTGGGAGAGGACCAACCTGGTCAAGCCGCTGAAGGCCGCGCTCGGCGTAAAATGACCGAAGAGAAGCGACGCTCCCGGGCAACCGAGGCGTTTTTCGGTCGCCGCCGCGGCAAAACGCTGAAGCCGCGCCAGGCGGAACAACTCGGCCGCCTTCTTCCGGCGTGGAAGATCGACCTGACGGAACCCGCCCCCGGGGGGCTTGCCGACCTGTTCGATCGTTCGCCGGAGCTTGTGCTCCTTGAGATCGGCTTCGGCGGCGGAGAGCATCTGTTGCATCGGGCGCTCGAAAGCCCGGAAACGGGCTTCATCGGTGTCGAGCCCTTCGTGAATTCCATGGCGAAATTCGTCGCGGCGGCGGGCGATGCGGGCGTGACCAATGTCCGCCTTTTTGACGATGACGCGACGCAGCTGCTCGACTGGCTGCCCGATGCGTGCCTCGACGGGATCGATCTGCTCTATCCCGATCCGTGGCCGAAGATGCGGCACTGGAAGCGGCGCTTCGTCAACGAGGTCAATCTTGACCGCTTCGCGCGCGTCCTGAAGCCCGGCGCGCGTTTCTGCTTCGCCTCCGACATCGACACCTATGTCAACTGGACACTCCGGCACATATACGCCCATCCGGACTTCGACTGGCCGGCGCGCAATGCCTCCGACTGGCGCACGCCCTATGAAGGCTGGCCCGGCACGCGTTACGAGGCCAAGGCGCTTCGCGAGGGACGGACGCCGGCCTATCTCACATTTCGGCGCAAATAGCGGTCACTTGGCCGAGGCCAGCCGCAAGGGCCCGCGTCGCGGCACGATATGGACGACCGAGTATCCGTTCCGCTTCAGCTCCGCGAGGAAGCCCGGCAGCATCGCAGCCGTGCGCGCTTGCAGGTCATGGAACAGGATGATGCCGCCGCCCTTACGCCGAAGCGACGCCATGGTGCGCGCCGAAACCTGTTGCGGCCCTGATTTGAAATAGTCTTTGGAATCGATGTCCACGTCGAGAACGACGACGCCGCGCGACGCCATGTAGGAGCGAAGCCGGCTGGTATCGGCGAGATAGGGGAACCGGAAGAACCTGACCGGCCCGCCGCCGGCGGCCCGGATCGCATCCTCGCCGCGCTTGATCTCGGCCACCGCCCGATCGAAGCTCATATGTGCAAGGTTCGGGTGGCCCCATGTATGGCTGCCGATCGAATGCCCCCGGCCTGCCACCTTGCGAACGGTCCCGGGATGGCTCTTCGCCATCTGGCCAACCATCAGGAAGGTCGCCTTCACGCCGAACTGGTCGAGCGTCTTGAGAATGGAATCGGTGCGCCCCGGTACCGGTCCGTCGTCGAAAGTCAGGATCACTTCACGCGGCTTCAGACGGATGTCGTAGACATTCGAAACGGAAATGGTGCGCCCGGCGAGCCGCCCTTTGCGCGGTAGCACGTCATCGAAAGGCGCCCGTCCGGGCCTGACGAAGGCGGAGGCCACTTCCGTACCGCCAGCTTCCGGAGATTTGCGGAATTTGTCCGGGGCCTGGGTGCTGGCGCAACCGGCGATGAGGAGGGCGCCGAGCAGCGGCGGCAGAAGACGCTGGAACATGGGACTCGCACGGTCTGTTTCGCCCGTTTGTTTTCGCCGATTATGGTTAATGGACCCTTTCGGCCCGTCGCCGGCTTGCCGTGCTGGCGAAAGATCGCGCCCCTTGCGCTTTGTCCGCCCGGGGCGTATATGGAAGTCAAATTCTTGGTCTTTTGAACAAGGGTGGGCCCGCAAGGACCCGCTCTTTTTGTTTTAGCGGTGAGGAACGCACCAAATTGAGCGACGCATATCTGGCGCCGATCGAAAATGACGAACAGCGCATCGTCCGCGAGACGGGCGTGGACGCGCGCGTCGCGTCGATCGTTGAGCCCGTGCTCAATTCGGCCGGCTACCGGCTGGTCCGCGTCCGCCTGTCCGGAATGAACGGACTGACGCTCCAGATCATGGCCGAGCGTGCCGACGGCACCATGACCGTCGAGGATTGCGAGAACGTGTCGCGCATGATCTCGCCCTTGCTCGACGTCGAGGATCCGATCGACCGGGCCTATCACCTTGAAGTGTCTTCGCCCGGCATCGACCGGCCGCTTGTGCGCATGTCCGATTTCGCGCGGTGGAGCGGCCATATGGCGAAGATCGACACGTCGGTGATTGTCGCGGGGCGCAAGCGCTTTCGCGGCACGATCACCGGACTTTCTCAGGACAGCGTCACGCTGGAATCCGACAAGGCGAGCTTCGGCGATTCGATGGTCGCGGAAATCCCACTCGACACGATCGCCGATGCACGGCTGATCCTGACCGATGAATTGATCCGCGCCGCGCTGAAGGCCGACAAGGCTGCCCGCCAGGCGCGTGGACTGGAACTGGAAGACGAGGACTCCGTATCCGAAGACGATACGGACAACTGAAGGCCCACAGGAGACCGCAATGGCTGTCAGTGCAAACAGGTTGGAACTTCTTCAGATCGCCGATGCCGTGGCGCGCGAGAAGCTCATCGACAAGGACATCGTGATCGGCGCAATGGCCGATGCCATTCAGAAGGCCGCGAAGTCCCGCTACGGGCAGGAAACCAATATCCGCGCCGATATCAACACCAAGACCGGCGAGATCAAGCTGCAGCGTCTTCTCGAGGTCTCCGAGTCCGTCGAGGACTCGGCAACGCAGATTTCCATCGAGCAGGCCCGCGACCGCAACCCGGACGCTCAGCCCGGTGACTTCATCGCCGAACAGCTGCCGCCGCTCGATTTCGGCCGTATCGCCGCCCAGTCCGCCAAGCAGGTCATCGTGCAGAAGGTCCGCGAGGCCGAGCGCGACAACCAGTATGACGAGTTCAAGGACCGTGTCGGCGAGATCGTCAACGGATCGGTCAAGCGCGTCGAATACGGCAATGTGATCGTCGATCTCGGCCGCGCCGAGGCGATCATCCGCCGCGACGAACTGATCCCGCGCGAGACCTACCGCTATGGCGACCGTGTGCGCGCCTACGTCTATGACGTGCGCCGCGAGCAGCGCGGTCCGCAGATCTTCCTGTCGCGCACCCATCCGCAGTTCATGGCGAAGCTGTTCCAGATGGAAGTGCCGGAAATCTACGACGGCATCATCGAGATCAAGTCTGTCGCCCGCGACCCCGGTTCGCGCGCCAAGATCGCCGTCGTCTCGCGCGATTCGGCCATCGACCCGGTCGGCGCCTGCGTCGGCATGCGCGGCTCCAGGGTCCAGGCGGTCGTCGCCGAATTGCAGGGCGAGAAGATCGACATCATTCCCTGGCAGCCCGATGCGGCGTCCTTCATCGTCAACGCTCTGCAGCCGGCCGAAGTCGCCAAGGTCGTCCTCGACGAGGATGCCGAGCGCATCGAGGTCGTCGTGCCGGACGAGCAGCTGTCGCTGGCCATCGGCCGCCGCGGCCAGAACGTCCGTCTTGCCTCGCAATTGACCGGCTGGGATATCGACATTCTGACCGAGGAAGAGGAATCGGCGCGCCGTCAGAAGGAATTCGTCGAACGCTCGAACCTGTTCATGGAATCGCTCGATGTCGACGAGATGGTCGGCCAGGTCCTGGCCTCGGAAGGCTTCACCTCGATCGAGGAAGTCGCCTATGTCGATGCCGAGGAAGTCTCCTCCATCGAGGGCTTCGATGAGGAAACCGCCGCCGAGATCCAGACCCGTGCGCGCGAGCACCTCGACCGCATCGAGGCGGAAAACGACGAGAAGCGCAAGAATCTGGGCGTCGCCGACGAAATCCGCGAAGTTCCCGGCATCACCACCGCGATGATGGTCGCGCTCGGCGAGGAAGGCATCAAGTCGATGGAAGACTTCGCCGGTTGCGCCTCCGACGATCTCGTCGGCTGGCGCGAGCGCAAGGATGGCGAGACGACGTTCCATGACGGCGTCCTGACGCCGTTCGGCGTCAGCCGCGTTGATGCCGAGGAAATGGTCGTCGCCGCGCGTCTCGCCGTCGGCTGGATCACCGAGGAGGGCCTGCGTGCCTCCGAGGAGGAAGTCGAGGGCGAAGGCGAAGAGGAAGCCGTGGAAGAAGCTCCGGTCTCGACCGGCGTGATCTTCGACGCTTGAGACGAACGATGCGCGCGCGGACGGAGATAACGGCACTTGGGCGGGATCGCAGGCAAGAAGGACGACATGAACGACCGCACCTGCATCGTGACCGGGAAGGCCGGGTCCGTGGACGACATGATCCGCTTCGTGGCGGGTCCCGACGGGACGGTCGTCCCTGACCTGAAGCGCAATCTGCCGGGTCGTGGCTGTTGGGTCACGGCCAGGCGGGACCTCGTCGACAAGGCCGTTGCGAAGAAACTGTTTCGCCGCGGTCTGAAACAGGAAGTGCCCGCCGATCTTGAACTCGGCGCCCTCGTCGATCATCTGATAGCTAGGCGCGCGCTCGGCCAACTGGGTCTGACACGCAAGGCCGGCGGTGCCGTCACGGGACACGCTCAGGTCGACAAGGCAGTGCGAAGCGGCATGGCGATCGCCGTTCTGCACGATCCGTCCGCGGCTGCGGACGGCGTGCGCAAGATTGACCAGGCCCGGACATTCGTCCGCCGTATGGAAGGGCCTGATATACCCGCGTTCAAATCCTTTGCCGAGGGCGAATTGGATTTGGCATTGGGCGCGGGAAATGTGATACATGCTGCGATACTTGACGGACAGCCGGGACGTGCCGCACTGCGGCACCTTGTGTTTCTCGACCATTTCCGGCATTCCAGCGCAGAAAATGACAGATCAGGCGGTTCGAGCGAAAAGACCGCAAAGGACATGACTACGGAATGAGTGATACGACAGACGACAAGAAGACAGGCGCGGACGGCAAACGCACGCTGACGCTGAAACGCTCCGGCGGTGACAAGAGCACCGTCCGGCAGAATTTCAGCCACGGCCGCACGAAGTCGGTTGTCGTCGAAACGCGCAAGCGCAAGTTTACGCGGCCCGACGAAAAGCCGGCCGGCTCCGTTGCGTCCGGCGTGAAGCCACGCGCTGCCGCACCGGCTCCGGCGCCCGAGGCGCCGAAGCCCGCCGCTCCGCGTCCCGCGCCGGCGGCCGACGATCGTAGCGGCGTTGTGCTGAACCAGCTCTCCGATAACGAGATGGAAGCACGCAAGCGCGCGCTGGAAGAGGCCAAGGCCCGCGAGGTCGAGGATCGTCAGCGTGCGGCCGAAGAGGCCAAGCGTCGCGCCGAGGAAGATGAGCGCCGTGCGCAGGAGCGTGCCGAATCCGAACGCCGTCAGCGCGAGGAAGAAGAGCGCCTTGCCGCCGAGAAGGCCGCGCGCGAACGCGCCGAGGTCGAGGCCGCCAAGCGTGCGCCGGAACCTGAAGAGGAAAAGCCCGCAGCGGCCGCCAAGAGCGGACGCCGTGCCGCGGGCGACGCGGACGACGGACGCGGTGGTCCGCGCCGGTCCAGCCGCGCCGTCGAAGCGCCGCCGAAGCCGGCGCCGCGCCGCGAGGATGAACGCCGTCGCGGCAAGCTGACCCTGTCGAATGTCGGCGCAGACGCCGAAGGGCGTTCGCGCTCGCTGTCGGCCATGCGTCGCCGCCAGGAGAAGTTCAAGCGCTCCATGGCGTCGAACGAGCCGCGCGAGAAGATTTCCCGCGAGGTGCAGCTGCCCGAGACCATCACCATTCAGGAACTTGCCCAGCGCATGGCGGAACGCGCCGTCGATGTGGTCAAGTATCTGATGAAGGAAGGTCAGATGATGAAGCCCGGCGATCTGATCGACGCCGATCTGGCCGAACTCATCGCCGGCGAATTCGGACATACCGTCCGGCGCGTCACCGAGGCCGATGTCGAGGAAGGCATCTTCGACGTCGAGGACAACCCCGACGACATGCGGCCGCGTCCGCCGGTCGTGACCATCATGGGTCACGTCGACCACGGCAAGACCTCGCTGCTCGATGCGATCCGCAACGCCAATGTGGTGTCCGGCGAAGCCGGGGGCATCACCCAGCATATCGGCGCCTATCAGGTCGAGAAGGACGGTCAGAAGATCACCTTCCTCGATACGCCGGGCCACGCCGCCTTCACGGCGATGCGCGCGCGCGGTGCCCAGGCCACCGATATCGCCATTCTCGTGGTCGCGGCGGATGACAGCGTCATGCCGCAGACGATCGAATCGATCAATCACATCAAGGCGGCCGGTGTGCCGATGATCGTGGCGATCAACAAGATCGACAAGCCGGACTCCGATGCGCAGAAAGTGCGCACCGAACTGCTCCAGCACGAGGTCTTCGTGGAATCCATGGGTGGTGAAATCCAGGATGTCGAAGTCTCGGCGCTCAAGGGCACCAATCTCGACGGGTTGCTTGAGGCGATCCTGCTTCAGTCGGAACTCCTCGAACTCAAGGCCAATCCGAACCGCACGGCCGAAGGCGTGGTCATCGAGGCCAAGCTGGACAAGGGCCGCGGTTCGGTTGCGACCGTGCTCGTTCAGGCCGGTACGCTCAGGACCGGCGACATCGTCGTCGCCGGCGACGAGTCGGGCCGCGTCCGCGCGATCATCAACGATCGCGGCGAGCAGTTGAAGGAAGCCGAGCCGTCGCTTCCGGTCGAGATCCTCGGTCTCAGCGGAACGCCGCAGGCCGGTGACCGTGTCGCCGTGGTCGATTCGGAAGCACGTGCCCGCGAAATCTCCGAGTACCGCCAGCGCGTGTCGCGTGAAAAGGCGGTTGCCCGCCAGGCTGGTTCGCGCGGTTCGCTCGAGCAGATGATGGCCCAGGCCCGCGACAACGAGCTGGCCGAGTTCCCGCTTGTCATCAAGGGCGATGTGCAGGGTTCCGTGGAGGCGATCCTCGGTGCGCTCGATAAGCTTGGCACTGACGAGGTCCAGGCCCGCATCGTCCATTCGGGTGCAGGCGGCATCACCGAGACCGATGTCTCGCTTGCCGAATCCACCGGCGCCGCGATCATGGCGTTCAACGTCCGTGCCAACAAGCAGGCCCGCGAAGCCGCAGAAGCCAACGGCGTCGAGATTCGCTACTACAACATCATCTACAACCTGCTGGATGATGTGAAGGCGGCCATGTCCGGCCTGCTTTCGCCGGAACGTCGCGAGACCTTCCTCGGCAATGCCGAGATCCTGGAGGTGTTCAACATCACCAAGGTCGGCAAGGTTGCCGGTTGTCAGGTCACCGAAGGCAAGGTCGAGCGTGGAGCCGGCGTGCGCCTCGTGCGCGACAATGTCGTGATCCACGAGGGCAAGCTGAAGACGCTCAAGCGCTTCAAGGACGAAGTTGCGGAAGTGCCGGTTGGTCAGGAATGCGGCATGGCGTTCGAGAACTACGACGACATTCGTGCCGGCGACGTGATCGAGTGCTTCCGCGTCGAGGAAATCGCCCGGACGCTCTGACGCCGGGCGCGACGTGAAATCCGAGTCGGGCCGGTAGCGATACCGGCCCGCCGCTTTTTGGGGGCGAAGGCGTGGAGCAGGATGATCCCGACAGCGGCCAGCCGATCCGCACCTTTTCTTACCGCCTGACGCCGCAAGACGCTTACGCATGGGTCTCCATGCCGCGCCCCTATTCGGGCACCGGAAAACTTTTCTCCATCCTCTGGCTGATGCTGGCCGGTATTGCGATGGGACTGCTTCCGGAAAGCATCACTGGTGCAGATCGGTCCCTGCGATGGTGGGCGATTGGAGGTGGGCTTCTCCTTTTCCAGTTCGCGGTCCTCGTCCTGGTCTTCAATCTGCGCCTGCGGCGGCGTGCCCGCCGGCTGGTGCCGGCTCCATGCGATGTCGAACTGGAGGAATGGGGCGATCATCTCTGCGAGAAGCGCGACGGCCGCATCACCGACGTGCCGCTCGAAACGATAGCGTCGGTGACGCGCACCGAGCGTCACGTCTTCATCGACGCGCCGGACGATGTCCTGATCATCCCCGCGTGCGCCTTCGAGGACACCGGCGAAATGATTGCCTTCGCCGAGGGTTGGGAGGAGGCCGCCCAAGACCCCGAGACGTTCCTTTACGGCGCAAAGGGTGGCGAAAACCGATAACCGGCGTTATGACGCGCCAAACGCTCTCCGGTCCGATCCCGCGGGGCGAACAAAACAGAGTAAGCCAATGTCACGTTCTGAACAGTCGAAGGGGCCGTCCCAGCGGCAATTGCGCGTCGGCGAACAGGTTCGCCACGCCCTCACCGAAATCCTGCAGCGCGGCGAAGTCCGCGATCCCGTCCTCGAAGGCTCGGTGATCTCGGTCAACGAGGTGCGCATGTCGCCGGACCTCAAGATCGCCACAGCCTATGTCACCGCGCTTGGCCGCGAGGACATGGACCCGGTCATCAAGGCGCTCGCCGCCAACGCGAAATTCATTCGCGGCCGCGTCGGCCCGTCCCTGCGCCAGATGAAATACATGCCGCAATTCCGCTTCCGCGCCGATACCAGCTTCGACAATTTCTCGAAGATCGACGAATTGCTGCGGTCTCCCGAGGTTGCGCGCGATCTCGACCACGGGGAGGGAGACGAGGACGATTGAGGACGGGCGAAGCGGCAACCTGCTGGCTGTGTGAACGGGCGCTTGGGCCCCGCGTCGAATGGCACCACCCGGTGCCGAAAAGTCGCGGTGGCCGGGACACCGTCCCCGTCCATCCGATCTGCCACGCCACGCTGCATCGCCATTTCTCCAACACGGAGCTTGCGATCTTCGGCGACGATGTCGCGGCGCTGAGACGACAGGAGAAGGTCGCGCGCTTCCTGCGCTGGATCGACCGCAAGCCGCCGGAATTTCACGCGCCGACCCGCAAGCGGCGCAACGCGATATAGGATCCGCCACGCCTTTGCCGGCGGATGCATGAACGGACAGGAAAAAACATGGGTCGCAGAAAGAAAAAGGGCCGTCCGGTATCGGGCTGGCTGGTGCTCGACAAACCACTCGGCATGGGGTCGACCGACGCCGTCTCGAAGATCAAATGGCTGTTCAAGGCGGAGAAGGCGGGCCATGCCGGCACGCTCGACCCGCTCGCCTCCGGCATCCTGCCGATCGCGCTCGGCGAGGCCACCAAGACGGTGCCCTACGTGATGGACGGCGCCAAGGTCTATCGCTTCACCGTCGCATGGGGCTCGGAGACGGCGACCGACGATGCCGAGGGCGAGGTGCTCAAGACCTCGGACGACCGTCCGGCCCGCGATGCCATCGAGGCGATCCTCGGCGACTACACCGGCACGATCCAGCAGAAGCCGCCGGCCTATTCGGCGATCAAGATCGCCGGCGAGCGCGCCTATGATCTCGCCCGCGAGGGCGAAGCCGTCGACATTCCGGCCCGCGAGGTCGAGATCGAGAGCCTGGAGATCGTCAGCCACGAGGACGGACGCACCGCCTTCGAGGTCGATTGCGGCAAGGGAACCTATGTCCGCGCTCTTGCCCGCGACATGGGGCGCCATCTCGGCTGCTACGGCCATGTCGTCGAATTGCGCCGCACGGTCGTCGAACCCTTCGACGAGGAAGACGCGGTTTCGCTCGAGGAACTGGAAAAGGCCGTCGCCGAGGCCGAAGCGTCCGTGGCCTCCGAAGGCGAGGAGGATGAAATTGTCGAGGAGCGCCTGAAGGCGCGGTTCGCGGCGCTCGATCCGGTTCTCTTGGATACTGGCGAGGCGATGGATGGTTATCCGCAGGTCGTCATGTCGGGCGATCAGGCGAACCGCATTCGTCTCGGCAATCCGGTGATCCTGCGCGGCCGCGACGCGCCGCTGCCCGCCGAAGACGCCTGTGCCTTCGAACATGGCAGGCTGATCGCTATCGGCGAGATCGCCGGCGGCGAGTTCCGGCCGCGCCGCGTCATCAAGACCTGACCTGCCACGCGGGATCGCAAGAATGCGACCTGCCGGATCGCTGCGCCGATAGCATCTCGCATGCGCCTTGTGCTGGTGTAGCGAGACGAACAAACGAAAGGATCTCACCATGATCGAGAAACGGGATTTCTATATCGACGGCAAATGGGTCGCGCCGCGCGCGCCCAATGATTGCGACGTCATCGATCCGGCCACGGAAGAGGCCTGCGCCGTCATTTCGCTGGGCGCGAAAGCCGATGTCGATGCCGCCGTCGCGGCCGCGCGCCGCGCTTTCCCGGCCTGGGCGGCGACGCCGCTTGAAACCCGCATCGCGCTGCTGGAAAAGCTCGACGCCGTCATGCAGCGCCGCATCGGCGAACTCGGCGAGGCGATCTCGCTGGAAATGGGCGCGCCGATCGATTTCGCCACCAATGACCAAGCGGCCTGCGGCCCGTGGCATATGAGCGGCTTCCTCGAAGGCGCGAAGCACATCGCATGGGAAGAACCCTTCGCCGAGGGACAGGTGATCGTGCGCGAGCCGATCGGCGTCTGCGGCCTCATCACGCCGTGGAACTGGCCGATCAACCAGATCGCGCTGAAGGTCTATCCGGCGCTCCTGACCGGCTGCACCTGCATCCTGAAACCCTCGGAGATCGCGCCGCTCTCGGCGCTCCTGTTCGCTGAGTTCGTCGACGAGGCGGGTTTCCCGGCCGGTGTCTTCAATCTCGTCAATGGCGACGGCCCGGGTGTTGGTGAGGCGATGTCCAACCACCCCGACATCGACATGATGTCGTTCACCGGCTCCACCCGCGCCGGGACGGCCGTTTCCAGGGGCGCGGCCGAAACGGTCAAGCGCGTCACGCTGGAGCTTGGCGGCAAGTCGCCCAACATCATCTTCGCCGATGCCGACCTGCCGCGCTCCATCCGCCGCGGTGTCGATCACTGCATGGAGAACACCGGCCAGTCCTGCAATGCGCCGACCCGCATGCTGGTCGAACGCCCGGTTTACGAAGAAGCGGTCGATCTTGCCCGGCAGTCCGCCGAGGCGGTCGGCGTCGGCAATCCGCGCGAGCATGGAGATCATATCGGCCCGCTCGTCTCGCAGGCGCAGTTCGACAAGGTCCAGGGCCTGATCGAGACCGCCATTTCGGAAGGCGCGCGGCTTGTCACGGGCGGCATGGGCCGCCCCGACGGCGTCAATCGCGGCTTCTATGCGCGCCCGACGGTCTTCGCCGACGTGGATAACGGGATGACGATCGCACGCGAGGAGGTCTTCGGTCCGGTGCTGGTCATGATCCCCTTCGAGGGCGAGGAAGAGGCTGTCGCGATCGCCAACGACACGCCTTACGGCCTTGCCGCCTATCTCTCGACCGGCGACGCCGAAAAGGGCCAGCGCGTCGCGCGGCAATTGCGCGCCGGCATGGTCCGCGTCAACGGCGCCGGCTTCTCCGCCGGCCACCCGTTTGGCGGCTACAAGCAGTCCGGCAATGGCCGCGAAGGCGGCCGCTGGGGCATCGAGGATTTTCTGGAGGTCAAGATCATCAGCGCGCGCTAGCCGGCGAAGCGTCATGTCGAGCGGTATCTCCGGAAACCCTCGACATTTGGCCATTCATCGCTTATATGCGCGCCAGCATTCCAGAAATGCGAAACACGGCCCCTGCTGGACGACATCCCGGCACAGGGCGGCTCACCCGAACAAAAAAGGGGCTTGGCCCCGAAATAGAAAGGACACACGATGTCGATTACGCCTGAGCGCAAAGCCGAACTTATCCAGAAATTCGCGACCAAGGAAGGCGACACAGGTTCGCCGGAAGTCCAGGTGGCGATCCTCACCGAACGGATCACCAACCTGACCGAACACTTCAAGGGCCACAAGAAGGACAACCATTCCCGCCGTGGCCTCCTGAAGATGGTTTCGCAGCGCCGCAGCCTTCTGGACTATGTGAAGCGCATTGACGTGGCACGGTATCAGACGCTGATTTCCGAACTCGGCATTCGCCGCTAACAAATTGACGGACCGGTCCTGCCGGTCCGTCTTTGCCATTCCGGGGCATTAACCGGAAAACACCGGCCGGCGGACATCGGTGCCGCCGCCAGACCCGAGGGAGCTTCGGGGCAGGATTGCCGGCTGCTTGAGAATGACCCAAGCATCCTGTCGTCTTGCCCGTCGCTCGTTCAGAACGAAGACAGGGGCGATCCGCGCGATAACGCAGCGGATGCGTTCCGCATAACAAGGACAAGACATGTTCAATCATCACAAGGTCGAAATCGACTGGGGCGGCCGCCCGCTCATTCTCGAAACGGGCAAGGTTGCCCGTCAGGCGCATGGCTCGGTCATCGCCACCTACGGCGAGAGCGTCGTTCTGGCCACCGTCGTCTCCGCCAAGGAGCCGAAGCCCGGCCAGGATTTCTTCCCGCTGACCGTCAACTACCAGGAAAAGACTTTCGCGGCCGGCAAGATCCCCGGCGGCTTCTTCAAGCGTGAAGGCCGCCCGTCGGAAAAGGAAACGCTGACCTCGCGTCTGATCGACCGCCCGATCCGCCCGCTTTTCCCCGACGGCTACAAGAACGACACCCAGGTCGTCCTCACCGTTCTGCAGCATGATCTGGAAAACGATCCGGACGTCCTCGCCATGGTCGGCGCTTCCGCTGCGCTGACGCTCTCCGGCGTTCCCTTCATGGGCCCGATCGGCGGCGCACGCGTCGGCTACATCAACGGCGAATATGTGCTCAACCCGCATATCGACGAGATGGAGGAAAGCGAACTCGATCTGGTCGTCGCCGGCACCACGGACGCCGTGCTGATGGTTGAGTCCGAAGCCAACGAACTGTCCGAAGATGTCATGCTCGGCGCGGTCATGTTCGGCCATCGCTCGATGCAGCCGGTCATCAACGCCATCATCAAGCTGGCCGAAGTCGCCGCCAACGAGCCGCGCGATTTCCAGCCGGAAGATCTCTCCGCCCTCGAAGGCGAGATGGAAGGCCTCGTCGCCTCGGAACTGGCCGAAGCCTACACGATCACCGACAAGCAGGACCGCTACAAGGCCATCGACGCCGCCAAGGCGAAGGTGAAGGCGCATTTCGCGCCGGCCGAAGGCGAGGAAGCCGCATGGACCGGCGAGCAGATCGGCTCGGTCTTCAAGTCGCTTCAGGCCAAGGTGGTCCGCGGCAACATCCTCAAGACCAAGACCCGCATCGACGGCCGCGATCTTTCGACGGTCCGTCCGATCGTGTCGGAAGTCGGCATCCTGCCGCGCACGCACGGTTCGGCCCTGTTCACCCGCGGTGAAACGCAGGCTCTCGTCGTCGCCACGCTCGGCACCGGCGAGGACGAGCAGTTCATCGACGCGCTGACCGGGACCTACAAGGAATCCTTCATGCTGCACTACAACTTCCCGCCCTATTCGGTCGGTGAAGCTGGTCGCATGGGCTCCCCGGGCCGCCGCGAAATCGGCCACGGCAAGCTGGCATGGCGCGCGGTGCACCCGCTCCTGCCGAGCGCCGAGGAATTCCCCTACACGCTGCGCGTCGTCTCCGAGATCACCGAGTCCAACGGCTCGTCCTCGATGGCAACCGTTTGCGGCACCTCGCTGTCGCTGATGGATGCGGGCGTTCCGCTGAAGTCGCCGGTCGCGGGCATCGCGATGGGCCTCATCAAGGAAGGCGAAGACTTCGCCGTCCTCTCCGACATTCTCGGTGACGAGGATCATCTCGGCGACATGGACTTCAAGGTGGCCGGTTCGGCCAATGGCGTGACCTCGCTGCAGATGGACATCAAGATCCAGGGCATCACCGAGGAGATCATGCGCGTCGCTCTCGACCAGGCCAAGGACGGTCGCCTGCACATCCTCGGCGAAATGTCGAAGGCCCTGTCGGAAAGCCGTGCGGAACTGGGCGAATTCGCCCCGCGCATCGAGCAGTTGCAGATCCCGGTCGACAAGATCCGTGACGTCATCGGTTCGGGCGGCAAGGTGATCCGCGAGATCGTCGAGCAGACCGGCGCGAAGATCAACATCGAGGACGACGGCACGGTGAAGATCGCATCGGCCTCCGGCAAGGAGATCGAGGCGGCCAAGAAGTGGATCCACTCCATCGTGGCCGAGCCGGAAGTCGGCGAGATCTACGAGGGCACGGTCGTCAAGACCGCCGATTTCGGCGCCTTCGTGAACTTCTTCGGCCCGCGTGACGGCCTCGTCCACATTTCGCAGCTCGCGCCCGAGCGCGTCGGCAAGACCACCGACGTCGTCAAGGAAGGCGACAAGGTCTTCGTCAAGCTGATGGGCTTCGACGAGCGCGGCAAGGTCCGCCTGTCGATGAAGGTCGTCGATCAGGAGACCGGCAAGGAAAAGCCGCGCGAGGAAAAGGCCGAGTAGGTCCTTTCATCCCGGAATAAACAACGACGCGGGGCATTTTGCCCCGCGTTTTTTCTTTGAGGCACGAAATGAGCGGCGCTGTCGAAACCCTGTTCCTGCCCCTGTCGTCCGGCGATATCGACCCGCCGCGCGAAGGCGAGCGCGTCGCTTTTCTCAACGCCGCCGTTCCGCTGTCTGCGCCTGACCCGGCGCTCAAGGCGGCGCTTTTGTGCGAGCAGGGCTTTCGCCCGGACTATCTCGCGCTGGAGCGTGCCGGTTTCGCCGTGACTGCCGACCTAAATGCGCAAGATGGCAGCCTGGCTGCCGCGCTGGTTCTGGCCGGCAAGCACAAGGGCGAGAACCATGCGATGCTCGCGCGTGCCGCCCGCCTTGTGAAACCCGGAGGCACCATCGCCGTCGCGGGCGACAAGGCGCTCGGCATTGCCAGCTTGCGCAAATGGGCCGGAGACCGCGTCGCGATCGAAGGCTCGCTCGCCAAGCACCACGCAACGGTCTTCTGGTTCGCCGCGCCGGGCGATGAGACCTTCGCCGATGCGGTTGCAGCGCCCGCCACCGTAGATGGCCGCTTCGAAACCGCACCGGGCATGTTCTCCCACACCAGGCCCGATCCCGGCTCCATCCTGCTGGCGCGCCATTTCGATGACCGCATCAAGGGCACGGTCGCCGATTTCGGCGCGGGCTGGGGCTATCTGGCGGCGCATGTGCTGGAAAAGGGACGCCCGCAAAGCCTGGCACTTTTCGAGGCGCATCATCCCTCGCTGCAGGCCGCAGGGCGCAATCTCGCGGATATCCTTGGCGACGTGACGCTCGAAACGCACTGGGCCGACCTGACATCCGAACCGCTCGAACGTCGCTTTGACTGGATCGTCATGAACCCGCCCTTCCATGCCGGCCGCGGGTCGGAGCCGGATATCGGCAAGGCCTTCATCACCGCGGCCTCGAAGGCGCTGAAGCCCGGCGGTCGGTTGCTGATGGTCGCCAACCGCAAGCTGCCCTACGAACAGGCGCTGGCGCAGGGGTTTCGGCACGTGAAGGAAGTAACTGTGGAAGCGGGTTACAAGGTCGTGGAAGCTTTACGCTAGCACGCTTTCGGGCTCGTCGTGCTCTTCGCGGGTGTCCTCGATTGCGACCGGTTTGCCGAAATAATACCCCTGCATCAATGTACAGCCGGCAGCCTCCAGGAGCAGCTTTTGCGCCTCCGTTTCCACGCCTTCGGCCAGCACCGAGACGCCGAGCGCATGCCCGAGATTGACGACCGTGGAAATGACGGCCGCGCCATTCTCGTGCTCGCCGATCCGCGCCACGAGTGACTGGTCGAGTTTCAGCTTGGTAAAGGGCAATTCGGTCAGGTAGCCGAGATTGGAATAGCCTGTTCCGAAGTCGTCGATCGAGATCGCACAGCCAAGATCGCGGATTTCCTGGAACTTCCGGCGCACGGTAAAATGATCGAGGATCAGGATGTTCTCGGTGACTTCCAGTTCGATCCGTTTCGGCGAGACGCCGTGAGCGCGCATGACTTCTGAAAACCGCGCGACGAAGTCCGGATACTCCAGTTGCTTCGGAGAGACGTTCACCGCGATCGTGACATCCTGCGGGAACCGGGCGATGTCCTCGCACACCCGTTTCAGAACCCACATTCCGATCTGACCGATCAATCCGCATTTCTCGGCGACAGAGATGAACTCCGAGGGCGGTATGTAGCCCTTCTCGGGATGGTTCCAGCGCAAGAGCGCCTCATAACCGACGACCTCCCCCGAAATGCTCTGCACCTGAGGCTGGTAGACCAGTTCGAAATCGCGCGTCTGCACAGTCTTCGCAAGCTCGCTCTCGATCCATTTGCGGTAGGTGTCTGACCGGGTCATCTCCGGATGGTAGATGGCCCAGTTTCCGAGCCCGCCCGCCCGCGCATTGCTGCGCGCCAGGTTGGTCCGTCTCAGCGCGGTGGCCATGGAACGGTTCTCCGGGCCGAGTTCGACGAGGCCCGCCGTGCAGAAGATCGGTATCACATGGTGGCCCAGGCGGATCGGCCGGGCCATCTCCTCCAGCACGGCCGTCATGACGGCATGCAATTCGCGTTCGTCATGACTGACCTGGAACGCGAAGGCGAATTCGCTTCCGGTGATCCGCGCCACCGGGCCCAGATCGCCGACCAGCCGGCGGATACGGTCGCCGATATATCGCAGTATTTCATCACCGGTCTCCGCGCCATGCACCTGATTGATGTCGCGAAATGTATCGACCTCGATCGATACGAGCATCCAGCGCATCAGCTTGTGCATTTGGCTCTCACCGGATTCTTCCAGGCCCGTGATGGCCTTTTCCAGTCCTTCGCGCGAAAGAAGGCCGGTGGCGGAGTCGGTGGCGAGCGCGGCCTCGTAGACTTTCGAGGCTTCGTCGGAGCCGATGAAATAGGCATGTGCGCAGCCGGCCCCTGCAAGTGCGGACAGGCCGGCGATAATCGCTGAAATGGCGTTGAAATCGGATGCGCCGGCGGCGTCCAGCCGGTTCATCATCACCGCCCAGAGGCTCAGTGAAGCGGCGCCGAAGCCGCTCGAAAAAATCGTGATCAGCCGGAAAAGACTCGAATGTGCAACGGTAGACCGACTAGACATGACAACCTCGAACGTTTCGAAGATTGCCCGTCAAACCCTAATAAGCCGTTGCTTAACAGTCGTTTTTTGGACTGCCGCGGCAGCCTATTTGGGGTCGAGCTTGCGCAGTTCGTCCATCATCGGCATCGACATGATGTTGTACCCCGAATCCACGTAATGAATTTCACCCGTGACGCCCGAGGACATGTCCGACAGGAGATAGAGAGCCGACTGTCCGATTTCCTTGATGTCGACAGTCCGACGGAGGGGAGAATTGCGCTGCTGGTATGAGAAAATCGGCCGTGCGTCGCCGATGCCGGCACCCGCAAGCGTCCGCACCGGCCCCGCCGAGATCGCGTTGACGCGCACCCCGTCCTCGCCGAAATCGGCCGCCAGATACCGCACCATCGCCTCCAGAGCCGCTTTCGCGATACCCATCACGTTGTAGTTCGGCATAACGCGCACCGATCCGCCATAAGTCAGCGTCAGCACCGATCCGCCCTTGTTGAGCAGCGGTGCCGCAAGCTGTGCGACTTCGGTGAAGGAATAAGCCGAAATCACCATCGTGCGCGTGAAGTTGGCCCGCGTGGTGACGTCGAGATAGCGGCCCCTGAGTTCGTTGCGGTCCGAAAAGCCGATGGCATGAACGAGAAAGTCGATCGATCCCCATTCGGATTTCAGCGTGTCGAAAACGCTTTTGACGCTCTCGATGTCCTCGACATCGCATGGCATGAGCAGTTTCGAGCCGATCTCCTCGGCCAGCGGTTTCACGCGTCTGCCGAAAGCATCGCCCTGATAGGTCAGCGCGACCTCGGCGCCCTGGTCGGCCAGCGCCTTGGAGATTCCCCAGGCGATGGAGTGGTCGTTGGCCACTCCCATGATCAAGCCGCGTTTTCCCGCCATTAACCCGTTCATGCTTGCAGTTCCTCTCAGGTCAGCCGTTATGGCGTTGGAAAACCAGGGTGGCGTTGGTGCCGCCGAAGCCGAAGGAGTTGGACAGCACCGTATCGATCTTGGCGTTGTCGATGCGTTCGCGCACGATCGGCATGCCTTCGAACTCTGGATCGAGTTCGCTGATATGGGCGCTCTCGCCGATGAAGCCGTTCTGCATCATCAGGATCGAATAGATCGATTCCTGCGCCCCGGCCGCGCCGAGCGAGTGGCCGGTCAGCGATTTCGTCGAGGCGATGTAGGGCATTTCCTCGCCGAAGACCTCGCGGATCGCCGCCATTTCGCGGCTGTCGCCGACGGGCGTCGAGGTGCCGTGTGTGTTGATGTAATCGGCCTTGCCGTCGACGGTCGCCATGGCCTGGCGCATGCAGCGCACTGCGCCTTCGCCGGAAGGGGCTACCATGTCGTAACCGTCGGAGGTCGCGCCGTAGCCGACGATCTCGGCATAGATCTTCGCGCCGCGCGCTTTGGCGTGTTCCAGTTCCTCGAGCACCAGCACGCCCGCGCCGCCGGCGATGACGAAGCCGTCGCGCGCCACGTCATAGGCGCGCGAGGCGGTTGCGGCCGTATCGTTGTGCTTCGACGACATCGCGCCCATTGCGTCGAACAGGTTCGACATCGTCCAGTCGAGATCCTCGTGGCCGCCGGCGAAGACCATGTCCTGCTTGCCCCACTGGATCAGTTCATAGGCGTTGCCGATGCAATGCGCCGATGTCGAGCAGGCCGACGAGATGGAATAGTTGACGCCATGGATCTTGAACCAGGTCGCCAGTGTCGCCGATGCGGTTGACGACATCGCCTTCGGCACCGCGAACGGCCCGATGCGCTTCGGAGACCCTTTCTCGCGGGTGATGTCGGCGGCCTCGACGATCGTGTGGGTCGACGGTCCGCCCGATCCCATGATGATGCCGATCCGGTCATCTGTGATCGTGTCCGTGGTCAGCCCGGCATCGGCGATCGCCTGTTCCATGGCGACGTGGTTCCACCCCGCGCCCTGTGACAGGAAGCGCATGGCGCGCCTGTCGACGAGTTCGCTGGGGTCGAGCGTTGGCGCTCCCCAGACCTGGCAGCGGAATCCGCGTTCAGCGAAATCCGGAGAGAAACTGATGCCGGATTTCGCTTCGCGCAGCGAGGCGGTGACCTCTTCGGCATTGTTGCCGATGGATGAAACGATACCCAGCCCTGTAACGACGACGCGTCTCATGAAAGGCTCCCTGGCTTGTGTGGAGGGCGCTGCGGCCCTGCAGGCTGCGTTGTGTCAGGCCGTTTTTTCTTGGAACAGACCGACACGCAAGTCCTTCGCCTGAAAAACCGTTTCGCCGTCGGCCTTGACGAGGCCATCCGCGATCCCGAGCACCAGCCGGCCGCGCATCACGCGCTTGAAGTCGATCTCGTAGCTGACCAGCTTCGTCTTCGGCGTCACCATGCCCTTGAACTTGACCTCGCCCGTCGAGATTGCGCGCCCCTTTCCGGGCTCGCCAAGCCAGCCGAGGAAGAAGCCCGTCAATTGCCAGAGCGCATCGAGGCCGAGGCAGCCGGGCATCACCGGGTCGCCGATGAAGTGGCAGGGGAAGAACCAGAGATCGGGTTTGATGTCGAATTCCGCGCGGATCTGACCCTTGTCGTTCTCGCCGCCGGTCTCGCTGATATTGGTGATCCGGTCGACCATGAGCATCGGTGGAGCCGGCAGCTGCGCATTGCCCGGACCGAACATCTCGCCGCGAGCGCAGGTCATCAACTCCTCGAATGTATAGCTGGATTTCTGGTCAGCCATCGGCCGCTTCTTCCCTTCGTGTTCTTTCAGGCGTCGCGGGAGGGTTCCTCCGGACCCGCGCCTATTGATCGTTCAAGCCATAGCGAATATATGAAGACCACTGCAAGGGACAGAAAAATTCGCTGTTTTGCACGCAAGTTGAAACACGTTATGCGGGAATTGGACGAGGAATTGGCTGAGTCTGGGGTGGAGATCAGGCACAAACTGCAGAGCGCGGGGCTTCGGCCGACGCGCCAACGCGTTGCGCTTGCTGAACTGTTATTCGCTCAGGGTGATCGCCATCTCGCCGCCGAGGACCTGCATGGCGAGGCGCTTGCCTCCGGCGTGCCCGTCTCGCTTGCGACCGTCTACAACACGCTGCACCAGTTCACCGATGCGGGCATGCTTCGGATTCTGTCGGTGGAGGGGTCGCGCACCTATTTCGACACCAACACCTCCGATCACCATCACTTCTATGTCGAGGAGGATGGCGAGGTGATCGACGTTCCGGTCTCGAGCCTCTCGGTTCAGAACCTGCCCGAGCCGCCCGAGGGCATGGAAGTCGCCAATATCGATGTGGTGATCCGGCTGCGCCGCAAGCGCTGAGCCGCGGGCTTTCTCTTCTACTTGATGACTTCGTCCGGATACGCGCCCCAGAGCTCCGCCTGGTTGACGTAGCCGCGAAGCTTGCGGCTTTCGTAGCCGACTTCCAGCTCGCACCACGCGCCGTCGCAGGATGCGATCTTGCCGACAACGCCCGGTTCCAGATAGGCGACCACACCGGCCGCGGCGGCAGGCGTGTTGTAGAGAATCACCGTGTCGTCCGGGGAGTTTTCCTCGCGCCAGGGCGAAGCGATGGCCGTGCGCTCGCCCGAAAGCAGCGAACTGTGGATCCACCCCGTGGTGCCGTCCGCGTCGCGCACCCGGCGCCAGTTGTCATATTCCTGGATGATCTCCATCGGAATGCCGTTCTTCAGGTACCGGTAGGCGACCGAGTAGTCCGACCCCGGCCCGACGCGCATGTTCACCTTCGTCGCCTTGAGGCTGACGTAACGCGGCAGCGGCAATCCGCTCGCGCCGCGATTGATCGAACCGGTCTGCTGTGCGGTCGCCGGCGCGGCGGTCGCGAAGGCGGCAAGCGCGATGGCGAGGGCAATGGCGGCTTTCGGCGCGGCGGAGAGGAAGAAACGGGAATACATGCGGTCTCGGCCTTTCGATTTTCCGGGCGGTCGCGGTGCTGCGGAGGGGAGCGTCGCGGACGCGCGCAAAACTCTTTGTCATGGCCCGGCCGCCTTGCTAGAGAACGGCGAACGGGCCGAATTCTATTTTGGTCCCACATTGGTTAATGAGCACTCAACACTTGTCCCGGGCTGGAACAAGAAAGAGCGCGTCCTAGGGAGTGCGAATGCCCCTGAGCCGAAAACCGCTGGTCGTCATCACGCGCAAGCTGCCGGAGGCCGTCGAGGTCCGGATGCGCGAACTGTTCGATGTGCGTCTGAACGAGACCGACCGGCCCATGTCGCGCGAGGAACTGACCGAGGCGATGGGCATCGCCGAGGTGCTCGTGCCGACCGTCACCGACAGGATCGACGCCGAGCTGATCAGCCGGGCCGGCCCGCAACTGAAGCTGATCGCCAATTTCGGCAACGGCGTCGACAATATCGACGTCAAGGAGGCGCATGCCCACGGCCTGACTGTCACCAACACGCCCAACGTCCTCAACGAGGACACGGCCGACATGACCATGGCGCTGATCCTCGCCGTGCCGCGCCGGCTCACCGAGGGCGCTGCGGTGCTGACGGGCGAGGGCGAATGGCAGGGCTGGTCGCCGACATGGATGCTCGGCCGCCGCATTTCCGGCAAGCGCCTCGGCATCGTCGGCCTCGGCCGCATCGGCATCGCGGTGGCACGTCGCGCCCGCGCATTCGGCCTGTCGATCAATTATCACAACCGCCAGCGCATGTCGGAGTCGATCGAGACCGAGCTTGGCGCGACCTGGTGGGAAAGCCTCGACCAGATGCTCGCCCACATGGACATCGTCTCGGTCAACTGCCCGTCCACACCGGCGACCTTCCATCTCCTGTCGGCGCGCCGGCTCGAACTGCTCCAGCCGACGGCCTATATCGTCAACACCTCGCGCGGCGACGTGATCGACGAGAACGCGCTGATCCGGCTGATCGAGGAGGATCGCATCGCCGGCGCCGGCCTTGACGTCTTCGATAACGAGCCGACCCTCGACCCGCGCCTGCGTGAACTCGCCCGCAAGGGCAAGGTCGTCGTCTCTCCGCATATGAGCTCGGCGACCATTGAGGGCCGCATCGAGATGGGCGAAAAGGTCATCATCAATATCCGCATGATGGCCGATGGCGACCGTCCGCCGGACCGCGTCCTGCCGTCGATGGTGTAAGCCTCAGACCAGCCCGAGTTCCGCGTCGGTCGCGGACGCATCGTATTTGTCGCGCGGCGGCCAAGGCCGGTCCTTCCAGTCAGGCGTAAACACGAAGCTTGAGACCGAGCGGCCCTTCGGCAGCGCGCCATTGCCCGCGCCGAGCGCATAGTCGTGGTAGCTCTTGACGATTTCCTCGTATGTAACCTGCTGCGCGGCCTTGTGCTCCAGGCAGGCGGCCCTCCACTTGCGCACCCGGTCGTATTCCTCGCCCGACGGCAACTCGAAATTCTCGTAGTAGTCGAGAAACCAGAACCGCATGAACATCGGCGTGAACACGGCCTCGGCCAGACCGAAGTCGTCGAAGAGAAACGTGCCGCCGGGATTGTGCTCCATCAGGAAGCCGTTGATGTCCCGGTAGAGCGCCAGCAGCTTGTCGTTGAACGCGTCGCGTTTCTCCCGGTCCTGGTTCATGACGAAGAGATACCCCGCCGCCGTGAACGGTCCTTCCCTGGCGATCAGCATGTTCTCGACCGCATGTTCGAACGGGTCGCTTCGCCGAACCGGGGTTCCGAAAACCTCGTCGAAATAGCGCAGGATGACGAGGCTTTCCTTCAGGATGCGCCCGTCGGGCGTTTCCAGAACCGGCAGGGCCGTCGTGCCGCGCGTCTTCTTCAGCAATTCCGGGTCGCGTGGCTTGGTAATATCGACGACGCTGAACGCCACGTCGCCCGTGCAGCCCTTCAGTGCCAGCAGGATTTCCAGCCGTTGCGAAAACGGGCAGACCGGGATGTGGTAGATGGTGGGACGAATGGTCATGCATGCTCCTCACTGGCTCGGAGCCGCATCCAAACGCCACGCTTCCGCAACGTCAAGTGCCAGGGAGGCGTCGCCTTCACGCCCCGACCGATGGCTTATGCCGGGTCGATCGTGTCCGGGATATAGCCCCCGGTCTGTCGCTTCCACAATTTGGCGTACAGCCCGTCCTGCTCGAGAAGCGCCGCCGGCGTTCCCTCTTCGGCAATGCGGCCTTCGTCGAGAACGACGATCCGGTCCATGCTGGCGATCGTCGAGAGACGGTGCGCGATCGCGATCACGGTCTTGCCTTCCATCAGCAGCGCCAGCTTGTCCTGGACCGCCGCTTCCGCCTCGCTGTCGAGCGCCGACGTGGCCTCGTCGAGAACGAGGATCCGCGCGTCCTTGAGAAGCACCCGCGCGATGGCGACGCGCTGCCGCTGTCCGCCCGAAAGCTTCACGCCGCGATCGCCGACATAGGCATCGAAGCCGGTGCGGCCGTCGCCGTCTTCCAGATCGGCGATGAACCCGTCCGCCTCGGCGAGTGCTGTGGCGTGTTCCATCTCCTCGCGCGTCGCCTCCGGCCGGCCATAGAGAATGTTGTCGCCGACCGACCGGTGCAGCAGCGACACATCCTGCGTCACGACGCCGATACTGTCGCGCAGGCTCTCCTGGGTCACCTCGCGGATATCCTGGCCGTCGATCCGGATTGCGCCGCCCTCGACATCGAAGAAGCGAAGCAGAAGGCTGACCAGCGTGGATTTGCCCGCGCCCGACAGCCCGACCAGCCCCACCTTTTCGCCCGGACGGATGGACAGCGACAGGTCGCGGATGACCCGTTGTCCCTCGCGGTACTCGAACCGGACGTCGCTGAACTCGACCGCGCCTTCGCTCACCACGAGTGGCCTCGCACCCGGTGCATCGACGATCGTCGGCGGCGTGGTGACCACGGGCATGGCGTCGCGGATCGTGCCCACCGCGCGGAAGATCTGTTGGCCCATCTGCAGGAAGGCGCGCGAATTCGCGCTGAGCCGCTGCACGATGGCGATCGAGGCGACGAATTCGCCTGTCGTGACGAAACCGGCGACGAGGCCCCAGAACCCGATGGCGATATTGGCGACTAACAGCAGCGCATTGAAAACCACGACAGTGCTGTCGGTCGTCAAATGGAGGCGTCGTTCCATCTGCTGGGTGCGGATCGATTCGCCCATCACGCCGCGCATCGCGCCTGCTTCGCTGTCCTCGGCGGCGAACAGCTTCACCATCTGGATATTGGCGTAGAGATCCGTCATCGCGCCGACCACGAGGCTGCGCGCGCGGGCGGCATGGCGCGAGCGTTCCGCGAAATGCGGGACCGCGATGACGGCGAGGGTGACGTTGGCAGCAATCCAGATGAAGACCGGTATCGCGAGCGGCCAGGACAGTGTGGCGAGCAGGACGAGCGAGCCGACGAACTGCACCAGGAAATAGGGCACGGAATAGAAGGCGACGACGATCTGCTGCTGCACGGCCGAAGCGACCTGCGAGATACGCGAGGCCACCTGTCCGGTGAACAGGTCCTGGAAGAAGGCGAGATCCTGCCGCTCGACCGCCTTGTGCCCCTGCCACTGCATCGCCGCCGGCATGCTGACGGCGACGACCTGGGAATTCAGCGTGTTGGCGAGAAAGATGAGCACCGGCACCACGGGAACGATGAGAAAGCCGAGAAGCGCAAGGATCGGCCATTCCTCCGACAGGAACACGGAAGCGCCCTTCGCCCCGACACCGTCGACGGCGAACGATATGCCCCAGATGGTGGCGAGGTTGATCCCCTCGACCGTCACCATCAGCAAGGCCACGGCCGCCAGGACACCGCGAAACATCCGCGCGAAATGCGCCAGAAGGGCGAATGGCCCGCTCGCCGGAAGCGGCTCATAGGGAATGTCGAGCGGACGGACGATCGTCTCGAAAGGGCGGAAAATGAAATCGGACGGTGACATGGCTCTCACCCGCGCCGCCGGTAAGTCATCGTCTGGAACCGAACCGAAAGCGCGTCATAGAGCAGGAGCTTTCCGACCAGCGGTTCGCCCGCTCCGGTGATTAGTTTCAGCGTTTCGACGGCCTGCAACGTGCCGATTACGCCGGCGACCGCGCCGAGAATGCCGGCCTCCGCGCATGTCGGCACAGTGCCGTCCGGTGGAGGCTCGGGAAAGAGGTCGCGGTAACGCGGATTGGGCGTGCCCTCGGCGTCCGTCTCATGCGGAGCAAGCACGGTCAGGCTACCGTCGAAACGGCCGAGCGCGCCCGCCACGAGCGGCATCGCCAGCGCCTCCGCCATGTCCGCCACGAGGTAGCGCGTCTCGAAATTGTCGGACCCGTCGACCACGATGTCGTAGTTCTTCATGATCGCGGACGCGTTGTCCGCCGTCAGCCGCGCGCGATGTTCGACGATTTCGACCAGCGGATTGACCCCGCCAAGCGCGTGCGTCGCGCTCTCGGTCTTGGGCCGCCCGATATCGCCGGTCCCGTGCAATATCTGTCGCTGCAGGTTGGACAGACTCACCGCATCGTCATCGACCACGCCCAGCGTGCCGACCCCGGCAGCCGCCAGGTAGAGAAGCACCGGGCTGCCGAGGCCGCCCGCGCCGATGACCAGCACGCGCGCCTTCTTCAGCTTCTGCTGGCCGGCGCCGCCGATCTCGGACAGGATGATGTGGCGCGCATAGCGCTCGATCTCGTCGGGCTTCAAGGCCTTGTCGTCATTCATGTCGGGTCCGCTTCCGCCGCAAGGGCGCCGTTTTCGACCCGGAAATGCTGCGCCCGGTCGGCCAGCGCATCGAACAGCGCCCGGTCGGTGCCGGTCATGAAGGCTTGTCCGCCGACGTCGTCGATGCGGTCGAACAGGGCGGCGCGGCGTGCCGGATCGAGATGCGCCGCGATTTCGTCGAGTAGCATGATCGGCGCCATGCCGGAAACCGTGCGCGTCAGGCTTGCATGGGCGAGCACCAGCCCGACGAGAAGCGCCTTCTGTTCGCCGGTCGAGCAGCGCGCCGCCTCCATGTCCTTTTCCGTGTGGCGGATGGCGAATTCGGCGCGGTGCGGTCCCGACAATGTGCGTCCCGCCGCCCGGTCGCGGTATCGCCCGTCGCGATAGTCGGCGGCGAGCCTGTCCTCGATTTCACCGGCCGCCATGCCTTCGCGCGCGGCCTCCTCCATCGTGCCGACCAGCGCAAGCGTGGCCGTCGGAAACGGATCGTCGCCGTCGCGCCGTGCGTCGATGATGCCCGCGAGCAACCCCGCCAGCTCCTGCCGTGCCGCGATGATCGCCGAGCCGAGCGCAGCGAGTTGCGTTTCGGTCGCGGCGAGCCAGGCATCCGTCTGGCCGGTCGCGGGCTCGTCGAGCAGCCGGTTCCGCTGCCGCATCGCCTTTTCGTAATCCGCCGCCCGGCGGCCATGCGCCGGATCGATGGCCAGCACCATGCGGTCGAGGAAACGCCGTCTGTCCGAGGCCGGACCGGTGAAAAGCCCGTCCATCGACGGCGTCAGCCAGATGATGCGGCACAGGTCGAGCAGTTCGTCGGCGGTCTTGGCGTTGGTGCCGTTGATGCGCAGCCGGCGCTGCCCGGCTTCGCCGAACGCGGTGCCGGTGCCGATCGCATAGCTCTCGCCGTCGCGTTCCAGCGTCGCGTGGATCGCGAAGCCGTTCTCGGTCCCCGCCTTCGCCACGTCGGACAATTGCGCGCGGCGCAGGCCACGGCCCGGCGACAGGAACGACACAGCTTCCATGAGATTGGTTTTGCCGGCGCCGTTCGGCCCGGTCAGCACGACATGCTTCGGCTGGAACGTGACCGAAAGCTGCGCATAGTTGCGAAACGCCGTCAGTTTCAGCGCGGAGAGATGGCTTTCCGGCGTCATCGTCCCACGGTTCGCGGATCCCGCTCCTAGACGCGCATCGGCATCAGCACGTAGAGCGAGTTCTCGTCCGCCGTGTCGATGATCAGTGTAGGCGATCCGGCATCGGCAAGCGTGAACTTCACGTCGGATCCGGTGATCTGGTTGGTGATGTCGAGAAGGTAGCGCGCGTTGAAGCCGATCTCCATCGGTTCCGCCTCGTAGCCCACCGCCAGTTCCTCGGTCGCCGACCCGGAATCGGGGTTGTTGACGGTCAGCGTCATCTGGCCGTCCGTGAGCGCGATCTTCACCGCACGTCCGCGTTCGCTGGAAACGGTCGAGACGCGGTCGACGGCGGAGGCGAAGGTCTGCCGGTCGACCATCATGTCCTTGTCGTTGGCGGTCGGTATGACGCGCTGATAATCCGGGAATGTGCCGTCGATCAGCTTCGAGGTCAGCACGATGCCGCCGATGGTAAAGCGGATCTTTGAGTCCGAAAGTTCCACGGTCACCGCGACGTCCGGATCGTCGACGAGCTTCTGCAACTCGCCCACCGTCTTGCGCGGGATGATGATGCCGGGCATCTGTTCGGCGCCGTTCGGCGCGGTGGTCTCGCAGCGCGCCAGCCGGTGTCCGTCGGTCGCCACAGCGCGCAGCACCATGTCGCCGTCGCTTTCGGCCGTGTGCATGTAGATGCCGTTGAGATAGTACCGCGTCTCCTCGGTCGAGATCGCGAACTGGGTGCGGTCGATCAGCGCCCGCAACTGTCCGGATTCGAGCCGGAACGTATGGGTGAACTCGCCGGCCGTCAGTTCCGGGAAGTCGGATTGCGGCAGGCATTGCAGCTTGAAGTTCGAGCGCCCCGAAATCACCGTCATCGAATTGCCGTCGGCATCCGTCGACAGCATGACTTCCGTGCCGTCGGGCAGCTTGCGCACGATGTCGTAGAGAAGATGCGCGGCGACGGTCGTCGCGCCGGCCTGTTCGACCACCGCAGGCACGGCCTCGGTGATCTCGAGGTCGAGGTCCGTCGCCTTCATTTCCAGCGCCGAACTGTCGGCTTTCAGAAGCACGTTCGAAAGGATCGGTATCGTATTGCGGCGCTCCACGACCCTGTGAACGTGGTTCAGGGATTTCAGCAGGTTGGCTCGCTCGATTGTGACACGCATTGTTCGCTGTCCGCTTGGGTAAATCACTGATGGACCGGCGGAATGACGGGTGGCGCGGCTGCGGATTCGGGCGAATCCGTCGACGCCGGGTCCCCGCCGGATCGGACCGCGAATGTGGCGGTTTGCGGTCCGAAAAGCAAGCGCGCAGCAAAAGGCCGCGCACGCGGCGCGGCCAAAGATTGGGGAAAAGAGCGCAGTCCCGGCGAAGCGCCGCCGGGGCCGCTTGTTATTCCTCGATCAGTCGCTTCAGGAGCTCGAGTTCCTTGGCAAGCTGGCCGTCTTCGGCGATCATCGATTCCACCTTCCGCACCGCGTGCAACACGGTCGTGTGATCGCGCCCGCCAAAGCGGCGGCCGATTTCCGGCAGCGAACGCGGCGTCATGATCTTGGCCAGATACATGGCGATCTGGCGCGGTTTGACGATCACCCGCGTACGCCGGTTGGACAGCATGTCCGTGCGCGACACATTGTAGTGGCGCGATACGGCGCGCTGGATGTCCTCGATGCGAATCTTGCGGTTGTCCTCGACGCGCACGAGATGGCCCAGAATGTCGTCGACACGGTCGATCGAAAGGTCCGGCTCGAAGGAGTGACGGAACACCAGCTGGTTGAAGGCGCCTTCCAGTTCGCGGAAGCTGGAGGTCACGTTCTTGGCGACGTGATCCAGAACGTCGCTGCCGATCTCCAGCGTCAAATCGTCTCGCTTTGCGCTTTCAAGGCGCTGCTGCAGCATGGCGAGCCGCATGTCGTAGTCGGGCGCGCCGATTTCCAACGCAACACCGCCCTGCAGGCGTGATCGCACCCGCGCATCCAGCGATTCCAGTTCATGCGGCGGCCGGTCGGCGGCGACGACCACCTGACGCGCGCTGTCGAGCAGCGTGTTGATCAGATGGCAGAACTCCGACTGGATCTTCTTGCCCTGCAGGAACTGCATGTCGTCGATGATCAGGAGGTCGATATCGTGCAGCGTTTCCTTGAGAAGGAGCGCGTTGTTGTCGCGAATGGCGCTGGCGAAACGCCACATGAAATATTCGGCGGTCAGATAGACGACGCGCTTCTTGGGCTCGTCGGCGAGTACGCCATTGGCGATCGCCTGCAGGAGGTGCGTCTTGCCCAGGCCGACCGAGGCATAGATGAACAGGGGGTTGAAACGGGCCGAATTGGCCCCCTGGTCGGCGGCCGCGCGGGCTGCGGCGAGGCTGACGCGGTTCGACTTGCCCTCGATGAAATTGTCGAAGGTGTAATGCGAGTCGATCGGCGAGCCGATCAGCTTGCCATTGGCGTTCTGCTCGGCGAAGCCGCCGCTGCGTGCCGCCTTGGCCCGGTCCTGGTTGTACACGGCGCGGGCGACCGGCTGCACGGCGGTCTTCTTGGCGGCAAGGCCGGGATTCTTTGCGTCCTCGGGACGGATATGCGCAGGCTTCGTCGCGCTGCGCACAACGATCTCGACCTGCATGATCTGCGGAACCTCTTCCGTCCAGAGCGCCAGAAGGTCGTCTATATAATGGCTGTTGATCCACGACCGCAGGAAGGCCGTCGGCACGGACATCCGCGCCACGTTGCGGCTGACCGAATCCAGTTTCAGGCGGCCGAACCAGCTGTTGTAGACATCCGCGCCGAGCTTGGCGCGCAATCGCTGCTGCACGCGGTCGAAAGCCGCTTTTCGTTTTGGAGTATCGTTCTCGAAATCGTCTGGAGTGGTGTCCGGCCCGTCCATCTTGTCGTCGCTCAAAATTTCCCCCTTGATCGAAGTCGAGGCCGATTGTGTTGCGCGTTTTCCAATCATTATCGCTGGTATGCCGGTCGGTCCCTCGTTCCGTCCGCTGATGCGCCCGCTATCGTATCTCATCGACCCTCTCTCTGTCGCCAGTGTTCATCGGTATGTGTTGGGTGTGGTCGTCGATTCCGCGTTGCCCGTCGCGGATTCGCCACTGTCGGTCGTCTATCTCTTGCCCGGCGCCCCCACGGCATAGCCTCACCGTTCACCGGTCGCGAAACCGACGGTCCCCGAGGCTGTTCTCGTTCTCGTTTGGAGTGACAGGCGAAGTGCCTGTCGTTAGACAAAACCCTGCCGTCTTCGCGCCCTGGATCCCGAAAAAAGAACCCTGCGGAGAAGCGCGCCGACGTCTGTTTGAGCGTCTTGTCTGATGGGCTCAAGATAGCGAAAAGCGGCATGCGAAAGCAAGTCGTGTTTACCGATTTTTAATCTCCAAAGCGGACCAAATCGGCTGTCGGCTGATGCGATTCGAGCCTTGTGTAAACCTAAACAATTGTGATTCCACGACTTTAGATTTTGGCTCCGAACAGCCTTTATCGGGAATATAATTTTTTAATTATTTCTCATCGTAAGATTTTGGGAGAGGGATTCCACATGGGATTATCCACGTGGAGGTTGCGATTATAAGTTATTGTAATCGCTTAATTTTTTAGAACGACGTAAAATTCGGCGACAGTTTCGCGACATGCGCCGCGATCCTGTTCATGTGGGCGTGGCCGCCTAAGGCTTTGCGCCAGAACGCAAAACCCGGTTTCCACAAATGGTGGCTTCTCGCCGCTCGGCAACAAAAAAGCCCGGCAGGGCCGGGCTCGAAAAAATCATTTTGCCAGCTAATGGAAATCAGCTTGCGATCGCCTTCACGCGAGACGCCAGGCGCGAGATCTTGCGCGACGCCGTATTCTTGTGCAGCACGCCCTTGGAAGCGGCACGCATGATCTCCGGCTGCGCGGCTTTCAGCGCATCGCTTGCCGCCTTGGCGTCGCCGGCTGCGATCGCTTCCTCGACCTTGCGCATGAAGGAGCGGATGCGGGAGCGGCGGTTCATGTTCACCGCGGTGCGGCGTGCGATCTTGCGCGTCGCCTTCTTGGCCGAGACTGTATTGGCCATGGTGTCCTCTTTCTTTTTTCCGGGTCCCCGCGGCGGCGTTGGCGCCAGTCAGGGCAGCTAAAAACGTAATGGCGACCGGTTGGCCGCCAAGGTGCGCGGTCTATACGCGCAAATCACCGGGTCGTCAACGGTTCTTGAAGCTCGGCGAACGCTTCTCCGCGAAGGCGGCCATGCCCTCTTTCTGGTCCTCCAGCGAAAACATCGAATGGAAGACCCGCCGCTCGAAGCGAAGCCCTTCGGCGAGCGTCGTTTCGAACGACCGGTTGACCGTTTCCTTGGTCATCAGAACGACCGGCGCGGAGAAGGAGGCGATCTTGCCGGCGGCGCGCATCGCTTCCTCGATGACATCGTGATCGGGCACGACCCGCGCCACGAGCCCGGAGCTCTCCGCCTCGGCGGCATTCATCAGCCGTCCGGTCAGGCACATTTCCATCGCCTTGGCCTTGCCGATGGCCCGGGTGAGGCGCTGCGTGCCGCCCATGCCCGGCATGACGCCGAGTGTGATCTCCGGCTGGCCGAATTTCGCGCCCTCGCCGGCGATGATGAAGTCGCACATCATCGCCAGTTCGCATCCGCCGCCCAGCGCATAGCCGGAGACGGCCGCGATGATCGGCTTGCGGGTCGCCGCGAACCGGTCCCAACCCGAGATGAAGTCGCCCATATAGACGTCGACATAGGTGTGGGACTGCATTTCTTTGATGTCGACGCCGGCGGCGAAGGCCTTGGCCGATCCCGTAATCACCATCGCGCCGATCTTGGCGTCCTTGTCGTATTTGCCGACCGCGTCGAGCAGTTCTTCCAGGAGCTTCGAGTTCAGCGCATTCAGCGCGTCGGGCCGGTTCAGCGTGATCAGGGCCACATCGCCGCGTTTCTCTGTCAGGATCGTGTCGTAGGCCATCTTCGTCTCCCCGTTCGACATGCCGTTGGACCGGCTACTTCTGGCACGCCGGACAGTAGAAAGTCGAGCGCCCCGATTGGACGATGCGGCGTATCGTCCCGCCGCATCCGTCGCTGCGGCAGATTTCCCCCTCGCGGTCGTAGACGGCGAAGGAATGCTGGAAATAGCCAAGCGTGCCGTCCGCCTGCATATAGTCCCTCAGCGACGATCCGCCGGCGGCGATGGCGTCGGCGATGACCGCGCGGATCGCATCGGCCAGGCCTATGCAGCGCTGCGTCGGCGTCCCGTCGCGGCGCACCAAAGTGCCTGCCGCGCGTTTCGGCGACAGTCCGGCGCGCCACAGCGCCTCGCACACATAGATGTTGCCGAGACCGGCGATTGCGCTCTGGTCGAGCAGGGCCGCCTTGAGTGGCGTCCGGCGTCCGGCCAGCATCCGCGCCAGCGCCGCGCCGTCCAGCGCGTTTCCGGTCGGCTCCAGCCCGAGATTTTTCAGATGCGGATGCTCCGCCATGCCGTTTCGGTCGGTCAGGAACATGAAGCCGAAGCGGCGCGGATCGTTGTAGATCACGCGGCACGCCGCACCGTCCGCGCGCGCGAGATGGAAGACCACGTGGTCATGCGCCGCCAGCTTGCCGCGCGCGTGGTGGAAGTCCCCCGGAATCGCGGCCCCGTCGTCTGTCTCGATGCGAAAGGAGCCGGACATGCCGAGATGACAGACGAGCACGCTCCGGTCGTCCAGCTCGACGGTGAGATATTTCGCGCGCCGCCCGAGCGCGACGATCTGCCGGCCTTCCAGCGCCGCTTTCATCCCCTCCGGCAGCGGAAAGCGAAGATCGGGCCGCCGCAACTCGACATCGCCGATGCGCGCGCCTTCCATCGCCGGCTGCAGGCCGCGCCGGACGGTCTCGACCTCCGGCAGTTCAGGCATTGGCGATGGTGGAGAGGAACGATGTTCCGTGCGGTCCGGCATCGAGACCGAGATGTTCGGCGATGGTTTCGCCCATGTCGGCATAGCTCGGCCGGACGCCGATCGTCCCGGGCCGCAATCCCGGCCCCGTGCCGATGATCGGCACGCGTTCGCGGGTGTGGTCCGTGCCGCGCCACGTCGGATCGCAGCCATGGTCGGCGGTGATCATCATCAGGTCGCCGTCCCGCAGCTTCGCCGTCAGTTCCGGCAGCCGCCGGTCGAATGCCTCCAGCGCAGCGGCATAACCGGCGACATTGCGCCGATGGCCGTAAAGCATGTCGAAATCCACGAAATTGGTGAAGACGAGGTCGCGGTCGCCCGCCTCGTCCATCGTCTCCAGCGTCGCATCGAACAGCGCCATGTTGCCGGTCGCCTTGCGCAGCTTGGTAATGCCCTGGTGAGCGAAGATGTCGCCGATCTTGCCGACAGCGAGCACGCGTCCGCCCGCATCGGTCAGCCGGTCGAGCAGCGTCGGTTCCGGTGGCAGGACCGAATAGTCGCGCCGGTTGCCGGTCCGCTCGAAATCCTCTGCGCTGCTTCCGAGGAAGGGGCGCGCGATCACGCGGCCGATATTCAGCGCATCGACATGGGTGCGCACCAGTTCGCACAGTTCATAGAGACGCTGCAGGCCGAAGGTTTCCTCATGCGCGGCGATCTGGAAGACGGAATCGGCGGACGTGTAGAAGATCGGCAGCCCTGTCTTCACATGCTCCTCGCCGAGTTCGGCGATGATCTCCGTGCCCGAGGCATGCTTGTTGCCGAGTGAACCCTCAAGGCCCGCTTCCTTGTAGATCGTGTCGAGCAGGTCCTGCGGGAAGCAGGGAATCTCGTCTGGAAAATAGCCCCAGTCGAAGCGCACCGGCACGCCGGCGATCTCCCAATGGCCGGAGGGCGTGTCCTTGCCGTTCGACACTTCGTCCGCCGCGCCCCAGAAACCTGTGACGGTCGGCGCCTTGGAAGCTTCGGCCAGCGGATGTCCAGAGGCCGCGTCGAGCGCGTGGAAAAGGCCGAGCGCCGCCAGATTGGGCAGTTTCAGAGGGCCTTCGCGCAGGCCCGCCTCGTCGGCCTCGCCGCGCGCGGCGCGCTCCATGATGTGCCCGACCGTGTTCGATCCCGTGTCGCCGAAAACCTCGGCGTCGCTGGCACCACCGATGCCGACGGAATCGAGGACGAAGAGAAATGCGCGCTTCATGAGATCAGCCTGCCAGATTGCATTGCCGGATGCGGCCGATGGGCCGGTCGGACACGGAAGATGGCATCGCCAAACGGCGGAAACAAGGTGAGGGATCTAACCTGTCGCGCCGGCGCACCGGCGCGAGGTTCAGCAATTGGTGCAGGGAATGGACGCGCCGAGACGCGGGCGCAGGAAATAGCGTTCACTCATCTCGATCACGCCGACGCCGTCCTTCAACTTGCCCGTCGTGTCGCCGATCAGCCAGTGAACGATCGGGACATAGTCGAGTTCCGCGTCAACGCGCACCAGAAACGTGCCGTCGATGCGCAGGTCGTCGGGCACCCAAGTGTTCTGGTTCTTGTTCAGACCGGCGTCGTCGAACGTGCCCTTGTTGTAGCGCCGTGCCCAGGCGACCTTGCCGCCGGTCGGATAGGAGGAATTCACATTGATCGCGGTGATCGTGATCCTCGGCTTCTCGGCGGTATAGGGAAACAGAAGCGACTCGCCGATTTCCAGCATGCCCTTCAGGTCGGCCTTGTTGGTTTCCGTCTGCTGGGTCACGAGGTCGGCCACCGTGGCGGCGATGCGCGACACCTTTTTGTTGATCGAGACGGCGCCCGAAATCTCCAGCGTGCCGAGATACATCACCAGCATCATCGGAACGACGAGCGCGAACTCGATCGCGGCCGCGCCGCGCCGGTTTGCGGTAAAGCGGCGGAATTTCGCGATGAGGCTGCGGGTCTTTGTCATCATCGCATGTCCTAGAATGGCTCGTTTTGCCAGGTCACGGAGGCATAGAGCAGCGTCTTGCCGTCCGGCAGGTTGGACATGGAGGACTGCATCACATCGATCAGTACCGGCCATTTGTAGAAGACGCGCAGCGAGACGATCGAGTTTTCCATGCCGGGATCGTATTTGAACCCGGTCGAATCGATGTCGCCATTGCCGTCATGCGGGATTTCCTTGGGCACTTCCGCGAAGCTGTTGTAGGACTGCAGGTCCCAGACGAGACCGCTGCACTTGCTGCCCGACATGACGGAAATCTCGTCGCAGATCTTCTGACCGAACTGGCTCTTTGTCGTGTTGGCGAGCGTCAGCTGGCCGGTCCGGATTTCGCGCGAAATCGTATCGACGGCATTGCTGACCACCTGTTGCGCGGTGAACGAGACCGTCGTTTCGATGATCGCGAAGGACAGGAAGGCGAAGGGCAGGGCGAGCATCGCGAACTCGATCGCTGTCGCGCCGCTCTGGTCGCGACGCAAGGCACGGACGGCATCGGCAAGGTGCCGAATGGTGTTGAGCGCGCGTGACGCCATGATGACCCCGAGGAACATACTCGTTCCTGAATAGGCCGAAATGATTGAGGAATCGTTGTCGCGACGGCTAAGAATATGAATGTGCCGCTACGGCAGGAGCCCGGAATGCGGGCCCGGATCGCGATATCGCCGTCAGTCTTGTTCTTTCGCCCGGTTCGCCAGCCGCACGGCGCGGATGGACTGCACCTCGGCTTCCGTCAGATAGGCTTTCTCACAATAGGGTTCGCAGGACAGGGTCTCGATATTGGCCTGCCTGTAAATACGCAGGGCCGTCCCGTTCTCGCGCGACACCGCGATGCGCTCGTCGAGGATCGCGTTCCCGTGGACGTCGAGGATGACCATGTTGGTCTGTCCGAAGCCGCGTCCCGTCAGCACCAGCGTCTGCGAGTCGCGTACGGTCGCATCGGCGATTTCCGGATTGCCGATGATCACGGTCGCTGCCGCCTGGGACAGCTTGACGATCTTGGCATGGTTCAGCACGACGCGGATGCCGGGCTCGGGAACGGCGTTCATGGCAAGGAAATCCTCTTCGGCGACAGCGGTCGACGTATGGAGGAGGGCGCCTGCGACCGCCATTGCGGCCAGTCCGGATCGAATGCCCATGAACATGCCTGTACTCCTTGCAAACTCGGCCCCCAATATCGCCGCGAATGATGAACGAAGATTTAACCATAAGCGGGCTGCGCAAACGCCGCCGCACGCCACCACCGAAAGCTACGATTTGTTCACTATGAAAGCCCGTTTGGCGGGTTAAAGCTTTGGCAACCCTGTTCCTTAAGCGGGTGGCAAGAGCAGCCGTGTAAGTTCCAGCCATCCGATCAATGCCCGCAGAGTGTTGACGGGTGTGCTGTGTAAACGAGTAAGGAGCTCAACAATGTTCGCACGCTTCATGAAAGACGAGTCCGGTGCAACCGCAATCGAATACGGTCTGATCGCTGCCCTGATCGCCGTTGCCATCATCACCGGCGCCACGACGCTTGGTTCGAGCCTGAACGCCAAGTTCAACGCTATCGGCACCAAGGTCGGCTCGACCGCCTAAGTGTCGCGCCGCTTTGGCGGCACTTGACAAACAATCGCGGCCTGTCCCCTAACCGGGGGCAGGCCGTTTTCGATTCCCTTGCACGGCAGGGACGACGGGAATTCGGTCCCGAACCGACATCCAGGGCTTAGCCATGAACCGGGAAACAGCCGACATCTCAGAACGCATTGACAAGAAAGCCGGCACGGTCGCCGTCACGCCGGTCATCCTGTGCGGTGGCGCGGGGTCGCGCCTGTGGCCGATGTCGCGCGAGGACAAGCCCAAGCAGTTCCACGCCCTGGTCAACGACCGCAGCCTGCTCGTCAACACGATAGAGCGCATGGTGCCCGCCGTCGACGAGATCGCATTTCGCCCGGTCCGGGTCATCGGGTCCGCCGCGCTTGGCGACGCGCTTGAGAAAGAAGTCGCCCGCGCGCCGGTTCGCCCGGACGTTCTGGTGCTCGAACCCTGCATCCGCGACACGGCGGCGGCCGTTGCTGCCGCCATCGTCGAAAGCGATCCTGACGAATTCCTGATCGTGCTGCCGTCCGATGCGCGCATCGACGATGTCGCCGGTTTCCAGAAGACCGTCGCCGCGGCGGCCCGCCAGGCGCGCGCCACCGACGCGATCATGACCATCGGCATCACGCCGTCGCGCGCCGAGACCCAGTACGGCTATATCGAGAAGGGCGAACCGCTCAGCGAGGGGTTCAGCGTCACCCGCTTCCGCGAGAAGCCGGATCACGCCACCGCCGAACGCTATCTGGCGAGCGGAGATTTCCTCTGGAACGCCGGCATTTTCCTGTTTCGCGCCGGACGGCTCGCCGATGAATATGCGCGGCTGCAGCCCAAAATCTGGGATTGTGCCCGAAAGGCCGTCGAGGAGGGTGCTCGCGACGGCGCGAAACTCCTGCTCGATCCCGAGGCCTTCGCCGCTTCGCCGAAACTCTCCATCGACTACGCGATCATGGAACAGGCCGGCAACATCGGCGTCGTGCCCGCCATGTTCGACTGGGATGATCTCGGATCGTGGGCGCAGCTCTATGAGGGCGCGTCCAAGGACGACGCGGGCAACGCTTTGTCCGGCGACGTCATCACCGTGCAGGCCTCCAACAACCTTGTGCGCGCGCGTGGCGCCTCGGTCGCGATCGCCGGCGTCGAGGATCTCGTGGTCGTCGCCGAGGACAACAAGATCCTCGTCACGCGTCGCGACTGCACCCACCTGGTTAAGAATGTTACCCAGGCCTTCAAGGAGCGTGGCGACGACACCCACCCATCGACGGTTCGCTCGTGGCTGTTCGAGACCGCCTTGCCCTACTGGGCCGAACACGGCATCGACCGCGTCCATGGCGGCGTCCACGAGGCGCTGACCTTCGATGGTGAGCCGGCGCCGCACGAAGCCAAGCGCCTGAGAGTGCTGGCGCGCCAGATCTACTGCTTTTCCCGCGCCAAGCTGATGGGCTGGCCGGGTGACGCCGATGGCGTGCTGGAGCATTGCTTCCACACGCTGACGACCACTGGCTGGCATGGCGACGGCGGCTGGATTTACCTGTTCAATCCGGACGGGTCGGTGCGCGACGAAACCCGCGACACCTACGACCACTGTTTCGTGATGTTCGGCCTGGCCTGGCTCTACCGCGCCACCGGAAAGCCCGAAGCGCGCGAATGGGCCGACTGGACGCTCGATTACATGGACCGGCATCTCGCCGATCACGCCCATGGCGGCTACTACGAGACGGACGGCCGCAAGCTGCCGCGCCGCGCCAACCCGCACATGCATTTCCTCGAGGCGATGATGGCGTGGTACGAGGCGACGGGCGAGGAGAAGTTTCTGGACCGCGCCCAGGCGATGGTCAGGCTGTTCGACCGGCATTTCTTCGACAGCGCCACCGGCACGCTGTCGGAATTCTTCGACGCCGACTGGACGATCAGCCGCAAGACCCCCGCCGAAGCCCGCATCGAGCCCGGCCATCACTACGAGTGGGCATGGCTGATCTCGCGCTTTCTCGATCACCGGCCCCTTCCGGGTGTCGATGCCAAGGCGCGACAGCTTTTCGCGACCGCCGCCACGTTCGGCCATCATCCGGCCACCGGGGCAGCTGCCGACGGGTTGCAGCCGGACGGTTCCGCCGTCGAGCCGCATGCCCGCCTCTGGCCGCAGACGGAGGCTCTGAAGGCGGCGCTCGCTTTCGAGAAACGCGGTCTGGGTTCCGCCGCCGCCTTGCGCCGCCGCATGTTTGACGTGCTGTTCGCGTACTACCTGAACGGTCCCGTGCCCGGCGGGTGGTACGACGCTATCGACGACGAGGGTCACGTGACCGCGCCGGACATGCCGTCATCGAGCTTCTATCACGTCTTCTGCGCGCTTGCGGAATACGCCGAAAGCTGATCCGCCGGTCTGCCTCGTTTGGAATTTCGTTCCGGATTCTTGCCCTGATCGAGAGGAATATGCCTCCAGCTGCTGCGCTGTCGGAATGACGGCGGTCCACGCCTGTCTGTAACCGTGCTAAGTTGCCGCACCCGAAAAACACGCAAGGCGCTCGAAACGCCTGAGGAGGCAGCAATGACCGGCAAGCTCAGAACCACCAGTGGCCGTGGGCGGCTGTACGAAAGCGTTCTCGACACCATCGGCGACACCCCCGTCATCCGGATCAACTCGCTCGCGCCGGATCACGTGACCGTCTACGTCAAGGCGGAGGCGTTCAACCCCGGCGCCTCGGTCAAGGACCGTCTCGCCGTCAACATCATCGAGGCAGCGGAACGCGAGGGCAAGCTGAAGCCGGGCCAGACGGTCGTCGAGGCGACCAGCGGCAACACCGGCATCGGTCTCGCCATGGTCTGCGCCGCCAAGGGCTATCCGCTCGTCATCACCATGGCCGACAGTTTCTCGGTCGAGCGCCGCAGGCTGATGCGCATGCTCGGCGCGAAGGTCGTTCTCACGCCGCGCGCCCAGAAGGGGTTCGGCATGTACCAGAAGGCGGCTGAACTGGCCGAGAAGCACGGCTGGTTCCTGGCTTCCCAGTTCGAGACCTCGGCCAATGCCGAAATCCACGAGGCGACGACCGCCCGCGAAATCCTCGGCGATTTCGGCGACGGGCGGCTCGATTACGTCGTCACGGGCTATGGCACGGGCGGCACGGTCTCCGGCATCGGACGCGTCCTGCGCAAGGAGCGGCCCGACACGAAGATCATCCTCAGCGAGCCGGCCAATGCCGCGCTCATAGCGAGCGGCACGGCGCAGGAGCGCACGCCGGATGGCGCGCCGGCCGCCAGCCATCCCGCCTTCGAGCCGCACCCGATCCAGGGCTGGACGCCGGACTTCATCCCGCTTGTCCTGCAGGAGGCGGTCGATGGAAAATACTACGACGATCTGATCCCGGTTGCGGGGCCTGACGGCATCGCATGGTCGCGCAAACTGGCGCAGAAGGAAGGCATCTTCACCGGCATCTCCGGCGGCTCCACCTTCGCGGTGTCGATGAAGATCGCCGAGACGGCCGAACCGGGCTCCGTCATCCTGTGCATGCTGCCGGACACCGGCGAACGCTATCTCTCGACCCCGCTCTTCGAGGGCATTCCCGAGGACATGGACGACGAGGAGCGCGAGATCATGCGTTCGACGCCGGGCTACCACATGGAATAGCGCTAACCCCCAAAAATCCGGGCTGCCGCTTTCAGGGTTCGGTTTTTCCGAACAGGCAGTCCGGTATTTCACCTCTAGCCGCCAAACCTCCGTCGCGGAACACTGCCGGAATTGAGTTCACGACAGCGAATGAGATTCCGATGGCCATTCACCTCGCAAGGCGCAGCGGTGCGAAACCCGAAACATCGGTCGAGATCCCGCATCGGCAGTTGGACCAGAACGCACCGGTCGATCTGCAGGAGCGGCTTTGGGACCGTATGCGCGGGCTTCCGGGCGTCGAGACCGGGCAAAGCCTGATTTCGGTCCCCGGCGCGCGCGCGATCTTCGCCTGCGATGACGGGGTGGCGTCGGTTTGCCCCGATTGTGTGATGAAAGGCCTCGAATTCGCGCATATCCATCCCGCGCAGGACGGCAGCCTGCATGCCTGCCTGCCCGAACACGCTAGGGTCGAGGCAATCGAAAAGGGCTGGGCCGAACCTCACCCCTGGGTCGCGCTCGGCCGCATAGCCGCGTCCAACGTGATGCTCTACGGCCCCCGCGACGAAGCCGAACTCGAAGTCGTCTGGTCGCTGGTTCGCGCAAGCCACGAATATGCGACTGGATTGCCGGAGCTTGTCGGTTAGGATCATCCCATCACCGGGAGGAACCCGATCCGGCATGATTCGAAGCGAACTGATCGCAACATTCGTTCTGATCGTCGACTGCGGCAGCCTCAACGCGGCAGCGGGGCGATTGCGGCTTTCGCGCTCCGTGGTCAGCGATCGACTGAACGCGTTTGAGGCCGATGTCGGCACGCAGCTTATAACCCGGTCGACCCATGGTCTCAGCCTGACGCGCGCGGGCGAGGTTTTCCTGCGCCATGCCCGCGAGATTGCCACAGCCATGGAGGTCGCCCGCAACGATGTCGCGAGCGCCGGCGGCGAGATCAGCGGCTCGCTGCGCATCGCCGCCCCCGCCGCCCTGACCGGCGATTGGCTGGTCCCGATCTTCAACGATTTCCTGCAGGAAAATCCGCTTGTTTCGATCGAACTCTCCGTGTCCGACAGGTCGGTGGACATCGTCCAGGATGGCTTCGATCTCGCGATCCGTGGCGGCAATCTCTCCGATTCGGCATTGCTCGCACGCAAGATCACGTCCTCGCACCGCGTCGTCGTCTGCAGCCCGGATTATCGCGATCGCCGGGGCGTGCCCTCGTCGCCCGCCGATCTGGCCGGCCACGAGTGTATCGGCTATCGCAACAGGCGGGTGACCCAGGACTGGACGTTCCGGACCGCGAAGGGCATCCGCTCCGAATGGGTCACGGGCCGATTTCAGGCCGATGATGGCGTTACGCTTGGCCGTGCCGCCGTCGCCGGCGCCGGCATCGTGCTCGTCCCGACCTTCATCGTGTCGCGGGATCTGCTCGCCGGTCGTTTGATCACCGTCGATCTGGGCGCGGAAGTGGAATCCATTTCGGTATCGGCGGTTTATCCAGCCGCCAATGCAGGCCTGCCCCGCTTGCAGGCGCTCATCGATCACTTGCGCAAGGCGCTCGGCGATCCGCCCTCATGGGACCTTGCGCTGGCCGATGCCGGTCTGATCGAACTCTAGAGCCATGCGCGATCCGCATTTGCGCCCCGCCGTCCGGCGCGTCGATCACCATCCGCCATGGCTGTTCGGAAATTTCGGACACCACGTTCGGAGTTTATTCGGTAGTCCCCGATCACCGGTCCACCGATGATCTCCCTGGTCAAACACCAGGGAGGCTCCCCATGAAACTCTATATGAACCCGGTATCCACCACGTCGCGGCCGGTCTCGCTGTTTGCGGCCGAGGCCGGCATACCGCTGGACGAGATCGTCATCGACCTGATGACCGGCGAGCACAAGGCGCCTGACTTCGTTGCCGTCAATCCGAACGGCCTCGTGCCGGTCCTCGACGACGACGGCTTCGTCCTGACGGAAAGCTCCGCGATCCTGAAATACCTCGCGCAGAAGGTGAACTCGCCGCTCTACCCGGATGACCTGCAGGAACGGGCGCGGGTCAACGAGGCGATGGACTGGCTGAACGCCAATTTCTATCGCGACTTCGGCTTCAACTACGTCTACCCGCAGATCATGCCGCATCACCGCCGGCGTACCGATACCGGCAATGCCGATGTCGTCACCTGGGGCTATGAAAAGTCATGTGAATGGCTCTCGGTCCTCGACCGGCATTTCATCGGTCCGAAGTCGGACTACATCTGCCTCGGGCGGCTGACCATCGCGGATTTCATGGGTGCCGGTATCGTCGGCCTCGGCGAAGTCATCGGCTTCGACTTTTCGCCATATCCGCATATCATGCGCTGGCTCGCGGCCATGAAACGCCTCGAACACTGGGACCGGGTCAATGAGGCCTTCCACCGGATGGTGGCGGCGGAAGCGGCCTGATCCCTTCTGGTCTGACAAATCGATAATCAAAAAAAGGACCCCCAATCATGCCGAAAATCTCGAAACTCTTCTTCAAGACAGCGATCCTGTTCCTCCTGGTGGGGATCGCGATCGGCCTCAAGATGTCGATCTCAGGCGTTCACAACGTCACCGGCGCGCATGCTCACGCCAATCTTCTGGGCTGGGTGACTATGGCGATCATGGGCGCGTATTACGCGCTCGCGCCGGCCAAGGCGGAAGGCCGCCTCGCGATGGTGCAATACGGTGTCTACACCCTCGGCGTGCTGATCATGATCCCGGCGCTTTACATGCTGCTGCTCGGCAACCCGCAATACGAACCGCTGGTGGCCGGCGGCTCGCTGATCACCTTTGCAGGCGTGATCCTCTTCGCCTTCATCATCTTCTCCGGCGAGCGCCAGGCGGCCAAGGCCTAGGCCCGACGCGGAAAGGGCGGCGTCTCGCCGCCCGATCTCTACTTCTCCTTCAGGAAAGCCTTGAAGGCCTCGTCGTAATCCGGGTGCCAGCGCGACAGCGGCGGGCGGTTTTCGACGATATCGCCCGCGGCCCACAGGATCCGCCGCTCGTCCACGCTGCGCGGCACGTCATTGTCCGGGCACAGGATGTAGAAGTCGCCGGCTTCCAGGCTTTGCATCATGAAGTCGACCGTCTGGTCCGGCGTCCATGCGCCGGCCGGTTTCTCGGCCCTGCCGCCGCGCGTCAGCTCGGTGAAGACGAAGCCCGGGATCAGCAGATGCGCGGAGATTTCGCAGCCCTCGCGGTTGCGCAAATCGTGCTGCAGAGCCTCGGTGAATGCCTTCACACCCGCTTTCGACACATTGTAGGCCGGGTCGCCGGGCGGCGTGGTGATGCCCTGTTTCGACCCGGTATTGATGACAAGCCCCGGCCGTCCGCGCTCGATCATGCCGGGCACGATCGCCTGCACGCCGTTGATCACGCCCCACAGATTGACGCCGATGACGCGCCGCCAGTTTTCGGCCGGCCCGAATATGGCGCTGCCGGGTTGGATGCCGGCATTGTTCATCAGCACGTCGATCGACCCGAACCGCGCCAGAACGTCGGCCTCCAGCCGCTTGAGATCGTCCATTTGGCCGACGTCGCATTCCAGCGCCATGACGCTTTCCATGCCTTGCGGTGCGACCTCCGCGATTTCGCCTTCCGCCTCGGTCAGTCGTTCCGCGCCGAGATCGGCGATGGCCACCTTCAGGCCAAGGCCGGCAAACGCCTTTGCGGCTGCGAGGCCGATACCGGCCGCGCCTCCGGTCACGATGGCGACGGCGCCGGGAACCAAAACGGGGTGGTTCATGTTTACCTCCTGCATTTCGCGACAGTGGCGTGGATCGAATGACGGAACCTGATAACCCGGTGAGCATGTTACGGATTGAGCATGGTACGGGCAATCGACGGCAAAGTCTCTCATTGTGCGCCGCACTATCGGAATTTGCCTTACTGCGCGGGGATGTCTACGTATTGAACATATCCGCATGAATCGCGCTTCGCCGCGATTTTCGCCCGCGTGGCCGGCGATCCGCCCGATTTTGGCCGCGTGACAACAATCACGAGGGAAATACAACCGAATATGTGTGGAATTGCCGGAGAAATCCGTGTCGACGGTGCGTTTGCAGATACAGCCGCCGTTGCGCGGATGACCGAGATGCTGGCCCCCCGCGGGCCTGACGGAAGCGGGCTCGTCGCCCAGGGGCGCGTTGCCTTTGGCCATCGCCGCCTCAAGATCATCGATTTGTCCGAAAAGGCTGGCCAACCGATGACGGATTCGGCGCTCGGCATGACGATCGTCTTCAATGGCTGCATCTACAACTATCCGGAACTTCGCGAACAGCTGATCGCCGAGGGATACGATTTCTTCTCGCATGGCGACACCGAGGTCGTTCTCAAGGCCTTCCACAAATGGGGCGAGGCCTGCGTCGAGCGCTTCCACGGCATGTTCGCCTTCGCGATCCACGAACGCGACAGCGGCGCCGTGACGCTTGCGCGCGACCGGTTCGGCATTAAGCCGCTCTACTATTCGGAATCGGGCAAGCGGATCCGCTTCGCCTCCTTCCTGCCGGCGCTTCTCAAGGCGGGCGATGTCGACACCGAGATCGACCGCGAGGCGCTGCACAACTACATGAGCTTCCACGCCGTCGTGCCGCCGCCGCGCACCATCCTGAAGGGTGTGCGAAAGCTGCCGCCGGCGACCACGCGGCGCATCGAGGCGGACGGCACGGCGACCGACCGCACCTACTGGTCGCCGCCTTATCAGCGCCGTTCGGAAGACACCGGCCTGACCCGCAATGACTGGCGCGACCGCGTCCTCGAGGCGCTGCGCGTATCCGTGCGCCGCCGCATGGTGGCCGACGTGCCGGTCGGCGTGCTCTTGTCCGGCGGCGTCGATTCCTCGCTGATCGTCGGCCTGCTCGCCGAGGAAGGCCAGAAGGACCTGATGACCTTCTCCATCGGCTTCGAGGAGGCCAATGGCGAAAAGGGCGACGAATTCACCTATTCCGACCTGATCGCCGAGCGGTTCGGGACCGACCACCACAAGATTTTCGTGCCGTCGGCCGATCTGATCGGCCATCTGCCCGACACGATCTCCGCCATGTCGGAGCCGATGGTCTCCTACGACAATATCGGCTTCTTCCTTTTGAGCCGCGAGGTCTCGAAACACATCAAGGTCGTGCAGTCAGGGCAGGGCGCCGACGAGGTCTTCGGCGGCTATCACTGGTATCCGCCGCTCGCCGATTCCAATGACGTTGTCGGCGACTATGCCAAGGTGTTCTTCGACCGCAGCAACGAAAAGCTGAAGACGCAGCTGGACGGCCGCTGGGTGGCCGATACCGATGCCAGCCTCGATTTCGTGCGCGAGCATCTCCTGCGTTCGGGCGCGGCGACCTCGGTCGATCGCGCGCTCCGGCTCGATTCCCACGTCATGCTGGTCGACGACCCGGTCAAGCGCGTCGACAACATGACAATGGCCTGGGGGCTTGAAGCCCGCGTGCCCTTCCTCGACCACGAACTGGTCGAACTGGCGGCGACCATCCCGCCGGAATTCAAGCTGCACGACCAGGGCAAGGGCGTTCTCAAGGACGCGGCCCGTCTCGTCGTCCCGCACGAGGTGATCGACCGCAAGAAGGGCTATTTCCCGGTTCCGCAGCTCAAATACATCCAGGGCGAATATCTCGACATGGTCAGGGATGCGCTCGGCTCGCAGGCGGCACGCGAGCGCGGCCTCTTCCGGCAGGATTATCTCGATGCGCTGTTCGCCGATCCGGCGAGCCACATCACGCCCCTGCGCGGCTCCGAGCTGTGGCAGGTCGCGCTACTGGAAATGTGGTTCCAGTCACACGGAGTTTGAAGACCGGCATGGGCAAGGAAAGCGACGGTTCGAAACCCGGCTCCGGCCCGCGTTCCAGGCAGACGAGCGATGCCTACAAGCATCGCCTGAAGCGCATGCGCGACCAGGGCCTGAAACCGCCGATCGCGCGCCACGGCGGCGACAAGACGAAGACGACGCCGCAATTCGCGTTGGATTGCGGCTGGGGAAGGCTCGTCTTTTCCCAGACCTTCGAGGACTCCGGCGCGATGATCGCGGCGCTGCGCGGCGAACAGCCCGACCGGCGCGATATCGCGGTCTATGTGCGCAATCCGCACGTGCTGCTCGCCAATGCCCCGCAGGAACTGTTCCTCGACCCGTCCCACACCTACCGTCTCGACCTGTCGCGCTATCGGGCGTCGAGAAAGAGACCGAAGGGATACTTCATCCGGCGGCTGACCTCGCAGGCCGATGCCGAGGCGATCAACCGCATCTATGCGGCGCGCGGCATGGTCACGGTGCCGCCCGAGTTTTTCTGGGCCAAGCGCGACGCGCGCACCATCATCTATTTCGTCGCCGAGGACGAGAAGACCGGCGAGGTGCTCGGCACGGTGACCGGCGTCGATCACATGCGCGCCTTCGAGGATCCGGAACACGGCTCCTCGCTCTGGTGTCTCGCCGTCGATCCCTCGGCGCGCCATCCGGGCATCGGCGAGGCGCTGGTGCGGCGGCTGGCGGAGTATTTCACGACGCGCGGCGCCGCCTTCCTCGATCTCTCCGTGCTGCACGACAACGAGCAGGCGATCGCGCTTTATGAGAAGCTCGGTTTCCAGCGCGTTTCCTTCTTCTCGGTCAAGCGCAAGAACCCGATCAACGAGACCCTGTTCACCGGACCGGCCGACGATCAGGCGCTCAATCCCTATGCGCGCATCCTCGTCAACGAGGCGCGCCGGCGCGGCATTCATGTCGAGGTCGTCGATGCCGAGGGCGGCTTCTTCCGGCTGACCCATGGCGGCCGCTCGGTCCTGTGCCGCGAGAGCCTGTCGGAACTGACATCCGCAGTCGCCATGTCGATCTGCGACGACAAGTCCGTGACCCGCCGCATCGTCTCGGCGGCCGGCGTACGCGTACCCGAGCAACTTGCCGATGGCGCCAGCCCCGATGAAATTTCGGAATTCGTCCGCCGCTGCGGCAAGGTCGTGGTCAAGCCGGCGCGGGGCGAGCAGGGCCGGGGTATCTCCGTGGGCCTGTCCGAGCTCGATGAGGTCGAAAAGGCGATCGCCGCCGCCCGCCAGGTTTCCGACACGATCCTTCTGGAGGAATATGTCGAGGGCGAAGACCTTCGCCTCATCGTCATCAATTTTCGTGTCGTCGCCGCCGCGGTCCGGCGTCCGCCGGTGGTTGTCGGCGACGGCGAACGCACCATCCGCGAACTGATCGCCGCGCAAAGCCGGCGCCGCAAGGCGGCCACGGGCGGTGAATCGCGGATACCTCTCGACGAGGAAACCGAACGCACCGTGCGCGACGCGGGCTACGGTCTCGATGATGTCCTCGACACGGAGGTCCATGTCGCCGTCCGAAAGACCGCAAACCTGCACACCGGCGGCACGATCCACGACGTGACCGACATCGTCGACCCGGTTCTGGTCGAGGCCGCCATCGAGGCTGCCCGCGCGATCGACATTCCGGTCACGGGCATCGACCTGATGGTGAAATCGCCGAGCCGGCCGGATTATGCCTTCATCGAGGCAAACGAGCGCCCCGGCCTCGCCAACCATGAACCGCAGCCGACGGCGGAACGTTTCATCGACTTGCTGTTTCCGTTATCGGTACCTGCATCGGTCAAGCGAATACGATAAGAAAATTGGGGGTGTCGACCTATGTCACGACTGGCGATTGATCACGAATACCTGCTCTCGGTCCTGGAGAAGATGCTGCACATCCCCAGCCCGACCGGCTTCACCGATTCCATCGTCCGTTTCGTCACGTCGGAACTGGAACGCCACGGGCTGACAGTGGAAATGACGCGGCGCGGCGCGATCCGCGCGATCCGGCCCGGCAAGCGCGAAGCAGGTGCGCGCGCCATCGTCTCGCATCTCGACACGCTCGGCGCGCAGGTCAAATACCTCAAGGACAATGGCCGCCTCGAAGTCGTTTCCATCGGGCACTGGTCGGCGCGTTTTGCCGAGGGCGCGCGCGCCGAGGTCTTCACGGAGAGCGGCAGCTATCGCGGCACGATCCTGCCTCTGAAGGCGTCCGGCCACACCTACAATGACGAAGTCGACAAGATGCCCATCGGCTGGGAAAACGTCGAATTCCGCATAGACGCGCTGGCGCGCGACAAGGCCGACATCGAACGTCTCGGCATCGAGATCGGCGACATCATCGCCATCGATCCGCAGCCCGAATTCCTCGATAACGGCTTCATCGTGTCCCGCCATCTCGACAACAAGGCCGGCGTCGCCGTGATGCTGGCGGCGCTCAAGGCGTTGCAGGACGAGGAGGTCGAGACGCCCGTCGATATCCATTTCCTGTTCACGATCGCCGAGGAGGTCGGCGTCGGCGCGTCATCCGTGCTGACCCACAACATCGCCTCGATGATCACGGTCGACAATGGCACGACAGCGCCGGGCCAGAACTCCGACGAGTTTGGTGTGACCATCGGCATGGCCGACCAGACCGGCCCGTTCGACTATCATCTCGCCAAGAAGCTCGCGAGCCTGTGCCGGGAAAACGAGATCCGCTACCAGAAGGACATCTTCAAATATTACCGGTCGGATTCCGCCAGCGCCATCGAGGCCGGCGCCGATGTCCGCACCGCGCTGATCACCTTCGGCGTCGATGCCTCGCACGGCTACGAGCGCATTCACACCCACGCGCTGCGGTCTCTCGCGGAACTGATCACCGCCTATGTCATCAGCCCGGTGATGATCAAGCGCGACTTCAAGGAGACGTCGGGCGTCAAGGGCTTCACCCGCCAGCCCACCGGCGAGGCCGAGCAGGACCTGTCGCCGGATATCGAGGACAAGGAACTCAGCGAGTAATCTCGCAGATCACGACGAGAGCCGGACGAGGGCGTTCAGCATCAGCTGGGCGCCCTTTTCGATATCCGCCCAGTCGCTCCATTCCTCCGGAGCGTGGCTGATGCCGTTGCGCGACGGGATGAAGACGAGACCGGACGGGCAGAAGGATTGCATGGTCTGGGCGTCGTGTCCGGCGCCGGAGGGCATGTCGAGCGCCGCGTGACCGAGCGCGCCGGCTTCCTCCATCAGCATGGCGTGCAGCTCCGCATCCAGCGCGACGGGCGAAAGCCAGCTCTTCTCCTCGATCGCCAGCGCCAGTCCGTGCCGGGCGGCAGCGGTTTCGAGTTTCGTTCGCACCGCGTCGCGCAAGCCCAGCATCACCTCTTCGGACGTGTCGCGCAGGATGATCGAGAATTCGGCCGCGCCGGGGATCGTGTGCGCATGGTTGGGATGGATTTCCACCTTGCCGATAGTGATCCGGCTTTGCTCCGTACCGTGGATGGCGATCGTGTCGGTGATCGTCCCGGCAAAATCCGCGAGCCCGGCGAATGCATCGGCGCGCATCTCCATCGGCGTCGTGCCCGAATGGTTCGCCACCCCGTCGAAACGCACCTGCAGGAAGCAGACGCCGGACACGGCATTGGCGATCCCGAGCGGGATTTCGGCATGTTCGAGCACCGGCCCCTGCTCGATATGCAGCTCCAGGAACGCGGAGATCGAGCCAGGCGCCCAGCCGGCATCGAGCGCCCCGAACGCGTCGAGGCCCTGGTTCCGCATCGCATCGACCAGGCGCACGCCGTCCGCGTCGGAGGCCTGCTCGATCCATTCGCGCGTGACCCGCCCCGCGATTGTCTGCGAGCCGAGCATGCCGCCGAAACGGCCTTCCTCCTCGGCCGTCGCCGCGACGACGATGGCGGTCTTCGGTGCGCGGCCGGCCGCGCGCATGGCCCGCACGCATTCCAGCGCCACGCAGGCGCCAAGCGATCCGTCGAAGGCGCCGCCTTCCGGCACGGTGTCGAGATGCGAGCCCGCCATGATGCATGGACCGGTCTCCGGTCCGAAGCGTCCGAACAGGTTGTTCACCGCGTCGCGGCTGACTTGCAATCCGTCACTGCCCATCTCGCGGGCGAACCAGTCGCGCACGGCCATGTCTTCGCCGGAATAGCCGACACGATTGTAGCCGCCGGTTACCGCGTTGAATCCAAAGGCGTTTACGCCGTCGAGCAGGCGGCGCAGTCGGTCGATATCGATGACGGGCGCTGTGTGGCTCATGGTGCGGACGGGCATGCCTTCCATTTTCCGGGCAGGTGACGGATCAAGGATGCACAAAAATTTATCATAATAAATGCTTGCATGAATTTTAATTTTCCGAATTAATTGAATCCCATCTGCAACGATGGAGATCGCCATGAAGAGACTTCTGGCCGCTGCGGTAACAGTCGCATCGCTCGCATTCGCCTCACCGTCCCTGGCGCAAACGCCGCCAAATGTTCTGGTCGTCGGCCAGATCGCGGAGCCCAAGTCGCTTGATCCTTCTGCGGTCACCGCGCAGAACGACTTCCGCATCCTGCTCAACATGTATGACGGCCTCGTGCGCTACAAGGACGGCACGCTGGAGGTCGAGCCCGCGCTGGCCGAAAGCTGGACGATCTCCGATGACGGCCTGACCTACACGTTCAAGCTGCGCGAGGGCGTGTCCTTCCACGACGGCTCGCCGTTCAATGCGGAGGCGGTCAAGTTCACCTTCGAACGCATGCTGAACGAGGATCACCCCTATCACGACACGGGCCCGTTCCCGCTGGCCTTCTATTTCTCCTCGATCGACACCGTGACCGCCATTGACGACACGACGGTCGAGTTCAAGCTGAAGGAGCCCTACGCGCCCTTCCTCTCGAACCTCGCTTATGCGACCGGCCTCATCGTTTCGCCCAAGGGCGTGATGGACAATGGCACCGATTTCGGCCGCAACCCGTCGGGCACCGGCGCGTTCAAATTCGCCGAGTGGGAAGCCAACTCGAAAGTGGTGGTCACCCGTAACGAGGATTACTGGGATGGCGCCGCGCCGCTCGAGGCGGTGATCTACCGCCCGATCACCGACACCAACACCCGCATTGCCGAGATGCTTTCCGGCGGCATCGACGTCATGCCGGAAGTCCCGCCGGACAGCCTGCAGCAGTTCCGCAGCGATGCGAACTACACCGTCTACGAACAGGTTGGCCCGCATGTCTGGTTCCTGATCCTCAACGCCAAGGAAGGCCCGTTCGCCAACAAGGCGGTGCGCCAGGCGGCCAACTACGCGATCAACAAGACCGCGCTGGTCGACAACATCCTGCAGGGCACGGCTGCTGTCGCCAACGGACCGACGCCGCCGGCCTTCAACTGGGCCTACAATGAAAGCCTGGAGCCCTATCCCTACGATCCGGAAAAGGCCAAGGCGCTGCTCGAGGAAGCCGGCTATGACGGCGAACCGGTGACGTTCTACGTCACAGAGGGCGGCTCCGGCATGCTGGATCCGATTGCCATGGGCACGGCCATCCAGGCCGATCTCGAAGCCGTCGGCATGGACGTCAACATCGAGACCTACGAGTGGAACACCTTCCTCGGCAAGGTCAATCCGGGTCTCGAGGGCAAGGCAGACATGGCCGAAATGGCCTGGATGACCAACGACCCGGACACGCTGCCCTTCCTGGCGCTGCGCTCCGAGGCCTTCCCGGACAAGGGCGGCTTCAACTCCGGCTATTACTCCAATCCGGAAGTCGACGAACTGCTCAACAAGGCGCGCCAGGCCACCGATCAGGGCGAACGCGCCGAGCTCTACAAGAAGATGCAGGAAATCGTGCAGGAAGACGCACCCTGGGTCTTCGTCGCCAACTGGAAGCAGAACGCCGTCACCAAGGCGAGCGTCGAGAACTTCAAGCTGCAGCCTTCCTTCTTCCTGATGCTTCAGGACGTGGCGAAGCCGCAGTAACGACGACGAGCCGCCGGCTTGCGGGCCGGCGGCTTTCCCCCATTCTCACGCGGAGTCCGCCTTGTCGGCCTATATCGCCAAGCGCCTTCTGGCTGCGATCCCGGTCATCTTCGGCCTGACCATCATCGTCTTCCTGATCATGGCGATGATCCCCGGCGACCCGGCGACGGCCATTCTCGGCTCCTACGCGACCCCTGAAAACGTCGAGAAGCTGAACCGCGATCTTGGCCTCGACAAGCCTCTCGTGCAGCAATACTTCATCTGGCTCGGCAACATGCTGCAGGGCGATTTCGGCCGCTCCTATACGCTCAATCGCCCGGTCATCGACGAGGTACTGGAGCGTTTTTCCGCGACGCTCATCCTCGCCGGAACATCGCTCGTCCTGTGCTCCGTCCTCGGCCTGATCGCCGGTGTGATCTCCGCCGTGCGGCAATATTCCTGGGTCGACAAGGCCATCACCTTCGTCGTCCTGATCGGCATCTCCGTGCCGTCTTTCTGGCTCGGCCTCCTGCTGATCCTCGTTTTCGCCGTCAATCTGAAGTGGTTTCCGGCGTCGGGCATGTACGCCATCTATGGCGGCGGCGACTTGCCCGATCTCCTCAAGCACCTCTTTCTCCCGGCCCTGACGCTCGCCGTGGTCGCCACCGGCGTCATCGCCCGGCTGACCCGCACCGCGATGCTGGAAGTGCTTCGCCAGGATTTCATCCGCACGGCCCGCGCCAAGGGCGTCACCGAGAATACGGTCATCTACAAGCATGCCTTCAAGGCGGCATTGGTCACCGTCATTCCCGTGATCGGCATCCAGGCCGGCTTCGTGCTCGGCGGCGCGGTCTATATCGAGACCGTGTTCCAGTGGCCGGGCATCGGCTCGATGCTGGTCAAGGCGATCTCGACGCGCGACCTGCTGCTCGTGCAGGGCGGCGTTCTGGTCGTCGCCAGCGCCTATGTGCTCTTCAACCTCGCCGCCGACGTCGTCCAGACCATACTCGATCCGAGGTTGCGCTGATGGCCGAAGCGACCGCCACGACCACCGCCCAAAAGCCGGCGAAGAAGCCGAAGGGACGCCCGGACAGCCTGTCTTTGTTGCTCAACAACACGCTGGCGACCGCCGGCCTGGTCGTTTTCGCACTCATCGTTCTGGCCGCGCTCGCCGCGCCGCTTCTGCCATTGCCGGACCCGGACGCGACAGCGCCCGCCGACCGCCTCCTGCGCCCCTTGGCTGAGGGCCATTTGCTCGGCACCGACGCGCTCGGCCGCGACATCCTCTCGCGCCTGCTCTGGGGCACGCAAGTCAGCCTTCTGGTCGGCATTTCCGCCACGCTGATCGCCGCCTTTTTCGGCTCGCTGATCGGCCTTGTCGCCGGCTATGCCGGCGGCCGCGTCGATACGCTGCTGATGCGCGGCATCGACATGGTCATGGCCTTTCCCTACATTCTGCTGGCGCTCGCCATCGTCGCCGTCCTCGGCCCCGGCCTCCTGAACGCGCTCTACGCGATCGCCGTGGTCAACATCCCCTTCTTCGCGCGCAACATCCGCGGCATCGCGCTCGGCCTGTCGCGCCGCGAATTCGTCGATGCGGCGCGGCTGTCGGGCAAGTCGAACGCGCAGATCCTGTTCATCGAGGTGCTGCCCAACGTGCTGCCGGTGATCATCATCACCATGTCGACCACGATCGGCTGGATGATCCTCGAAACGGCGGGCCTCTCCTTCCTTGGTCTCGGTGCGCAGCCGCCCCAGGCCGATCTCGGCTCGATGCTTGGCGACGGCCGCAAGATCCTCTTCACCGCGCCGCATGTCTCGATCATCCCCGGCGTGATGATCTTCGCCCTGGTCATGAGCATCAACCTGCTCGGCGATGGCGTGCGCGACGTGCTCGACCCGCGCCTGAAATCCGGCGCGCTGACAAGGCCCGTGGCGCGCACCGCCGTCATGCGCGAGGACGTCCCGGACGTCACGCCCCGTCCGGACACTGTCCTCGACGTGCGCGGCCTGAAGACCGAATTCCGCTTCGGCGGCGAAATCTACAAGGCGGTCGGCGGCGTCGATCTTGCCGTCGGGCAGGGCGAGTGCCTTGGCGTTGTTGGCGAATCCGGCTCCGGCAAATCGGTGACCGCGATGTCGATCATGGGACTGGTCCCCACGCCGCCCGGCCGCATCGCCGGTGGCGCGGCGCTGCTCGATGGCGAGGACCTGTTCGCCGCCTCCGACGAGCGCATCCGCAAATTGCGCGGCTCCGCCGTCTCCCATGTCTTTCAGGATCCGCTTTCGACGCTGCATCCGCTGTTCACCGTCGGCGACCAGCTGGTCGAGGCGATCCAGGCGCATCAGCCGCTGTCGAAAAGGGAGGCGACCGCCAAGGCCGCCGATCTTCTGAAGGTCGTCCGCATCCCCAATCCGGCGGAACGCTTGAAGGCCTATCCGCACGAACTCTCCGGCGGCATGCGCCAGCGCGTCTGCATCGCCATGGCGCTCGCCGACGACGCGAAGATCATCATCGCAGACGAACCGACCACCGCGCTCGACGTCACCGTGCAGGCGCAGGTGCTTTCGCTGCTGGATACGCTGCGCAAGGAAAAGAATGCGGGCATTCTCTTCATCACCCATGATTTCGGCGTCGTCTCGGCAATCTGCGACCGCGTCGCCGTGATGTATGCCGGCAAGTTCGTCGAGACCGGCACGACCGAGGAAATCCTCAACTCCCCGGCCCATCCCTACACCGCCAAGCTGATCGACTGCGTTCCGGTGCTCGGAGAGCCCGAACGCCGCCTCGACGCCATCGAGGGCCGGCCGCCCGTGGTCAACAATTTGCCGGTCGGGTGCGCCTTCGCGGCGCGCTGTCCGCGCGCGCAGGACGATTGCCGCGCCGCGCCTATCCCGCTCACCGAGATGGGCAAGGGGCGTACGGTGCGCTGTATCCATCCGCTCACCGGAGACGATGCCGATGTCTGACGCGCCGCTTCTGTCCATCGAGAAGGCCGAGCGCGTCTTTGGCGGCGGCCGGTCCCTGTTCGGGCAGCCGAAACCGGCGGTCCACGCCGTTCAGGACGTCACCATCGAGGTGCGCAAGGGCGAAACGCTGGGCGTCGTCGGCGAATCCGGCTGCGGCAAGTCTACGCTCGCGCGCATGATCGTCGGTCTCGACGCGCCGACAGGCGGCCGCATCGTCTTCGACGGACGCGATCTCGTCGCCGAGGCCGGCCATGATCTCCGCCGCCTGTCGCGCGAGGTTCAATATGTCTTCCAGGACCCTGTCGCCTCGCTCAATCCGCGCAAGACGATCCGCACCATCCTCGAAGCGCCGCTGCGCTATCTGCTCGATCTCGACCGGCCGGCGCGCGAGAAACGCCTCGGCGAACTGATGGACGCCGTCAATCTCGCGCCGGAATTCCTCGACCGCTACCCGCATGAATTCTCCGGCGGGCAGGCACAGCGCATCGGCATCGCCCGCGCGCTTGCCGCCGATCCGAAGCTGATCGTCCTCGACGAACCGGTGTCCGCGCTCGACGTCTCCGTGCAGGCGCAGGTGCTCAACATCCTCGACGGTCTCAAGGACCAGTTCGGCCTGACCTATGTCTTCATCAGCCACGATCTCTCGGTGGTCGAAAGCGTCAGCGACCGGGTCGCGGTGATGTATTTCGGACGCATCGTGGAGATCGGCGCGGGAAAAACCATCTTCCGTTCGCCGCGCCATCCCTACACGCATCTGCTGCTGAATTCGGCACCCGCGCCCGGCCGTCGCTCGCTGATCGCGGAGGACGCCAACACGGAATTGCCCGATCCCTACAATCCGCCGCCGGGATGCGCCTTCTACGCGCGCTGCCCCCGCCACACGGATGAATGCAACAGGGCGGTTCCGCCGCTTGCCGGGGCGGCCGGAGACGAGACGCACAGGGCCGCATGTTTCCACCCGCACGAGAGCAAGTGACGCCGCATGGAGGAGAGCGCGCCAAGACCTGAGCCTGTGTCGGTGACGCCGGCGCGCCGCCGAAAGCGTCCCGATATCGCGGCCGACGCGATCCGCGACCGCATCGTCGAGGCGGGTCTGTCGCCTGGCGACCGCGTGCCCTCCGAGTGGCTTGAACCGGAGGCGGTCAAGGTTTCGCGCGGCACGCTGCGCGAGGCGCTCAAGATCCTCGAATTCCAGGGGCTGATCGCCTCCAAGACCGGACCCGGCGGCGGCATTTTCGTCACAGCGATCGCGTCCGACAATGCGATCCGCATGCTGGACAATCTCTTCCTGTTTTCGCCGCCCACGATCGCGGATATCTACGCTATCCGCAAGCTGGTCGAGCCGGAACTCGCCGCGTCCGCCGCGACCGGCTCGCTCTCTGTCCCGGCTTTCGAGGCGATGCGCGCGACCATCCGGCTTTACGAGGACGAACCCGCCACGGCGGAGGAGGAATATCGCCAGCGCCTCGCCGAACTCGATTTCCACGCCGAACTCGCTCGCAACAGCCCGAACCGCCTCCTTGGGTTCGTCGCCGTGTTCCTGCTGTCCCTCCTGCGCGACATGACCGTGTGCCGAGAGATCTACCAGGAGCCGCATCCCGAACTGCGCGAGACCGGCCTGCATTACCAGGTCCGCCTCCTGCGCGCGATCCGCGCCGGCGACGCCGACCGGGCGCGCCAGATCATGCGCGATCACATGGTCGAGGCGGAAAAATACATGCTGGAGAGGGCGGCCGTGCGCAAGCGGTCGGGGCCGACGCGATGAGCGGACACGCTGCCCCATGGCGCACCATCCACGCCGACCATTGCCATTGCGGCTGGGACAACGCGCTGGAACCGGTGACCACCGTCGCGCCCGGCGAGACGTTGACGCTGCAATGCCGCGACGCGGGCGACGGGCACTACACGAAAAACAGCACCGCCTCCGACATCGCCACCATGGACCCGGGCCGCGTCAATCCGGTCACCGGACCCGTCTTCATCGATGGCGCGGAACCGGGCGACGCGCTGAAGGTCACTATTCGCGACTTCGCCCCGTCGGGCTTCGGCTGGAGCGCCATCATCCCGGGCTTCGGCCTGCTGGCTGACCAGTTCACCGAACCGCGCCTGCATCTCTGGGACTATGAGCGCACGGCGAAAGCCCCGGCAGTGTTCAACACCCTGGCGCGCGTGCCGCTCAAGCCGTTCGCGGGCACGATCGGCGTGGCGCTCGCCGAACCGGGCCGGCACGACATCATTCCGCCTCGCCGCACCGGCGGCAACATGGACATCCGCGACATGGCGGCGGGAACGGAGCTCTGGTTGCCCGTCGAGGTGGCGGGCGCACTGTTCTCCGTCGGCGACACCCATGCCGCGCAGGGCGACGGCGAGGTTTGCGGCACCGCCATCGAAAGCGCGATGGACATCACCGTGACCCTCGATCTGGTCAAGGGCGCCGCGCCGCCATTCCCGCGCTTTTCGACGCCGGGTCCGGTGACGCGCCATCTCGATGCGGTGGGTTACGAAGTCACGACCGGTATCGGCCCGGACCTGATGGCCGCGGCCCGCGACGCTGTCTCCGGCATGGTCGATCATCTCGCGGCAGCCCGCGGCCTCGCCCCGGAAGACGCCTACATTCTCTGCTCGGTATGCGGCGATCTGCGCATCAGCGAGGTCGTCGACGCGCCCAACTGGGTCGTGTCGTTCTACTTTCCGCGCATCATCTTCGAGTAGCGGCCGCCTTAAGCGCTCTGGCGTTCGTCGCGGCTAAGCGACGGGTCGAGCATTTTCGGCCGGAAGACGACGTTTTCGGGCGTCTCGCGCGCGATCTGGCGGGCAAGCGCCGCGGCTGCCTCCTCGCCGAAACTCTGCTCCCATTCGCGCAGCACCGGCTTGTAGGTGCCGAGCGCCGCCATGGCCGCCGACTTCTGATCGCGCGAGGCATGCGCTTGCAGCCTGACGGCGAAGCAGACCAGCGAGTCGACCTCCGAATAGGAGGCGTTATTGACCGGCACGGCGAACACCGCCGCATCGCCGAGGAAACCGGCGTGCAGCGCATGGTCGTCGAGCGCCGAGCCGATCACGCCGAGCGGCTTGGACGGTTGCGCGTATCCCGCCATCGCAGGCGACGGAGCCACCCCGGTCAGCCGGACGACCGGGCCGTCCTTCGTCTGGTCGACATCGAGAAGCGCCGTCCACTCGATCTCGTCGATCAGCCGCGAAACGGCCGCCAGCACTTTGCGGTTGTCGAAGGTCATGCGGCTGTCGGCAACGCCGAGTGACGACAGAGCCTCGCGGATCGACGATGAGAGCGCGTCTTCCGGGCGGCTGGTGCCGACTGTCACGGTCTTGGCCTGGTGGCGGATCGTGTCGATCGGCCGCGAGGTTTCCTCGAATGTGTGGCGCACCGGTCCGAGCGCGGCCTGTGCCACGTCTCGGGCGGTCGCGGCGTCATTCGCGCGGCCGAGATCGCGCGAGAGCTTCGCCAGCATGGCGAGATCGTTCGCGCCGAGACCGGAATTGAACGCGCCCGCCGCACCCTCGTCGATGAAGGCGTCGAGCTTGTCGAGAAGCGCCTGCCGGTCCGCGCCGGGATCGTCCATCGCGACAAGGCCGAGATCGGCCAGTATCGTCTTCAGGAGTTGCGCGGCGCGGTCGATGGCGCGCGCGGCGTGGAAGCCGAACATGTGGCCCGCGACCGTCGCCAGCACGAACGCGAGATCGCCGCCGATCTTCGGCAGGGCGATCACCCGTTCCGCATATTCCGCGAAGGCGGCGGCATCCGCGCCCTCGGTCGCGAACACGATCGGCCGGCCGTTATGCGCCTTGAAGATCGCCACTTCCTTGACCACGTCGCCGACGAGATCGCCGGGCAGGTCGTTGGCGACGACAAGCGTCAGCGGCTCGGTCGAAAGGTCGATATGCTTCTTGTCCTCGGTGTAGTCGACCGGGATCGACTTGTAGCAGAGCTCCGACAATTTGATGCGGATTTCCAGCGCCGCCGTATGGTTCACGCCGGACCCGGTCACCGCCCAGTATCTGGCCTGCGGCGCGAAGCTGCGGGCGCATTCGGCGATCTGCTCTTCCTTGTCGAGAACCTCGGCGATCAGCCGGGGCATGCGTTCGAGTTCACCCATCTCGTAGGCGATCTCGATCTCCGTCATCGTGTTCAGCGCATCGGCGAGGAAAAGCGCGGTCAGCTTGCCGGCCGTCAACTGCGAATAGAACGCCTTGGTCGAGGCGACCGACATTTCCACGTCGCGGCCGTCGGAGGTGAACAGCACCGAATCCGCATTGCGCACGAGATCGGAGTTGCGGCGGTTGACGATGGCGTGGATCGAGGCCCCGCGCTCGCGGGCGAGGTCGACGGCGCGGTTCGTGTCGGTCGTGGTGCCCGACTGCGAAACGGCGATCACCAGCGCGTTGCGGAATTCATAGCTCTCGATTTCGGCCGACATTTCCGAGGACCGCAGGGCGATGACGGGAATGTCGAGCCGGCTTTCGTAGCCGAGCGCCTTTTCGATCAGATGCGCGATACCGACGGCGGCAACGCCCGCCGTGCCCTGGCCGATCACGTAGACGCGGCTGATGCCGAGCGCCACGGCCTTGCGCATCGACGCCCAGATATCGGTCGGCAACTCGTCAAAGGCGATCAGTCCGCCGTCGCGGCGGTAGCGCCCGCGCAGCGTCTTGGCCACGCTTTCCGGTCCGTCATGGATTTCCTTTTCGAGATAGAACTCGAAGCCGCCGCGATAGATGTCGCGCGCGAAGATCTGGATCGGCTCCGGTTTGATCGCCGCCGGCGTGCCGTCTGAAACGCCGACCATTTCCGGCTGTGCGGAGTCGCCGGAGAGACGGATCACCGAACCGCCCGCGACCGAGCGGGCGAGGTTGTAGGAGGCGCGCGCCACATTGCACAGCCCGTAGACCTCGGAGGCGAACATCCAGCCGTCGGCGAGCCGCGCCGCATGCAGGCCCTGGCCGGAGCCCTTCTGCGCGAGAAAGGCGTCGCCCGGCTGGCTGGGATCGATACAGCCGACCGCGATCGAGCCGTCGAGGCGGCGCACGGCGGTGCGGAACCGGTCCAGCATGTCGCCGCCATCCGCGCCGGCGCTGCGATGCGCGATCGGGATGATCTTGGCGTCGGTGGTGATCGACGGGTCGATGGCGAGCTGGCGGTTGGTCACCAGTTCTGCGATCAACTCCACGTGGTTGTCCACGTCCCCGTTCAGCGCGTACATCGCGCCCAGCGAAACGCCGGACTGGCCGCTCTCGTCCTGAGCCAGCGACGGATTGTGCGGGTGGCAGTTGGCCACCGAGATCACGCCATGCGACGCCCAGCGTGTATGCGAGAGAACGCCAGCCCGGGTCGCGTCCGTGGCAAGCGCCCACAACAGCCGGTCGGCGCGGATCGCCGCGCGCAGCGCCGCGCCATTGTCGCCCAGCCGGCCGACGAGGTTGGCGGTCTTGTAGACGAAGGTCAGCGACCGCGTGCCGCCGCCATTTTCATGCACATAGACCGCGAGATGATCCGCATGCAGCGCCGAACACCGTTTGGCGAATTCTTCCGTCAGGTCGCCCGGCAGCGCGTCGATGCAATTCTCGGGAAGCTGGATCTGGATGGCGATACCGGCCGAATCGCGACCGCGTACCTCCAGCCGGTCGATCGCCCGCAGAACGTGCTCTGCGGCAAGCGCCACCTTCGCCGTGTTGCCGCGCGCCGCGTCGATGCCCTCGGCGACGAGCGCGATCGCCTCGCCCGTCTGGGCGACGAGTTCCTCGCGCAACTGCCATTCATAGTCGCGCAGGCTCTCGATCAGCGGGTCGAGATCCGTACGTCCTTTCTTGGACAGGTCGGTCAGGGCGCCCGCCTGTTTGCCCAGCGTGTCGGCAAGGGACGCGACGCCGGCCTTGAATTCCGCATCGAAGGCGATCCGTTCCGCCATCCGGAATGACATCAGCGCCGCGAACCGGTCCTGCAACGCGGTGACCGCGCCGTGCAGCGTTTCCACGGCGGCGAGGCCGGCGGGTGCCGCCGCGACATCCGCGGCGACCGTATCGAGCCAGCCAGTGTCTGCTTCATCCGCGCCGAAACGGCCGGTTACGAATCCTGCGATGCCACACATGTCATATCCCCGAAATATCCCGGCCGAAGAGAATCCCTTTGACGAAGCGAACTCTCTTCGAACTTGAAACGTCGCCCTTCGAAATTTCTCAAGCGAAATCCGGACCCGGCCGCACTCACTTGTTCTTGCATGATGTAACCTGCGAAATTGCGGCAGGCTCCATTTTTTCGTTTCGCGCCGGAGAAATCCGCTGGAAATCCAATGATAACCGGCATTTTTCGAGAATCGGCACTGCCGTTTTTGTGCCACACTCATATGTGAGATTTGGTTAATCGGCATATTGAGCCGATGTCCGGCTAAGGCCCGTCCCCCGCCGATCCGGACAGGTGGCAGCCTAATCCCCCTCTCCAGGCTGCCACTTTTAGAACCTTTTCGCTTAGCCGCCGTGCACGACCTCCGCACGGCGGCTTCATTTTTTCCGGCCTCCGGTTTCCCGCCACTTTACATTGCGCCGCGACGCGCGCAGGAATCGCCGCGATTCCAGCCCAGACGTCCAGCGGAGATTGCCATGACCAGCGCGCATGCGGCCCACCCCCTCGATCCCGTCCTCAAGCGCATCGACGAAAACCTCGCCGACAGCCTGATGCGGGTGTTCGAACTGGTCCGCATCCCGTCCATCTCCACCGATCCGGCCTATGCCGCCTCCTGCCGCGAGGCCGGCGAGTGGCTGGTCGCCGAATTGACCGAACTGGGCTTCGACGCCTCGCTGCGTGACACGCCGGGCCATCCGATGGTCGTGGCGCATCACGACGGCCGCAAGCCGGACGCGCCGCACGTGCTCTTCTACGGCCATTACGATGTCCAGCCGGTCGACCCGCTCGACCTGTGGGACAACGACCCCTTCCAGCCCGCGGTGCGCGACGGCGCCGACGGTGCCAAGATCATCACCGGACGCGGCATCGCCGACGACAAGGGCCAGCTGATGACCTTCGTCGAGGCCTGCCGCGCCTACAAGGAGGTCCATGGCGATCTTCCCTGCAAGGTCACCATCCTGTTCGAGGGCGAGGAGGAGTCCGGGTCGGCGTCGCTGAAACCCTTCCTCGACGCCAATGCCGAGGAACTGAAGGCCGATTACGCGCTGGTCTGCGACACCTCGATGTGGGACGCGCGCACCCCCGCCATCTCGACCGGCCTGCGCGGTCTCGTCGGCGAGGAGATCACCATCCAGGCGGCCGACCGCGACCTTCATTCGGGTTATTTCGGCGGCGCGGCGGCCAACCCGATCCATATCCTGTCGAAGATCCTCGCCGACATGCACGACGCCGACGGCAAGGTGACGATTCCGAATTTCTACGACGGCGTCGAACAGACGCCGAAGGAAATCCTCGACCAGTGGGAAAGCCTCGGCCAGACGGCGGAAACCTTCCTCGGCGAGGTCGGCCTGGCGATCCCCTCCGGCGAAAAGGGCCGCTCCGTGCTCGAACTCACCTGGGCGCGCCCGACCGCCGAGGTCAACGGCATCACCGGCGGCTACACAGGCGAGGGCTTCAAGACGGTCATCCCGGCCAAGGCGTCGGCCAAGGTCTCCTTCCGTCTCGTCGGCAAGCAGGACCCGGGCGCCATCCGCGAGAATTTCCGCGAATTCGTCCGCAGCCGCATTCCCGCCGACTGCACGGTGTCGTTCCGCGAGCATGGCGGTTCGCCCGGCATCCAGCTCGCCTATGATTCCCCGGTCCTGCAAAAGGCAAAGGAAGCGCTGTCCGACGAGTGGCCCAACCCGGCCGTGATGATCGGCATGGGCGGTTCCATCCCCGTGGTCGGCGATTTCCAGACCATGCTCGGCATGGAATCCGTGCTTGTCGGCTTCGGTCTCGCCGACGACCGCATCCATTCCCCCAACGAGAAATACGCCCTCAAGAGCTTCCATAAGGGCCAGCGCTCATGGGCCCGCATTCTCGACGCGCTCACTGCCGGCTAGCTATTGTCGGCGTTATTGCAGGGCCACCTCGACGCGACGATTGAGCGCCCGTCCCGCCGGGCTTGAATTGTCCGCCACGGGCTGGCTCTCCCCGAAACCCTGCGATCTCATGCGATCCGTCGCGATACCGCGCGACGCGAGCCACGCGACGACCGCGCGGGCGCGCCGTTCGGAAAGCCCCAGATTGTAGGAATCATCGCCTTGGGCATCGGTATGGCCGGCGAAGTCGATGCTGCGGTCCTGATGCGCCTGCATCCATGCAAGCACCTCGTTCAGCGTGTCCTCCGACTCCGGTTTCAGCACATCGGAGTCGAGGTCGAAATAGACGCCGTGCAACACGGCCCGGCCGCTGTCGTCCAGCGCTTGTTCGACGGCCGACTTGGCCGGCGCGATGAGCGCTGCGGCGCAATCGGGCGGCGTCGCGTCGCGCGCCAGCGGCCCGAACCACGTCCCCTGCCGCGATCCGCCCTCGTACCAGAAACCGTTCATGAAACGGCCGTCCTCGGTCATCGCCATGACGGCCTGACCGACCTGATCGCCTTCCTCGCGCCATTCGATATTCAGAAATGCGCCGTCCAGCGCGCCGGAAAACCGGCCGCTGTCGAAATCGTAGCAACCGCGCACAACCCCGTCCTCAACCGTGATGTAGAACGGACCCCAGTTCGTCTCATAGGTGCCGGAAATCCCTTCCGGACGCTGAAGTGGACCTGCCGGGGCGCCATGAGCGGAGAATTCCATCAATTCGGTGTAGTCGGCACGACCGCCATTGCCGTTGATCGTCATCCTGACCCAGCGGCCTTCGACTGGTGCGTCCAGTGTGATTTCCGTCAGTTCACCCCCCGGAATCGTTCCCTCATACGCCGTCGAAAACGGTCCATCGGGTCCGCTCGCGGAAACGGAAATCGTGACGTCCGTGGCCGAAACGCCCGGATAGGCGGCTTCCTCGGTCTCGCGGCTGTCGAAGGAAAAACTGTCCAGGTTATAGGTCTGCGGCATTTCGAACAGGAAAGTGTGCGGCGCGGGTTCGTTCTGCGGGCTCGCCCATCCAAGCCCGGGCTCGTCGTCGATCAATGCCAGCGCGATCCATTCGGACGTTGACCGGCCGCCATATTCGGCCGTGTATTCCAGAAGCACCGTGCCGTTGGCGAAACCCAGTACGTTCTGGCGTTCCTCGGCATGCGCTTGGTTGGAAAGGAGGCTCCCGGCAAGCGCCAACGCCGCAACCGTTCCGGTTCTAGTCATGAAATGTCCCCCGATGTCGATAGTTGGGATGTTCGTCGTCTGCCCCAAACCAACCTTTACGGGAAATCGTGCTGTCAGAAAATCCGGCAATACACGCCTGAGCGCAATTCGAACCATTCCCTTCATCGTCCCTTAACTCTGCCTTAAATCGCCGCATTTAGGGTTCAGGCGCCGTATCTGTTTTGCGTAACGGACCTGATTTCGCCCATGGCCAGCCGAAAGAAACCGAAAAGCCGCGTCGAACCGCGTTTCGACGATGCGCCGAAGCGCAAGCGTTCGGCCGGCCTGACGGCGACCGAAGATGATCGCGCCGCGCCGCCGCGCCGCAAGAAGCCGGCCGCCAAGCGCAAGGCGTCCGGCGCGCGCAAACCGAAAAAGAAGACCGCCCGTTCGCGCCGTGCGCGGCTGGGCCTCACCGGCCTGATCGGCGGTCTCGTCTACTGGTCCTTCATCATGGCCATTTGGGGCGGCGTTGCTGTTGCCGGCGTTGTCGCCTGGTATGGCGCGCAGATGCCCTCCGCGACCACCTGGGAAATCCCGGACCGGCCGCCCAACGTCAAGATCGTCGCCGTCAACGGCTCTCTGGTCGCCAATCGCGGCGCCACCGGCGGCGAGGCGCTCGGCATCCACCAGATGTCGCCCTATATCCCGCAGGCGGTCGTCGCCATCGAGGACCGGCGCTTCTATTCGCATTTCGGCGTCGATCCGATCGGTCTCGCCCGCGCCATGGTCGCAAACGTCATGGCGGGCCGGCTGGTGCAGGGCGGTTCTACGCTGACCCAGCAATTGGCCAAGAACATGTTCCTGTCGCCGGACCGCACGGTCGGCCGCAAGGTGCAGGAAGTGCTGCTCGCCGTCTGGCTGGAGAGCAAATACACCAAGAACCAGATTCTCGAAATGTATCTGAACCGGGTCTATTTCGGCTCCGGAGCCTATGGCGTCGAGGCGGCGTCGCGGCGCTATTTCTCCAAGTCCGCGCGCGACGTGACCCTGCCGGAAGCAGCGCTTCTCGCGGGTCTCCTCAAAGCGCCGTCGCGGCTGTCGCCGGCCCGCAATCCGCACCTGGCCGAGGAACGCGCCCAGATCGTGCTGGCCGCCATGCGCGAGCAAGGCATCGTGACCGACAGCGAAATGACGGCGGCCCTCACGCGCCCCGCCACCCGCGCCGCCGCCTACTGGACCGGCTCGGAAAATTACGTCGCCGACGCGGTGATGGAGGAACTGCCCGAACTGATCGGTGAGATACGCCAGGACGTGATCGTCGATACCACCGTCGATCTCGTGCTGCAGAAATTCGGCGAAAACGCCATTCGCAACCTGATCGCCAAGGAAGGCGAAAGCCGCAAGGTCGGTCAGGGCGCGCTCGTCTCCATCGACAACACCGGCGCGGTGCGCGCCATGGTCGGCGGTTACGATTACGCCAACTCTCAGTTCGATCGCTCCACCGAGGCGAAACGCCAGCCGGGCTCCGCCTTCAAGCCCTTCGTCTACGTCACGGCGCTGGAACAGGGCATGACACCGGATTCCGTGCGCAACGACGCGCCGGTGAAGATCGGAAAATGGTCACCGGAGAATTACGGCGGCAAGTATCTGGGGCCGGTGACGCTGGAGACGGCGCTGTCGAAATCGCTGAACTCCGTCGCGGCTCAACTCATCATGGAGGTCGGCGCCGGCAATGTCGTCAAGACCGCCACGCGCATGGGCATCCATTCGAAGCTGGAACCCAACGCCTCGCTGGCGCTGGGCACCTCCGAAGTCACGCTGATGGAGCTGACATCGGCCTATGTGCCTTTCGCCAATGGCGGGTACCGCGCCGATCCCTATGTTATCCGCCGTGTCACGACGCTCGACGGCAAGGTGCTCTACGAACACACGGCCGACAACATGTCCCGCGCCATCTCTCCCGGCGTCGCCGGCATGATGAACCGCATGATGTCGAAGACGGTCACCGAGGGCACGGCCCGCGCCGCCCGTTTCGACCATCCCGCCGCCGGCAAGACCGGCACCAGCCAGAAATCGCGTGACGCATGGTTCGTCGGCTACACCGCCAATCTGACCACCGGCGTCTGGTTCGGCAATGACGACGGCTCTCCGACCAACAAGGTCACCGGCGGCTCGCTGCCGGCACAGGCGTGGAAGGCCTTCATGGTCGAGGCGCATGAGGGCGTGCCCGTGGCCCGTCTTCCGGGCTATCGCAGGAACACGGTCACTCCGGCGGCGCGTCCCGCCGCACCGCGCGAGGATGTCCCGATGTCGCAAAACGTCTTCCCGCCGAAGCCCGACCGCACTCCGACCGCCTCGACCGGCGCGCCGCGTCCGAAGGTCGGTATCGGCCAGAACGATGGCGGCGGGCGCACGGTGCTGGATATCCTGCTCGGCCGCTGACGCGCTATCCCAACGCTTCGACCAGCGGCTTGAGGTGCTTTTCGTATTTGCGCCACGCAGCCGAACTGCCCGAATACATTCTGCGGCGGACTTGCGCCGCGCTGGCCGTCGAGACGGTGCGCCGTGTCTCGTGGAAGGCGAGGCAGCGCGGGTCCCAGTCGAGGCCGCACAAATCGAGCAGCCGGCGCGTTTCCTCTTCCTGGTTTTCGGTCAGCGTCTCGTAGTCGATATGGTGGATCCGGTCGCCGAAGCGGTCTCGCCAGAAGGCCATCAGGTCGCGGTAAAGCCCGTAATATTCCGCGATGGCGTCGAGATCGAAGCTGAATTGCAGCCCGCGCGACGGAAAGAAGGTGCGGTAGATCGACCATGCCGTGGCCACCGGGTTGCGCGCGACATGGACGATCGTCGCCTCGGGAAGCGCTGCCGCGATGAAGCCGATCCAGCGGAAATTGAGCGGCATCTTGTCGGTGATGACGGGTTCCGCGACGCCGAGACCGTCGAGCGCGCCGAGATAGCGCTCCCTGATCTCCGCCGACTCCGCCGTGTCGAGACGGGTGCCGGAGAGCGCCGGCCGGACGGCCTGCCTGAGGAATTGCAGTTCTCCGCCCCCATGCACCTGCGGATGGCTTGCCAGCACCTGCTCTGTGAGCGAGGTTCCCGAACGCGGCATGCCGAGAATGAAGACCGGCCGCTTGCCCGTCGCCTCCGCCGGCAGGACAGCGCGGTCCTTGTCGAAATGCTCCTTGATCGCGGCAAAGAGTTTCTTCTGGTCCGGCATCGGGTCTGCGAAGGCGTCCCGTCGCAGCCGGTTCCCGGCGTCGAAATGCGCGAAGGCCCTGTCCGTCTCTCCGATATCGTCCAGCGCCTTGGCGAGCGCGAAATGGACTTGCGCCCGGTCCGTCGCGGCGTCGGATGCCAGCAAGGTCTCCATTACGCCGATCTGCGGATCGTCGGGCGCGTAGGTCTTGATGATGCTCAGATTGCGGTGGGCGTCGGCCTGACGCGGGTTGATCCGCAGCGCGGCCTCGAAATCGGCGGCGGCCGCGTCGAGACGCCCGAGATGGCTGTAGGCATTGCCGCGATTGTTCAGCGCTTCGGCGAATTCCGGTCGCGCCGCAAGCGCCCGGTCGAGATAGGCGAGCGCCTCCTCCTGCCGGTCGAGCGCGTTGAGCGCATTTGCGTAATTGTTGAGCGCGTCGGCATGGGCCGGGTCGAGCGTCAGCGCCTTGTCGAGATGGGCGATGGCGTCGCCGGGATGGCCGGTTGCCGTCAGCGCCGCGGCAAGATTGTTCAGGATATCCGGCGAGTTCGGCGAGAGGTCGAGCGCCCTGCGGTAGCTTGCGATCGCCTTGTCCTGCGCGCCGAGACCCGCATGGCAGGCGCCCGCGATAGTGTGCGGGAAGGCGACGCCCGGATGCAGCGCGGCGAGCGCGGTCGCTTGCGCCAGCGCATCCTGCAAATGGCCCTTCTGGTAGAGCGCCAGCAGCGCATTTGCCGTTTCGCGGGTGAGGGCGGAGCCGCCGGGCCGCGCCTTTGGCTGCGACAGCGCCTTCAGACCGTCAAGCGCGCGCCGGTTGTTCGGGAACCGCGCCAGCACCGAGCGCAGAAGCTGTTCGGCGTCGTCCGTCGCGCCCTTGCGGGCAAGCGATTGCGCCTTGCGCAGTGTCTGGTCGACGGACATGACGCGCTCCGCTCAGCTGCCCTGGCGACGGGCCCAGGTTTCCAGCAGCGGGAAAACCGGCTCGATCTGCATGCGGTAATCCTCCCAGCGGCCCGCGCGGTCCGCGAAAAGGGGTTCGGGCACGGCCCGCGCCATGCCGCCCGGGTCGACCCCGAGGAAGCGCGCCAGCGCCGCGGTCTCGTCCGCCGGATTGGCGAGCAGCTCGTCATAGCGGATTTCATGGACCGCAAGCGGGAGCCTGTCGCGGTAGCAGTTCCACAGCCGCATCGCCCGGTCATAGAGCGTCGCGCCCGTCTCCAGGTCGAGGAAATTCCCGATGGCATCGTCCATGGCGAATGCCTCGGTGAAGCAGGACAGAACGCAATCGCAGGGGTGCCGCAGCGCCATGACGAAACGCGCCCCCGGGAAAACCCGCTCGATCAGGCCCGCGCTCGCCATGTTGAAAGGCAGGCTGTCGATCACCGTTCCGTACCCGGTCTCCAGGTCGAGATGCCGGTCCAGTTCCTCGAAATAGACGCCGCGCAGGTAGTCGATATCGTCCGCGGTCAGCATCTGCAGCCGCTCGCGGTCAGGACTTTCGCCGAGCGCCTGCGCCATCCGCGCGACCATCGGCTTGTTCTCCACCAGCGCGACGTCCGGATGGCCGCGCAATATCGCGCCGAGCCGGTCCGTGCCCGATTGCGGGAAACCGACAAGGAAGACCGGCGTGCGCGGATGCGCCGCCACGGCGTCTTCCCAGGGCGCGCCGTCCGTTTCCGAGAAGGAGGCGGCGAGGGCCTCCAGATCGCGCACGTATCGCGCGGGGTCGGCGGCGCGGGCAGCCGGTTGCGCGCTGCGGCGCGCATTGAGCGCGGCATGGTGCTTGAAGGCGGCGTCGAAGTCGCCGAGCCGCTCGCAGCTTTCCGCAAGCAGGGAAAGTCGCCCTTCGGCCATCTCCCGCGAGAGACCGTCCGGCGGTATGCGGTCCAGGCAACGCCGCGCCGTCGCACGGTCGCCATCCAGCGCGGCCAGCCGCGCGATCCGGTAGAGGATTCGCGGATCGTCCTCGCCGCATGATTTGCGCGCCGCCGACACGGCGGTCCGAAGGTCTTTGTCGAGGTCGCTGCGGTCCAGCAAGCCGCAAAAGGCGTCATGCGCATCGACGTTTCGCGGCTCGATCCTGATGACGTGTTCGAGGCAGCGTATCGCGGCCCCGGTCTCGCCCAACTGCTCAAGCGCCGCCGACAGGGCGATAAAGCCCGGCACATGGCCATTGTCGATGGCCAGCGCGCGATGACAGGCTTCCGCGCCTTCCTGCGCCCGGCCGAGCCGGATCAGGCAACGCCCGAGCTTTGCATGGGCGTCGGCCATGTTCGGCCGCGCCTCGATGGCCGTCCGATAGGCGTCCGACGCCTCTTCGTACTCGCCGCACTGCATCAGCGCATCGCCGAGCCTCGCATGCGCCTCGGCGAAACCCGGTCGCAATTCGCACGCGCGCCGCAAACTGCCGACCGCTTCCCGGTGGCGTCCAAGCGCAGCGAGCGCGATGCCGAGATTGTTGTGGGCTTCCGCGAAATCGGGCTTCAGCGTCACAGCCGTCGCGAGGTTGCCGATCGCCTCTTCATGGCGGCCGATCCTGTTGAGCGCATCGCCGAGATTGTTGTGGCCTTCCGGGCGATTCGGCCGAAGCGCGATCGCGCGCCTGTAGCTGCCGATTGCCTGGTGGCTTTGGCCGAGCGCGCTGTGGATGGCGCCCGCGAGATTGTGGAGGAGGGGGAGGTTGTAATGCACCGCGATCAGCTCGCGGGTCTTTTCGAGCGCCTCTTCGTAGCGGCGGTCGCGATACAGGCCGAAAACCTCATTGGCCTGCTGCTGTGTCAGGGTAGGGCCGACCGGCGGAGCGCCCGGCATTGCGCCGGTCGTTTGCTGGCCTTGTGTCGCCTCGTCCGGTTGAACCGTCCGGCCGACGGAATGTAATTGCGCCGTCATCGTGCCGGGAGCGCCCTCCCTTGTGTGTCTGTCACATGACAATGACAGTATTTCCTTGCCCGAAACTGCCCGGCCGGCCGGGCCGCCGGCGGGCGGAGGCGTTCGGCCCGCCGGGATTTTTCCGGTGAATGGTCCGAATTTCGCGCCGACAGCAGACTTGCAGGCTCAAAAACCGGTTCTTATATACGCCGCAACGCCGTCGCACCCGCTGCGGAGGCGAATTTAATCCGGTAACAGGGACCGCTTGATGGAATGCCGGAACGGGTCCGGGCGGTCTGCTTAGGAGAGGTTTTGAAATGGCTAAAGTAATCGGTATCGACCTTGGAACGACGAACTCGTGCGTCGCCGTCATGGATGGCAAGGACGCCAAGGTCATCGAGAATTCCGAGGGCGCGCGCACGACGCCGTCCATGGTTGCATTCACGGACGACGGCGAGCGTCTTGTCGGCCAGCCGGCCAAGCGCCAGGCGGTCACCAACCCCGAAAACACCCTTTTTGCGATCAAGCGTCTGATCGGCCGCCGCTATGACGATCCGGTCACGGCGAAGGACAAGAAGCTTGTTCCCTACAAGATCGTCCAGGGCGACAATGGCGACGCATGGATCGACGCCGGCGGCAAGAAACAGTCGCCCAGCCAGATCTCCGCCATGATTCTTCAGAAGATGAAGGAGACCGCCGAAGGCTATCTCGGCGAGACGGTCACGCAGGCGGTCATCACGGTTCCCGCATACTTCAACGACGCCCAGCGTCAGGCGACCAAGGACGCCGGCAAGATCGCCGGCCTTGAAGTCCTGCGCATCATCAACGAGCCGACCGCTGCCGCGCTCGCCTACGGTCTCGACAAGACCGACGGCAAGACCATCGCGGTCTACGACCTTGGCGGCGGCACCTTCGACGTTTCGGTCCTCGAGATCGGCGACGGCGTCTTCGAGGTGAAGTCCACCAATGGCGACACCTTCCTCGGCGGCGAGGATTTCGACATGCGTCTGGTCGAATATCTTGCCAATGAGTTCAAGAAGGATCAGGGCATCGATCTCAAGAACGACAAGCTCGCCCTGCAGCGCCTCAAGGAAGCTGCCGAGAAGGCCAAGATCGAGCTGTCCTCCGGTTCGCAGACCGAGATCAACCTGCCCTTCATCACGGCCGATGCGTCGGGTCCGAAGCACCTGACCATGAAGCTGACGCGCTCCAAGTTCGAGAGCCTTGTCGACGATCTCGTCAAGCGCACGATCGAGCCGATGAAGGCGGCGTTGAAGGATGCCGGCATGAAGGCGGGCGAGATCGACGAGGTCGTCCTCGTCGGCGGCATGACCCGCATGCCCAAGGTCCAGCAGACCGTGAAGGACTTCTTCGGCAAGGAACCCCACAAGGGCGTCAACCCGGATGAGGTCGTCGCGCTCGGCGCCGCCATTCAGGCCGGTGTCCTGCAGGGCGACGTCAAGGACGTGCTGCTGCTCGACGTGACCCCGCTGTCGCTCGGCATCGAGACGCTCGGCGGCGTGTTCACACGCCTGATCGACCGCAACACGACGATCCCGACCAAGAAGTCGCAGACCTTCTCCACGGCCGAGGACAACCAGAACGCGGTGACGATCCGCGTCGCACAGGGCGAGCGCGAGATGGCTGCCGACAACAAGATGCTCGGCCAGTTCGATCTCGTCGGCATCCCGCCGGCGCCGCGCGGCGTGCCGCAGATCGAGGTCACCTTCGACATCGACGCCAACGGCATCGTCAACGTCTCGGCCAAGGACAAGGGCACCGGCAAGGAGCACCAGATCCGCATCCAGGCTTCCGGCGGTCTCTCCGACGAGGAAGTCGAGAAGATGGTCAAGGACGCCGAGTCCCATGCCGAGGAAGACAAGAAGCGCCGCGAGGCCGTCGAGGCAAGGAACCACGCCGAGAGCCTGATCGATTCCACGGAGAAGTCGCTGAAGGAATATGGCGACAAGGTTTCCGCGGAAGACAAGCAGGCCATCGAGGACGCGCTTTCCGACCTCAAGGAAGCTGTCGGCGCCGAAACGCCGGATGGCGAGGCCATCGCCGCCAAGACCCAGGCGCTCGCCGAGGCGTCGATGAAACTCGGCCAGGCGATGTACGAGGCCCAGCAGGCCGAGGAAACCGCTGCCGCCGAGGCTGATGCCGCTGCGGATGCCGCGGGCGACGACGATGTGGTCGATGCCGATTTCGAGGAAATCGACGACGACGACGATCAGAAGAAGTCGGCCTGATCGGGTCTGACGCAGATGTCTTGAGGGCGGCCATTGGCCGCCCTTTTTATTTGTCGGATACTGACGGCGTCAGCCGCCTGATGGACTGTCTGGGATAGGCGTCCGGTATCTCGTCCAGCACCATCGCCCCCTTGCCGTTGATCTGGAAGATGTTGATGCCGCTGATCTCGGCGTTTTCGATGGCGCCGTCGGCATGGCCGTCCAGCCCGTTGCCGGCCACGCGCGCCAGCTTGCCCTCTTCGTCGAGGCGAATGAGCATGCTCGCATAGGAGAAGAAGAGCCGCATCTCGTCATCGGCGCCGACCGGGTGGCGTATCACCACCGGCAGGTCCACGAAGGAGATGTTCTCTCCGCTCACCGGATCGAAATCCGCGACGCGCCAGCTGTTGTCCGTCTCCTCGCTGTCTTCGAACTTGTATTCCGAAAGCGCGAGCAGCAACCGCCCGTCCGGCGCCCTGAATGCCCGCGCTTTGCCGAACCGGTCGAAACCGACGAGCAGACGATGCGTCCATCCTTGCCTGCCGCGCTCGAAGCGGAGCACTGCGCTGTGATATCCTTCCTCCTCGAAAGCGGCGAAGAACAGGTCCGGCGAGTAGACGGCGATCGAGACGAGCGTGACCGCCTCGCTTTCGCGATGCCAGTCCAGCGTCTCTGCCACGGTCTCGAATGCCTCGTCATGCGGCCCGAAAACGATCTGGAGCTGTCCTGAATCGAGGTCCGATGAGGACTCGGCCACATAAAGCGTATCGTCCGGCGCAAAGGCGGCCGCGCGTTGCGCGCGCCCTTCCAGCGTTTTCGCCCTGTTGAAAAGGTAGTCGTAGACCCCCTCGTTTTCCTCCACCGTCTCCAGCACGTGCCCGGACCACTCATCCGCGACCGGAAACACGTCGGTCTCGGCGCGGTTGCGCGCCTTCAGATGCGTCTCGAACACCGCGTCCAGCGGCGGAAGTTCCGCCTCCAGCAACGCCTTGTAGCGGGCGAAATAGGCCGAGGCGTAGGCCTGCATCCTGTCCGGCGTCGGCTGGTCGATGTCCATCACCTTGCAGTCCGCCTCCAGCATGGCGTAGTCGGCCTGCGTGACCTTGTATTCGTCCGGTATGGAAGCGCCCATCTCGGTGACGAGTTCGAGATAGCGCGCCCGCCAGCGCGCCATGTCCGGATCGCGCTTCGCCGCGTGCTGCAGGATCGCCGCCGTCAGCCGGTCGGCGTGATATTCCCGGCAATTCACGTGATAGTCGTATCGCTTCGTGTGGTCGTAATCGTAGCGGAAGGTGATGGCGTGTGCGCTTTCATGCGTCGCCAGAACCCACTGGTTGAAGCGTGCCATTTCCAGCGCTTCCTCGCCGGAGGAGAAGAACCCCGACGATTTCCAGTTCCCGTCCGTCAGGGCGTCCGAGAAGGCCTGCCAATATGCGTCCGCCTGCCCGGAGCGGGGCATGTCGCCCGCAACGATCTTGGCATCGGTATGGTCGTAGTACCAGTAGGTCGTCGTAAAGGGTCCGATCTCCCACTCGATCCAGTCCGCCCAGGACAGGCCGTGATCGGCATAGAGTTTTTCGACTTCGGCGGTCGCCGCCTTCATGTCGCCGGACAGGATCGCGTCGCGCGGCGAGGCCGTCGCGGGCGCTGCAAGGAGCATGGCGCAGGCCGCCGCGAGCGCCGTTGTGCGCAGTGCCGGACAGTATTGGCTGGAAATTTCTGTGTTCGGCATCGTATCCGGGCCTTTTCCCGGGTATTTACGGCCATTGCCTATGGCAAAGCCGCACCGTATTTCCTATGTGAACGCAACGGTATGCGCGCGTGCACATGCCGCTGGGACATTTTTGACACCATCCTACGAAAAAAGCGACGGGAATGTCGAAAGCGGATTACTACGAGACACTCGGCGTTGAGCGCGGAGCCGACGAAAAGGCGTTGAAAAGCGCCTACCGCAAGCTTGCCATGAAGTTTCATCCGGATCGCAATCCCGATGACGCCGAAGCGGAAGCGAAGTTCAAGGAAGTCAACGAGGCTTACGAGACGCTGAAGGACCCGCAGAAGCGGGCCGCCTATGACCGTTTCGGCCACGCCGCATTCGAGAATGGCGGCATGGGCGGCGGCGGAGGCTTCGGCGCGGCGGGCGGCTTCTCCGATATCTTCGAGGATATTTTCGGCGACATGATGGGCGGCGCGCGGGCGCGTCGCGGCGGCGGACGCGAACGCGGCGCCGACCTTCGCTACAACATGGAAATCACTCTCGAGGAGGCCTATGCCGGCAAGACCGCGCAGATCCGGGTTCCCTCGTCGATGACCTGCGAGGTCTGCAACGGCTCCGGCGCCAAGCCCGGCTCCGATCCGGTCACCTGTTCGACCTGCGGCGGCGCGGGCCGCGTGCGGGCCGCATCCGGTTTCTTTTCGATCGAGCGCACCTGCCCGACCTGCAACGGGCGCGGTCAGACAATCGAGGATCCCTGCACCAACTGCCACGGCCAGGGCCGCGTGACGCAGGAGCGTTCGCTGTCGGTCAACATTCCGGCCGGCATCGAGGACGGCACGCGCATCCGCCTGTCCGGCGAGGGCGAGGCGGGCTTTCGCGGTGGCCCGACGGGCGATCTTTACATTTTCATCTCCGTCAAGCCGCACGAGTTCTTCCAGCGCGATGGCGCCGATCTCTATTGCAAGGTCCCGATCTCGATGGCCAAGGCCGCCCTGGGCGGCCAGTTCGAGGTCGCCACGATGGATGGTGCCTATGCCCGGGTGAAGGTGCCGGAAGGCACCCAGTCCGGCCGCCAGTTCCGCCTCAAGGGCAAGGGCATGCCGATCCTGCGTCAGGCGCAGATGGGCGATCTCTACATCCAGATATCGGTGGAAACGCCGCAGAATCTCAACAAGCGCCAGAAGGAACTGCTGCAGGAGTTCGACGAGATTTCCGCCAAGGAAAACAACCCGCAGTCGACCGGCTTCTTCTCGCGCATGAAGGAGTTCTTCGATATTGGAGACTGAGGGCCTTTCGCATACCTCGAAAACACCTCCCGTGAAACTGTCACGCAAGGCGGTGGTCAAGGCGCGTTTTGCCGATCAGGTCCGGTTCCTCGGTTCCGTCATCCGCGCGCCGCGCTCCGTCGGCGCAATCGCGCCCACCTCCGCCGAAACGGCGCGCATGATGGCTTCGCATATCGATCTCGCCTCCGGCCTCCCCGTGCTCGAACTTGGCCCCGGCACGGGCGCGATCACCTCGGCGATCCTCGAAACCGGCCTTTCGCCCGCCCGGCTCTTAGCTGTCGAATATTCCGCCGCCTTCTGCCGGCTTCTCAATGACAGGTTTCCCGGCGCGCAATTTCTGCAGGGCGACGCCTTCGATCTCGCCGCAACGCTCAGCGACCGTCTGGGCGATGCCGCGCCTGACCGTTTCGACTGCGTGATCTCCGGCCTGCCGCTTCTCAATTTCGAGAAGGAAAAGCGCATCCAGTTGCTGCGCTCCGCGCTCTCCGTGCTCGAACCGGGCCGTCCCTTCGTCCAGTTCTCCTACGGCATCATCCCGCCTGTGCCCGTCACCGATCCCGACATCGCCGTCACGCGCTCGCGCTGGAACTTCCGCAATGTCCCGCCTGCGCGGGTCTGGGTCTATCGGCGCCGGTCATGACCATACCGAAGGTGCTTGTTTTCGCCGGGTCCGTTCGCTCCGGCTCCTTCAACCGGCAACTCGCCGAGGCCGCCGCGAAGGTGCTGGCGCTAAAGGGAGCGGACGTGACGATGCTCTCGCTCGCCGATTATCCGATGCCGATCCTCGACCAGAATCTGGAGAAGGAAAAAGGCGCGCCCGACAACGCCATCAGGCTCGCCCGCATGTTTGCCGCCCACGACGCGGCCTTCATCGCCAGCCCCGAATACAACGCCTCGATCCCGCCGCTGCTCAAGAACACGCTCGACTGGATCAGCCGCGTCCGGCAGGTCGATGGCGAAGCCGTCAAACCCTTCGAAGGGCTGACCGTCGCCCTCGGCGCGGCCTCCAATGGCCGGCTCGGCGGCATTCGCGCGCTCTACCACCTGCGCGCGGTCATGATGGCGCTGCGCACGCAGGTCGTCAGCGAACAGTGCTCCATCCATTTCGCAGGCGAGGCCTTTGGCGAGGACGGCATGCCGACCGACGAGACGGCCGCCGGCATTCTCGACAACGTCTGCCGCTCGCTTCTCGACCATTGCACGCCCGGTCGCGGCCGCTGATCTTGGCCTGCTTGTCGCCCCGGCCCGGCTGTGCCATGTCACTGCGCGGCGCAACCGGGGGATTCGCATGACCAACCGCACCGCAAGTGACCAGCTCATCGTGGCGCTCGACGTACCGACCGTGCTTGAGGCGGCGGGTATCGTCGAAAATCTCGGCGAGGCGGTCTCCTTCTACAAGATCGGCTACCAACTGGCCTTTTGCGGCGGATTGCAGCTCGCCGACGAGCTGGTGCGCGCGGGAAAACGCGTCTTTCTCGACATGAAGCTTCTCGACATCGACAACACGGTCGCCAAGGGTGTCGAGGCGATCGCCCGCACCGGCGTATCGATGCTCACCATCCACGCCTATCCGAAAGCCATGCGCGCCGCCGTCGAGGCTGCGTCGGGCTCCGGCCTGTGCCTGCTCGGCGTCACCGTCCTGACCTCGATGGACGATCCCGATCTCGCCGAGGCGGGATATGGGGACGACGCGGCCACGCTGGTCCACAAGCGGGCGCGGCAGGCGCGCGAAGCCGGAATGGGCGGCATCGTCTGCTCCGCCGCCGAGGCGGCCGCCGTGCGTGCGGTGGTCGGGCCGGATCTGGCGGTCGTCACGCCCGGCATTCGTCCGGCAGGCGCTGCGGCGGGAGACCAGAAACGCATCGTCACACCCGGTGACGCGATCACCGCCGGCGCGAGCCACCTCGTTGTCGGCCGGCCGATCGTCGCCGCGCCGGATCGGGCCGCCGCCGCGCTGGCGATACTGGATGAAATGGAAGCGGCAGACTGAGCCGCCGGATAGGAGGGAATATGGCCAAGGGTTACTGGATCGGACGCGTCAACGTGCATGATCCCGAGCGTTACAAGGAATATGTTGCAGCCGCCGCCCCGGCCTACAAGGAATATGGCGCGAATTTCCTCGTGCGCGGCGGAAAATGCGAAGCCGTCGAGGGCGAGGGACGCTCCCGCAATGTGGTTGTCGAGTTCGAGAGCTACGAAAAGGCGCTCGCCTGCTACAATTCCCCCGCTTACACGGCGGCCCGCGCGATCCGGAAGGAAATCGCCGACGGCGAAATGATCATCGTCGAGGGTTTCGACGGCTGACCGGCCTGAAACAATCGCCGGGCTTCGCCGTCAGGGCGTTTCGCCCGGATGATCTGCCGGCCCTGCATGGCGTCGAAATCCGCGCCTCGACGCTGTTTGCCGATCACGGATATCCCGAGGTCGGCGCGGAACCGCCGCCAATCGACGAGTTCGCGGAATTCCTGCGCGCGAACACCGTTCATGTCGCTGTCGATGCCGGCGATGCGCCGATCGGCTATGCCGTTTCCGGCGAAGTCGACGGTATCTGGTGGCTCAAGGAACTGGGCGTCGACCCCGCCCACATGCGGCAGGGAGCGGGCTCGGCCCTTCTCGGCGCGGTGTCCGATCACGCCCGCGCCGCCGGATATGGCCGAATCGGCCTGTCGACTTTTCGCGATATCCCGTTCAATGCGCCCTTTTATGCGCGCAGCGGCTGGCGGATCGTCGATCCCGGCACCGTGTCGGCGACATTGCGCGCGCGCTTCCTGGAGGAGGTCCCGGACGGCGTTTCGCCCGGCGATCGCGTCCTCATGGTGCAGCAATTGTGAACAACCGCCGCATCTTTTCTGCGACTTACGTGGGAAGAGGGTGTGTAAGATGTTGCAACGCACTATTTACATGTTAACTTCCGCTGCGGTGGAGGCTACGTCCCGCGTCCTCGATCCGGCCGCGACGGGAAAAGGCAGGAAGACGATGTTCTACCAACTCTACGAAATGAATCACGCGCTCATGCAGCCCTGGCGGGCCGCCGTGGACGCGACGCGCCTGTTCTATCGCAATCCGCTCAATCCGATATCCATGACGAGGGCCGGCCGCACGGCCGCCGCATGGTGTGAGGTCTTCGAGCGCACGACGCGCCGTTACGGCAAGCCGTCCTTCGACCTGCCGCAGACCGATATCGACGGCAAGACGGTCGATGTCGACGAGAAGATCGTCTGGTCGAAGCCGTTCTGCAATCTGATCCACTTTCGGCGCAATCTGGCCGAGCCGCGCCCGCAGGACCCCAAGGTGCTGCTGGTCGCGCCGATGTCCGGCCATTACGCGACGCTGCTGCGCGGCACTGTCGAGCGTTTCCTGCCGGAAGCTGACGTCTACATCACTGACTGGATCGACGCGCGCTCCGTGCCTCTCTCCGACGGCCGTTTCGATCTCGACGATTACATCGACTATGTCATCGAGATGCTGCATCTGCTGGGCCCCGAGACGCATATTGTCGGCGTCTGCCAGCCCTCCGTCCCGGTCCTCGCCGCCGTCGCGCTGATGGAAGGACGCAACGATCCGAACGTGCCGCTTTCCATGACGCTGATGGGCGGGCCGATCGACACGCGCTGCAATCCCACGGCGGTCAACGATCTCGCCAGCGAGAAGGACATCGAGTGGTTCGAGCGCAACGCGGTCATGAAGGTGCCATTCCCCAATCCGGGCTTCATGCGCGATGTCTATCCGGGCTTCCTGCAGCTGACCGGCTTCATGACCATGAATCTCGACCGTCACCTGATCGCGCAGAAGGACTTCTTCATGCATCTCGTGCGCGATGACGGCGATTCGGCCGAGAAGCACCGCGACTTCTACGACGAGTATCTCGCGGTCATGGACCTGACGGCGGAATTCTATCTCGAAACGGTCGATACCGTCTTCATCAAGCACGCCCTGCCGGAAGGCACGATGACCCATCGCGGCGATCCGGTCGATCCGTCTGCCATCCGCCGCGTCGCGCTACTGACCATCGAGGGCGAGAACGACGACATCACCGGCCGCGGCCAGACCAAGGCGGCGCATGCGCTGTGCCCGTCGATTCCCGACGCGATGAAGATGCATTACGAGCAGCCGCGTGTCGGCCATTACGGTGTCTTCAACGGGTCGCGTTTCCGCAAGGAGATCGCGCCGCGCATGCTCGACTTCATGCGCGCGCGTTCGCGCTTCGCCAGCGAGAGCGGCAAGAAAACATCCGCTGCCTGACCGGATAATACTGCGAAAACAAGAGCTTGAAGGGCGCCGGCGACGGCGCCCTTTCCTCTGGTAACCATGTTGTGAGCTATGCAAATCGCCCCGTTGTGAAAACCGGCATTGCTGTTTAACCTTTCGTTAACCTTGTGGGTAAGCGTTGAGGGGAGCGTCGGGGTGCTGAGATACGTCGCTGCAATTGCCATGATGGCAACGATTGGCATGGCCGCTCCGGAAAACGCGCAAGCGTCCGGATCGATGAAGACGGGCGGTCTGACCTCCCAGCCCATCGGCCATTATGATTTCTGCCGCATCTATCGCGACGAATGCGACCGCATCCAAGGCAACACGGGCCCGCTGGCCCTCGACAGCCGCACCTGGAACGCAATCCTCAACGTCAATGCCACCGTGAACATGGTGATCGAGCCGAAGAGCGATATCGACATCTACGGCAAGGAAGAGGTCTGGACCTACCCGGATCAGGCTGGCGATTGCGAGGACTACGTCCTGTTGAAGCGGCAATTGCTGATCAATGAAGGGCTGTCGCCCTCCGATCTTCTGATCACCGTCGTGCGCAAGCCGGATGGCGAAGGCCATGCCGTGCTCACGGTACGCACCAATCGCGGCGATTTCGTTCTCGACAATCTGACCACCAAGGTCATGCTGTGGAAGGACACGCCCTACACCTATCTGAAGCGCCAGTCCGCCCGCCACGCCGGCCACTGGGTGTCCATCGAGATGCCCGACCAGACGGTCGTCGGTTCGGTCAAGTAGTCGGTTTCAGGGCCGCGCAAGGTCCTCGAAACGGCGCAATCCCTCGCTTGAGAACAGCAGCGCCCAGCTTCCTGCCTGGCGCCTGATCCAGCCCTTTTCGAGAAACCGGCCCAGCACCGCTGCGCCGAGGCTGCCCGCCAGATGGGGCTGCCGTTCCGAACAGTCGAGACAGGCGCGGCAGACCGGCCGAAGGATGGCTGGCGTTGAGGGGCTTGCCCCGGTCGGTCGCCGGTCAGCCCTGCAGCTGTCGCTTCGCGCAGGCCGGGCCAGGACCGCGCATGTAATGGCGCTCCGGCTGGTAGTCCGACCATATGAACTTGCGAAATGCCGACAGCCGTTTCGCGCATACCGAAATGAAAAGCATCGTCCGATCCTCAGGTCCGAGGCAAATCGCCTCCGGTCCCTCCCGGGATCACAGTAACAACGCATCTATGAATTCTGGGTGAACAATCCCGCCCGGACCGGCGTTTTTCGACCGTTCCGGGCAATTTTTCAAGCGGCTGCGAATTCGCTACGCATTGCCGATCGCCATGCCCGCCGCGAAGACCAGCGCGCCGCCGAGCACGACCTGGAAGATCGCGCGGCTCCAGGGCGTTTCCATCCAGCGTTTCTGAATCCACGCAATTACCCACAATTCGATCACGACAACGATCATCGCGATGATCGTCGCGGTCCAGAAATGCGGAATCAGGTAGGGCAGGGCGTGTCCAAGCCCGCCGACTGTCGTCATGATGCCGGTGGCGAGACCGCGCTTGAGCGGCGATCCGCGCCCGGAGATCACGCCATCGTCCGAGGCGACCTCGGTGAAGCCCATCGAAATGCCCGCGCCGACCGATGCGGCCAGGCCGACGAGAAAGGTCGTCCAGGGATCCTGCGTCGCGAAGGCCGTGGCGAAGATCGGCGCCAGCGTCGAAACCGATCCGTCCATCAGGCCGGCCAGCCCCGGCTGGACGTATGTCAGGATGAACTGCCGCTTCTCGGACTGGTCTTCCGCTTCGCGCACATCTTCCGGCAGATGCGTCGTTTCGAGTTGCACGGCTGTTGCCTCGTGGCCGGCTTCCGCCAGCGCCAGGTCGCCGAGCAGCTTGCGCGTGTCGGCGTCCTCGCATTGCTGCGCCGCGCGCAAATAGAAGCGATGCGCCTGCTGCTCCATCTGGGCGGCCTGCGCGCGCACGGTCTCGATGCCCAGCGGACGCACCAGCCAGTCCGGCTTGCGCTCGTAATAGCCGCGCACATGCTCACGCCGGATCAGCGGAATGCGGTCGCCGAACCGCTTCTTGTGCATGTCGATCAGCCGCGCGCGATGGGTGGTCTCTTCCTCCGCCATCGCCTCGAAGATCTTGGCGGAATTCGGATACTCCTCACGCAGCCCGTCGGCATAGGCCAGATAGATGCGCGCATCGTCCTCTTCCGAGGAAATGGCGAGCGCGAGAATCTCCTGTTCGCTCAGACTTTTGAAGTCGCGGCGGGTACCGAGGAGGAAGCGTTGCAGCATGTCGGAAAATCCAGTTTAGAATTATTCTAAATTTAGCCATTCTGTCCGCGAGGTCAAGCGTCGTGACGCCGCACCTCGAAAAAGTTGCAATGCGAAACGCTTTCGGAGAAGCTGCCCGCATGGCCCGGGAAATCGAACGCAAATTCCTCGTCGGGAGCGATGCATGGCGCTCCGATGTGGAGACGTCTCGCCATATCGTCCAGGCCTATGTCGCGCTCGATATCAACACCACGGTCCGGGTGCGGATTTCCGACGGCAGGAAGGCGCGCCTCACCGTGAAATTCGGCCTGTCGCGCATGGTGCGCGACGAGTTCGAATACGAGATACCGCTCGAAGACGCGCGCCAGATGGTTTCCGCCAATCGCGACCGGCTTGTCGAGAAGACCCGCTACCACGTCCGCCACGAGGGGTTTGTCTGGGAGATCGACGAATATGCCGGGGCGCTGGCCGGTCTGGTCATCGCCGAGGTCGAAATGCAATCGGAGGAGGACGCGCCCGCCTTGCCGCCATGGCTCGGCCGCGAGGTGACCGGCGACGGCGCATGGTCGAATGCCCGGCTCGCGGTCAACGGCCTGCCCGAGGAAGCGCAGGCGTGAGCGTCCTCCCATGAATTATCGTATTCGACCGGGCGAACCGCTGACTGATGAAGTCGTGCGCATTGCGGGGCTGCAATATCGCAAGGCGATCGGCATCCTGCGCAGCGAGCCGGACGGGCGTCACCAGGCGATCCACGACGCGCGCAAGCGTTTCAAGCGGCTGCGTGGCCTGTTCCGGCTGATCCGCGAAGCCGCGCCGGACTTCTATGCGCGAGAGAATGCGCGGATTCGCGATACCGCCTCGACCCTGTCGGCGGTGCGCGATGCGACCTCGCTGGTCGAGGTTGCCGATCGCATGGCCGCCGACAGCGAGGCCGGCGAAGACCGGGCGGTCCTGATTTCGGTTCGCGACCGCCTTGCCGCGCGGCGCGACCGTATCGCGGCCGGCCAGACCGATCTTGGCGACAGGATCACCGCCGCCATTCTCGCCTGCGAGCAGGGCAGCGCCGCGCTTGCCGACCTTCGCCTGCCCAAGGGCAACGACAAGGCCATCGACGTGCTGGCGGCCGGTGCCGCGAAAAACTACGGCCGCGCGGTCAAGGCGCTCGAAAGAGCGCGCGAGAGCGAGGACCCGGAGGATTGGCACGACCTGCGAAAGCGCATCAAGTATCACTGGATGCACATGCAGTTGCTGAAGCCGGCCTGGCCGGGCGTCATGGCCGCGCGTGCCGACATCGCCGATCTGGCGGGCGATTTACTGGGCGACGATCACGACCTCGCGGTCCTCGCGGAACTGATCGCGGCCGAGCCGGGCGAGGTCGGCAGCGCCACGGAAATCGCCGTCCTGCGCGCTCACATGCACGCGCGCACGCTCAGGTTGCACAAGGAAATCCGGAAGATCCTTAAACGCTTGCTGAAGGACGACGCCAAAGTCCTGCGCAGCCGGATCGCCGCGCTCTACCGTGACGCGTCGGGCTGACTAAACGCCCGTTCGCACAGCGTCGAATGCCGCCGCCCATTTTAACGCTTCGGCAACCGTGTTCTTTAAGCCGTATATAAGAGCTGCACCCTATGGTGGAAATGAAGGCGCCGGAAGTGCGTCTGCGGATTGCTGTGAAAACGGAACATAGGAGCGCGGCATGTTTTGGCGGTTTTTGAAGAATGAATCAGGCGCGACCGCGGTCGAATACGGCCTGATCGCGGGACTGATCTCCGTCGCGCTCGTTGCGGGTGCGACATCGGTCGGTTCGAGCCTGAACACGAAGTTCAACTCGATCGGGACGTCGGTCGGCTCCGGCCTCTGATCGTTTCCTCCCGAGCGGAAGACTTGCGAAAGCGGGTGGGCCACGGTCCGCCCGCTTTCGCGTTGTCGGAGAATGATTCAAGCTGCTTCAGCGCCGCGTCAGCCGCCAGCTTCGGATTTCGAACGGCATCAGCGCATGCGGCCGCTCGCGCGCCATGCGCTCTTCCAGCAGGTTGACGGTGCCGCTCGCCGACCAGCCTTTCGGCAATTCCAGGTCGAGATCGCCCCGGCGCCCGGCCGGTTCATAGAGCCGGAGAATGAGCCCGTCGCCATTCTCCGCCGGCTTGAGCGCCGACAGCGCGGCCGGAATTCCCTTCAGCGCGATCGGCGAGGCGGAGTAAGGCGCAAGGCCAGTCGAAAGATTGATGACCAGCGGCTGGTTCAGCCATTCGGCTTCCTCGCGCACGCCGCCCTCGTGCCAGTCTCCTTGATGCGGATAAAGCGCATAGGTGAAGCTCTGTTCGCCCTCGTCGGCCATCGGGTCGGGCCAGACCGGCCCGCGCACGAGGCTCAGGCCCAGTATATTGCCCTTGGCGCTGTGGCCGTATTTCGCGTTGTTCAGCAGCGCCACCCCGAAACCCGGCTCCGACAGGTCGCAGAACCGGTGGCCGGGCACCTCGAATTGCGCCGCCTCCCAGCTCGTGTTCACATGCGTCGCCCGCTTGACGACGCCGAAGGCGCATTCGAAGGTCGCCTCGCGTGCCCGCGCCGCGACCGGGGTCAGCGTGCGCAGCAGCGCGCGCCGGTCGTGCCAGTCGATCCTGGTCTCGATGTCGAGGCGGTGGCTGTTCGCCTTCAGGACATAGGTCTGCGTAATCGTCGAGTTGCGCCAGGTCTTGACCACCCGGATCGCACCGCGATGCGCCGTGGCTTCCGCGATGTCGATCGAGCGGACATCGGTCAGTTCCTCGCCGCTCTTCGCATAGTCCTCGTCGATGTCCCACGCGTCCCAGTCGCGCGGCTTGTCGGCGGGATAGACCCATAGCTGGTTGCCCCGCCCCTCCAGCGCCTCGCGGCCGGTCTTCCGGTGCACAAGGCTGGTGATCGTGCCATCCGCGCCGATGACCGCCTTCAGATGCGCGTTCTCAAGCCGGTTCGCGGTCACGGTCAGGCCGCCCGCCGGCGTCGTCGCGTCCAGATCGCACACGGTCACGCCGAGCGCGGGCACGCTCTCCGCCGTCGCGATGGTTCGCCCGTCCGGCAGCGTGACGTCGAGCGGGCGGGCGCTCGCCGACGGATTGGCGACGATCAGCGCGTTTTCGATCTCGCCTTTCGGCAGGCCGCGTTCGAGGGCCGACATGGCCGCGCGCTGCGCCGTGCCGGCGAGTTTCACGACGCTGCCCAGTTCCTGCTCCGCGTCGCGGGCGGTTTCGGCGATCCCCGATCCCGGCAGGATGTCGTGGAATTCGTTCTTCAGCACCAGCCGCCAGGCGAGTTCGAGATTGACCGGCTGCGGTCCGCCGAGCAGGGCGGCGAGGCCGGACAGCGTCTCCGCCGTGATCAGCGCGCGCTCGGCATGGCGGTGAAGCCGCTTCACATTGCTCTGCGTCGTCAGAGTCGCGCGATGCAATTCGAGATAGATTTCGCCCGCCCATGCCGGATAGCCGCTCTCCGGTTCGCCGGCCTTCGCCCGCTCGAAGAAGGATTCGACCCGGCCCCAACGGGCCTGCGGCAGCGCCGGGAAGCTTCGCAACTGCACCTCGCGCTCGACCATTTCCGGCGTCACACCGCCGCCGCCATCGCCGTAACCGACCGCCAGCAGCGTTTCCCCGTGCGCCGTCTTGCCGCGAAAGTTCTTCCAGGTCGGCACGAAACAGTCCGGCTGCACGAAGCCGTTATAGCCGGCCATCGGATTGTCGAATGTGTGCGCCAGCACCTTCGATCCGTCGATGCCCTCCCACCAGAACAGATCGTGCGGGAATGTGTTGGTCTCCGACCAGTTCACCTTGATCGTGAAGAAATGCTCGATCCCGCCGAGCCGGAGGATTTGCGGCAATGCGCCGGAGAAACCGAAACAGTCGGGCAGCCAGCATACCTTGTGGCGCACGCCGAACTGCCTTTCGAAATAGCGCTGGCCGTAGAGGATCTGCCGGGCAAGGCTCTCGCCCGTCGGCATGTTGGTGTCCGGCTCCACCCACATCCCGCCGACCGTCTCCCAGCGGCCCGCCGCGACCTGCTTCCTGATCGCCTCCAGGAGCTTCGGATCGTCCTCTTCGAGCTGGGCGTAATAGGCGGCGGTCGACTGGTTGAAGATGAAATCGGGAGACGACTCGATCAGCGACAGCACCGTGTGGAAGGTGCGCCGCGTCTTGCGCCGTGTTTCGTCCCACGGCCACAGCCAGGCGAGATCGATATGCGCATGGCCCGTCAGCGCGATCCGCCCCTGCGGCGGAAACCGCTCCTTCAGCCGGGCGAGCGTCGATGTCAGGGCGTCATGGGCGTCGATCACGCTCGACCGCTGGTCGTCGGAAAGCCCGTCGGGATCCGGTTTCGCGTCCGGCAGCTGCCACACGCTCTGTTGTGCGGGCGAGGGCGCCACCCGCGCGATGTAGTTCGCCGTGTCCGACGGCCAGTCGAGCGACCGCAGCGCTGTCTCCGCGGCGTCGAAGAGATGCGGCACGACCTCGTGGTCGCCCAGCGCGTCGGTCGCTTCCGCGATCTGGCGCAACAGCAGGTGAAGCCGGTGAACCGGGCGGTCGATCCACGCCACCCGCGCCGCCTCCAGCACGGGCTTGCGCACCGGCTGTCCGAAGGGCAGCCGAGCGACCGCTTCCGCGCCGATCCCGAAACGCCGGTCGCGGAGCGGGAATTCGCGATGGTAGGGATCGAGCCCGAAGGAAGCGCGCTCGCCATCGCCGTAATGCAGGGTCACCAGGCTTTCGCCGCCGAGATTGAGGATCAGCCGCGTCTCGTCCAGTGGCCAGTGCTCCGGCGCCTGCGCACGCGCCGCGAACCGCAAGATGCCGTCCGTCTTCGGCCATGCGTCGCCGATGGCAATCGCCTCGCCATCGACGCTCCATTCGCCGATCTGGAGGCTCTCGCGCTCGCGCCACCACGCGAGTTCGGACAGCCTTTCCAGCAGGCGTTTGTGGCGTTGGGCGGCGGTGAGGAGCATGTGTCGTGTCCGGTTGTCGTCTGCCTGCGCGAAGGATGGCGCGGCGCGGGCGCCCATGCAAAGCGCGAAACGCGCCGATGGTAAAGAGCGCGTTCGGATTTATCACGCCGTGCTTGCGTCGCCTCGTCTCATCCCGCGCCCTTGACGGCGGCCGGTGGCAGGGCGCATGAAAGGTCATCCACATTGACATAATTCGCCATGCACACCGATCCGGCAGCCAGACACACGCACGCGCCGCTTTTCCAGCCGAAGATCCTGACGACGCTCAGGGATTACGGCCGCGATGCCTTCATGTCCGATATTTTCGCCGGGCTGACGGTCGCGCTCGTCGCGCTTCCGCTGTCGATCGCCATTGCCATCGCATCCGGCGCGGAGCCGGGCGCGGGTCTCGTCACGGCTGTGGTCGCCGGCTTCCTGATCTCGGCGCTCGGCGGCAGCCGCGTGCAGATCGGCGGGCCGACCGGCGCCTTCATCGTCGTCGTCTACGACGTCATCGCCACGCATGGCTATGACGGTCTCGTCACCGCCACCTTCATGGCCGGGCTGATCCTGATCGTGTCCGGCTGGCTCAGGATCGGCAACCTGATCCGCCATGTGCCCGAACCGGTCATCAACGGCTTTACCGTCGGCATCGCGGTCATCATCGCTGCCAGCCAGTTGCGCGACGCCTTCGGCCTGAACGCGGCCAATCTGCCCGCCGAATTCGTCGCCAAGCTGGAAGGCATGTGGGCGGTGCGTGACACGTTCAGCCTGACCGCCCTGGCGGTCACTGTGGGAACCGGCATCCTGATCGTGATCCTGCGCAAGGCATGGCCGAAGCTTCCCGGCATCGTCTTCGCGGTGTTTATCGCCTCACTTGCCGTCTGGCTGCTTGGCCTTCCCGTCGAGACCATCGGTTCGCGTTACGGCGCGATCCAGTCGTCCCTGCCCATGCCGGGCCTGCCGGACCTCTCGCCCGACCGGCTGATGGAACTGCTCCCATCGGCGGTCATCATCGCCTTCCTCGCCGGAATCGAGTCGCTGCTTTCGGCCATCGTCGCCGACCGCATGGTGGCCGGCCGGCACCGGCCCAATGCCGAAGTCGTCGCCCAGGGCATCGCCAACACCGCCTCCGCGCTTTTCGCCGGCCTGCCGGCCACCGGCGCGATCGCCCGCACCGCGACCAATGTACGCGCCGGGGGCCGCACGCCCGTCGCCGGCATCGCGCACGCGCTGTTCATCCTCATCTTCATGCTGGTCGCCGCCCCGCTCGCCAACTACCTGCCAATGCCGGCGCTCGCCGCCATCCTGCTGCTGACGGCCTGGAACATGGCCGAGGTGAAGGAACTGCGGACCCGCCTCTCGCCGTCGATCCGCATCTCGGACCGGGCGCTGCTGATCCTGACCATGCTGCTCACCGTTCTGGTCGATCTCACCGTCGCCATCGGCGTCGGCGTCGCCATCGGTCTCGCGCTGCGCATCCGCCGGCGCGACATCGATCCGCCGGAATGGCACGCGCCCGACCGCTGATCCGGTCGGCCTCGTTTTCCGGGCGGCAGGCCCACCATAAGGCCCGTCCGAAGGCGCCCGCCACGAGCCGGAAGACTGTCATTTTCCGGTTGGACTTGAATTCTCCGCAATTTAGGCCCATCTAAACGTATCGTTATTTGGCCAGGCTTGGCTTTTCGCGGCGTCAGAGGCTCTCGACCCGCCAATCTTTTTCCCGATTTCGATATTGATCGCGTCCGCGACTGTTGCGGCGCGGCATCTTACGTTCAAGGACTTACTACATGCCAACAGGTACCGTGAAATTCTACAATGGCCAGAAGGGCTTCGGCTTTATCGAACCGGAAGACGGCAGCAAGGACGTCTTCGTCCATGTCAGCGCGATCGAACGCGCCGGTCTCAGCGGCCTCGCCGAAGGTCAGAAGGTCGACTTCGAGATCGAAGCCGGCCGCGATGGCCGTTCGTCGGCCACGAACCTAGTCGCACGCTGATCCACGCGAACCGGTCGACCGTCTCGGTTCGGCCCGGTTTTCGCATCGAGTGACTTCGAAGCGGGGATCTCTCCCCGCTTCTTCAGCCCGGGATCATCCATGTCCGTTCACCGTTTTGCCATCGGCGATATCGTCTGCTTTCGCAGCGTGACCGGAATGGGCCGAAACGTGCCGGACCAGTTCGAGGTCGTGGCGCTTCTCCCGCCTCGCGACAGCGTCCTGCAATATCGTATCCGCAGCGCCGACGAGCGCCACGAGCGCATCGCCACGGAAGATGACATCATGTCCGTTCGCGATACGAAGGACAGGATCGCCGGAAACAGCAATATCCCGAATGCCGGACGCCCGTCCTGACGGCGAAGGTTTTTCAACCGGACCTGCGGATCATGGCGCGGCAAGGAGCGAAGAAACTGAGCAATCTCACCAAGCATACCCTGTTCAAGCCGACGCGAATGGAGAGCCGGCAGGCGAACACCGATAACGTCGCCCGTTCGATCACCGAGGCCGAAGAAAAGGCCCGTCGCAAGAAGACCGACCGGTTGCGCCAGCTTCGCCTGGACGCCGAGGCCCAGGAAGAAGTCGAGGCGGCCGCCAAGCCGGCACCGGCGCGAAAGCGCGCGAAGAAGGCAAAGTCCTGATCCTTCGGCGCCGCCAGGGCAATTCAGGTTTGGATTGAAGCATCAGCATCGAAATGCGCGTTCGCGCCGAAGGCGAGAGCCAGCGCATTTTGGTCCTTTTGCACCCTGAAATGCGCTAGGCGATCAGCGCCGCGCCTCTCTCGATCACCCACCACGCCGACATCGCGGCGATGCCGGCCAGCGCCGCATCGCGTAAAACGGGCGTCGCTGCGCGCGACAGCCGCGTCAGCATGGCCACCATGGCGAGCGTGACCGCGATGATCGCCAATTGCCCGATCTCAATGCCGACATTGAAGGCGGCGAGCGCCGGAACAAGGTTCGGCGCGTCGCGGCCGAGTATGTCCCCGAGCACGAAGGAAAAGCCGAGACCGTGCAGGAGCCCGACGCCGGCGATCACGGCGACGGAACCCATCCGCCTGAAATAGGCCGCCGCCGCCGCGTAGAGCACGGTCGCCGCGATTGCCGTCTCCACGGCGGGAACGAACCACGGCCATTGCGGCGTCGCGCCGAGAAAGGTCGCGATCAGCGTCACCGAATGGCCGAGCGTGAAGGCGGTGACGATCCACACAAGCCGCGTCCGCGCCCCGATGCCGAGCGCCAGGCAGACCACCAGGAACACGTGGTCGATCCCCTCGACGATATGCAGCACGCCCTGCTTGACGAATTCCGCGACTGTGCGCGCCAGCGATCCGTCGATGGTCGCCGGCGCCTCCAGTTGTCCGGGCCGCGTATAGGCGATTGCCTCTGCGCCCCGCGCATCGACGATATGGTTGTCGACCGAGACCCCTTCCACCAGCGGCATCGGCGGATGGGCCGAGACCACCTGCAGCACCCCGTCCGGAACGGCCGCGTCGAGCCGCAACGCCATGTCGATCACCGCTTCGCCGAACAGCGGGTCGGTTGACGCGCCGCCGGCGTCCATCGCGGCGCGGGCGGTTTGTGCGCTGTCGAACGCCGTCTCCTGAAGGAAGTCGTGCAACACGAACCCGGCCAGCCGTGCCCTGAGAGGTTGCCCGTTCTGCGACCACGCAAGCGCGTTTTCGAGCCGTGCCGCAAAGCCTTCCGGGTCGGCGTCGATCGCGTCGCGCGACAGGTAGAAGACAGGCCCCGTTGCCCGTTCGCGGCTGTAGATGAAGCCCGTGTCGGGCGGCGCGCCGGTTCGTTGCGCCGCGTCGAGCAGGTCGCCGAACAGCAGCGGCGCCGGCGTACGAACGAAGACGCTCACGCCGTCGCCGTCACGCGTCACGACGATGGACCGCACTTTCACGCCTTCGGAAAAATGCGCCTCTGCCGCGCCGGCAAACCACATCAGCAGGAACAGGGCCTGAATGATGACGCGCATTGCCTGCCTCCCGGCGTTCGGCGCGACTGGGCCATGTGAGGCGGGCGGACCGATCCCGCCGGCCCGGCGGCGCTACTGCACCGCGTTGATCGCCGCTGCCCCGACCGCCTGTGTCGCCTTCTGGGTGGCCGATACGGCGTTCGCGGAATCGGCGCCGAACCCCTGGATCGTGTTGGCGCAGCCGCTGATCGACATGAGCGCGGCGGCAATGAGAGCGGATTTCATGATTCTGGTCATCGCGAATCCTTTTCTTTGTGTGTGACGGCGCGGGGAGATGGTCCACCCGCGGCCGCGTTTCGTCAAGCGGGCCGAAACGCCGACTATTCGTGCCGCAGCGCCTCGATCGGGTCGAGCCGCGCCGCCCGCCGCGCCGGAAAAAAGCCGAACACGATCCCGATAAAGGCGGAGAAGACAAAGGCGATGAGGGTGATCGTCCAGTCCGGCGAGAACGGGATCCTCATATAGTTCGAACCGACATAGCCAAGGACCAGCCCGAGCCCGATGCCGATCAGTCCGCCGATGAGAGACAATACGATCGCCTCCACGAGAAACTGCGTCAGCACTTGGCGTTCCGTCGCCCCGATGGCCAGCCTGATGCCGATTTCGCGCGTGCGCTCCGTCACCGAGACCAGCATGATGTTCATGATGCCGATGCCGCCCACGAGCAGGCTCACGCCGGCGACCGCCGAAAGCAGACCCGTCATCACGCCGGTCACGCTGGTCAGCATGGACGCGATTTCCTTCGTGTCCATCACCGAGAAATTGTCTTCCTCGCCCGGCTCGATGCGCCTGCGCTCGCGCAGCAGCGCGTCGATGTCCGATTTCACCTTGTCGGTCGAGGCGCCGGGCCGCGCCGCGACATAGATCGAGGAGACGTCCTGGTCGCCCGCGATGCGTCGCATGAAGGCCTTGATCGGCATCAGCACGGTGTCGTCCTGGTCCTGGCCGAAGCTCGACGCGCCTTTCGCCTCGAGGACGCCGATCACCTTGCAGGAGAATTTCTCCGTCCGCAGCGTCTGGTCGACCGGGTCGCCGCCGCCGAACAGCTTCCTGCGCGCCGTCGCGCCGAGGATACAAACGGTCTTGCCGCCGGAAACCTCGCTGGAAAAGAACTCGCGCCCGAGAGCGATGTCCCAGTCGCGCGCGATCAGGAAATCGTTGTCGGTTCCGGTCACGGTCGTCTGGTGGTTCTCGTTGCCATAGATCAGCGTGACCGAGGAGGTATTCGAGGGCGCGGCGGCGAGAACGCCCGGTATCTGCGCCTTGATCGCCTCGACATCCTTGAGCGTGAAGCTCGGGGCGGAGCGGCCCGCCGATGGCGGTCCCATGCCGGCGCCGCGGCGGATGATCAGCAGATTGGTGCCCAGCTTCGAGACATCGGCCTCGATCTTGTCGGACGAACCCCGTCCGATCGTCACCATGGTGATGACGGCGGCGACGCCGATGATGACGCCCAGGATCGTCAGGAAGGAGCGCATCGCGTTGCGCAGGATGGCCTGCAGCGCCTGCCGCACGGTTTCAGCGAACATCGGCCTGCTCCATGTCCGGCTTGCGGATGGCGTCGTTCGGCGCGTCGGCCTCGATCAGCCCGTCCTTGAACTGGACGATGCGCTTTGCGTATTCGGCCATGTCCGGCTCATGCGTGACCATGATGACGGTCAGCCCTTCCTCGTCGTTGAGGCGCGAGATCAGCTTCATGATCTCCACCGAGCGCGCCGTGTCGAGGTTGCCGGTCGGCTCGTCGGCCAGGAGCACTTCCGGCTCCGATGCGATGGCGCGCGCGATCGCGACGCGCTGCTGTTCGCCGCCGGAAAGCTGCGACGGCTCCTTGTCGAGCCTGTGCCCGAGACCGACGCGCTTGAGCGTGTTGATCGCCCGTTCGCGGCGTTCCGCCCGGCCGACGCCCTTGTAGATCAGCGGCAGTTCGACATTCTCCACCGCTGGCGTGCGCGCCAGCAGGTTGAAGCCCTGGAAAACGAAGCCGAGATAGTCGCGCCTGAGCAGCGCACGCTGGTTGCGGTCGAACCCGCCGACATCCGCGCCGAGGAAGCGATAGGAGCCACCCGTCGGCGTATCCAGCGCGCCGATGATGTTCATCGCCGTGGACTTGCCGGAGCCGCTCGGTCCCATGATGGCGACGAACTCGCCGCGCCCGATCGTGAGATCGACGCCGCGCAGCGCGCGCACCGCCGCCTCGCCCTCGCCATAGACGCGGCTCACGTCGCGCAGCGCGATGACCGGAGCCTGCTCGTCCTCGCTCATTGCCCGCTATCCATCGAGGTGATGACCGGATCGCCCTCCGACAGCCCGCCCTCGACGATCTGCGTGTGCGAGCCGTCGCTGGCGCCGGTGCGCACCTTCGCTTCCACCGGTTCGCCGTCGCGCAGCACCCAGATCGAGCGCATGCCGTCGGCGTCGGGAGCCCCGCCGCCCACGCTGCTGCCGCCACCCGGACGGCGCGGCATCAGCATGCCCAGGAGGCCCGAACTTCCGCCGCTGGCGTCGTCCCTCTGCACGGGCGGCGCGAAGCGCAGCGCCGCGTTCGGTACCGTCAGCACATTGTTGAGTTCGGCGACGGTGATTTCGGCGGTGGCCGTCATGCCCGGCCGCAGCAGCAGGTTCTCGTTGGTGACGTCGAGAATGCCCTTGTAGGTGACGACGCCATCGACCGTTTCCGGCGCGAAATGCAACTGGGTGATCTCGGCTTCGAAATCCTGTCCCTGATAGGCTTCGACCGTGAATGTCGCGGAATTGCCGACGCCGACCTGGCCGATATCGGCCTCGTCGATATCGACGGTCAGGTTCATGTGCGTCAGGTCTTCGGCCAGCGTGAACAGCACCGGAGCCGACAGCGAGGCGGCGACGATCTGGCCGACCTCCACCGCCCGGTCGAGCACGATGCCGTCGATCGGCGAGCAGATGCAGGCCTTGTCGAGGTCTGTCCTGGCGAGTCTCAGGTCGGCCTCGGCCACTTTCACATTGGCCTTCGCGGTATCGAGCGTCGCCACGGCGCGTTCATAGCCTGCCTTGTTCGCCAGCAGGGTTTCCTGCGAGGAAATACCCTGTTCGGAAAGCTGCACTGCCCGGTCATAGGCGTTTTTCTTCTCTTCCAGCGTGACTTCAGCCTCGACGAGATTGGCCTTGGCCGCGGTCACGCTCGCCGTTGCATGTTCCACATTGGCTTCCAGCTTGTCCGTGTCGAGCGTCGCCAGCACGTCGCCGGTCTTGACCTCGTCATTGTAGTCGGCGTTGACGGCGCGAACCGTGCCCGACAGCTCGCTGGAGATTTCCACCGTGTTGATCGGCTCGACCGTGCCGGTCGCCGTCACAGTGACGATGATGTCGTTGATCGAGGCAGGCTGCGTCATGTAGCGCACGTCGCGCGTCTCGTTGTCCTGTCCGAACCAGTACCAGGCGCCGCCCGCGACGACGACGGCCGCCGCCACCCACATCCATGCGCGCGAGAATCCGCCGCCGCCCTTCTTGCGCGCAATGGCTTCGATACTGGTCTTGTCAGGCATGGTGCTTCTTCTTCCTCGGCGATGCTGCGGCGTGTCGTGAAGCTGGATCGCGCTCGACCGTTTCACGTTGATATCGGTCAACTCTTACGGCGGCATTTGAGCGCGGGGCGCAAGTTAAACATTCTTCATGATCGGCGCGAAGCCCGCCGCCGTTGCGTCACTCCGCATGCGCGGCGGCGGGCGCTCCGGTAGCGGGGGCCGTTTTCGGCTTGCGCAGCAGCAGCGCCAGCGGAATGGCGGCGAGCGTGACGATCATCATCAGGTAGAAATCGTCGACATAGGAGATCATCAGCGCCTGCTGGTTCACCAGCCCGTCGAGGATCGTGAGCATCGTCGGATCGCCGGCACGCGCCGCCGGCGACAGCGCGTCGAGTGCCGGATTGTAGGGGGAGATCGCCGTCGACAGTTCGGCGTGGTTGACCTGCAGATTGTGCGACAGCGCCACGGTGACGATCGAGATGCCGATCGACGATCCGATATTGCGCACCAGTGAGAACAGGCTCGCCGCGTCGGTGCGGTGATGCGGCGCAAGCGTCGCGAAGGCCACTGTCGACAGCGGCACGAAGACGAGGCCGAGGCCCAGCCCCTGGATCACCCCCGACCAGATGATCAAGTCGTCATTCATCTGCGGCGTGAAGCCGGTCATCATGTGCAGCGACCAGCTGGTCAGGAGAAGGCCGGTCACGACCAGCGCCCGCGCATCGACGACGCGCACCAGCCGGCCGACGACCAGCATCGAGATCATCGTGCCCACGCCGCGCGGCGCCATGACGAGCCCGGTCAGGATGGTCGAATGGTTGAACAGATTGGCGAGCATCGGCGGCAGCAGCGCGAGGCTGGCCAGCAGGATCACCCCGACGACGAAGATGAAGACAAGTCCGGTGACGAAATTCCGGTCGCGGAAGATCGTCGGATCGATGAAGGTGTCCGTGTTGGTCAGGAGGTGGATGGTGAACACCCAGAAGCCGGTCAGTGCGAGGCCGAGTTCAATCCAGATCTCGGGCGAGGCGAACCAGTCGACCTCGCCGCCGCGGTCGAGCATCAGTTGCAGCGCGCCGACGCCGAGCGACAGCATGGCGAAGCCGAAGAAATCGAATCCGCGCGGCCGGCTCGGCACTTTCGGCAAATAGGCGGCGGAGCCCAGAAAGGCGAGAATGCCGACCGGCAGGTTGATGAAGAACACCCAGCGCCAGTTCAGCGTCTCGGTCAGCCATCCGCCCAGTGTCGGGCCGATGATCGGGCCGACCATGATGCCCGCGCCCCACATCGCCATGGCCTGTCCGTGGCGCTCGCGCGGGTTGATGTTGAGAAGAAAGGTCTGCGACATCGGCACGATGGCCGCGCCGAACAGGCCCTGCATCACCCGGAATGTGACCATCGATTCCAGGTTCCATGACAGCCCGCAGGCCATCGACGTCACGGTGAAGCCGACGATGGTGATCAGGAACAGCTCGCGCGAGCCCAGCCGGTCCGACAGCCAGCCGGTGACCGGCGTCATGATTGCGGCCGCGACGATATAGGAGGTCAGGACCCAGGTGATCGTGTCGCGCGACGCGCCGAGATCGCCGGTCATCGACGGCAGCGCCACATTGGCGATCGTCGTGTCGAGCACCTGCATGATCGTCGCCAGCATGATGGCGATCGTGATCAGCCCGCGATGCGGTATGTCTTCCGGCTTCGGTGTGGCGGCCTGTGTCATTGTCTATCCATGGGTCTCCGGCCCGCCCGCTTCCTTGGGGGGAGGTCAGTGGGCGCTGAACGGACGGACCGGAGAGTTGACCGGTCGGGCGCGTTTGCGCCCGCCGGAATGGTTATTCCGCGGCTTTCGCCGTCGACGTGCCGAAGAAGTCGGGCAGGCCGCGGCTCTTGCCGGTATCGACTGCGACGGTCGCGCTCATGCCGGTTCGAAGCGCCATGCCGGCGTCCTCGACCGTCAGGCGCACGGGGATGCGCTGCGAGACCTTCACCCAGTTGCCGGTCGCGTTCTGCGCCGGGATCAGCGTGAATTCCGAGCCTGTGCCCGCGCCGATGCTTTCCACCGTCGCCTTGATCGGCTGGCCGGGAAAAGTGTCGAAGGTGATCTCCGCCACCTGTCCGGCCTTCATGTGGGTGAGTTGCGTTTCCTTGAAATTCGCCTCGACCCAGCTTCTGTCGTTTTCGACCAGCGAGAATAGCGCCGTCCCGGCGGAAACCAGCTGGCCCGCCTGGAATGAGGAGGCCTGCGCCAGAACGCCGTCGGCGGGTGCCGTGACGGTGGTCTGCTTCAGCGAATAGGCCGCCTTTTCGCGCGCCGCCTGTGCCGCCTTGACGGTCGGATGGTCGTCGGTCGCGATGTCCGCATCGCCGCCGAGCGCCGCCAGCGCGCCGAAGACGGCCTCGTTCGCCGAGGCCAGCGCGTCCTGCGCCGCCGTCAGGTTGCGCCGGGTTTCGTCCAGCGCGGCCTTGGTCGCGATGCCCTTGGTCGCCAGCGTGTTCTGGCGGTCGAGTTCGGCCTGGTAGTAATCGACGTCGTTCTGCGCCGCCTTCTGCTTGGTGACGGCCTGGCTGTAGGTCGCGCGCAACTGCCCGACGCTCAGCCGCGCCGCGGCGAGCGAGGCCTCGGCCTGTTCCAGCGCGATGCGATAGGGCTCGGGGTCGATTACGAACAGCACGTCGCCCTTCTTCACCGCGCCATTGTCCGTGACATGGGTTTCGACCACCCGACCGGAGGCTTCCGCCGAGATCGAAACCTTGGGCTGCTGCAGATAAGCGTTTTCCGTTTCCTGGTAGCGCCCGCCGGTGACCCAGACATAGCCGCCGATGGCGACCAGCGCGACGGGCAGCGCCAGCATCAGCGCGTTGCGACCGGTCTTGCGCTTCGTCTTCGTTTCGGCGTCCTGCCTGTCCCAGGCGTCGCTCGTGGCTTCCGCCGTCTTTTCCTCGGTCTTGGTGATCGCGTTCATCCTGCGCTTCCTGTCCCTCTTTGCGTCCCGTCGCAGGCGCCCTTACCGTCCGACAGGTTGTCGCAAACCGTTCTCAATGCGTGCATCAGCGTCTCGCGCTCGGCTGGCGACAGCCCGGCAAGCGCGATCTCGTAGAGATCCGACGCGACGCTCTTGACCTTCTCGAAGGCGTCGCGCGCCTTCCTGGTGGCGAAAACCATGCGCACGCGCCTGTCATTGGCGTCGGCGCGCCGTTCCACCCAGCCGCCTTCCTCCATGCGGTCGATCAGCCGCGAGACGCTGATCGGCTCGATCTCAAGCAGTTCGGCGAGTCTCGCCTGCGCCGCGCCGTCCTCCTTGACGAGGAACACGAGCAGCCGCCATTGCGCCGAGGACAGGCCGTATTCCTGTCCGCGCGCCTCGAAATGCTTGTGCAGAAGCCGCTGCGCGTCATGCAGCAGGAAGCCCAGGCTGTTGCGGAGGTCGTTTTTCATGAGCGCGATATATTATAAGCATGCTTAGCTTACAAGTGGTGCGCCGCAACATTTGTTCCGATCGGGGCGCGTCGGGAAAAGATGCGGGCGTGCGATCCCCGTGTGACCGAGTGCACAGCGTCGATGGCCCGTCCTGCTAGTTTCGGTTCCAACAGAAAAAGGATTTGCGTCATGCCTCGTTTCAACACCCCCCGCACCACCGACGATCATCTCTTCATCGTGACCAGCCTCGTGCCCGCCGCCCTGTTCGCGGCGACGCTGTTGGCTGCGGTTCATGTCGGCAAGGCCGAAGCCCCCGCGCCGCAGGTGATCGGCATCGGCTATCAGGTCACGACAAGCGCCAGCGCGTGAGTTTCCGGTCAGGCCGGCGCGGTCTGCGCTGAGCCGGGGAACGGACCGATATCGTTCGTGCGATGGTTCGCCTGGAAGACATGGTGGTACAGATGCGCCACCCACTGTTTTCCTTCCACGGTCAGTTCGAGATAGCGCAGCGCCGCGCCGATATGCGGATTGACCTGCGACCAGAAGAATTCCGGATATTTGTCCAGCAGGTCGATCGGCGACTCGTAGCCGAGCTTTTCGGCGGTCCCGGTCTCCGCGAATTCGTGAAACAGCGCGTTGATCTTCCGGTAGTAGAACGGATCGCCCAACTGGCCGATGAGATCGGCGGCGCGAACGAGCGCGCGCTCGGTGTCGTTTTCCGCATAGGCCTCGTCCGCCGGGATCGGAAAGCGCGTATAGTCGATTGACGCCGCAAGGCGTTCCTCGTCGACAAATTTCGACTCGCCGAAACGCTCCCGCACATAAACCATGCCCCGTTCGATGTGGTAGGGCGTGAGATAGGCGTCGGATGCGCCTTTCGGCGGCACGATCGTCTCGCCGTCGAGCCCGGCGACGAGAACGCCGTTCTGGTCACCCCGGCATATGCCGCGCACATAGCCGATATCATGCGTCAGGAGCGCCAGCGTGTAGTGCAGCCAGTCTTCCGGCTGGACCGCCGTCGAAACCAGCCGCCCGCGCATGATCTGCTGGCCGACCAGCGTGACCATCATCGTGTGCTCGGCATTGTGATAGAGCGCGTCGGTATTGCCGAGGCGTTCCAGCACCAGCCGCGCCGCGCCGCCGATATAGGCCGCGTATTCCGGGTTTCGCCCGGAAAAATGCTGCTGGTACAACCCTTCCAGATACGCGCCGAACGCGTCGGCGACCACGTAGCTGGGATTGAACATGCCTGCGCCCCCGCGACTGGTCCCTTGAAACCTGAACCCTAGCCCGGTTGAGGGAAAACACAACGGGGCAAAGAGGCTGAAGTCCGGCGTGCGAATGAGCGAACCCGCGGAAGACAGGGCTACTTTGCCCTGGTCCCGGATGGTCCGTTCGGCGGCGCCGTCCGTATTCAAAGATCTGGCGCATTGTATGACCCATGTCGCGCCCATACGATTAACCTTAAGGAAGGCAGTCGAAGGATTTCCGATTCGGTGACCCGAAACGACTGGAGTTTGATTGATGCCAAAAGGCAGACATGAACCGATCCCGATTAGGATGGCAGTCTATGGCTGCCTGTTGGGCGGCGTGGTTGTTCTTCTTTCGATAACCGCATACCTCGTGCCGGGTTACCTGGACAGTATTTCGCGCAAGACGGTCGAGAAAGAAGTTGCCCTGAATGCCAGGACAATCTCAATCGATCTGGCACGATCGCTCCACGAGGACTGGATCGAGTTGCGGCATCTTGCAGAGAAAATTGGCAGTATGGCGCCAGACGAAGCACGCTCTTATCTCAACGGCATCGTTGGAGACGGGCAGCGCATTTCATGGGCGGGCTATGCGACAACCGACGGAACCGTGCGCGTCGCGTCGGGCGGATTGCTGGAAGATGTGGATGTCTCGGAACAAACTTGGTTTCGAAACGGCCTGAATGCCGTTTACTCGGGTGATTTGCACGAAGCGATGCAAATGCAAAATCTGCTTGAAGCCGGCCAAAGCGGGCCGCTCAAATTCATCGATCTCGCCAAGCCCGTCTTCGACCGGAACGGCACAACCATCGGCGTTGTGGCTTTCTATGTGAATTTCCAATGGATCCGGGACTATCTGTCAGAATCCGCCGCGGCGCGCTCGATCGATTTCTTGCTGTTGAGCACAGATGGCACGGTTGCGGCCGCGTCCTTCGATTTGCCGGAAAATCGGCCTTCGCTGGCGGCAATCCGCGCCGCCATGGCTGGCATAAGGACGACAACGCTGGAGACATGGCCGGACGGAAACGAGTATTTCTCGGCGGTGGACCCCGACGTGGTATACGAAGACCTGCCGAGTTTCGGTTGGCGGTTGATCGGACGGATGCCTGTTGACGCCAACAGTTTTGAAGACAATCAGCTCATGCTCAATGCCATGCTCTTCGTCTTTGGGGCGTGCCTTGTGTTTTCGATCGCTGCTGCGATGTTTGTTGCGATCTTCATAAATCCGATCAGTCGCTTGGCCGAAGTCGCACGGCGAGTAAGTCTCGGAGAGGACGTCTATCCACCCGAGGGCCCTAGTTCACGCGAGGCATCACGGATTGCGTCCGCGCCGCAAGAATTCAATCGCGCCTGCACAGCACACAGAAATGATCGGCTAAGATCAAAGGATCACCCCTTGAAAGCAAGCCGGCGCGCCAACCCGATGGCGAGCGCGCCAAGCCGTGCGCCGGGAACGCCGGGAATGTTGTCCTCGGCATAGAGCCGAAGCTGCAGGGCGTCGAACTGCTCGGGTGTGGTGTGGAGCTGGATCCGGCACCCGTCGCGGATTGATCCGAGACTGGTGCCGGCCACTTCCCCGATCCCGTTGATGACGAGACTAATCCGGTCTCCTTCCGGCAGATCGACCCCGCGAATGCGCGCATGTGTCGTCGTCAGTCTCGCGAGCCAGACCGGTCGGGCTATCCCGTCGATCAGCTGCGCCCGTTCAGGCGCGTCGGCGATATGGCGTTCCTGTCTCGGCAGCTCCACGCAGGTGATGATGGTGAGTGCGAGAACGAACAGGTTGTAGATACTCCAGAACAGGATGACGGCCTTGCCGTCGCCCGCGTCGAAAAAGGCAAAGCGATCCGAAACAAGGCCGATTGTGAGCCCGACCACGGTCAGCGCGAGCAGGATGGCGAACGGCATGAGCAGCCGCCATTGCACTTGCATCTTGCTGCGGTCGCCGCCTTTGGCCGTCACCTTGAACGGATGGCCGTGCGGTTTGAATAGTCCCGTCAGTGCCGCCCGCGCGATCTGCGGCGCGCCGACCAACTGGCTTACGTCGTTGATGAGAGGCACGATATTGCCCCTCGACAGCAGGTTGAGCGCCGAAAGCGTCCAGAGATAGTAGGCGCCGAAATAGTTCAGGACGTCCGGGACGCTGGCATCGACGACGATCAGGTTGAAGAACCAGTAGAGCAGGGGATAGACGAGCGCCGCGATCCGGAACGGGAAGGTGGTCAGCCAGTAGGCGGCCGCGTCCAGCACGCTCCAGCGGTCGCGCAGCCTGATCTTGGCGCGCGAGAACGGACCGACCGAACTGTGCGCGATCTGCATCATGCCGAGGCACCAGCGCGTGCGCTGCGTGATGTATTCCTTAAGGCCCTCGGGCGCGAGGCCTTCCGTTAGCGCCTCGTTGAGATAGACCGTGCGCCAGCCATGCGATTGCAGCACGACCGTCAGCATGAAATCCTCGGTGATGCTGTCGGTCGGAAACCCGCCGATTTCGTTCAGCGCCTCCCACCGTGCGACGGAGGACGTGCCGCAGCAAAAGGCGATGTCCCAGGCATCGCGCGACGCCTGCATCGTGTCGAAGAAGAACCGTTGCTCGTCCGGATAGGAGGCCGACAGGTTCAGATTGTGCTGGATCGGGTCTGCGTTGAAAAAGTGCTGCGGTGTCTGCACCAGCCCCACCGCCTCGTCGTGGAACAGGGCAAGCGTTCGGCTCAGGAAACCGCGATGCGGTACGAAGTCCGCGTCGAGAACGGCAACGAAATCGGGCGGATCGTCCGCCAGCACGCCGAGCGCGTGGTTCATGTTGCCCGCCTTGGCATGCCGGTTGTCGGGGCGGCTGATATAGTCCACGCCGCGTTCCGCGCAGAAGTCGCGCAACCAGTCGCGCCGCCCGTCGTCCAGCACATACACAGTCTTGTTGGGATGGCCCAATCCGAGCGATCCGACCACGGTGCGTTCGAGCACCTCGCGGTCCTCGTTATATGTGGCGATGAGAATGGCCACGCGCGGCGCTTGCGCATCATCCCACCAGCCGGTGTTGCTTTCCACTTCCGCGCGGCGGTCCCGCGTTCGCGACAGGATCACGAAGGCGCTGATCGAGCCCGCGATCGCGGCAAGTTCGAGGAAGAGAAGCGACCAGCTTGCCGCCCAGTCCCAGGTCAGGCCGAGGGGCGCGACCGTCTCGGTTGCGCGCCACCATGCGTAGCGCAGCGCCAGCCCGGCGGAAATCGACAGAAGCACCACCCGGTGAAAGGTCCGTTTCGGATCGGCGAAGGCCGGCATCAGCAGGGACAGGCCGGCGACAAGCGCCAGGACGATAACGCTGGATGTCGTCTCGTCGAGGAAAATAGGCGGCACGGATCAGCCCATGAGGCGGCGTAGCCAGTCGAGCGGCCGCCGTTCGAAGAAAACACGCCCCGTGCGGCCGACCGAGCATCCGAGTTCGGGATCGGCGTTCAGTTCGGGAACGAGAATGGCCACGTCATAGCGTTCGAGGTGACGCGCGCTCGGCGCGACGGCCAGGTTTCGGTAGAAAGTTTCCGCTCCAGCGCCGCCGAGCCGCACGACCGTGGCGTCGAAATTGCGGTCGGAGTTGCGCGGCCGGAAAACGGCGCCGTCGCCTGCGGCCAGCGTGTGATAGACGGATTCCGTGACGGACAGAGTAACCAGGATGGAGTCGCAGTCGAGCAGCCGCGCCACCGGGTCGCCCCGCTGCAGGGCTTCTCCGTCGGCGGCCAGCGTTTCCCAGTAAATCCCGTTGACCGGCGATTTCAGCTCGGCGCCGGCAGCGCGCGAGACGCGCAACTGCTCGCCGTCCAGTCGGTCCGAGACGATTTCGAGGCGCGATCGGGCCTCGTCGAGATCGGCCGAAACCGCCGACAGCTGGCTCTTCAGTTCGGTCGCGCGTTGCTCTGCATTCGGCGCATCGTTGTAGCCGTCGCCGAGGAAGACGCCCTCTCTGGCCGTGTCGAGTGCGATCTGCAGCACCGCGATCTGCTCCTTGACGGCGTTCACCCAGAGATCGCGCAGTCCCGGCGCCTGCGCCGCGTCATCACCGGGCACGCCGGCGTCTCTCGGCGGCCGGACGTCGAACGCGTCCGGCAGTTCGCCGCTTTCGAGGATGTCCAGTCGTTCGCGCGCGAAGGCAAGCCGCGCCTCAATGTCGCTGATCCGGGCCGCGCGATAGGTCGCCGACCGCTCGTCGAGAGTATCGATGATCGCTTCTGTCTCGTCGCGCGTCCGTGTCAGTCGGGCGACTTCGGCTTCCGCGAAACCGGCCTCCATTCTCAGGTCGTCCAGCCGGGTTCCGTCGACATGGATATCATCCACCCCGGCGATCACTTCGCCCGTGGTAACCGGCGAGCCAAGCGGCCTTTCGACCGCCGAAACCGCCCCCGCGATTGGGCTCCTGACAGTCACCAGCCGCGCATTGATGGTCGCGTCGGCGCTTGCGCCGGCGAGTTGCTCACCGATGAGGATCCAGAGTGCAAGGGCGACGGCCAGCCCGCCGATGAGTATTCGCCAGAATGTCATATCCCGTATCCGACTCGCGTGCCCGTCTCCTGACGAGCGGTAAAAGGCCCAGGCAGCGTGGCGTTTTTGCCGGCCGATGCTGCTGTTCTCTGCGGCATTGTATGGTCGGCGACGATTAGAATTCGTTAACGATGCCCCGCGCGAACGAAATGCAGACAGACAGATCGTAAGGTCTTGGTCGAATGCGTTGCGGCGCCTGCTTCCTGACGACGGGTATGCGGATACAGCTGGCCGGGTGCCGATGACCGGCTTTTTTCTCCCGAGCCGCGATCGGCGAAGTCGGTCGCTGATATTCGGCGCAATTGCAAGTTCACTTGCGTAACGTCACGCGCTAAGCTTCCCTTCGGAAGAGGAGAAACGGGCATACGCCCGGCAGGGAGAAAGCATGTTCAAGGGTCTTAGAGGATTGATCGTCGCCTTGGCGGCGACTGCCGTGATGACGGTCGGCGCGGCCGCGCAAAGCCGGATCACGATCGGAACGAACCCGCAGGGGTCGCTCTACTACACGGTCGGCGGCGGCATGGCCGCTGCGTTGCAGGAGGCGCTCGGGCGCCAGGTCACCGTGCAGCCATTCGCCGGTTCGACGGTCTATCTGCCGCTTGTCGCCAATGGCGAGGTGACGGTCGGCATCAATTCCAGCATCGACACGGGCGGCGTGTTCCGGGGTGACTATGGCGCCGATCCGCAGAATGACCTGCGGGTGCTGGCGCGGCTCTGGGGTTTGCGCGTCGGCATGGTGAGCCGCGCCAATGACAATCTCGTCGAGATCAAGGACCTGAAGGGCAAGAAGGTCGTCACCGACTTTTCCGCTCTCAAGGCGGTCGGTCTGGTCAACCAGGTGATGATACAGGCCGGCGGCCTGGCGCTCGACGAAGTCGAAGGTGTCACGGTCTCCGGGCTCGGGCCGGGCATGGATGCTCTGACGGAAGGCTCGCTGGATGCGTCCAGCATCGCGGTCGGCATCCCGCTCACCCAGCAGGCGCACGCATCGATCCCGGGCGGCATCCGCTACGTTTCCATCACCGGCGAGAACGCGACCGACGAATTCGTCGACGACCTCTATCCGGGCACCTACATCGTGACGGTCGAGCCGTCGGCCCGGCTTCCGGAAGTGACCGATCCCGTCAACGTCATCGGCTACGACGTGTTCATGACGACCTCCGCGTCGCTGAGCGACGAGGACGCGACCGCGATCCTCACCGCGCTCTACGATTCGTTCCCGCAACTGCGCGAGGATTATGCGCCGATCCGTTCGGGCTCGGGCGACCAGTTCGCCGAACCCTCCAACACCGTGCCCTTCCATCCGGCGGCAATCGCCTTCTACAAGGAAAAGGGCATGTGGACCGACGCGAACGACGCCAAGGAAGCGACATTCGCGAAGTAAGCGGACAGTCATCCTGATCCATGACGGAGCCCGGATCCACGGGCTCCGTTCCTGAACGGTCTGTGCTCGTGAAACATTCGAATACGCTCCGCGCGATCCTTGTCGCCATCCTGCCTGCGATGGGCGTGCTATGGCTGCTCGACGTGCCCCGGAAACTCGGCTGGGTGATCATCACCGAGCAGTATCTCGCCGTCATTTGCGGCGTGGCATGCCTGGTCGGGCTGATCACCGCGCCGCTGCGTGGCCGGCTGGCGGTGCTGGACTGGATTTTCGGACTGGCGACGCTGGCGTCATGGGGCTGGCTCGCCTGGAACTACGAGGCCTGGCTGCTGGATCCGATCAATCGTGGGCCGGCAAAATGGGTGCCCGCGGCCATCGCCATCCTCGGCGTCCTGGAGGCGACACGGCGGCAGTGCGGCACCGTGCTCGCGGCGCTTGCGGCCGCGTTCCTCGCCTATGGGTTCATCGGCTGGATGGCGCCGGGCATCTTCGAGGCCGCCTATCTCGCGCCGGCCCGCTACATCCTCTACATCTATAACGACACCAACGGCATTCCCGGCCTGGTGATGAATGTCGGCGCGACGCAGATCCTCGGCTTCATCGTGTTCGGCGCGACGCTGAACGCGGTCGGCGGCAGCCGGGCGATGACGGATCTCGCCTTGTCGACGATGGGCCATCGCCGCGGCGGTCCGGCCAAGGTCGCGATTCTCGCATCCTCGCTGTTCGGCACGCTGAGCGGTTCCACGGTCGCGAATGTCATGTCCACGGGCGTCGTGACGATCCCGATGATGAAGAAATCGGGCTTTCCCGCCCGCTATGCGGCGGCGATCGAGGCCGTCGCCTCCAATGGCGGCCAGATCGCCCCGCCGGTGATGGGCGCGACAGCCTTCGTGATCGCCGAATTCCTGCAGGTTCCCTACACGGATGTCGTGGCGGCGGCGCTGCTGCCGGCGGTGTTCTACTATTTCCTTCTCTACCGCATGGTCGACCGTTACGCCGCCGCCAACGGGATCGAAGGCGAAGCGCGCGAGTCTCTGCCGCGGTTCAGGGATGCGCTGATCAACAGCTGGCCGCTGCTGGCGCCGCTGGCGGTGCTGATCTGGTTCCTGTTCTATCTCGGCTATTCGCCGGGCAAGGCGGCGCTTTATTCTTCGGGCGCGGCCTTCCTGCTGTTTGCGGTCACCAACCCGCGCGAGGCCGTGCGGAAGATCCCGGTGATCCTCAGGGAAAGCGGCAGCACGCTGATCCCGATCCTGCTCGTCTGCGCCATTGCCGGTATCATTATCGGAACGATCAACGTGACCGGGCTCGGCTTCGCGCTGACGCTGGCGCTGGGCAAGGTCGCCGCGCTCGGCGGGGTCGGCGCGCTGCTGTTGGCGACGGCGGGAATCGCGATCGTCCTCGGCGTCGGCATGCCGACCACGGGCGTCTATGTGATCGTCTCCGTGCTGCTCGCGCCGGCGCTGGTGCGCCAAGGCATCGGCGAGATGTCGGCGCATCTGTTCATCCTCTATTTCGGGCTCCTTTCGATGCTGACACCGCCGGTGGCGGTCGCCTCCTATTCGGCGGCCAGCATCGCCGGCAGCGACATGTGGCAGACCGGCGTGACCGGCGTCCGTCTTGCGATCGTCGCCTATCTTCTGCCCTTCATCTTCGCGCTCAACCCGGCGCTGCTGATGGACGGAACCTGGCTGCAGATCGCGGTGTCCTGCGTCACCGTCGCCATGGCAGGGACCTTGCTGGCCGAAGTCCTCGCCAACAGGCGCGCCTATGGCGGCGGCGGCATGCGGCTCGCCGCCGCCGTTGTTTCCGTCATTGTCGGCGCGAGCACGGCGATCTTCGATCCGGCCAGTCTCCCTGCCATCGCCATCGCGGTGATCTCTGTTCCCGTCGTCTGGGCGTTCACGCGCCTGGGCGCTTCCCCGACCCCAGTGAAGGAGCCTGCTGCATGAGCGACCGTTTTCCGAAGAATCCGCCGCGCGATCCCAATCCGCCTTACAAGCGGATCGCGACCGAGGAGGCGTGGATCCCGAAGAATATTCTCGATCTCTACATTCGCGAGATTGCCGACAAGAAAATCCACGATCCGGGCTTTCATCAGCTCTGGGGGTTCTTTGCGGGCGAGTCCGACCTGGCGACGCGGCACCGCCGGCGCATCCAGGATCTCGACGAGATCAGGATCGGCGACATGGATGCCAGCGGCATCGACATGCAGGTTCTGGCGCTCGGTTCGCCCGGCGTGCAGCTTTTCGATCCCGCGACGGCCACGTCGCTCGCCATCGAAGCGAACGACCAGTTGGCGGAAGGCATCGCGAGACATCCGGACCGCTATATCGGCCTCGCGGCATTCAGCCCGCTCGATACCGAAAATTCGGCAAAGGAACTGGAGCGCGGCGTCACCAGGCTCGGCCTGCGCGGCGGCATCCTGAACGGCCACACGCTCGGCACCTATCTTGACGACGAGAAATACTGGTCTGTCTTCGAGGCGGCCGAGGCGCTGGATGTTCCGATCTATCTGCATCCCAACATGCCGTCGCCGCAAATGATCGAGCCGTTCCTGAACCGCTCGCTGGATGCGGCGATCTACGGTTTTGCCTGCGATACCGGACTGCACGCGCTGCGGTTGCTGATTTCGGGAATTTTCGACCGTTTCCCGAAGCTGCAGATCATTCTCGGCCATTGCGGCGAGGCGCTGCCCTATTGGCTCTACCGGATCGATTTCATGCACACCCGCATCGCTTCGACCGGCCGTCACCCGGGCGTGAAGCCGCTGAAGCGGCGCGCCTGGGACTATCTGTGCGACAACTTCCACTACACCTCGTCCGGTGTCGGCTGGGCGCCGCCCATCAAATTCGTGATGGATACCGTCGGAACCGACCGGATGATGTACGCGATGGATTACCCCTGGCAGTTCGTGCAGGAAGAGGTTGGCGAACTCGATTCCATGGAAATCCCGCTCGAGGACAAGAAAGCCTTCTTCGAGGAGAACGCGCGCAAATTGTTCAAGATCGGCGACCTCTGATCGATACGCCTTGAAAATCGGGCGGCTTCAGGCTTTGGAGCCGCCCTTTTTCGGGTCGATCCTGCGCGCCGCCATCGCCTCCCATGCCGGAAGCGCTTCCGCCTCGATCTTGGTCAGATGGTCGGGCAGCTCCGGCGGTAGGTCGAGGCTTTCCGGCTTTGAAAACCCGGTCGATTTCCAGATCGCGTCGTACCAGTGCTCGCCCCACACGCCGTCTTCTGCGCGCGGCCCGGCCTCCCAGGAGAGCATGGCCGGGTCGAAATCGATCCCCACCGCCGCGCAGAGCGCGGCGAGCATGGCCTCGGGCGCGGCGAGGATATCCTCCGACGCCACCACGACCGGCGTCTTGCCGGTCATCTCCGTGACGTGCCGGTCGATCTCCAGCATCCGCCGGTAGCCGATATCGCGTTCCGTCACGCTCTGCTTCTTGCGCGCATAGCTTGCCAGCACCCGGCGCGGATGCCGGATCAGGAACACGTTGGTCGCCCGCGCCGCCCAGTCGAGCGGAAACCCGCCGATCATGTGATGCGGCATGTGTTTCTGGTAGCAGACCGGCGTCGCGAACGGCCCGAGGCATTGCCGCGCCACCGCGTCCGGGTCGCATTCCATCGACGCGATGATCGCCTCCTTCATCGGGTGGTCTGCGCCCGTCGCCGCCAGATAGGCGCCGTAGAACGGTTCGTCCATGGCGGTGCAGTCGGCGCGGTTTCCGAAGGCGCGCATCATCGCCGTCGACAGGTTGCGCGGCCCCGACCACATGGCGATGATTTTCGTGTCCGTCATGCGGTCCTCCCGTCTGCAGCGCGAATGATCATGCGGCAGCACGCGGGCCGGCAAGGATGACCGCCGCTCCGACAAGGCAGATCGCCGCGCCGATCGTGTCCCAGCGGTCCGGCCGGTTGCCCTCCACGAACCACAGCCATGCCAGCGAACTCGCGATATAGACGCCGCCATAGGCCGCGAAGGCCCGGCCTGCCGCCGAACTGTCGGCAAGCGTGAGCAGCCAGGCGAACAGCGCCAGAGACAACCCGCCGGGCACCAGCCACCATGCCGGTTTGTCGAGGCGGAAAAACGCCCAGAAGGCATAGCAGCCGGCGATTTCGGCGATGGCGGCTCCGATATAGGCTGCGGCGGTGGGCATGGCGTCTTCCCGGCGATTCTTCCTGTCCCAAGTTGACCTTCGCAGGGCGTCCGTTGCAACTGCCCGAAACGCAATCCGGAGGCTTTCGATGCCTGATCATCGCACCACCACCCACGACGCCGAGCACGATCCGCGCAATGACGACATCCTGATCTATGTCGATGGCGCCCTGAAGCCGCGCGCCGAGGCAACCGTCTCGGTCTATGATTCCGGCTTCCTGCTCGGCGACGGCATGTGGGAGGGGCTGCGCCTGCATGAGGGCAGGTGGGTCTTCTTCGACGATCACATGGATCGGCTCTTTTCCGCCTGCAAGGCGGTCTCGCTCGATATCGGCATGGACCGCGCCGGCATCCTCGCCGCGCTGAACGAGACCGCCGAAGCCAACGGCATGACCGACCATGTTCATGCCCGGCTGATGGTAACGCGCGGCGTCAAGGTGAAGCCCTTCCAGCACCCGTCTTTGTCGCGCTCCGGGCCCACGATCGTCATCATCATGGAACATTCGACCCCCGCGCCCGAAACCCGCCGCGGCGTCACGCTCGCCACCGTGCCGCAGGTGCGCGGCCTGCCGATGAGCCAGGACCCGAAATACAATTCCCACTCCAAGCTCAACTGCGTCATCGCCTGCCTGCAGGCCGAGGAGGCGGGCGCCGACGAGGGCCTGATGCTCGACCTCCACGGCTTCGTGAACACCACCAACGCCTGCAATTTCTTCATTGTGAGGAAGGGCGAGGTGTGGACCTCGACGGGCGACTACTGCATGAACGGCATCACCCGCCAGAAGGTCATCGACCTCTGCCGCGAAAACGCGATCCCCGTCTTCGAGCGCAATTTCTCTTTGGTCGACGTCCTCGCCGCCCAGGAAGCCTTCCTCACCGGCACCTTCGGCGGCCTGACGCCGATCAGCTCGCTCGACGGCAAGCCGTTTCCCGAGATCGACGGCGCAATGACGAAAAGGCTGCGGGGGCTTTATGAGGGGGTGGTCGCGGCGACGTAAGCGGCAACGAAAATACTCTAGCTGCCGCCCTTCAGCCGTTCCAGCGCCGCCACGGCGTTGGCCCGGCCCCTGCGTGCCACCTCGGCATAGTGCTCCAGTCCCGGATGATCGACAGTTTCCAGCGCGGCGTCATAGGCGTCGATAGCCTCTTCGAGCCATGTCATGCCCTGCTCGCCGCCCGCGCGTTTTCCGAGGGTCTGGAGTGCATTGGCCCGGTTCATCTGCGTCATGGCCCAGTCGGCGGGCATGGCGTCGCGGGTACGGATTTCCAGCGCGGCGTCATAGGCGTCGATGGCCTTTTTAAGCCATGTCATGCCCCGCTCTCCGCCCGTAAGTCGGCCAAGGGCCGCAAGGGTATTGGCCCGGTTCATCTGGGTCATGGCCCAGTCGGCGGGCACGGAGTCGCGGGTGCGAATTTCCAGAGCGGCGTCATAGGCGTCGACGGCTTCTTTAAGCCATGTCATTCCCTGTTCGCCGCCTGCGCGTTCGCCGAGGTGCAGGAGTGCAGTGGCGCGGTTCATCTGCGTAATGGCCCAGTCGGCGGGCATGGTGTCTCGGGTACGGATCTCCAGCGCGGCGTCATAGGCGTCGATGGCCTGTTTGAGCCATGCCATGCCCTGTTCGCCACCCGCGCGTTCGCCGAGGGTCATGAGTACATTGGCCCGGTTCATCTGCGTTATGGCCCAGTTGGCGGGCGTGGTGTCGCGGGTTCGGATTTGCAGCGCGGCGTCACAGGCATCGAGGGCCTGTCTAAGCCATGCCATGCCCCGTTCGCCGCCCGCGCGCTCGCCGAGGCGCAGGAGTGCTCCGGCGCGGTTCGTCTGCGTCATGGCCCATTGGGAGGGCATGGCGTCGCGGGTGAAGATTTCCAGCGCGGCGTCATAGGCATCGACGGCCTGTTTGAGCAATGTCATGCCCTGTTCGCCGCCCGCGCGGTCGCCGAGGTTTCGCAGGGTATTGGCCCGGTTCATCTGCGTCATGGCCCAGTCGGCGGGCATGGTATCGCGGGTGACGATGACCAGCGCGGCGTCATAGGCGGCTACGGCCTCTTTGAGCCAAATTATGCCCTTTTCGCCACCCGCGCGTTCGCCGAGGTTTCGCAGGGTGTTGGCCCGGTTCACCTGCGTCATGGCCCAGTCGGCGGGCATAGTGTCGCGGGTGCGGATTTCCAGCGCGGCGTCACACGCGTCGACGGCCTGTCTGAACCATGTCAGGCCCTGTTCGCCGCCCACGCCTTCGCCGAGGTTTCGAAGGACGATCGCCTGATCGTTGAGGGCAGTCGCCATGTCTTCCGGGTTTGCCGATGCCTGAACCACAAGCGCCGCGAGTTCGGCGGAAACCTGCAGATCGAGCAGCAGGGCCTGATCGCGCCCACGGACATACCATTCATCCTGAATGACGTGTAGCCGGCCGAACCGTTCCGCCGGATCCGGAAAGGCGATCTGCGCCTTGTCGAACAGCCGCATCGCCGCCTTCTTCGCGTCGCGGCGCAGCAGGTCGGTGCGCAGCGCCTGGTCCAGCAATTTATCCGCCGCCAGCTTCTCGTGCTCTTGCCGTTCCTGCCAGTCGGCGAAGGCTCTATCAGCGGCCTCCGACGCCTCGTCGTCGCGTCCCTCGGCCGAAAGCGCCGCCATCCGCTCGATCACGTCATCGACGAACCCGTCGATATTCGACGCATGGCCGTTCTCCGTCTGCACATCGATGGCGATCTCAACCGCGCGTTCGAGTTCGTTCCAGGCCGCACCCAAATCGGCTATGCTCTCATCTTCGGCGACACGGCGCGCCAGCCCGGTGATGGCCTTCTCGTTGATGCCCGCCTCGAGCATGCGCATATAGCCGCTTGTCCCTTCGAGCTTTCTTTCGAGATCGCGAATGCGCAGAAGCATCTGCCGGTGGGGCGCGAATGCCGGGTCGCTCAGGATCGGGGCGAGCGTGGCCAGGAGGGCGGCCTGGTATGCATCCAGAATTTGAGGCGTTTGATGCGCGGGGTCTTTCGCCTTTCCGGTTTCGGACTGCGCGTCCCAGACCGAAGCGCGATGATTGGCGGCAACCGTTTCGGCAACATAGTCGCCTTGCGCAAGCTCGTCGTCGGACACCGGAAACTGGTCCAGCATCTGCGCAAGGATGTTTTTGCGATCTTTGCTGAGTCCGGACGCATCGAGATGTGCCTGCAGCGCCTGCGCCATCGTCTTGGCGATGTTCTGTTCAGACTTGTTCATCGACTTGTAAATCGACACAGCCGACAGCGCCGCGCCGAGTGATGTCGCTGCGCCGCCGCAAAAGGTCAAGTCCGCCGCCGTCGCGACCGCGCCGAGGGAGGCCGTTATATTTGCGCCATGTAGCGATCGCTCAAGCACATAAATTCCTTTGCTACCGAAATACATCCACGATTCCGGATGCAGTCGCAATAGTCTGATCGGGCCGGTTCGAAGACGAGTGGTCCAGCTATCGGTCGCGGAAGACGGAAATATCGAGCAACGGCCTGATAGTTGGCCGGCTGATCTCGCCGCTCGACCGCTTAAACCCCAAAATCACCGCTTCCCGCGCCCTCTCTTTCCCCCTATATGGGCGCCATGACCGAGACTCCGCTTTCAAACATCCGCAATTTCTCCATCGTCGCCCATATCGACCATGGCAAGTCGACGCTCGCCGACCGGCTGATCCAGATGACCGGGTCGCTGGAGGAGCGCGAGATGAAGGAGCAGGTGCTCGACGCGATGGATATCGAGCGCGAGCGCGGCATCACCATCAAGGCCAACACCGTGCGCCTCGAATATGACGCGAAGGACGGCCAGCACTATGTGCTCAACCTGATCGACACGCCCGGCCATGTCGACTTCGCCTACGAGGTCTCGCGCTCGCTGCGCGCCTGCGAGGGCTCGCTCCTCGTGGTCGATGCCTCGCAGGGCGTCGAGGCGCAGACGCTGGCCAATGTCTACCAGGCCATCGACGCCGACCACGAGATCGTCACCGTCCTCAACAAGGCCGACCTGCCCGCCGCCGAGCCCGAGCGCGTCAAGGAGCAGATCGAGGAGGTCATCGGCCTCGACGCCTCCGACGCCATCCTGATCTCCGCCAAGACGGGGCAGGGGGTCGACCAAGTGCTGGAGGCGATCGTCACGCAATTGCCGCCGCCAAAGGAAGGCGACAAGTCCGCCCCCCTCAAGGCCATGCTGGTCGACTCCTGGTACGACGCCTATCTCGGCGTCATCGTGCTGGTCCGTGTCATCGACGGCACGCTGAAGAAGGGCCAGAACATCCGCATGATGGGCACGGACGCGAAATACCCGGTCGACCGCGTCGGCGTGCTGACGCCCAAGCTGGTCGTCGTCCCCGAGCTTGGCCCCGGCGAGATCGGCGTCCTGACCGCCTCCATCAAGGAGGTGGCCGACACCCGCGTCGGCGACACCATTACCGAGGACAAGCGCCCCTGCGACACCATGCTGCCGGGCTTCAAGCCGGCGCAGCCGGTGGTCTTCTGCGGCCTCTTCCCGGTCGATGCAGGCGATTTCGAGGATCTGCGCTCCGCCATCGGCAAGCTGCGCCTCAACGACGCGTCGTTTTCCTATGAGATGGAAACCTCCGCCGCGCTCGGCTTCGGCTTTCGCTGCGGCTTCCTCGGCCTTCTCCACCTGGAGATCATCCAGGAGCGCCTCAGCCGCGAATTCGACCTCGACCTGATCGCCACCGCCCCCTCGGTCGTCTACCGCATGACCATGACGGACGGCTCGGTCACCGAGCTGCACAACCCGGCCGACATGCCGGATGTCGTGCGCATCGCCTCCATCGAGGAGCCGTGGATCAAGGCGACCATCATGACGCCGGACGATTATCTCGGCTCCATCCTGCAGCTCTGCCAGGAGCGCCGCGGCATCCAGACCGACCTCTCCTATGTCGGCGCCCGCGCCATGGTTTCCTACGAATTGCCGCTCAACGAGGTCGTGTTCGATTTCTACGACCGGCTGAAGTCGATCTCCAAGGGCTACGCCAGTTTCGACTACCAGCTGTCCGGCTACAAGGAAGGCGATCTGGTCAAGATGTCGATCCTCGTCAACGAGGAGCCGGTCGACGCGCTCTCCATGCTGGTCCACCGCTCGGCGGCGGAAAAGCGCGGCCGGCTCATGTGCGAGAAGCTGAAGGACCTGATCCCCCGCCACATGTTCAAGATCCCGATCCAGGCGGCCATCGGCGGCAAGGTCGTCGCCCGCGAGACCATCTCCGCCATGCGCAAGGACGTGACCGCCAAATGCTACGGCGGCGACGTCACCCGCAAGCGCAAGCTCCTCGAAAAGCAGAAAGAGGGCAAGAAACGCATGCGCCAGTTCGGCAAGGTGGAAATCCCGCAGGAGGCGTTCATCCAGGTGCTGAAGGTTGAGAGTTAAGCTCCTCCCTTCTCCCCGCATGCGGGGAGAAGGTGGCCTCCCCGGGTCTTGCCTTCGGCAAGCCCAAGGACAGGCTGCGGGCCGGATGAGGGGCATGGCTCGGTGTTCCTCCCCCTCACCCAACTCCGGCTAGCTCGCTTCGCTCCCAAACCTTCATATCCCTCTCCCCGCAAGCGGGGCGAGGGGAGGCGCGGTGCGCCTATCTCTCCCCTCGCGGGAGAGAAAGCGAAAGCTTGGGTTTAGCGCAGCTAAGCCCTTAGCTTTTGCAAGAGAGGGGGATTATCCGCATTGCAGATGTATGACGAAGCAGTAAACTCAGGCAGGGGGATGCCAATAATGAGAAAACAGCTTCTATCACTTTCTAGCATTGCTCTTGTTTCTGCTTTGTGTGCCTGCAGCAGTTCTGGTTCCGTCCAGCCTCACTTGAGCCCATATTCAGCGGCGCCGGATTTACCGGCAGAGCAGGTGAAGACGATATGCGAGGGTGAGGTAGTCGCTGCTATGAACTCGCAGCCGCAACGCAGAAGTGCGACGGTAGTAGTAACCACACGGCCAAATACAGGTGGATTCGGCGCCGGTTTCGCCCAAGGCTTTAACCAGAATTACAATCCGCGCCGCTCGATTCCAAAATCAGAAAGAAGATCGCTTTTTTCTGCTTGCGCGGCGCGCAACGGCTATCGAACAGAATTCTACTGATTGTCTAAGCATGTTTTGTCAGGGTGGGACCTACTGTTTTCCTTGCGCGGTGTTTCGGCCAAGCGTCACGCATATATGAATGTTATGTGCTTGCAGCAGGAAAGGGGCCGGTGTTCTTGTCCCCATCGTTTGTTGGGGATTCAAGTGGGGCATCTGCCGCGTCAGTTGAACCGGGAGAGAATATCTAAAGTTCCCTCAGGAAATTTGCTCGATTTCTCAGAATAAAATATCTTTGATAGATTCGATAATTCCTGACCGATAAAGCAATAAAGGTTTCCATTGACAAAGCTAGAAGACGAAGAGCTTGAGTTCGCTAAATCTCATCTCGAAAGATTTGATGATTCCGATTTTTTTCCAAAGCTCTCGGTTTATGAAGCAATCTGGGCGAATTGGGATGAATTCTCCGAACGTCTAAAACAATCAAATGTCGGAAAAGTCGAGATAGAGCCTGCTAATTCGATACCAACTGCTAAAGGTAGAACAACTTACAGAATAGTTCATCAACTTGAGCCTCTTACAAGTATCGTTTATAATGCATTAGTCTACAAAGTAGCACCTTCTATTGAAGAAAGCCTTCAAAAAAGGGCTGTAAAAATTGCATGTTCAAATAGATTTAGCCCAGTTGACGGATCATACTATGCTAATGGCAGTGGGTATGATGATTTTAAAGAAAGGTCGAAAGAATTTTCCGAAAATTACTCATATTTCGCTACAACAGATGTAAGTGATTATTATAATCAAGTTTATTCACACAGGGTCCGAGGGGCGATTGAAGCCGCAGCCCCTGATCTCGAAAAGGTAGCCACAGATTTAGAATCTGTGATCCATCGTATTAATGCCAAAGCGAGTAAGGGCATTCCCGTTGGGCCTCATCCAAGCGGCATCTTATCAGAATCTATTATGATCGACATTGATCAGTTAATTCAGCGTCTGGGAGTGGAGCATACAAGATATGTTGATGACTTTCGCTTTGCCTCCAATGATCCTGATCAACTAGACAGAGTAATAGAGGAGCTATCAATTTATCTTTTTAAGAATCACAGACTCCATTTGAACTCTGAAAAAACAAAAATACTAAGTAAGGAAAAATTTATAAGCAGCGTGCTGAAGGATCATGAGGACGATGAAGTTGAGGCTGCCATTCAGGAGATATTGGTATTAAACCCATACTCAGAAGAGATTTCAAGTCATCAAATAGAAGGTTCTGTCGACAGTGAGGATGCGCTAAAGAATGTAACCAAACTTATCAAAGAGCGTTACGAAAAAAACGGAATGGTCGATTTGAACTTGTTAAAGTCCTACTTTCGAAGATGCCGTTTGGTTGATTTTCGTGGCTACGTCGAAGTGGCAAGGCTGTGTTTGCCTGCGTTTTTGCCGGTATTTCATGAACTCGCGAAAACAATGGAGGTAACCATTAAATCTGGCGGCGCAAAGGAGCTCACGGATCTCATTTCTAAAATAATTGCAAGTCCGTTTTCCAAACGCCGTGCTGTGCGGCTTTGGCTCAGTTGGGTCGCTGCAGGTAGCGATGAATTGCTCGGAAAGGGCGAAATCAGGAGTTTTGTTTTCTCTAGCAATCTCCGCTCGCAAGCACGCGCTGCGATGACCGTAAAAGATCTTGCATGGGTGCGCGGCCATAGGGAAAGCCTCATGCAGCATTCTGTCGTGGATCGATCAGAAATCATCATGGCGACATCGATACTTGGAAAAGACGAGCGGAAAAATTTTCTTTTCCAAATAGGCGGAGCAAATTCGCACCCCGTAGATGTAGCCGGAAAGAAGTTTGTTTTGGAGTGAGTCTTGAATCAGGCTATGGCTTTCGTGGTCAATTAGGTAGAAACATTAGAAGGCTGTGCTGAATTACCAACTTTCGCATGGGCTTGTCTCTTTCTCACCCGCCCCCTCCGCCTCTATCATCGCTCCCACTGACCAAACCTAAGGGAGCCCACCCCCATGCCCGACACCATCATCACCGTCGACCAGGCCGCAAAGATCATGCGGGCCGCCTTGCGCGACGCCATCCACCGCCATTCGCTGTGGTATCTCGCCCAGGGCGTGCTGATGGTGGTCGCCGGGTTTGTCGCGCTGGTCTTTCCCGTGATCTCCTCGGTCGCCACCGTGGTCCTGCTCGGCTGGCTGCTGATCGTCTCCGGTATCCTGCAGGCGGCCGGGCTGATCGGCGCGCGCCACGTGCCGCATTTCTGGCTGCAGCTCATTTCCGCCGCCCTGTCGCTGATCGTCGGCTTCCTGTTTCTCGCCAGCCCGGGCGAGGGGCTGCTGGCGCTGACGCTGCTGCTGATCGTGTTCTTCATCGTCGGCGGCATGGCGCGCATCGTCTTCGCGCTCACCATCCGCCCGTTTCCCAACTGGGGCTGGATCCTCGGTTCCGGCGTCGTCGGCCTTCTCCTCGGCGTGCTGCTCTTCGCGCAGATGCCGGTCACCGCCGCCTGGCTGCTCGGTCTGCTCGTCGGCATCCAGCTCCTCACCGAGGGCGCCGCCCTGTCCTGGATGGCATGGCAGGTCAGGCAGGCCAGCGACACGCCGGGCGATTAGCCGCAAATCCGCGACAATCCTGTCCACCGCCCCGACGCACCCCTTACCCTGTTCCCCGCCCGATGACGGACGGAGACAGGCATGGCATTCAACTGGGCGCGCGCGGTCGCGAAGAACCGGGACGATCTGTTCGAAGTCGTCACGCGGCTCTTCGTGCTGGCCGGCATCCGCACCGGCCGTTCGGTCATCATGTTGCCGCGCGGCCTGCGCATCCGCATCCTCGCCGCCCTGCGCCCGGCCGAATTCGCCGTCCGGCGGCTGATCCTCATGGCGGCCTGCGGGCTGGTGGTGGTGCGCCCTGCCTCCCCCTTGAGGGGAGGCCGGCGAGTGGCTCGCGAAGCGAGACAGAGCCGGGTGGGGGTAGGAACCTCTGACCAAGAAGATTTGTTACCCCCACCCGGATCGTCTGCGCCGTCCGCTTCGCGTCCGTCTTGCCTCTCCGACCTCCCCGCAAGGGTGAGGTTTAACGCCCGAAGTGAAACATCGCGGCCAGCCGCCGCCCCACCACGCACCGCCATCCCCGCTTTCGCCCTGTTCGATCCGTTCAAACCCTTCGGCCATCCATGGCTGGAGGAGGGCGACGACGCGGAACCCGACCGGCCGGTCCGGGAATTCGACCCCGGCGAGCCGGTCGATGCGCGCGGCGTCTGCCGGCGCATCGTCGCGCTGGAGGCGGCGTTGCAGGATATCGACCGCCATGCGAGGCGGCTCGCCCGCTGGCGCGCGCGGCGTTTCGCGCGGGAGACGGTCGGGCCGCGCCCGCGCCGCCTGGGCGTCCTGCGCCCCGGCCGCCCGCCCGGCTGGCGCAAGCACCCGAAGACGCCGGTCGAGACCGTGCTGAAGGAATGCCACGGCCTCGCCCTTTACGCATGGAACGGCCCGGACACCTCCTGACCGTCCCGCCGCGACGTGTAGCCATCAAGCAACCTGCGTCCTGGCGTGGGGTTGCTGGCGCGCGCGCCTCAGGGCCCCGCCAGCGACAGAACCGGACAGCGGCTTGCCGCTTACGACAGGAAAACAAGAGGAGCGGTCGGCGAAGCCGGCCAATCGACAATGATTTGTCGATTGGAGTGACGAACGCCCGAAGCGAAAGCGGAGGGCAGGGGAGGAGCTTACGGGCGGGACAGCTTAGGGGCCCGCCAGCGACGAACGCCCGAAGCGAAAGCGGAGGGCAGGGTAGGAGCTTACGGGCGGGACAGCTTAGGGGCCCGCCAGCGACGAACGCCCGAAGCGAAAGCGAAGGGCAGGAGAGGAGCTTACGGGCGGGACAGAGACTCCCATCACGCCTGCCTTACTCCGAGTCACCGAAAATGACTGGCCCTGTCCGATTCCCGCCGGACTGTTGCGCGATTGTCCCCCTGCGGATCGCGCCGGTCGCCGGCCACCGCCAACACCATCGGAGCGGCCCGTCACCGGGTCTCGTGGAACAGGCAAGACAGGGTAACGACAATGAGTATCACCTGGGAAGACGTGCGGGGGCGCGCGGATGAGGGATATGAGGGGGCAGGAAAGACGCGAGCGCGCCGCAGGGCGCAATCGGCCGGCAACGCCCGGAACACGACGAAGACCGTCGTGATGCAGGTCGCGGCGCTTGGCCTTCTCGCCATCGTCGGCGGCACCGGCGGCGCGGCCATCGCCTCCTATGCGGTCCATCGCGACCCCGCGCCGGCGGCCCAAACGCCGGGCATCGAGCCCGCAAGCGCCGAACCGGTCAAGGCCGACGCCGCCGAGCCTGAGCCGGGCATCGCGCCGGCCCGCATCGAACCGGGCGCCACCGTGCCCGACGCAGGAGACACGGGCGAAGCGGGCACGATGACCGCCGATGCCGCACCCTCCGTGCGGCGCGTCACGCCCGCCGACGCCGTGCCGGAGATCGATCCGATCCCGAGCGTCGAAACGCAGGTTGCCGAGGCCCGCATCGATGCCGGCGGCCGGTCGCCCGCGCCCGCCCTGGACAGAAAGGCGATCGAGGTGTCCGAGGCGCCGCGTCTCGCCGCCGTCGATGCGCCCGAAGCGGGTGCGGGTGTCGATGCCTACGAGACCGCCTCCATCCTCTCGCCCGGCGAGCCGGTCGCCGTGGCCGATTCCGACGAGGAGGCCTCCCGGCTCGAACAGCTGATGGCCGAGGAGAGCGCCCCGCCCGCCGCCGACACGCTGCCCGCCGCCAGCGCCGACGATGCCACGGCCCCCGTCGCCGATGACGGCACCCTTCTGTCCCCCGCGCGCGCGGCCAAATACGTCAACCTGCGCGCCAGTCCGGACAATGAGGGCGCGGTGCTCGCGGTCGTGCCGGCCAGCGCCGAAATCCTCGCCGAGGAGAACTGCACCCACTGGTGCACCGTCGTTCACGACGGCCGGCGCGGCTATGTCTACAAGAGCTTCATCGAACGGCCGGGCGCCGTCTCCGGCTGACGCTCCGCGCTATCCTCCGCCCCGGTCCCGCGCGATCCAATAGCCCGCAATTCATGACGTTTTAACCGTCTGCGGGCTAATCGTCGCAAAACCGGAAGGCGCCGTCGGCGGCGCCATGGCGGGGAGACGGCGTGGCCGAAGGCAGAGAAAAGTCGGAAGAGATCGCGGACAGCGACCGGGGCAAGCTCGGCGCGGTCGCCGAGCGCACCACCAGCGCCGTGGTCATCACCGACGCCCGCCGCCGCATCGAGTGGGTCAACCCGGCCTTCACCGCCCAGACCGGCTACACGCTCGAAGACGTGCGCGGCCGCACCCCGCGCGACTTCCTGCGCGCCCCCGGCAACGACGAAGCCGTCATGAACGCGCTCGACGCCGCCTACCGCAACGGCGGCGGCATGACCTGCGAAATCCGCAACCGCTCCAGCGCCGGCACCGACTACTGGGTCGAGATGGATGTCCAGCCCGTCTACGACCGCGGCGACCTCACCGGCTTCGTCTCCATCGAGACCGACATCACCCACCGCAAGGCCAATGAGCAGCGCCTGCGCGAGGCCAGCGTCTTCGGCGCGATGCTGGAGGATTCCCTCAACGAGATCTACGTCTTCGACACCGGGACGCTGGCCTTCATCGAGGCCAATCGCGGCGCGCGCGAGAACCTCGGCTACTCCATCGACGAACTGCGCGCCATGACCGTCATCGACATCAAGCCCGATATCGACGAGGCTGCCTTCCGCGATCTCGTCGCCGGTCTCCTGTCGGGTGAAGAGAAGACCATCCGCGTCGAGTCTCGCCACAAGCGCCGCGACGGGTCTCTCTACGATGTCGAGATCCATCTGCAGATGGCCTCCGGCGCGCCGAACCGTTTCGTCGCCTTCGTCCTCGACATCACCGCGCGCAAGCAGGCCGAGGCCGAGGCCGAGGCGGCGCGCCAGCGGCTGTCCGCCGCGATCGAGACTTTGCCCGACGGCTTCGCGCTCTACGACGCCGACGACCGTCTCGTGATCTGCAACGAGCACTATCGGAACATCTACCCCCTCAGCGCCCCCGCCATGGTACCCGGCGCCACCTTCGAGGAGATCCTGCGCCACGGTCTCGCGCGTGGCGAATATGTCCAGGCCGTCGGCCGCGAGGAGGAGTGGCTGAGTCACCGGCTGGCGCAGCACAAGGCGGCCGAGACGACGGTCGAGCAGCACCTGTCAAACGGTCGCTGGCTGCGTATCGTCGAACGGCTCACGCCGGATGGAGGCCGCGTGGGCCTGCGCATCGACATCACCGGCCAGCTTGAAAGCCGCGAGCGCGCCGAGCGCGCCGAGCAGCGTCTCGTCGACGCCATCAAGGCGCTTCCGGCATCCTTCTGGCTCTATGACAGCGACGACCGTCTCGTCATGTTCAACGAGCGCTATCGCGACACCTTTTGCGGCGACCCGAGCTTTCTGAAGCCCGGCATCGCTTACGAGGAGGTGGTGCGCCAGGGTGTCCGCCAGGCCAAGAAGGCGAGCTTCCCCGGCCGCGAGGACGATGTCGTCGCGCGGATCATCTCCCACCGCCATGAGGGGCACAGCGAGCGGGAGTACCAGCTTGCCGATGGCCGCTGGGTGCGATCCTACAACCAGAAGACAAGCGACGGCGGTCTGGTCGGTTTCGGCATCGACATCACCGAGGCCCGCGTGCGTCAGGACGAGCTGCGGCATGCGGCCTCGACCGACCCGCTGACCGGACTGGCGAACCGCCGCGGCCTTGCCGACTATCTCGAGGCGATCGCCAAACGGGCGGGTGACGATTGCCGCATCGCGATCATGCATATCGACCTCGACAAGTTCAAAGCGGTCAATGATGCGGTCGGCCACGATGCGGGCGACCACGTCCTGCAATATTGCGCCGGGGTGCTGCTCAACGCCGCGCGCGGCGAGGGGATCGTCGCGCGCGTCGGCGGCGACGAGTTCGTGATCGTCTGCGCCGCGCCCAACGACGAAGACATCGCCGGCATGGCCGATCGCCTCGTCCAGCGCCTTTCCGCTCCGATCCCCTATGGCGAGAAATCCTGCCATATCGGCGCCAGCATCGGCGTCGCCTTCTGGAGCCCCAACAGCGAGCCGGATGTCCAGCGGCGCCTGACCGACGCCGACATCGCCCTGCAGCAGTCGAAATCCAGGGGGCGCGGCCGTTTCCATTTCTTCGAGGACGCCATGCGCCGCCGGGCGCTTTTGAGCGCGAAACTGGCGCAGGACATCTGCGACGGGCTGAAACGCGACGAGTTCGAGCCCTATCTCCAGCCGCAATTCGATCTCACGAGCGGCGCGTTGAGCGGCTTCGAGGCCTTGATCCGGTGGAACCATCCGGAGAAGGGCCTGCTTGTGCCGGGCGAATTCCTGTTCGCGGCCGAGGAAGCGAACCTGATGGATGCGCTGGACCAGCGCATGCTGGAACGCAGTTGCGCCCTGGCGCCCGAACTGGCTATCGCCGGCATCGAGAATCCCCGGATCAGCATCAATCTTTCCGGTCTCAGGCTTGGTGACCCGAAGATCGTCGAGCGCATCCGGTCCACCACGGAGGCCTATGCGATCGGGCCGCACCAGATCGTGCTCGAGATTCTGGAATCCACGCTCCTTGATGAACGCGCAGCCCATGTCGACGACAATCTGCGCAATCTCGTCGCCGCCGGCTTCGCGCTCGAACTGGACGATTTCGGCACCGGCCACGCCGCCATCGGCAATCTGCGGAAATATCCGCTGGAGCGCATCAAGATCGACCGCAGCCTCGTGGCCGGGATCGACAGCGACGTCGACCTCGTCATGATCACCAGCGCGATCACCAATCTCGCCAAGAGCCTCGGCCTGAAGGTTCTCGCGGAAGGTGTGGAAACCGAGGCGGAACTCGCCGTTCTTCGCCAGATCGGCTGCACCTGCGTGCAGGGCTATCTGTTCGCGCGGCCGATGCCGATCGCCAGCACGGTCGCGTGGCTGCAGAACAGGGACGAATTGTCGTCCGCCTGCCGGTTGGCCGGCAATTCCTGACGCGTTTCGCGATCGCGCCAATTCCATGCCGTATGGTCACCGTTTCTTCACCATGAAACCGGTTTCGGCGCGTTAACCCTTCGGCAACTTTGTTCCTTAAGCAGGTAGCAACAGGCCCTGTGTAGTTTCGCCTCAACCGATCGGTGCCATCTGAAGTGTCGACGGGATGCTGTGAAAGAGAATAGGAGCTCATCATGTTTGCACGTTTCATGAAAGACGAATCCGGCGCGACCGCTATCGAGTACGGCCTGATCGCTGCGCTGATCGCTGTTGCCATCATCACCGGCGCGACGACGCTCGGCTCGAACCTGAACGCCAAGTTCAACGCAATCGGCACCAAGGTCGGCTCGACCGCCTAATTGCCGCGCCGCCCTTCGGCGGCTTGCGAGAACCTTGAAGATCGAAGGGCCCGTCTCGCTGAGACGGGCCCTTTTTCAATGGCGGGCTCCGGCCCGATTATGGGAATTTTAAGGGCATCGGGCCTAGCCTTGAAGGCAAGGCATATTGGAGTTGAGTGATGGTTGCTGCCGTTATCATGGTCGTGTTTCCCTTCGCGATGATTTTCGCGGCCCTGTCTGACGTGTTCACCATGACGATCGGCAACCGGATTTCGGCCGTGCTGATCGGATCGTTTCTTCTGGTGGCGCCCTTCATCGGCCTGTCCTGGGCGGAATTCGGCATGCACTTCGCCGCTTTCGGACTGGTGCTGGCGGTAACCTTCGCTCTCTTCGCGACCGGGACCATGGGGGGTGGCGATGCGAAACTGCTCGCCTCGACGGCCCTGTGGATGGGGTTCGGCCCCGCGCTGCTCGATTATCTCCTGCTGGCGACTGTCGCCGGCGGCGTCTTCACGCTGTTCCTTGTCTTCTTCCGCAAGTCGACGTTCGCCATTTATGCCGGCGAGGTTCCGATCCTGCGCCGCATGATCGACGAGAAGGATATCCCCTACGGTGTCGCCCTTGCGATCGGCGGGCTGCTCGCCTTTCCGGACTCCCCGGCCATGATGTGGGTTTTCGATCGGATGGCGGCCTGAAAACGCCCGGCGGCGTTTTTATTCAAACTTTATTAAGCATGAAAATTACGGGCTCATTAACCCTAATTACACCTTTGACGCGGAAACATGACCCCCACGAGGTTCGGACTCCATCCGGAAAGTGGGTGTCATCATGTCAAAGCGTATCATCATACTTGGCGTAGCCATTCTGGCCGCGGGTGCGGCGGGTTACCTTGCCATGAACATGGTCGCCCAGCCCCCTTCCGGTCCGCAAACGGCGGAAGTCCGCCCGGCCATCGAACTCGATGAAGTGCTCGTCGCCACCGAGAACCTGAACACCGGCACCGCCATTGACGGACAGTTGCGCTGGCAGGACTGGCCGGTCAATTCCCTTTCGCCCGACTACATAACCCGTTCGGCGCGTCCTGACGCGATCGAGGAATTGCGTGGATCCGTTGTCCGTTCGACGGTTGCCGTCGGAGAGCCGATCCGCCCGATCAAGCTTCTCGGCCCGGACCAGAGCTTCATGTCCTCGATCCTGCCTTCCGGCAAGCGCGCGGTCGCGACGATGATCGCCGCGGACACCTCGGCGGGCGGTTTCATCCTGCCCGACGACTATGTCGACGTGATCATGACGCGGCGTCCCCCGGAGCGTGCCGGCGGCTTCGTCACCGAGACGATCCTCGAGAACATCCGCGTGCTGGCGATCGACCAGACGATCCGCGAGGACGAGGAGGGCCGCCTCGTCCAGGTCGGCCAGACGGCGACCTTGCAGCTCACGCCGCGCCAGGCGGAAATCATTACCGTCGCGCAGCAGATGGCCGACCGCCTGACGCTGTCCCTGCGCTCGGTGCGGGACGTCGATCCCGACGAGCAAAACGACGGCGCGGAGCATCTCCTGACGGGAGGCTCGTCCGGCGGGTCCGTCACCGTCATCAAATCCGGCCGGCGCAGCGAGGTTCAAACCCGATGAACGTCAAGAACTTTCGCACGGCCGCATATTCCAAACGGAGCTTTCCGGTCATGACGTTGAAGCGCGTATTTCTTGCCGCGATCTTCGCGGCCGTTGTCGGCGCGACGCCCTCGGTCGCTGTTGCCCAGTCGAGCAACATCATCAAGGTGCAGCGCAACTCGACCGGCAGCGAACGCGTGTCGCTCGGTCTGAACAAGTCGATCGTTCTCGACCTGCCAGTCGATGCCCACGACATCCTGGTCGCCAATCCCGAAGTCGCCGACGCGGTCAGTCGCACGGCGCGCCGCATCTATCTGTTCGGCAAAAAGGTCGGCGAGACCAACATCTTCATCTTCGACAAGGCGGGCAAGCAGGTCGTCAGCCTCGATCTGCGGATCGAGCGCGACGTGGCCGGGCTGGACCGCTACCTCGAGCGGTTCATTCCCGATTCCGACATCAAGACCGAGATCATCAACGACAACATCGTCCTGACCGGCACGGTCCAGACGCCGCAGGACTCCGCCAAGGCGAGCCAGTTGGCCGAGATCTTCGTCAAGGGCGGCGACGCCACCGGCAACAGTTTCAGCTTCTTCTTCTTCGGCAGGGGCCGCAGCGAGATCGTCAATCTGCTCGACATCGTCGGCGGAGACCAGGTCACGCTGAAAGTGACGGTCGCAGAAGTCCAGCGCAGCGTCATGAAGCAACTCGGCGTCAACCTGATCGCCAGCCGCACCGGCGATCACGGCATCACCTTCTCGGGCATCTCCGAGGGCGTGGCCGGCGCGCTCGGCAAGCCGCTGACCAATTCGGGCTTCGATATCGGCGGCTCGATCGCGGGCATGCAACTCGACGCCTATTTCCGCGCGATGGAGGAAGCCGGCGTCATGAAGACCCTGGCGACGCCAAGCCTGACCGCCGTTTCCGGCGAGAAGGCGGTGTTCCGCGTCGGCGGCGAATACAACGTGATCAAGGGATCGTCGCCTTCCGACGGTGGTGGCGCCTCCTATGACATCCAGACCCTGGATTACGGGATCGGGCTCGAGTTCACCCCTGTCGTGCTCGCGCCGGGCCGCATCAGCCTGAAGATCCGCACGTCGGTCTCCGAACCGACGACCGAGGGATCGGTGCCGCTTTCCGTCGGCGGCCAGGATCAGGCGACCAATGTGCTGTCCATCCGCAAGCGTCTCGCCGACACCACTGTCGAGCTGCCCTCCGGTGGCGCGATGATGATCGCGGGCCTGATCCGCGACGATGTCCGCCAGGTGGTCAGCGGCTTTCCCGGCCTGTCCAAGGTGCCGGTTCTCGGCACGCTGTTCCGCAGCCGCGACTACGTTCGAAACGAGTCCGAACTCGTCATCATGGTAACGCCCTATCTCGTGCGCCCGACCGCGCCGAACAAGCTGGCGGCGCCGACCGACAATTTCCAGCCCGCCAGCGATCGCACCGGCAACCTCCTCGGCCGCGTGAACCGCATCTACGGCACGGTGCAGAAGGACCTTCCGGATGGCAGGTACTACGGCGCCGTCGGGTTCATCTACAAATAGGAGCGGGTGCGATGCGTTTGAAAACCTTTGTCAATTCCGCCGGACTTCTGATCGTCGCGGCCGCCATCTCCGGCTGCGGATCGCTCGGGCGCGATCCGATCGCGGTGGGCTCCGTTCCCTCGGATTACCGCACGCGGCACCCGATCGTGCTCAGCGAGACGGAACAGACCCTCGATGTCCCGATCGCGTCGGGCGCGCACACGATCGGCGTTCCGGTCAGGAGCAACATCCGCGCCTTTGCGGCGAATTTTGCGGCGGCGGGCACCGGAGCAATCGTCGTGATGATGCCGTCCGGCTCGCCGAACGAATATGCGGTCAAGCGGGTCAAGGACGAGATCCTGCAGGCGCTCTACGATGGCGGCGCGGCGCGCGGCCGTGTCGTCCTGCAAAACTATGATGCGAGCGCCCATGGGTCCGCCGCGGCCGTCCGGCTGTCCTATACCGGCGTGACGGCCTCGACCACGCCCTGCGGCGACTGGTCCGACGACCTGACGAAGACCGTCGAAAACACCAATTACGCGGATTATGGCTGCTCCACCCAGCAGAACCTTGCCGCGATCGTAGCCAATCCCGGCGACCTCATGGGGCCGCGCCAGATGAGCCCGATCGACGCCACGCAGCGTGGCGCCGTGATCGAGGACTATCAGCGCGGACCGGGCGGTACGCGTTCCGAGGTCAATTACTAAGTGGGAAAGACGAGCATGTCAGACGTTGCCTACAAGGAAGACCTGACGAACCAGCCGCCGGCGGAAACCGGCGACATTTCGGCGCTGAACGATGTTCGGCCTGTCCCGCGCATTTCGATCCAGGCGTTCTGCGAGACGGAGGGCGTGGCCGCTCCGATCAATCGGATGGGCGAGGATCGCCGTTTGGCGAAGGCGCAGACCCGCGTCTATATGGGCGGCATTCCGGCGGCGGTCGAGTTCTTCCAGAGCGCGCCGACGCCGAACCTGATCATCCTGGAGACGACGTCCAGCCCGGATGAGCTGTTCCACAACCTGAACGATCTGGCCGAGGTCTGCGACCCCAACTCCAAGGTCGTTATCGTCGGCCACCAGAACGACGTCACGCTCTATCGCGAACTGATCCGCAACGGCATTTCCGAATATATCGTCGCGCCGGTGACGATCGCCGATCTGATGGGCGTGGTGTCGTCGCTGTTCGTCGATCCCGATGCGGAGCCGCTCGGCCGTTCGGTCGCCTTTGTCGGCGCCAAGGGCGGCGTCGGCTCGTCAACCATCGCGCACAACGTCTCCTGGGCCATGTCGACCCTGTTCCAGGCCGAGGTCGTCATCGCTGACATGGACCTTCCCTTCGGAACGGCGAACATCAATTTCGACCAGGATCCGGCGCAAGGCATTGCCGAGGCCGTGTTTTCTTCCGACCGGATCGACGAGGTCTATCTCGACCGCCTGCTGGCAAGCTGCGCCGAGCATCTCTCTCTGCTCGCGGCGCCGTCGATGCTCGACAAGGTCTATGATTTCGATCCCGACGCCTTCAGCCAGCTCGTCGATGTGGCGCAACGCACCGCGCCCTATGTCGTGCTCGACGTTCCCCATGTCTGGAACGGCTGGACGCGACGCACGCTCGAACAGGCCGACGAAGTCGTCATCGTCGCCTCGCCGGAACTCGCCAATCTGCGCAATGCGAAAAACATCATCGATACGCTGCGCAAGCTGCGGCCGAACGATTTCGCGCCCCGGCTGGTTCTCAACCAGGTCGGCATGCCCAAACGGCCGGAAATCGCACCGTCGGATTTCGCCGACCCGCTCGAACTCGAGCCGGTCGCCATTATTCCCTTCGACGCGCAACTCTTCGGCACGGCGTCCAACAATGGACGCATGCTGGCGGAAACCGACGCGGCGAACCCGATCGTTTCCAGTCTCTCGACGATCGCGCAACTGGTGACCGGGCGCGGGGTCGTAAAGGAAAAGCCGAAAGGCGGTTTGAAGGGCATGCTGACGAGACTGAAGAAGAAATGACGCTTCGCTGAAGCGATGTAACAGGACAAGTCGATGTTCGGAAAAAAGGGTACGGGTAGCCATTCTGGCGGCGCTTTCGGCGGCGGATCGAATTCCGCGCCCAAGCGTACCGCCGTCACGCCGCCGGCGTCGGCCGAAAAGCCGACTTCAGAGGCCGCGCCTGCACCGGTCGCAAGCGAGACCAAGACGGCCGCGCCCGCCGCAGCGCCGGCAAGCCGGCCGGAGGCGAAACACGTGCAGGCACCTCCCCCGATGCGTGAGCTGCCGGTGGCAAAGCCGCGCCAGAAGGTGCGCAACGACGATTACTACGACACCAAGATGCAGGTCTTCTCGGCGCTGATCGAGACGATCGACCTGTCGCAGCTCGCCAAGCTCGACGCCGATTCCGCGCGCGAGGAAATCCGCGATATCGTCAACGACATCATCGCGATCAAGAACTTCGCGATGTCGATCTCCGAGCAGGAGGAACTGCTCGAGGATATCTGCAACGACGTGCTCGGCTACGGGCCGCTCGAACCGCTACTGGCCCGCGACGACATCGCGGACATCATGATCAACGGCGCGGACAAGACCTATATCGAGGTCAACGGCAAGGTCCAGGAATCCGATATCCGCTTCCGCGACAACCAGCAGCTTCTCAATATCTGCCAGCGCATCGTCAGCCAGGTCGGCCGCCGTGTCGATGAATCGAGCCCGATCTGCGACGCGCGTCTTCCCGACGGCTCCCGCGTCAACGTGATCGCGCCTCCGCTCGCCATCGACGGCACCGCGCTGACAATTCGTAAGTTCAAGAAGGACAAGCTGACGCTCGACCAGCTCGTCCAGTACGGATCGATCTCGCCGGAAGGCGCGACGCTCCTGCAGATTATCGGACGGGTGCGCTGCAACGTCGTCATCTCCGGCGGTACCGGCTCCGGCAAGACGACGCTTCTCAACTGCCTGACGCGCTACATCGATCACGACGAGCGCATCATCACCTGCGAGGATTCCGCCGAACTGCAGCTCCAGCAGCCGCATGTCGTGCGCCTGGAGACCCGGCCGCCGAACCTTGAGGGCGAGGGCCAGATCACCATGCGCGACCTGGTCAAGAACTGCCTGCGCATGCGTCCTGAACGCATCATCGTCGGCGAGGTGCGCGGACCGGAGGTCTTCGACCTGCTGCAGGCGATGAACACCGGCCATGACGGCTCGATGGGAACGATCCACTCCAACAGCCCGCGCGAATGCCTCTCCCGCATGGAATCGATGATCGCCATGGGCGGGTTCACTCTGCCGCAAAAGACCGTGCGCGAAATCATCGTCGGTTCGGTGGACGTCATCGTCCAGGCGGCCCGCCTGCGCGACGGCTCGCGCCGCATCACCCATGTCACCGAGGTGATCGGCATGGAGGGTGACGTCATCATCACCCAGGATCTGATGCTCTACGACATGGAGGGCGAGGACGCGAACGGCAACATCATCGGCACGCATCGCTCCACCGGCGTCGGCCGCCCGGCCATGTGGGACCGCGCGCGCTACTTCAACGAGGAACAGCGGCTCGCCGCGGCGCTCGACTCGATGGAGGTCGCCGCGCCATGATGATCTTCGGCCTGCCCGCAGGCGTCATCGGTATGATCGTGCTTGCCGGCCTCGGGGTCGGCGGCGTGCTTTATGCGCTGTTCTTCACCTCGATCGAGAACGAGCAGAAGACGGCGAAACGCCTGTCGTCGATCAAGACGCAATCGACCGACAGCGCCGCGCGCCGCGCCGCCTACGACCGCGCGAACGAAGGCGCGAAGCGAAAGAAACACATTGCCGACTCGCTTGCCGAGCTCGACGAGCGCAACCGCGACCGTGTCAAGGACGCGGCGCGGCCGACACTCAAGAAGATGCTGCAGCAGGCCGGGCTGAAGGTCGATTTGCGGACCTTCTATCTCTATTCGATGGTCACCGGCTTCGTCGTGACGGCCATGGCTTTCCTGTTCGGCGTGCCGTTCCTCTACCTGATCGGCGTCTTCTTCGCCGCAGCTTTCGGCCTGCCGCGCTGGGCCGTCTCCTTCATCCGCAAGCGCCGCATGAAGTCGTTTCTCGAGGAGTTTCCGAACGCCATCGACGTGATCGTGCGGGCCATCAAGTCCGGCCTTCCGCTCAATGACGGCCTGCGACTGATCGCCAGCGAGGCGCGTGAACCGGTGAAGTCCGAGTTCCGCCGCATCATCGAGGCGCAGCAACTCGGGCTGTCGACGCCGGAGGCCTGCGCGCGCATGTACAACTCGATGCCGGTCCCCGAGGCCAACTTCTTCGCCATCGTCATCCAGATCCAGGCGCAGGCGGGCGGCAACCTCGCCGAGGCGCTCGGCAACCTCTCGCGCGTCCTGCGCGACCGCAAGAAGATGAAGGCCAAGGTGGCCGCCATGTCCATGGAAGCCAAGGCCTCCGCCGCGATCATCGCGTCATTGCCCTTCGTCGTCACGCTGCTCGTCTATCTGACGAGCCCCGGTTACATAACGCTGCTTTTCACGACCAACACCGGTTACCTGATCCTCGGCGTTTCCGCCGTCTGGATGTCGATCGGCGTATTCGTGATGCGGCAGATGATCAATTTCGAGGTCTGACGCGCCATGTCCGAAGATCTTGTCGCCCTGCTGACATCGTCGCAATTCGTCATCGCCATTCTCGTTTCGGTGAGCGTCTTCGCGACGCTGTTCACCGTTCTGACGCCCTTGCTCGGCGGCAACGAACTGAAGACGCGCATGAAGCATGTCGCCACCGAGCGCGACGAGATCCGCGCCCGCGAGCGCGCCCGCCTCGCCGCCGAAAAGCAGCAGAGCCGCGGTTCGCTGCGCATGGAGGCGAAGGAAGGCGGCGTCCGCAGGATCGTCGAACGGCTCGATCTCAAGACGGCGCTCGCCGACCAGGCGACGATCGACAAGCTCCGCCTTGCCGGCTATCGCGGCCAGCAGCCGCTCAACGTTTTCCTGTTCGCCCGCCTCGTGCTGCCGCTGGTTTTTCTTGTCGTGGCGCTGGCTTATGTCTTCGGCCTCGGCGCTCTCTCCGAGCAGCCGACCATGATCCGTGTCCTTGCCTGCATCGGGTTCGGCTATCTCGGCTTCTACTCGCCGAACATCTACATTTCCAACGTCGCCGGCAAACGCAAGACGTCGATCAAGCAGGCATGGCCGGACGCGATCGACCTGATGTTGATCTGCGTCGAATCCGGCATGTCCGTCGAGGCTGCCTTCCGCAAGGTCTCGGAGGAAATCGGCACCCAGTCCATTCCGCTCGCCGAGGAACTGGTCCTTGTCGGCGCGGAATTGTCCTACCTGCAGGAACGCAGGATGGCCTACGAGAACCTCGCCAACCGCACCAAGCTGGAAAGCGTCAAGTCGGTCGCACAGGCGCTGGTCCAGGCCGAGCGATACGGTACGCCGGTCGGCCAGGCACTGCGCGTTCTCGCAGCCGAAAGCCGCGACCAGCGCATGAACGAGGCCGAGAAGAAGGCCGCAGCTCTGCCGCCGAAGCTGACCGTGCCGATGATCCTGTTCTTCCTGCCGGTTCTTTTCGGCGTCATTCTCGGCCCCGCCGGTATCCAGATTTCCGCGCGCGGCGGTATTTTCTGACGCCTGTCGTCCCCGGCTTCGGGGACGTCGCCTCCTCGCCTTGCTTCGCCCCGGTGGCGAATGCTTGACTGCGCCTGAAGGCGGGATCACCCGCCTTTAACGCTCGAAAGAGGCAAAGGGGGCTTCATGAAGGTTGGATTTATCGGTCTTGGAACAATGGGCGGCAACGCGGCGAAGAACATTCGCCGCGCCGGCTTCGATCTCTCTGTTTTCGATTTGCGCCGCGAGGCGGCCCACCCGCTCGAGGAGATGGGCGCGACATGGGTCGCCAGCCCGAAGGAAATGATCGACCGGGTCGACTGCGTCGTTTCCATGGTCTTCGGACCGCCGCATCTCCAACAGGTTCTGAACGGCGATAGCGGCCTCATCCATGGCAACTGCGGCGGCAAGCTGTGGATCGATTTGACGACATCGTCTCCCGGCTTCATGCGCGAGTTGATCGAGCCTTTCGTCGCGAAAGGCGGCCGGCCGATCGACGCGCCGGTGACGGGCTCCGTCGACGCCGCCATTCGCGGCGACATGCCGATGTTCGTCGGCGGCGAGGATGCGGATATCGAGGCGGCCCGCCCGGTCATCGAGGCGATGGGCGAGATTCGCAAGGTCGGCAAATATGGCAACGGTTATGTCGCGAAGCTCGTCAACAACCAGCTCTGGAAGATCCATGCCGCGGCGATCGGCGAGGCGATGGTCTGCGCCGAGAAGGCCGGAATCGATCCGAAGGTCTGGTGGGAAGTCATGAAGGGCGGCGCAGCCGACTCCTTCGTCATGCAACATGACGTGCCGTCGATCTTCGCGGGCCATTACGATCCTTCCTTTCCGCTCAAGCTGTGCCTGAAGGATCTCGGCCTGATCGATGAACTGATGCGCGAGACCGGGACACGCTCGGACATGACGGATGCCTGCCACGCCCGTTTCAAGGAAGCGGCGGAACGCTATGGCGTCGATGCCGGCGAGATGACGGTTTGCAAGGTGGTCGAGGACGATGCGGGCGTCGCCTTGCGCGTTGAAGGCGATTGGCTGGCGCCCTGGGAGGTCGAGCACGCCTGACGGGGCTTAACCCCGGGGCGTCGCCGGCCTACTGCGAAGCGATCTTCTTGTCTTCCTGCTTGATGAGGTTCCAGGCGTTCTGCTGCGCCAGCATCTGGCGCAGATAGCCGACATTGGCTTCCGCCTGCTGCGGCGACAATTCGCGCCGCGCGATCTGCTCGGCTTCGTCGAACCGGCCCTGGAGGCCGACGACGAGAGCCAGGTTCTGGCGCACGCGGCTGTCGGCGGCCGGCTGGGCGGCGGCCTGGCGCAGATAGGTCTCGGCCTGTTTCAGATTGCCTTCCAGAAGGTGGCTCATGCCGAGATTGGACAGGATCGTCGGTTCGTTCGGCCGCAGCTTGAGGGCCTTCTGATAGCGCATCCGGGCCTCGGTTGGCCGGTTGGTCTGGTCGTAGATCGCGCCTTCGGCTGAAAGCAGCCGCCAGTCGGGATTGGTCGGGTCCTGTGCGCGCTGGATCGCATCGAGCGCGGCGGTGAACTGCCCGGCGCCGGCCAGCGCCTTGCCGTAGGCGGCGAGCACGTCGCGGTCGTCGGAATGCTTGATCGCCGCCTTGCGCATGACGGCAAGCGCCTGCTCGTTGCGGTCGTTCATGCGCAGGATCGAGGCGTATGCCATGGCGACGGTCTTGTCGCCGGGCCGCTGTTCGTAGAGCTTCGAATAGGAGCCGAGCGCCTGTTCCAGTTCCACGGCGGTCATTTGCTCGACGGGCTTTTGCGCCGGCGAGCCGATCGACCCGGTCGTCAGAGAGCGGTTCGCGCAGGCCGTGACGGCTGTTGCCGCGAGCACAAGGACCGCCAGGCGCAATGCCGTCCGTGTCGTCCTGCCTGTCTTTCCGCTTCTGATCCGCACCATGCTGCGCTCCCGTGCGGCCGTCTTTCGGTGGATGAGCCGCGAAGAATGACGATGAAACTCTGGCCAAAAGCAATATTCTGTTAACCCTAACGGTTGGTTAATGACCTCGCTTCGGCGGGCACGGAATCGGATGGAATGAACATGAAACTCGAAGAGGTTTTGGCGTCGGCGGATCGCCGTTCGGCGGATGCGCGGCCGGTTTGGCTCGTTCAGGCGGATGGATTGGAAAAGCACGGCGCACTCGACGATACCGCCCGGCAGTGGATCGATCGGAACGGCTTCAAGGCGGGCGCGGGCGAAGTGCTGCTTCTCCCGGAAGGCGATGGCGGGCTTGCCGGTGCGGTGCTGGGTCTCGGCGACGGCGGCGATCCCTTCGTCGCGGGCGCGCTGGCCCGCAAGCTGCCGGAAGGCGACTGGTATTTCGAGGGCGACGCGAATACGGATCTTCGCCTCGCGAGCCTCGGCTTCCTGCTCGGCGCCTATCGCTTCGGACGCTATCGCAAGCAGGCGGGCAAGCAGCCCCGGCTGATCCTAGACGCCTCGCTGGACCACGACGAGATCGCCGCGTTCGCGCGGGCCTCATGGCTGGCCCGCGATCTCGTCAACACACCGGCCAACGATCTCGGTCCCGACGAGATCGAGGCGGTCGCCCGCGATGTCGCTCGCGACCGGGACATGACGGTCGAGGTGATCAAGGGCGCCGATCTTCTGGAGCAGAATTTCCCGCTGATCCATGCGGTCGGCCGGGCTTCGGTTTCCGCGCCCAGGCTGATCGACATGCGCTGGGGCAAACCCGACGCGCCCCGACTGACGCTGGTCGGCAAGGGCGTCGCCTTCGACACGGGTGGTCTCGACATCAAGCCCGCTTCGGGCATGCGCAACATGAAGAAGGACATGGGCGGTGCGGCCAACGTGCTGGCGCTCGCCTCGCTGATCGTCGACATGAAGCTGGATGTCCGGCTGCGCGTGCTGATCCCGGCCGTCGAGAACGCGATCGCCGGCGACGCGTTCCGGCCCGGCGATATCTTCCCGAGCCGCAAGGGCCTGACCGTCGAGATCGGCAACACCGATGCCGAGGGCCGGCTGATCCTCGCCGACGCGCTGACCTGCGCCGACGAGGAAAAGCCGGACATGCTGATCGACATGGCGACTCTGACCGGCGCCGCCCGCATTGCGCTCGGTCCTGACGTTCCGCCCTTTTACTCGACCGACGATGCCTTTGCCGACGCGCTCGCCTCAGCCTCGCTGCAGGAGCATGACCCGTTGTGGCGCATGCCGCTCTGGGCGCCCTATGCGAAGGGATTGAACTCTTCGGTCGCCGATCTCTGCAACGTGACGACGGACGGGATGGCGGGCTCCGTGACAGCGGCGCTTTTCCTCCAGCGTTTCGTGACAGAAACCGGCAGTTGGGCGCATTTCGACATCTTCGCCTGGAGCCTGTCGGCCAAGCCGCATGCGCAGGTCGGCGGAGAGGCGCAGGGCATACGCGCCATGCTGGTCGCGCTGAAACATCGCTACGGAACGGCCTGATTCCCGCTCATATTGCGTTTTTTAAGGTTTCGCGCATATTGTGCCGGAACCGAAACGATAAGATGAGCGGTTCATGTCCATTCGCTTGCGGGCGAGCCAGGCGCTGACATTGTGGCATCAGGTGGCGACGTCCGAGGTGCGCGACGATGCGCCGGACCTGACATTGCGCCAGATGGCGATCCTGCTCTCCATCTATCTGGAGCCGCCGCCGCATACCGTGCGCGGCCTCGCGGCCAAGCTGAACGTCAGCAAGCCGGTGATCACGCGCGCGCTCGATTCCATGGGATCGCGCAAGCTCGTGACCCGGCATCGCGACCCGCGCGACAAGCGCAATGTCGTCATTTCGCGCACCGTCGAGGGATCGCTCTACCTTGAGCGGCTTGCCGACGTGATCATCGCGAGAGCGCGGGAACTGCCGCTGTGACGGATACGCTCGATCACCGTTTGCACGCATTCCGACCGGATCTCGCCGACATAAGGCTGAAAGGGCAGGTCGAGGCGGAGGCCTTCGTCGAGGGGCGTCCGGCCGTGGTCGTTGCGCCTGTTGTCGATATCCGCCGCGCGCCGGCGCATGACGCCGGCCTCGACACGCAGTTCGTGACCGGCGACCGCGTCCGCGTCTTCGAGAGCGAGGAAGGCTGGGCCTGGGTGCAGGGCGAGCACGACGGCTATGTCGGCTATGCGCCGGATGAGGCGCTGGATAGCGGCGAAATCGCCGTCCCGACACATCGTGTCACGGCGCAACGAAGCTTCGTCTATCCCGGCCCGGACCTGAAGATGCCGCCGTTGCGCGCCCTGTCGATGGGCGCGCTTGTCACGGTCGTCTCGACGGAAGAGCGGCGCGGCACGCGCTACGCGGTGCTGGCCGACGGTACGGCGCTGGCCGCCGCCCATGTCGCGCCGGTCGGCGAGACGGAGCCGGATTATGTGACGGCGGCCGAACGTTTCCTGCACACGCCCTATCTCTGGGGCGGCACATCGGGCTTCGGGATCGACTGTTCCGGCCTCGTCCAGCTGTCCATGGCGATAGCCGGGCGCACCGTGCTGCGCGACAGCGACATGCAGGAAGCGACCATCGGCGCGGTGCTGGAGACCGGCGGCGATTTTTCGTCCCTGCGGCGCGGCGATCTGGTTTTCTGGAAAGGACATGTCGGCATCATTGTCGATGTGGAAAACCTGTTGCACGCCAACGGTTCGACCATGAATGTCGCGCTCGAACCGCTTGCCGCCGCGATTGCCCGGATCGAGCCGCTGTTCGGCCCGCCGACGTCGGTTCGGCGTCCCTGAATCTGAATCGCGCTGGCCGGTAACGCGCTTTCACATTGCCGTTAGCCGCGAGAACCGGTCTTTCCGCCCGACGGCTCTGGTGATAGGCGCGCGACAGCCATTTTTCGACGGATCGAACAGCGATGACGAACAACCCCGAAACCGGGATCGCCTTTACACGCCTTGGCGAGATCGACCTCGTCGAGATCACCATGCATATGTCGGATCCTCGTATGGCCGAGCATATGCCGCTCCTGACCGGCCGGTGGGACGAAGCCGCCTCTCGCGCCTTTGTCGAGGCGAAGGAGGCCCGCTGGCGCGAGGACGGACTGGGTCACTGGGCTATTCTTTGCGACGGGGCCTATGTCGGCTGGGGCGGCTTCCAGAAGGAAGGCGACGCGTGGGACTATGGCCTCGTTCTCAAACCCGATCGCTTCGGGCTTGGCGCGCGCATCACCCGCAAGGCGCTCGAATTCGCCCGCTCCGATGAGCGTATTCCCTTCGTCACTTTCCTGTTGCCGCCATCACGAAAGAAGCTTGGAGCGCTCGAAAGGATCGGTGCCCGCTTTGTTGGAGAGGTGGACCATGCGGGCGAGGCGTTTCTCAAATACCGCCTCGATTTCGATCCGCACCGGGGCCGGTGAAATTGCCCGATCGGGGTTGCGTTACTCGTTGACGCTGGGAGCCGGGGCCTGCAGCGCGCCCAGTATCCAGTCGCGAGAGGCAGAACATTCTGATCCCTCGGAAATCTGAATTGCATCAGTAGCCGGCGTCGCGGTCGACGAGGTTCGTCAGCGCTTCGCCGCGATCATGGGCATCCATCTGCCGGGTCATTGGCGGGATCAGCGCCGACGGCACGGAGGCGGCGGCGGCATGTGGCGTGATCGTGACGCGGGGATGGCTCCATAAGGGGCTGTCGTCGGGCAGGGGCTCTGTTTCGAACACGTCGAGCGAGGCCGCGCCGAGCCTGCCGCTTTCCAGCGCGGCAAGAATGTCGGCCTCCACTTGCAGGCGTCCGCGCCCGGCACTGATCAGGATCGGCGCGCCGAGCGGTCCGCGCGTCTTCATTTTCGAGAATAGCGTCTGTGAGAGGATGCCTTCGGTCGCCGGGGTCAGCGGCAGCAGGCAGACAACGATGTCGGCTTCGGCGAGAAACGGCCCGAGCCCCGCCTCTCCCGCGTAGGTGCCGACGCCTTCGGCCGCCTTCGGCGTGCGGCTCCAGCCGGTGACGCGAAACCCGAGCGCAAGCAGTTTCCTGGCGGCGTCGCGGCCCAGATGGCCGAGCCCGAGAATGCCGACCGTGACCTCGCTCGCCGCAGGCTGCATCCGGTCCTCGTGCCAGATCCGGTTCGCCTGCTGGTCGCGATAGAGCATGCCCTTGCGGTGATGGTCGAGCACCTGCCAGACGACATATTCACTCATCCGCTGGGTCAGGTCGTCGGCGACGACGCGGACGATCGGAACATCCGGCAGGTCGCCCTCGGCGAAGATGTGATCGACGCCCGCCCCGATGGAGAAGATCGCCTTGAGGTTTGGCAAACCGCTCAAAACGCCGGGCCGCTGCTTCCAGACGACCGCATAGTCGATCTCCGGATCGTTCGGCCCCGAGGGCTCTTCGACGACGACCCGGTCGGGTGCGGCCTTTTCCAGTTCGGCGCGCCAGACGGCGGGATCGAAACCGGTGACGGAGAGAAGTATCTTGCCCGTGGATGTCATTGCATTACTCGCTGACGACGCCCGCCGGCGCGACTTCGATGTCGAAGGCGGCGGCCATCAGCGCCTTGGTGTAATCGGTTTTCGGCGCGTCGAAGATCTCGTTCGAAAGGCCCTGTTCCACCACCTCGCCGTTGCGCATCACCATCACCTCGTTGGCGAGCGCACGCACGACTTTCAGGTCGTGGCTGATGAAGAGGTAGGCGAGGTTGTGCCTGCGCTGCAGGTCGCGCAACAGGTCGACGACCTGCGCCTGCACGCTCATGTCGAGCGCGGAGGTCGGCTCGTCCAGCATGACGAATTTGGGCTTGAGCACCATGGCGCGCGCAATGGCGACGCGCTGGCGCTGGCCGCCGGAGAATTCATGCGGGTAGCGGAACCGCGTTTCCGGATCGAGCCCGACCTCCTTCAGCGCCTCGACGACGCGCTGGTCGCGGCCGTCGCGCGAGAGGCCCGGTTCGTGGATCGCCAGCCCTTCGCCGACGATCTCGGCGATCGACATGCGCGGGCTGAGCGAGCCGAACGGGTCCTGGAACACGATCTGGATTTCGCGCCGCAGCGGCCGCATGGCCTCGAAGGAGAACGCATCGATGTCCTTGCCGTCGAACCGGATGCGGCCCTGCGAGGAGATCATGCGCGTCAGCGCAAGGCCGAGCGTCGTCTTGCCGGAACCGGACTCGCCGACGATTCCGAGCGTCTGCCCGGCGCGCACCGTTACGTCCACGCCGTCGACAGCCTTGATGTTGTCCACCGTCTTGCGCATCAGACCCTTGCGGATCGGGAACCAGACCTTCACCGCTTCGCCCGTCAGGACGGTCTCCGCGCCCTCGTCGAGCAGGATCGGCTGGCCTTTTGGCTCGGCGGCCAGCAGATGCTTCGTATAGTCGTGCTGCGGGTCGGTGAAGATTTTCTCCGTCGGCCCTGTCTCGACGATCTTCCCGTCCGTCATGACGCAGACCCGGTCGGCGATGCGGCGCACGATGCCGAGATCATGCGTGATGAACAGCATCGACATGCCCTGGTCGCGCTTCAGATCGTCCAGCAGCTTGAGGATCTGCGCCTGAACCGTCACGTCCAGCGCGGTTGTCGGTTCGTCGGCGATGAGCAGTTTCGGCTGGTTGGCGAGCGCCATGGCGATCATGACGCGCTGGCGCTGGCCGCCGGACAATTGATGCGGATAGGCTTTCAGGCGCTTCTGCGCATCGCGGATGCCGACCTGGTCGAGCAGTTCGAGAATGCGGCCGGGAATGGTCTTCTCTTCGAAACCGTGCAGTTTCAGCGTCTCGCCGATCTGCTTTTCGATCGAATGCAGCGGATTGAGCGAGGTCATCGGCTCCTGGAAGATCATCGCGATCTCGTTGCCGCGCACCCTGCGCAGTTCCGCATCGGATGCGGACAGAAGGTCGCGATCGCGGAAGCGGATCTCGCCGGACGGATGGCTCGCCGCCGGATATTGCAACAGTTTCAGGACCGAGAGCGCTGAGACCGATTTGCCCGACCCGGATTCGCCGACCAGCGCGACCGTCTCGCCGTCGGCGATGTCGAACGAGATACGGTCGACGGCCGTGGTCGTGCGTCCGCCCTGTGTGAAGGCGACGGAGAGATCCCGGACGGAGAGGAGGGGAGAGGATGTGCTCATGACAGGGCGAAGACTCCCCCGACGGCCGCAACATAAAGCCCGGCGACGGACCATCCCTCGAAACCGATCCCGCCGGGCCCGCGCTTCTCGCGCCTGAGAAGGCCGAGGATCAGCACGCCGGTCATGGCGGTCACCATGGCGGTCAGGAAGATGTCGGAAGTCGAGATCGCGTTGTAGATCGAGCCGTCGCGATAGGCGATGTCGGCGAAGGAGGCGAAGAGCGTGTCAAAGGCGTTGCCGCCGAGAATGCCGCCGACGGCGAGTTGCAATGCGCCGGCGCGCACCGCCGCGATCGTGGTGACGAGTTCCGGCAGGGAGGTGACGGTGGATGTCATGAGCGTGCCGACAAGGCTCTCCGGCACGCCGAGCGACGAAACGAACGCCACGCCCGTGGTCGCCACGCCGTAGCCGGCCGCCGACACGGCCAGCAGGCACAGCGCGAAGATCGCGAACGTGCGCGCAATCGGCGTCTTCTCGGCATCCGCGTCGGGAATGTCCGCGTGCGTGTCTTCCGTCTCTGTCGCCCGCCACATCGGCTCGTCGCGGGCGGACTGGGCAAAGCGCAGGCCGAAAAGATAGATCGCGAAACAGATGATCGAGACGGGATGGATACCGAAGACGGAGATGGCCGGGCCGGTCGCCGCAGAGAGCATGAGCGCCAGCAATACGATCAGCAGGGTCGCGTTGACGATGTTGACCAGACTGGCGGCCGCGTGTTCGAGATTGGCCCGGCGATGGGTCATGTCGGCGAAGACGAGGAACAGCGTCTGGGCGGCGATGCCGCCGACCGCATTCGAATAGGCAAGTGAAGGATATCCGTCCGCGGCAGTCACCACCGAGGTGATCACGCCGGGCAGAGATGTGGCGGCGCCGAGCAGCACCGCGCCCGTGATCGCTTCGCCGAAACCGGTCTGATCGGCGATCATGTCGGCGACGAAGGCGAGTTTCGAGCCGGCGATCACGATCACGCCGCCGCAGGCGATGAAGATCGCGATCTGGACAGTGACGGGAGCGTTTTCGATGGCGCCGCTCATCCGAATGTCTTTCGCGGATCGAAGGCGTCGCGGGTCGCCTCGCCGATGAAGATCAGCAGCGACAGCATGACGGAAATGACGATGAAGCCCGAAAAACCGAGCCAGGGCGCTTGCAGATTGTTCTTGCCCTGGAGGATAAGTTCGCCGAGCGAGGCGGAGCCCGGCGGCAGGCCGAAACCGAGGAAATCGAGCGAGGTCAGCGTGGTGATCGAGCCGTTCAGGATGAAGGGCAGGAAGGTCAGCGTTGCGACCATGGCGTTGGGCAACAGATGCCGGAACATGATGGTGCGGTTGGGCACGCCGAGCGCGCGCGCCGCGTTGACATACTCGAAATTGCGCGCCCGGAGGAACTCGGCGCGTACGATGCCGACAAAGGCCACCCACGAAAAGAGCAGCATGATGCCGAGCAGGATCCAGAAACCCGGCGGCAGGATGGCGGCGATGATCAGCAGCAGATAAAGCACCGGCATGGAGGACCAGATTTCGATCAGGCGTTGGCCGATCAGGTCGATCCAGCCGCCGAAGAACCCCTGCACAGCGCCGAAAGCGACGCCGATCACCGCGGAAGCGCCCGTCAGGATCAGGCCGAACAACACGGAGATGCGAAAACCGTAGATGAGGCGGGCCATCACGTCGCGCGCCTGGTCGTCGGTGCCGAGCCAGTTGAAATTGCCGATCGTGCAATTCGGATCCTCGGCGCCGTCGGCGTAGCGCGTGCACAATTCCTCGCGGCTGTCGAACATGAAGGCGGGCTTCGATGGCGCGGCTGTCGGCACCTCCTTGTTCACGGTGCGATAGGAATAGCGGATCGGTGGCCAGATCATCCAGCCGCCGGCCTCGTGGATGGCATCCTGGATATAGGGATCGGTGAAGTCGATGCGCGGCAATGCCAGCGGGTCGTCCGGGAACAGGACCTCTTCCGAATAGGTCTTGAAGACCGGCGTCAGGTACTGCCCCTTGTATTCCACGAGAATCGGCCGGTCATTGGCGATGAACTCGGCAAACAGCGACAGGACGAACAGCACCAGAAACAGCCATAGCGACCAGTAACCGCGCCGGTTGGCCTTGAAGTTCTGCCAGCGCCGCTGGTTGAGCGGCGACAGGAAAGGCCGCTTGCGCCGCCCTTCCGGGATGGTTTTTCCATCGAAGGTCGCGGATTGGTCCGTCACACGTCCCTCCGCTCGAAATCGATGCGCGGATCGACCCAGGTGTACATCAGGTCCGAGAGCAGCCCGACCAGCAGGCCCATCAGCGAGAAGATGTAGAGCGTCGCGAAGACGACCGGGTAATCGCGATTGATCACCGACTGGAAGCCGAGCAGGCCGAGCCCGTCGAGCGAGAAGATCGTCTCGATCAGCAGCGAGCCGGTGAAGAAGGAGGAGATGAAGGCGCCCGGAAAGCCCGCGATGATGATCAGCATGGCGTTGCGGAAAACATGCCCGTAGAGCACCTGCCGCTCGTTCAGCCCCTTGGCCCGCGCCGTCACCACATATTGCTTGCGGATCTCGTCAAGGAAGGAGTTCTTGGTCAGCAGCGTCGATGTCGCGAAGGCCGACAGGACGAGGGCGGTCAGCGGCAGCGCCAGGTGCCAGAAATAGTCGAGGATGCGCGCCGGCCATGACAGCTCCGACCAGTTGTCGGAGACGAGCCCGCGTAGCGGGAACCAGTCGAAGAAGGACCCGCCTGCAAACAGCACGATCAGCATGATTGCGAACAGGAAGCCCGGAATGGCGTATGCGACGATGATGACGCCGCTGGTCCAGACATCGAAATGCGAACCGTCATCGACGGCCTTGCGGATGCCGAGCGGGATCGAGATGCCGTAGGATATCAGCGTGATCCACAGGCCGAGCGATATCGAGACCGGCATCTTCTCCACGATCAGGTCGATCACGGAGATGTCGCGGAAATAGCTCTCGCCGAAATCGAAACGGATATAGTTCCACAGCATCAGCCCGAACCGTTCGAGCGGCGGCTTGTCGAAGCCGAACTGCTTTTCCAGCTGCGCGATGAACTGGGGGTCGAGCCCCTGCGCGCCGCGATATTTGGAATTGATGGCGTTGCCGCTCTCGATATTCGAGCCGACATCGTCCGCGCCGCCCAGATCGCCTCCGCCGCCGGTGATACGGTCCGTCGCGTCGCCGCCCTGTCCGGTCAGTTGCGCGATCACCTGTTCGACCGGCCCGCCCGGGGCGAACTGGATGACGGCGAAGGATATCGCCATGATCCCGAAGATCGTCGGGATCATGAGCAGTAGCCGACGCAGCACATAGGCGCCCATGTCAGGCGGCCTCCATGCAGTGCAGTCCCGTCACATCAAGCCTTTCCAAGCGCTTCTGCTTTCGCCCGGTCGATCCACCACAGTCGCTCCACCGGCCAGAAGTAGTCGGGCTTCGGCTCCTTGAAGCCGAACATGTCCCAATAGGCGACACGGTGATTCGCCGAATTCCAAGTTGGAATCCAGTCTCGCCTCAGACGCAAGGCCCGATCAAGCACGCGCATCGCCGTCCGATGCTCTTCACGCGTCTCCGCCGCGCCCACTTCGGCCAGCAGCGCGTCGATCAGCGGGTCCTGCGTTCCCGTCCAGTTGCGCGAGCCCTCCTCCGAGGCCGAGTGGCTTGCGAAGACATTTTCCAGCCCCGCACTGGTCGGCGTCGGCGTCCAGCCGATGTGAAGGCCCGCTATGTCGAAATCGAAATTGTTGGTGCGCTCCTGGTACTGCGCCGGATCGACCGTGCGCAGCGACGCGTTGATTCCGATCGAGCGCATGGTCTCGACCCACGGACCGTAAATGCGCTCGAACACGCTGGCGTTGACGAGGATTTCCGCATCGAGCGTGTCGCCTTTCGCGTTCCTCAGCGTACCGCCGTCGTTCTCCCAGCCCGCCTCGGCGAGCAGGCGGATCGCGGTGCGAAGCCGTGATCGGTCCCGGCCGGAGCCGTCACTCTTCGGCTGCATATAGGCTTCGTCCGCGATGCCGTCGGGCATGTCATGGTCGGCGGCCAGTTTTTCGATCAGCGCCGTCTCGTCGGCATCCGGCAGGCCTTGCGCGGCATAGTCCGAACCTTCGAACATCGAATGGCTTTTCTCATAGGCGCCGTAAAAGAGGTTTTCGTTGGTCCATTCGAAATCGAAGCACAGCGCGATCGCGTCGCGGACGTTGCGGTGTTGGAACTGCGGCCGACGCGCATTCGGAGCGAGCGCCTGCATTCTCCCCCGCGCTTCCTGCGAAAACAGTCCCTTGACCACCCTGCCGTCCTCGATGGCCGGAAAGGCGTATTCGGTCGCCCAGGTCTTGGAGGTGAATTCCTCGCGCCATGTGGCGACGCCCTTCTTGAACGCCTCGAAGGCGGCCTGGCGCTCCTGGTAGAATTCGAACCGGATCGTGTCGAAATGGTCGAGCCCGCGGGCCGTGCCGAGATCCTTCGCCCAGTAGTCCGGCACGCGTTCATATTCGATATAGCGGCCGGCGCTCAGATTGCCGACCTTGTACGGGCCGGAGCCGAGCGGCGGTTCGAGTGTCGAGGCATTGAATTCTCGCGTCGCGTACCATGCCTTCGAGACGACCGGATTGGTGGCGATGGTCAGGATCGCCTGCGCCGATTGCGTACCATCGAACACAAGAACGACCGTGCGCTCGTCTTCGGCGACCGCCTCCACCAGCACGGCGAGCGGCAGCGAAAGCTGCGGATTGCCGTCGGTCTTCAGCGTTTCGTAGGAAAAGGCGACGTCCTGCGCGGTGATCGGCGTGCCGTCGTGCCAGCGCGCTTCCGGGCGCAGCTTGAAGGTGAAACGGTTGCGGTCCTCGGAGATCGTCACCGTCTCCGCCAGGTGACAGTAGATGGCGTCGGGCTCGTCCCATGCATCGACCATCAGCGAATCGAAACAGGTCTCCATGCGCGGCGGCGCATCGCCCCGGCGCACGAAGCTGTTCAGCGTGTTGAAGGTCTGCATGTTCTGGTTGTAGTACCAGTAGCCCGGCTGGAAGTTGAACGTGCCGCCCTTCGGCGCTTCCGGCGAGGCGTATTCGAACTGCGCGAAATCGCGCGGATATTTCAGGTCGCCAAAAGCCGACAGGCCGTGCAGCGCGGTCTCGCTCGGGTTTTCCGCGCGGGGCAGGGCGGGAAAAGCGGCGCTTGCCGCGATACCGCCGGTCAGGATGAGGAAGCGTCTGCGGTCCAGCGGAAACCGGGGCGTCACTGGCCGCCTCCGTTGGTTGCCAGCGCCGCTTCCTTTTCCGGAATGATCCACCAGGAATCGATATCCGCACCGATATAGCTCGGCTGCTTGTCCGGCATTCCGAACTTGTCCCACCAGGCGAGCCAAACTTCCGGCGAATAAAATTGCGGGATGTAGTAGTAGCCCCACAGCAGGACACGGTCGAGCGCATGGGTCGTGGCGATCAGTTCTTCCCGGTCTGTCGCGAAGATCACCCTGTCGACGAGCGCGTCGACAACGGGGTCCTTTATGCCGGAATAATTGCGGGAATCCGGCTGGTCCGCCGCCGTCGAACTCCAGAAGTCGCGCTGCTCGTTGCCGGGCGAGAGCGACTGGGCGAGGATCACTGTCGTCATGTCGAAGTCGAAATTCTGCAGCCGGTTGATTTCCTGCGCCTGGTCGACGATGCGGATCGAGGCGTCGATGCCGAGCTTGCGCATGTCCTCGACGAAGAGGCCGGCGATGATTTCATCGGTCGGGCTGGAGCCGAGATATTCGACCGTGAACGGCTCGCCTGTGGTTTCGTTGACCAGCTTGCCGTCCCGGCTCACCCATCCGGCTTGGCGAAACAGTTCGAAGGCCTTGCGCTGGTTCGCCCTTTGCGCGCCGCGCTCGCTGTAGTCGGGAAGGGTGAATTCCTCGGTGAACAGTTCGGGGGGAAGCTGGTCGCGATACTCTTCGAGGATTTCCAGTTCACGCCCCTCCGGCACGCCGCCGGATGCCAGTTCGTCGCCGACGAAGTAGCTGTCGGTGCGCGTTCTGAGCCCGTAGAGCCGTGTCCGGTTCATCGTCTCGAAGTCGAACAGATAGGTCAGCGCCATGCGCACCCGCCGGTCCTTGAACTTGTCGCGGCGCATGTTCATCGTGAAGCCCTGCATGGGTTCGGGCGATTTCGTCGGGAAGGTCTTGCGGACTACCTTGCCTTCCTGGAAGGCGGGGAAATCGTAGCCTTCGGCCCAGTATTGCGAGCGCAGTTCCGAGCGGATGTCTTCCAGGCCGCCCTTCTTGAACGCCTCCCATTCCGAGTTGCGGTCACGGAAATAGACATAGCGGCGGATATCGAAGTTTTCCCGTCCCACCTTCACCGGGACATCCTTGCCCCAGTAATCGTCGACGCGTTCCCAGACGATTTCGGACCCTGCGTTGAAGCTCTTGATCCGGTAGGGGCCGGAGCCGAGCGGCGGTTCCAGTGTCGGCTCGGTCACGTCGCGCGGATTGCCGTCCGCGTCGGTGCCTTCCCACCAGTGTTTCGGCAGAACGACGAGGTCGCCCATGATGTGCGGCAATTCGCGATTGCCGGTCTCGTTGAAGGTGAACTCGACCTCATGATCGTTGACGGCCACCGCCTCGGTCACATTTTCATAGTAGCGATTGTAGAGCTGGCTGTTCTCTTTCAGCACGTTGAAAGACCAGACGACGTCCTCCGCCGTGATCGGTTCGCCGTCATGCCAGCGCGCCTTCGGGTTGAGCCGGTAGGTCGCCGAGGAATAGTCGTCGGGATTGGAATAGGCTTCCGCGACGAGGGCGTGGCTGGTCGACGGTTCGTCCGTCGCCTGTTCCATCAGCGTGTCGTAGAGCAGGCCGCCCCCGAAACGCGCGAAGCCGGCGGCCGGCGTGCCGCGGATGATGTAGGGATTGAAGCTGTCGAAGGATCCCGATGTCGTCGCGTTGAAGGTGCCGCCCTTCGGTGCATCGGGATTGACGTAGTCGTAGCGCTCGAAATCTTCGCCATATTTGCTTTCGCCGATCAGCGACGCGGTGGAATGCCATTCCCGTTCCTGCGCCGCCGCCGGTTGAAGAGCCACAACCGCAAATCCGATGAGCGAAAGAACTGTCCTGAATCGCACGCAAACCTCCTGTCCTGGATGCTTCCTTCCAAGCTTAGAGCGGAATGCGGGAAAACAAAGACAAAAAGCCGGGCGATGCCCGGCTTTTCTGGATTTCCGTACCTTAAATTGCCGAAACGTCAGTTCCCGCTGTCGGTCGCGGCAGGCTCTTCGGTTGCGGCCGGAGCCTCTTGCGCGGCGGGTTCTTCCGTGGCGGCCGGCTCTTCAGCGGCAGCTGGTTCTTCCATCGCGGCGGGAGCTTCATCCGTCGCCGGCTCTTCCATGGTTGCCGGTTCTTCGGTTGCCGCGGGTTCTTCGGCAGCAGCCGGTTCTTCCATCGCGGCCGGAGCCTCTTCCGTGGCGGCGGGTGTTTCCGCATCGGCCGGCTGTTCCATCGAGGCCGGTTCGGCCGCCGGCATGTCCTCGGCCGCGCCTTCTTCCTCGGCGGCGGCGTTCGGATCGGGAAGCGGCGCCGGCTCGGGCGCCATCGTGCGCAGATAGGCGACGAGGTTGGCGCGGTCTTCCACCTTCTTCAATCCGGCGAAGCCCATCGCGGTGCCCGGCACAAGATCCTTTGGCTTGTGCGAGAACACGTTCAGGTGCGCGTAGTCCCAGACGGTGCCGCCTTCGGCGAAGGCGATCATCGAGGACGAATATTTGAAACCTTCATGCGAGGCGACGGGACGGTTGACGATGTTCCAGAGATTCGGGCCGACCTTGTTGGCGCCGCCCTCTTCCACCGTGTGGCAGGCCTGGCATTTCTTGAACACGCCTTCGCCCGCGGAAACATCGGCGCTGGCGAGCAGCGGTGCGATCGGCTCGACGGACGGCCCGGCTTCCTCGGTTGCTTCACCGCCGGAGCTTTCCTCCACGGCGATCGCAAAACCCGCCTGTTCCGGCGCTTCTTCGTGGAAGATCGCTTCCCCGAGAATTCCCACCGACATCATGGCGAAAACGGTGCCGAGAAAGGCGCCTGCATACATGTTCAAATTGGACGAGCTCATTGCGTAACCAAACCCCGGTTCATGCCTCATCGGCGCGCGAAGCGACCCTCGCGCGAAGTCGCGCGGAACCTAGGTCTTTTGCTCTGGCTATGCAACACATATAAGGTCGCATGATTTGAGACTTTTTGACACTCTTTCCCCTTACCGGCACCTTCGACAATGCGACCCGTCATTCTGATTCCCGCACGCATGGCATCGGCGCGCCTGCCTGGAAAACCGCTCGCCGACATCTGTGGAAAACCGATGATCGTGCATGTCGCCGATCGCGCGCGCGAGGCCGATTGCGGCCCGGTCGCGGTGGCCACCGACGACGAGGCGGTGTTTGCGGCGGTCGTTGACGCCGGCCATCGCGCGGTGATGACGCGCGACGACCACCAGTCGGGCTCCGACAGGATTTTCGAGGCGCTGGGCGCGCTCGACCCCGACGGCGCCCATGATTCGATCGTCAATGTCCAGGGCGATTTGCCGACCATCGATCCGGCGGATATCCGCGCCGCGCTGAAACCCTTTTCCGATCCGCGATGCGATATCGCCACGCTCGGCGTCGAAATCACCAGCGAGGCGGAAAAGACCAATCCCAACGTGGTCAAGATCGTCGGCTCGCCGATCGGTGCGCGGCTGCTGCGCGCGCTTTATTTCACCCGCGCCACCGCGCCCTGGGGCGAGGGGCCGCTCTACCATCATGTCGGTCTGTACGCCTATCGCCGCGCGGCGCTGGAGCGCTTCGTCTCGCTGCCGCCTTCGGTCCTGGAGCAGCGCGAGCGCCTCGAGCAATTGCGCGCGCTGGAGGCCGGCATGTCGATCCATGCGGCGATCATTGACTCCGAGCCGCTTGGCGTGGATACGCAGCCCGACCTGGAGCGCGCACGCGCCCTCCTTGCATAACGAAAGACGGGACAATGAACGTATCCTCGAACCTCATCGCCTTCCAGGGCGAACCGGGCGCCAATTCCGACACGGCCTGCCGCGACATGTTTCCGGACATGGAGCCGCTGCCCTGCCCGACATTCGAGGACGCGTTCGTGGCTGTGGAAAACGGCAAGGCCGGTCTCGCCATGATCCCGATCGAGAACACGATCGCCGGACGGGTCGCCGACATTCATTACCTTCTGCCCGAATCGCGCCTGCACATCGTCGGCGAATATTTCCTGCCGATCCATTTCCAGCTGATGGTGCTGCCGGGCACGGCGATCGCCGACATCAAGTCGGTCCACAGCCACATCCACGCGCTCGGCCAGTGCCGCAAGGTGATCCGCAAGCATCGCTGGAAAGCGGAGGTCGCGGGCGACACGGCGGGCGCCGCCAAGCTGGTCGCCGAGACCGGCGACAAGACCATGGCCGCTCTCGCGCCGGAACTGGCGGCCGAAATGTACGGTCTCGAAATCCTCCAACGCGATGTCGAGGACCAGGAGAACAACGTCACGCGCTTCGTCGTCCTGTCGAAGGACAAGCATATCGCGCAACGCACCTCGCCGGACGAGATGATGATGACGACTTTCGTCTTCCGCGTGCGCAACATTCCCGCCGCGCTCTACAAGGCGATGGGCGGTTTCGCCACCAATGGCGTCAACATGACGAAGCTGGAAAGCTATCAGCTGGGCGGCAAGTTCTTCGCCACCCAGTTCTATGCCGATATCGAAGGTCACCCGGACGATGAAAACGTCAAGCTGGCCTTCGAGGAGATCGGCTTCTTCTCCGAGGATTTCCGCATTCTCGGCGTCTACAAGGCCTCGGAATTCCGCGACCGCATGTAGAGGCGGCGGCGGTCAACATGGATGACCGACTGACGCGATGCGCCGCAATCGCCTTGCCGGATTGACTTTTTGGTACGGCTGGCCAACTTCGCGGGGCAAACGGGAGGCGCGCCATGGTTGAGACCGCAAAGACGATCGCATTTTTCGGCGTCGGGCAGATGGGCGCGCCGATGATCGCGCGGCTCGCGGCAGCCGGCCACCGGGTGCGCGCCTGGAACCGGACGCCTGACAAGGCGAGAGCAGTCGCGGGCGAGAATGTCCTTGCGGTCGAGGATCCGAGAGCGGCCGCCGATGGCGCCGACATCGCGATCTCCATCCTGTCTGACGGCGGCGCGGTTCTGTTGCTCGTCAAGGACAATGATCTCGCCGGCACGATGCGCGAGGGGGCGGCTTTCATTGACATGAGTTCGACCCGGCCGGAGGAAGCGCGCGAGTTGGCCGAGATACTCGCCGCCGGCGGTGTCGGTTTCTGCGATGCTCCGGTTTCGGGCGGGCCGCCCGGCGCCGAGGCCGGCACGCTGGCGATCATGGCCGGCTGCGACGAGGCATTGTTCGAGCGGATCGCTCCTGTGCTGTCGGCAATGGGACGCCCGACACGGCTCGGACCGGTCGGGACCGGCCAGCTCGCCAAGCTCGCCAACCAGTTGATCGTCGGCGCGGCCATAGGAGCGGTCGCCGAGGCGGTGTTGCTGGTCAGGGAAGGCGGTGGCGACGTCGATGCGTTTCGTGATGCGCTGACCGGCGGTTATGCGGATTCGAAGGTCCTGCAGATGCATGGCGGGCGCATGGCGGCCGGCGATTTCGCGCCGCGCGGGCGCGCCGCGCTGCATCGCAAAGACTTTCGAAATATCCTGGACGAGGCGGAAACGCTCGGCCTGGCGCTGCCGATGGGCGACATGCTGTTCGCCCGTTTTGCGCGGCTATGCGACGAACTCGGCGGCGCCGATCTCGATCATTGCGCGCTGTTCCTCGAACTGCTCGACACGAACAAAAAGCCTTAGGCCATTCCGAGCGACGCCATCGCAAACCAGGCGATGACGACATAGGTGATCTGGTGTGCGAGCTGGTCGAGCCCGTGCAATTGCCAGTAGCGGCGCGGATTGCGTTCCACATCGGCGCGCGCCGATATCCGGTCCTTGCCGTAGTCAATGGCGAAATGGACCACGAACTCCGCCGCCATGATGATGGCAGTGATGCCGATGCCGACGCCGCATGCCAGGAGAACGATCCCGCTGCCCACGCCATGGACGGCGGCATGTGCGTATCCTCCCGGCGCGTCGAGCCGGCCCTTTGCCTTCAGCATCCATTGCGGCTGCATCACGAAGTCCGCGAGGTAATGCTTTAACAGCAAGGCTGAAAACATCAGAAATGTAAGCGGCATGCGGTCTGGAAATCCCTTCGCGCGGCAACCTCTTCAAAACCCCGCGTTCCAATCCATTCTTAATCGGATTTGCAGTCTGTGCGCAAATGCACAGACGGGACCGAAAACGCCGGCGGGCGCGTCAGGTTGTCGCCATCACCGGCGCCGGTCCGGTGGACGCGCCGATGACGAACTCGGCCTCGAGAAGAAGGTTCCGATGGCCGGTATTCCCGTCGATCAGGTCGATGAGCATGTCGGCGCAATGCTTGCCGGCGAGCCGGATGCTCGATTGCATCACGGTCATCGAGGGATACTCGCCAGCGGCCGGCAGGAAGGAAAGGCAGTCGTCATAGCCGATCAGGGATATGTCGCGTCCCAGTTCCATTCCGCTTTCATGCACCGCCCTGCTCGCGCCCATCGCCGTCAGCATGCTGGAGCAGAGCACGGCGGTCGGCGGGTCGCGATGCGCGAGAAACGCCTTCATCGCGCCGTGGCCGTTCGGTTCGATCATTTCCGAGGACACCATGATTTCCGGATCGGGCTCGATGCCGTTCTGGCGCAGGGCGGTCTCGAGGCCCTCGCGGCGCTTCAGGGCGAAGGTCATGTATTCCCAGCCATTGATCAGGCCGATGCGCCGGTGGCCCGCTTCGAGCAGGTATGCCGCGGCCTTGTGATAGGCCCGCCTGTTGTTGACGTCGACCCAGGAAAAACTGTCTTCCGGGTCGCTGGTGCGGCCATGCACCACGAAGGGGAGCTTGAGCTTGCGCAGGATCGTCAGCCGGCCGTCCTTGACGCGCGGGCCATGCACGATCACCCCGTCTACGCGCCGGTTGCGCGAAAGGCTCTCATAGACCGATTTCTCGGTGTCGGCGTTCACCACCGAGATCAGCATGTCGTAGCCGCGACGGTTGTAGATCTCGCCCGCGCCGGCGATGAAGTCCGAGAAGTGCGGGTTGATCATGTCGTGGTCCGACAAGGGCACCACGTGGCCGATCGTGTAGGATTTTCCCGTCGCCAGCCGCCGCGCGTTGGAATTGGGCTGGTAATTCATCTTGCGCGCGAAGGCTTCGACGCGCCGCCGCGTCTCCTCGCTGACCTCCGGATAGCCGTTCAGCGCACGGCTGACGGTGGTCTGGGACAGGCCGAGCTGTTCCGATAATTCTTTCAAATTCATTGGATGCCTCCTCCCAAAAGGCATTCAAAGGGCTTTGAATAGTGCACAATTCAGTTTGCGATGGCCAGTTTTTTTCCACATGGCCCGGATTCGTATCAGGTGACGAGATTTTTGTTCGGCGACGCTGCGTCATTGACGGTCGACAAGGCGCCGTCGCGAATATTTCTCTTGACTCTGAGCGGCTCAGCGCCAAATCTCAGCGAAGCCAAAGCGCTTTGATTGGCTTTGAGCGAGTGAATGCTCTATGAGTCTTCTGGCTCTTTTCAAAACGATCCTGGGAGGATTATTCATGAAAAAGACACTGATGGCGGGTGTTGCCGCCTTCGTTCTGTCGGCGGTTTCCGCGCAGGCGCAAGATCTGAAGTTCCCAATCGGCGAAGGGGATTTCAACTGGGCCAGCTATGAGGAATTTGCTGCCGCCAACGACCTGGACGGCGAGCAGGTAACGTTCTTCGGACCGTGGCTTGCGGGCGAGGCGACCTCGATCGAGAATCTGATCGCCTATTTCAACGAAGCGACCGGCGCCGATGTTCGCTACACGGGCTCTGACAGCCTCGAGCAGCAGATCATGATCGATGCCGAAGCCGGTTCTGCGCCGAACATCACCGCCTTCCCGCAGCCTGGCCTTGCTGCCGGCCTCGCAGGCCGTGGCTTCCTGTCTCCGCTGGGCGAAGACATGGCGAACTGGGTCACCGAAAACTATGCGGCCGGCCAGTCCTGGGTGGATCTCGGCACCTATGCCGACGAGAACGGCGACGACAAGTTCTATGGCTTCTTCTTCAACGTCAACGTGAAGTCGCTCGTCTGGTACGTCCCCGAGAACTTCGAGGATGCCGGCTACGAAGTGCCGGAGACCATGGAAGATCTCAAGGCGCTGACCGAACAGATCGTGGCCGACGGCGAAACCCCGTGGTGCATCGGTCTGGGTTCGGGTGCGGCGACCGGTTGGCCGGCGACCGACTGGGTCGAGGACCTGATGCTGCGTACGCAGACACCCGATATCTACGACCAGTGGGTTACCAACGAAATCCCGTTCACCGACGAGCGCGTCGTCGCTGCGATCGAGGAGTTCGGCTGGTTCGCGCGCAATGACGATTTCGTCGCGGGCGGCACCGACACCGTCGCCTCGACCGACTTCCGCGATTCGCCGAAGGGCCTGTTCGATTCGCCGCCGCAGTGCTACCTGCACCGCCAGGCTTCGTTCATTCCGGCCTACTTCCCGGAAGGCACGGTCGTGGGCCAGGACGCCGACTTCTTCTACTTCCCCTCCTATGCGGAAAAAGACCTCGGCAATCCGGTTCTCGGCGCTGGTACGCTTCTGGCCGTCACCAGCGACAGCCCGGGAACCCGCGCGTTCCTGGAATTCCTGAAAACGCCGATCGCGCATGAGATCATGATGGCTCAGGCCGGCTTCCTCACGCCGCACAAGGGCGTCAATCTGGATGTCTATATCGACGAGACCCAGAAAGGCCTCGGCGGCATCCTGCTCGGCGCGGACACGTTCCGCTTCGACGGGTCCGACCTGATGCCCGCGGCTGTCGGCCAGGGATCCTTCTGGACCGGGATGGTCGACTATGTCGGCGGTGACTCCGCCGAGGACGTCGCGTCGGAAATCCAGGCTTCCTGGGACGCCGCGAAGTAACGTGTAAAAACGGTCGTCCGGGGCTATTCTGCCCCGGACGGCGATCTTAGGCCGCGCGGTTTGGGGAGGAAACCATGCATCCAGCCCTGCAGGGATTGATCACGATCGTCGTCGGTGTCGGCGGATGTATCGGATATTTCTATCTGTCCAATGTCTTTGTCGACAAGGTTCTCTTCCCCGCCTCGGGGCCGCAGGCCGGTCGCAACATCAATCGGGCCAACATGGTCCGGCCCTGGCTGTTTCTTTTTCCCGCGATCTTCGCGCTCGGTCTCTATCTTGCCTATCCCGTTCTGGAAACGCTGCGTCTGTCGCTGACCGATCGCGATGCCGGCGGAGCTTTCGTCGGGCTGGCCAATTACAAGCAGATGGCCCAGGAGCCGAAATTCTGGGAAGCGATGCGCAACAACATGCTCTGGCTGATCGTGGTGCCGGCAGCGGCGACCGCCTTCGGCCTGCTGTCCGCGCAACTCACCGACCGGATCAAGTGGGGCAATATCGCCAAGTCCCTGATCTTCATGCCGATGGCGATCTCGTTTGTCGGCGCCTCGGTGATCTTCAAGCTCGTCTACGACACGCGCCCCGCCGGCGAAGACCAGATCGGCGTCCTCAACGCATTGTGGATGTCCTTTGATGGCGGCGTCATCTCGACGCTGTTCCTGCGCCTGCTTCCGGCGGCCATTCTTCTCGGCTTCGCGGCCTTTGTGCTCTACGGCGTCTATCTCATTGTGCGCCCGCTGATTTCGAGCGAGGCTTCGCGCGGCGGCGGATCCTGGTGGGCCGCGCCGCTGCGTGTCGCGGTTGGGCTCGGTGGCGCGTGGCTCGTTTTCCTTTCGCTGCGCTCGGTGTTTCATCTCTTCACCGCAACGCTTCCCTATGGCGATCCGCAGACCTGGCTGACGATTCCGTACTGGAACAATTTCTTCCTGATGGTGGTGCTGATCTGGATCCAGACCGGTTTCGCGATGGTCATCCTGTCGGCCGCTTTGCGCGGCATTCCCGAGGAGACGATCGAGGCCGCGGTGATCGACGGCGCCAATCCGTTCGACATCTTCTTCAAGATCAAGGTGCCCCAGATCATGGGTACGATCGTGGTCGTCTGGACGACGATCACCCTGGTCGTTCTCAAGATCTTCGACATCGTCTTCGCGATGACCAACGGTCAATGGGAGACCCAGGTCCTCGCCAACTACATGTACGACAAGCTGTTCCGCGCCAATGACTGGGGCGTCGGTTCGGCCAGTGCCATCGTCATCATGCTGCTCGTTACGCCGATCCTCGTCTGGAACGTCTACAACGCGCGCAAGGAAATGCGCTGAGGAGGCCGGAACCATGTCATCGATCGCAGGTACCAAATCCGGACTGACCTGGGCGGTTCATATCTCCGTCCTGGCGCTCGTCCTCTTGTGGCTTTTTCCGACCGTCGGGCTCTTCGTGTCGTCCTTCCGCACCACCGACCAGATTTCGTCGAGCGGCTGGTGGAAGGCGATGTTCCCGCAGGAGCAGAACCTCGTTCTGCGCACGGCTGCACCGGACACGCAGAAGCAGGATGGTGACCTTTTTGTCGTCGAGGGGAATATATTCGCCGACAATAACGAGAGCCTCGAATCCGAGATTTCCGTATGGGGCGTTTCCTCGCGGGCCATTGCCGACTATGTGCCGGGCGAGACCGCCGACATGGGCGATGACGGCCGCCTGACCGTTCAGGCCAATGGCGATTATCGGCTCGAAAACGATGTCGAACTGTCCGGAAGCCGCGGCGAACGTGTTTTCGTGACGGCGGTCTCTCCGCCCAAATTCACGCTCGACAACTACGAAACCGTCCTGTTCAGCGGCACGGCGCGCGACAACATGGCCAAGGCGTTCTTCAACACGCTGACGGTGACGATCCCGGCCACGGTCATTCCGATCGTCATCGCGGCCTTCGCCGCCTATGCGCTGGCCTGGATGCGGTTCCCGGGCCGCGCGATCCTGATCGCGGCCGTTGTCGCACTACTCGTCGTTCCGCTGCAACTCGCGCTCATTCCATTGTTGCGGCTGCATCTGGGGATCGGCATCGGCAAGGGGTATCTCGGCGTCTGGCTCGCCCATACCGGGTTCGGCCTGCCGCTCGCCGTCTACCTGCTGCGTAATTACATGGTCGGCCTTCCGCGCGACATCATCGAGAATGCCAAGGTCGACGGCGCGACGGACTTCCAGATCTTCACGCGCATCGTCTTGCCGCTGTCCTTCCCGGCGCTGGCCTCCTTCGCGATCTTCCAGTTCCTGTGGACCTGGAACGACCTGCTGGTGGCCAAGGTCTTCCTGATCGACGCGACGGGCGAGACGACCGTGATGACCAACCAGATCGTCGAGTTGCTGGGCACACGCGGCGGCAACTGGGAAATCCTGGCGACGGCGGCCTTCGTGTCGATCGCGGTGCCTCTGGTCGTCTTCTTTGCAATGCAACGCTATCTGGTGCGCGGCTTGCTGGCCGGCTCCGTCAAGTAAGGGTCTTTTCGTCCATGAGTGTGTTTGCTTCCGCGGCGCAGCTAACCGAACAGCACCTCCAGCCCGATCCGGACTGGTGGCGGGGCGCGGTGATCTACCAGATTTATCCGCGCTCCTACCAGGACTCCAACGGTGATGGCATCGGCGACCTGGCGGGTATCCGGCAGCGCCTGCACTACATCGCCAATCTCGGTGCGGATGCGATCTGGATTTCACCTTTCTTCCCGTCGCCGATGAAGGATTTCGGCTACGACGTGACCGACTATCGCGGTGTCGATCCGATGTTCGGCAGCCTGGAGGACTTCCGCGTTCTCGTCGACGACGCCCATCACCTCGGTTTGAAGGTGATGATCGACCTCGTCATGTCGCATACGTCCGACCAGCATCCCTGGTTCGCCGAAAGCCGCTCCAACCGCGACAATCACAAGGCCGACTGGTATGTCTGGGCTGACGCGAAGCCGGACGGATCGCCGCCCAACAACTGGCTGTCGATCTTCGGCGGCTCGGCCTGGGAGTGGGATTCGAACCGCCTCCAGTATTACATGCACAATTTCCTGACGAGCCAGCCGGACCTGAACTTCCACAATCCGGATGTCCAGAACGAGCTGCTCGACATGGTGCATTTCTGGCTGGAGCTCGGCGTCGACGGCTTCCGCCTCGACACGATCAATTTCTACTTCCATTCACAGTCGCTGAAGGACAATCCGCCGCTGCCGCCCGACCAGCGCAACGCCAAGACGGCGCCTGCGGTCAATCCCTACAATTATCAGGATCATCTCTTCGACAAGAGCCAGCCGGAGAATGTCGATTTCCTGAAACGGTTCCGGGCCGTGCTCGACGAGTTCCCGGCCGCGGCCGCGGTCGGCGAGGTCGGCGACAGCCAGCGGGACATGGAGATTCTCGCCGAATACACGGCGGGCAATGACCGCATCCACATGTGCTACGCCTTCGATTTTCTCGCCCCCGATCCGCTGACGGCGGAAAAGGTGCGCGAGGTTGTCGAAAAATTCGAGAGGGGCGCGCCGGACGGGTGGTCCTGCTGGGCGTTCTCCAACCATGACGTGGTGCGGCACGCCTCGCGCTGGGGTGCCTTTGAGCGCGATCCGGAGCGTTATCTCCGTGTCGTCGCCGGCATTCTGTTCACCCTGCGCGGGTCGGTCAGCATCTACCAGGGCGAGGAGCTCGGTCTGCCCGAAGCCGACATTTCCTATGAGGATTTGCAGGATCCGTACGGGATTCGCTTCTGGCCGAAATTCAAGGGTCGCGACGGTGCGCGCACGCCGATGGTCTGGTCGTCGAACCTGCCGAATGGCGGTTTCACCACGGGCAAGCCTTGGCTGCCCGTGCCGGACATACACCGCGCCATGGCCGTCGACACGCAGCAGGGTCGTTCCGGCAGCATCTACGCCTTCTATCGCGACTTCCTCGAGTTTCGGCGCAGCAATCAGGCGCTCGTCAAGGGAACGCTTACATTCATAGATACGCCGGACGATGTCGTTGCCTATATCCGCGACGACGGCGAAACGAAATTACTGTGCGCGTTCAACCTCAACCATGGGCCGGCGGAGTTCGAGACGGGGCTCGGCCTTGTGCGTCTCAATTCGCCCCTGGATGGCGAGGTCGGGGACGACGGCTTGGTTAGATTGAAAGCACTTGGCGGATTTGTCGGTCGCGTGAAATCATGACGCGCGGCAGGTGAGGGAGGAAAGACCATGGCAGAACTGAAACTGACGAATCTCGACAAGGCCTATGGCCAGGTGAAGGTGCTGCACGGCATCAACCTTCATATCGAGAAGGGCGAGTTCATCGTCTTCGTCGGACCGTCCGGGTGCGGCAAGTCCACGCTCCTGCGCTGCATCGCGGGGCTGGAACAGATCACCGGCGGCACGCTGGAAATCGACGGCATGGTGGTCAATGACGTGCCGCCGTCGCAGCGCGGCATCGCCATGGTGTTCCAGACCTACGCGCTCTATCCGCACATGACCGTTTACGACAACATGGCCTTCGGCCTGCGGCTCGCCAAGTTCTCCAAGGACGAGATCGATCGCCGCGTCCAGAACGCCGCCAATATCCTGCAGTTGACGCCGTATCTCGACCGCCTGCCCAAGGCGCTCTCCGGCGGACAGCGCCAGCGCGTCGCCATCGGGCGTTCGATCTGCCGCGATCCGAAGGTCTTCCTGTTCGACGAGCCGCTCTCGAACCTCGACGCCGCACTGCGCGTCGCCACCCGCATCGAGATCGCCAAGCTCAACGAGTCGATGCCCGACACGACCATGATCTACGTCACCCACGACCAGGTCGAGGCGATGACGCTGGCCGACCGTATCGTCGTGCTGCGCGGCGGTTACATCGAGCAGGTCGGTGCGCCGATGGAGCTTTACCACCGCCCGGCCAACCTCTTCGTCGCCCAGTTCATCGGCTCGCCGGCCATGAACATCCTCTCCGCCACCGTGTCTTCGGTTTCCGACAGCGCGATCGAGGTGGATGTGGCTCATGCCGGGAAGGCGTCCCTTCCGTTCGGGGCCGATGCGGGCCTGACCGGAAAGTCGGTCAGCCTCGGCGTACGGCCCGAGGACCTGTATATCACGCCGGAGGGCGAATCCGCGCTCATCACCGGCGAGATCGATATCGTCGAGGCGCTCGGTGAGGTCACGCTGCTCTATGTCCGCATGCCCGGCCATGAGGAGGCGATCATCGCCAAACTGTCCGGCGACGTACAGGTCGAACGCGGCGATACGATCAGCCTGTCGGCCGGTTCGAACGTCCTGCACCTCTTCGACGCCGACGGCGCCTCGATCCTGAGGGCACAGCAGAAAGCGGCCTGAATACAGAGAGCCATCCTCCCGAAGGTCTCCTCCGTGCGCCAGGAGGAGGCCTTTTTCATGCCGCAGGGGATGAGCAGCGCCGCGTCTAGAGGCCCTGCTCGATGGCCTGGAGAATCCGGAAACGCAATTTTCCGGGCCCGCTGTTGAGCGAGATCACGAACCGCACATCGCCGTGACTGGACGTTTTGGCGAATCCGGCCAGCGTCCGGACGCCCGAAAACGTGCCGGTCTTGTAGCGGGAGCCCGCCTTGGTGCTGCGCATCAGCCGGGCGTGGGGCGCGAAGAGATCGAGCAGCTTCGCGAGACCGCGCGCGGTGAAATGATTGCCGCGACTGATGCCCGAACCTTCCTCCAGATGGATCGAATTGGCGAGGCCGTGCCGCGCGAGAATCTGGTTGGCGACACGTAGCGATTTGTCGAGGCTGACCGGCCCGCCGAGGAGGTCGGCGCCAATTTCCAGGAAGATCTGGTTGGCGATATAGTTGTTCGAGCCGATCAGCATCAGTTTCAGGATTTCCGACAGCGGCCGCGACTGGCGGTGAACATGGATCGGCTCCAGGCCTGCCGGCACCGTGCCGATCGATATGTCGCCATCGACGGCGCCGCCGGCATTCTCGATGAAGGCGGCCAGCAATTCGCCCGCATATCGGACGCTGATCTCCGGGTTTTCCTGGGCGAGGCTGATGCGGCCGCGGCCGTTTGGCGCGCGCGCCAGAAACTGGCTGATCGCCAGCGGGGTGATCGGCGTCTGTTCCTCCGCGGACCGCACAGTCTTGCCGTCGCGTATGGCGTTGATCGTGTTGAAGTTGACCGCGAGCGCGGAATTCAGGGCGTCATAGGATTCGCCGGTGTTCTCGATCCCCGGAATGACGAGATCGGCCGGGTAATAGCTCCCATCGAGAACCATGGCGCTGAACGGTTCGGGGCCGGTCGCGGCGAGAAGCGCCGGCGCGATGAGCGCCAGTTCCTCGGACACGAGGAAGGGGTCGCCGCCGCCGCGCACGTAAAGCACCCGGTCGTCGTCCATGTAGAACCGGGTTTCGAAGCGATAGTCCGCGCCCAACACTTCCAGCGCCAGCCATGCGGTGACAACCTTTGTGACCGAGGCGGGAACGAAGGGCTCGTCGGCATTTTGCGCGACCAATTCGTTGCCGTCCTTGTCGAGAACGAGCACCAGCCCGGACGACGCCTGTTTCGCGATCGTGTCCTTCACATCGGCCCGGACCGGGAAGGCCGCGAGCAGCACGGCGCAGACAAAGGCGATCAGGCGATGGCACATGGCGGCTCCGTCACGGATAGGGCGCGTTGAAAACGACCCTAGCGTCACGCGTGGATCAGGCAAAGCCCTTCCGGCCACTGGTTAGAAGTCCGGGCCCGAAGCACCTCACGAGATTTCCAGCCGGCTGATCAGGTCGCCTTCCAGATCGAATACATTGTCCAGGTCGACCGGGCTTCCCTTGAAGTTGCCGGAGACGCGGGTCGCCACTGTTACGCGGTTCCCGTCAAGGCGGACCGAGAGGATCTTGTGGCTGAAACTGATCTTTCCGACCTCCTCGCGCCATTTCCGGATTTCGTCGCGCCCGCGATGGGTGTTGCGTTCGTCGACGGCGATGCCGTCCTGCGTGAAGCACTTTGCAATGCCTTCCGGCGTGTCGGCGGAGAAATAGTCTGCGATGGGAGTGGGGAGCGTATCTGTCATCGGGGTCGTTCCGTATGATGTTGCGGTGGGCGCATATCTGCGGATAACCTGACTGTATGACAAGAACGGACAAAAAAGTCGGGTACCCACCAAAAAGTAAGTTAGAAGCCCCGGCGCATGACTACACCCGCGAAACCGCAGCATCCGGTGTGGAAAGCGCTCTCAAGATATTGGAGGGTCGCTGGAAGCTGGTGATCCTGTTTCACCTGTTTGGCGGCCGCGTCATGCGCTTCTCGGACCTCGAACGCGCCATCCCGGACGTGTCCCAGAAGATGCTGATTCAGCAGTTGCGGCAGCTCGAAGCCGACGGCATCGTACATCGCACGGTCTACCCGCAAGTGCCGCCCAAGGTCGAATACAGGCTGACGGAATGGGGCCAGGATCTATGCCCAGCCCTCGACGCCCTGCTCACGTGGGCGGCGGCGCGGCCGCATGTCTAGAAGCCGGGTCCGGTGGGCGGCGTGAGGCCTGCCACCTGCCGCATGAACTCTGTCATCTCCGCGATCATGACGGGGATCGCAGCCTGCGGGATTTCGTGGCCGACGCCCTTCAGAACGACGAGGCGCGCTCGGGGGATCGCGGTCGCCAGCGCTTCGCCGTTCGCCAATGGAAGGATCGGGTCCTGTTCGCCGTGTATGACGAGCACCGGCTGGGAGATGCGTGCTGTCGCGTCATGCCAGTCGTCGCGGACCGTCAACATGCCGTGATTGAAGGCGCTGCGCATGTCGCGCGCGCGGCCGAGTTCGGCGTCGATGCGGCGCAATTCCCGCTCCGCGTCGAACGGATTGCCGCCTGCCGAAAGGCGTGCCGCCTCCAGCATGAAATCCCTCACCGCGCCGTGGTCCGACCAGTCGAGCGTTTCCATCGCCGCGAAATGCAGCATGAATTCCGGCGCGATGCTTGGAAGGTCCGGCCCTGTCCAACCGAGTGGTTCGCTGCCGATCAGTGTCAGCGACAGGACCCGCTCCGGCCGGCGCAGGGCGACCATTTGCGCGATGTAGCCGCCGAGCGACATGCCGGCCACGTGCGCTCTATCGAGATTGTAGCCGTCCATGACCGAGAGCAGGTCGTCCGCGAGGTCCTCGGCTGCATAGGGTGCTTCTCCAGGCGGATAGGACGTGGAGCATCCGGTATCGCGGTGATCGTAGCGGATGACATGGTATCCCGACTTCGCCAGCCCCTCGCAGAAATCGCGCGGCCACCACAGTTTCGAGGCGGTGGCGCCCATTGCCAGCACGAGCGCCGGGTTGCCCGCGTCGCCGAAACTCTCCGTGGAGATTTCGATATCGCTGGCCCTGACGACGCGTTCCATGGCGGCTTTCCTATCCCGGCCGTCAGTGATTGTCGCGCGGCACACCCTGCGTTTCAGCAACCTTCTGGTATTTGACCGCGGGCTTGAGCACCATGCCTTCCGAGAGCTGGTCGACGATGCCGCGCTGGATTTCCTGCCAGGGCGTCTGGTGCGCCGGATAGGCATAGCCGCCGGCTTTCTCCAGCGCCTCGCGACGGGCCGAAAGCTCCTCGTCGGAGATCAGGATATTCGCCGTGCCCTTACCGAGATCGATGCGGAGGCGGTCGCCGTTCTCGAGAAGCGCCAGTCCGCCCATGGCGGCGGCTTCCGGAGAGGCATTGAGGATCGACGGCGATCCCGATGTGCCGGACTGGCGTCCATCGCCGATGCAGGGCAGTGACAGGATACCCTTTTTGATCAGGTAGTTCGGCGGCTGCATGTTCACGACTTCCGCCGCACCCGGATAGCCGATCGGACCGGCGCCGCGGATCACGAGGACCGTGTATTCGTCGATGTTTTCGGCCGGATCGTCGATGCGGGCGTGATAATCTTCCGGTCCGTCGAACACCGCAACCTTGCCCTCGAAGGCTTCCGGGTCGTCGGGATTGGAAAGGTAACGCTTACGAAACTCCTCGGAGATCACGCTGGTCTTCATGATCGCGGAATCGAACAGGTTGCCCTTCAGGTTGATGAAGCCCGCATGGGCGACCAGCGGGTCGGAGACCGGGTGGATGACATCGGTGTTGAGGTTTTCGACCGTGCCGCAATTCTCGCCCATCGACTTGCCGTTTGCCGTGATCGCGTTCGGATGCGGCAGCAGGCCTTCCTTCATCAGCTCCATCACCACGGCCGGCACGCCGCCGGCATGGCAATAGTCCTCGCCGAGATATTCGCCGGCCGGCTGCAGGTTGACGAGAAGCGGGATCCGGTGGCCGAGCGCCTGCCAGTCGTCATTGTCCAGTTTCACGCCGACATGGCGGGCGATGGCGTTCAGGTGAATCGGCGCGTTGGTCGAGCCGCCGATGGCCGAGTTGACGACGATGGCGTTCTCGAAGGCCTCGCGCGTCATGATGTCAGAGGGTTTCAGATCCTCGTGCACCATTTCCACGATGCGCTTTCCCGTCTCATGGGAAATCTGGCCGCGCTCGCGATAAGGCGCGGGAATGGCGGCTGAGCCCGGCAACTGCATGCCGAGCGCCTCGGCCAGCGAATTCATCGTCGTCGCCGTGCCCATCGTGTTGCAATAACCGACCGACGGCGCCGACGAGGCCACGATGTCCATGAACTCGTCGTAGTCGATCTCGCCCGCGGAAAGCCGTTCGCGCGATTTCCAGACGATGGTGCCCGAACCGGTGCGTTCGCCGCGATGCCAGCCATTGAGCATGGGACCCACCGACAAGGCGATCGCCGGGATATTCACGGTCGCGGCAGCCATCAGCAGCGCAGGCGTGGTCTTGTCGCAGCCGATTGTCAGCACGACACCGTCCAGCGGATAGCCGTAAAGCACCTCGACCAGCGACAGATAGGCAAGATTGCGGTCCAGCGATGCGGTCGGACGCTTGCCGGTTTCCTGGATCGGATGGCAGGGAAATTCGAACGGAATGCCGCCCGCCGCGACGATGCCGTCGCGCACGCGCTTGGCAAGTTCGACATGGTGACGATTGCAGGGTGAGAGATCGGAGCCGGTCTGCGCGATGCCGATGATCGGCTTGCCCGACTGCAATTCCTCGCGCGTCAGCCCGTAATTCAGATAGCGCTCCAGATAGAGCGCCGTCATGCCGGGATTGTCCGGATTGTCGAACCATTGCTGGCTGCGCAGTTTCGTTCCGCCCGTGCTCGTCTTGCCGTTGTCTGTCATCGCGTCCTCTCGCCTTGTAGGTCAGCGTTAGGGCAACGCAGGCGAGCCCGCAAGTCCGTCGCAGCCTTATCCGCCGTCGGGCGAGTATTCCAAAAGGTCGCCGGGCTGGCAGTCGAGAATGGCGCAGATCTTTTCAAGTGTCTCGAAGCGTACGCCCCGCACCTTGCCCGATTTCAGCAGAGACACGTTCTGCTCGGTGATGCCGATCGCCTCCGCCAATTCCTTCGAGCGCATCTTACGCTTCGCCAGCATGACGTCGAGATGTACAATGATGGCCATGGCTCAGACGAAGCTTTTGTTTTCCTGCTCGAACTCGCTGCCGAGGACGAGCGCGTGCGCCACCAGCAGGAAGACCCCCGCGAGGAAGATCGAGAAAAACTGGGTGCCCTCTATTCCGATTGTCAGTTGCCGTTCGCCGGGCGGGTTGCCCATCGACAGCAGCAGGATCGTCAGCGTGCGCGACACCGTCGCATAGATCGCCAGCACGAACAGTGTAATCCCGGCCCGGCGCATCCATCTCGCTGCCTCCTGGCTCAGGATCCTGCCTTGTCCGGTCAGCGAGAACATCCGCATGAGGCATCGGATCGCGTGGATCATCAGTCCGATGGCGATCCAGCCGAGGACGAGGCTGACGATGCGTGCCGGTAGAGAGACCGTTGCGGGATCGCGCACGACGTCCGGGAAGGCGCGCGTGAGAATGCCTGCGTCCGCAATCGTCATCGCAGTCAGCACGGCGCCGCCCACGGCCAGCCCCGCGATGAGCGCGATCGAGAATCCGTAGAGAATGCGGCTGAGCCGCTTCAGTCGGTCGATTGTGTGTTGCGACATTGAGATCCTCATCAAAAAATGTTTGTATTTATTATCGTATAACAATAAGAAATGGCTGTAAAGAGTGAAATCACGGAGTTACCGATGTCGTCGTTTATCACCCGCGGATTGCCATGCCGCGCGGCCGCCTTTCTGCCTGTTCTTCTTGTCTCCCTTGTGCTTTCCGGCTGTGCCGCGCTCGGCACGCCGCCTGCCAGTGCGCTGAAACTTGCCCGCATGAGTCCTATGGAAGCCGATCCAGGCGCGATCCGCTTTGCCTTGGCGACGCCCTCTTTCCTGCGGCTTCGCGAGGGCGATGTCACCGTGACGGTCCGCTACGACACGGGTGACCCGGAGACGAGTTTTCTGGAGCAATACAAGCCGATCATCACGGACGAGACGGCGTCCGCGCCCGGCCTGCCCGCGCATGCCGGCGGCGCCCGTCTTGTCGTTGTCCGGTTCGACCGGGCCGACAGCGAGGCGTTCCGCGCCATGCAGGCGCGCGTAAAGGCCTACAAGGCCGCTGGTGGGGAGGGGAAGGGATCGCTGACGGTTGGCGCAACCGGTTGCCGAACCGCGCCGGTTCCGGCCGGTCCGATCCGTATGTCGGCGTGGCTCCGGGCCGAAGCCGACGAACCCTATTTCGCGCTGATGCGTGATGTCGATATGCGCAGAACGCTTGAGAAGGCCGGTGCCGATGCCGGCCTGATACCGCAGTGCTGATGCTGCGGCGACCTTAAGTGTGGGGGCGGCGCGAACGCCGTCCCCCTGCATCCGGGTTCAGCCGTTGGACAGCGGCAGCGCGCACGCCTTGAGACAGTCGCCGACGGGCGTTCCCATGAAATGCCGCCCGCTGCCATGGATGGCGACGAACTCGAGGTCGCCCGCTGGTTCTGGTCAGGCGAGGGTTAGCTGCATCATGCCGAGCGCGACGAGACAGATCGCGAAGAAGAGGCCGGCCGTGATGACGCCGGTCTCCGACGCCGCCCGCATCCGGTTCTCGCGCCGAACATGCCAGGCCGATTTTCCGGCCGGGTAGGGAATGCGCGGATCGTTGTCATTGCGGGGGTCGAATATGTCGGTCATCGCGGCGTTCCTCTTTCGAATGGAATCCGCGATACAAACGTCTCACCTAGGGGAAGGTTCCCCGCAAGGCGCGCGCCGCACCCTTTCTTTCGGGATCAAACGGTCTTCAGGCCGCGCACATGCGAAACGAGCGCGGCTGTCGATGCATCGCGTTCCGCAAGACCTTCTCCGGTTTCGACGACCGGCAACAGCGCCGTGGCGAGTTCCTTGCCCAGTTCCACGCCCCACTGGTCGAAGGCGTTGATGCCGTAAAGCTGCGCCTCGACGAAGACCCGATGCTCGTAGAGTGCGATGATGCGGCCGAGCGCAAAGGGGTCGAGCGTGTCGTAGGCGATCGTGATCGAGGGACGGTTGCCCGTAAAGACGCGATGCGGCGCGAGTTCCGCCGCTTTCGCCTCGTCCACGCCCTTGTCGAGAAGCTGAGCCTTGGCCTCCTCGAACGTCCGGCCCTTCATCAGCGCCTCGGACTGGGCGAAACAGTTGGCGAGCAGCAGATCGTGATGCTGGCGCAGCCCCGGTTCGTGGCCATTGGCGGCGACGAGGAATTCCACCGGCACGATATCGGTTCCCTGGTGGAGAAGCTGGAAGAAGGCGTGCTGTCCGTTTGTGCCCGGTTCGCCCCAGACGATCGGCCCGGAAACGCCATCGACCGGATCGCCCGACAGGGTCACGCCCTTGCCGTTCGATTCCATGTCGAGTTGCTGCAGATAGGCGGGCAGGCGCGCCAGTCGTTGGTCGTAGGGAATGACCGCACGGGACGGATAGCCGGAAATCGCCCTGTGCCAGTACCCGACGAGGCCGAGCATCATCGGCAGGTTCTCGCGCATCGGGGCGGATCGGAAATGATTGTCGATCGCATGCGCGCCGTCGAGAAGCCGGCCGAAATTCTCCGGACCGACCGCCAGCATGATCGGCAGGCCGATGGCGCTCCATAGCGAATAGCGCCCGCCCACCCAGTCCCAGAAACCGAAGGTTCGCTCGGCGGAGATGCCGAAGGCGTCCACCTTGTCGAGCGCCGTGGAAACGGCGCAGAAATGCGCGCCGACGGCCTCTTCACCGCAGGCATTGACCAGCCATGCGCGCGCCGTCGCGGCGTTTGTCATGGTTTCGATGGTGGTGAAGGTCTTCGAGGCGACGACGAACAGCGTGCGCACCGGATCGAGCCCGGCCAGCGTGTCGGCCATATGCGCGCCATCGACATTGGAGACGAAGTGACAGCGCGGCCCGTCATGGTACGGGGAGAGCGCCAGCACGGTCATGGCCGGCCCGAGGTCCGAGCCGCCGATACCGATATTCACGATGTCGGTGAACGGGGCGCCGGAGGCTCCCTTGATCGTGCCGGCGCGCACGCCATGGCAGAAATCGGCCATCGCCGCGAGCACCGCGTTGACGTCGGGCATCACGTCCTCGCCGTCGACCGTCACCGGCGTGTTGGAGCGGTTGCGCAGGGCCGTGTGCAGCACGGCGCGGTCTTCGGTTGTGTTGATCTTCTCACCGGCGAACATCGCGTCGCGCCGGCCTTCGACGTCGCAGGCCTGCGCGAGGTCTTCGAGCAGCGAGAGTGTCGTCTCGTCGACACGGCATTTCGACCAGTCGAGCAGCATGTCGTCCAGCCGCGCGCTGTGGCGCGCAAACCGGTTGCCGTCACCCGCGAAGGCCGCGCGCATGTCGGTCGGCGCGCCGCTCTCGAAATGGCGCTTCAGGGCGTCTATGGCGGCTGACTTTGTCGGCATGGCATTTCTCCGGTTTGGGCCGCCGCATGGCGGCCACAGGCTTTAAAGAACTTGGCCGTCGCGAATGCAAGATGCGGGGCGCGATGCCTGTGGTCGGGCCCTGCTTCGGCGTGCATGCCGCCCGAGGTCCCGGGATGCGCATACGGTCACGTTCACAATCGGGTGATGAGCTCGGGTCAGATGACCATCGCGATTGAACCGGCCCGCGCCGACGCTACGTCTAACCCATTGTAACCGATCAACCGGAGGATATCGCCAATGAAACCGACACTGACCCGACGCCGCTTCGTAGCGACCGCTGCGGCCACCGCCGGCGCGGTAACCTTCCTGCCCTATGCGGCCCGCGCCCAGATGGGCGAAGGCGACATGTTCGCGACCGGTGGCGGCGACATCGCCGTGCATCCCGTTTCCCATGCGTCCTTCGTGATGAACACGCCGGCCGGCGTCATCTATTCCGATCCGGTCGGGGAAGCCTCCTCCTATGCCGATTTCGACGCCCCCGACCTGATCCTCGTGACGCATGAGCATGGCGATCACTACAATGCGGACACGCTGGCGGCGCTTGTCGGCGACAGCACGATGCTGATCACCAATCCCGCAGTGTACGAGATGCTGCCGGAAGAGCTGAAGGCGAAGGCCACCGCGATCGGCAACGGCGAATCGAGCGCGTTCAACGGCGTCGCCATCGACGCGATCCCCGCCTACAACACCACCGAAGGCCGGACGAACTTCCACCCGCAAGGCCGCGACAACGGCTACGTCCTGAGTTTCGACGGCTTCCGCGTCTACATTTCCGGCGATACCGAGGACATTCCGGAAATGCGCGCGCTGGAAAACATAGACCTCGCCTTCCTCTGCATGAACCTGCCCTTCACGATGGATGTCGAGCAGGCTGCCTCGGCTGTGACGGAATTCAAGCCGAAATACGTCTATCCCTACCACTATCGCGGCCGCGACGGCGGCACGCAGGATCCGTCCGAATTCGCCGCGTTGGTCGGCGAAGCTGTCGCGGTGAAGATGGGCGACTGGTACGCCTGAACCGGAAAAATAATTGTCTTGCGAAAAGCCCCGGATTTCCGGGGTTTTTCTTGTTGGCGAGGTGATGACTTCCGTTTTGTCTTTTTTTCGCCCCCGTTTTTTCATCCAATATGCATCTCGGTCCTGTAGGGGGAGAGGGGCAGGTCGCAGGGGCCGGGGCAAAGGAGGATGACATGGAAACTACCGATCGGATGCATCCGCAAACCGGTGGCTTCGACGCCCGCGAGGGTATCAAGGCGCTGGAAAATCTTCGCCGCACGGCCTGGAAGGCGCTTCTGGACCTCGGCCTGACGGACGACGAGATCGTCGCCTATTTCGAAACCGATCCCGACATGGGCACGCCGGCGGACATGCCGGACGGTCGCGCCCTGCAGTAGGATAACAGCTTTCTATCCGTGAGCTCCGCCGGGCGTGGCAGTCTTGAACGACCGCGCCCGACGATCTAGATACTGCCCAGCTTCAATCGAACAGGATGTGTGCCGACATGGATTTCAACCCGAACGCAATGCCGCCTTGCCTTGCCCACGGGGAATTCCAGCTTCATGTCCGCCACAATCACACTTTCCAGCATTTCATGGTCCGCGCCTGACGGGACGTCCGTCCTTTCGGGCCTCGGTCTTTCTTTCGGTCCGGTCCGCACCGGCCTTGTCGGCCGCAACGGAACGGGCAAGTCGACCCTTCTGAACATCGTCGCCGGTAATCTGCCGCCGAGCGCGGGATCGGTTACCGTCGGCGGATCCGTCGCTCTGTTGTGCCAGGCGGTGACCGCGCCTGCCGGCGAGACGGTTGCAGGCCTCTTCGGCGTGCGCGAGGCGCTTGCGCTCCTGCAGCGCGCCGAACGCGGCGAGGCGACCGCCGATGACCTGGCCGATGCCGACTGGACGCTCGAAGCCCGCATGGAAGCGGCGCTTGCTCGCCTGGGCCTCGATGTCTCTCCCGATACGCCGCTTGCCACCCTGTCCGGCGGCCAGCAGACCCGCGCCCGTCTGGCGGCGCTTGTCTTCGCCGAACCAGACTTCCTGCTGCTCGACGAGCCGACCAACAATCTCGACCGCGAGGGCAGGGAGGCGGTTGCTTCGCTTCTGGCCACGTGGCGCGCGGGTGCGATCGTGGTCAGCCATGACCGCGAATTGCTGGGAATGATGGATGCGATCGTCGAACTCACTTCTTTGGGCGCCACCGCCTATGGCGGCAACTGGAGCCATTATACGGAGCGCAAAGCGCTCGAACTTGCCGCCGCGCATCACGATCTCGATGTTGCGGAAAAGCAGGAGGCCGATATCCAGCGCCGGAGCCGGCAGGCCGCCGAGCGCCAGGCGCGACGCGATTCCGCCGGCCGGCGCAAGAAAGCGGAAGGTGGCGTGCCGCGCATCCTGCTCGGCAAGATGAAGGACACCAGCGAAGCGACGGGAGGCGCCAAGGCGCGGCTTGCCGAACGGCGTCAGGGCGAGGCGGCGGAACAGGCCGCCGCGGCGCGCGAGCGCGTGGAGGTACTCGATCCGCTGACCGTTTCCCTTCCCCCGACCGGCCTGCCGGCGGGCCGCACGGTGTTGGCGATGGAGGGTGTGACGGGCGGATATGATCCGGCGTCGCCCGTAATCCGCGACCTTGATTTCGTTCTCACCGGACCCGAGCGTGTCTCCGTGACCGGGCCAAACGGCTCCGGCAAGACGACCCTGCTTGCGCTGGCGACGGGCAGGCTCGCGCCGTTCGCCGGTATGGTGCGCGTCGCAGGCGATATCGCCTTTCTCGACCAGCAGATCACGATTCTCGACCCGTCACTCTCGATCCTCGAGAATTTCCGGCGCCTTCACCCGGACGCGACCGACAATGCCTGCCGCGCCGCGCTGGCGCGCTTCATGTTCCGTGCCGATGCGGCGCTCAGGCCGGTCGCCTCGCTAAGCGGCGGACAGATGCTGCGCGCCGGGCTCGCCTGCGTCTTCGGCGGCCCGAAACCGCCGGATCTTCTGGTCCTCGACGAACCGACAAACCATCTCGACATCGCGTCGATCGAAACCGTCGAGGCGGGCCTGCGCGCCTATGACGGCGCGCTGCTCGTCGTTAGCCATGACGAGACGTTTCTGGAGACTATCGGCGTGACCCGCCGGGTCGAACTGCCGGCGGGATAGGGTCAGCGCAATTCGCGGCGGAGGATCTTGCCGACATTGGTCTTCGGCAACTCGTCGCGGAACTCGATGAATTTCGGCCGCTTGTAGCCGGTCAGGTTGGCCTCGCAGTGCTTCTTGACGACAGCCTCGGTGACGCTGTCGTCCTTGCGCACGACGAAAAGCTTGACCACCTCGCCGGACTTCTCGTCCGGAACGCCGATGGCGGCCGCCTCGATGATGCCCGGATGCGAAGCGGCGACTTCCTCGACCTCGTTGGGATAGACGTTGAAGCCCGAGACCAGGATCATGTCCTTCTTGCGGTCGACGATCTTGGTGCGGCCGGTCTCGTCCATGAACCCCATGTCGCCCGAGCGGAAATAGCCGTCGGCGGTCATGACATTTTCGGTCTCGTCGGGCCGGTTCCAGTAGCCTGCCATGACCTGCGGCCCGCGAATGCAGATCTCGCCAACCTCGCCGAGCGGGACATCATGACCTTCCTCGTCGCGGATGGCGATGTCGGTGGAGGGCAGCGGCAGGCCGATCGTGCCCGTGAACTCCGGCGCGTCGAAGGGATTGGCGGTTGCGACCGGCGATGTCTCTGACAGGCCGTAACCCTCGTAGATGACCGTGCCCGTCACCTCGCGCCAGCGTTCGGCAACCGGCTTCTGCACGGCCATGCCGCCGCCCATGACGAGTCGGACCGACGAGAAATCGAGCTTGCGGAAATCCTCGTTGTTGAGCAACGCGTTGAACAGCGTGTTGAGGCCCGCGAAGAAGTTCCACTCGTATTTTCCGAGTTCCTTGACGAAGCCTGGAATGTCGCGCGGGTTGGGGATCAGCACGTTGTGTCCGCCCTGGTCCATGCCGCAGATCGCATTCACCGTCAGTGCGAAGATATGATAGAGCGGCAAGGCGCACATATAGGTGACGGTTTCCGGCTTGCCGCGCGCCGCATAGGCGACCTCGACCCAGTGGTCGTTTTGGCGGACATTGGCCAGCACATTGCCATGGGTCAGCGTCGCGCCCTTGGAAACCCCGGTGGTCCCGCCGGTATATTGCAGGAACGCCACGTCATCGCGTCCGATCTCGACGGGCTTCAGCGTCTTGCCGCGACCGGCGGCAAGGATCGCCTTGAACCCCGCATGGCCGGGGATCGACCATGCCGGCACCATTTTCTTGACCTTGCGGACCACGAAATTGACGATGTGGCCCTTCAGGCCCATCAGGTCGCCCATGGAGGTGACGACGACGTGCTTCACGTCGGTCTTCGCGATGACCTGCTGCAGCGTGTGGGCGAAATTCTCGAGGATGACGATGGCCTTGGCACCCGAATCCTTGAGCTGGTGTTCCAGTTCTCGCGGCGTGTAGAGCGGATTGACGTTGACGACCGTCATGCCTGCGCGCAGCACACCGTAAAGCGCAACCGGATATTGCAGGATGTTCGGCATCATCAGCGCGACCCGGTCGCCCTTTTCGAGTCCGAGCGATTGCAAATAGGCCCCGAACGCCTGCGATGCGGCGTCCAGTTCCGCATAGGTCATGGACTTGTCCATGCAGGTGAAGGCGCGCTTGTCGGCATATTTCCGGGTGCAGATCGCGGCCATTTCGGCCAGCGACTCGTAGCCCAGTTCGCCCATGTCGGCGGGAACGCCTTCGGGATAGCTTTTCAGCCAGGGTTTCTGTGCATAGGCGGATGCGACCTGCGATGCGTCAGCCATTTCTTTCCTCCCGTGCGTGCCGATGTCGCTGCGGCGGTTCCTCCCGAAACGCGACTGTCGCCCGCATATGTGACCATATCACGGTGACATATTTCGCGTGAGCGGGCGATGCAAGTATTTTTACGTAAACGTAAACGTCATTTCGCGTCGATTATCAGTGTTGTCGAGGCTATTCCGTCGGGTCTTGGCCCAGTCGCATGACGTCGTTCAGTGCATCGTCCAGTCTGTCCGACGGCGCCGCATGCCGCTCGGATGCTTCGAGTGCGGCCCAGAACAGCCGGTTTCGCCATGCCGGATCGCCACCGTGGCGCAGGAAGGCGGCGGCCGCATTCGCGGACGTGGTGACGCCGGCATCGCTGTTCGCCCACATCGCGTGCAGGATGCACCGGCCAGCCGCCTCTGTCGGCGCGATCTCCCTCCTGTCGAGCGCGTCGCTCAGGCGCAGGAGGAAATTGTGCCGCCAGACCAGGTCGTTCCACCATGTTGCGGCGCCGGTCGGCACGACCGGTTCGGCATCGCGGGAACCGAGCAGCGCGATCAACCGGTCCGCATCCGCCAGGGTCGGCCGGTCCGAAACAGGCGCGTCTGGCGCACCGAATGGACCGCTCGACCAGAAGCCGGCAGCAACGGCGAACCGGTCCTCGCGCGAAACGGCGTAATAGGGCGCACGGTCCACGAGACCGTAGAGCGCGAACCGTATCTCGGGCGCATTCCAGGGAATGCCGTGGCTTTCGAAATCCACGCCGAAGCGCGCCCCGGCGCTACGCGCCGCCTCTTCCAGCGCGGCACAGGAGAGGGGCAGGTCGCGATCGGCGATCGCCACAAGTCCTGCTTTCGCCGCTGCCGTGACCGGCCTCTCGTCGTTCTCTTCGAGGGCGTTGACGATCAGGCCTCCGATCGCTTCATCCGCGAGACGATGGAACTGATGGGGCCTTTTCGAAATGGATCGCATCAGCAGGGTCGACCAAAAGGTGTCATGCCGCCGTGTTTCGAGGGCTGCGAGCATGTCGGGAAACAGCTCCCGCCATGCATCGCAATCGTCGAAAGTCGCGATAGCCGCGTCGATATCGCCGGATTGCCAGTCGCCGGCCGCCACCGTGTCGAACGTTTCGAATGCTGCATTCAACGCGCGCCGGTCCTGGTCGCCGAGGTTCTCCTCCACTGCCTCGTCGATGGCGGCGATGCGTGACGCGAAATCGGCGCGGCCCGCCTTTGTCATGCGTTCGGTGAGGGGCTGCGTCAGGTCGGTCCAGCAATTGGCCGCGCGGTCGGGTGCATCGGCGATCAGCATTTCCATGCGAGACAGATAGGCTTCGACGACCGAAACAGGGGCGTGATAGGCGAGCTGATCGAGCGTTTCGCCCACGGCATGCGGATGCAGGTCGATGTCGGGATGGAACAGCATCTCCATCATGGCCTGCAGCGCCGGGATGCGGGGTGTCATCGTGCCCCGGTCACAAATCCACCAGAAGAGCTCCGGATCGCGGTTCGCGTCGATCAGCCGGGCGATGTTGTCCGGATCGGCTCCGCTTTCCGGCATGCGCGCAATCCGCATCGCGATGTCGGAGTATTGGCCTTCGCCGGATGATGCCATGATCGCCCAAGCCCCGGATGCGCCGCCCGATCAGAAGCCGCCATGCTCCTCGATCCACGCCTTCTCGGCGGGGGAGGTCGGCCGGCCGAGAACCGCGTTTCGGTGCGGGAACTGGCCGAAGGCGAGGATCGGATCGCGGTGCAGCCGCGCGTATTTCAGGTTATTTTCCTTGCCGAGCGCCTCGAACAGCGCGACCGACTTGTTCTGGTCGGCCAGTGTCTCCGAATGCATGAACGGCATGTAGAGGAACTGCTTCTCGTTGTCGTTCATATCCGTGTCGAAGCCGGCCTCCAGCGCGGCATTGGAGAGCGCACGCGCCTTGGCGTCGCCCGCAAAGCTTTTCGGCGATCCGCGGAACATGTTGCGGGCGAACTGGTCGAGCACGATGATCGCCGCAAGGGCGCTGTCGCGCGATGCGGCCAGCACGGCGTTGTCGGTGCCGGCAATGGTTTCGTGCAGCGCGCCGAACCGCTCGACGATTGTCGCGTCGACATCGTCGTCCTTCTTGTACCACTGCTCCGGCGTCAGCTCCGAGAACCAGAAGCCGAGCACGTCCTTGTCCCAATCCTGTTTCAGCATGGTCATTTCTCCTGTTCGGTCCAGGCGCGGATCAGATGCGTGGCGATCGCGCCGGGGGGCGGGACTCTCAGGCCCTGCGGGTGGGTGTTATCGAGCATGCTGCGCACATCCGCGCGGCTGAACCAGCGGCAGTCTTCCAGTTCGTCGTCGATCCTGATCTCTTCCGTTTCGGCGACGGCGTGGCACCCGATCATCAGCGTGTGCGGGAAGGGCCAGGGCTGGCTTGCGTAATAGGCGACCTTGCCCAGACGGATGCCGCTTTCTTCCTCCGTCTCGCGGCGCACCGCGTTTTCGATCGTTTCGCCCGGCTCCACGAAACCGGCGAGGCAGGAATACATGCCTTCGCCGAAATGCGGACTGCGCCCGAGCAGGCATTTCTCATTGTCGGGCGTGACGGCGAGCATGATAACCACCGGGTCGGTGCGCGGGAAATGCATCGCCTCGCAGTTCGGACAGATGCGCTTGTAGCCGCCATCGGTGATCTCGCTTGCATGGCCGCAGCGAGAGCAGAAGCGATGTGTTCGGTTCCACGAAACCAGCGCGGCGGCCTGCGCGATGGCGCCAAGCCGGTGTGGCGGCACGAGGCCTTGCGTGTAGACCGAGCGCAGGTCGATCGCCTTGAGGTAATTCGGCAGATCATCCGTCTCGACATCGGAGTGCGCGGCGAGGACCGGCGTTTCGTCTTCCTCGAAACCGAGCAGGATCGCTTCCTCGAAATCCACCTCCAGATCGATGACCTCGCTCGGCGCGAAGAGCGGGTCGAAAATCTCCTCGTCATGCTTGAGAAGCACGCGCCCCTCGGCAAGCAGGTAGAGATGCGCGCGACCGTCCCTGAGCGCGTCACGCGCGCTGTCGGCATTGCGCTTCTCCGAGCGGCGTTCCAGCCGGTTGCCGGCAAAACCTGTTTCGCTCGACGCATCGGGATGGGGCGCATCGGCCAGTCGAATTGTCATCATTATCCTCGCTTGGGCGCTCCGGTTCGCAAGGCCCGGCGCGTCAGGGCGTTATGCCGCAACGCAGCCTCGGGGGCAAAGCATCCTCGGTCAGAAATCGGCCATGAAGTTCTTGATGAAATCGTGTGCCGCCTGCTGGTCATACGGCTCAGCCTCACCGGCTCCCCAGACGGGATTGGGCCAGGCCGCATCGTCCTTGAAACGGGCGATCACGTGCATGTGCAGTTGCGAAACCTGATTGCCGAGCGCGGCGACATTGATCTTGTCGCAGCCCGTCGCGGCTTTCAGGCGATCGGATACGCTTACCGTCTCGAAGGTGAGCATCGTCTGGTCGAGGGGCGACAAGTTGTGGACCTCGCTGATGCCGCCGCGCTGCGGCACCAGGATCAGCCAGGGAAAGCGGCTGTCATCCATCAACAACAACCGGCAAAGGCCGATATTGGCGACGAAATACGTGTCCTTTTCGAGCTTCGGATCGAGCGAAAATTCTTCCATGTGCCCACAATAGCAGTTTTTTCCGTGCGCGCGACTTGCTTTTGGCGCGCCGAAATACGATATCGCGGGTGGGAGGTTGGTGGTGGACGAGCCACTCGCCAACCGGGTCAGGTCCGGAAGGAAGCAGCCCTAACGAGCCATGGCACGGGTCACCGTGCCAGCCTCCCACCTCTTTCCCTTTTATTTTTCTTTTTGCGGGTGCCGACCGCGCCGGTACTCGGCGGCACTATCGCAGATTCCCGGTATTGATCCCGTTGCCCGGAGGTTCGTATCTCGCGGTGTCCGTTGCCGACACAAATGCGTGTCGAGACAAACGGCTATGCCTGTGCATTGAATGAATCTGTCGATCTCCAAGAGAGGGGCCAGCATTAAGTGCAGTGCAATTGGGTTTCGGTTTTGCATCGAAACCTAATTTTTTGAATATCGTCCAACCTTGTCTGATGTCACTTCATCGCATGGCCGAAAATCCAAACCCGTTAGTTCAGTCCGAATTGCAATCGCAGAGCGTAGCCGGTTACGGAGAATACCATGGAAATGAGCGAATTCAGATCGAAATCCCGAACGTTGTTGTCGAAGTCGAATTTACGTGTTCCGGGAGCTTTGCCGTTGATCGAAGACTTCTCACCGCGTCGAGTGACAGAGGTATTGGACCGTATTGTTTGCTTGAATGCTGTGGCTGCAGTCGCCCATGGTTTCGACAGATACAAGGCGTCCGCATGGCTTTCGCAAGAGGGTGTGCTGGAGAGGACGACTGCTGGCGAGCGATCCTTCCTCGACAAAGGTGTAGGCAATATTGACGGGTTTCAGGTTCAAGTTGAAGGAATGTGGGCTCTAACCTGGCTTATTGGCATTGTTGCGAAGTTGGACTTCTGGCGAAGTTGCGACCCGCACTTCGTGACGATGCTTCCAGACATCAAAACAGGTGAAGCTAGTTCCAATTTTCGCGGTCTTGCTCAAGTTCGGAGCAAGACCGAAATCGGATTGGAATTGGATCTTGCCTATTGCCTGCATTGGATCCTTAGGGACGCTGAAACGAAGGGTGAAAGCCCGCCCGACGGCAACAAATCATACGTTGTGGTCGAACGCCGAAGATCACTTGAATGGGCGGTCGGGGACGCGAACTGGGACGAAGTCTCGCTCGATACCTAAAAAGGGTCGCCGAAATACGATATCGCGGGTGGGAGGTTGGTGGTGGACGAGCCACTCGCCAACCGGGTCAGGTCCGGAAGGAAGCAGCCCTGACGAGCTCCGGCACGGGTCACCGTGCCAGCGTCCCACCTTTTCCCTTTTGGGTTCCTATAGTGACCACCAGCGGCACCGAACTTCGGTTCTCTCTGGATAAACCCCTATGCCTATGAGCTGAGGATTCAGCTCAACACAAACCCGCAGGAACCAGTGCCGCTCCTGCAAGCTTCACCAAGCGCGCTACGCAAAAAACTATGTACGGAGATAGGACAGTGCGGCTCTAAAAATGCTCACAAATCGCTCGATCTCCAGGAAAGGGGGGCCTTTGGCATCTGCAATGCGGTCTACTTCAGAACTTGGATCAAATCCTAACTCGTTGAATATCGAATGCCCGAGCAAGCAGTGGCTCGTTCAACATCTCGGGGAAGAGCTCTTAAAGTAGGGAAATCTGAAGCCGGCGCTTAACTTGCCACCATATTTAACTTTGACGCTCGCCGTAAAAAGGACCCTGTGGCCAATGGTGTCCATGAAAAAGCCGGAGGAATCCACAATCCCGTTATCGAAATCAACGCTGACGTCCCTCAGATCCAGAGACTCCAATATGGAAAAAAGCGCACCCCGCATTCTCGGGATATTGTTGAAATGCTCATACTCCCTATAGCCTGAGGGTAGGCGACGATATCCTGAATCCCGAATCCAAGTTTGCGCTGCGTGCTTGAGATGGCCAAACGTCGCTGTCTTCGTTGGATCTGGTGAAATCCCGCACTCTATCACTTGTCGCCGATGCGTAATTGAATCAGCTAAGAAATCTGCTTCATAGCCAGGGATCTGGGCCCACGGCTTTTCGACGATTGAGCGAGGAGAGTAATAATCCAATCCTTGAAACGCACCTGAGCGATGATCGAAATCGCCATAAACTGTGCTGAGTATGGAGCCCAGTTGAGCTTCCATTTCAGGAGTTGGGTATTGCGGCCCGTGCTTCCATTCCATCTGCACCGATCCTTCCGAACGATACAGCATGTAGACGTATCACGCTCGAGAACGGCATCAAAGGCGACCGGTACAATTCGCACCGCGACGACTTTATACCGCGACTACGTCGACCGGGCGGATCTGACGCTTTCGCTCCGGCATGAATCGCTTTAGACAGGACCTATGAGCGAAACCCCCGCATCGCAGGCCCCCTATCGCGTTCTCGCGCGCAAGTATCGCCCGCGCGATTTCTCCGACCTGATCGGCCAGGAGCCGATGGTGCGCACGCTCAAGAACGCGTTTGCCGCCAATCGTATCGCGCAGGCCTGGATGCTGACGGGCGTGCGCGGTGTCGGCAAGACGACGACGGCGCGCATTCTCGCCCGCGCGCTCAATTACGAGACCGACAGCGTCCACGAGCCGCGCATCGATCTGCCCGAAATGGGAGAGCATTGCGCCGCGATCATGGAAGGCCGCCATGTCGATGTCATCGAGATGGACGCCGCCTCCCATACGGGCATCGACGATATCCGCGAGATCATCGAGCAGGTGCGTTACCGCCCGGTCTCGGCGCGCTACAAGGTCTACATCATCGATGAGGTTCACATGCTCTCCACGCAGGCCTTCAACGGCCTGCTGAAGACGCTCGAGGAGCCGCCGGAGCATGTGAAGTTCATCTTCGCGACGACAGAGATCCGCAAAGTGCCGATCACGGTCCTGTCGCGCTGCCAGCGTTTCGACCTGCGCCGCATCGACACCGCCGAACTGGCGGCGCATCTGCGCAAGATTTCCGATCTCGAATCGGTGGAGGCCGATGAGCAGGCGCTGGCCATGATCGCGCGCGCCGCCGAAGGCTCGGTGCGCGATTCGCTGTCGATCCTCGACCAGGCCATCGCCCACGGCTCCGGCAGGGTCGATGCCGAGGCGGTGCGCTCCATGCTGGGCCTTGCCGACCGCGCCCGCGTGATCGATCTCTTCGAGCACCTGATGGCCGGCCGCATCGCCGCCGCGCTCGACGAATTTCGCGCCCAGTACGATGTCGGCGCCGACCCGGCGGTGGTGCTCACCGATCTTGCCGATTTCACCCATCTCGTGACGCGGTTGCGTTTCGTGCCCGAGGCGGTCGGCAACGACCCGTCCCTGACACCCGACGAGAAGACCCGCGGTATCGCCTTCGCGAAACAGTTGCCGGTCAAGGTGCTGTCGCGCGCCTGGCAGATGCTGCTGAAGGGCATCCCGGAGGCCGAACTCTCCTCGCGCCCGGTCGCTGCCGCCGAGATGGTGCTGATCCGCCTCGCCCATGCCGCGACGCTGCCGACGCTCGACGAAGCGCTCAAGGCACTGGACGACGCTCCTTCCGGCGAACCAACACGCCCGGCGCTTTCGTCCGGTTCCGCCGCACCCTCCGGCAATGGAAATGGCGCGAGCGCGGTCTCGCAGGCCGCCGCGCCGGCATCCGCCGAAAACCCTTCGCCCGCCCCGACCGCGCGCGCGGGTGGCGGCGGAGCGCAGGCGATGCGGCTGGTGTCGTCCGAGCCGGAACCCGTTCGCCAGGAAGCGCCGCCGCCCGAGCCCGAGCCGGCAATACCGTCGGTTCCCGTCTATTCCATGCAGGACCTCGCGGACCTTGCCGACCGGCATCGCGACCCGCTGATGAAGGTCAATATCCGCAAATGCATGCGCCCGGTTTCCATCGAGCCCGGCAAATTGTCCGTCAGCCTGACGGAGGATGCGCCGCGCACCTTGCTGGGCGACCTCTCTAAACGGCTGCAGGACTGGACCGGCGTTCGCTGGATCGTGTCGCTTTCGCGCGAGCCGGGCGGCGAGACCCTGGACGAAATCGAGACCGAGCGTCGCGAGTCCGCCGTTGCCGATGCCAGCCGCGATCCGGAGGTCGCCGCCATCCTCGCGGCCTTTCCCGGCGCGAAAATCATCGATGTGCGCCTTGCCGAGACCCCGACCGAAGACGATATGCTGGAACAGGCGCCCGACGATCAGGAGATCCCGCTGGATCCTGACGAGGCCGACGATTTGTAGGAGCTACACGCATGCGCGACATTATGGGCCTGATGAGCAAGGCCAAGGAAATGCAGGAAAAGATGCAGGCCATGCAGGCCGAAATGGAGACCATGACCTGCGACGGCACGGCCGGCGGCGGCATGGTCACCGTCACGCTGACCGGCAAGGGCGCCATGCAGGCGCTCAAGATCGACCCGTCCATGTTCAAGGAGGACGATGTCGAAATCCTGGAGGATCTGATCCTTGCTGCCCATAACGACGCCAAGGCGAAGATCGAGGCGATGGTCGCCGAGAAGACCCAGGAAATGACCGCCGGCCTGCCGATCCCGCCGGGGATGAAGCTGCCGTTCTAGGCCGGCTTCACCGGCCAGCTGCGGCAACTCCTTGTAGGCCGTCTTGCAGCATACGCGGAACCTTATGCTGTGCTCTCCCGTTGGATACGCATCCAGAAGGATCGGGAGAAATCAAATGAATGGTATTATCTATCTCGTCGGCCTCGTCGTGGTCGTCATGTTCATCCTGTCGCTTCTTGGCCTGCGGTGAATTCCATGGCCGAGAAACCTGCCAGTAAAACGACAAGCAAAACAACCGCATCGGCGAAGTCCCGTGCCGCGCGTCCGGCCAAGGCCGACGTTGAGGCCGCGGTTGTCGGCGCCACGCCGGCAACGCCCGCCCCATCGTCCTACCTTGAGTGGGGTTCGGTCTTCGGGGGCGCGGCGGTGGCGCTCGCGATCAGCCTTCTGCTGACCCAATTCGGCGCGGGAATCGGTCTGTCAGCGGCCGAAAGCGCGACGCTGGAAGGCGGCGGCGCCTCATGGAACGTGATGGTGGCCGGGCTTTGGGTCGTTCTCGTCGCCATGGCGAGCGCGTCGGCGGGCGGCTATCTTGCCGGTCGCATGCGCATGCGTGCTTACGACGCGACCGAAGACGAAGTCGAATTTCGCGACGGTGCGCACGGTCTCGCTGTATGGGCCGTCTCGGGCATTTTCGCGATGCTCGCCGTCTCGGTCATGACGGCACTCGCCGGTCTTGGTGTGGCTGCCGATGCGAATGCGGTGGCATCCGAACCGACCGCCGAAATGTTGAGCAATGCCGCAACAGCCGGCGTGGTCTTCAACTTCGCATCCGCGGCCGGCGCCGCGCTGGCTGCCGCTGGGGCATGGTTTGCCGCGACGACAGGCGGCGAGCACCGCGATGAGGGCACCGCCATCCACGGCGTTGTTCCGCCGTTCCTGCGGGAGCGATTCAAGCGGGCGTGACCCTTTTTTCGATGATTGATGAAAACGCCCCGGTCCTTCGTTTGGCCGGGGCTTTTTCTTGACGGTTCAGGCATCGGCGCGTCTCCATCGCCGGACCAGCCTGCCATCGACCAGCGCCAGCCCGAGGCCGATCAGCGCCATGCCGGCGATGTGGCGCGGTTCGAGCGTTTCGCCAAGGAACAGGATACCGAGCAGGATCGCGCTCGGCGGGATCAGGAAGGTGACGAGCGAGATGTTCGTCGCGCCGGCCCCGGCGAGTATCCGGAAAAACAGGATATAGGCCAGCGCCGTGGAGACGGTCGCGAGACCGATCAGCGCGAGCAGTGTGTCCGCGCCCGGCAGCGCCAAAGTCCATGGCCTGTCGGCCAGCAGCATCAGCGGCAGGATCGTCAGGCTCGACATGGTCAACTGCCCCGTCGCCACGCTGAGCGGCGGGACGCCGAGAACGCGGAACCGGCGGCCAAACACCCCGGCACAACCATAGGAAAGCGCCGCGCCGAGACAGGCGACATAGGCCGCGACCGGCGCGCCGCCGACCGATAGGTCGGGTCCGGCCAGCATCGCCGCCACGCCGGCAAATCCGGCGATGACGCCAGCGCCGCGCAGCGGCGTCAGTTTTTCCTCGGCGGTAAAGCCATGTGCCACCAGCACGGTGAAGAGCGGGGTGGTGGCGTTGAGGATCGAGGCGACGCCGGACGCGATCTGGCCCTGGCCCCAGACAATCAGCGTGAACGGGATCGCGTTGTTGAGGATACCCATCCCGGCAAAGGCGAGCCACACCTCCCGGCCGCCAGGCAACCGCCGTCCGGTCGCGGCGAGCACGACATGGAGCGTGGCCGCCGCCAGGGCGACGCGCGCGAAAACGATGGTCAGCGGCGGCAGTTCCTTCACCGCGACGCCATTGAAGAAGAACGATCCGCCCCACAGCAAGGACAGGGCGATGAGCATTGCCCATTCGACGGGGGACATGGTTGTGCGAACGGGTGGCATGGCTGGCTCCGGTGGGACGGGGCGGACCCTGCCTCCGGCCGGGTTCGTTCGCCACCCGATTCTTGCAGCATCGCCTAGTCGAGCGGGCGTTCCATATCGACGCTCGCAAAGGTCACGTCGCCGAACGGGATATCGACAAGGCCGGTCTTGCGGAAACCGAGCTTGGAATAGAAGGCCTCCGCCTGAAGGCTCGACAGGCATTCGAAACGTTGCAGCCCGGCTGACCGCGCCGTTTCGAAGACTCGGCGCAAGATCAGGCTCGCGACGCCCTTGCGCAAATGATCGGGATGAACGGCGACATGCCGGATGTGACCGGTGCCTGGAATGCTCGGGCGGTTGCCCGGAGCGGCCGTGCTCCAGCCGCCGCAACCGATCAGTTTCTCATTTTCCTCGACGACAAAATAGGTGCCGCTTTCGAGCAAGCGCGGATTGGCGACGCTTATGAGCGGGAGCGCCTGAGCCAGCACCTCCGGGGCATACCAGCCGGCGTAGAGCGTGGCGTAAGACTGTGCGATCAGGGCTGACAGCCGGTCCAGATCGTCCGGCCGCGCCGTGCGCAGCAGCAGGGGAGATTGGGTCATCGTAAATCTTCGCCGCAGAAACGTCGGACGCAGCCATATGCGTTTTCATGCCTGCTATCAAATTCCGCGCCGCTGGGCTAAATCCGGGTACATGTCCACCAAGCGAATCGCCGGTCCGGAAATCGAGAAACTGATCCAGCTTCTGGCCAAGGTGCCGGGGCTTGGACCCCGCTCGGCGCGCCGCGCCGCGCTGCACATGATCAAGAAGAAAGACCAGTTGATGGGTCCGCTCGCCGCAGCGCTTGCCGAGGCGGTCGACAAGGTCACGGAATGCTCGGTCTGCGGCAATGTCGACACGGTCGATCCCTGCTCGATCTGCACAGACCCGCGCCGCGACGACACGACGCTGATCGTCGTCGAGGATGTCTCGGACCTCTGGGCGCTGGAGCGCGCCGGCGCGATGAACGCGAAATATCATGTCCTCGGCGGCACGCTGTCGCCGCTCGACGGGATCGGCCCGGACGATCTCAACATCAAGAAACTGGTCGATCGTATCGCCGGGGGCGGCGTGAGCGAATTGATCCTCGCGGTCAACGCCACGGTCGAGGGCCAGACGACCGCCCACTACATCACCGACCAGCTCTCCGGTTTCGAGGTCAAGGTGACCCGGCTCGCCCATGGCGTACCGGTCGGCGGCGAACTCGATTATCTCGACGAGGGCACATTGTCGGCGGCGCTGCGCTCGCGCACGAATTTCTGAGGCCCGACCCCACTTCCGCAGGGGAAATCGCATTGCCTGCCACAATTGCATTGCATAAGTTCTCGTCAGGCCAGAGGGAAAATCAATGTCTTCAAGCGACCATTCCGCCGAAACCGAACAAGTGTGCACGGTGCTGCCGCGCGATGTGCTGAACGGGCTGGACGCGTTCGTCGCGGCACAGGCCGAGACGCGATCCCGTGACGAGGCGATCCGGCAGATCGTGCGCGAATGGCTGCAGGCGCAGGGTCACATGCGCGACCCCGATGCGGTTGCGGGCGTCAAGCCGGAAGACCTCAATTCCGCCAACGACGGCTGACGGACCGCATGTTCCGTTTCGCCGTCCTTCTCCTCGCGCTGCTTTTCGCCGCGCCCGCCGCCGCGCAATCGCTGCAGGCGCAATATGAAGCCTTCCTAGAAGGGACAATCTGGCCGCAGGCGAAGCTGGCCGGCGTTTCGCGCAAGACCTTCGACGGCGCGATGGGCGCCAAGCGCCTGAACACGGACATTCCCGGTCTCGTCACGCCGGGCTCGAAAGAGCCGCCGCGCCGGATGCGACAGGCGGAGTTCTCCGCGCCGGCGAAGTATTTCAACGAGCGCAACATCGGCTACATCACCGCGACAGGCCGCAGTCTCGCGCGCAAATATGCCTCAACGCTCGCCTCGATCGAGAAGACTTACGGCGTGCCGGCGCGCATCCTCCTGGCGATCTGGGGACGCGAATCCGGTTTCGGGCGCGTCGATATCCCGCATGATGCCTTCCAGGTGCTGGGCACCAAGGCCTTCATGTCCACCCGCCCGGAACTGTTCCGGCGCGAGCTGATCAATGCGCTGGTGATCGTGCAACTGGGCCACGCTTCGCCCTCCGCGATGCGCTCTTCATGGGCGGGCGCGATGGGCCAGCCACAATTCCTGCCCTCGTCCTATCTGCAATATGCCGTCGATTTCGACGGCAATGGCCATCCCGACATCTGGAATTCCGTGCCGGACACGCTGGCCTCCATCGCCGCTTATCTGAAAGCGTCGGGCTGGGTGCCGGGACGCGACTGGGGCTTCGAGGTCACCGTGCCGGCCTCGGTTTCCTGCGCGCTCGAAGGGCCGGACCGCGGCAAGCGCATTTCCGATTGGGCGAAACTCGGCATCCGGCGTGTTTCCGGCAAGCCGTTTCCGGAGCATGAGGCGCGCGCCGAGGGGTTTCTCCTGATGCCGGCCGGCCGCCATGGTCCGGCCTTCATCGCGACGCCGAATTTCTACGTGATCAAGGAATATAACGAGAGCGATCTCTACGCGCTGTTCGTCGGCCATGCGGGCGACCGTATCCAGTGGGGCGACAGCCGCTTCTCCGCCGGGTGGGACCGCACTGATTCCATGCTCAGGTCCGATATCGCGAAGATGCAGCGGGCTCTCGAAGGCAAGGGCTACGATGTCGGCGGCGCCGACGGCCTTCCGGGTTTCAAGACCCGCCGGTCGATCGGCGACTGGCAGGAAAAGAACGGCCGGAAGCCGACCTGCTGGCCCTCCAACGCACTGATCTCCGCGATCCGCTAGAGCCTTTCAGGTTTCAACAGAATAAGACTGCGCTGCCTCTCGCCCTTGGCTCGAACGCGCATTGCGATGCAGATGTTTCAATCCAGACCTTAGGAGCCCTGGGTCCCGCTCGCAAGGGCGCGCAGCCAGCCGGCCACCTCGTGCGCCTGCACGGACGCGGCGCGGATCAGATTGTCGAAATGCCGCGTCATCGTGGCGACAGCATCCTTGGCGTTCAGCACGAGATACATGTCGCCGACATAGACCGACACGCGATACGGCCCGAACACCGTGTAGGGCGCGGAAAAGTGGCTTTGCCCGTCATAGAGATAGAGCCTCAGCGACGGGTAAAGCTCCTCGACCAGCGTCGCCATGTGCTCCAGCTGGCCGCGCCGTTCTTTCGCGGGCAGATCGGTCCACAGTCCGGTGCCGCCTTTCAAATCGTAGAGCCGCTGCACCGGCATGCAGATTTCCATGTCGGTCTCCGGCCGGCGCGTATAGGCGATGCGTTCCTGCGCCTCGTCGAGGCGCGAGGACAGCGTGCGCTTGTTCTCGCTGCTTTCGTAGGAAATCACCGCCTCCGTCCTGAGCAGGTCGGGCAGGGTCGTCGGCACGTAGCGGATTTTCGTGCCCGCCGCCTCGGCGTGCCAGGCTTCCAGCAGCGGTTCGTCGCGGTCGTCCGGCGCTTCCTCCAGTTCGAGCGACCGCTTGATTGCCGCCGTCACGTCCTCCGCCTGGCTGAGGCCGAGCAGCCAGTCGAGGCTGACGCCATGGACGGCGGCGATGCGCATCAGTGTCTCCGCGCGCGGAAGCCGCGTGACCTCGCCCGCGAGGAGTTGCGACAGCGCCGACCGGTCGACGCCGATGCCGGCCGCGAAGGCGGAACGGTTGAGGCCGGAGCGCGCGAGCAATTGCTTTAGCCGGTCGCGAAAGAGGCGCGACGCGTCGCGCTTGTCGGTGGGAGGCGTCATGTTGTGTTTGCTGTCAAATTGATGAGTTCAGGAAACAAATGCAAAAGATGTGAAGCAAAATCAATAGAATTTCACCAATGACTCGTTTCGCCTGCATTTGTCAGGAGGCATGTTGATCCCGACAGGGGAAAAACATGAGATTTTTGAAACGCTTGGAATGGCCGACCCTGGCCATGCTGGTGGCCTGCTATGGCCTGTGGTTTGTCAGTGGCCTGGTGATCTGGCCGGTGTATCCGCTCGCCGCGATCGGTTTGATGGCGGTGGCCACTGCGCTCCATTCTTCCTTGCAGCACGAGGCGCTTCACGGCCATCCGACGCGCAGCGCCGCAATCAACGAGTTGCTGGTCGCCCTGCCGCTCGGTGTCTTCTATCCCTATCGGCGTTTCCGGCAGATGCATCTCGCCCACCATAATGACGAGCGCCTGACCGACCCCTATGACGACCCGGAAAGCTGGTATCGCGCGGCGGCGGATTGGGGATGTCTGGGGGCACCCCTCCGTTTTCTACTCTTGCTCAACAATTCGCTTGCCGGCCGTCTCGTCATCGGCCCGGGCCTGATGATCGCCAGTTTCGCCGCAACGGAACCGGGCCGGCTGCTGCGTGGCGAACGCGGCGTGCGCAGGGCCTGGTTGAACCATCTTGCGGGCCTTGCGGTTCTCGCCGTTCTCGTCATCGGCGAGATGGGTATCCACCCGCTGGTCTATCTGCTCGCAATCGCCTATCCGGGCCTGTCGATCATCGCGATCCGCACCTTCTGCGAACACCAGTGGGTAGCCGATCCGGACGGACGTACCGTGATCGTGGAGAGAGGCGGGATCCTGAGTCTTCTCTTCCTCAACAACAATCTCCACCTCGTCCACCACAAGCGCCCCCGTGCGGCCTGGTACGAATTGCCGGGCCTCTACCGCGCCGAGCGCGAAGCGTGGTATACGCGCAACGGAGGATACGTCTTTTCCGATTACCGGGCGATTTTCCGTGCCTTCGCGTTCCGCGCCAAGGAGCCTGTCGTTCACCCGGCGCTGCGCACCGGTGTGCTAGCGGCTTCGATGCCCGGCGGAAGCTTCCACCCGGTCGGCGCGCCCACTGGCCCGCAGATCGGCTGCAACAGTGCCGTGCCCGCCAAGGCCGATCGCGACTGACGGTGGATGCCGACGGCGCGTCGGAAACGTCACGATCGCAAAGTGTCGATGATCGAGTTGCAAAAGCAATACTTTGTCGCACGAAATCCGCTTCTCAATACAACTGACGCGTGCTACGCGCCGGTCAGTTGGAGCTGCTTATGAAGATACTAGTAATAAATCTGGATCGCACGCCGGACAGAATGGAGCGCATGACCTCCATTTTGGCTGAACAAGATCTGGAACCCGTTCGTGTTTCGGCGGTGGACGGGAGAACGCTATCGGAAGAAGAGCGAGCGCGCTGGATGGGGGCGGGCCGGATACCCACCTCGAAAAAGCGTCAATCGCTGGGGTTGGGGGAGGTCGCCTGTTTTCTCAGTCACAGAAAATGCTGGGAAATGGTTTTGAAGGGGAGCGACACCCACGCGGTAATTCTTGAGGACGATATCTATATCGGCGCATGCGAAGAAGTAATGGCATCGCCCGACTGGATTCCTGCGGATGCCGACGTGGTGAAGCTGGAGACAAACGCGAAGCGTACCATTCTGGATAGCAAGCCTGAAGTGACGATCGGCGGGCGCCACGTTCGACGGCTCTACGGGCTGCACAACGGCACGGCAGGCTATGTTGTCTCGCGCGAGGCAGCGCGAAAATTGCTCGACATGAGTCAGACGTTCTCGGTCACCGTCGATTGGTTCATGTTCAATCCCGAATGCGAGAGTTTTCACGCCCTGACGATCTATCAGGTCGACCCTGCCGTGTGCATCCAGGATCAGAATCTGAACCGGAAGCCGTCATCGGAGATGCTGGACAGCACCCTTCGCGAGGAAAGGCTGCGCAGGCGCCGCGTCGGATTGTCAAAATTGCGGCGTGAGATCGTGCGTCCGTTCATAAAGTTCGCGCGAATCCTGCGTGGCATTGTTCCCTCTCAAAAGGCCAAAATCGTTCCGTTTCAATGAAATTGGCAGCCTGTTTGTCGTGGCGAGAGTCCGCAAACCGCTCTTTCCGGTCCTGCGCAGCAGCCGCCCGGGAGATCGGGATCAAATCGGAACGCGGTATCGGCGCCACGAGGAAGCGGCTCTGATCAGGGACAAGCACAGTGCAAAACCTTGAACACCCGAGGCTGTTGAGAGATAGTATTCCTCATCGCCAAACACCGTCCACGCCGCCGATCCGATCGCACTCGCGAAACAATCGGAAATTCCATTTTCAGGTCACTGAATGAGCCGAAGCAACATATCGCCGCGGGTTATCAAGCGCGCACTGCTGATGGGTGCATTCAGCACCGTTGGCGATGTGGAGGTATTGCACCAGGTAGAACGACGCCTTTCCGATCTGGGCGTTCCTTTCGACGTTTCTCCCCTATCGGAAAAGAGAACTTCGATGTTCGAACATTGGGTGCATGCTTCGCGCGTCGACCCACAAGAATACTCCCATGTCTTCTTTGTCTGTGGCCCGCTCACGAGGAAGATAATGGAGAAGCGGTGGCACTATCTCAAACGCTTTCAACACTGCGTTTTCGTCGGCGTGAACCTCACGATGGTGGCCGACACGACAGACTTCAACCCGTTCGAGGTGCTCATCGAACGAGACAGCGACCGGTCGGTACGCCCCGATATGAGTTTTGCCCAAAGCGAGCCTCGTGTTCCGGTGGTCGGCATTTGCCTTGCCCCGACCCAAAAAGAATATGGCGACAGGCAGCGTCACACGGAAGCGAAAGCTCACATTGAGCGCCTGGCGCAACGGTCGGGCGTGGCCGCAATCCTTGTCGACACACATCTCGCGGCGGAGCGGGATCAGGCTGTCGGCAATGGCTTCTTCAACCCATCGCAATTCGAGTCGGCAATTTCCCGTTTTGATGCATTGGTGACGACGAGACTTCATGGCCTTGTCCTGGCTCTAAAGAACTCTGTGCCTGTTGTTGCGATAGATGCCATCAAGGGAGGCGACAAAGTCTCCCGCCAGGCCGCGGTGATCGGTTGGCCCGAGGTGTTCGACGTGTCGGAAGTGACCGAGGAAGACCTGGATCGTGCTCTCGAGAGATGCCTCAAGCCGGAAGCACGCGAACGGGCCGCGGCCTGTGCCAATCGCGCGCGGCAATTCTGGGAAGGTTTCGAAGGCGATTTCGAACGCGCTCTAGAAGCGGTTTCCGATCCGGCTTTGCGGGCAGACCTGAAGCCTCGACAGGGCATGCGTGACCGAATCCGGTATCTGGGTATCCGGGGCGACGGGAAAGGCGCCTAGAAGCCAAACTCGCGCGATGGACGCACATGTTCTTGAGCCGCACCACATTGCCGAATGAAGCCGGGTTCCAAGGCGTCGCCTTTCCGCCTAAGACAGCGAAATGATTGCCACTCTCCCGATGTATGACTGGCCGGAGCGCCGGGCCGAAACCGATGCGCGGTGGTTGGCGCTGCGTGATGCGTTGCGCGCGGAAGGCTTCAAGGCTCCCGGCGATCTGTCTCGCGCCGATGATCCGATGGCGTTGTGGCTATCGCCCGACCTGCTCATAGCCGAGACCTGCACGTATCCGCTGGTGACCGCGCTTGAAGGCAAGGTTCGCTATGTCGCGACGCCCGTGCATCACGCGCCGGGCTGCACGCCGGGTCGGTATCGCAGCGCGGTCGTCAGGCGCGGAAGCGGAAAAGGGGTTTCGCCGCCCGCAACGCCCGATGCGCTGATTGCGCCGGAGGCCGTCGCGGGGCGCTTTGCCGCGAACATGCCGGAATCGCTATCCGGCTTTGTCGCGCTGGCGGGTGACATGGCCGCGTCCGACCTCGGCGAACCCGGCGATGGCGACGTGCTGTGGACCGGGTCGCACAGGGCGTCGATCCGCGCGATCGCGTCGGGGGAGGCGGATTTCGCGGCAATCGATTGCGTGAGCTGGGCGATCGCGCTGGACCACGAACCGGCGTCAAGAGACCTCGTCGTCGCCGGTTGGACGGCGTCGCGTCCGGGCCTGCCGCTGATCACCTCGGGTGATTTTGATGGCAATGTGCTGTCGCGCATCCGCCGCGCGGTGCTGAGTGCGATGGATGCGGTTATCCTCGACGATCCCTTCGAGATCAGTCCTCTTCCGGATCGACGACCCTGAGCCTGAGCTGACCGGTCCGGCTGTCGGCGGATTTCGCCTCGGTTTCCTCGTCCGGCCCGGTCTTCGCGGGTGCGGGGCGCTCGTTCTCGAACTCCAGCGCCTCGATCTTCTGGCCGCGCTTGGTCACCTTGTTCGACGAAACGAGGATGTCGTCGATGTCCTTCGATGCCTGCCCGAAATGGGTCTGCAGCTTGCGCACCCGGTCGTCGAGCCGGGTCACGTCCTCCATCAGCCGCAACACCTCGGTCTGGATCAGATGCGCCTGTTCGCGCATCCGCGCATCCTTGAGCAGCGCCTGGATGACCTGGATCGACAGCATCAGCAGCGACGGCGACACGATGACTATACGGGCGCGGTGCGCGCGCTGGATGATCGCCTCGTGGTGCTCGTGGATATCGGCGAAGATCGATTCGGACGGCACGAACATGAAAGCCGTATCCTGCGTTTCACCGGCGATCAGGTATTTGTCCGAGATCGCCTTGATGTGGACCTCCATGTCGCGGCGGAACTGCTTGGCCGCCTCCGCAGCTTGTCCCGCGTCTTGCGCGTCGCGGATCGCGTTCCAGGCTTCCAGCGGGAATTTCGCATCGATGACGAGATCGGGCGCGTCGTTGGGCATGCGGACGATGCAGTCGGGCCGGTTGCCGTTCGACAGGGTCGCCTGGAAGGAATAGGCGTCCATCGGCAGGCCGTCGGCGATGATCGTTTCCATGCGGCCCTGTCCGAACGCGCCACGCGTTTGCTTGTTCGACAGGATCGACTGCAACTGCACGACATCGGTCGCCAGCTTCTGGATGTTCGACTGCGCCGTGTCGATCACGGCGAGGCGTTCCTGCAGCTTGGAGAGGTTCTCATGCGTCGACTTCTGCTGTTCGGTCATCGACTGGCCGATCCGGCTCGTCATGGAGTCGAAGCGCTGGTGGATGGCCTGATTCAGTTCCGATTGTCGCGATCCGAAGATTTCCGACATCGACGCCATGCGCCCGTGCATTTCCGACTGGGCCTTCAGGATTTCGGCCATGCGCGCATCGGCCTCCGCCGCGCGGCGGCGATTCTCCTCTTCCATGTCGGCGCGGCGCCGGGCGTTGCGGTAGCTCAGCACGAGCGCCACGACCAGCAACAGCACGATCGCCGCGGCGGCCGCCGCCAGCGCTTCGCCGAAGCTGAAAACACGGCCGCCAAGCGTCAGGAAGGGCTGCGAGAAATCAAAGGATGTGTTCATGAAACGAATTTATGCGATTCGCGCGCCCGTGTCAGAACGGTGAAGCGGCCAGAGGAGATTGACGGTTTCATCGCCATTGCTTACCTGTCCGCCACTATGTCGATCAAACCGCTTGTTCTCCTTCCCGATCCGATCCTGCGCCAGCCGTCGAAAACCGTCGAGCGCGTAGACGATGATCTGCGCCGTCTCGCCGACGACATGCTCGAAACCATGTATGACGCGCCAGGCATCGGGCTCGCGGCCGTCCAGGTCGGTGAACCGCTTCGCATGCTGGTCATGGACGTCGCCAAGGAAGACGAGGAGAAGCAGCCCTTCGTGCTCGTCAATCCGCAGATCGTCGCGACCGGTGACGACGTATCGACCTATGAGGAAGGCTGCCTGTCGATCCCGGACTATTATGCCGAGGTCGAGCGGCCGGCTGCCGTGACCGTCAAATATCTGGACCGCGATGGCAAGGAACAGACCCTTGCCGCCGATGGCATGCTCGCAACCTGCGTGCAGCACGAGATCGATCACCTGAACGGCGTTTTGTTCATCGACCACATCTCCAAGCTCAAGCGCGACATGGTGGTCAAGAAGTTCACCAAACTGGCGAAGCAGCGCGGTTCGACACGGCTGTAGGCTGCCTTACATGACCTGCGCGGCGAGATCGCCGATATGGTGCAGGGCTGCCGCGGCGGCGTCGGGCGTGTGCATGACGATCGCGGCGAAAACCATCGTGTAATAGGATAGCCAGACGATGATGCGTTCGCCGAGCGGCGGGCGCTTACCCTGGCGTTTCAATTGCCCTGGGCGCGTCGATCGGGCGTTTTTGATGTGATCCGCTTGCACTTTGGGGGCCGATTTCCTGTTCGGTTCGATCTGCTTCACGGCGCGACTTCCAGAACAGGGGCGCGCCTTTTTGTATCTGTGTCTTGTGAAGCATTCGGGTTAATCCCGTATTTGCAATTCCGCTTAAGATCGCCTTTGTGCGAAAGCTGGAATTTTATATGACGCAGAGAATCCAGGGGAGAAGTGACCGTGCGGCTGATATTCATGGGGACACCGGATTTTTCCGTCCCGACGCTGACGGCGCTCGCCGCGCATGGTCACGAAGTCGTCGCCTGCTACACGCAGCCGCCCCGTCCCGCCGGCCGGCGCGGGCTCGAACTGACGAAGTCGCCCGTCCATCGCCAGGCCGAGGCATTGGCGATCCCCGTGCATACGCCGAAAAGCCTGAAGTCGCCGGAGGAACAGGACGCCTTTCGCGCGCTCGATGCCGATGCCGCCGTGGTGGTCGCCTATGGCCTGCTGCTGCCGGAACCGATCCTCGAGGCACCGCGGCTGGGCTGCTACAACGGTCATGCCTCGCTGCTGCCGCGCTGGCGCGGCGCGGCGCCGATCCAGCGCGCGATCATGGCCGGCGATACCGAGACGGGCATGATGGTCATGAAGATGGATATCGGCCTCGATACCGGCGACATCGCGCTGGAGGATCGCATGCCGATCGGCGCGGACATGACGGCGGGCGAGTTGCACGACGCCCTGTCGCAGCTCGGCGCGGACCTGATGGTGCGCGCCATGGCGGCGCTCGAACGTGGAAGCCTGACACTGACGCCGCAACCCGACGAGGGCGTGGTCTATGCCTCGAAGATCGACAAGGCCGAATGCCGGATCGACTGGTCCCGCCCGGCATCGCAGGTGCACAACCACATTCGCGGCCTGTCGCCTTTTCCGGGGGCATGGTGCGAGATGGAGATCGGCGGCAAGCGCGAGCGGGTCAAGATCCTGCGCAGCCGCATGGCGTCCGGTGTCCATGGCGCGCCGGGCGAGGTGACATGCGGCGACGGCGTGTTCTCGGTGGCCTGCGGTGACGGCGCGGTCGATCTCGTCACCCTGCAGAAGGCCGGCGGCAAGCCGCTCGGCGCGGCCGACTTCCTGCGCGGCGCGCCGGTGACGGCAGTCTTCTGAGCCCGGACGAACTGGACGCCGCCGGAATCGGTCTTTAAGAGCCGATGGCTGATCGAACCCGGGAAACCGCATGCCCCGCTATCGCCTGACCGTCGAATATGACGGTACGCCCTATGTCGGCTTCCAGCGCCAGACCAATGGCTACGCCGTGCAGGAAGCCATCGAAAAGGCGGTGAAGAAGTTTACCGGCGAGGACGTGACGCTGTTTGTCGCCGGGCGCACCGATACCGGCGTGCACGCGCTCGGGCAGATATGCCATGTGGATCTTTCGCGCGACTGGGCCCCTTTCCGCGTCCTGGAGGCGATCAACGCGCATCTCGTCGTGGCTGACGAAAGCATCTCGATCCTCGATGTCGAGATAATGGACGAGGATTTCCATGCCCGGTTCTCGGCGAAAGGCCGGCACTATCTCTACCGGATCGTCAATCGGCATTCACCCGCGCCGCTGGAGCGTCATCGCGCCTGGTGGGTCAGGCGTCCGCTCGATATCGACGCCATGCAGGACGCATCGTCGGTCCTGATCGGCACGCATGATTTCACCACGTTCCGCGCCGTGCAGTGCCAGGCGAAATCGCCCGTCAAGACGCTCGACGTGATCGAATTTTCGCGTCTCGGCGAGATCGTCGAAGTGCGGCTGTCCGCGCGCAGTTTCCTGCACAATCAGGTTCGGTCCATTGTCGGTACGCTGAAGCTGGTCGGCGAGGGGCGCTGGACGCGCGACGACGTGCAGGCCGCGCTGGAGTCGAGAGATCATCAGCGATGCGGCGCACTGGCGCCGCCGTGTGGGCTCTACCTCGCCAAGGTCGATTACGACGTCGCGTTCACGAAGCTGGATACAACCCCGCCGCCACATAGGCGGAAACGGCGAGCGGGTAGGTAATCACCGTTTCGATGCCGACGAAGGCGACGGCGGTCATCGGCGAGACATTCAGCGCGACGCGGGTGACACGCACCGAAAACCAAAGCATCAAGCCGATTGCCGCAAGCGTCATCCACGCGGAAAGGCTGCTGCCGGGCTCGCCGGTCGCCATGTCGGTCAAGGGGATCGCGACGAAGAAATAGGCCGCGAGCGCCGACAGCCAGTTCCGCGACACGATCAGATATGTGTAGCGCGCCGACAGGCCGAGCGCCCTCAGCACGAAGATGAAGGCGATGATCGGCAGGACCCAGAAGACGATCTCCAACATGGCCATGCGGGCGATGATCGAGCCCGTGGAACCGAGGTTCCCCGCCGCCTGAAGGCTTCGCGCTTCGACCACCCAAGAGAAAAACAGCGCGGGCAGCGCCGCGGGCAGGGCCTCGAAGGAGCGCCAGAACCCGTCCGCCGAAATGTCCATGTCTTCGAGAGCCGACACGTCGCCGCGCAGCAGCCTTGCGATGCAGCCGACATGGTGAAAGGCGTAGTCGAAGAAGTTCATGTCCGGCTCGCGAACCAGTCCCCGATGATGCGTTCGTAGATGGTCGTCAGCGTTTCCAGATCGGCGACATCGACGCATTCATCGACCATGTGCATGGTCTTGCCGACGAGGCCGAATTCGACGACCGGACAATAATCCTTGATATAGCGCGCATCCGACGTTCCGCCGGAGGTCGAAAGCTCCAGCTCCCTGCCGGTGACCGCCTCGATGGAACTGCGCACGACCGAAACCAGGGTGTCGTCGCGGGTCAGGAAAACGGCGCTGGGCGGCGATTTCCATTCCAGTTCGAAGCGGATCGGCGACGCGCGATCCGGCCGCAGCCCATGCGCTTCGGCGGCCGCGTGGATACGGCGTTCGATCTCCGCCTTGAGGCTGTCCACCGTCCAGTGATCGCTGAACCTGATGTTGAAGGCGGCGCTCGCGCGGGCGGGGATGACATTCGTCGCGGTGTTGCCGGTGTCGATGGTGGTAATTTCCAGGTTGGAGGGCTGGAAATCGTCGGAGCCCGCATCGAGCGGCGGATCGAACAGCGCGGCGGCGATCTGTGTCATGCCGCGCAACGGATTGTCGGCGAGATGCGGATAGGCGACGTGGCCCTGCGTGCCGATCACGGTCACGACGCCGGTCAGTGAGCCGCGCCGGCCGATCTTGGCCATGTCGCCGAGCGTATCCGGATTAGTCGGTTCGCCAAGAATGCACGCGTCCCAGCGCTCGCCCTTGTCGGCGGCCCATTGCAGCAGCTTGGCGGTGCCGTTGATCGCCGGGCCTTCCTCGTCGCCCGTGATCAGGAAGGAGAGGGAGCCCGCCGGCGCGCCATGCTTCTCGATGTGGCGCGCGACCGCGGCGACGAAACAGGCGATGCCGCCCTTCATGTCGACGGCGCCGCGCCCATACATGACCCCATCGACGATATCCGCCCCGAAAGGCGCGTGCGTCCACGCATCTTCGTTGCCGACAGGCACGACATCCGTGTGCCCGGCAAACATCAGGTGGGGCCCGCCGTCGCCGATCCGCGCATAGAGGTTTTCGATATCCGGCGTGCCGTGTTCCGTGAAGGTCATCCGCTCCACCTCGAACCCCATAGGGGCGAGCATGGAGGCGAGCGCGTGCAGCGCGCCGCCTTCCTGTGGCGTGACGGAGGGGCAGCGTATCAGCGTCTGCAGATTGGCGACGGGATCGGTGGCTTGGGACATCATGGCTGATGCTGTATCGGCGCCCGGCGGTAGCGTCAATCGAGGCGCGGCAAAACCCGGTTCAGGCCGGATCAGGCGGCGTCGCGCGCCGTTTCCTCGCCGATCAGCATGATCTTCTGCCAGATCTTGCGCGACAGGTTGGTGCCGAGGGTCTCGATATCGTTGACTGCGTTGACGACCACGTCGTCATTGAGCGCCTGCGCGTAGAGCGCCGCCAGCTTGCCGGTGATCGACAGCATTTCCGAGCAATAGTCGAGATAGCGCGTCAGCTGCGGTCGGGTCAGGACACGTTGCGGCGAGCTCTTCGTTGGCGTGAAGCCGTGCAACAGGATGGCGGGGTCCTTGGTCAGCTGGTGCATGTCGATGATGTGGATCACCGAGCGCAGCGCGTGCAGCCCGTCCAACGCCCGCTTGCGCTTGAAGCGTTCCTCCAGCGTGACGAGCGTCCAGAAGCCGACGCCTGCGAAAACCAGCGTGTTCAGCGATGCCTCGATGCCTTGCACGAAATCGAAGGCGCCGGTCGATATCCGGTCGAAGGACAGCACGGTGCCGACAAGCGCGAAGATCGCGGCCGCAGCGGCAATCGCGAGGACCGTCACGACACGCAGCCACAGGATCGGTTTTTCGAGATCGGCGGTCTGGCGTCCGATATCGCCGGAAAGCGCGACGATCTCACTGGCGACCTTGCGCAGGCCGGCGTCCGGAAAACGCTCGCCGATGCGCCGCTCGAGAAGAGTGGCGGTCGCGGTGATACGGTCCTTGTCGAGCGTGCGATAGGGCATGGCAGCCCATGCTACGCGTTTTGCTTTAACGGATCGTGATCACCGCCGCGCAAAGGGCGGCGGACCGTGTTCATTGGTTTCCGCGCTGCCCGGCAGGAACGCCAGCAGCAGGAAGGCAATGATCGAGATTGCCGGAACGAGGAGCGCGACGGCGAGAAGGCCGGGCAGGCCGATATCGTGCAGCCGCTTGACCGCGAGCGCGAAGGCCGCCCAGGCCGATGCGATCCATATGCCGAGAATGACGAAGCCCCACAGGATGAAGGCGGGGCTGTCCTCGGGAAGGGATACGACCTGCGCGATGACCACCGCCTGGACGAGGATCATCAGCAGCGCCGCGAGCCAGAAGCTCTTGCGCCCGATCCGGCCCTTGAAGCCGAACAGAACCCACGAGACGGTGACCGGATGATCGGGCGTCCCGGGCATCGGGTCAGTCCCGCAGAAGTTCGTTGATGCCGGTCTTCGAACGGGTCTTCTCGTCCACCGTCTTGACGATCACGGCGCAATAGAGGCTCGGGCCCGGTTCGCCATTCGGGAAATTCTTGCCCGGCATCGTGCCGGCGACGACGACGGAGTAGGGCGGAACCTCGCCATAGGAAATCTCGCCGGTCGCCCGGTTCACGATCTTGGTCGACTTGCCGATGAAGACACCCATGCCCAGCACCGATCCCTCGCGCACGATGCAGCCTTCGACGACTTCCGAGCGCGCGCCGATGAAGCAATTGTCCTCGATGATGGTCGGGCCGGCCTGCATCGGCTCCAGCACGCCGCCGATCCCGACGCCGCCGGACAGGTGGACGTTCTTGCCGATCTGCGCGCAGGATCCGACTGTCGCCCAGGTGTCGACCATCGTTCCCTCATCGACATAGGCGCCGAGATTGACGAAGGACGGCATCAGCACCACGCCCTTGGCGACATAGGCCGAGCGGCGCACGATGCAGTTCGGCACGCTGCGAAAGCCCGCCTTCTCGAAGTCCTGGCTGCCCCATCCGTCGAACTTGGACGGCACCTTGTCCCACCAGCCGGAATCGCCCGGGCCGCCGGAAATGACGGTCATCGGGTTGAGCCGGAACGACAAAAGCACGGCCTTTTTCAGCCACTGGTTGACCGTCCAGTTACCGTCGGCGCCGCGCTCCGCGACGCGGGTGTTGCCGCTGTCGAGAAGGTTGAGCGACTCCTCGACCGCGTCGCGGATTTCGCCGCGCGTATCGGTCGTCACCGTATCGCGATTGTCGAATGCGGCTTCGATGATGGATTCCAGCGTCGCGATATCATGGGCGGTCATGAATTGTTTCCTTATCGGCAGGTAGTATGCGCGGAATGCCCGGCATGTTGCCGGGTTCCTACGCGAATGCAGCCGGGATGGTCAATGCAGGCTGCGGCGTCCCCATGTCACTCGACGACGGGACGCGGAAAACGGGGAGAGACAATGAACGCGAAACGCAATCGGGACATATGGGACCCGCTGATTCCCTCCGGTCAGGACATGAGCCGCGCACGGGCCGTGCCGCAGACGCCGCAGACGCGTGCGCCCGCCTATCGGCTCGCCTATGACGATGCCGATTTCCTGTGCCGCGAGGAGCTTCGTCCGGTCCGGCTGCAACTGGAATTGCTGAAACCGGAACTGCTTCTGCAGGAACGCGGCATCAAGTCGACCGCGGTGCTGTTCGGCGGCGCGCGCATTCCCGAGCCCGGCGGTATCGCCTGGGCGGCGAAGAACGAGACGCAGCGTCGCAATCTCGAGGAAAACGCCCGTTACTACGAAGAGGCGCGCGCATTCGCCCGCCGCTGCTCGGAATATTCGATGTCGACGGGTGGCGACGAGTTTGTGGTGGTTACCGGTGGCGGACCCGGCGTCATGGAAGCGGGAAACCGCGGCGCGGTCGATGTCGGCGCCCAGTCGATCGGCCTCAACATCGTGCTGCCGCATGAGCAGGCGCCGAACGAATATGTGACGCCGGAACTCTGCTTCAATTTCCACTATTTTGCGATCCGCAAGATGCACTTCCTGATGCGTGCGCGGGTGATCGCGGTGTTTCCGGGCGGCTTCGGCACGATGGACGAGTTGTTCGAATCGCTGACCCTGATCCAGACCGGCCGCATGGAACGCGTGCCGATCCTGCTGTTCGGCAGGGACTTCTGGTCGAAGGCCATCGATCTCGACTTCCTCGCCGAGCAAGGGACGATTTCGCCCGGCGACGCTGAGCTGATCGATCCCGTCGATTCCGGCGAGGAGGCCTGGGAGGTCGTGACGCGTTTCTACGGGATCTGAGACCCGGCCTCATGCAAACGGAAAACGCCGGCGCGGGAGGCTGCGCCGGCGTTTTCATGGTCGGTCGTGGCGATCAGAAGTCCTGATCGGAAATCCGGCCGTCGCCATTGACGTCGAGGCGGGCCATCCACTGTTCCGACATGCCCACGAATTCGTCATGGCTGAACTTGCCGTCGCCATTCGTGTCGATCATGCGGCCGTCATGCATTCCGGCTTCGGCGTTCATCTGGAAATTGCCGCCCATACCGCGACCGTTCCCCATGCCTTGTCCCTGGCCTTGGCCCATGCCGTTCCCGCGGCCCTGTCCCATGCCCTGCCCTTGGCCCATGCCGTTTCCGCGGCCCTGACCCATTCCCTGGCCTTTGCCCTGTCCCATGCCGCGCGGACGTTCGATGCCCTCTTCGGCCATGGATGCCTGCTCCATGTCGCGCATTTCGTCCATCGCCTTGCGTTCTTCTGCATCGATGAAGCCATCTTCATTGGCGTCGAACGCGGTAAACACGCTGTCGCGGCGTTCCTTGACTTCCTGGAGCGTCACCGCGCCGTCGCCGTCGAGATCCCAATTGTTCATGAAATGCTCGTTGAACGTCTCCGCATAAGCGGCGGTCGACATCATGGAGGCGGTCATTGCGGCCAGAACGGCCATGCGGGTGAGAGACATTGTTTTTCCCCTTCTTTGAGTGATGTCTCTCAATACATGTAAAAAAGGGTATGTGTTAGTTAAACATCTGTAATGTCATTACGTTTCCGTAAGGTTTCCGCGTGGTCAGGTGTCTTCCGGCCCTAGCGGCAGGCAAGCGCTGTCATTCCGGCACCCCAACCATCGCGCAGACTCCTGTGGGCGATCCCTGAAGGACGTTCCGGATCAGTTTCGCGCCTGGTCGATTTGAGGCGAGGAGGACGTGTCCAGCGGCTTCGGCCGGTTCACCATCGTCACCAGAACGAAGGAAACGATCATCAGCAGGTACCAGGAACCCAGCTTCGACAACCCGACCGGCGTCCATTCGCCCTGCTGTGACGGATACAGCCAGGCGTGCGACCATGTGGCGAGGTTCTCCGCGAACCAGATGAACAGCGCGACGAGAAGCCATCCGAGCAGGAGCGGCATCCGGTGGCGAAAACGAAAGACGCGGTAATGCACCCAAGTCCGTGCGAAAAGAACTCCGGTCGCGGCGAAGATCAGAATGCGGGCGTCTGCCACGTAGTGGTGGCTGAAGAAATTGACATAGACCGCGACAGCCAGTGCGATACTCGTCCAGAAGGGCGGGTAGCCGGTGAACCGGAAGTCGAAAATGCGGCTGACCCGGGCGAGGTAAGAGCCGACCGAGGCATACATGAAGCCGGAAAACAGCGGCACGCCGCCAATGCGAAAGAACGCCTCCTCGGGATAGACCCAGGAACCGGCCGCGGTCTTGAACAACTCCATGCAGGTTCCGACGATATGGAACAGCAGGATCGCCTTCGCCTCGTCAAAGGTTTCCAGCCGGAAGGCGAGCATGGCGATCTGCAGCGCCAGTGCGCAAAGGAAGACGAAATCGTAGCGGGCCAGCCAGGCATCGTCGGGCCAGACGACCCGGGTTCCCATGATCAGTGCCAGCATCGCCCCGCCAAAGAGGCAGGCCCAGGCCTGCTTTAGCCCGAAGACGAGAAATTCGATGACTGCACCGGACAGCCCGGACGCCGGCAGACGGTCGAGCACGCGGTGCGCGGCATGGTCGATGCGCGCTTCAAGGGATGTGAACCGCTTCATGCAGTGGCGGTGTCGATCAGCGCGCGCAGGAACTCAGCCAGATTGTCGGTTACGAAATCGACCTGGTCGTGCTCCGCGTCGTGTTCCCAGATTTCGGAGAAGGCGGGCTCGAAATTGTGCGGCACGACGAGAACCGTCTTCATGCCAAGCATTTTCGGTGTCACGAGATTGCGCGCCAGATCCTCGAACATGGCGGCATGCTCGCAATCCACGCGGTGCAGCGCGCGGAACTTGTCGTAGGTCTCCGCCGCCGGCTTCGGCACCAGGTCGGCCGCGACGACGTCGAAAATGTCGTCGAAATGATCGAGCACGCCGAGTTGCCGTGCGGTGCGCTCGGCATGGCGGCGGTCGCCATTCGTGAAGATGAACTTGCGGCCCGGCAAGGCCTTGATCGCATCGCCAAGCGCCGGATCGGGCTCGACCCAGCTGTAGTCGATATCATGGACCTTCTCGAGGAAGTCGTCCGGATCGACTTCGTAATTCGCCATCAGGCCCTGCAGCGTCGTGCCGTAGCGCTTGTAGAAGTCCTTCTGCACCTTGCGCGCCTCGTCGCTGGGCAACTGCAGCAGTTCGGAGACATAGGCCGTCATCTTCACGTCGATCTGCGCGAAGAGATTCGAGTGGTGCGGATAGAGCGTGTTGTCGAGGTCGAAGACCCATTCGCGGACATGCGCGAAATCGGAAGGCGAGGCGTTTGCTGTCATGTCCCGCGCTTAAGCACGAAACGGGCGCCGAGTCATGGGTCTTGTCGCAGGACGGAGTGCTTCCGCGGTGAATTCGCGTTGGCAGTGCCGCCAGAAATGCTCTAGATCGGGGCATGCCGATGTCGAGAAATGCAATCGGGGCCGGAGCCCCCTTCATCCTGCAGGACCGCAAGCGCCTGCCGGTGCGGTTTTTCGGTGCGTTTTCCGGAACCACGCTGAGCCGTCTTGGCTGAAGCGGCGCGAGGGGCCGCCGAGACATGGCCTTTCATCACCGATTTCAAAAATACCGCCTCGCTTGCGCCTGCCGGCATCACCGCCGCGAGCGCGCCCGCCAAGGGGACATCGCATGGAACTCTGGATCGCAATAACGATCGCCGCCGCCTTTCTGCAGAACATACGTTCATCGTTGCAAAGGCACCTCAAGGATCATATGGGAACGACCGGCGCCACATTCGTGCGCTTCGGCTTCGGCCTGCCGTTCGCAGCGCTCTATCTGTTCGCGCTGACCGCCTTCACCGGTGATCCGGTGCCGCCGCCATCGGCGGCCTTTCTCGGCTGGATGAGCCTCGGCGCGCTGTCGCAGATCGCCGCGACCTTCACGCTCATCCACCTTTTCTCCTTCCGCAATTTCACGGTCGGAACGGCGTATTCGCGCACGGAGCCGGCGCAGGCCGCGCTGTTCGGCCTCGTCTTCCTGAGCGAGACGGTCGGTCCGATGACGCTGGTCGCCATAGCGATCTCCGTCTTCGGCGTGATGCTGATCTCGGTCGCCCGCAGCGCCTTCTCGCCGGCCGCGCTGGTGACGTCTGTTTTCACCCGTACGGCGGGGATCGGCCTTTTCTCGGGCACGCTGTTCGGCATCGCCGCCGTCTCCTACCGCGCTGCGTCGCTTTCTCTCGGCCAGCCGAATTTCGCGATGCAGGCCGCCACCACGCTGATTTGGGCGATCGGCCTGCAGACGGTGGTCATGCTGGCATGGATGGCGTGGCGCGACCGTGACGGACTGGTCCGGATCCGCGCCGCCTGGAAGATATCGGCGCTGGTCGGCTTCGTCGGCGCGACGGCGTCTTTCGGCTGGTTCGCGGCCATGACCCTGCAGCAGGCCGCGATCGTCAAGGCGGTGGCGCAGATCGAGATGATCTTTGCCTTCGCCACCAGCGTTTTCGTCTTCCGCGAACACATCAACCGGCTCGAAATCGTCGGCTGCGTGCTGATCGTCGCCGGTATCCTCGTGCTGGTCGTCGGCGGATAGCTCAGGCGGGTGCTTCGCGGCGCTCCTCGAACAGAGCGATCGCCGTGTTGAGCCCGTTGATCGCCGCCGGCATGCCGCCATAGACCGCCATCTGGTAGATCACTTCCAAAAGTTCGCGTTCGCTGGCGCCGGCGGCGAGGGCATGTTCGATATTGATCCGCAACTGCGGGCCTGTCTGGCCGCCAAGCGCGGTCAGCGCGGCGACGGTCGCGATCTGCCGCGTTTTCAGGTCCAGACCGTCCCTCGCATAATAGCGGCCATAGGCCTGTTCGATCAGCGTTTCCGCGAATTCGGGGATATGGCGGTCGTATCGGTCGGCCAGGGCTTTTTCGAGCGAAGGATTGATCGTCGCGATCACCTCGCGCCCGCGTTCGAGGGCGGTGGTATCGGTTGTGTTGGTCATCGGTGCGTTCCCGTTTTGCGGCGGTCTTCGGCGGCATGCTCCGCTTCGATCCGCTCGTAGTTTTCGATCTTGTGGTCGAGGAGGCCGAGGCAATCCTGCAACTCGGCGATGCGCGCCTTCACGACTTCGCGCTGGTCTTGCAGCATCCGGCGACGCGGCGCGGATGTTTCCACACCCTCCCGGCGCATCCGCGCATAGTCGCGCATCTGCGAAAGGGGCATGCCGGTCGCCTTCAGTGCCTGAAGGAAGGAAATCCAGGCGAGAATTGTTTCGTCATAGTCCCGCCGTCCGCCGCTGCGGTGGGGCGGGTCGATGAGACCGATCTTCTCGTAGAAGCGCAGCGTGTCGATGCTGAGCCCGGTCCGGGCCGAAACGTCGCTGATTTTCATGCGGCATACTCCGGTTGCGCGCCGCAAATCCACGGCACGGTTCGAAGTCTACCGGCTGGAGTGAACTCCAGGTCAAGCGCCTGGAGAAACTTTTTATGCCCTATCGTGGACGATCAGCGTGCCCGCGCCGTGTTCGGTAAACAGTTCCAGCAGCACGGCATGGGCAACTTTGCCATTGACGATCACAACGCCCTTCACCCCGCGCTGGAGCGCCTCGATGCAGGTCTCGACCTTCGGGATCATGCCGCCGGAGATCGTGCCGTCCTTGATCAGCGCCCTGGCTTCAGAAACCGTCAATTCCTTGATCAGTTCTCCGTTCTTGTCGAGAACCCCCGGCACGTCGGTCAGGAACAGCAGGCGCGAAGCCGCCAGCGAGCCGGCGATGGCGCCAGCGAATGTGTCGGCATTGATGTTGTAGGTGTGTCCGTCCCGGCCCGGCGCGACTGGCGCGATCACGGGGATCATTTCCGATTTCGCCAACAGGTCGAGCAAGGTGCGATCGACCTCGACCGGTTCGCCGACATAGCCGAGATCGAGGATGCGCTCGATATTGCTGTCCGGGTCGGTCATCGTCTTGCGGGCCTTCTCGGCGAAGACCATGTTGCCGTCCTTGCCGCAGAGCCCGATCGCCCATTCGCCCGCCGCGTTGATCATCGCGACGATTTCCTTGTTGATCGACCCCGCCAGAACCATTTCCACGATCTCGACCGTGGCGCGGTCGGTGACGCGCAGTCCGCCCTCGAATTTCGACTCGATACCCATTTTCTTGAGCATCGCGCCTATCTGCGGTCCGCCGCCATGGATGACGACCGGATTGACGCCCGATTGCTTCAGCAAAGCGATATCCTGCGCAAAGGCCTGGCCGAGCGACGCGTCGCCCATGGCGTTGCCGCCATACTTCACCACGACTGTCTTGTTCTCGTAGCGCTGCATGTAGGGCAGCGCCTTGGCCAGAATATGCGCCTCGCTGGCGGGTGCTGTGGAGGAAGTGCTGTCACTCATCGAAAATGTTGCCCGATCATGTCTTCATTTACCCTTCCATTCGTCTATCTCCTTGTGCAGGTTAGGGCAATTGCGGCGCGATGTTCGCAAGCGCCGCACCCGCCGGGACGCTGTCGATGCGTCCGCTGGCGAGGCACACAGGGAGAGGGCAGACGGACAACAGTCCCGAAATCGCCGGTTTGATCTCGCGGACGGCCCTTCGCGACCGTCCGGCATTCGCGCGTCTTTATGAGATGACGTCGCCGAAACTTTTTGCCGTCGCGCTTCGTATCCTCAAGAACAGGGCCGAAGCCGAAGACGCGTTACAGGAAATCTACGTCAAGGTCTGGAATCGCGCCGACCGGTTCGCCGGTGGCGGCTCGAGCCCTGTCGGCTGGCTGATCGCGATCGCGCGCAACCACGCAATCGACATATTGCGGGCGCGCCGCAGCGGCCACGACGATATCGAGGACCATGGTGAATTGGCCGATCGCGGCCCGTCGCCGGAAGCCTCCGCGGTTGCGGCGTCCGAGCGGCAGCGCCTGGACGACTGCCTCGGGCGTCTGGACGGGCCGAAGGCGGAGTCCGTGCGCGGCGCGTATCTGGAAGGGTATTCCTACCAGGAACTTGCCGAGCGATACGCGATACCGCTGAATACGATGCGGACCTGGCTGCGACGCAGTCTGATGAAGTTGAAAGAGTGTCTGGAAGAATGACGGACTCGATGGAACATGGTGACGGCGAACGCGACGACGACCTCGTCGCGGCCGAATATGTTCTGGGTGTGCTTCCCGCCGGGGAGCGCGCCGATGTCGCGCGCCGTATCGACACCGATCGCGATTTCGCCATGCTCGTTATCGGCTGGGAAACCCGCCTTTCCGGCATGAATGACGAATTCGGCGAGGCCGCGCCGCCCGCCCGCGCCTGGCGCGGGATCGAGGCCCGGCTGTTCCCCACCGAAGCGGAGACGTCGCCGGTTCGCGCCGGTCTGATGCAAAGCCTGGCCTTCTGGCGCGGCCTGTCCTTTGCCGCGATCGCCGCGGCGGCGGTCCTGGCGGCGGTCGTTCTCACCGATATTCCGGTCACGCCGCCGGGCGAGGAACTCGTGGCATCGCTGTCCGCAGCGGATTCGGATGCGACCTTCCTCGCCGTCAAGAATGTCGACGGCAGCGTTCGCATCACGCGGACCGGCGTCGAGCCGCCGTCCGGCCGCTCGCACGAATTGTGGGTTATCGTCGCCGACCGCGATCCGATCTCGCTGGGCCTGGTCACGCCGCAGGGCACAACCCGGACCGATCTTCCGCAGGATATCGCGCAACTGCCCGACGACGCGCTGACGCTGGCCGTCACGCTGGAACCCGAGGGCGGCGCGCCCGAGGGCAGGCCGACCGGACCGGTGATCGCGGCGGGCCAACTGAAAAAAATCTGACGCGGCCGAAACTCTTCGGCCCGCCATCTCGTCTCCTCCCATATCCGCGCATGAAACGCGGGATGCAAAACAAGGAGACAAGCAGTGAAAAATATTTTGAGCACCATTGCCGTATCGACAGCGCTGACCGTCGCCTTCGCGACGCCGGGCCTCGCAGACAACCCGATGGTTGGCGGCGCTGCGATGTACGAGAACAAGAACATCGTCGAGAACGCGGTCAATTCGGCCGATCACACGACGCTCGTCGCGGCGGTCAAGGCTGCCGGCCTCGTCGAGACGCTGTCAGGCGAAGGTCCGTTCACCGTTTTCGCGCCGACCAACGCGGCGTTCGAGAAACTGCCTGACGGCACGGTCGAAACGCTGCTGAAGCCGGAAAACAAGGATCAGCTTACCAAGATCCTGACCTGCCATGTGGTTGCCGCGGACGCCATGTCCGACGCCATCATGGGCATGATTTCCGACGATGGCGGCGCACATCCGGTCAAGACCGTTGGCGGCTGCACCTTCACCGCGAAGATGGATGGCGACAACATCGTCATCGAGGACGGCCAGGGCAACGAGGCGACGGTGACCATTGCCGACGTCGACCAGTCCAACGGCGTCATCCACGTCATCGACACGGTTCTTCTCCCGGCGTCCTGATGTCCGGGATGGTTCCCGGCGCCACATTTGTCCCCCGCTGGCGCCGGGGACCTCACGAAATTGTTCAGAACCGTGATGTGCGCCGTCACGTTGCTGCGCATATATCACTGACAATCCAAGGAGGAATCCGCTATGAAAAGACGTACATTCATTGGCCTTGGCGCCGCAACGGCCTTTCTCGGCGGCGCATCGGTTTACGCCCTCGCGGCAGGTTCTGAAGGTGAGTTCGAAATCATGAAAAGCGAAGAGGAATGGCGCAAGATCCTGACGGACGATCAGTTCGCGGTCATGCGCAAGGAAGCGACGGAAAGGGCCTTTTCGAGCCCGCTCAACGACGAGAAGCGCGACGGCATATTCCATTGTGCCGCCTGCGATCTTCCGCTCTATTCCTCCGAGGCGAAATTCGACAGCGGCACCGGCTGGCCGAGCTTCTACGAGGCGCTACCCGATGCTGTCGCCAACAAGACGGATTTCAAGCTGATCTATCCGCGCAAGGAAGAACATTGCCGCCGCTGCGGCGGCCACCTGGGCCATGTCTTCAACGACGGACCGCAGCCGACCGGCAAGCGCCACTGCATCAACGGCGTGGCGCTGACCTTCAAGCCGGGCGAAACCGCCTGAAGCTCATGACTGCGCGGCGGCGAGCATCGCCGCCCGCAGCTCTTCCAGACCGATATTCTTTTCAGACGAGGTCGCCAGGACCTCCGGAAACGCCGCCGGCCGCTTCTTGATGCGGTCGGCGGTTTCCGCATACATGCGCGGCACGCCTGCCTCCTTGATCTTGTCGATCTTGGTCAGCACCACCTGGTAGGACACGGCGGCCTTGTCGAGCAGGTCCATCACCTCCTCGTCGTTCTTCTTGACGCCATGCCGCGCGTCGATCAGCAGATAGACGCGCTTCAGCGTCACCCGACCTCGAAGATAGGAAAAGACGAGCTTCGTCCAGTTGTCGACCTGGGCCTTGGGCGCCTTGGCGAATCCGTAGCCCGGCATGTCGACGATAGCGAGCGGCGGCAGGTCGTCGGCCGATCCCGCATGCCCGGCCGGCACGAAGAAGTTCAGTTCCTGGGTGCGGCCCGGCGTGTTGGATGTGCGCGCCAGGCCCTTCTTGGACACGACGGCATTGATCAGCGACGACTTGCCGACATTGGAGCGACCCGCAAAGGCCACCTCAGGCGGGCCTTCCGGCGGCAGGAATTTCATCGAGGGCACGCCACGAATGAAGTCCCATTGCATGGGAAAGCTCATGAGGCTGTCGGTCGTGTCTTGCGCGGGAGGTTCGCTGGTCATGCAGTGGGATTAAACGGTTCCGCCGCGTGATGAAAGCGCGAAACGCGATCGCGGGCCACAAGACCTGCATGCACGAAAAGACCCACATGAAAAAGCCGGCTCCCCCGAAGGGGAACCGGCCGCCACGGCGCCTGGACTGGGGGTAGTCCGAAAGCGCTGCTTAGCTCGGAAGGAGAACGTCATCGACGACGTGGATCACGCCGTTCGACTGGTTCACGTTCGAGATCGTGACTTTCCCGGCACCGCCGGCCTCATCGAAGATATAGAGGCTGCGGCCCTTGATGACGGCGGTGAGTGCATCGCCGCTGACCGCGTTGAAGTTGTAGCGGCCGCCATGATTGCGGGCGCGGCGCATCAGTTCCTCGGCCGAGAGATCGCCGGCGACGACATGTGCGGTCAGCACCTTGGTGAGCTGATCCTTGTTCTCCGGCTTCAGGAGCGTCTCGACCGTGCCATCGGGAAGCTTGCCAAAGGCCGCGTTGGTCGGCGCGAAGACCGTGAACGGTCCTTCGCCGGACAACGTCTCGACGAGGCCGGCGGCCTTGACCGCGGCGACAAGCGTCGTGTGATCGGCCGAATTGACCGCGTTCTCGACGATGGTCTTCGACGGATACATCGGAGCGCCGCCGACCGTGACGGTGTCTTCGTCCGCCATCGCGTTTTCGGCCATTTTGTCCTCGGCCATGTAGCCGTCGCCGCTGTCGTCCATGGCGGCGCTGTCGGCCTCCATGCCGTCATCGGCCGCCGGCAGCAGCACCGTGTCGATCACGTGGATCACGCCATTCGACTGCTTGACGTCGGCGATGGTCACTGTCGCCTCGTTACCCTGCTCATCGACGATGACGATGTTGTCGCCACTCATCTTGGCTGTAAACGTGCAGCCGCCAACGGTCTTGACCGGGTGTTCGCCATTGTCATCGGCGATCATGCCCATGATGGCGTCGGACATGGCGTTGGCGGCAACGACATGACAGGTCAAGATCTTTGTGAGCTGATCCTTGTTTTCCGGCTTCAGCAGCGTTTCGACCGTGCCGTCAGGCAGCTTGTCGAAGGCCGCGTTGGTCGGTGCGAAAACCGTGAACGGACCTTCGCCCGACAGCGTCTCGACGAGACCGGCGGCCTTGACGGCCGCGACGAGCGTCGTGTGATCGGCCGAATTGACGGCGTTCTCGACGATGTTTTTCGTCGCAAACATCGGCGCGCCGCCGACCATCGGGTTTTCCTGGGCGATCGCTGTCACCGGGGCGAGCGCGGTCGCAGTGGCGCCGGTAAAGGCCAGCGCGGTCGAAAGAAACAGTGCTTTTGCGAATTTACTGGTCATTGGAAGAACCTCCTCTGTTGTCAGCTTCCGACCCATGGACGAGTGCAAACGCGAAAAAGTTTCATCCGGCTCGCGGCCATGCGCAAAACGGCAATAAAAAAGGCGGGCTCGAGGCCCGCCTTTCGGTATTTGTTGCGCAGGTGACGCTATTCGGCCGCGTCGGCCTTCTTCTTGCGACCGAGCATACCTCGAAGATTGTCCCAGAGTTCGATCTTGGCGCCGTTGCGCTTCATGATCACGCCCTGCTGAATGATCGACAGCGTATTGTTCCATGCCCAGTAGATCACGAGACCGGCCGGGAACGATGCCAGCATGAACATGAAGACCAGCGGCATCCAGTTGAAGATCATCGCCTGGGTCGGATCGGGCGGGGCCGGGTTCATGCGCATCTGCAGGAACATGGTCAGGCCCATGATCAGCGGCCAGACACCGATCGCCAGGAAGGTGCCGAGGACCGGAATAGCCGCCGGATCGTAAGGCAGCAGACCGAACAGGTTGAAGACATGCGACGGATCCGGCGCCGACAGGTCCTGGATCCATCCGAAGAAGGGCGCATGGCGCATCTCGATGGTGACGTAAAGCACCTTGTAGAGCGCGAAGAACACCGGAATCTGGATCAGCATCGGCCAGCAGCCGGCAACCGGGTTGATCTTCTCTTCCCGGTAGAGCTCCATCATGGCCTTTTGCATCTTCTCGCGGTCGTCGCCGAACTTTTCCTTCAGTTCCTGCATCTTCGGTTGAACGACCTTCATGCGCGCCATCGACCTGTACGACATGTTGGCGAGCGGGAAGAAGATCGCCTTGACGATAACCGTGGTGATCAGGATCGCGACGCCGAAATTGCCGAAGAGGTTGAACAGGAAGTCCAGCAGGTGGAACATCGGCCGTGTGATGAAGTGGAACCAGCCCCAGTCGATCAGCAGTTCGAACTGGCGGATGCCGTACTCGTCCTTGTAGGCGTCGAGCTGGCTCGACACCTTGGCGCCTGCGAAGAACAGGTTGTCGAAGGTCACGGTCTCGCCGGCATTGACCGCGACCGCGTCGGTCAGGAAATCCGACTGGAAGCGCGAGCGGTTGTCGGAGAAATAGGAAAAGCGCGGCTGGAACGTCTCGCCGCCGACCGGGATCAGCGCCGTCGCCCAGTATTTGTCGGTGATGCCGAGCCAGCCATCGGTCGATTTTCCGGGCTGAACCTGTCCGTCATCCTCGATGGCGTTGTATTTCAACTCGGTCAGGCCGTCTTCGCCGGTCACACCGATCAGGCCTTCGTGCAGAACGTAGATCGGCGGTTTCTCGGGCTTCGAATATCGGGTCACGCGGCCATATTCCTGCAGCGAGACGGCGCCGCCGGAAGTGTTCGTCACCGAATCCTCGATTTCGAACATGTACCGGTCGTCGATGGAGATCGTGCGTGTGAAGGTCAGGCCGTTGGGCGCGGAATAGGTCAGTTCGACCGGCGTCGTCGGCGTCAGTGTCGCACCGTCGGCAACCTGCCAGATCGTGTCGGACTGCGGCGCACCCTCGAAACCGATATAGCCGAATTCGCCGATATAGCCCTGAGCGTCGCTCGACGGACGCAGCAGCGTGACGATGTCGGAGTCCTTTTCGATCGTCTCGCGATAATCCTTGAGCTTCAGGTCGTCGAAGCGCGCGCCGCGAAGATTGATCGAACCGGTCAGCGTCGGGGTCTCGACGGGGATGCGCCCTGCTTCGACCTCGGCCTCTGCCGCCGTTCCACCGGCTGGCGCCTCGGCGCCGGGGGTCGACGTTGCCTGCGGGAGCGATCCGTCGCTCGTTGCCGCCGGCGTGTCCTGCGTGGCCGTCTCGGGCTGTTGCGCCTGCAATTCGAGCTGCGCCTGTTTTTCGGCCTCGATTTTCGGTCCGATATAGAAAATCTGCCAAGCCGCGAGGATCACGACGGAAAGAATGATCGTGATGAACAGGTTGCGGTTATTTTCCATCGTGGGCTTTCCGGTCCTCTTTTGCGCCGTCTTGCCGACGCAGCAATTTTTCATTCGCCCGCGCGAGTGCCGATGAGACGTCGGAGCACAGGTCCTGGAACGGCGCGTTAAGCGCCTTGGGCGTTGAAACGATCACATAGTCATTTCCGACCGCCATGTCACCCGCGCCGAACAGGCGAACCGCTTCGCGGAGGCGGCGCTTGATGCGGTTGCGTTTCACGGCGTTTCCGTTGCGGCGGGATACGGTCAGGCCGAGCCTCGGCGCATCGCCGTCGTTTCGCTTTGCCGCTTCAACAAGCACAAAAGCGCCGCGGACCCTGGTTCCGCGGCGCACTGCCAGAAATTCGGAGCGTTTGCGTAAAACGCCATACGGTCTTTGACCGCGCTGATCGGTCGCGCCGGCTCTGTTCGCCGGTTCGCGCATCGAAGCGTCGCTTGGTGCGATCAGGCCGAAAGGCGCTTGCGGCCGCGTGCGCGACGGTTCGCGAGCACTTTGCGACCGCCGACCGTTGCCATGCGCGCACGGAAGCCGTGCCGGCGCTTGCGGACCAGTTTCGAAGGCTGATAGGTGCGTTTCATAGTCGTTTCCGCCGGAAAGGCGGCCCTTGTCTTGAACTTTTCGAATGGGACCCTGGTCTTCCGGCGATGCGCAATAACGAAGCGCCGCCTGAGACGTGCCCGAGCGTTGCGCGCTTATCGTCCAAACGGCCCGTCAAGTCAATGCCCGTCGCGACTCGCAGGTGGGCCAAAACGCATCACGCGACCGTGAGCGCGAGGCATCGCGCGATCACGCCATGCGGCATCAATGGTTTGTGAATTGTTCTTTACCGGGCAGAACGCCAAATGCGGATCAACGACCCGTGCGAAACCGCGCGATACAGACTAAGAGGGTATGGCCCGTGAGCGATGAGACAATGGACATGAACCGATCCGAACCAGGTGCCGGACGCGCCGGCGCCTGGAAGCGTTTTGCTCCGTTGGCGATCATCGTCGCCGGACTGGCCTTTGCCTACGCCATGGGCTGGCAGCGCTACTTCTCGCTCGCCTTTCTCGCGGAAAGCCGCGAGAGCCTGCTTGGCTTCGTGGAAGCCAATTACCTGCTGACGCTCGCCGGCTTCACGGGCCTTTACGCGCTGGCTGTCGCCTTTTCCTTTCCCGCCGCCTCGATCCTGACCATCTTCGCCGGGTTCCTCTTCGGCTGGTTCGTCGGCGGTGTCGTCGTCGCCTTTGCCGCCACTGCCGGCGCGACGGCTCTATTCCTCGCCGCCCGCAGCGCCTTCGGGGATTTCCTGCGCGAGAAGGTTGGTGGCCGTGTCAAGCGCCTCGCCGACGGGTTCGAGGAAAACGCCTTCTCGTTCCTGCTCGTCCTGCGTCTCGCGCCGGTCTTTCCCTTCTTCGTCATGAACATCGCACCCGCGCTCTTCAATGTGCCTGTCCGCACCTATGTCGCGGCGACTTTCCTCGGCATTCTTCCGGGCACATTCGCCTATGCCTATCTCGGGGAAGGCGTGGACAGCGTCATCGTCAAGGCGCGCGAGGCCGGGGCGGAGGTGTCCGTCTCCGACCTCGTCACGCCGCAGATCACCATCGCCTTCGTTGCGCTGGCGGTGATTGCGGCGATCCCGCCGATCATCAAGCGGCTGCGCGCCGCGCGCCGGCCGTCCTGAACCGCCGGACGACGCAACCCCACTGGAGCTTTCAATGCCGGAAACACTCAAACCCGATATCTGCGTCATCGGCGGCGGATCGGGCGGCCTGACGGTCGCCGCCGCGGCCGCCGCCTTCGGCGTCCCGGTTGTCCTCGTCGAGGGCGGCAAGATGGGCGGCGACTGTCTCAATTACGGCTGCGTCCCGTCCAAGGCCCTGATCGCGGCCGGCAAGACCGCTTCCACCATGCGTCACGCGGGCGAATTCGGCATTGCCCCTGTCGAACCGGACGTCGATTTTCCCGGCGTGATGGCGCATGTCCGCTCCGTGATCGAGTCGATCGCGCCGCATGATTCCGTCGAGCGCTTCACCGGGCTCGGTGTCCGCGTGATCGAGGACCATGGCCGTTTCACCGGTCCCGACACGCTCGTCGCGGGGGATTATGAGATCAAGCCGCGCCGCTTCGTCATCGCCACCGGATCGTCGCCCTTCGTGCCGCCGATCCCCGGCCTGGACACGGTCCCCTTCCACACCAACGAGACGATCTTCGAGAACACCGAAAAGCCCGAACATCTGATCGTAATCGGCGGTGGCCCGATCGGCATGGAAATGGCGCAGGCGCATCGGCGGCTTGGCGCGCAGGTTACCGTGATCGAGGGTCTGAAAGCGCTCGGCAAGGACGATCCCGAACTGACCGAGATCGTGCTGGAGCGACTGCGCGGCGAGGGGATTACCATCCACGAGGGCGCAAAGGTCACCGGCGTTTCGCGTGAAGGCGACAGGACGACCGTCCGTTACGAGAGCGATGAGGGCGAGGCGGAGGTCACGGGGTCGCACCTCCTGGTCGCCACCGGGCGCAAGCCGAATGTGGAGCGTCTCGACCTCGACAAGGCGGATGTTCGTCTCGACGGACGGGCCATCGCTGTGGATCGCGCGCTGCGGACCTCCAATAGTCATGTCTACGCCATCGGCGACGTCACCGGTGGCCTGCAGTTCACCCATGTCGCGAGCTATCACGCGGCGCTTGTCATACAGTCGATCCTGTTCCGCGTGCCGGGCAAGGAAAACCGCGACATCGTGCCCTGGGCGACCTACACCGACCCGGAACTCGCCCAGGTCGGCCTGACGGAGGATGAAGCCTCGGCGCGCAACCTCTCGCCGCAGGTGTTCCGCTGGTCCTATGCCGACAATGATCGCGCCCGGACCGAGCGCAAGACCGACGGTCTCGTCAAGCTGGTTACGGACGGCAGGGGCCGCATTCTCGGCGCGGGCATCGCCGGCGCCGGCGCCGGCGAGATGATCAACATCTTCGCGCTGGCCGTGGCGAAGAAGATGAAAGCGTCCGACATCCGCGCCTACATCCCGCCCTATCCGACCATGACCGAAATGGCCAAGCGCGCCGCGACCGCCTATTCGGCCCCGGCGACCCGTAATCCGTGGGTGCGCAGGCTGATCGTATTTCTGCGCCGTTTCGGATAACATGCGGGCCATGAGGATGTGCACGCCATGAGCGAAACGGACGCGGCGAAGAAGGGCAAGGCCCTGCTCGAGACCCGGGCGGAGCTTCGGCCCGCCCGTGGCCTGTCTGCCAAGATCCTGCTTCTCACCATCCTGTTCGTCATGATCGCGGAAGTGCTGATCTTCGTGCCGTCGGTCGCGAATTTCCGCATGACATGGCTCGCGGGCAAGGTGAACACCGCGGCGGCGGCGAGCGTGCTGATCGCGTCCGATGCAGATATCGAACTGCCCCTCCAGGCGCAGGATGACGTGCTGATGGCGACCGGGGCCAAGGCGATCGCCCTGAAACTTGGCGAGCGCTCGCGGTTCATCCGGCTGACGGACACGATGCCGGAGATCCATAACGAGGTGAATGTCGCCGAGTTCAGCGCATTTGCCGCCATCCGCGACACGTTCGACACGCTCCTGTTCGGCGGCGATCGCTATATCCGGGCCTACGGCCCGATCGGCGATAGCGACAACATGATCGAACTGGTTCTCCCGGACGCGCCGCTGCGCGCCGCCATGCTCATCTATGCACGCAATGTCGCGGTCCTGTCGCTGATCATCTCGCTGATCACCGCCAGCCTTGTCTTCCTGGCGATCAATCGCATCGCAATCCGTCCGATCCGGCGGATGACGCAGTCGATGCTGACCTTCTCGATGACGCCGGAAAGTCCCGACGCGATCATCGCGCCGTCGAAGCGTGGCGATGAGATCGGTATCGCCGAGCGCGAGCTGGCCGCGATGCAGGGGCAGTTGCAGGAAACGCTGAAGAGCCAGAAACGCCTCGCCGATCTCGGCCTCGCCGTGTCCAAGATCAATCACGACATGCGCAACATTCTCGCTTCCGCGCAGCTGATGTCGGACCGGTTGGGCTCGGTCGCCGATCCCGCCGTGCAGCGCTTCGCGCCGAAACTGATGCGCACGCTGGGCCGCGCGGTCAGCTATTCGGAAAACGTCCTGTCCTACGGGCGCGCCGGCGAGGCCGCGCCGAACCGGCGCCGCGTCAAGCTTGCGCCGATTGTCCTGGATGTCGAGGAACTGCTCGGGATCGATCCGGCATCGGGCATAGAGTTTTCGGCAAGCATCCCCGACGATTTCGAACTCGATGCTGACAGCGAGCAGCTTTTTCGGGTTCTGATGAATCTCTGCCGCAACGCCGTCGAGGCGATGCGCGGCGACACCGATCCCGCGACCGTCAAGCGCCTCTCCGTCACCGCCGCGCGCATGGGCACGACGGCGCTGATCGGCGTGGAGGATACAGGCCCCGGCCTGCCCGCCAAGGCGCGCGAAAACCTGTTTTCCGCCTTCAAAGGCTCGGCACGCGCCGGCGGCACGGGGTTGGGCCTCGCAATCGCACAGGAACTGGTGCGCGCCCATGGCGGAACGCTGGAACTGCGCGACGATCGCGGCATCGGCACGCATTTCGAGATCAGGCTCCCCGACGCCCCCGTTTCGCTGGAACAGGAGCGGGCGCGCCGCGTCCAGACACGGGGCACTGGCGGGCAAGGCTAGCCGAAATGCGGCCCGAGGCTCGCGAATTCGCGCAGCGACGCCTATCTGCTTTTTTCCACCGAAACGGCTTGAATTAACCCGCGCAACAGACTAGGAAGCCGCTTCGACGCGATACGTCGCCGCAAGGCCCTTCGTCATCGCGCTGCGCGCCCGTAGCTCAGCTGGATAGAGCACCAGACTACGAATCTGGGGGTCAGAGGTTCGAATCCTTTCGGGCGCGCCATTCATTTCAATAACTTGGCCTCAACCTTCGCTGTTCCTTGCTCCGCAGTTTGCAGGCGGTTTGCAAATTCTGTGCTCCTTGCGTTCTCCAACAAGGCCACTGCCTCCTCCGCCAGCGTGCGCGTGCGAGCGAGATATTTGTCGAGGATGGTCGTCACAGTCTTCAGCGAGTGACCTGTTATGGCCGCGATCTGGGGTGTGGAACATCCGGCCTCCGCGAGCATCGTTATCGCAGTTCCTCGAAGATCGTGAAAATGCAGATCGCTGATGCCGGCGGCCTTCGTGGCGGTCTCCCATTGTGCTTTGAAATAGCGTGCCTTCCAAGGAAGCTTGGCCTTCGTCGTCAGGACGAGGTTCGTGTCTCTGTCGAGGCCGTCGAGCATCCGCCGCAAGGCTGTCGTGCAGGGTATATCAACCCGACGTTTCGTTTTCCCTTGGCGCAGCGAGATCGTGGAGCCGTCGTAATTGTTCCACGACAAGGCCAGAAGGTCGGCCTGCCTTTGGCCGGTATGCAGAGTGACCTGCTCCCCTGAATGATCCTCGTTTTTTGGTTAGCCTGTTCCCCAACGAAGGAGACAGGCAATGAAACGATCCAGGTTTTCCGATGAGCAGATCATCGGCATTTTGAAAGAGCATCAGGCGGGCATGTCGGCCACCGATCTGTGCCGCAAATACGGCGTCAGCGACGCGACCTTTTACAAGTGGCGCTCGAAGTATGGCGGCATGGAAGTGTCGGAGGCCAAGCGGCTGAAGGCTCTCGAAGAAGAGAACGCGAAGCTGAAGAAGCTTCTGGCGGAGTCGATGATGGATGTTTCGACGCTCCGCGAGATGCTCGGAAAAAACTTCTAACGCCCGGCTCGAGGAGAAACGCCGTGAGTTGGGCGATCGAACACCAAGGCTACTCGCAACGACGCGCCTGCGGGCTGGTGGGCATTGATCCGCGTGTCTATCGCTACAAATCGGCGCGACCGGACGATGCGGAGTTGCGAAAGCGGCTGAAGGAACTGGCGTCACTACGCCGGCGCTTCGGTTACCGGCGCCTGCACATCCTGCTGAAACGCGAAGGTGTCGAGGTGAACTGGAAGAAGCTGTATCGCCTCTATCGCGAGGAACGGCTCACCGTGCGCAAACGCGGTGGCCGCAAGCGGGCCCTGGGCACGCGAGCGCCGATGACGATCCCGCAGGATCCCAATCAGCGCTGGAGCCTCGACTTCGTATCAGACACGCTGATCGACGGACGCCGCTTTCGCATCCTGTGCGTTATCGACGACTTCAGTCGGGAATGCCTGGCGGCCGTCGTCGACAACTCGATCTCGGGTGGGCGCGTGGCCCGTGAACTCGATGTCATCGCTGAGCGCCGCGGCTTCCCGCTGATGGTGGTTAGCGACAACGGCACGGAACTGACCTCGAATGCCATGCTCAATGGCAGCAGGATCGCGGTGTCGAATGGCATTACATCGCGCCCGGAAAGCCGATGCAGAACGGCTTCGTGGAAAGCTTCAACGGCAGGCTGCGGGACGAGTGCCTCAACGAGCATCTGTTCCGCAGCTACCGCCACGCTCGCGAGATCATCGCGGATTGGAGGATCGACTACAATCTACATCGACCGCATACGAGCCTCGACGGGCTCACCCCGAACGAACTTGCAACCCGGTCCGTAATGGACCACAACGTGAACAGGGCTAACTTATGAACGCGGACAATTAGGGGAGCAGGTCATCACCTGCGAGCCAAACGGCGTTGTCGAGCCGATCCACCCGAAGGCGATGCCAGTTATCCTTACAGAACCGGAAGAGGTCGATGCTTGGCTTCGCGCGCCTTGGGATGAGGCGAAGGCGCTGCAGCGACCTTTGCCTGATGATCTGCTGGTCGAAGTCGAGGCGCTGTAACGACGTAACTGATCCCCTGCGGATTATCCTGTTCTGGCCGCGGCAAGGTCGGACCGTATCTCGGTCGTCACCCGGAAGCATGAGCTCCTCCGGCCCCGTCAATTTCGACTTCCGTCGGGCAATGAGGCGATGCACATCCGTCTCTCTGTTTGTGCAAGCACAAAGAAGACCGGGGACGGCTCCGCTAATTTCTGGTCATCAAAACGAAGGATGACAAGGAGAACGGATATGTTCACGAGAAGACAAGCCCTGATGACTGCCGGCGTCGCAAGCGTCGCTGCTGCCGTCGCTTCGATACCTGCCGCCGCTTCTGCCGAGGAAGCCGTCGCGCCGGCCGATATTTCCAACCTGCCGAGGCAGAAAGTGACGCTCGTTGCGCCGCCCTATGTCCATGCGCATGACCAGGTGGCCAAGGGCGGACCGAAGGTGGTCGAGTTCACCATGAAGATCGAGGAAAAGCCGGTCGTCATCGACGAAGAGGGCACCACTCTTCAGGCGATGACTTTCGACGGCTCCATCCCCGGCCCGCTGATGGTAGTCCACGAAGACGACTACGTGGAACTGACCCTGATCAACCCCGAGTTCAACTCGATGCCGCACAATATCGACTTCCATGCGTCGACGGGCGGCTTGGGCGGCGGTGCGCTGACACTGATCAATCCGGGTGAGCAAACGAAGCTTCGCTTCAAGGCGACCAGGGCAGGGACCTTTGTCTACCACTGTGCGCCCGGCGGCCCGATGATCCCGTGGCATGTCGTGTCAGGCATGAGTGGCGCGATCATGGTTCTTCCGCGCGAAGGCTTGAAGGACGAGAAGGGCGAGCCGGTTCGCTACGACAAGGTCGTCTATATCGGCGAGAACGATTTCTACATCCCGCGCGATGAAGACGGCAACTTCAAGAGCTATGACTCGCCGGCCGAATCCTACGCCGACACGGTGGAGGTCATGCGGGGCCTGGTTCCGACCCACGTCGTGTTCAACGGCGCCAAGGGAGCGCTGACCGGCGACAACGCCCTGAAGGCAAAGGTCGGCGAGACGGTTCTGATTGTTCACTCGCAGGCGAACCGTGATACCCGCCCGCACCTCATCGGCGGCCATGGCGACCATGTTTGGGAACTCGGCAAGTTCGACAATCCGCCGGCCAAGGACCTCGAGACCTGGTTCATCCGCGGCGGTTCGGCAGGAGCGGCGACATATACCTTCCTGCAGCCAGGCATCTACGCCTATGTGAACCACAACCTCATCGAGGCGGTCGAACTGGGCGCCACTGCACACTTCGTGGTCGAAGGCGACTGGAACGACGACCTGATGATGCAGGTCCAGGCCCCGTCACCGATCGCCACCAACTGATCCACGTCGTCTGAACATGCGGCCCGGCACATACTGCCGGGCCCTCAGCCTTCAGGAGATCGACATGTCATTCAGCTATACATGGATCGAAGCGGTCGCTGCTGCATCGGTCAGTGTCGTTACGGCATTCACAGGGATTGCCTGGTGGAATGCGCCGCAGATGAACACGACATTCGAGACCGTTCTTGTTTCGCCCGGCGCGTTCGACTTTGAACCCACCGGCGAATTCGTTGCGAACGGTGCCGAAATCGATCCCGGCGACCGGCCCGTGGTGTTTCGCCGACCTATCGAGATCATGAAATTCCAGGTCACCCTCGGTGACTATCAGCGCTGCGCGTCTGCTGGACAATGCGAGGCGCCCGACGCCCGGTATGCCGATACCGAAGCGCCTGTTGTTGGCATCAGTTACCTCGATGCGGAAGCCTACGCAGACTGGTATTCGGACCTTACGGGAGAGGTGTGGCGACTTCCGGCGCCCGAGGAATGGGCGTTTGTTGCGGCCGAGCGCTTTGCGGGCGAGGTCTTCACCCGTGGCCAGGATCCGTCCAACCCTGCGATTGCCTGGATCCGTCGCTACGAGGAGCAGATTCTCCTCGATCGCGAGCCAGATCCGGTTATCCATCCGGCCGGCCACTTCGGACCGAACAGCAATGGCGTCGCCGACCTCGGCGGAAATGTCTGGGAATGGACCTCCGGCTGCTACACCCGGATCGAGCAGGATAGTGACGGTAATTCCGTGGGAGCCCCCTACCAGAACTGCGGCATCCGCATCGCCGAGGGTGTGCACCGGGCCTACATGTCGAACTTCATCCGCAACGGCAAAAGTGGCGGATGTGCCGTCGGAACGCCTCCGGATCATCTCGGTTTTCGGCTTGTGAAGGATGCCGGGTTCGCTTTCAGTCTCGCCAGGCTTGGAAAGACAGTCGCGAAATACCTGTCGCATTGACGATCATCAGGCAAATTTCAGGAGTAGGATATGCGCCATACTACGCGCAAAAGGGCCCGTCAGACGGGGGGCGGCGTTGACATTCGGGAAAGCTCGATCGTCGATCGATTGCGTCAGGGACTCACCGAGGCAGGGTTGGACTGCCATTGCAGTGACAGGGCCGAGCGTATTTTCGATCAGGTCGAAGAGATAAGGCGTGCCGGCGCGCTTGAGGAAGCCCGGCGGATGCGCGACTCGATCGCGATCATCATGGTTCTGCTCACAGAACTGGACGAGTTGACCGTGAATGAAGCCGATATTTCGGCCTTTAACGAAATCGCGGATCTCTTCGAAGACCTCGTCGACCATGCGAGCCGGGGAGCCGTGTTCGCTCGCCTCCTCGCCACCGGCCGCCGCAATCCTGAAGGAGTGCTGCAGTGACCAGCACCGATCATGATTCTGCACGACAGAAGGGTGACCGCTCGGTGCTCCGTCGGCAGCGCGCCGAGGGTCGGGACGGCCGCGGACGTGTCGCCGCCATGCCGCCTGTTCTGCAGTATGGATTTCGCCCCTTCTTCCTGCTCGCCGCGTTGCAGGCCGGCGTCATGATTCCGGCCTGGTTGGTTCTCTTCCATACGGTCCCGGTCTCCTGGCATGCACACGAGATGGTCTTCGGCTATCTGGGTGCGGTCATCGCGGGCTTCATTCTGACTGCCGTTCCGAACTGGACGGGTAGGCTGCCGCTCAGTGGATGGCCGCTTGCCGGTCTCATCGCACTATGGCTGGCCGGTCGCGTTGCCTGCAATGTCGCTGACCCGTCGGCGCTCGTGATGGCAATCGACCTGGCATTTCCTGTCGCTCTCGCCGGCGCCATATGGCGTGAGGTGATCGCCGGTCGCAACTGGCGCAACGCGCCCGTAGCCGGGATGCTGACGCTCTTCACAATCGCCAACGGCCTACACCATCTAGAGAATATCGGCCTCGCCTTGGACGGTCTCGGGATAAGGCTCGGCCTCGGCACGGTCGCGATGCTGATCGCTTTGATCGGCGGACGTATCGTTCCGAGTTTTACGCGAAATTGGTTGGTCAAGCAGGGTGGGCAGATACTCCCGGCCTCTTTCGGGTTCTTCGACAAGGCGGCGCTCGCGGCGACTGCTTTGGCCCTTATAGCCTGGATAGCGGTTCCTGACCGCATCGTTACGGGAATCCTGCTGGCCATATCCGGCATTCTCCTTCTGGTCAGGATGCTGCGTTGGCAGGGTTTCCGGACTTTGGGAGAGCCGATCGTCGCGATCCTGCATGCCGGCTATTTCTGGCTCGGGATCGCCCTGACGCTTCTTGGCGCGAGCATCCTCACAGCGGGCTACTTGCCAAGCAGCGCCGCCCTGCATGCTCTAACTGCAGGTGCGATTGGGACCATGACGCTGGCGGTTATGACCAGGGCGACCCTTGGTCACACTGGACGGACCATCGAGGCTGACGGTTGGACAGTCGCGATCTATGTCCTTGTCACCATCGGCGCGCTTTTCCGCGTGGCTGCTCCTTTGCTGCCGCTCCAGTATCTTCCGCTGCTCATGGCTGGAGGCGGATTCTGGAGCGCGGCATTCCTGGTCTTTGCCGGGCGCTATGGACCCTTCCTGTGGCAGTCTCGCTTGCACACCGCGTAAGACCAGACAATGCGATGGCAGTGCGGACGGGATTTGGCTCTCGGCATTGCGTTTGCGGGAAGGTGCGCTTAAAGTGGCATTCTCAATGCCACTTTAATGAGGTCACGGGATGGGACATTCCCGAACTGCGGGTTCCACCCCATTGGAAGAACATCCTCTGGATCGCGAGGGTGTCGACAGGGCGTTCATCGGACGCCTTGTCAGGGAATTTTATCTGCGGGTCCGGCAAGACGGTCGGCTTGGTCCGATCTTCGCTCGCGAAATCACCGGCGATTGGGAGCCTCATCTTGAGAAGATGACGGATTTCTGGTGCTCGGTAATTCTGAAGACGCGAAGTTATCAGGGCCGCCCGGTGCCCGCGCACGTCAATTTGAAAGGCGTGACGGAAGGCGATTTCGACATCTGGCTTTCGATATTTGCCGATACTGCAGGTGATCTCTGTGACCCGGACACAGCCAGAGTCTTTATTGAACGAGCCGAGAGGATCGCGCAGAGCCTCAAGCTTGCGATGTTCTTTCGGCCGCCTGCAGCATACAGCGGGTCAGTGCCGGCATGAGAATGACTCTTCATACCGACTATGCGCTTCGCATGCTGATCTTCCTGGCGGTCCGCAACGGCAGGCCGTGCACCGTCAATGACGTCGCGATCGCCTATGGCCTGTCCCGCAATCATCTTATCAAGGTGGCGCAAGGTCTCTCGCAACTCGGCTTGGTGGAGACATTGCGCGGGCGCGCGGGTGGGATAAGTCTCGCGAGACCTCCCGAAGAGATCAATGTCGGGTTCGTCGTTCGGGCGATGGAGGACGACAAGGCTATGGTCGAGTGTCTGAAAACCGATGGCGGCGCCTGTGCGATCACGTCGTCATGCCGTCTTACTGGTGTCGTCCGGGAGGCGCTCGCCGCCTACCTCTCAGTCTTCGACAAGTATCACCTACGTGACCTCGTCAGGAACCGTGAGGCGCTGGCGGCGCTGCTTGGCATCGCAAGTCCGCCTGAAAGTGACCTGGTTGGGCAGCCCGCCGCCGCGCATGAAGGAGGATGACACTTGGCAGACAACGATCATCCGCAATTCGCCTCGCCGCCCTGCTTCATGCATGAACTCGATCCGCTGTTTCGCGCTGAGACAGAAGACGGGCAGACTTCTCAGGATGTCGGCCGTTGGCGAAAAGCGCAGCGTGCACGGCTTATCGCCGAACGGCTGGAAATCCCCGCGGATGAGCGGGCCCATCTCTCTGGGGTGATAGCAGATCGTCTGGACAAGGAGACCGGTGATCCGGACGGGCGCATTGTCTCTCTCTACTGGCCGTTTCGAGGAGAGCCTGACCTGCGCCCATGGATGCAACGCGTGATCGACCGGGGCGGTCGGGTCGCACTTCCTGTGGTCAAAGCAAAAGGTGAACCCCTTGAATTCCGCCTCTGGTCGCCCGGAGAAAAGCTTGAGCGCGGGATCTGGAACATTCCCGTTCCCACGGCCGGCGAACCGGTTGCGCCTGACATCGTGATTTCGCCTCTCGTCGGCGTTGATGCCGAACGTTATCGCCTCGGCTATGGCGGAGGCTTCTATGACCGGACGATTGCCGCGTTGGTAACAAAACCTCTCGTCATCGGCGTCGGTTACAAATGTGCACGCCTCGCGACGATCTATCCGCAGTGGCACGACGTGCCCATGGACCAATTGATTGTCGTCTAGGTAACCGCCGAGGCTCAATTCTGACATCTGGATTGCAGCGATTTTTTGAAATGATTCATCCAAATAAAGGGCTTAAGTATCATTTGTTGAAATATGAATATATTCGGAGGTTGGAGTTCTCAGAGATCTATATGACAATATAAATCATGAAATAAATGGAATGTTTTCATGAGTGCTCGCGTTTCAAAATTTTGATAATAGCCAGTTATATTTCTTGATCGCATGTCGTTAGAATATTTTTTCGCTTAATCTGGTTCTATTATGAGCGTGGTTCTGGTTAAGTATTTGGAAGATGGAGGAGAAGCAAATGGCCTCGGAGGATGGAGAAGCGGCCGCCGTCTCGCGTGATACGAAATCGTTTCGCGCCGAAATGCTGACCTTCCTCGTGCTTGCCTTCGGCATCTGGCCGATTGTCGCGGTCGGAGTGGTTGGCGGATACGGTTTTCTGGTCTGGATGTGGCAGATAATCTTTGGCCCGCCAGGCCCACCCCCGGGAATAGGCCATTGATCATGGCGGAAGCGGCCCTCAGCAGACGCAGCTTCCTGACAGCGGGGCGAGGTTCCGTCCGCGAACCAAGTGATCTCGCGATCACCATCAGACCGCCTTGGGCAACGCAGGAAAGCCTGCAGGCTTGCACCTCATGTGGTGCGTGTGCCGATTCCTGTCCGACGGGTATTATTTCGATGGTAGAGGATCTTCCCTCAATCGATTTCAAGTCCAGCGAATGCACGTTCTGCGGCGAATGTGCTGCGGCCTGTCCCGAGCCGGTCTTCGAGGAAGGCATCGCGGCCTTTAGTCACTCCGCGGATATATCCGAGTCATGCCTGGTCCACTCAGGCGTTTCCTGCATGAGTTGTCGCGACGCTTGTGCGGAGGATGCGATCCGCTTCCGTCCCCGCATCGGCGGACCGTTCGTCCCGGAAGTGCTTGAAGATGCCTGCACCGGTTGCGGTGCATGCGTTGCCCCGTGCCCGGTAAACGCCATTGACATGCGGACCGAGGCGCCGGAGCCGGTCAATGCCTGAGCATCGTAATCACCACATATCGAGTGCAGTCGTATCGACGCTGCCCGGGCGTATCGATGAGGTGATCGAAGCCATAGATGCGATGCCAAACGCCGAAGTCCACGCCCACGAGAAAGGGAAGATCGTGGTCGTCATCGAGGGCGACGGCACTCGGGTTCTCGGCAATTGCCTTACGCAAATCGCTGCCCTTGAGGGCGTGATTACCGCCAACATGGTGTTCGAACAGATCGAGAAAATGGAGGTCCCAGCAGATGAAGGCCCAGCTGAAACGTCGTGATGTCCTAAAGGCGCATGCGGCGGCGGTGGCCGCTGCTACCGCCGGCATAAGTCTGCCGGCCACAGCGCAGCCCGTTCCAGGCGGTGTTGGCTCGTTAGAGATCAAGTGGTCGAAGGCACCCTGCCGTTTCTGCGGAACCGGGTGCGGTGTCATGGTTGGCATAAAGGAAGGACAGGTCGTCGCAACGCATGGCGATATGCAAGCAGAGGTCAATCGCGGCCTGAACTGCGTGAAAGGCTATTTTCTCTCCAAGATCATGTATGGCGAGGACAGGCTGACGACGCCGCTACTGCGCAAGCGCGACGGTAAATACGCCAAGGACGGTGAATTTGAGCAGGTCTCCTGGGAGGAGGCGTTTGACGTGATGGCCGAGCAGGCCAAGCGCACCTTGCGCGATAAGGGCCCGACTCACGTAGGAATGTTCGGATCAGGTCAATGGACGATCTTCGAAGGTTACGCCGCTTCGAAGTTTATGCGTGCTGGGCTGCGTTCCAACAATCTGGATCCCAATGCCCGCCATTGCATGGCGTCGGCAGCGACCGCCTTCATCCGAACCTTCGGCATCGACGAGCCGATGGGCTGCTATGACGATTTTGAACACGCCGACGCCTTCGTTCTTTGGGGGTCAAACATGGCGGAGATGCATCCGATCCTGTGGACCCGGCTCGCTGATCGCCGGCTCGGCCATCCGCATGTTCGCTGCGCCGTGTTGTCGACCTTCACCCACAGGAGCATGGACCTCGCGGATATTCCGATCGTCTTCAAGCCGGGCACCGACCTGGCGATCCTGAACTTCATCGCGAACTACATTATCGAGAACGGAAAGGTGAACGAGGAGTTTGTGCGCGACCACGTGACTTTCATGAAAGGCGCGACAGATATCGGTTACGGACTCAGACCCGAACATCCGCTGCAACAGGCTGCAAGCGCCGCCGATGCACCTGGCTTGATGGAGCCGGCGGACTTCGACACGTTCAAGGAGCTCGTCTCCGAATACACACTGGAAATGGTTTCAGAGCTGTCCGGTGTGGAGCCCGACTTCCTGATTGAACTGGCTGAGCTGTATGCTGATCCCGACATCAAGGTGATGTCGCTTTGGACGATGGGCTTCAACCAGCATGTCCGAGGCGTGTGGGCCAACCAGATGGCCTATAATATCCATCTGCTGACCGGCAAGATTTCCGAGCCTGGCAACAGCCCGTTCTCGCTCACCGGCCAGCCTTCCGCTTGCGGCACCGCTCGCGAGGTCGGGACCTTCGCCCACCGGTTGCCGGCCGACATGGTGGTCACCAATCCGGAGCACAGGGCTCACGCCGAGGAGATCTGGCGACTGCCAATCGGGTTACTGCCGGATAAACCCGGCTATCACGCTGTCGAGCAGGACCGGATGCTGCATGACGGCAAGCTCAATTTCTACTGGATCCAGGTCAACAACAACCTGCAGGCCGCACCAAACTCTGGTCAGGAGACATATCCCGGATACCGCAATCCCGAAAACTTCATCGTTGTCTCCGATGCCTATCCGACCGTGACAGCGATGGCAGCAGATCTGATCCTGCCGGCGGCGATGTGGGTGGAGAAGGAGGGAGCCTACGGCAATGCCGAGCGCAGAACCCACACTTGGCATCAGCTTGTCGATGCACCTGGAGGAGCCCGCTCTGATCTCTGGCAGATCATGGAGTTTTCGAAACGCTTCACGACAGACGAAGTCTGGCCGGAAGAGATCCTGCAAGCCAACCCTGACTACCGCGGCAAGTCTCTCTATGAGGTTCTATTCCGGAACGGAAATGTCGACCGGTTCCCGGTTGATGAGATCGATCCTGAATACGCCAATCATGAGTCCGAGGATTTCGGGTTTTATGTCCAGAAGGGGCTGTTTGAGGAGTATGCCACCTTCGGACGTGGTCATGGACACGACCTCGCGCCTTACGACCGTTACCACAAGGAGCGCGGGCTGCGCTGGCCGGTCGTCAACGGAGAAGAGACGAAGTGGCGCTTTCGCGAGGGCTACGATCCCTATGTCAAACCCGGCACCGGCGTGCAGTTCTACGGCAGGCCCGACGGTCGGGCGGTGGTCCTGGCAGTTCCTTATGAGCCGCCGGCCGAGTCGCCGGATGAAGAGTTCGACATATGGCTGGTCACCGGACGTGTGCTGGAGCACTGGCACTCAGGCTCCATGACCCTGCGCGTCCCGGAACTCTACAAGGCATTCCCCGGCGCCAAGGTGTTCATGAACGCCCGCGATGCACGGGCCAGGGGGCTCAATCAGGGTGCAGAGGTGCGAGTGATCTCGCGACGAGGGGAAATACGCTCCAGAATAGAGACACGCGGTCGCAACCGCATGCCCGACGGTGTCGTGTTCGTTCCCTGGTTCGACGCGAGCCAGTTGATCAATCGCGTCACGCTCGATGCCACCGATCCCATTTCCAAACAGACGGACTTCAAGAAATGCGCAGTCAAGATCGAACCCGTAGCATGATACTGCGGCGCCGCCTGGCCGTCGCATTAACCGCTTCTCTGGCCCTGACTGGCTCGGTCGCATTGGCACAGCAGGCGGCCGAACTCGTCGGACCGCCTGACCCTACCAAGACCGTGCCTGCCGAACCGCTGGAAGACTGGGTCATAGACGACATCCGCAAAATGCGCGCCTATCCGGAACAACCGCCGATCATCCCGCACTCGATCGAGGGTTACCAACTGACGGTCAACGCCAATCGCTGCATGACCTGCCACAAGCGGGAATTCACGCAAGGCTCGGGCGCGCCGATGATTTCCGTCACGCACTACATGAACCGTGACGGGCAGATGCTCGCAGATGTTTCGCCTCGGCGCTACTTCTGCACGGAGTGCCATGTGCCGCAGGCCGACGTTGAACCATTGGTCGGCAACACTTTCACCGACATGATCCACATCGGTTCCCAACCGACGGGAAGCGAGTGATGCCATGAGACGCATCAAGCGACTGGTTCTATGGATCTGGCACCTGATCTCGCGGCCGGCGGCGACGTTGAGCCTGGGGTTCCTGACACTCGGCGGATTTGTTGGCGGCGTGATCTTCTGGGGCGGGTTCAACACGGCGCTCGAGGTGACCAACACCGAGGCGTTCTGCATCTCGTGCCACGAAATGGAGAACAATGTCTTTGAGGAACTGGCCCGAACCGTGCACTTTTCCAATCGTTCCGGAGTGCGCGCGTCGTGTCCGGACTGCCACGTGCCGCATGACTGGACCGACAAGATTGCGCGCAAAATGCAAGCCTCAAAGGAGGTTTGGGGGCACCTCTTCGGGACGATCGACACACGGCGGAAGTTCCTCGACCACAGGCGCGAACTTGCAGAGCATGAGTGGGCGCGCCTCAAGGCGAATGACAGCCTCGAATGTCGCAACTGCCACTCAGAGCTTGCGATGGACTTCTCCAAGCAGACTCAACGCGCTTCCGAGATCCATACGCGTTATCTGATCAATGGCGAGGCGACCTGCATAGACTGCCACAAGGGCATAGCGCATGAACTCCCGAACATGGAAGGTGTTGATCCTGGCTGGAAGGTGCCACCGGAAATCCAGGGCAAAGAGCTTCCGCAGGCGGCTGTCTTCGACGAACTGGAGAAACGGGTTGCTTCCGCTCACGCGGAATTGCGCTAGTCCCGAATCCTGGTGCGTAAACTGAAAAGCCGGAGATCACTCCGGCCCTTCAGTCCAAGAAATGTCGATACTGGCTAATTCGAGGCGACCACTTGGCCGAATAATTCGCCGAACACCTTGCCGGCCTTGCCTGGATGTTTCACGGCGGCGGCCTGTTCGGTGTTGTTTCCTGCTCCGACTTTAATCAGCGCGACCATTCCCATGGCATAGTGCGGCATGCATTTCACGCCGTATACACCCTCATGGTCGACGGTCAGAACGATCTCCTCGTTGAACTTGCCCTTCAAGGGGCTAACCCCTTCGGGAAGCATGCCCTTGATGGTTTCCACGTTGTGGCCTTTGTCGGTCGGCACAAAGCGTATGGTGTCTCCGACCTCCGCTTTGACGAAGTCCGGCTGGAATACCATGACACCTTTCTCACCCTTGTTCAGCATCTCGACGGTATATTCCGCCGCATTCGCGTCGCTGGCCATTGCCACGGCAGCGCCCAGGGCGAGTATTGCGATCATCCGTTTCATCGTTCTATCCTTTCAATCCTTGTGTTCACGGCGTGAACCGTTGTTAGGTCGAATAGTCTCTTTGCCGCGGGCCGTTTTTGTGCTGGCGCAAACAAAACGAGAAACGCGGTAGCCGCCGCACGAATTGTTGGACACGCACCGATGCTGGATCGCTCGCTGATTGCAGGACTGGCGCCTTTCAAGGACCTCAAGGACGAGAGCCTCGATCGAATCCTGAAAGAGGCGCGGTCTGCCCGTCATGCGAAGAACACGTCGGTCTTCGAGCAGGAGGAAGAAGCGACGGCCTTCTATCTGCTGCTATCAGGGCACATCCGGGTGGTTAGAACGGCACCCGATGGTCACCAGATTATCGCCCGCTACATCAACGAGGGAGAGCTGTTCGGGATCGCTATCGCGATGGGCAGAACCACATTTCCCGCCAGCGCGGTGGCGGCCGTCGACTGCGTTGTTTTGTCGTGGCCAAACCGCGAATGGGCAGAATTGCAGGCCACCGTGCCGGCATTCGGCGCGAGCGCCTACCAGACGATCGGTAGCCGCCTCCAAGATACCCAGGCGCGGGTCATGGAGATGTCGACAGCGCAAGTGGAGCAACGCATCGCCAACACACTGTTGAAGCTTGTGAAGCAGGCCGGCAGGAAAACAGAAAATGGCATCGAGATCGATTTCCCGATTACCAGGCAGGATATTGCCGAGATGACCGGCACCACCTTGCACACGGTCAGCCGCCTGCTCAGCGGTTGGGAGGACGAAGGGCTTGTCCGGGGAGGGCGGCAGAAAGTCACTGTCGTAAACCCCCATCAGCTCCTTCTTATCGCGGAAAACCGCCGTCCGAAGTAGGTGCGGTCACCCGGGAATTGCAGCGAGGAGCTCTCCCATGAATGCGTCCTCGTCGACGCCATGCTCTTCGCAGGCTTCGGTGACCGTATGATAGATGGCGATTGGGCAACCCACGCATAACATGCCATGACGGATCAGCACCGCGATCGTCTCCGGCCATTTGCGCATGATGTCATCCATGCACATGTCGGGATTGAGTCTATTTGGTTCTCTCACAGCAATCACCTCGCTCAGTCGGCAATGATGCCGGCTGGGAGGTCTATCTTCTTTGTCGGGGAACAAAGACTTGGCCAATCTCCAACGCGCGTAGGACTGTGGCGTGTTGATCAAACGATAGCCGATAGCCGTTGTTCGGTTTCGGGCATTCGTTTCAGACTTGCCTCGATCCGCTCCCGCCAGCGAGAACCTCGCGACAGCGCGTCCTCATAGGCCTCTGCAAGCTCGTCGGGACGATCTTCAGCTAGAGCCGCCACCAAGAACTCAGTTTGGGCACGATCTTTCCGTGCCTTCAGTTGATCTGGACCGCCTTGGCGCCGATCGGCCACTATGAGTTTGTGAATGGCAAATCGCTCAGGCCGCGGGATCTGGACCAGGACGCCGGATCGATAGAGTGCAACCGCGTAGATCGGATCTGCGATCAAAAAGTTCAGGTAGTGGAGAGCTTGAGCGCTTACTCCCAGCGCCGGTAGCGGTTTGATGCTTTCATCGCCAAAAGCCGGTGTCAGGAACTCAACCATCGCTTCGGAGTGGCTTTGCCGCCATTTCCAAACCTGTCGATCGATCACGCCGGGAACCGGATCAAATTTAAGCGACCTGAGTATCTCGTCGGGGTTTTCCTCGACCTTGTCTTCCAGAGCAACCGAGAGCCGTTGAAAGCTGGCGAAATCGATGTCGCCGGTCTGGGCCAGTTCCTCGTAGTCCATGCGCACGCCGAGGTCGCCCTGGTATAGGCTGTAGGCCGTTGTTCCAACGAGTGTGCCGCCAAGCCGGAACACGCCTGCTCGGGAAAAGGCGAGAAGCAATGAACCTGTATCACGATCAGTCGTGATGAAGCCTTCGGCCCGAAGCGTCCTTGCGAGCCTGGTCATCCTTTTGCGCCGCTCGTCCGCTTCGGCCTTCAGGGCTTCCGCGCGTTCCAGGCGCGCGCGCAAGTCCGGTTTGTCTTCACCCAGATATCGGCTCACCATCTCGGTGCCGATCCGAAACTTCTCGTAGAGATAGGTTCGTCCGTTGCGCCGGCGTTCCTCGATAGAGCCAACCAGGCCGGATGCTCTTTCATCAAGATGAAGACGCAGCAAATCCTGGTAGGCCACGACGGCGGGACGACTGTGAGCGACGATTTTCATATCTTCGCATTCCTCGTGATGTGTGCATCAAATTATTATTTGCTGCACATAATTACAAGTGTGCATCAAAAAAATTACTGATGCACACACTTCCAGGCAAACTGCCATCGGGATCTCTCGAGGCGGGTTGTGAATGCTCCAAGCCCGGGTTGAGAAGGAGCCTCAGCTTTTGCACCCGTTGAAGGGTCGGCGCGGGATCGCGTCCCTGAGAGCAAAGCCTGATGAATTCGATCCAAGCTCGCTCATTCTCGCTGAGATCGCAGCTGTTATCGATCCGAATATCGCCGTGCTTGAGCGTAGACGTCATTTGCCGAAGATCCCCCTGATCGCGGCACGAGCTTTCATCGTGATCGATGGGTCGCTGTGGTCAGACGCCTTTCGGATCTCCTCGAGCCATGCAACCTCGTTCCGCGTGACGATCGTTCCGAAGATCTGCTCGATCGCGGTCCCGGTCGTGTCGCCGCCCAATTGCTCGAGGGCGAGCTTGAACAGAAGCGCCGGGTCGCACTCGAGCGCTTTCGCCAAGCCAGGCACACGATCCAGCGGAAGCTTGTTCGAGCCGTTCTTGAACATCGACAGCATATTTGGCTGCACGAAGCCGGCCTCGGTCGCTATCTCCAACTGAGACTTGCGAGGCTTCAGCTCGAGGATTCGTTTTTCAAGGAATGATGCAAGGCGGGTGTCGGCATACGGCCGACCTGATCGTTTCTTCATTTCAGGCGGACTTTCTCGCTACAGCGATGCACGATTGCGTCGCTTGTTTTCGATATAGCGAGGGGTCGACGGGGAATTTCTCGGGGAAGACCTAATCGTTTAGTCCCAATGACGTGAGAGCGCGCGCCTGATGCCGTTGAGTCTTTTGCTGGGCGGCCATGCTGTAAAGACCTGCTTGCCGTCCGACAGGACATAGATGCGCTCAAACTGCGTGGCGAGGCGCACTGAATATACGGCATCCTTCTTCGACTGCCACTCTATCAACAGGGCGCGACCTTGTTTCAGATCCTTGACGATCTGCGCAAACTCTCCCGGTAGTAAAACTATGCCGTATCGCTCGTGCAGTCGCCGATGGAAGTGCCAGTGCTTGTCAGGGATAGAGGCGCCATCCCAGCGAGAGTCATAAACTGATGGGGTCATCTCGCTCATTAGACCTTGGTTCGGTAGTGCAGGCGGCTTAGTGCGATTGCCACGAGGCGTTGGAAGTCGCATCGGCAGTAAGACGGTAAGAAAGCGAGAACCTCGGGGCCGAAATGGTTTGCGGAGCTCTTGCTAAGTCTTTGAATTTGTTGATGTGAAAATGGGCTGGGTTTGCAAAAATACCAAATAAAATCAATTATTTGCACCAGACTGCGAATCTGGGGGTCAGAGGTTCGAATCCTTTCGGGCGCGCCATTTTTTCCGGGGCGCTTCGGCCAATTTCCGTCAGCTATTGCGCCGTCCAGCCACCGTCGATGGGAATTGCCGTGGCGGTGACGTTGTGGGCGATCGGGGCGCAGAGCCAGAGCGCCAATGCGCCGATTTCCGACGGATCGGACATGCGCAGCGACGGCTGCTTTTCCTTCAGGAGATCGGCGATCGCCGCATCCCTGTCGCCGCCGAACGCCTCGGCGCGGTCGCGGACCTGCGGCTCGATGATGGCGGTCTTGGTCCAGCCCGGGCAGATGCAGTTGACGGTCACGCCGCCTTTCGTCCGGTCGCCCGCCGCGGCGTATTCGAGCGCCGCCACCTGCGACAGGCCGACGAGCCCGTGTTTGGCGGCGACATAGGGCGCCTTGTCCTTCGATGAGATGATGCCCTGCACCGACGCGATATTGACGACCCGGCCATAGCCGCGCTCGGCCATGACGGGCAGCGCCGCCTTCATCGTGTGGAACGCCGCGGACAGGTTGATGGCGATCATGTCGTCCCAGACGGAACGCGGCATCTCGGCGAGCGGGGCGGTGTGCTGGATGCCCGCATTGTTGACCAGGATGTCGGCGCCGCCCCATGCTGCCACCGCCTCCATCATTCGCTCGATCTGCTCGGGTCCGCGCAGGTCGCCGTCGAAGAATTCGGCCTCCGGCGCGCCCGCCTGCCGGAGTTTCCCGCAGACCTCGTGGATCTGCGTGTCGCCCGCGATCCCGTGCACGGCGATGCGCGCGCCCGCTTCGGCCAGCGCCTTGGCGATGGCGAACCCGATACCCTGCACCGAGCCGGTCACCAGCGCTGTCTTTCCCGTCAGGTCGGTCATGTCCTCTCCTCCAGTGTTTTGCGCAATGCGGTCTTGAGCACCTTGCCGTAATTGTTCTTCGGCAATTCGCGGATTTCGAAATAGGCCTTCGGCCGCTTGAAGCGGGCGATCCGCGCCAGGCAATGTGCATCGAGCGCCGCCGGATCGAGCACCGCCCCGGGGGCTGGAACGACGAAGGCGACCACCTCCTCTCCCCATTCCGTGGAGGGGCGGCCGATCACCGAAACCTCGTGCACGCCATCATGGGTCAGCAGGGCCTCTTCCACTTCGCGCGGGTAGATGTTGGTGCCGCCCGAAATGATGACGTCCTTCGAGCGGTCCTGCAGCGTCAGATAGCCGTCCGCATCGAGCGTGCCGACATCGCCGGTCATCAGCCAGCCGTCGCGCAGCGTCTTCTGCGATGCTTCCGCATTCTCCCAGTAGCCCGGCATGACCGGCAGTCCCTTGACCATGATCTCGCCGATCTTGCCCGTCGCGAGTGCATTTCCTTCGGCGTCGCCAATCCGGATCTCCACAACCGATTGCGCACGGCCGACGGACACGAGCCGCTCCCGCCAGCGCGGGTGCGTCCGGTCGGCGACATCGGCGCGCGACAGCGCCGAGATCGCCATCGGACACTCGCCCTGGCCGTAGATCTGGATGAATTTCGGCCCAAACCAGTCGACCGCCTCCTCGATGTCGGCGCGATACATCGGCCCGCCGCCATAGACGATCGTGCGGATGCCGTCGCCGCGCCTCCCTGTCGCCTTCGCGCGGTCCGTCAGCCGCCGCACCATGGTCGGCGCCATGAACATGGAGGTCGGGTCGGTGTTTTTCGACAGGTCGAGAACCTCGTCGGCGTCGAAACCGCCGGATTTCGGGCAGAGATGCCGCGCGCCGCCGAGCACATGCACCGGCGCGTAGATGCCGGCCCCATGGCTCATCGGTGCGGCATAGAGCGCCGCGTCATCGGCCGACACCGTGTCGACATCGGCGAGATAGGAAAGCGAGGTCGCCATCAGCATGCCATGCGTGATGCGCACGCCCTTGGGATGGCCGGTCGTCCCGGACGTGTAGAACAGCCAGGCGAGATCGTCGGGTGTCCTCGGTTCCGTGAGCCGGCCGTGCCCGTCGGTCATGGCGGCGAAACGATCCGTCGAGATGTCGATCGGCTCGGCGTCGGTCGCTTCGGCCAACGCAGCTCCCGGATCGGGCGTGACGAACACGATCTTCGCCCCGGCGTTTTCGATGATCCAGGCGGCTTCCTTCGCATGCAGCTTGGCATTGATCGGCGCGGCCGCCGCGCCGGCGATCCAGATGCCGTAAAGCGCGACGAGATAGTCCGGGCAGTTCTTCATGAACAGCGCCACGCGGTCGCCCGGCTTCACGCCTTCGCGGCCCAGCGCCGCCGCAAGGGCGGATGCGCGGGCTTGGAACGTCGCGTAGTCCGCGACGACCGTCTCGCCATGCAGCAGGGCGGGACGCTCGCCGGCAATGGCGGCCGTCCGCTCAAGCCACAGGGCGAGGTTCATCAGACTTTCACCGCTTCCAGGATCGAGCAGTAATTGGCCACGCCGGAGCCGCCCATGTTGAAGACCATGCCTGCCGATGCGCCCGGCGCCTGCATCTCCCCGGCATCGCCCGTCACCTGCCGCGAGACCATCACATGCATGGAGACGCCCGTCGCGCCGACGGGATGGCCCTTGGCCTTCAGTCCGCCCGACAGGTTCACCGGCAGCGCGCCGCCCGGATAGACCGTACCGTTCTTCAACGCCTCGACGCCACGGCCGGGCTCGGTGAGGCCCATCGCCTCGTAGATCAGCAGTTCCGCGATGGTGAAGCAGTCATGCACTTCGGCGAGATCGAGATTGTCGAGTTCGACGCCCGCCGACCGCATTGCGCGGCGGATGGCCTCGCGCGGTCCCTCGAAGGCGAGCACGTCGCGCGCCGACATGGGCAGGTAATCGTTCACCTGTTCGGCGGCGCGCATCTTCACCGCGCGCGGCATCGATGGAACGAGATCGTCGGCGACGAGCACCAGCGCCGCCGCGCCGTCGGAGACCAGTGAACAGTCGGTTTTCTTCAGCGGCGGCGCGATCATCGGATTGCGCTCGCTCTCGGTGGCGCAGAACGCCATGTCGAGCGGCTTGCGCAATTGCGCCAGCGGGTTCTTCGCACCGTTGGTGTGGTTCTTGGAGGCGATCATCGCCAGCGCCTCCGTCGCATCGCCGTAGCGCTCGAAATAGGCCTCGGCGAATTGCGCGAAGACCTGCGGGAAAGAGAGGCCCGCTTCCTCCTTCTGGTAGGAGGCATGACCGAGCGCCGCCGCGACCTCCGCCGTCGGCAGATGCGTCATCTTCTCGACGCCGATCACCAGCGCGATCTTCGCCTCGCCGGCGAGAATGGCGTTGCGCGCCGCGAAAACCGCCGCCGACCCCGAGGCGCAGGCGTTTTCCAGCCGTGTCGCGGGCTTGAACCGGAGGCCCGGATCGATCGACAGCGCCAGCGAGGCCGGAAAACCGTCCGGTACCATGCCGCCATTGAAATGACCGACCCAGATGCCGTCGATATCGTCAGCCGAAACACCGGCATGCGCGAGCGCCTCGGCGCCGGCCTCGCGGATCAGGTCTTCGAGCGACAGCGCAGAGAGCTTGCCGAACGGGGTGTGGCCCCAGCCAACGATATGAACCATGAGGTCTCCTCCTCCAATTGCACCAAGAATAAGCACTCCGGATCGAGGCGATCAATTCAATATGAAAACAGGCGGTTTGGCGCAGCGCGCCATTTGCGGCAGACAGGTTGCATGAGGAGTGACGAAATTGCCTTTCACAATGCGCCGGTCGAGCTGGTGCTGAACGAGGACAGGGGCGTCCGGCGCTGCAACCTGCGCTTCCGCGAGATATTCGCCGCGCGCAACATCGCCGAACTGGTGGTCAAGCTCTCCGGCGTGCCGCTTTGAACGCACTGACGGCCCGGGTTGACAAACGTATGGTGAATGCAACCGGAGGTGATTATACTTCCGCCATGTGGATAATTCTCGGATTGCTGCTCCTTATTCTCCATGCAGGCCAGGCGGCTGCCGGCATGTCGCCGGTCGGCGCGCCGAAGGAACCGGCCGAAAAGGTGGAACCGGCCGAGCAGGCCAAACTGACCGACGAGCAGAAGTTGCAGCGTCTGCTCGACCGCGTCGTCGGCCTGGACCAGCCTCTGTTCGATGCGGATGATCTTGCGCCGCCGGATTGCGAATCCGGGCGGCAGGGTGTGACGCGGGGCTTGTTCGTTGCCGCAGGCAAGGGTTTCGAGATCGAGAATTTCTGGTTGCCAGGGCCGGACAACGATGTCGAACTGTTTCGAAACACGCTGGCGCTGCGCGGCGCGGACCCCGATAAACTGATCGTTCTCCACGAAGATCAGGCGACCTATTCGGTCGTCTCCGTGGCGGCCCGCGCCCTCGCCGAGGCCACGGATTGCGGAGACAGCGTGATCGTCCAGTTCTCGGGCTTCGCGGTCGACCCGGAATACATCCCTGTACCGGACGAAGGTGTCGGGCCGTTTTCCAACGGCAGGAAGCTGGGCAATCTCGATGAATTGACCGGCGACGCCATGAAGCACGGGATAGGCGACACGATCGCCGCGGGCGGCCCCTTCGCACTTCTGAATTTTCACGCTCCCGGATATGGCGATGTCCTGAGCGCTGCCGCGCTGTCGGAATTGGTGACGGTGCTACGCAATCGCGGTGCGGACGTCTCGGTCATTCTCGACGCGCCTTCGGCGAATACCTTCCTTCTGGAAGCGCGCCAGGCGCAGATCGATCCGCGCCTCTATACGAAACTGGACCTCGAGGATCAGTGGTGCGGTCCGCAAAGGCAGCGCAGCTTCACTGCGTGCGGTGCGGCCGTGACCTGGGAGCCGACATTGCTTTCGCCCAGGGCGGGGGCGCTGACCCTGTTCTACGGAACCCAGCGCGGCGAAGCCGGACAGGAGCGGAAGCTTCCGCTCACAGCGCCGCCGAGAGACCGGAAGATATACGGCCTGTTTTCCTATCGGCTTGCGACGGCCATTGCCGTCAGCGAGCGGACGACGATCGGCGCGCTGTCCCGGCATATTTCCGAGCGGTCGGATATGGACATGCGCCGCCAGCGGTACAGGATGATAACTACCGATCCGGACCTCGACCTGATTGCGGAGGACCGCCCCGAACGCGGGCCGAAGGAGGGCCGTATCGTCATCGACACGCCGGAAACGACACGCACGGCCAGAAAGCGCACGAGGCCCGAACTACGAGTCGCCGGCCATGTCCTGTCTCGCGGCGAACCGATTTCCGTCGAGGTCAATGGCAGGCCGGCCGTTCTGACGCCCGATCGCGGTTTCGAGGCGGAACTTGTCCTGCAGGCGGGTGTCAATGTCGTCGAGATCTTCGCCGTGACCCGCCAGAACGAGGCGATCACTCATCGTTTCGAGCTCTTCTATGAAGGCGATATCCGGGCCGTCATCGGGGAGGGCAAGCGCTATGCCGTACTGATCGCCAATCAGGACTATGCCGACGGCAGCGGCATATCCGATCTGCAGACGCCCGTCGGCGATGCCGAGGCGCTCGCTCGGGTGCTGTCGGAGCGCTACGGCTTCCAGACCGAGCTGGAACTGCCGCAGGGCGGTACGCTGGATCTCTTCCTGAAGAATGCCGGCCAGCGTGAAACCGGCCTTCTCATGGATCAGCTCTCGCAGGCGATCGGCGAGCGCGACAGCGTCATCGTGTTCTATGCCGGCCATGGCGAATACGAGGAACGCGGCAGCGCTTACTGGTTGCCGGCCGATGCGGTGGCCAATGCCTATTCCACCTATATCGATGCCGGTGACATCACGCGGGCGCTCAACCGCATGAGGGCGAAGAACGTCCTGCTGATCTCGGACAGCTGTTATTCCGGCATGCTTCTGCGCAGCACACATCAGGACGCCGAAATGCCCGGCAACGAGGATCGCCTCCGAATGCTCCAGCGCCTCGCCGACAAGCGCTCGCGCATCGTGATTTCGTCGGGCCTCAATGAGCCGGTGCTCGACAGCGGCGGAGACGACGGCCACTCCGTTTTCGCCGATGCCCTGTTGCGGGCCTTGAGGGAGCCCGACGAGAGCGCCTTTTCCGCCCGCGAACTGTTCAACAAGGTCGTGTCCCGCGTGACCGCGCTCGCGTCGCAGACGCCCGACTTTCGCCCGATCCACGGAGCCGGGCACGACGGCGGCGATTTCGTGTTCCTCGCGCGCGACGACTGACGAAAAAGGCCCGCGCGATGGCGGGCCTTGCTCTCGTCGTTTGCGATGATCGCGGTCAGATCGCCAGGTAGTCGTGGCGCAGCTTTTCGTTTTCGAGCACCTCCTTGGCCGAGCCGTCATAGACGACCTCGCCGGTATCGAGGATGATCGCACGGTCGGCGAGTTTCAGTGCGGCGACCGCGTTCTGCTCGACGATGATCGTCGTGATGCCCGCGTTGCGGACTTCGATCAGCGCTTTCTCGATGTCGTGACGCACCACCGGCGCAAGGCCTTCATAGGGCTCGTCGAGAAGCAGGAGCTTGAGGTCGCGCGCCAGGGCGCGGCCGATCGCCAGCATCTGCTGTTCGCCGCCGGAAAGGGTCGTGCCCTCCTGCTTGCGGCGCTCCTTCAGCCGGGGGAAAAGCGCGTAGATGCGCTCGTAGTCCCAGCCGAGTTCGCCCGCGATGCAGGCGAGGTCGAGATTTTCCTCGACGCTCATGCCCGGAATGATGCGCCGGTCTTCCGGGACGAGCTGGATGCCGTGAAGTGCCGCCTGGAAGGACTGCATCTTGTGAACGGGCTCGCCCTTCAGCCAGATTTCGCCGTTGCGCAGTTCCGGCGATCCGGCGCGCGCGATGGTGCGCAGCGTCGAGGTCTTGCCGGCGCCGTTGCGGCCGAGCAGGGCGAGAATCTCGCCTTCGTTGATGTCGAAGGACACGTTCTGGACGATGTAGCTGTCGCCGTAGAAGGCCTTGAGATTGCGGACCGCGAAATATTGCGATTTCGGATCGGCGGCCTTCGGCTGGACCATCGTGGCGGGATCTGTTGCGTCCGTCATACCTGCTCCTCCCCGAGATAGGCTTCCTTGACCCTCGGGTCGTTCTTGATCTGGTCGGGTGTGCCCTGTGCGATGATGCGTCCGCCCGCCAGCACGCTGATGCGGTCTGCCAGCGAGAACACGACATGCATGTCGTGCTCGATGATGACCTTGGTCATGCCGCCCTCCTTGATCTTCTTGAGAAGATCGATGGTGGCGTTGGTGTCGTGGCGGGCCATGCCGGCCGTCGGCTCGTCGAGCAGCAGCAGCTTGGGATGCTGGATCAGGCCCATGGCCAGTTCCAGCCGCCGCTTGTCGCCGCGCGACATGCTTGTCGCCGGCGCGTTCAACTGGGCATGCAGGCCGACGCTGTGGATCACGTCGATCGCTTCCTCGCGGATCGCCTTCTCGCCGGCAAAGGACTTGAAGGGATTGAGCTTGAAGTGGCCGTCCCGTTTCGACAGCGCCGGCACCATGACGTTTTCCAGCACGGTCAGGTCGAGGAAGACCTCCGGCGTCTGGAACACGCGGGCGACGCCGAGCTGGTTGATCTCGTGTGGCGACTTGCCGGTCAGCGTATCGCCGTCGAAGATCACCGCGCCGCGGTCGGGCTTCAGGCGGCCGACGCAGACATTGAGCAGCGTCGACTTGCCGGCGCCGTTCGGACCGATGATCGCATGGGTCTCGCCCTTGCGCACGTCGAGATCGACGTCGGACAGGGCATGCAGCCCGGCAAAGCTCTTGTGGACGTCGTCGATATGAAGGACCTTGTCGGGAATACCGCTCTTGAAGCCGCGGTCGTCCTCGTCATCCCTGATGTTTTCGGCAACAGACATGATTTTCCCCTTATTCCGCGGGTTGGCCGACGGCATTGGCCTCATCGGCCTTGTCGGTCCGCTGCTTGCGGAAGATTGAAGCGATGCGACGCGCACCTTCCATCAGCCCGCCGGGCAGGAAGATGACGATCACCATGAACAGGAAGCCGAGCGTCAGGTGCCAGCCTTCGCCGACGAAGAAGGAGAAGAACTCGACGAAGAAGTTCTGGAGTCCGTCCGGCAGACCCGAGAACGCCTGGTGCAGGATACCCTCGTTCCAGGAGGAGACCTTCTGCTCGGCATATTTGATCAGGCCGGCGCCCAGCACCGGACCGACCAGCGTGCCGGCGCCGCCGAGGATCGTCATCAGGACGACTTCGCCCGACGCCGTCCACTGCATGCGCTCGGCACCCGCGATCGGGTCGGTGACCGCCAGCAGCGAACCGGCGAGGCCCGCATACATGCCCGAGATCACGAAGGCCGAGATCAGGTAGGGGCGGGTGTGGATGCCGGTGTAGTTCAGCCGGTTCTGGTTCGACTTGATCGCCTTGAGCATCATGCCGAAATTCGACTTGGTGATGCACATTGCGATGAAGAAGCAGATGATCAGCAGCACGGCGCAGAAATAGAAGCCCGGATAGCCGCTCATCTTCATGCCGAAGAAATTGGTGATCGGTACGCCGATTTCCTGGATACCCATCGCCTGGTCGATCAGGCGCACGTCGCCGTCACGCAGCGAGACTGCCGCGCTGTCGCGGATCGCGCGGACCTGAAGGCCGGTTTCGCCGTTGGTGATCGGCGTGAGCACCGAATAGGCGAGGTTGTAGCTCATCTGCGCGAAGGCCAGCGTCAGGATCGAGAAGTAGATGCCCGAACGCCGGAGCGACACGTAGCCGATCAGGAAGGCGAACACCGCCGCCATACCGACCGACAGGATGACCGCCGGAAGCACGTTCATCGTCAAGAGCTTGAACGACCACACCGACACGTAGGAGCCGATGCCGATAAACGCGGCGTGGCCGAAGGACAGGTAGCCGGTCAGGCCGAACAGGATGTTGAAGCCGATCGCGAAGATGCCGAAGATCGCGATCTTCTGCAGCAGGTCCGGATAGGCAGCGCCGATGGGCTGCAGGGCCCATGGCAGGACGAGGATGATGATGGCGAACCCGATCAGCAGGAGCCAGTCGTTGCGTGTGAAAGTCGATAGCATGTCTTAGTCCTCCATCACGCCCTTGCGTCCCATCAGCCCGCGCGGCAGCGTGAGCAGGATAATGACGGCAACAAGATAGATGATGATCTGGTCGATACCGGGCAGGATGGATTTCACCTCGTTCATCGAGGCAAAGCTCTGAAGGATGCCGAGCAGGAAGCCGGCCAGGACGGCGCCGGAAAGCGATCCCATGCCGCCGACGACCACGACCACGAAGGACAGGACCAGGAAGTCCATGCCCATATGGTAGTCGGGCGGCAGAACCGGCGTGTACATGGCGCCGGCCACGCCCGCCACGGCCGCGGCAAGCCCGAACACGATGGTGAAGCGGCGCTGGATGTTGATGCCGAGCAGCCCGACCGTCTCGCGGTCCTGCATGCCGGCGCGCACGACCATGCCGAAAGTGGTGAATTGCAGGAAGGCGAAGACGCCGAAGATCACCAGAGCCGAGAAGACGAAATAGATAAGCCGCCACCACGGATAAATGACGTTGTCGCCAAGCCCGATCCATGCGCCGACATTCGCTGCGCCGGCAAACGCGTCAGGGGCCGACTGCGGAATTGGATTGGCGCCGAAATAGTGGCGCACCAGTTCCTGCAGGATAATGGCGAGACCGAAGGTGACAAGGATCTGGTCGGCGTGCGGCCGCTTGTAGAAGTGCTTGATCAGGCCGCGTTCCATGATCACGCCGACAATGCCCATGACCAGGATGGCGAGCAGGATCGACATTGGAACCGACCACTCCAGCAGGAAATTGCTGACATCGGCGCCGAACCATTGCTGCAGGTAGGGAATCTTCTCCTTCAGCGGATTGCCGAGGAAGTCCACCTCGGTTTCGCTCACCCGCTCGAACGAGATGTTGAAGATCCGGTTGAGTGTCACCGCGCAGAAAGAGCCCATCATGAAGAGGGCGCCATGCGCGAAATTGACGACACCGAGCGTTCCGAAAACCAGCGTCAGGCCAAGCGCGATCAGCGCGTAGGCGCCGCCCTTGTCCAGTCCGTTCAGAATCTGAAGGAATATTGCATCCATAACGATATACCGCCGAAATGGTCCGACGGCTCCTCCCGTTCGGACCTTGATTGTACCCTGTTGCCAACCGGCCGCCAAACAGGCGGCCGGTTGTTCTTGTGCAGAAGGTGAGGCTTACGCCGCGCCGTCGTTGTACGGGCCCAGCTCGCCGCCGAGCAGATCGACGGGGTATTCAACCTGGGCGCGCGGCGTGACTTCCACCACTTCCAGAAGGTCGAACGGCGATGACGGGTTTTCCTTACCCTTCACGACCAGAACGTCCTTGAAGCACTGGTGGTCTTCGGCGCGGTACAGGACCGGACCGTTGCCGAGGCCGTCGAACTCGAAGCCCTCGAGAGCGGCACCGACCGCGCTCGGGCGGAAGGTTTCGGCACGCTGGCAGGCATCGGCGTAGAGGATCGCCTGGCAGTAGCAGGTGTGCGCGGCCTGGGACGGCGGGAAGCCGTACTTCTCACCGAACGACTTGACGAAGGCCTTGGAGGCGTCGTCCTGCAGCGACCAGTGCCAGTTGGTCGAACCGAAGATGCCCTTCGCGGCATCGCCGGCGCCCTGCACCATGAGGCGCGAGTAGAGCGGAACGACGATCACGAAGTCCTTGCCGTTGACCTGCTTGTCGCGGAGGCCGAACTGGACGGCCTGGGTCAGCGAGTTGACCATGTCCTTGCCGTAGTGGTTCAGCACCAGCGTATCCGCGCCGGAGTTGAGGATCGGCGTGATGTACTGCGAGAAGTCGCCCGCGCCGACAGGCGTGCGGACAGCTGCCACAGTTTCCCAACCGAAGGGCTCGGTGTATTTCTGCATCGAGCCTTCCTGGCTCCAGCCCCAGGTGTAGTCGGCAGTCAGGTGATACACCTTGCGGTCACGGCCGTAATTCTTCTCGAGGATCGGTGCCAGCGCGGCGCCGCTCATCTCGGTGTTGAAGAAGTGACGGAAACCGTTGGCGCGCTTGTCCTTGCCGGTCGTGTCGTTGGAGTGGGTCAGGCCGGCCATGAAGATGACGCCAGCTTCCTGGCAGAGGCCCTGGACGGCGATGGCGACGCCCGAGGACGAACCGCCGGTGATCACGACAGCGCCGTCATTCTCGATCATGCGCTTGGCCGATGCGCGAGCCGCATCCGACTTGGTCTGCGTGTCGCCGGTCACGAAGGCGACCTTCTTGCCGTTGACGCCACCCGTCAGGGCTTTCGACGAGAAAGTGTCCAGCATGCCGCCACCGCCGGCATTGATGTGTTCGACGGCGAGTTCGTATGCACGAAGCTCGTCGGCGCCCTCATCGGCGTAGGCGCCGGTCTGCGGCACGTTGAAACCGAAGGTGACCGTGTCACCGGTCGGGGCGTTGCGATAGTCGTTGCTCTGCGCGAGCGCACCGCGGGTAAAGAAATACGGTGTTGCCAGCGCCACGGATGCGGCGCCGCCGTATTTAAGTACGGAACGGCGATTGACGATGAGTTTCTTGCTCATAGGGCTCCTCCCAAAGAGTGAACTTGTTTCCGGATAAAGAACTTCCGGGAAAACCCGGCCGGAGCGTCGTAAGTAACGGATCGTCCGCAACCGCCGCAATTATCCATTGTGCGTACAGACCGCCGCAAAAAGACTCTCGATCTGCTGCGGTTGCCCAATTTTTTGGCAGTTTTGCGCCGGATCGTCGTGTTGCATCGATACTGTTCGCGGAAGTCCTTCCGCCAGATCGCCCCCGAGTTCCCGCTGTAATGTGTGTTTGACGCCTCCCCGCAATTGATTCTCAACGCCCGGGTCGTGCGAATGCCGAGACCTATGGGCGCGCTGTCCGGCTGTCTCATCGCGATGAAGGACGCCGATATTGCCGAGGACGGAGTCACTCGAGACGTCTTCGAAGCGCCGGCGCGGGATTACACAAAAGCCTGATGGATGCCGCTCTCGACCTGAAGTCGGTGCTGCTCAGCCGGTCCGGATTCGACGCTTGCACCGTGCTCCCATATGTGAATATATTATTTACATAAGAATTTGGGAGGAATCATGGGAACCCCTTTTGCACCCACGGTCGGGGTGTCCAGCACGCATCCGTCGGACATGCCCGGCGATCACGCGGACATCCCCGTGTGGAATTCGGAGAACTGGTTCTACGAGGACTGGCAGCCCGGACACCGCATTCGCTCCCTGCGGCGCACGATCGCCGAGGGCGAAAGCCACCTGTTCAATACGCTGGTGGTCGATATCCACCCCTATGTGCAGGACCAGAACTTCGCCGAAAGCGAGGGCATATTCGGCCGCAGGCTGGTGGCCGGGGCTTTCGTGTTTTCCGCCGGGCTCGGGCTCGTGGCCACCAATTGCATCAACGCCTTTTCATACGGCTACGACAAGCTGCGCTTCATCAAGCCGGTCTTCATCGGTGACACGATCTACACGATCCGGACCAACCTCGACAAAAAGCCGAAATACGAGGAGATGGGGCTCATCCGCGCGTCCTATGAAGTGTTCAAGGGCGAGGGCGAACTCGTCCTCTACTGCGAGCATCTTCAAACCGTGAAATACCGCAATCCGGCTGATTTCGCGGACCAGGTGGAACGCAAGAGCGAACAGAAAGCACCATGACAACCAGTTCCGATTTGCCGCTTGCCGGGCTCGTCGTGCTCGACATGAGCCAGTTTCTGTCGGGCCCCTATGCGACATTGCGCCTGCAGGATCTCGGCGCGCGGGTCATCAAAATCGAGCGCCCGGGCGCGGGCGACCTTTCCCGCACGCTCTATCTCAGCGACACGGAGATCGGCGGGGATTCGACGATTTTCCACGCCATCAATCGCGGCAAGGAAAGCCTCGCAGTCGACCTGAAGGATCCCGACGACCTCGCCCGCCTCAAGAGCCTGATCGCCAAGGCCGATGTGCTTGTCCAGAATTTCCGGCCAGGCGTCATCGAGCGTATCGGGCTCGACTATGAAACCGTCCGCGTGATCAATCCGCGCCTCGTCTATGGCTCGATCAGCGGCTATGGCGAGGAGGGGCCGTGGGTCAAGCGGCCGGGACAGGACTTGCTGGCCCAGGCGCGGTCCGGGGTCATGTGGTTGAGCGGGGACGATGGCGACGGCCCGGTGCCGATGGGGCTTGCGGTCGGCGACATGTTCGCCGGGGCGGCTCTGGCGCAGGGGCTGCTCGCTGGCCTCGTCAAACGCGGCATGACGGGCGAGGGCAGCCATGTCCAGACGAGCCTGCTGGAGGCCCTGGTCGATTTCCAGTTCGAGGTTCTGACAACTTATCTCAATGACGGGCGGCGCATGCCGAAACGGTCCGGCTTTCGCAGCGCGCATGCCTATCTCTCCGCGCCCTATGGCGTCTACGAGGCGAAGGACGGCTTCATCGCCATCGCGATGACGCCGATCTCGCGGCTGCGCGACCTGATGGGGCTGGAATCGCTCGATCCCTATTGCGCTGATCCGGCCAGCTGGTTCACCGCGCGAGACGACATCAAGAAGCTCATCGCCGGCGCGATTGCGACGAAGAC